>Ga0247725_1000078_pt1 | contig 130828 bp, 106 predicted proteins | sample OKSTACKMCFT3sol_FD_183021 | JGI IMG/M metagenome (GOLD analysis project Ga0247725, IMG submission 183021) | Subsurface sediment microbial communities from gas well in Oklahoma, United States - OK STACK MC-FT3-sol | ecosystem: Environmental > Terrestrial > Deep subsurface > Rock core/Sediment...
CATGAAGGCGGAGAAATGATCCAAACTGCAGCTCTAGCTATCCGCAATCGGATGACTATCACTGAGTTAGCTGACCAGTTGTTTCCATATTTGACCATGGTTGAAGGGATCAAGCTCTGTGCCCAAACCTTTCACAAAGATGTGAATGAGTTGTCCTGCTGTGCTGGATGAAATTGACTCCGCTGTATATGAAATTGACTCCGCTGTATAATGCACTTCGCTTCTATAGCCACCAGGTTGTTTTGGCCCTATAAATAATACGTTCATTACCTTGTCACCAATCAGAACATTCTCAAGTGACAATGAACACTCGATCCCAATAGGTTTGCTTATAGCATTTTGTTTCACCTTTAGTGGCGATTAGAAGTGAGACTGAAGGTAACCGACTTGCAATAAACCTATGTAACATAATAAAAGTTTTGTTTTATTGCTGCGTTTTCGTTGCTCTGAGGCTTGAATGTGTACTCGCAAGGAACAAGGGCGTTCAGTGCAAAAAGTTAACTGGCACAACTCACGTGAGCGTAAAAATAGGCCATAATGAAGGATAGTTCGACTTGGACATTGGAAACAAAAAAATAACATATAGATTTTTTGTTTCAAACCAAGCACTTAAAAAGAGTTCGTTGTACGGCTACAATCGATTGGGGCAATTTATAACGTAAAACCGTGTTCAAGCCCGATAGGTGATACTTTTTGTGAGGTGAACCCTCAAAAGTGTCCGAAACCCAGTATTGGCGGCGGTTCTAACGTTATTTTCTTCGGAAAGGTTTGTACTACCGTTCTAGGCCGACCACTTTGCTTGTTATTAAATTAAGCCTCTGAAGTCAGAGGCTTTTTTATATGAATCGTATCGGCTTTGATGATGCTAGTCTGTTGCCTTCGCAGTACCCGCCATTTTCTCTACCAGATAATCGACAAATACCCGGACTCTGGCTGGCATAGTGTGACCACCAATAAAAACCGCATGAATGGCTTCGCGGTCCTGTGGATTGTAGTCTTCGAGTAAAGCCACCAGCTGGCCTGTGGCCAGAGCCTGTTGCACATGAAAACGACCAACCCGGGTTATCCCTATACCTTGCAGCGCTAATTCCACTAGTGTTTCGCCATTGTTTGCCATTACATTACCGCTAATCGCCAGCATATAATCCTGATTATGTTCACGAAATGGCCAGCCAGGCTCTAAACGTCTGAAACTGAAGTCTAAGCAATTGTGATGAGTTAAATCCGCTGGTGTTTGGGGTACCCCTGTTTTGGCCAGATACTCTGGGGATGCCAGCACAACCCGACCTGTTTCACCCAAGCGACGGGCATGCAAGCCGCTATCAGGTAAGGGACCAAAACGTATAGCGACATCCACCTGGCCTGCCTGAACATCACGGATTTGGTCTGAGACATCGATCTCAAGACGAATATCCGGGTAACGTTGTAAAAACTCTTTCAGTAAAGGCACTATGGTTAAACGGCTGTGGGCTGTGGCAGTGGTCACTTTAATAGTGCCGCTTGGGCTACCTCTGCTGGCAATACTGGCTTCTGTATCCTCTAGATCTTTTAAAATCCGTCGGGCAGCCAGGGCGTAAGATTCCCCTTCACTGGTCAAACGTAATTTGCGGGTGCTGCGAACTATCAGCCTGACTCCCAGGCGTTTTTCAAGGCGTGTCATAATACGGCTGACGGCGGATGGCGTGAGGTCTAATTCACGGGCTGCGGCACTTAAACTTCCGGTACAGGCAACAGACAGGAAGGTTTCCATTTCAGCTGTTCGATCTGTCTTTCCTGTCTTTTCAATGCTCATTTGTGACTCCGAAGCAAAACTGAATGTATCCTGCGCTACTTTTTCGGGGTTTTGCAATTGGTTATATTCCTTTGCATCACAAATTAGCGAGACTTTGCATGAAAATCAATATTCCTTTACTGGCCCTTGCACTAGGGGCTTTTGGTATAGGCGTCACCGAGTTTTCTCCCATGGGGATGTTGCCAGTGATTGCCAATGACCTGGCTGTTTCTATTCCGACTGCTGGTATGTTAATTAGCGCCTATGCCTTTGGTGTGCTGCTTGGCGCACCACTGATGACCTTAGTTTTTGCCAATATGAGTCGGCGCAACCTGCTGCTGTTATCTATGGGGATTTTTACCCTGGGTAATTTGATCTCTGCCCTGGCAGATAGCTACAACCTGTTGTTGTTTGCCCGTATTGTCACCTCATTTAATCATGGCGCTTTTTTTGGCGTCGGCTCAGTAGTGGCTATGAGTATTGTGCCGCCAGAAAAGCGTGCTGGTGCAGTAGCCGCCATGTTCTCTGGTTTGACTATAGCAACCATAGGCGGTGTGCCTTTGGCTGCTTATATTGGCGAAGTTATTGGCTGGCGTCCGGCCTTTTTTGCTATGGCTGTGATAGGGGTAGTGACCATGCTGGCGCTGCGCTTTTCATTGCCACCACTGGCCAACGAAGGAAAAGCCAATGTGCGCCATGAACTTAAGGTCTTAACTAAAGGTTCTGTGTTAGCAGCCTTGCTGTTAACTGTGGTCAGCTCAAGCTCAATGTTCACCGTCTTTACCTACATAGTGCCTATATTGCAGGATGAGACTCATGCTTCGACGGCTTTTGTTACCTCTATGCTGGTGTTGTACGGCACGGGTTTGGCGGTAGGTAATTATCTGGGCGGCCGTTTTGCCGACCGCTCACTGGATTTAACCCTGATTGCCTCTTTGGTGGCTGTGACTCTGCTATTGGCTCTGTTTTCTGTCACTGTGTCATCGCCGCTGATCGTTGCGCCCGTGATTTTTTTATGGGGTATTGCCAGTTTTGCTTTGGTTCCGCCGCTGCAGTCTATGGTGGTACAGGAAGCAAAAGCAGCGCCCAATTTAGCTGCAGCCATGAACATAGGTGCTTTTAATCTGGGTAATGCATTGGGCGCAGTATTGGGAGCCGCTATTATCAAAACAGGGTTAGGCTTAAGTTATGTACCTTTGGCTGGTGCGGGCACAGCTCTGCTTGGACTTATGATGGTGTTGTGGTTCAGGCGTAGTCGTCAGCACCGCAGCCAGGACAATCCAGCTGCTGCTTGCTAGCCAGGCGGCTCAAAATAGGGCTACAGCTAGTTCAGCTGTAGCCCTTGTCTGGAGATTATTGAATTCCCTCTGCTGGCAAAGTTACTGAGCAATCAGCACAGCGCCCCATTTGGCAGGCACGGTCAGATAGATTTTGTCCCCTTTGCGACTGACCGAAAGCTTATCAAGTTGCTCTTGCCAGTTCAGGCCATCATGGCTGAGCTGAAATTCGGCAGGACTATTGCTATTGTTTAGCAACACTCTTACTCGCTGTTGCTGATAGCTACGCTCAAAAGCATACAGATCACGACTATCGTCAGTCACTAAAGTCGTAAAGCTACCCAGCTGCAAAGCCGGTAAGCTATTTCGTAATTTCAATAACTTAGTATAGTGTTGTTGTAGATCTTTATTCACTGTCACTGCATCAGCCGGGCGCTTAGTGCCGTCAGGTTGAGTCACTTCGTCTTCATAGTTGATGTCGTCCCACACCATAGGTTTACGATCGTCCGGGTCGTTGGCGCCCCACATCCCGACTTCATCACCGTAATACACCATAGGTGCGCCCACATAGGTCATCTGGAAAATCACAAAAAGTTTTTGCAGACGAATTTCTTCCGCATTAGGTTTGCGGACCTGATAGGCAGGGTTGCTACCAACCTGAGACAGCTGGAAATACTTACCCCAATCGCGGAAATTACCTATGCCCTTATTGACTATATGAGAGCCAATACGGTTGGAGTCGTGACTACCAAACAGGTTTTGCGTGACATAAGCAACGCCTTTTGGATACAAGGCTCTATCCTGTGCCAGCTTGGCATCAAACTGACTAGGGCTTATTTTATGCGGAGCTGGATTAAACATAAATTCAGCGGCGTTAAAGGCGAAGTTGTAGTTCATCTCTCCGTCGAATTCATCGCCCTGGAAGTAAGGCTTCACTTGCTCTGCAGGCATCACCAGTTCAGCGGTAATGTAAGCTTGTGGATTGATGGTTTTGACATGACTGCGCCACTCTTTCCAAAAGCCATGGGCTACACAAAAGGCCACATCTAACCGCCAACCATCCACGCCGTATTCTGCCCCTTTTCCTTTAGGGTTCATCCAGCGCTCTGTCGCTGCAAAAATATAATCCCTCGGACCTGCTGCTAGTCCTTTATTGTCTTCTTTAAATTCGGGCAACGAAGGCACGCCAAACCAGCCTTCGTAGCTAAACTTAGTGCCAGTTTGTTTGTTATCAAAGCTTTTCACTGTAAACCAGTCTTTGTAAGGCGAGTTTTGTTGGTGCTGTTTTAGATGCTGAAAGGCAAAGCTATTAACGCCCATATGGTTAAAGACGCCATCAAAAATAATTCGGATGCCTCTTTGTTTCGCCTGTTTAATTAACTCCAGCGCCAGTTCATCGGCTTTAGTCCAGACCCAGGTTGATGGATCCAGCGGGTTCTCTTTTGCCATCATAGCCCTATCACCCTTAGGGTCTGGTCCAAAATGAGGGTCGACATGATGGTAACTGGCACCGTCATATTTATGCAGGGATGGCGCGTCAAATATAGGGTTCAGGTAAATAGCGTTAAAGCCAAGGCTTTTGATGTAGTCCAGCTTGTCGATAATGCCTTGCAAGTCGCCACCATAGCGACGACGTAGCAAATGTTTCCATAATTCAGGTTCGCCATTGGCAACTTCGTAGGGCTGTAATTTGTACCAGTCACTGCCCCATGGATGAATTTGCCACGCTTTTGGTGGTTCAGCAGGGTCAGCACCTAGCAGATCTTTTACAGTAGGATTATTGGACGGGTCGCCATCACGAAAGCGCTCCGGGAAAATTTGATACCAGGTCGCACTTTTAGCCCAAAGTGGCACAAACTCACCTTGTTCATTAAGCTGAATTGGACCTTTAGGCGTTGCGTCTGAGATTTGCGGGCAAAAAGCCAGACTTGTGGCGCTGTAAAAAAAACTTGTAGCTGCTAAACAGGAAAGAGTCAGCAGTTTGAGTGGTGATTTAAGCATTATTTTATCTCTTTTTTTATCTATAAATCCCCACAAAAACCACGACAACTTGCTCCTCTGCGCGTGATTCAAAGTGGGCCTGAGCCTAACCCTGTGCTGGCCCAGCCGAATAGTTGTTTTTTTAACTTTTTTATACAAGGCTTTGCATACGTATTCGGTCTGTCGCCTATGACAGCTTGCGATGAGAGGGCAGAAAAACCATATGAGTGTGCAAGAGTGATGTCTTAGGGGCTAGAGTGTTTACTCAGCCCCCTAAGACTATTATTGAGGCTGAGAAAAAGCGGCCAGCATATAGACCAGCGGCGCATTCCAGTTGATGGTGACTTCGTTGCTGGCATAGCTGCACCAGTCGTCCGCATAAGATAAGGCGGGTAATTTACTGCTGTACTGGCACTTATCCTGCTGGCCAGGCTGGGCACCACCTGCTAACCAACCTGGCACTGGAGCTTTTACGCCGTCAGCTTCAGAAGGGCGGTGATGAATATGCTGCGGGCTTTTTACGCCAAAACCTGTGACATAGGTTAGATCCAGCGGATTGCGGCCCAGCACATAATCCACCAAACCCTGCATCGCCTCGACATAGCCTGCTTTGGCTGTGATTTGGTTGGCTTTGTACAGCAGAATTGCTTTATTCATCGCGACCGCATTGCTGCCCCAGACAAAGTCGTCCGGTAGCATGGCCACTTTATATGCCGATGCCTGGTGCTGGACGACAAACTGATCAGCCACTTTTGTAATAGCACTGACAACCAACTGGCGTTGTTGCACTGTTAGTCGATTTGCCTCTTTTGCTAAAGAGAAGTAACCCAAAGAAGAAACTGAGGCCCAGGATGCGGTCTGCACCGGCTGAGCTAGTTGAAAAAACTGTTGCAAGTAAGGTTGTTCACCTGTCAGCAGAAACAACTCTGCAGCGGCCCAGGCAAATTCGTCTGCCAGATTAGTATCACCATAAGCGCCTGTGCTGACATCTGCCGGTTGCTGATAATAAATAGCCGGATTTTTGCTTGCCCATAGCCATGCTTTTATTGCTTTTTGGCTGAATAAAGCTGCCTTACCTGGCTGATCGGCTTCAAATTCGCTGAGTACTCTGCTGGCTTTTGCCATAACAGCAGCGAAGTTTAAAGCGGCTGCCGTAGTTTTTTGAACTACATAACGTTGAGCAACAGCCTGATGCGGCATCACAGCGCCTTCAAAATTTAGTGTTGTCAGTTTATGGTAAACACCACCGTCTTCGGGATCCTGCATACTGCTGATCCAGTCCAAATTCCATAACACTTCATCCAGCAAGTCCGGCATGCTGTTGCCAGATTCAGGGATAGTCCATTGTCGCTGACGATAAAAATCTTTGAAGTCTGTCCATGCGTCTAACAAGGTAAAAGTACTGATACCTGAATTCACTACGTATTTATTGTAATCACCAGCGTCATACCAGCCTTTAGGCGATTGAATTATAGTGCCCTCAGGTCTGTTAGCCGAAGCAGCAGATGCATGTATTTTTATTTTGTCATCCGGATGTCCGGCAGGGCGGGCCCAGACGCCAGCATAGGCAGGGTCCAGTTGTTGGGAAGCTCTATTAAAATAAAAGGCTTTCATCGCTGCGTCGTGTAATTGAGCATAAGGTTGAGCTGAAATTTGCAGTTCAACAGCTGCGTATCCTGCGACTTCAAGCCTATAAAGTCCATTTGTCTGCACTTGAGTGAAATCGGCGATACTGACGGCCTCATCAGCCGGAGCCCAAAGCTGGGCTTCCGAAGTTTGACCACTCAATACTGTTTGGCCGGATGGCAAAGCAACCAGCTGAAAAGCCTGATTGCCTTTGCCGGGGATCAACGCCAGTTTTTGGCCTTGGGTAGAGTAACCACTTTGGTTCACTTTAAGCATAGGCACTGGTTTTGTTGCGGTGCAACTCGCAACAGAGATGACACACAACAGAGATAAAGCAAGGCGCATAGCCAAATCCTTTTTCAGAGAGCTAGAGTTAGACTTCAACTGTGCTTTGCCAGGGGCCAGCTAAAGTTGAAGTCTGATGTCTGAGATTTAGGCCAGAATCTTAGCTGCTATCACATCGGCGTTAAAGCCAAAATATTCCAGCAAGGCAGGGCCAGGTGCTGATTCGCCAAAGCTACTAATACCAATGATCAGACCTTTTTTACCGACGTATTTGTACCAGAAATCCGGATGGGCCGCCTCTATTGCAACAATTTTTGCCTGATCCGGTAACACAGCATCACGGTAAAACTCAGATTGCTGGTCAAATAATGTGGTGCTTGGCATAGAAACTACATTCACTTTTTTACCTGCAGCGCTGAGTTTATCTGCTGTATCACAAGCCAGTTGCAGTTCAGAACCTGTAGCGACCAGCACTATATCAGGCGCAGCTCCACAGTCTTTTAAAATATAACCGCCTTTGCTGATCAGGCTGATTTGCTCCGGGTTGCGTTGATACTGGCGCAGGTTTTGCCGGCTGAATACCAAAGCCGTAGGCGAACTTGTGGTGGTTAAAGCCGTTTTCCAAGCCACAGCAGTTTCAGTTAAATCGGCAGGACGCCAGGTCACCAGATTAGGTGTAGTCCTTAAGTTGGTCAGTTGTTCTATCGGCTGATGGGTTGGGCCGTCTTCACCCTGACCTATAGAATCATGGGTAAAGACATAAATATTTGGCAGCTTCATCAAAGCGGACATCCGAACTGCGTTGCGGGCATATTCCATAAACATCAGGAAAGTCGCACCATAACAGCGGAAACCGCCATGAGCACTGATACCGTTCATGATAGAAGCCATACCAAATTCACGCACACCGTAATAAATATAGTTGCCTGAGCTGTCGCCTTTGCTCAGGCCTTTGCTGCCTGACCACAAGGTCAGGTTAGAACCTGCCAGATCGGCAGATCCACCTAAAATCTCAGGTAACAGCGAGGCAAAATGGGCGATACAAAGCTGCGACGCTTTACGACTGGCGATATCCTGTTGTTGAGTTTGGCAGTTTTCAATAAAGTTTTGAGTGGCAGCTTCAAAGTTGGCAGGCAATACCCGCTCAATAACACGGCGTTGGTATTCAGCGGCAAGCTCCGGATATTCGGCTTGATAAGCGGCAAATAAGGTCGTCCATTCGTGCTCCAATGCTGCACCTTTGCTTTTACTATCCCATGCCGCATAAATCTCTGCGGGGATTTCAAAAGGGGCATAAGGCCATTGCAGGAATTCGCGGGCTTTGGCGATTTCACTGTCGCCTAAAGGTGAGCCGTGACAGTCGTGTGAGCCGGATTTATTTGGGCTACCAAAGCCTATAATGGTTTTGCAGCAAATCAGCGTTGGTCTTGCTGTTTCAGCCTGAGCTTGTTTGATCGCATTGGCAATTTGCACCGGGTTATGGCCATCGACTGAAATGACCTGCCAGCCATAAGAGTGAAAACGAGCCGGGGTATCGTCAGTAAACCAGCCTTCGACATGACCATCAATAGAAATACCATTGTCATCCCAAAAGGCGATCAGTTTGCCAAGGCCTAAAGTACCAGCCAGAGAACAAGCTTCGTGCGACACACCTTCCATCAGACAGCCGTCGCCCAGGAAACAATAGGTAAAATGATCGACCACAGCATAATCTGGCCGGTTAAATTGTGCTGCCAGAGTTTTTTCAGCTATGGCCATACCCACAGCATTGGCAATACCCGCGCCCAAAGGGCCTGTAGTGGTTTCAACGCCTACTGTGTAGCCTAACTCAGGATGGCCTGGGGTTTTTGAATGCAGTTGGCGGAAGGACTTTAAATCCTCAATAGACAGATCATAACCCGTTAGATGGAGCAGGGAATACAACAACATAGAGCCATGGCCGTTACTCAATACAAAGCGATCTCTGTTGCTGAATGCTGGGTTGGCTGGGTTATGTTTTAAGAATTGCAGCCATAACACTTCGGCAATGTCAGCCATACCCATAGGTGCGCCAGGATGACCGGAATTGGCTTTTTGTACTGCATCCATAGTTAATGCTCGGATGGCATTGGCTCGGGTTTTATGATCAGTGTGATGATTAGAATGCATGGCAATATCCTAAGACTGTTGATTCAGGTTTTGTAACAGTAGTTCCAGCTTGCGCTGATCCACTGCAAATTTGCGAATACCTTCGGCCAGTTTTTCAGTGGCCATGGCGTCTTCATTCAGTTGCCATAAAAATTCTGCCTGACTCAGCGCTTTGGGTGTGGCCGGGCTTTGAGTGGTCTGTGGCTGCAGGGCTGCAGGCAAAGGCTCAGTGGAGTCTTTTAATTGCAGTAACAGGTTAGGCGCTATGGTCAACAGATCACAACCTGCTAACTGGCGGATTTGCTCGACATTGCGGAAACTGGCGCCCATGACCACAGTAGGGATACCATGGCTTTTGTAATGGTTATAAATAGTTTTGACCGATAAAACGCCTGGGTCTTTGTCGCCGGAAAAATCCTGAGCGGGCTGATTTTGTTTGTACCAGTCCAGAATACGGCCAACAAAAGGCGAGATTAAAGTCACGCCAGCGTCAGCGCAGGCTTTGGCTTGAGCCAGACTAAAAATCAGCGTCAGGTTGCAATGAATACCTAGTTTTTCCAGTTGTGCCGCCGCCTGAATGCCTTGCCAGGTGGCAGCCAGTTTTATCAGCACTCTGTTGGATTCCACTCCTGCTGCCCGGTAGCGTTCAATAATACTCAAGGCTTTAGCCACACTAGCTTCGGTATCAAAGGACAAGCGGGCATCAATTTCAGTCGAAACCCGGCCAGGAATATGGCGCAAAATTTCGCAGCCAAAATTCACTGTGACTTGCTCACAAGCCGCATCTATATTCTGTTCATTGCCTTTTAACGCACTCACCAATAAATGTTGATACTCAGCCTGCTGGCTGGCCTGCAAAATAAGTGAGGGGTTGGTCGTAGCTTCTGTAGGTTGCAGCTGCTGTATAGCGGCAATATCGCCACTGTCTGCGACCACTGTAGTGAGTTTACTGAGTTGTTCTAGCTGATTCATACTTTTTCCTATTATCCTTTATTCGTTGTAACACTTTGGCTTTGCTCTGGCCCTAAATAACTGGGTTTCAGACCGCCTGTATCTATCATCAGTTTTTGCAGTACTAAGGCTGGGTCGACCAGATAAATCCGTAGTTTGTGCTCGCCTGCTTTATTCACTTTTATGCTGCTTTTGATGGTTCTGACGCCATCTAATACAGCGTTATTCCAGACAGAAGGACTTTTATCCGCCAGGCTATCTATGATTTGTGGCTCGTCATTGTTCAGCGCTACGGCAAAACGTAAACCACGGCCAGGTACCAGATCCAAAGTGGGTGCAATCACGCTATGTAAAGTAAATTCGCCTGAAGAATGGAAATACAGCGGGTATTCCAGATAAGGGGCTTTGCGAATATCTTTGATCTGATAATCCAGCTCCGTCATAGCTGCCATAGAGGCTTCTCCACGGCCGTGGCCAGGTATTAATTGCCACCAGCTTTGAGAGCTGTTGCCTTGTACTTTTGCACTGGCTGCATCGAGTGCTATGTAGCCGTCTGCCTCAACAAAACCTGCTGTGGGTTCTGTGTCAGGTTTCATCGCCGACACTTTAATTTTGGCACCGCCCCAGCCTGTGCCCTGCACATGCACTTCGCCGACATTCAGCCCGGTTTTCACTTTGCTCCAGTCGATGCTGACCTGAATAGTCTCTGCAACTTCAATCTGGCCTTTAGTTTGGCTGAGCTGGATCCAGTCGGCTGATGCCTTGGCACTGAATTCAAAAGGCAAACTGCCTTTGTTAAAGACTTCAACAGAGCGCTGTGTTTTGCCGTGTGGGTAAAAAAGCTCCAACTCCAGTGGCTGGCCTTTGTATTCACTGATAGGCCAGGAAAAAGCTGAGCCCTCGGGCGCCACACCCATATCGGCCACTGGCATAGGTTCTGCGACTGAAACCACAGGCATTAAGTTCGCAGGAGGATTACGCCAGTAGGTGAAACCTATATGAGGCTGAGACATCATATGGTTCCAGCGGCCATCGCCCAGGCTGTGGTAAAGCTTGGTCAGTTCTTCATCCTGTTTAAACCAAAAACGCACCCGCTCTGCCCAATAGGTTGTTGTAACCCTGCCTTGTTCGCCATGCAACTTATTCATCGCCACTGCACGGTTTAATTCATACACAGCCTGACTGGCTTTGAGGGGATGTGATACCAACTGAATATAGGCGTCTCTTTGTTCTTTCGGTAATTGACGGTACAGCTCGTCGGATTTTTTCACTAAAGCAGCAAGCTCCTGGCTGACGCGCTCTGCTTCCTGATAATGGAAAATGCTGTAGGTATGAGGTTCCACTGCTTCGGGTTTACGACGGCCGTTATGTTTGGTGTAGCCCTGGATCAGTTCAGCCACTGTCGCTGCATGCTCTGCGCTAAATTGTTGGGTCGCCCAGTTGACGGCAAATTGCTCCAGGTTATCTGCTTTAAAAGCCGGTGGGTTCCAGGCCATCCGCAGGAAAAAGTCGATCGGAAATTCCATCGGCTTTAAATCCCCGACATTGACTATCCAAATCCGGTCGGCCTGAAATTGCCAGGCTAAATTCATTTGCTCCCAGATTTTTGCCATAGGTACAGTATTGATCCAGCGATAGGAGCGGGGACTGCCAACATAATCAAAGTGATAATACACACCAGCACCACCGGCACGGCCACGTTCCTCTGCTGTTGGCAGGCGGCGGATATTGCCGTAGTTGTCATCAGCCCAGAGCAAAGTCACATCGTCCGGCACTCTCATACCACGCTCGTAAAAGCCCTGTACTTCCTTGTACAAAGCCCAAACTTGTGGCACGTCGGTGATCGGTTTGTCTTTAAAGGTCTCTGTTAATATCTGGCGTTGATCCGCTACGACTTGTTCCAGCAGGCCGATGTTTTCGCCTTCGCTCATAGGCTCATCTTCCTGGCCACGCATGCCCAGGGTATAGATACTTTCCAGATCTTTATGCCGCTTCGCGCCGTCTTGCCAGAATTTGTAAATGTTGTCGCGGTTACTGGAATACTCCCAAGGCCCTTTGCCGTATCTGTTCCATTCTTTGTCGGCGCGCATCATGGGCTCGTGGTGGCTGTTGCTCATCACTATGCCCATTTCATCGGCCAGAATAGCGTTTTGTGGGTCGTCGTCGGCAAAGGCGTTATTCCACATGGCAGGCCAGAGGAAATTCGACTTCAGCCGCAACAACAGCTCAAACACATGCTGATAAAACTTGCTGTTGTAGCCGCCAAATTTTTCGCTGGTCCAATTGGTTAAGGCCGGGTGCTCGTCATTTAAAAAGATGCCACGGTATTTTACTTTGGGCGCATCGGTCAGGCGGGTGCCTGCTTTGATATACAACTGCTGCTGCTTTTTCACCGGTACATCAGCCCACCAATGCCAGGGCGATACTCCAATAGTTTCAGCCAGATCATAAACGCCAAAAATAGCGCCTCTTTTATCGCTGCCTGCTATCACCAAAGCCTGGTCTACGCCAGGTAATGGTTGTTCCAGCACCTGGATCAGATAGGCTTCCCAGCCGCCCTGAATTTTGCTTACATCCAGTTTTCCTTGAGCGATCAGCTGATCAAGAACTGCATTGTTGCCGAGGCTGCCGATAATCAGCAGCTGTTTGGCAGCTGGATTAGCGCTGATGTCCAAACTTTTGCCGCTGACTTTTTTAATGTCCTGCTGCAGGCTTTGTACGGCACGCTTTAAGCCTTTATGGTCTTTCTCATCCAACAAGATAGTTGCCACAGAACTTTGGCCGACCAAAGCAAAGTCGCCTTTGGCTGGTTGCTGCGCCAGATAGGCTGAAGGTAAAGCGAGAGCCTCGCCACAGAGCAAAGCCAGGATCAGCAGGCATTGTGCTTTCATGGCTTATCCTCTTTTTCCTGTCGAGCATGCACTCCAAGCGTGGTGCCAACAAAACCTCCTGCAACTTGAGTGCTTAAGATTTTGGCATCCTGTGCTTCGCCTAATTGCTGCCATTCACCCTGTTGATTGGCGTAATAAAAGCTGATTTCTCCGGCTTTACCCTGAATTCTTAACTGCAGTTGTTCCGTGTTGCCGGCTAAGTCTTGGCTTGCGATAACTACAGCCTTACCACCTTTGGCTTGCTCTAGAAAGACTATGGCTTTGCCGTTTTGGATTTTTACAGCCAGATAGTAGTGATACTGCTCATTCTGAAAGGCTACTAAACCTGCAGAAATCCCAGCTTTGGGTAGCTCAAGACTGGTGCTGGTTTCAAAGCTGGTATGTTGTTGGCGACGACCTATAAAAGCAGGTTGAGATAAAGAATCCATGCCAACAGCCTTAGCTTTAAGCTGCAGGTTCTGTCCGTCCAGTGTTATCCAGCTTTGATCAAACACACGTAGCAGGTTCCAGTCGAGCTTTAAGTTCTGGCCGTCAAATTCATCACGCCAGTTGAAGTTGCCCGTTTGTGGCAAAGTCCCTGTACTGCTGATTAAGCCTGTTGGCGCTTGCAGACGGTAGGGAATGTCCTGGCCTTTAGGCAAAATAACAGGCCATCCATCTTGCCAGCTGACAGGCAGTAAAAAAGTTTCCCGGCCTGTATTAAAGTAACTTTGGTCATAAGTTCGGGTGGCCAGAAAGACTGCCCACCATTGACCGTCCGGTAACTGGACTAAATCGGCATGACCTGCTGTGGTGATAGGGTTGGCTCTGTCGGCTGGCAAATCACGCTGCGTCAGGATAGGGTTGTCACTATAGGGCACAAAAGGCTCACTCAAACTGCGGGTTCTGAATACAACTGCAGAATGTTGATCGGCTGTGCCACCTTCAGCACAAACCAGATAATACCAGCCGTTATGTTTATATACATGCGGGGCTTCAATCCAAATAGGTTTAGTGCTCAAGTCAACGCCACCATTGACCAGCAGTTTTTTCGAGTCTGGTACTACGGCTTTTTTTACCGGGTCGTATTGCCACATCCAAATAGCTCTGTGGCCTTCGTACAGAGTTTCACCCGGTGCTTCGCCGTTGTGGCTGATATAGATCTTGCCGTCGTCATCAAAAAAGATATCCGGGTCTATGCCTTCCACTTCAGGCAACCAGATTGGATCAGACCAGGGCCCCGCTGGGTCTGTCGCGGTCAGAATAAAGTTGCCGCCTTTGTCCACTACAGTAGTGACTAGGTAAAAAGTACCGTCCTGATAGCGGATTGTGGGTGCAAAAATACCACGGGACACCTGCATGCCTGACATATCTACTTGCGAGGCGCGATTCAGTGCGTGGCCTACTAATTGCCAGTTCACCAGATCAGTGCTGTGTAAAATGGGTAAACCAGGTGTATAGGAAAACGAAGACAATACCATGTAATAGTCATCACCACGACGGGTGATGCTGGGATCAGGAAAAAAGCCTGCAGCTACCGGGTTTTGGTAGCTGCCTTTGGCTAAAGGTTCGGCAAAGACTACATCTTGGCCCTGATAATCAAACCAGTGAAAAGTCGCAGTGTTGTTGTGCTGCTGAGCAGGTTTTTCCGGTTGGCAACCGCTGAATAACAGGCTCAAGCCCATCAGCACAGAAGCGTAGATTGTCTTCATTATTTTGTGTTCCTTTGACAAGTTGTGTCAGGTTTGAACAGAAAAATACCATGATCATCAAAGGCTTCGGCTTTATGAAAATACGTCAGCTTTGTGCGTTTTTTTAGGATTTGAGGAGGTAAAACAACAGGGCTTGGATTAACCGCTTTCTGGTATTGGTGTGTAATTTGAAGCGGGCGGGGATAAGCCCCGCCCCTGTAGCGGCAATGAACCGCGAGGTCTAGTCGTTAACAGCTACATTGTTATTGAGCATCTCGCCCCGTGCTTCACGATATTCTTTTGGCGTTTGGCCAAAATGGCGTTTAAACACAGCGTACATATATTGCAGCGATGGATATCCACAAATATTGGCGATAGCTATAGGGTTGACCTGGGTATCCACCAGCATTTTGCAGGCCTTGACCAGCTTTTGATTATGCAATTCGGTGTGTATGGAATGGCCACGTTCAGCTCTGAATCGTTGTTCCAGATTGGAGCGGGAAATGCCAACAAAGTCAGTCACTTGTTCTACTTTTGCCCCCCGGGTCGCATGACGGCGGATATAGTGCATGGCCTGAATCACATAAGGGTCGCGCAGTGCTTTGAAGTCGGTCGATTGGCGGGAAGCGACGCCTACAGGTGGCACCATAATACGCTTTTGGCCTACTTCGATATTATTCAGCTGGGTATGCAACAACTTAGCGGCTTTGTAACCCATTTCGAAGCAACCCTGAGTCACAGAGCTTAAGCTGATGCGATTGAGGAAGCGGGCTATATCGTCGTCATCTATACCGATAATAGATACGTTGTCCGGCACTACAACACCCAGATGCTCACAAGCTTGCAGCAAATGTCTGGCTCTTGAATCTGTGACTGCAATAATGCCTATAGGTTTAGGTAGACTTTGCAGCCAGTCGGTGAGGCGGTTCATCGCATATTGCCAGGTTTCAGGTCTGGTGCAGTGGCCCTGATAAATCTGACAGTCGTAACCGTCCTGCGCTGTTAATTTTTTTACCGCATTTTCGCGCTCAGTGGCCCAGCGGTGATGTTCATCTGTTGGCACACTGTAAAAAGCAAAACGGTCTAAGCCTTTGCGTTTTAAATGCTCATAAGCGGCTTGTACCAGCGCATAATTATCAGTGGCAACGTAAGGAACGTCAGGGTAATCGGACGCTTTACTATAAGAACCACCCACACCAACTATAGGTTTGGTTGTCCCGGCTAAAGCGCGTTGAATATCCATATCGTCGAAGTCAGCAATAATACCGTCGCCACCCCATTCATGAATATGTTCGAGCCGGCAGAGGAAGTCTTCCTCCAGATAAACGTCCCAGTCGACTTTCGATGATTGTAAATAATGACCTATGCCTTCGATCACTTGCCTGTCAAATACCTTATTGGCATTAAACAAAAGTGTAATGCTGTGTTTAGCTTTAAACATATCCCCGTCCTGTCTGTTTTTTATTCCCTTCATCCTTGAAGTTGGTGCCTTGTTGACTGCGCTGCTCACCCTTTTACATCACCTGACTTTGTTGCCTGGTTCTGGTGCGCTGGTCTTTTGGCTGTAACTTCAATGAGTGTGGGATTTTCCCCTTAGGTGCAGGAGGCGCAGCTTTAGTAGCTGACCATCCGTGACTTTGGGTATTTATTGTTATCTTTTTTTGTTTTTTTAATCGAGCGGGTTAAATATTAGCCAGTCAGGCTTTTTTGGCAAACGATAAATCATAATTCAGCACCGAATTATGAATTTTCGTAATTGCTGCTACGCATTCCCTCGCCAAGTATTAGCTCACCAAAAGTCAGAACAGATTTCAAAATATGTATATAGGCATAGATTTAGGCACTTCGGGCATCAAGGTTATTTTGCTTGGCGAGAACGGCAAAGTCATAGATAGCGCCAGTGCTGAGTTGTCCGTCAGCAGGCCTTTTCCTTTGTGGTCCGAACAAGACCCAGAGCATTGGTGGCTTGGTTTGCAGTCCTGTATGGACCAGTTAAGCCAGCGCCATTCCTTAGCTGATGTAAAAGCTATAGGTTTAGCCGGCCAGATGCATGGCGCGACTTTGCTGGACGCGCAAAATCAGATTATCCGCCCTGCTATTTTATGGAACGATGGCCGCTCTTTTGAGCAGTGTCAGCAACTGGAATTGAAAGTTGCCGATTTGCCACAGATCACAGGCAATCTGGCGATGCCGGGTTTTACCGCGCCTAAATTACTTTGGGTGCGTCAGCAGGAACCAACGGCTTTTGCCAGAATAGCCAAAGTGCTGCTGCCGAAAGATTATTTACGTTTTTGCTTAAGTGGCGACTTTGCCTCTGATATGTCGGACTCTGCCGGGACTTTATGGCTGGATGTAGCAAAACGTGACTGGAACGATGAACTGTTGTGCGCTTGTGGTTTAAGCCGCGACCAGATGCCAGCACTTTACGAAGGTAATCAGATCACAGGTCACTTATTACCTGAACTGGCAAAGCGCTGGGGTTTAGCTGCTGTGCCTCTGATTGCTGGTGGTGGTGATAACGCTGCTGGTGCTGTGGGCGCAGGTATAGTGCATCCGGGCCAGGCCATGTTATCTCTTGGTACTTCGGGTGTGTATTTTGCTGTCAGTGATGGCTTTCTGGCCAACCCACAATCTGCAGTGCATAGTTTTTGTCATGCCTTGCCTGATACCTGGCATTTAATGTCTGTGACTTTAAGTGCAGCCAGTTGTTTGCAATGGTACGCCGAACAGCTGGTGAAAACTCCGGTCGCCACTTTGCTGGCTGACTTGGATCAAGGCCCTGCCTCTATCGAAGAGATGCCGCTGTTTTTACCTTACCTGTCCGGTGAGCGCACACCACATAACAACCCCAATGCCAAAGGTGTTTGGTTTGGTCTGGACTACAACACAGACCAAAAAGCCTTGACCTATTCAGTGCTCGAAGGTGTCAGCTTTGCCTTGTTTCAGGGCGCTGAAGCTTTGCATGCCAGCGGTTTGAACCCCACTGAAATTAATTTGATAGGCGGTGGTGCCAGAAGCGCTTTTTGGCGGCAGTTGCTAGCTGATGTGATGAACCAGCCGCTGACCTTCAGGGAAGGTGGTGAAGTAGGGCCTGCATTAGGTGCTGCCCGTTTGGCCAGACTGGCTATGGAACCTGATACAGCGCTTGATGTGCTTTGCCCACCACCACCAGTGGTCAGCCAGCATCAACCCGACGCCAAACGTCACGCTGCTTTAGCCAAGCGCTACAGCAAATTTAAAGCTTTGTATCAGTCATTAGCAGAGCATTTTTAGTAGGGGCGGGGCTTGCTTCGCCCGTCTCAAATTACAAGACGATGTTATTGAGGGCTTGTCTCCGCCCGTCTCAATAGATCGCCGATGCCTTAAAAACACAAATTGTAGGGGCGGGGTTTATCCCCGCCCGTTCAGGTATCTAACCGATATCGCAAAGACAGCGGCAATAAAGCAAAAGCACAAGATGGCTTTGAAAAAACATAATTGTGAACTAGGCCAGCAATGCCCACCATTAGCAGCATTGGAATTGATGTAAAACAGGAGAGCAAAATGGCTCAGTATTTCGACCAAATTAGCAAAATTGAATATGAAGGTGCAGACAGCACTAACCCTTTAGCTTTTAAACATTACAACGCGAATGAAAAGATCCTGGGTAAAACCATGGCAGAGCATTTGCGTATGGCGGCCTGTTACTGGCACAACTTCTGCTGGAACGGTCAGGACGTGTTTGGTCAGGGCACTTTTGGCCGTCCCTGGTTAGAAGCTGGTGATGCTATGGCACAAGCCAAAGCTAAAGCCGATGTGGCTTTTGAATTCTTCAGCAAGCTGAGCATTCCTTATTATTGCTTCCATGACATAGACGTGGCGCCTGAGGGCAACAGCATTAAAGAATACATCAACAACTTCGGTGCTATGGTGGATCTGCTTGAGCAAAAGCAAGCTGAAACCGGCGTGAAACTGTTGTGGGGCACAGCCAACTTATTCAGTAACCCACGTTACGCTGCAGGTGCTGCTACCAATCCAAATCCGGAAATCTTCAGCTACGGCGCCACTCAGGTTTTCCATGCAATGAACGCCACTCAGCGTTTAGGCGGCGAAAACTATGTATTGTGGGGCGGTCGTGAAGGTTACGAAACTCTGCTGAACACCGACCTGCGTCAGGAGCGTGAGCAACTGGGCCGCTTTATGCAAATGGTGGTTGAGCATAAACACAAAATCGGTTTTAAAGGCACTTTACTGATCGAACCTAAACCACAGGAACCAACCAAGCACCAGTACGATTACGACTCCGCTACTGTGTATGGTTTCCTGAAGCAATTTGGTCTGGAAAAAGAATTCGCCGTCAATATAGAAGCCAACCACGCTACATTGGCTGGTCATTCGTTCCATCATGAAGTGGCCACTGCTATTTCGCTTGGCATTTTTGGCAGCATAGATGCGAACCGCGGTGATGCGCAAAACGGCTGGGATACAGACCAGTTCCCGAACAGCGTAGAAGAGCTGAGCCTGGTGATGTACGAAATTCTGAAAGCTGGTGGCTTCACCACAGGTGGCTTTAACTTTGACGCTAAATTACGCCGTCAGAGTATGGACCGCGCTGATATGTTCCATGGTCATATTGGTGGTATGGACCACCTGGCTCTGGCGTTAAAACGTGCTGCCACACTGGTTGAGAAAGACTTCTTAGGCAAGGCAGTCGCAGAGCGTTACGCCGGCTGGAAAGGCGAATTAGGTGGCGCTATCCAAACAGGTGGCCACTCTCTGCAATCGCTGGCTGCTATGGTTGAACGCGAACAGTTAAGTCCAAAAGCCGTCAGCGGCCGTCAGGAATTGCTGGAAAACCAAGTGAATTTAGTGTTGTTCAGATAGGTCTCCCGAACCCTGTCGTTGCCCGGCTAGCCCGGGTATTTTGTCCGGGCGCAGAGAAGCTACTGCGCCCTATTTTCTTCTACATCACTGCTTGACCTTCTATCTGCTGAAATTCCGTTAAAAGCGTTTCGCCTTTGGCGAGATACTTTCTTTTGCTTCGCCAAAAGAAAGCTATCCAAAGAAAAGGCGACCCCAGGTCGCAGCGAAAGCCCGGCCCAAAATCGAGCGTCCAAGGCGATTGTGCAACTCGTTCGTCGCTACCACTCCTCGCTCAAACACTCCTCGTCTTAAAACCTTGGCCACCCAATTTTGTCCGGCTCGCGCCCCAATGGGGATTTGGTGCCAGTAGTTGGACGGAGGACCGCAAAGAGCAAAAAACGGAAATGACGCACGCTGCAAGACCTGACCCTGAGGGTTCTTTTATCCGGGCGCAGAGAAGCTACTGCGCCCTATTTTCTTTTTGATTTTGCCCTGTAGCTGCAATCATATCGACCAGTTAGTTCTGACCATAAACTCCAACATCATGTGGGCAACTGAGGCTAAGCCAGGTTTCTTCACCTCTTTTTTCAAAAGAGCCGGCGCAGCCTTGCTCATCACGCATTTTATCAACAGCTTTAGCAATAGAGTCGATCTTGTGATCGGGAGTAATCATGGCTTCACCTGTAGATCTCTTAGCTTGGGTTGGATCTGTTTTTAGATGAAGTAGCATTTTTCCTCTGCCTGGTACCTTTTTGTATCCGATATAGTTAGCTTCTTTATCAACAGACTCAAACAACACAATTCCAACATAACGACCATCAGGCCCTGGCATTGGCGTATAGCCATATTCACCAATGTCCACAGAGGAAGGTGTAGGTTTAAGTGGTAGGTTATTTACCAAGTTTTCATTTGCAGCAACTTGCAAACTGATGATCACAGACAAAAATAGAAATGACATTTTCATTTTATAGCTCCAGCCCTGGACATTTATCGGTTTTCAAACTCGTGCAATAAGTGATGGTTTAACTTTTTTACAGAAAACAGCAGGGCAGGTGGTGCCCTTTGCCCTGACAATAGATTAACCAGACTTGATTCATTAACACTCAAAGCAGCTACACGGAAAGCTTTGGCTGATGTTGCTTAGTCTGTAGTTCAATAAAAATTTAGGGGCAAGTTTTGCAACTTGCCCCTAAATTTGTCAATCAGTGAGTTTTTAGTCACTTACCTGCTTTTTCCGCCAGTTTGACTAGCTTAGGTACCACTTCTTTTGGCTGGTTATTGCGGTCAAATAGTAATGGGTAGTCTGTTCTGCCTCTCATTGGCCAGTTGTTGCGCCAGGTTTGATTGTCGTTAACACCCCATAAAGTCACTCGTTCAATAGTGTCGCTGTGTCGTAAGAACAGCTCAAAGAATTGCAGGTATTTGTTCGACAGTTGGTCGCTAACTGCTTGTGGTAAGCCATCAGCGTAAGGGTTGAATTCTTGTTTTAACTTCATATTTAAAGATATATCAGCGCCAATATTGGTTGGGTCAGGGAAGGGTAATACGGAGATATCTAGTTCAGTAATCACCACCTTCAGCCCTGTTTTACCAAAAGCGGCAATCGAATCTTCGACTTGCTGCAACTCTGGGTAATCCAGACTGTAATGGCCTTGTTCACCAATACCGTAGATCGGCGCTTTTTTTGCTTGTAAGTCGGCTATCAGCTTTAAGGCTCCGGCGCGTTTTTCAGGTTTAAATAAATTAAAGTCGTTGTAATACAGCTGAGCTTTAGGGTCGGCTTGATGCGCCAATTCAAAGACTGTGGCTATGTAGTCCTCACCCAAGGCTTTGTACCATTTGGATTGGCGTAAAGTGCCGTCTTCATTTAAGGCTTCATTGACTGCATCCCAGCCATGAATACGGCCTTTGTAGCGGCTCATCACTGCATTGATATGGTTTTTCAGTCGGGATAACACCAGCTCTTTAGAGGCAGGTTGGCCTTTGGCGTCCAGAAATACCCAGTCAGGCGTTTGTTCGTGCCACAGCAATACATGGCCTATCACTTTGATATTATTGGCTTCGGCGTAGGCAATCATGGCGTCGGCTGCAGCAAAATTGAATTGGCCTTCAACAGGTTCAATCAGCTCCCACTTCATCACGTTTTCCGCTGTCACCGCATTAAATTGCTGTTTCACCAGCTCTAAAGTTCCAGGCTCTTTGCCATGGATTTGAGTCGCGCTTAACGCTGTACCAATAATAAAGTGATTGGTGTAGGCGTCTTTTAAAGAAGAGTTTTGATTTTGTGCGGCAGCGCCTGCCGTGAGCAGGGCGCTGGCGAACAGAAAATACAGTGGAATAAATCGCATAAAGTAGCTCCAAAATCTAATGTAAAACCTGAATCAGGGGTCCTGGGTTGGCAGTTATGGTGCCGTTTTCTCAAGTTGATAGCGGATATGTGCCTTAAAAGGCTGACCAGGTCGGGTAAAGTGAAAAGGAAAACCTTTTTGGTTCGGCGAATCCGGGAAAAACTGTGGTTCAAGACAAATCCCTTGCCTGGCTTTGAACGGTCCTTTTAAGTGTTCACCTGTGTACACCTGCAGGCCCGGATAGTCGGAATAGACACTCAAGCGTAATAAGCCATCCGGGCTTATGAGTTCTGCTGCAGCCTGATGCATATCGCCATGTACGACAAAGTTGTAATCCATACTGATACCAGTCAGGCTTTTGGCTGTGCTGAAATCGAGCGGGCTGCCTTGCACTTTGGGCAGCTCACCTGTCGGAATACAATGAGCATCCACGCTGGTGTAATGCGCTGCATGCAAGCACAGCTTATGCTCGTCTATAGGAGACTGATCCTCAGCCAGATTAAAGTAAGGATGCAAAGTTGGCCCCACTAGCGTAGTGACGTTGCTACTGGCTTCCAGCTCAACATCCAAAGCACTTTGATCGGACAACTGATAAGTGACTCGAAAAAAGACAGGGCCAGGATAACCACCCTGACCATCGGCCATTTCGCAGCCCAGCACTAAGCGGGATTCCTGTTGCTCCAGCAATTGCCAGTTCATCTGGTGCAAACCTGCCATGCCACCATGGAGCTGATTTTGGCCTTCATTTTGTTCCAGTTGATAAAACTGCTGACCAATCAGCAAACGGCCTTTACCTATACGGTTAGCATAAGGACCAACTAAAGCGCCGAGATAAAATGGGTCTTGCGCATAAGCATCCGGCTCGGCGTAACTTAAGATCAACTCGCGGTTACTATTGCCCACAGCTGTAGTCCAGCGCTGCATAGCTGCACCGCGCTCCAGAATGCTTAGCTGGTCGCCTGCTTTATTAGTCAGATGAAACACATTCATAGATTTACTCTCTTCTTTAGTACCCTTCGTACTTGACGCTGCAGCGTTGTTGGCTGCGTAATCTCGCCCCGGTCACATAGGCAACTATGCTCTTGAGGTCTCTACTAATTGCCGCCTGGCTGCAACATCAATTACTTTGTGTACATGCCATCCTGTAGGGGCGGCGGTTTATCCCGGCCCGTTTCCCGTTGCGGCTTCAAGTACGCAGGGTTTAACCTTGCATATCTTCCAATTCAGTCCCCTTAGTCTCATGCACCATTTTGATGACAAAGAGGATAGACAGCACAGCACCCAGGGTATACAGGCCATAAGTTCCGGCCAGGCCTATACCTGCTAACAGCAAAGGGAAGGTCATGGTAATGATGAAGTTGCAAACCCATTGTGCTAAACCACTGACGGCAAGCCCTAAACCACGAATTTGATTTGGGAACATTTCGCCCAGCATCACCCACATCACTGGGCCCCAGGACATATTAAAAAAGAACACGTAAGCGTTAGCACTGATCAAAGCCACCTGACCCCAGTCACCCAACAGCAAATTGCCGTTTTCGTCCTGGCCTGCATTGGCAAAACAAATCACCATTAAGCCAAGCGTCAGTGCCATACCGACAGAGCCCCACTGCAGCAAGGGTTTACGGCCCACTTTATCTATAATCAATAAGGTAATTACACAAGCCGCTATGCTTAAACCGCCACTAATCACATTGATCAGCAAGGCATCAGATTCAGAAAATCCAACCGCTTGCCACAGCACAGCGCCGTAATAAAACACCACGTTAATACCAACCAACTGCTGGAAGCTGGCGAGGCCAATACCTACCCAGACTATTTTACGTACTTTGCCGGTTTGGCTAGTTAACAAATCGGCAAGGCGCGGCTGATGGTCTGCAGATAACGACTGCTGAATTTCAGCCAGTTTACGTGTTGCTGCCTGGTTGCCATACAAGCGGCTTAATACGGCAGCTGCTGCATCATTATTGCCTTTTAACACCAGAAAACGTGGGCTCTCAGGAATAAAAAACAGCATCAGCAAAAAGAGTACTGCTGGGAAAAGTTCCATCCAGAACATCCAGCGCCAGGCTGCAAATTCTAACCAAAGGGTTGCGGTAGAAGCGCCGGCATATTCGGCCAATAAGTAGTTGCTAACAAAGGCCATAAACAGACCAAAGATAATGGCGATTTGCTGCAAGGTTGTGAGCATGCCACGGTAACGGGCCGGAGCCACTTCACAAATATAAGCCGGAGTGATGACAGAGGCCGCCCCCACGGCTAAACCGCCCAGTACCCGATAAATAACAAATTCCAGCGAGCCTTCTGCAATGCCAGAACCCCAGGCGCTGACGATAAACAGTACTGCAGAAATCAATAAGATAGTTTTGCGACCGCTGATATCAGCCAGGCGTCCGGCAAAAAAAGCACCCACAGCGCAGCCTAATAACATACTGGCGACGTTAAAACCTGTGCCTACGCTCTCAGAGTTAAAAGCTTGTCGCAGGCCGTCGACAGTGCCGTTGATTACGCCACTGTCAAAACCAAATAAAAAGCCGCCTATAGTGGCGACTAAGCTAATAAAAATAATAAAGACCTTGTTGTCCTCTGAAACTGCCTGTTCATTGCTATGCTGCAAAATTGTAACTCCTGTGGGTAAGCGCATAGCCTGAGCATAAGTTCTGTTTGCATGAAATACAGCCAGCTTGTTAAAAATCATAATTCTTTCAGTACATTCCGTTAGTCCACTTTAGTGACTCTCAATGTATGTTAGGGTCAGAAAATACCTGTGGTACTTGAAGCTGCCGTTTTGTTGACTACGCCATCTCGCCCCAGTGATAGTGTAAAGATCTGCTGAGAATGAACCGCGCATTCTCGCTTCGATCCAATTACACATAGGTTCACTATGCTCCTGGGGTCTCACTGGCTTGTCGTCGCGCCGCAACTTCAAGATACTCGGGTATAAAGCTAAAAAAACAGCCTGCTTTTAGTGGGTGTATAACAGCAACAGGCGAATAGATATGCAAACAGAAGTACAAAAACTCAGTGTCACGGAGAAAATTGGCTATAGCCTTGGCGATTTGGCGGCCAATTTGATTTTTCAAACTCTGATGACCTTTTTAGCTTTTTTCTACACAGACGTGTACCAGATCCCACCTGGTGCCGCCGCTACTATTATTTTTATCGGTGGCTTAATTGGCGCCTGTTTTAACCCAGTGATGGGCATTATTGCCGATAGAACAAAAACCCGTTGGGGTAAGTTCAGACCCTGGATCCTCTGGACTAGCCTGCCTTTTGGTGTGATAGCGCTTTTAGCCTTCAGTACACCGGATTTCAGTCCTGAAGGCAAAATTGCCTATGCTTTTATTACCTACGTCGTGCTGGTGTTGGTGTATTCCGCCAATAACCTGCCGTATTCCGCCTTAAGCGGCGTTTTGACCGGCAATATGGCCGACCGTAACAGTGTGTCGGCTTATCGTTTTGTGGCTGTAATGGTGGCGCAATTTATTATTCAGGCGCTGTTATTACCGCTGGTGCTGATCCTTGGCGATGGCGATAAAGCAGTCGGCTTTGAAAACACCATGACGTTGTTTGCTTGTGTTGGCATCGTATTTTTCCTGATTACTTTTATCACCACTAAAGAGCGGGTTTTAACCTGCAGTGCGCAAAGCTCTACTATTCGTCAGGATGTAGGCGACCTGTTAAAAAACCGGCCCTGGGCCATTATGCTGGTGCTGACTGTGCTGGTATTTATTACTTTGGCGCTTAAAGGCGGCATGTATATTTTTTACTTTGAAAACTACCTGGACGAACAGCAAGTTGCGGTCTTTCTCGAAAATATTGGTTTTAATGCGTTTATTGCCGGTTTAAACGCCATGCTGACCGGCATGGGCCTGACCGAATTCCTCTGGCCTAAAGATGCAGCGACCTCAGGTTTTAGCTTATTTAATGCCGGCGGCATTATCTGCATGATTTTTGGCATAGGGTTTTCTAAACCTCTGGCCGACCGGTTTGGTAAAAGAGATGTGTTTGCTGTAGCGCTGTTCATCTCGACTTTATTTGTGATGGCGTTTTACCTGTTCCCAGCTGACGCCATAGGTCTGGTGTTCTCCTCTCAGCTGTTACACGGCTTCTTCTACGGCATCACTATTCCGCTGCTCTGGGCCATGATTGCGGATGTAGCAGATTACTCCGAATGGAAAAACCATCGCCGCGCCACCGCTATTATTTTCTCTGCGATGATTTTTGGCCTGAAACTGGGCCTGAGCATAGGGGGGGCTTTAGTGGCCGGTATTCTGGCTCACTTTGGTTATGACGCTCAGTTAGAACTGCAGTCGCCTGAAACTATTCACGGTATTCAATTGTCTGTCAGCCTTTATGCCAGCGTGCCTTTCTTGCTGGGTGTGGCTATTGTCAGCTTGTATGAAATTAACAAACACAAAGAAAGCCAGATTGAGCAGGACCTGAATGAACGTCGTGCTGCCGCTGGTTTATCGCAAACGGAGTAAGTGGTATGTCTGAAGATTTAACGGCTCAGGATTTGAAGGATTTAAAAGCCAAAGCTATTTCTCAGCCTTTGGTCGAGCACATTTATACAGCCGACCCTTCGGCTCATGTGTTTGACGGTCGTATTTATATTTATCCGTCACACGACATTGAAGCTGGCATTCCGTTTAACGATAACGGCGATCACTTTGGTATGCAGGACTACCATGTGTTGTCGCTGGATGGTCCTGACAGCCCGGCCGTCGATCACGGTGTGGCTTTGGATATTAAAGATGTGCCTTGGGCTGAGCGCCAAATGTGGGCGCCTGATGCGGCCAGGAAAGATGGCCGGTATTACTTTTATTTCCCGGCCAAAAAACCAGATGGCATTTTCCAGATTGGTGTAGCTGTAGCAGACTCACCTGTTGGGCCTTTTAAAGCTCAGCCAGAGCCGATTGAAGGCAGTTATTCGATAGACCCTGCGGTGTTTGAAGATGATGACGGCAGTTTTTATATGTACTTTGGCGGTATTTGGGGTGGGCAGTTGCAACACTACCGCAATAATGAGTACAGCGCCAACTATGCGGAACCTACAGCAAATGAAGCTGCATTAGGACCAAAAATTGCGAAATTGCGTGACGATATGTTGGAATTTGCCGAAGCGCCGCGTGAAGTGCTGATCCTGGATGAGCAAGGGCAACCTCTGCTGGCTGGCGATACAGACAGGCGCTTTTTTGAAGCCTCCTGGTTGCATAAATACCAGGGCAAATACTATTTCTCTTACTCCACAGGCGATACGCACTTTTTATGTTATGCCACAGCAGATAACCCGTACGGACCTTTTACCTATCAAGGCCGGATTCTGGAGCCAGTGGTTGGCTGGACTACGCATCACTCTATCTGTGAATTTGACGGTAAATGGTATCTGTTTTATCACGACTCCATTTTGTCTGAGGGCGTGACTCATTTGCGCTCCGTCAAAATGGCGGAAATTCAGTATGACGCGGATGGCAAAATTCAGACCTTAAAACCCTACAGGGATTAATCAGGGATTTCACAGGAGGCTCGAGTGGGCAAACAACTTCTTTCGGCGGTATTGGGTTTAGGGGTCGCTTTTGCGGCTTCAGCTCAGCAGCCCTATCAAAATGCCAGTTTGCCTACAGAGCAGCGCGTCGAGGATTTATTATCCCGCATGACGCTGGAAGAAAAAGTGGCTCAATTGCAAACCGTCTGGCAAAAACGCCGCACTCTGGAAAACAAAGAGCTGCAGTTTTTACCTGAAAAAGCCAAAGAGCTGATACCGCTGGGGATTGGCCATATAGGTCGCCCCAGTGAGTTTAAAACCCCAGAGCAAACCGCAGAATTTAATAACGCACTGCAGCGCTGGTTAAAGGAAAATACTCGCCTGGGTATACCAGCTCTGATGCACGAAGAAGCCCTACACGGTTATGCCGCTTTTGATGCCAGCAGTTTCCCGCAGGCTATAGCCCTTGCCAGCAGCTGGTCCACTGCGGATATGCATGACTTGTATGCGCTCACCGCCCGTGAAATGCGCGCCACAGGGTCGCACTGGGCTTTAACTCCGGTATTGGATATAGCCCGTGACCCACGTTGGGGCCGGATTGAAGAAACTATGGGGGAAGATCCCTATCTGATGTCCGCCATGGGTGTAGCGGCGGTCGAAGGTTTTCAGGGGAAAACTGGTAAAAACGGTCCTTTCGCCACAGATAAAGTAGTGGCGACTTTAAAGCATCTGACAGGTCATGGACAGCCCGTGGCAGGGGTGAATATAGCCCCCGCTTTTATTGGCGAACGTGAACTGCACGAAGTGTTTTTGCCGCCTTTTGAAGCTGCAGTCAAGCTGGCTCATGCTGGCAGTATTATGGCGTCGTACAACGAAATCGATGGTATTCCCTCCCACGTCAACAAGCCTTTGCTGGAAGATATAGTGCGTAAGCAATGGGGATTTGGCGGTGTGATTGTCAGTGACTATTTTGCGATAGAAGAATTGGGCAGCCGACATGGTTTATACGACAGTGAAGCAGCCTCAGCTAAAGCAGCTTTGTTGGCTGGTGTCGATATGGAAACGCCCGATCCCAAAACTTTCCCGCATCTCACGGCTTTAGTGCAATCAGGTCAGTTGGAGCAAGCCGCGATAGATAAAGCGGTGCGACGCGTTTTGGCGTTGAAATTCCGCCTGGGTTTGTTTGAACAGCCTTATGTCGATGCCAGCAAAGCGAATGGGCTGGTAGGGGCTGCTTCGGACAGAACTTTTATCCGTCAGGTGGCAGAAAAATCTATGGTGCTGCTGAAAAACGACGGCACTTTGCCGCTGAAAGTCGACAGTATTAAACAACTGGCAGTGATAGGGCCTCATGCAAATGAAGTCTTATTGGGTGGTTACAGCAGTATTCCTCGCCAGACTGTCAGTATTGTGGATGGCTTAAAACAAAAACTGAATGGCAAAGCTAAAGTGGACTACGCCCCTGGCACACAACTCACTAAAGCTTTAACCAAAACGCCAGCAAAACAAGCTGCTTTTGTAACCAGTGATATAGCCGAACGTAGCAAAGCTGCAGGCACTTATTCAATGCAGCGTTGGAATTACGATGACATAGCTTTAGCTGATGAGAAGGACCGCCAGGGGTTGTTGGAACAGGCCGTGGCTTTGGCGAATAAATCAGATGCTGTGGTGTTGGTATTGGGCGAAAACGAAGGTTTATCGCGTGAGGCCTGGGCCGATAGCCATTTAGGCGATCGCAGCAGTTTAGATTTAGTCGGCAATCAAGTCGAGTTAGCCAAAGCTATTTTAGCGACTGGTAAACCGCTGGTGCTGGTGCTGACTAATGGCAGGCCTTTGGCCTTGGGTGAACTGGCCAAGACTATGCCAGCTATTATCGAAGCCTGGTATCTGGGTCAGGAAACAGGCTCAGCTTTAGCCAATGTATTGTTTGGCGACGTTAGCCCATCCGGCAAATTACCTCTGACTTTTCCTCGCAGTGCTGGCCATATTCCGAGCTACTACAACCATAAAGTGTCCGCCAAAAGAGGTTATCTGTTTGATGATATCAGCCCTTTATATCCTTTTGGTCATGGCCTGAGTTACAGCAACTTTGACTACAGCGAGCTGAGCATTGATGACAGCAAAGCCCAGGCTAATGGCGAAGTGATAGTCCGGATGAAAATTCGTAACAGTGGTAAATTTGATGCCACTGAAGTGGTTCAGCTGTATATTCAGGACCCGGCGGCCAGCGTGACCCGTCCGGTGAAACAGCTAAAAAGCTTTTTACGGCTGCCACTCAAAGCAGGTGAGCAGGCCAAAGTTGAATTTAAGCTGCCGGTGAACCTGCTGGCATTTTTTGACCAACAAATGAACTGGGTCGTTGAACCTGGTGAAATCAAACTGATGCTTGGCAGCTCTTCAGCAGATATCAGGCTGAACGGCAGTTTTAACATCAAAGGCGAAATAACAGAGGTCAGTGCAAACAAGGCTTATTTAAGCCAGGCGCGGACCTATTAATAAAGCGGGTAGGCAGGAGGGATGATAATGGCAAAGGCAATAAAGCGGAAAGAACTCAGCAGAGGTTTGCTGGTATTGGCTGGTGGATTAGCCTTAACTGGCTGTGGTCAGCCAGCAGTGCAGGCACCTGAAGCTGTTCCTGAACAAGTAGCCAGCCAAAGCGCTGCAGACAAAGCTGTGATCACTCCAGCCAACTGGCCTTTGCAACAGCCTCCCATAGCACGCAGTGCTGCAATAGAAGACAAAATCAAAACTTTACTGGCTCAGATGAGCCCGGAACAAAAAGTAGGGCAGATTATTCAGGCCGATATTGCCTCGGTCACGCCACAGCAGGTACGGGATTATTATTTAGGTTCTGTATTAAATGGCGGCAACTCAGCGCCTGGCCGGGACAACAGAGCTGGCGCAGCGGCCTGGCTGCAATTGGCGGATGCTTTTTGGCAAGCCAGTACAGACACCAGCGATGGCCGTCCTTATATTCCAGTGATGTGGGGCACAGACGCTGTGCACGGTCACAGCAATGTCAAAGGCGCCACTATTTTCCCGCATAACATAGGTTTGGGCGCTATGCGTGAACCAGAGCTGATGCGTGATATAGGTCGTATCACCGCGGCGGAAATGCAGGTGACAGGCCTGGACTGGACCTTTGCCCCTACTATTGCCGTAGTGCGTGACGACCGTTGGGGCCGCACTTATGAATCTTATGGTGAGGACCCACAACTGGTGGCTTCTTATGCGCCTCATATTCTGCAGGGTATTCAGGGTGTGCCAGGTTCAGCTGACTTTTTAAAAGGTCAGCATATGCTGGCGACAGTGAAGCACTTCCTCGGTGATGGCGGTACAGTGGATGGGAAAGATCAGGGCGACAACCAACATACTGAAGCAGAGTTGCGTGATATCCATGGTGCGCCTTATTACAGCGCTATAGCGGCAGGTGCCCGTGTAGTGATGGCCTCTTACAACAGCTGGTTTGGCGAGAAGATGCACGGCTACCGTCCTATGCTCAATGATGTGTTGGTCAACCGTATGGGCTTTGACGGTTTTGTGGTTGGTGACTGGAATGGCCATGGTCAGGTGAAGGGCTGTACGCCAACAGATTGTGCGAATTCACTGAACGGTGGTCTGGACATGTTTATGGCGCCGGACAGCTGGGAAAAGCTGTATCAAAATACCTTGGCTCAGGTCAAAGACGGCCGTATTTCTATGCAAAGATTGGATGAAGCTGTTGGACGGGTGCTGCGGATCAAGGCAGAAATGGGTTTATTTGAACAGGTTAAACCTTCAGAGCGTCCTCTGGCTGGCCGTTACGAACTCTTAGGCAGTCAAGAGCACAGAGCTATTGCTCGTCAAGTGGCGCGTAAGTCTTTGGTTTTATTGAAAAATAACCAACAATTGCTGCCACTCAAAGCCAGTAGCAAAGTATTAGTAGCAGGCGATGCTGCTGATCATATTGGCAAACAAAGTGGCGGCTGGACTTTAAGCTGGCAAGGTTCAGGCAATAAAAATACCGATTTCCCCAATGGCGAATCCATATACGCTGGCATTAAACAAGCGGTGGAAGCTGGTGGCGGTAAAGCTGAACTCAGTGAAAATGGCCGCTTCACCGACAAACCTGATGTGGCAGTGGTGGTGTTTGGTGAAGAACCTTATGCCGAATTTGTCGGCGATCGCAGTCATCTGGCCTTTGATGATGGCAGGGCTTTGCAGATCCTGACTGAATTAAAAGCTTTGGGTATTCCAACAGTGTCGGTGTTTTTATCCGGTCGTCCTTTGTGGGTGAATCCTGAATTGAATCAGTCCGATGCCTTTGTCGCTGCCTTTTTACCTGGCACCGAAGGTGGCGCTGTGGCCGATCTGCTGGTTCGCTCGCCTGAAGGCGCAATTCGTTATGATTTTCAGGGCAAACTTTCCTTTTCCTGGCCAGCCAAAGCCACAGGTGAGCTGCTGAATCAGGGCGATGCCAACTATCAGCCGCAGTTTGCTTTTGGTTATGGTCTGACTTACAGCGACAAAACCGAAGTAGCCAAACTCAGCGAAGAGTCGGGCATCAGCGCCGATCAGGTACTGAACTTCAGTCGTTATCTGCATGCGGGTAAAGCTGTTAATCCATGGCAGTTACAGTTGCTGGACAAAGGCGTAGTGACAGTGGTGACAGAACCGCTGCAAAAAACTGCGGCTGGTGCTTTGGAAGCTGCTGCGACAGACAGAGTGCAACAGGAAGATTCCGTGTTATTGACCTTCCATCAGGATGCTGCTCTGGCATTAAACCATGCGCAGGGTGTGGCGTTGGATTTAAGCCGTCAAGCCAATGGCGATATGACACTGGAGCTGGAATATCAGGTAGTGGCTGTGGCTCCTGAGAACGCAAAAGTGACTATCGGCATGAACTGTGGCGAAAACTGCAAATCTACATTGGATTTCAGCAGCTATTTTAGCGGCATGAATGGCAAAGGCTGGCAAAGCCTGAAGATCCCACTGCGCTGCTTTAGTCAGGCCAACACTGCGTTTGACCTGAGCAAAATTAGCCAGCCTCTGGTGCTGGAAGCGACAGCAGGCTTGAAACTGCAACTGGCTAAAGTGCGGTTAGCAGAAAACGAAGGCCAGGGCCAATGTGGTAACTAACACTCCGGGGTCAGAGTAAAATTAAGCCTGGCGGCGTAATTTTACTCTGACCCCAATTTAAACGGGATAGGCTTTATGTTAAGACTCTTACTGACTGCCGCTGTGCTGCTGAGTCCGCTGGCTCATGCTGATGTTCGTCTGCCTAAGTTGATCAGTGATGGCATGGTGTTACAGCGTGATACCAGCATTCCACTCTGGGGTTGGGCCGATGCAGGTGAAGCCGTTGAGGTACGTTTGAACGGCCAGCTCGTGGGACAAGTGACAGCAAAAGAAGGCCGCTGGACAGTGCAATTACCAGCGCAGCAGGTCGGTGGTCCGCATCAGTTAAGTCTAAAAGGCCGTAATCAGATTGAGCTGAACGATGTTTATTTTGGTGATGTCTGGGTGGCTTCCGGCCAGTCTAATATGGAACTGGAAATGGCACGGGTGGCAGAGGCCTATCCGCAGGATTTAACCAGTGCCAACTACCCGCTGATCCGCCAGTTTAAGGTGCCACAAGAGTATAACTTTAAAGCACCGCAGCAGGATTTCAGCAGTGGTGAATGGGTAGCGGCCAGCCCACAGACCATAGCTAATTTCTCTGCTTTGGCCTTTTATTTTGGCCGGGAGCTGTATCAGCATAATGCTGTGCCCATTGGTATCTTAAATAATGCTCTGGGTGGTTCTCCTGTGGAAGCCTGGATGAGCGAAGAAGCGTTAAAGCCTTTTCCTGAAGCTTTGGCCGAAGGCATTAAGTTTCGTGATGACAAGCTAATTCAGTCGATCACTGCAGCTGATCAGAGCAAAAATGAGCAATGGTATGGTGATTTAAAGCGTCGAGACCCGGGTTTAACCAGCAAGACGCCCTGGTATAGTGAAACTTTGGATGATAGCGACTGGCAGAACTTTAACGTGCCAGGCTTCAGACCTGAACCTTTTACCGGCGTCTGGTGGCTACGTAAAACTGTTGAGCTGACAGCAGCGCAAGCTGCAGAGGCGAGGATTTTGCGGCTAGGCTCGATAGTCGATGCCGATGAGGTGTATATCAATGGCAAACAAGTGGCTAATACTACCTATATGTATCCGCCACGCCGCTATGAGTTGCCTCAAGGTGTATTAAAAGCCGGTTCTAACCTGATTGCAGTGCGGGTGACGGCCACTAATGGCAAAACTGGCTTGTTGCCAGATAAACCTTATTGGTTAGGCACTGACGCTAATCCGCTGCCATTGACGGGTCAGTGGAAAATGCAAACCGCAGCTAGGGCGAACAATTTACCAGGGGACACTTTTATCCGCTGGAAACCTTTGGGTTTATACAATGGCTTGCTGGCCCCTTTAACCTCTTTGCCTATTAAAGGCGTGATCTGGTATCAGGGCGAATCCAATGTGGGTGCTTACGCTCAGTATCAACAGCGTTTTACCACTATGATCCGTGATTGGCGGGCGAAATGGGCGCAAGGCACAGGTCAGCAGAATCAGTTTCCGTTTTTATTTGTGCAACTGGCGAATTTCCTCGAAAAAACGCCACAACCTGTAGAAAGTGCTTGGGCAGGTTTACGTGAAGCGCAGCGGCAAAGCTTGTCTGAGGCCAATACTGCTATGGTGGTGGCCATAGACACAGGCGAATGGAATGATATTCATCCTGTTGATAAAAAGACGTTAGGGCAACGGCTGGCATTGGCGGCCCGTGCCGTGGCTTTAGGTGAAAAAGTGGGGTATCAGGGACCTGAATTGCAGTCTGTGATGGCTGATGGCTCGCAGCTCAAACTCAACTTTAATCACAGCGGCAAAGGTTTAATGCTGAAAGGCACAGGCAACAGCTTTGCTATAGCTGGCGCAGATGGCCAGTATCGTTGGGCTCAAGTGCAGCTAAAGAATGATCAGTTGCTGTTATCACACCCTGAGATCAAAGCGCCAGTCAAAGTACGTTATGGCTGGGCCGATAATCCGGAGGCTGTGCTTTACAACAGTGAAGGCTTACCAGCCGGACCTTTTGAAGGGGCGGCGACCAAGTAGTATAACTCTGTAGGGCCTGGACAAGCCAAGGCCCTTACAGGTTAAGCCGGGTCGATAAAACTACTGATAGTCAGTCTTCCTACCCTGGGGTTTGCGGATAAGCTGGTGTGTCTGGTGATCATGCCACTGTGCAACAAATGGCGGCGATAGACGATAAGCCTATTAAAAACCCCCTGTTGCTGGCCTATCTGTTCAAACAGCGGTGTATCACCCTGGATATAACCGTCCGTCACTTTGGGCAGGTAAGGTCCGTCATTTTCACTTTCCAGTGAGCGGTAATATTCTTCAGTGCGGCTTTGATCTATACACTCAAACCCTGTTTTGCGATGCCGGTAAAAGGCTGTGCCGCCCTGATCACCCTGAAATAAATAATGCACCGCAGCCAAGGCGTGTTTTTCTGTGGTATCAAAATGAGGGATACGTTGCAGTAGTTTGAGCTGTGCTGGTGGCGTAGTCACCAGTGATAAATGGCAGACAGAAAATTTGAGTGAGCGGGCAGGCAGCTCAAAGTACTCAATCAAAGTATCTTGCAGACTCTGCAGCATAAACTGACGATAAGCTGCCGGCGCTGCTGCCCTGAGGCCAGGATAATAAGGCGAATTGGCAAGAAACTGCTGACCAGCAGCATAGTCCACCAAACTTTGTGGCTCTGGCACAAAGTTATCCACCACTAACACTGGATTCAGTTCCTGACCTAGAGTCAGTCTGCTGATCTGCATGGTTCAGCTCAGATTGGATGGGCAATAGTGCCGGACAAAATCACGGTGCGATGGCAATTTGTCGACAGCACCCTGAATGGTTTGACGTATGTTGTAAAGATGACTGCTCAATTCACCCTGAGCCAAAGCTGCAACCAACTGATGATAACCTCTAGGTTGCAGTCGTTGTCCCAGCATCACATGGCTCCAGGATTCCAGTCGGAACATTTCGTCGCCTGTTTGGAAGGCGTGGGCGCTTTCTTTAAATAATTCAATGCGATGCGCCAGCGTGTCCGGAATGCTCATAGTACGGCAATAATCCCAAAACGGACTATCAGTTCGTTCCGTCTGGTGGTAATGCAGAATAATAAAGTCGCGGATTTTTTCCACTTCAGTTATGGACTGTTGGTTGTATTCATCCAGCAGAGCCGGGGTTACGCCATTAAAAGGAAACAGCCGTAATAAGCGGATAATGCCACTCATAAACAGGAAAATACTGGTCGACTCTAAAGGTTCAATAAAACCGCTTGATAAGCCAATAGCCACACAGTTTTTATTCCAGAGTTTTTTACGCCGCCCAGTCTGATAACTTAGCATTCTGGGTTCCATCAGCGGCGCGGTTTCCAGATTGCCAAGCAAACGTTGTTTCGCTTTTTCATCTGACAGGTAGTCGCTGGCGTACACCAGGCCGTTGCCAACTCTGTGCTGCAAAGGGATACGCCATTGCCAGCCGCTGTCATGCGCCATAGCTCTGGTATAAGGCGGTAAGGTCGCAGCAGATGCAGTTTGCACGACCACGGCTTTATTGCAGGGTAACCAGTGGTCCCAATGCTCATAACCAGTTTTTAAAGTTTGTTCTATCAGCAAAGCCCTGAAGCCAGTGCAGTCGATAAACAAATCGCCGCTGATTTTCTGACCTGATTCCAGCACTAAGGAACGGATATCGCCATTGACATGCTGTTGTACCTGAGCAATTTTGCCTTCGATCCGCACAGCACCTAAATTTTCGCTGAAGGTGCGCAGGAAGCGGGCATAACGACCAGCGTCCAGATGATAAGCATAGTTGATGGTCGACTTGTCGGTTTTACCAAACTTATGCAGTTTGGCGGCTTGCAGCTCGTAGCAGTAGTCGCCAAAAGGAGCGTCAACCCCTTGCTGCAAAGCGTGTAGATAGTAGTGCTGAAAGTCGGTTAAAAAACTACCTTTGCCTGTGACGCCAAAAGGATGGAAATACTGATCGCCTGTCTGGCCCCAGTTTTCAAAAGAAATGGCCAGCTTAAAGGTTGCGTCTGTCGCTTGCATAAACTCTTGTTCGTTGATGCCGAGCAAGTTATGAAACAGCAGCACAGGGGGGACAGTAGATTCGCCGACGCCTACAGTGCCAATCTCTTCAGATTCAATCAGTACGACTTCCACCAGGCCTTGCAGCCGTTTCGACAAAGCCGCAGCGGCAACCCAACCTGCGGTGCCACCTCCTGCTATCACTACTTTTTTTACCTGTTGCATTGTCTGTTCCCTGTTTTTTTATACTTTGTTTTTATGGTATTGATCAGCGGTTTAATCTGTTTAAAAGCATGGCGCGCAACTGTCTGGCTTGCATCTCATCCAGCTCACCCAACACACCCCGTGCTTGTTCTGGTAAGTGAGCTCCGGCTTTTTTCGGGTCATCAAAAATGTAGTGATTTAACACGGCCTGCCAGGCTTTACGTTCGTGCTCTGGTTTGTCACGCAGACACAATAAAGCGTGATACAGCAGATTCATACCCGAACCTGTGTAGCGTGGTGCCGTGCTCCACCAGTAGTTGATTAATATATTAAAGGGCATCAGGGCTTCAACCTGATGCCACCACATACTGGGTAGATACAGCGCATCACCTGGTTCAAGCTCGGCAATTTGACCGGCAGCTATGGCTTTAGGGAAATCAGGAAAACGCTCTAAGTCAGGATGGTCGAAATCCACCATGCTAATGACCTGACCACCTGGTGTTGGCTCCAAAGGTCCTGGGTATAAATGGCTGATTTGATCCGGTGGAAACAAAGTAAAACGGCGTTTACCAAACACGGAGCAGGCCAGATTTTCTGACGAATCGTAGTGACAAGCCGACAGCGACTTATTGCCAAGCCAAATACTGACTCTGTCCGGTTCAGTCTGATAGTCCAGCGCGGCTTTAGGCAGCTCGATATCATTGTATTGGCGCAGTGTTGGAAAATGAGTGCTCAACAAATTGGATGCCACATAAACCGAAGGCGCTTGCTCCAGCTGTTGCCACTGCAGAATGTGTTGCAGCACCTGATCAACCTGCCCCATACGGGTTTCATAATTGAGTTTAGTGCAGCTGGCATCGTAAAAATAGCGGCCGTTTAAGCCGGGTTCACCATAATAAACCTGAGTTGTTTTGCCGTTGTAATGGCTGCAGAGGTAATCCACTACAGCTGCAGAGCCTTGTTGACCCAGTTGCACTAAAGGCCAGTGGCTGACCAAAGCTTTGAGGATCACAGGTTCAGCGCCAGCTAATACTTCAGACGGGATCTGGCCAGCCTGGCACTGAATTTCTTTGGTTTTGCGCTGGATAAACAAGCTGGCTGGCTTTGTCACAGACTATTCTCCATCACATTTTGTCTTGCTGGCGCATTTTGTTGTTTTTGCGCTCAATTAAATGGCGGATATTGCCCATCGAAAAAACCATAGCGTAAATCAGGGCTAAAAAGCCAGACTGCTGTAGCTTGGCAAGTGCATCTGCAGGCAAAGTTGCCAGCCGTTGTTCGTTAATGCAGTAGTTACCTAACAGGCGAATTTTCTCACTGTTGTGCAAAGCAAACTCAATGGTTACGGGCTCTACCAGCTCGAGTTGCTCCAGCGCTTTGTAAAACACTGGCGCTAAAGTTGTGCCTTGATGGATAGTTTCTAAACGTGCCGAAATATGTTCCAGATAAGGGCTGTTGCCGCCCTGAGACAAAAACAATTGTTGGCCTTGTTCTGAGCTTACTTTGGGGTGATCCATATCAATGTGCACCACAGCGTTTGGCATTTCGTCCTGCATACCCATTGACCGCTGGAATCCAATCAGAAAAGGGCCTTTTTCAATGCTGGCCGGAATATAACGAGCATCCCAACCTGTTGCATTCTGTTCATTCAGATACAAATTTTCCGCTGCGGCAAAACCTAATAAAGCAACTGCTTGATAGGTGCCTTGTGGGTCATCTTTTCGCAGCAGGATCGGATATTCTTTTTGTAATTCAGTAAATTCAGTGGGGAACACCAGAGCGCTGTGCAGATTGTCGCCAAACTCCGGAGAAAAGTGGTGAATTACCCGAGTATTCTGATGGTCGATATTATTTAGTAACACATGCCTGGTCATATTATTGTCCCTGTGACTTCTTAGGTAGCATGTACAGCAGAGCAGGGAAAAGCTGCAGATGCAACTTTTCCCTGTAGATCACAACATCCAGATTTAGAACTGGTAACGCATACCTACCTGATAACGTGCGTCCAGGTCTGTCAGATACCACAGCATAGATTCGTTACGGGCATGAGAACGGCTGTCCTCACCTGTCAGGTTCAGAGCTTCGATAAATACCGTCAGCTGTTCGTTCACATCGTAGCTGAGGTTAGTATCAAGTTGCCAGTAAGCTTCTTCAAAGCGTGGGTTGTTTGAACCGCCTTTGTTGACCTCTGCCAGATACTCGTCACGCCAGTTAAATGCCACCCGCGCTGTCCAGCCATCTTTTTCATAAATACCGATCAAGTTCGCTGTATCGCTCAGGCCCAGTAAGGCAAACTGCGACTCACCAGGGTTAGCATTAACGTCAAAGCCAATGTCGCCTCTGACTATGGTGTAGTTTGCCTGTAAGCCGAATCCTGTTTCACCGAAGAAATGCTGAATAGCTAACTCGGCACCATGAATTTTGGCGGCTCTGTTGTTATCCGGCGTACTGGTGCGGAATACCATTTCTGGATCGTCAGGGTTGGCGACCAGGTCAAAACCTGCGTTGTTTGCCAGGAAGTCAATTTGATCCGGAGTACCGGTAAACTGTGGGTTAGCGCCATATTTGGCAATCATATCCGGATGGTTACGGTATTCAGTGAAGACCATCATAGCGTACAGATAGGTATCATCTACAGGGAAACCTGCGTTACGTATAGCCTGAGCTGCTGCTAAAGCACGAGGACCACCTGTCACGTCAAGAATGCCCAGCAGTGGCTGATCAACCTGGCGGCTACCTATAAAGTTCACTACGTCTTTTTGGAACAAGCCAGCCGACATATAGCTGCCATTGTCGTAATACCATTCTAACGACAAGTCATAGTTAGAGGATTCCAGTGGCAACAGCGCAGGGTTTGAAGCGTTTGCTGTTGGCTGAGCGCCCAAGAGTGTAGAACCACCGCCGCCACCGAAGTTGGACGCTGATACACCTAAACTACCTAAACCTGCGCGGGCAATAGTTTTACTAAAGGAGAAACGGCTGATTAAGTCGTCACTCAGATGCAAAGTAAAGTCTAAGCTTGGCAACAGGTAGTCGTACTTGTTTTCTGCACTAAAGGGTTGTGCCGGTTGGCTGTTGTCGACATAGGAGACGATGTCGTTGTTATCTTCCCAGCGGAAAAAGGTTCTGCTGACCAGCGAGCTGGACTCAGATTCTGTTTCTTCGTAGCGTAAACCTGTCAACACATCAAAAGGCATTTTGCCGATTTCACCGCTGGCAGACACCTGGAAGTAAGCGGCCATGGTGTCTTCTTTGACTATATTGTCAGTAGACAATGAAGCTTCAGAAGCTGTTGGAATACCAGGATACAGATCTAAAGCTGCTGTATACAAAGCACGAGGGTCAGCAATAAAGCCATAACCGCCAGGTAAAGCTTTGAAATCATCAAACTCGCCTGGTAAGTCAAATGGTTGGATTAAGTTACCAAATTCACCAGGATTACCTACGTTCCAGTTACCTAATGCAATGTTATTGCCGGCAGTTTGAATAGTGCGGGATTCCATATTGCGCATTTCAACACCAAAGTCGAAACGGCCACCGTCTACCACATAGATAGCATCCAGCTTAAATTGCTGAATATCGCTTTCCTGACCCGCATTACGGATACGTGCAATAGATGAGCCTACGTCACCGGCATCCACCATACCGTTGCCATTCGCACCTTTGCCTGGCGCCTTATCGTTGTAGACGTTCAGGTAAGTTGGTAAATCAGCACCCCAGAACCATTCGCGGGATTCCACTATAGGAGCACCTAAACCAACTGCTAATTCACCTGAATTACGTGGGCCAGTACCACGGCTGTGCATGGTCGAATCGTGGGCGTCAAAGACAAAGGTTAAATCGTCGCTGTAGTCATATTCTAAGTTAAGACCCAGAGATTTCAGCGTATTGGTTTGTTCACGCCATTGTTGCTCGTAGCCTTCATCCACAGTACTAGCGTACTGCTCTTTGATGTAAGTCGGAGTTTTAACAATGTTGTTATCAAAATCAACTTGTTTGGTGTTGTTACCTGTCTGAACCCAGTTCGTGATTTCACCTCTGTGCTCAACAATGTTGTTCTCTGCGAAGGTGTAGTCACCTGTGGCGGTAAATTTTTCGGTAGGTTTAAATTGTAATGTCAGTTGAGCATTGTCGCGTTCACGTTGTGAATCTGAAAAGGCATAACGGATATCGTTAGGGCGAGCATACAGCTGGCCTTGTGTAGGCGCGTTGTTCACCACTGTATTCGCATTGTTCCATAACCTGTCTGCGTCAACCAGGTCATCCCAGTAAGCAACCTGCCAGTCATTCACTGTGGCGCCTGTGTAGCCAGAGTCACGCTGCTGGTGGCTGGCTGATACGCTGACACCAAACTTACCGTCATCAGTAGCATGACTGTAAATACCTGATACTTCAGGCGTTACATCATCACCAGCTCTGTTCGTCGTGTCGTGCGCAGCTTTCACCCCTATGCTGGCTACGTCTTGTGAGTTTTCCAGAGGGCGTGCTGTTTTGATGTTTAACGTAGCACCTATACCGCCTGTGGCCACGTTGGCTTTACTGGTTTTATAGACTTCAACACCGCTGATACTCTCTGAAGCCAGATTCGAGAAATCAAAAGCGCGGGCACTACCACCACGACTTGAACCGTCAGCGCCTGAACCTGCGGCATAAGTGTTGGCGGCAGGCATGGTACGGCCATTCAGTGTGACCATGTTATTGTCACCACCAAAACCCCGTACTGTGACTTCGGCACCTTCGCCGTTGGTACGACTGATTGACACACCTGAGATACGTTGCAGAGACTCTGCCAGGTTGGTGTCAGGGAATTTACCTATATCTTCAGCAGAGATGGCGTCAACCACCCCCATAGAATTACGCTTAATTTCAGCGGCTTGTTGCATACTTGAACGAACACCCTTTACCGCTATTACTTCAATAGGTGCGGTATCAGAGGCTTTTACCTGTTGTGTTTCAGCCTGTTGTGTATCCTGCGCATAAAGTGGCAACACTGCGCTGCCACTCAATAACAAGGTAATAGCCCTTGCTACTGCAGTTCTGGTAAATGTCTTATTATTTTTCATTCTATCCATACCCTCTTGATTTGTATTAGTCACCTGAATCAAACAGCTTTTTCCGTCTTGGCTGAAGTGAGAGCTCTTGTTATGGCTCTGAAACTTCAAATAAGCCTTAAACAGCCATATAGGTACAAAACACCTAAAAAAGGCCGTTATGCTGTTTGTTTGTTAAGGTGCTGAACTTACCGGCTTCCTCCACTTCCGCGCCGAATTGCCAACTCCCCAAGATGAATTGTAGTGACTAGGCGAAAAATTTAACGTTGCCAAAATGCGTTAGTCTTTTGCTTTTTTTTATATTTCTTCGTTTTGTCAACACAGATTTGTGTTTTCAGTCGCTCTACAGTAATAAACGAAGCGGTGCAAAAAGTGCTTCTAAGAGAAATAGATAGGAGGGAACAGGCCGGCTGGTGCGCTTTGCAGACCTAGGTCCGGATAGGCCGATGCAGCATGGCTACTTTAGGCTTTTGGCGCAGATAAAAAAGACGCTATAGTAAAACGGCCGGAAACGGGGTTCAGATCATAGCTGTAGTCAGGCTTGATATCACCTGAATGCAAGGAAGAGCAGCGGTACAATACCAGGCGATTAAAGCGGGCAGGTACAGTCGCAATCACTTCAAAAAGTGGTGTGTTACCGCAAATATAACCTGCTGGTATACCGTGCTTTTGAAAATCAGCCTGTAGCGCTTGATGGTACTGGCTCTGACGCTCAGGGGTGATGGCTTCATAGCCTGTGCTGCGGTGGCGATAAAAACTGGTGCCGCCGTGACGCTCATCACATAAGTAGTAAATAGCTGCCAGTTCGTCAGGGCAGGGCCTGTCGAAATGTGGAACTGACTGCATAGGCGATAACTGTGCTGCAGGGGTGCAGACCAGCGAAAAGTAACTGTCAATTTGCTGCAGTTGGCTTGGCACCAGACCAAAACAGTCCTGAATGGGCTGGGATAACTGCTGCAGCAGAAAAGTACCAAAAGCCGCTGGCGCAGCAGAGCGTAAGCCAGGATACAGGCCATCTGCCTGTCTGACGTTTGCTTGTTGCAAGGCATAGCGAATCAGTTGCTCTGGCTGCGGAATAAAATTATCCACTACCAGCAGCGGCTGTTGCTGCTGGCCTATCTGGCTAAATCTGATCACAGGCTCTGTGCTCAATAGATTTTGCCTGCTTTGCAGTTCTGATCAATAAAGCTTTGGTGCGATGGCATATAGTCGACCGATTTACGGATCACACTACGAATGCCTTCCAGCCGTTTTGCCAGTTCTGCTTCAGGAAATAAATCGGCCATAGGGTGATAGGCCTGTGGTTCTATGCCCTGGCCCAGCATGACTTCAAACCAGCTCAAGTCGCTGAACATTTCATTGTTAAAACGGAAGATACGGCCATTGGCTTTAAACTGTTGGATTTTCTGCGTCAGCTCATCCGGCACTGGCATAGTGCGGCAGTAATTCCAGAACTCTGAATCATTACGCTCCGTTGCGTGATAGTGCAGGATTAGAAAATCCCGGATCTTGTCGTAGTCAAAATGCATCTGACGGTTAAACTCGTCTATATCGCTTTGCGCAAAGTTACGGTCGGGGAAAAAACTAAAGAGTTTAGAAATAGTGGCTTGCACCAGATGCAAACTGGTGGACTCCAGCGGCTCCATAAAACCGCCAGCCAAGCCAACAGCCAGGCAGTTTTTATTCCAGAATTGTTTGCGTTTGCCTGTGACAAAACGGATAGGTCTGGGCTCAGCCAGCGCTTCACCATCCAGATTTTTCAGCAAAATAGAGGTGGCTTCGTCTTCTGACATAAAACGGCTGCAGTAAACATGGCCATTGCCGACTCTGTGCTGCAATGGAATGCGCCACTGCCAGCCAGCTCGCTGTGCTGTAGCTCTGGTAAAAGGCCAGGGTTCAGAGATTGAGGCGCTTGGCACTGCAATAGCTCTGTCGCACGGCAACCAGTGGCTCCAGTCTTCGTAGCCTGTTTTCAGCGTTTGCTCAATCAGCAGGCCGCGAAAACCTGAGCAGTCGATAAAAAAGTCAGCTTCGTGTTCAGTACCATCGGCCAGACGTAAAGATCGGATAAAGCCATTATCCAGCTGTTGCACTTCAACCACTTCACCTTCAGTACGTTGCACGCCCCATTGTTCGGCTAATTCACGTAAATATTTAGCAAACAGCCCGGCATCAAAGTGAAAGGCGTAGGCGATATTCGACAGTGGCGAGTTGCCTGCATCCATAGACCGCATAAAACGATACTCAAGACAGGCCAGTGAACTTAGGGTATATTCATCCAGCGGAGCAGCTTTGCCCAAAGCGCGCATTTTTAACCAGTAGTGATAAAACTGCAGCCCTTCCATATTTTTGCCAACATCACCAAAGGCGTGAAAATAGCTGCTGCCTGGTTTTTGCCAGTCCACAAACTGTATACCCAGCTTAAAGGTGGCCTGAGTGCGGCGCATAAAGTCGTTTTCGTCCAGCCCTATCAAATCGTTGTAGAGCATAATCTGCGGTATGGTGGCCTCACCTACACCTACAGTGCCTATTTGTTCTGACTCAATGACCTGGATCTGACAATACTGGTTTTTTAATACTTTGCCCAAAGCTGCAGCTGTCATCCAACCGGCAGAGCCTCCACCTAATACAATGATTTTTCTTATTTTTTCTATCATAACAACCTCAATGTGAAAGCTGCTGCAGGCAGCGGTTCAGGGTGTCAGCCTGAGAAGGCATAGTGGCAACTAATCTGGCGATTTGTTGCTGTACCTGCCTTAATCCTTGGTGTATTTCTGTTTCTGTCCGATTTGCCAACAGCATACTGGGTAATTCCGCTTTTAGGCCAAGCCCCTGCATCAAACCAAACCATTGACCCGCTTTAATCGCATCGGTTTCTGTACTCAAAACACGGCCTAAACGGGCAAAGGCGCGGCCAGTTTTAGTGGCAAGAGGGTGCTGATGTAACAACAAAAAGTCCTGTACTTCAGACTGATACTGTTGCCAGTGCTGGTTATACATCAGCGCCGTAGCGGGGCAACTATTTTGGTTTGGCAGCAAATCCAGCCAGCGTATCACCAGATACTGCAAGGCGCTCAGGCCATTGTACAGAGGGCAATCTAAAGTCGCTGCAGCTTGACCCAAGCGCAGATGGTTATGCTGCCAGGGTTCAGACTCTGTAGGTTGTTGCCTGGTACTCTGCTGCCAGTCTGACAGGCCTGTCAATTGTTGCAGTTCTTGTCTGATATGCGACAGGTCAAGAGTAGGGTCCGTAGATTGGCTAAACCAATAACTAGCGTGCTGCAAGGGTATCCTTAGCAACCAGCCCCATGACGTCTGGACCACAGTGCTAAAAGGTTGCTGCACCAGCTCTGTTGTATCCTGGGCCGAGAACAGCTGCACAGTGCGGCTTGCCTCCTTGGCTGTAGGTTCAGCTCTGCAGTCCAGGCAATAACCAACTGGGATAGCGGCGCCTTGGTCCAGCTGCAAGTCGCTGACCTGGCCCTGACTGTTGTAGCTCATCTGCACTGTTTGACTACGAACAAAGGTCACGCCAAGCTGTTGGTTAAACTGCTTCAGGCAAGCTGCGAATTCAGCTGTGTGCAGATGCAGGCCATAACTTAATGCTTCGGCCAGATCGGGTCTGTTTGCTGGTGCCAGAGCAAATTTGCCCTGCAGTGCTGCCTGGGCCGCTATGCTAAACAACTCAGCTTTGCTATTCGGATCCTGTTTTAACAATTGCACTATGGCCTGCTCGAACTCAGCAGCTGAGCCGTTCAGGCCATAATGACCAAAAGGCACAAACCAGTTTTTTTCGCCGCTTTGGTAGCGACTGCCCAAAGAAAAAGTACCTTTAGCTCTCGTCAGCACCAGTTGCAGCGGTAAATCCAGCATCTGGCACAGAGTTGCAAGCTCAGGCCCACAGGCCACAGCTGGATCTTCTTTGATAGTCGCTGCTAACTCCAGTGCTATACATTTGTAGCCAAAGGGGTGCAAATGTTTAGCTACTATGGCTGTTGCCATCTGCAACCAAAGGCCATTCCCTATCAACACCACAGGTTGTTGCATCGGCTTCACCCCCTGTGTCCATATAAACTAACCGCAGGTTCCACTAAAGCGCCTGCCAGTTCAGTATTGTGCAACACCTCTGCATGGCCAGGCATAGCCTTGACTAAGAGCTGCAACTGCTGCTGATAGCGGTTGAACCAGGACTGCACCTGCACCGGATCCAAAGCGCTAAGGCGCTGGTCCAGCTGTTTGGGGTGCAGGCCCTGACCCAAATAAAGTGCCAGCCAGCTGGCTGGTTGAAACAGTCCCTGCCGGTATTCCAGCAGATGGCCTGTTTCTGTAAACATCTCCAGTCGTTGCGCCAGACTGTCGGGCACTGCCATCTGGGCGCAATAACGCCAAAAAGGTTCTGGTCTGGTATTGAGCTTGTAATGCAGTATTAATAAGTCGCGTACCCGCAGGTATTCAAGCTGCATTTTTTGGTTAAACAGCTCGCGCTCTATAGCCCCGACCGGGTTGGATGGGAAATACTGCAACAGGCTTTCAATGGCAATTTGCACCAGATATAAACTGGTTGATTCCAAGGGCTCAAGGAAACCTGAAGACAGGCCTATAGCGACGCAATTATTTACCCAGCTTTGTCTGCGACGCCCTGTGACAAACTGCAAGGCTCTGGCTGGTGCCAAAGCTTGTTCCTCCAGCCCTGTCATCAATGCTTGCTCTGCTGCACTATCGGTCAGATAAGAGCTGCAATACACCAGGCCATTGCCGGTGCGGTGTTGCAGTGGAATACGCCATTGCCAACCCGCAGCCATGGCTTTAGAACTAGTATAGGACGGAGGTGTTGGATCTTTTTCGCTCGGTACGGCCATGGCTTTGTCGCAAGGCAGCCACTGTTGCCAGTTTTCATAACCTGCCCGCAGTGTTTTTTCGATCAGCAAAGCGCTAAAGCCTGAGCAATCAATAAATAGGTCGCCATCAATTTGCCGACCATCCTCGAGTATTAGCTGAGCAATGTCTCCATTGTTTTTTTGCGTCACGGCCGTTACTTTGCCATCCAGCCACTCCACGCCTTGAGCTATTGAATGCTGACGTAATAAAGCGGCATACAGAGTGGCGTCCAGATGATAGGCGTAATTAAAGGCTGATAGCGGATTATTCAGATCGGCAACAGGGCGGCTGAACTTAGCTTGTTGCGCCATCAGTACAGCTAAAGAGTACTGGCCATAGTCTTGTAATGCAGTGGTTTTCTGCTGCTGCAACCATAGCCAGTGCTGATGAAAAGGCAGGCCATATAAATCCTCACCGCTTAAACCAAAAGGGTGGTAATAATCGCTATTCTCTTTGCCCCAGCCGCGAAAACGGATCGCCAGTTTATAACTGGCCCCTGTCGCCTGCAGAAAATCAGCCTCGTTCAGACCAATCCACTGATTAAACTGCCGGATATGCGGAATAGTGGCTTCGCCCACACCCACAGTGCCTATCTGCGCTGATTCAATCAGTTGAATACTGTAAAACTGGTTGGGTAAATATCTGGATAAGGCCGCTGCTGTCATCCAACCTGCAGTGCCACCACCCAAAATCACGATACGTTGTTTCGCTTCCATAATGACTAATGCGGTGCCTCTGGACAGCAAGGTGCACTTTGGTTTTAGCCACCAAAATGCACCTTGAATACTACAACTTCATAGTTTTACTCAGTAGCAACTTTAGAAGTTGCCTCGCATCACTAAAGCAATACGACGGTCAGCGACAAACCATGAACGACCTGCTTCGAGACCTTCATTGTTTAACAACATCAGAGTTTCAGATTGAGTGTTGGTCAGGTTAGTCGCCTGCAAACCTATACTGAAGTTTTCTGTCATGTTGTAAAACACTGAGCCATCTAACTGGCCTGTATCGTCATACCACAGCGGCGCTTTACTGATCACGTCTCTGGTGGTTAACAGGTACTTAGAACGCCAGTTGTAAGCCAGTCGTGAGCTCCATTTGCCTTTTTCATACATACCAACCAGGTTAAAAGTGCGATCAGACTGACCTTGCAATGGCACATTGTCCAGACTGACGCGTATACCTGTATCAGTGCTGTCGTCTCCAATCCAACTTTCATCTTCTACGTCAGTTTGGTTATTTGGCACACCACTGGCATCGATGTAAGTAAAGCTGGCTTGCATACCTAAGCCATTCCAGGGTTCAGGTAACATGTCATAAAATTGCTGGTATGAAAGCTCCAGACCGTCCATTTTTCCATCGCCACCGTTGGTGGTTGTGCTGATCAAGGAGGTCTGAGTTGCTCCGCTGGCCGGGTTGGTCATCGACTGAGCAAAAGCGCCCTGCACAAAGTAATTTTTCAACTCTTTGTGGAATAAGGTTGCACTTAATTGGCCCACATCGGCGAAATACCATTCCAATGAAATATCATACTGCACTGATTCCATAGGTTTTAAGTATGGATTGCCGCCACTACCTGTCCATGCTGGGACATAAGCGCGCTGTATCATATTGTCTTGTGGCGGCGGCGGATTATCCGGATCAATCACCTGGATAGGCCGTTCAGACTGCACAGATTCATTACCCAAACTAACTCTGTTTTGAACATCACCCATATCAGGTAAGGCGACTGCTTTTGAAAAAGCAAAACGACTAATCAGCTCATCGGTCAGCTCTACCTTAATATTAAAGCTAGGTAATAACATAGTGAACTTGGTATCTGCCGTCAGGCGCTGTTCTGTATCATTACCAAAAGCTCTGTCCTGATCAGGCAAGTAGTTGATTGGGTCACCTGCCCAGCGATTCTCCGGAGCTTCCAGTGCAGCTTCAAGATCAGTGTATGTACCGGCTGCTATCTGCTGATTCAGGTACTCCAACACCATAGGTTGAGTCAGCTGCCTGTTTTGCAGAGCTTCTGGTGGCAGAAAATCTGGCAACAGATCCGGGAAAGTGACAAAGCCATTGGCTTCACGGTCTAGTACCACATAACGCAAGCCTATATTACCGCCGTACCGCAGCTCACCATCCCCTTCAAAATTCAGCCGGAAATAAACTGCTTTGTTGGTTTCAGTGGTTTCATTCACTTCACCTGGCGTAAAAATACCAAACTCTGAGTCCACGCCAGCTCGCTGTGGATAAGGAGTCCAGCTGCCGCCAGCAGACTGGAATATTTGCCGCGCAGGGTTTGCACCCATAATAGAACGGACATAAGCTTCAGTCGCATGGATGGTTTTATTGCCCGGAATATTGGCTATACCGCCCCCATGGAAGTCTGACCAATCGACCAGTTCAAAGTCTGTCGCTGAGCCTTCCAGAGTGTCCAGCCAGCCTGCAGGAGCTGCACTACTAAAATCTGGTGCTAAAGCGCCCCAGTTCCAGCTGGTTGAACGCACCGTTTGTTCACGTTTGGCATAACGCACACCAGCCTGGACTGATGTCAGAATACCTTTGTCTTCCAGGTGGTAGGTTGCATCCAGACGGGTAGCAAAAGAGTCACCCTCTGAGCGCTCATAGTGATCCATGGCACTGCGCAGCAAATAGGACGTCGGATCCTGGAAATAATTGCTGTCTCCGGCTGCATCACCGCTAAAGCCAGGGTAGCCATTGGCAAACAAAGCAGGGTTAGCATCACGATAGCCAAACCAAGGGTCAATTAACGACATGGTTGGAGTGCTGCCACTGACATCATAAGCCTGTCCTGCAAAAGCACCTGTATGGACGACCACATCATCGTCACTGGTTTCGGCTTGCACGACCTGGAAATCACTGCTTAATTCCAGGCGCTCATTAGGTTTCCAATTAAAATTCAGCGAAAAATCTTCGACTAAGGTTTCAGTGTCTTTTACCCTGCTGTCAAATTGGGTCATGTAACCAAACTGGCTACGAGCGTTATCACCCCAGGCTCTGGGTACTCTGTCGACGTTGCCGTCAGCAACACGCCAGCCGTCTACACCTTGAGTGATAATGCCGGATTCAAACAAGCCTTTATCATCAAATTCAAACTCTGTGCCTTCCAAAGGGCGGGTTCTGCGGTTTTCCAGACTGTAATAGCCACCCTGATATTTCACTGCTTGTTCGTGCCAGGATAAACGTGAGTCTGAGCGAATATACTGAAAAGTACCGAGGAAACTGTCGTCGCTATTTTGCCACTGCATCGCAGTTGACATACCAGTACGCTCGCGATCGTCAAACTTGGTCAGCAGGTTTGCCGCATTTGGCATCCAGACTGTGCCATTACCATCTGCACCGACAAAATCTTCTGCGCCAGCCAGAGTGCGGGCATAGGCCTGTACATAGGCATCAGACTGAATACCGTGAGATTCGCCATACAGCTGTGAGTGGGCGGCGTTTAACAAAAAGCCAAATTCGCTGCCACCATCAAGCTGGTATCTGTCGCTAAAAATAGCAGAGAGAGTAGGGCTGCCTTTTTCTGCCAGATCGCCATACGAATAGTCGCCACTGACAGCGAGCAAACGGCTGCTGGAATCAAAAGGCTTTCTGGTCCGCAAACTGACTGTGCCACCTATACCGCCTTCAATCATATCGGCAGTCTGGTTTTTATAGATATCCACGCCGCCCATTAATTCAGGCGATACATCCTGGAAAGACAAACCACGACCTGAGTTGGCGGTAAAAGAATCACGGCCGTTAAACTCACTACGGGTCTGAGTCATACCCCGGATAATGGCGCCACTGCCTTCCACACTGAAATGGTCCGGGTCGTCAGGGCCGGCAAAACGTTCTATCGAAACGCCTGGTACCCTTTGGATGGCTTCTAATACGCTGCGATCGGGCAGTACGCCAATATCTTCAGCAGAAATACCATCTACTACTGTGTCTGCCAGGCGTTTTACATTCTGTGCACTTTGCAGGTTTGCTCTGGTGCCTTTTACTTCAATAATTTCAACGCCTTCTTTAACTGCTTTCTGCTCTTTTGTTTTGTCTGTTTCCTGAGCATGAGCAGATACCGATATTCCCACTATGGCCATTGCCAGTAGCGACCTTCTGAATATGGGTCTGTCGGACTTTTTCTCTATGAGTCTTCGTGTCGGTGCCATCAGCACTCTCCCCTCTTGTTTTTGTATTGCCACCTAACAGCAGTCAGTGTTCCCCCCCGTCTGTCCCTGTGGCGCTGTTTGCCAGCTATTATTTTTTTTCCTGCACTTCTAGGCTAACGTACCGCTTTTTATACCGTTATTTATCGTCATAGCTGCCCAAAATGATAGTGCGCGGTGCCAGTCTGGACGTCAAACCGTCTCCGAAAAAACAGAATAGCGAAAATAGAATTCGCACTTTTTTTGGGCGGCTTTGCTTTGTATTGGTGCAGATGGTGTCTGATAAGAGATCAGTAAAAACAGTGGCCTAGATAATATGGGGACAAATTTAAAGTCTGAGTAACAGCTTTAGGTACAGGGTGGTGCACGCAACTTTTCCTTGATTTAAAGGACAGAAGTCGCGGCAAGTTGAGCATAGGAATGAGATACTGGTTATGACAGTTTTCCTTGAAACCTAGCCCTGAATTCGTCTTTAAAACGCCGGGATAAACTCAGCTTTTCGCCGCTGTTTAACACTATTTCGCCATCGCCACTGGGGTCGTAGCTAATGCTGTGAATGGCATGATGGTTGACGGCTAAACTGCGGTGAATACGGCTGAAACCTTTGTGTTGCAAAAGCTCTACCGTGTTGGCTAGCGTAGCGCGCAGCGCGTAAATCCGGCCTTTGCTATGCAAGTTGACATAGTTACCGGATGACTCCAGCCAGTCGATATCCTGCACTTTGACCAGAAATTCTTTATCCAGTTTACGTACTAAAAAATGATCAGGTGTGCTGTTGTTTTGCAAGCTTGGTTTTGTATCCGCAGTGTCTTCAGTTTGCTCAGCGCCAATCAACATGGCATCACCTTTTAAGCGGCGATAGACAAACTGCGCGAGATGAAACAGCGCAAACAGAAACAAATAACCCCAGACATCTTTGCGGTATTCATAGAAAAATTCCCGGACTACAGGGCCAAAATCATAACCCCGGCTAAGTAGCCCGTAGACTAGTTTTCGTAGTGCCACCATCAAGCTGATATGGCCAATACAAAACACTAAACTGGCGACAAAATGCAGCGATAGTTGTAAGCCTATAGCATTAAAACGCGGTGGCACTTTGTGAAAAAACCAGACTAAAAATGGCGTCAGCAGCAAAGTGCTGATAGCACTGCTGTATTCCCACAGGACAGGCTCCCACCATTGCAGTGTCGAAAGAGGATCCCTCTGGTGTTCCATCCAGACAGAGCTGGCATTAATGCTGTTGTTGATCAACAAATACAAGGCAAAAAGCAGATAGCTATACAGCACCTTGTGTTGGTCAAAACCCTCAAACCAGTTTTTAGCCACAGCGTTCGTCCCCACCAGCCACCTCTTATCCCTCAATTCCACCACCGACCTATTCAGCACTGTCTGCTTGCGTTCACAGCAGACAGAATCAGGCTCAACATTACACCACAAAATAGGATCGGTAGAATGACACGAACTGACTCAGGCCGTCGATATGAACTCGATTGGCTCCGCACTATAGCTTTTGCACTGCTGATTTTGTATCACATTGGTATGTATTATGTCGCCGACTGGGGCTGGCATATTAAAAGTGAGCAGACTTTTACCGGCCTGCAGGATTTGATGATTTTGACCAATCCATGGCGTATGTCTTTGTTATTTTTACTCTCAGGTATGGCGCTGAGTTTAGTTTTGCCGCGCATCAGTCGATTGAAACTGTTCGGGTTACGTTCCAAACGTTTAATGATCCCTTTGTTATTCACCATGTTTGTGGTGGTGGTGCCGCAAGTCTATTACGAGGCCTTAAGCCAGCAACTGATCCAGCCAGGTTATCTGCAGTTCTGGTGGCAATACATCAATCCTGTCACCGACTTATTACCGGATCATCATAGCCCTATAGGTTTATTGACCTGGAACCATGCCTGGTTTATTCCGTATTTATGGTGTTATAGCCTGCTGGTGCTGTTGTTTTACCCGCTGCTGAATGTTGTTTCACAAGCACGCTGGGTGCAGCAGTTACAGGGGCGTTATGCGCTGACTTTGGTATTGGGGTTGCTGTTTTGGGCCTGGTGGATGTTAAACGCTGATTTCCCAAGCACTCATGCTCTGGTCGATGACTGGTATAACCATGCCAAATACTTTTTGGTTTTTATCGCCGGATTTTTACTGGCGCGACAGGATTTGTGGTGGCAGCACATAGTACTGAACAGAAGGTTATGCTTGCTGATAGCTCTGTGCTGCTATTGCCTGATTATCGCTGAGCGCCATGATTTGTTTGACTATTATTCAGGCCCAACCCACAGCAAAACTGTGCATAACACACTCTTTGGTTCTGTGCTGGTGCTGAACCACTGGCTTTGGTTACTGGCTGTTTTAGGCTACGCCGGTGCTTATCTGGCGCATACAAATAGCCCGCTGCTACGCTACTGCAATGATGCCGTATTGCCCTGGTATATTTTGCATCAGACCTTAATAATCCTGTTTGCGGCCTGGTTAAAACCTTTGGCTATACCTGCAGTGGCTGAGTTTCCCCTCTTGCTGGCTTTAACTCTGAGTGGTTGTTATCTGGGCTATGAATTGATCCGCCGTGTTAGCCTGTTACGGTGGTGTTTTGGTTTAGGAACACCCAGGCCAACAAAAGAGCATGCCGCGTCCTCAGCCTTAGTGTCAGCCTCTGATCCTGCACGCTGAAATAAAAAAGACCAGAGCTGGGTGACTCTGGTCTTTTTTTGGGTTTGTGAGCTTTTTATTGCAGTACTAAAGTACCACCTTGCACCAGCTGCTGATGCGAAATAAAAGGCCGGGTCAACGTCTTGCCGTTCAGTTGCAGCACAGGGTTTTGGCCTGCTGCTGCTCTGGAGCTTTGTTTGTGGATCGTCAGGCTTTTGCCAGGATAATAAGCTGGGTCTAACTCAATAGTGATTTTATCGAAGCTGGGCTCAACCACAGCGTAGTCCATCACTCCAGGGCTTAAGGGGTAAACCCCAAGCATCGAAAACACCAGCCAGGCCGATAAAGTGCCAGTGTCATCATTGCCAGGTATACCTCCAGGGCTATTATGGTAATGCTGCGCGATCAGCTGTTGTACTCTTTGGCTGCTGCGCCAGCTTTGGCCTTCGACAAAATGATACAGGAAGGGATAAGTGATATCTGGCTCATTGGCCATATCAAAGTTGCCTGAGCTAAAGGTTAAATCCAGCTGCTGTAAAAACTTATCCTGACCACCCAATTGTTTGATTAAACCCGGTGTGTCATGGGGCACATAAAAGCGGTAGTTCCAAGCATTGCCTTCAATATAACCTGGGGCAGGTTCAAAATTACGGCCCAGTTCAGGGTTGTAAGGGCTCAACCATTCGCCATTGCGCTTTTTAGGCCTGAGCATGCCGGTGCTGGCATCAAAAAGTTTGCGGTAGTTGCCTGAGCGGGCCAGATATTTTTGTTGATCGGCAGTTTTGCCTAAAGCTCCTGCCAGCTGAGCCAGATTAAAGTCGGCCAGATAATACTCCAGGCTGGTGGACACACTGCCATCGTAAGGGCCTTCATCATCCACTGGCACATAACCCAGCTTTAAGTAATCTTTATTTTCTGGTCTTAGTGGGTTGTTATCCGCTTGTTCAGCAGCGCGGACCATGGCTTTGTAGGCTGTTTCGACATCAAAATTGCGGATACCACGTAAATAACTGTCGGCAATCATAGCAGTGGCCGGGTCACCGACCATCACCTGAGTTTCCATGCCATAGAGCTCCCATTTTGGCAGCCAGCCAGATTCGGCAGCCATGGCCACAGCAGACTGCAGCATATCGTTTTGTAACGCCGGATATAGCAGGCTCAGCAGCGGGTGCAGATTTCTATTAGTGTCCCATAAGGAATACACGCTGTATCGGTTTTTACCGCCTGTATTACCCACACCATTTTTTCCTGCAGCGGCTTGGCCCATCAAGGGGTAGTCGCCGTTGACGTCCTGAATAATATTGGGGTGGATCAGGCTGTGGTACAAAGCCGTGTAGAAAATGGTTTTTTGGTTCAGTTGATCAGGGCCACTGGCTTCAAGCTGCACTTTGTCCAGCAATTGATCCCAGGCTTGCACGGCTTTTTGTCGGGTGTCTTCAAAAGCAAAACCTGGTTGCTCAGCATTCAGGTTCTGCCTGGCGTTTTCGATACTGACAAAAGAAATACCCAGTTTGACCTCAATGGCTTCCTGCTCTTTGGTATCAAAATCAAACCAGGCCCCTATATCGTCGCCTGATAATTCTTGCTGATAGCCGGGATAAGGTTTGATGCTGTTGTGGTATTGCATCCACTCTGCTTCAACGTTTTTGTAGGCAGGCATCTTTTTCCAGCCGCCAAAAGATTTGGCTGCTTTGCTAAAACGGGCAACAAAATACACAGGACGCACATCTTCAGGGTGATAACAAAAGGTACCTATCATCCTGCTGCCTTCGACTTCCTGATTGGAGACAATTTTCAGGCTGGCCCCTGTTTCATTGGTCAGGCCCAGCCCTAAATTCAGCAGCAGATGAGATTCGCCTTTAGGGAAAGTAAAACGGCTTAAGCCAGTACGCAGGGTACTGGTCAATTCAGCCTGAATTTTGTATTTATCAAGGCTGGTGCGGTAATAACCTGGGCTGGCGGCTGAAGCTGAATAAGTACTGCCGTAGTCGCGGGCGTCCAGCTGCAACTTGCCATGAGTGGGCATCAGCAACAATACGCCCGCTTCAGGGCAGCCGACACCACTTAAATTCAGGTGGCTGAAACCGGTCAGAAAGCGGTTTTCGTCGATATAAACTCTGGAATTCCAGGCGGCATCTTTTTCGATTGGATTGAGCTTGTCGCCAAAAGCCACGTTAAAAGGTGAAACGGACGCCAGCGCATTCGGATACTGAGCCCCCGGATGAGTAGCGCCGAAGTTGGAGCTGCCAATAAAAGGATTCACATACTGGCTATTGCCTGCCAGCGTTGTACAGCTGACACTGAGTAATAGACAAATCAGCAATGATTTCATAGTGTTTCTCTTAAGCTGTGGCCCGATCCTGGCTTTTTATCACCTTAGTTCAGCGCCGGAAAACCTAAATCACGCAGTACTTCAAAGCAGGCGCATAAGCTGTGGTAATCACATTTGGCACCGGCCGCACTTTTCTGATTAGAGTACTTAGTGTTGTCACGTCTAAGCACTCTGAACCAGGCGCCGTATTGATGGTCAATCATATGAGCCCAGCTGTAACTCCACAGTGATTCATACTGTTGCAGGTATTTTTGCTGGCCTGTGCTTGAGTACAGTAAAGCGGCAGCGGCAAAGCTTTCAGCCTGCACCCAGAAGTATTTGTCGTCGTCACACCACCGACCTTCAGGATTAAAGCCATAAATTAAACCACCTTGTTCAGCGTCCCATGCCTGTAGGTAAGCACGGTCAAACAAGCTGGCGGCACGCTCAGTTAACCAGGCTTGTGGTTGATGACGGTTTAAAATCAGCAATAACTTGGTCCATTCTGTCTGATGGCCTGGCTGGAAACCCCAGGGCCGGTACAGGTTTTTTGGATCGGCTTTGTTGTAATCCCAATCCGGTTGAAAGGATGTGTTGTAGTGTTCCCATACCAGGCCTTGGGTTAAATCAGCCTGACGCACTGCTATGTTATAAGCCAGTTGATTGGCGCGCTGCAGAAACAGTTCGTTGCCTGTGGCTTCAAAAGCGGCCAGCATGGCTTCACATAAGTGCATATTGGAGTTCTGGCCGCGGTAGTCGCTTAGTACGCCTGCCGGGCTGATTTCATCGGCGTACAGGCCAAAATCGGCCTGCCAGAAGCGTTGTTCCAGCAGTTGATAAACTTTCAACAGCGGCGCATCACTGTCAATTAAAGCGGCTTTGCGGGCCGCAGCATAGGCCAGCAGCACAAAGGCATAACCATAAGCTTGTTGTGTCATATCCAGTGGCTGATGGTTATTCAGTGTCCAGGCGTAAGTTTCGCTCTGAGCTTGCCAGTGCACTTGCTCCAGATAATTCAAACCATGACGCGCAATCTGCAGGTAGTCGTCGCGCTGAAATACCAAAGCCGCTGTGGCGTAATTTACAATAATGCGGGTGCTGCTGACCAGCTGCTTAAAGTGGGTGTCAAACAAAGTGCCATCGTCAAGAAAGTTCTGATGATAACCGCCAGTGCTGTCCACTACTCTGTCGGTATAAAAATCCAGAATGCTCTGGCAATGGGCCAGCAGGAAATCTTGCGAATAATAGTTCATATCAGGCCCCAATAAAGAGTGAAGATGGAAATTCGTGCAGATCATGGCCTTGCGCTGTTAAGCGGGCTTTGACCGCAGCTAAGTCAGGTAAGGCGGTAAAGGCGCCCGGCTGAGTGACAGCATAAGCGCCACAATGGGCGGCAAAATGCAGCAGTTGCTCCAGCTTCTGTGGTTGATGAAACAGGCCCGCCAGATCGGTTTGGCCACTTAAGGCATATAAAAAACCGCCAATAAAGGCGTCGCCGCCGGCTGTGGTGTCCACCGCCTGCACTTGAGGTGGGGTAATGCGCCCTGTGCAGGTTTTGGTGAAATACTCTATTGGCCTGGCGCCATCTGTCACCAAAATTAACTGACAGCCTGCAGCCAGATTGTGCTCTATATAAGCTTCGAGCTGGCCCTGGGCTAAAAACTCCAGCTCATCACGGGAGAACTTCACCAGATCAGACTGAGCCACCAGAGGGTTCACTACGGCTCTGTCGGCCTGACCACTGGCCCACAAATTATGCCGCAAGTTGACATCAAAACTAATCAGATTGCCCGCAGCTTTGGCTTTACCGACCACCGCATGGGTGCAGTTGGCGATTTCTGCTGTGGTTAGGGTATTGCTGCAAAAATGCAGAATGGTATCGCCGCTGAACCATACATCACTGACCTGATCCGCGCTTAAAATCACATCAGCCGTCTGGTGGCGATGAAAGGAAAAGCTACGTTCACCTTTGTCATCCAGTGCGACAAAAGCCAGGGCTGTGCTGGCTGTTGGATGCTGCAGCAAAAAGCTGGTGTTCACGCCATACGCCACTAAAGCGTCGCGCAGGAAATTGCCAAACATATCCTGACCAACCTGTCCGGCAAAATATGCCTTACCGCCTAAACGCGCTACTGCAACTGCAGCATTAGCCGGAGCTCCGCCCGGATACTGGCAAAATACCGCTAAATTCAGCGGCCCTTGCGCACTATGGCCTGTGTTTAAAAAGTCGATTAAGGCTTCGCCGAAGCAAAGAATTTTTTTCATGATATTGTCTCTGTCTAAAGATAGATAAGGGCTGCGAGGCTAAAGTGACACTTCATCATAGCGATCAGCCTGGTCCAAATTTAATCCCCTTTAGCAAAAAAACAGACCACTGGTGCAGGGGCTATGGATACTGAATTTGACTGTAATCGATTACAGTTTTCGAGTCCAGTAAGAAATAATGGGCTTTTTTGCCGAAATAATCACTGATTTCTCCTATAAATGAGAAGTCGCTAAAAAATATCCTTGATACCGATTACATCAGCCTTGATATTGTCCTACAGTGATGGGAACATATAATTTAGTGCTAAATTACCTCGTAGACGGGATTCTTTCCGTTGATCTGCAAAGTAACGGAATTTTTATAGTTCATGACCAATATTAAAAAGGTAAGTGAGTTGGCGGGTGTATCCACAGCAACCGTCTCCAGAACATTAAAAGATCCTGAACTGGTTTCGCCTCTGACCCGTGAAAAGGTCATGGTTGCCGTGCAGCAGGCGGGTTACAGGCCGAATTGGATGGCGACCAGCGTGAAAACCGGCAAGTCGAATTCCATAGTGGTGCTGGTACCAAACCTGGTGAACCCGTTTTTTATGCGGATTATTGAAGGTATTGAGCAGGCTGCGCAGGAAAAAGGTTATTCAGTGTTGTTGGGGGATACCCAAGGCTGCGCCAGCAGGGAGCATGAATACGCCAGTATGTTGTTGACCAACAGAGCGGACGGTCTGATCCAGCTTGACCACTCTTTTCCGTTTTCAGAGCAGGACGCACATTTGGTCGATCACTTGCCAGTGATCAGCATCTGTGAGCGTATCGAAGGGGATAAAAAGTATCCGGTGATTGAACTGGATAACTATGCTGCAGCCCGCGCTGTGACTCACCACCTGATAAGTTATGGTCACCGCAGTTTTGGTGTGATAGCCGGACAGATCAGCAGCCAAATCCACACAGACAGATTGGCCGGTATTAAAAGTGTGCTGGCCGAAGAGGGTATAGTTTTTGATGAGACTATGCTGGTCGGCGGCAGTTATAAAATCGAAACAGGTATTGAAGGTGTGCAGCAGCTGCTGAGCAGAGCGCAACCGCCCACAGCTATCATTTGTTTTAATGACGATATAGCCATAGGCGCTTTGTTTGCTATCAAGCAGCACGGCTTGAAAGTGCCTCAGCATATTTCAGTCACTGGTTTTGACAATATCAGGGTGGCTGCTTACATGGACCCGCCTTTGACCACAGTCGATCAGCCTGCCTATCAAATGGGACGTCGTGCCGTTGAAGTACTGATCCAGCAGATTAATCGCCAGCCTCTAACCCGTACCCGGGAAATATTGCCTTTTAGTCTGTTAGAGCGGCAAAGCACAGGGCCAGTGTTCAAGCCTGGTCAGGTCTGAAATTCTGCGTTGCCTTGATAGGGGCTGCTTCGGCTAGCAGAAAATCCCAGCCTGACGAATATTTTTTTAATTGAATATAAACAATAGTTTAAGGCTAAAACCTCAGTCTTTCCCATCCTGAACATTCCGTAATATGACAAGTCTGTGTTGTTGCTGTGTTGACAGTCCTGAATTCTGGGGCTAGTATTTTTTTCTATCTTGTAATCGATTACATTTTGACTTTAAAAAGGTGACTGATTTCAAAGTGTTCATTGATTGTAAGTATAAGAAATAAAATAAATTATTATCACGGCAATTAACGGTTGAATACGATTACATTGCCGAAACAACGGGGAGCGGCCAATGGCTACAAGGAATACAACAGGACATCATGTCTGTCGGCGTGGTTTCAGCAAATCAGTAATTTATCTTTCCATGCTCAGTGCCATGGGGCTAGCTCAGGCTCAGGACACAGCAGACAAGCAGCAGGAAGAAAAAGCGACCGAAGTGATTGAAGTTCGGGGCATACGTGCATCTGCCGCAGAAAACCTTGCCATCAAACGTATAGCTATAGCCACAGTGGACGCTATCACTGCAGAAGATATAGGTAAGTTTCCGGATAAAAACGTAGCAGATTCACTGCAGCGTGTGCCTGGTGTTGTGATCGCCCGTAGCGGCGGCGAAGGTTCGACTGTCAGTATTCGTGGTTTGTCGTCCGATCTGACTTTTACCCAGTTAAATGGCAACTTTATTGCGTCCTCACCTGGTGAGCCTTCCCGTTCCTTTTCTTACGCCTTGTTACCTTCCACTATGATCCAAAAAGTGGAAGTGTATAAGTCCTCTGAAGCCCGCTTAGATGAAGGCGGTATAGGTGGCACCGTATTAATGTTTACCCGTAAACCGCTGGATATGGATCAAAACTCCGGCGTATTGAACGTGGAATACAGCAACTCAGATATCACGGATAAAAACGAACCTCAGTTCAGCGGTATTTATTCCTGGAAAAACGACGATGAAGATTTTGGTTTCCTGTTGGGCTATACCCGTCAGGACAGAACCAACAGATTCCAGAGCTCCCGCGTCAATATCATGAATAAAAATTTCCTGTACGCTGAGCGGGAAAATAACCAGCTTGTTGCAGGCGGAGCTACTGGTTATGCCGCTCAAAGTATGGTGCAGGAAGTACTGGAAGAAAAACGTAACAGGGAAGGTGCACAGTTCACCAGCCAATGGCGTTTAACAGACAACCTCGAAGTAGGGATGAATTACTTTAAATTTAACCTGGGTCAGGATTCAGTGTTGAATCAGCTGGAATATCCGGAATGGAACAACAATGACAATTTCTGGACAGATATCCGGGTCGATAAGGAAAGTCAGTTTGTCACTGGTATTGATTACTCTGTAGGTGTGTCAGGTGCCCAAAGGGTTTCCAATATTCCTCGCATCAACGGTGAGTTTAAGCGTGAAGAAGCCACCTCTGACACCTACGATTTTTATGCGAACTATGAAGGCGATAACTACAACGCCAAACTGACTTTTGGTCACACTGAAGCTGAAGGTGGGCCGTCCGAAAAATACCGTGCAGCCTATTACGCTGGCGAGTCGTCTTTGTATTACGGTTATGATTTATCGGGTCATCGCATGACAACCTACATGGACCCCAACATGATTAAAAACATGATGGCTGGTGTAGGAGGTCAGGCCGACTCTGGTGCGACGGACTCCAGTTTTGTCACTGGTACCCAGGAAGAAGACTATGCCAGCATAGACGTCGATTATGATCTGGATTATCGAATCTTCAACACCCTGCATTTTGGTGCCAAGTACCGCAATGGTGAAATTCACCGTGATACCCGCAATACCTTCTATTTAGCTAAAGACTTTGATATCCCTGCCGCTGAAGCCGGTGATGGTATTTCGCTGGATGACGACTATTCCCGTAACAACGGTATTCCACTGCTGACCTCTGTGATTAAAGGCCAGTCATTGGATAACCTGTCTGACGTGATTAATACCAATCTGTTTCCTGCCGTAGATTGGTACAAATACAATGATATTTTGCAGCAAAACTTCGTCAAATATACACGTATCGAACCTAACTATGTGTACAACGTCAACGAAGAAATCAGTGCAGCCTATCTGCAGACTGATTACGCTTATTCAAACTTACGCGGTAACATAGGGGTGCGTTATGTCAGCACGACGACGACCTCAGGTTCCTCAGACAAAATTTTATACCGACTGGATTGGAAAGATGCCAATGGTGTGATGCTGCCTGAAAATGAGCAGCGGGTTGAAGAGTTTGTCTATATCGAAAAAGAAAATACCCAAAACAAGTTGTTGCCGAGCATGAACCTGGCTTGGGACATCAATGACAATTGGGTCTGGCGTTTTGCCGCAGCTAAAGTGATGGCCAGACCTGGGTATGACGACTTAGGCCAGTACCAGACCTTAACTTACACTTCAAACGAATACTCGGCTGACCGTTCAGCTGCAGATGACTTTGACCTGATCAATGATGGCGAAGGCTGGACAGGTTCTGGTGGTAACTCATCCTTGCAACCTCTGGAGTCGACTCAGTTTGATAGCTCCCTGGAGTATTACTATGGCAATGGCTCTGGCCTTGGTATAGCGCTGTTTAAGAAAAATGTAGACAACTTTGTAGTACCTCTGATTATTGACGCGACCCGTAGCTTACCTGTCCGGGAATTTGTGTTAAATAACGCGGGTGGCAAAGAGGTCACAGCAGGTGGCGATAACCTGAATGTGCGCAACTTCACCACATCAGCCAATGGTACAGACGCCACTTCCGACGGTGTTGAAGTTTATATTCAGCATTTCTTTGAAAGTGGTTTTGGTTTTTCCGCCAACTACACCAGAAACAATACCAATCAGGCTAATGTGGAACTGGACGGTCAGAAAGTGGGCGAGTCTCCGCTGATCGGCAGCTCCAAATACCAGATGAACTTCTCTGCCTTTTACGAGGACGATTTATTCAGCGTCCGGGCTTCTTACAACAAACGTGGTCCAACAGTGGGTGAATACAACGCTTCATGGGAAATGAACGTGTACAGCGCAGCTTATGACCAGGTTGACGTCAATGCCAGTTACAACCTGACCGAGAGTCTGGTGGTGTCTGCTTCTGTCATCAACCTGACAGAGTCAGAAGTTTACCGCCACCTGGGCAATGACACGGACAATCGTTTTATCCAGAACACCTACAGCGGCCGTCGTGCCTATCTGGGTGCAACTTACAGATTCTAATGGATAAACGACAAGACAAGTTGGCTGTAAGAGCCTTGAACCTTGGGTAGAGGATGAGTAATGAACAGATTTAATAAAAACAAATTGTATGCCGTTGTCGCTTTAGCGCTTGGCTCTTTATATGGTTGTGGTGGCGGTGCAGGTGAGGTATCACCTGATGACGTGCCAGTGAAATTAGATATCACTTATGCAGATCTAAAAGGTTCAGCAGTAAAAGGAACCTTAAGTAATGCGGTCGTCAGTGTGTCTCAGCTCAATGGTGCTCCTGTCACTATGCAGGCAGCAAACAGAACTGATGCCAGTGGCAACATCAGTTTCAGTGTGCAAAGTAAAGAAGGCTTTGGCCTGAACAGCATGTTTAAAGTGGAAGTCAGTGCGGACGATCAGACCAGTATGATCTGTGATACAGCGTCCTGTGCTGGTGTTCCTCTGGGCAGTAGCCTGAAGGGTGCAGGCCTGACAGGGGCTAAATTCAGAACTCTGACTTATGTAGTAGTGCCTTTTGCTAATGCTTCAGACGCTGTGGCTGATGCCAGTTTCCAGGCTACAGCCTTAACTACTATGGCAACAGATCTGGTGGCTGCGGATGTGGCGGCTGGACGCAACGTGTCCGTTCGGGTCTTGTATGAAATGGCACTGGCCGATAATTCACAGCTATTGTTAAAAGCTTTGGGCGTCAGCGCTAAGGCTAACCTGTTTCAGACCAAACTGATCAGTGCTGAAGCTTATGAAAACTTTGTCACAGGTGAAGACTGTAAAAATGTGGCTAAAGTCGATGCCGAAGGCAAACCTGTACTGGATCCTCAGGGTCAGCCAGTGCTGGAGGAGGTCTGTACTGATGTATTGGTCAGCGCTGACATCATCAAGTTGTCCTTACTCAATGCTGCTTTTGCCAACATTGCCGAAGGTGAAACGCTGAATGGACTGATGAATCAAGTGGTTTCAGCTATAGCTATAGCCAATGAAGGCGATGTCAGCGTGTTAAAACCGCTGCGTGAACGGGTGTTGGCTTCTGTCAGCAAAGTACCTTATCTGGCTCAGTTGAATATGACAGCTGAAGATGTGGTGGATCTGGCCTTAGCTTTTGTTGATGCCGAAACCAGTACTGTACCTGTGCAACAAATCACCACGACACAAAACATGGCATCAGCCATTATCACCACCCGTAACGCAATCAGCGATGCCGAATCTGGTGCTATGGTGTTTGATGGTAAAACAGAAACCAAATGGCTGGATCACAACAACTGGAAAGGCGCGCCTTCGGTGACAGACCCGTCCTGGTTGCAGGTGCAGTTTACGGCCCCTCAAGCTGTTAGCAGTGTGTTTATTACCAGTGCCAACGATTCACCGGCCCGTGACCCTGAAAACTTTAACCTTCAGGCGTCCAACGATGGTGTAACCTGGGTCACGCTGGCTGAATTTGTCGGTGAAAGTTTTGATGAGCGTTTTGAACGCAAGGAATTCAAATTCTCCAATGGTCTGGAATTTAGCTATTACCGTTTAAATATCACCAAAAACAAAGGTGATGACACGCTGATGCAAATCGCTGAAGTTGCTTTTGTTGGACCTATCTACACCAGTGCCGATCATACTGATCCTGTAGGTTCTGCGACTATCACTGCACGTAATTTCATAGGGGAAGCCGAAGCTCCTGCTATGGCCTTTGATAATAACACCAGTACCAAATGGCTGGACCATAACAACTGGAAAGGGGCGCCTACAGCCGAAGATCCATCCTGGGTGACTATTGTATTGCCTGAGCCAAAAGCGGTAGGAACTTTAGTGCTGACCAGTGCCAATGATGCCGATGCCCGTGATCCGGAGAACTTTAATCTGCAGGCCAGTAGTGATGGTGGTGTGACCTGGCAGAATCTGGCCAGTTGGGTCGGTGAGAGTTTTGACAGCCGCTTGCAACGTCGTCAGTTTAACCTGAGTAATACTCTGGCTTTTGATACCTACAGGTTAAATATCACCAAAAATAAAGGTGACGATACCCTAATGCAGATTGCAGAAATTGGTCTGGTGGGTCCTAAGCTTCCTGACTTAAACCACGGCAAAACTGCAGGTGCGATAGTGACTGAACGCAACGCTATCAGTGCTGCGGAATCAGGTGCCATGGCGTTTGACGGCAAAACCTCAACGAAATGGTTAGATCACAACGACTGGAAAGGCGCTCCAACTGAAGCTGCGCCTTCCTGGGTACAGGTGCAGCTACCAGCTCCTGCTACAGTAAACAAACTGGCGATGATCAGTGCCAATGATGCTGACAGCCGCGACCCGCAGAATTTTAATATTCAGGCCTCTAACGATGGCGTGCATTGGGTCAAACTGGCGTCATGGGTGGGTGAAGGTTTTGAGCAACGTTTTGAACGTAAGCTATTCTCCTTCAGTAACCAATTGGCCTTTAGTTATTACAGAGTCAATATCACCAAAAACAAAGGTGATGATACGCTGATGCAGGTTGCTGAAATTGAACTGATAGGCCCACAGTATCAATCTGTGGATCACTCTTCAGCTCCGGGTGTAGCGGTCAGCGCCCGCAATAGAATTGGTGATGCTGAATCTGAAGCCAAAGCTTTTGACGACGATGTCGCCACTAAATGGTTGGATCATAATGACTGGAAAGGCGCTCCAACCGAAGCCAATCCATCCTGGATCCAGCTGGATTTACCAGCAGCGAAAATTGTCAGCAGCTTAGCTATCACCAGCGCTGGTGATGCAGACAGCAGGGATCCGGAGAACTTTAATATTGAAGGGTCAAACGATGGCGGTAAAACCTGGACCCGTATTGGTAGCTGGGTAGGCGAATCATGGGACAACAGGGCTGAACGTAAGCTGTTTGAGATGGGTAATGGTTTTGCCTTTACCACCTATCGAATCAATATCACCAAAAACAAAGGGGATGATACCCTGATGCAGATTGCTGAAATTGAGCTTATAGGTCCGGACCTGTAAGTCGGAGGGCGGCCAGTGTTTACGCTGGCCGTTTTTTTGTCACACAAGCTGACAGGGACTAACGCAGTCCCGGGCAAAAAGGAATACAGAAAACATGACTGACCAGGTTGTAACCGCCGAAGAGACAGCAACTCAAATCTTGTATCTTGGAATAGACGGTGGTGGCAGCAATTGCCGGGTCATGTTGCAGGATAAACAGGGTAAGTTATTGGGTGAGGGCTTTGGTGGCCCAGCCAATCCTGTCTACGGTGTGGAGCAGACTATTCAGTCCATTCTGAATGCGACCGATAAGGCTCTGCTGGACGCTGGACTCACGCCTGAGGATAAAAAGTATTTGATGGTAGGAGCTGGTCTCGCCGGTTTGCATTTGCCGCAGATGCAACAGGTGATGCGCCAGTGGCAACATCCTTTTAAAGCCTTGTACCTGACCACAGATTTGCATGTAGCAGCAACTGGTGCTCATCAGGGGCTGGATGGCGCTGTGATTATTCTGGGCACTGGCTTTAGCTCTTTGTCCGCGCACCAGGGCCAACTTACTCAAATTGGTGGTTATGGTTTTCCAATTAATGCGACGTGCAGCGGTGCATGGTTTGGTCTTGAGGCTGTCAAAGCCGTGTTATTGGATGCAGACGGTGTAGGCCTGCAAACCAGACTCACCACAGTACTACTGAAAGATAAAACAGCCACAGCTTTGGCAGAACAGTATATGAATGCTTCTGCGACTGATTATGCCAAACTCGCGCCTTTAGTGTTTGAACTGGCCGATTTGGGAGACAAGGTTTGCTTGTCTTTTATTCAGTATGGCGCTGCTTTTATTAATCAGGTGATCCGTAAGCTGCTTGAGACTGGTGTCTCCAGAGTCTCGATGATAGGCGGTATTGCTGAACGGATAAAACCCTGGCTCGACCCTCAATTGTCCTTATGTATTAACCCTGCATTATCTTCCCCACAGCAGGGTGCCATTCTGTTTGCGAGGCAGTCACATCAGGCCGCTTTGCGTCTAGCTAAGGAAAACTAATGCGCTCAAGACGTGATTTTCTGAAATTATCTGCTTTGTTCGGGCTGGCTGGTCTGACAAAGGCCACTCCTGCTTTTGCTGCTGCAAAAAAACAGCCTGAAGCCATACCTCAAGCCATAGTAGTATCCACCTGGGAACATGGTTTGGCAGCCAATGAAGCGGCCTGGCAAGTACTGGCCAAAGGGGGCCGTGCTTTGGATGCGGTTGAAACCGGAGTAAGGGTGCCTGAAGCCGATCCTAAAGTACGGACTGTAGGTTATGGCGGCTACCCGGATCGGGACGGTATTGTCACGCTGGATGCCTGCATTATGGACGAACATATGAACTGCGGTTCAGTCGCCTTTTTGCAAAATATTAAACACCCCATTTCAGTTGCCCGACTGGTGATGGAGAAGACTCCTCATGTCATGCTGGTCGGCGAAGGCGCAAAACAGTTTGCTCTGCAGCAGGGCTTTAAAGAAGAAAATCTGCTGACCGCTGAATCTGAAGCAGACTGGAAAGCCTGGTTAAAAGACCAGAAAATTCAGCAAATTAATATCGAAAATCACGACACTATCGGCATGTTGGCTCTGGACGCTGCTGGAAATTTAAGCGGTGCCTGCACCACCAGTGGCGCAGCTTATAAAATGCATGGCCGGGTTGGCGATTCACCACTGATAGGCGCTGGTTTATATGTGGACAACGACATAGGTGCAGCTACTGCCACTGGCATGGGGGAGCTGATGATCAAAACTGTCGGCAGTCATCTGGTGGTCGAATTGATGCGCCAGGGCGCCAGCCCGGAAGAAGCCTGTAAACAAGCTGTGCTGCGTATTGCCAATAAACTGGGTGATTATGCTCAGTTTCAGGTTGGTTTTCTGGCACTGAATAAACAAGGCCAGTATGGTGCCTTTGGCATTCAACCTGGTTTTAACTATGCAGTGCAAAACAAAGCAGGCAGTCAACTGATTGACGGCAAAAGTCTGCTTGGGGCCAAAGCCTGATGCTGCGGTTCTGTTTGGTTTTGTCTTTATGCTGGGTATGCGGTTCTGTTTTAGCGGCTCAGCCTCAGGTGCAACTGCAGCCTGATCAGCCGCCTTTTGCCTTAACAGTGCAGCAGGCCAGAGACTGGACGCCACACTCAGATACAGCCTCAGCGGATAATGTATCTCGGGTGCCATTAGCCCGTCGTATCAGTGCGCCTTTGCCTGGGCAGCAGCATCTGGATACAGAGGCCAAAGTCTTGTATGCGCCTGATGGCATGAATAATTTTGCCAACTACCTGACAGCTCAACCTGTATTTAATTTGTATAACTTCACGCACTGGTCCCAGATTGATGTGCTGAACTGGTTTGCTGGCACAGCAGATTTAACAGTACAAATTCCAGCCCGCCCCTGGGTCGATACGGCTCATAAAAATGGCGTCAAAGTTATAGGCTCAGTGTTTTTGGGCATAGCCCAATGGGGGGGCAATCCTGACACTGTGGAAGCTTTACTGGAACAGGACAAAACAGGGCGTTTTATTCTGGCGGATAAGCTGATCCAAATTGCCGATTATTACGGCTTTGATGGCTGGCTTATTAATCAGGAAACGGATTTAACTGCGGTCAAAGATGCACAAAATCAGTTGGTGAAAGGGAAAAAAGATCCAGAACGCGGCAGGGATTTAGCCAGGCGCTTATTGGCTTTTATGCAGTATTTAACTGCCAAAGCGCCGCAAGGTATGGAAATTCACTGGTACGACTCTATGCTCGCCTCGGGCGAAGTGCGCTGGCAAAACCAGCTGAATACAAAAAACCAGCAGTACCTGCAACACCAGGTGCCTTCCTCTGACGCTATTTTTCTCAACTACTGGTGGGATAAAAACATGATAGTCGCCTCCAGACAAAAAGCGCTAGATCTCGGACGTAGTCCTTACGATGTTTACACTGGGGTTGATCTGTGGCCAAGTCGCGATGCACAGCGTGCTTTTAGTTCCTATCAATGGCTGGATTGGTTGTTTGAGGGCAATAAGGCCCTGACTTCTATCGCTTTATTTGCACCTAATCTGAATTTTAACTTTGACGGGGAAAGCCATACCCCGGCTTTTAGCCGCTTTCGTACTGATGCAACTGATGTCGCTTCATTTTATGCCACCGAAAGCAGGATTTTTGCTGGTGATGATCTGAATAGTGCTGTGATAGACCAAGTGGGCTGGAAAGGACTGGGCGCTTATTTACCTGCTAAGTCCAGCCTGTTGGCTTTGCCTTTTAGCAGCAGTTTTAACACGGGACAAGGTAAAGTCCTGATGCAGCAAGGAAAACAAATAGGTGGCGCCTGGACTGATATCAGCCAGCAAGACCTGTTACCCACCTGGCAATTTGCAGTACAAAGTAGTGCGGCTGATATGGCTGAACTGCAACTGAGTTACGACTTCGACCAGCCTTATCAAGGGGGCAGTGCACTGGCTGTGCGTGGCAAGGCCACTCAACAGAATCTGCTGCCTTTGTACCACAGCTCTGTGGTGTTAAGCGCCAGCAGCAAAGTGCGGCTGATTAGTCTTGGTAAAAGCTCCGGACTGCAGCTGTATCTGCAAACTGCTGAGGGCGAACGCCATTTGCTGCCTTTAGAGTCCTCTTCAGACTGGACAACCGCTGACCAGTCTTTGGCAACTTTGGCAGGACGCCATATTGTGCAAATTGGCTTACTGACTCAAGGCGCTACAGAAGAAATAGATGCCAGGCTGGGTTTACTGGAGATCACGCCATGACCCAGCTGGAAATTTGTATCAACGCTGATGATCCACAGCTGGAGGCCAATGTCACAGCGGCCTTGCAGGGTGGGGCCAGCCGTATCGAGCTTTGTGCAGCCATGCAGCACCAGGGCATGACCCCGAGTTTCGCTGCGATGCAACAAGCCAGAAGGGCTTTTGCTGGCCAGCCAGGTTTACTGGTGATGGTGCGCTTTCGCACAGAGGATCAGATCCAGACTGAAGCCGATCTGGCTGCTATGCAGCAGGCCATAGTTCAGGCCGCTGATGCCGGGGCCGATGGGGTAGTGCTTGGGCTGGTAACTCGTCAGCGTCAGTTGGATTTACCTGTCCTGAAGTTGCTGGTGGCTCAGGCAAAACAGCGTGGACTGCAGCTGACCTTTCATCGCGCCTTTGATGCGCTTGCCGATCAGCAACTGGGATTGCAGCAGTTGATCGATTTAGGCTTCGACAGAGTGCTCAGTGCCGGAACTTTGTGGGGCAGCGACTTAGGCGTTATGCATGGCCTTGACCGCTTGCTACAGCTAAAAATTCAGGCAGCTGGCCGTATCGAGTTAGTAGTAGGCGGTGGTGTCAGCTTAGATAATCTGGCGACTGTCAGCCACAAACTCAAAGCTGCAGGACGACTTTGGTCTGTGCACAGTTACTCCGCTGTATTCAGTCAGGGCAAAGTGGATCAGGACAAGGTCGCTGCGCTAGTCCGGCTTTGCCAGTAAACACGCCTTATGACTGCTCATATCGCATCAACAGCAACAGTTTTAATCTTGTAATGGACATTATGACAACTCATCAACCTGCATCTTCTGATGCGATTTTTAGTCTGAATGGCGACTGGAGTTTTTCTCAGGCGGGCAAAAATAACTGGCAAGCGGCTAAAGTGCCGGGCTGTAATTTTACCGATCTGTTGGCCAGTGGTCAGATTGAAGACCCCTTTTACCGTGACAACGAAACTCAGCTGCAATGGATAGAACATCAGGACTGGTTGTACCGTAAAAGTTTTTGGCTGGATCAGGACTGGTTAGCCGCCAGTCAGCAGACAGGTCAGAGTATTGAGTTAGTGGCAGAAGGCCTGGATACCTTCTGCGATTTGTATCTGAACGGCCAGAAAATTGGCAGCAGCCAGAATATGTTTGTTGGCCTGCGTATCCCCTGTGTGTCTTTGCTAAAAGCCGGTGAAAATTTATTAGAGCTTCAGTTCCGCTCTCCTATTCAGCAGACCTTGCCTGCCCATCAGGTTGCAGGTTTTACCTATCCGGCCGAAAATGACAAATCTGAAGAAAAACTCAGCGTGTATTGCCGCAAAGCACCTTGTCATTTCGGCTGGGACTGGGGGCCACGTTTTGTCACTAGTGGTGTCTGGCGTCCTATTTATTTGCAGCGGCTTGATACAGTGCGTTTTGCCCAAGTGCATTATCTGCAGCATAGCCTCAATGCCGCAGAAGCGCGTTTTAGTTTTGAGCTGCAATTCCAGGTGCTGGCAGCGAAAAAGGCCACACTGTGGGTCGAATGCCAGCAAGCACCGGAACTAAACCAGACTCTGGAGTTGCAATTAGAAGGCTTTGAACAGCAACAGCGGCTGGATTTTATTCTGACAAAGCCAGAACTCTGGTGGCCTAATGGTTTAGGCGAAGCATTTTTGTATGACTTCAGTTTCACTCTGCTGATTGATGGTCGCAAGGTCGATAGCCGTGCTGAGCGCATTGGTTTAAGGACCCTGGAAGTGGTCAATCAGCCGGACGACATGGGGTTATCGTTTTTCCTGAAAGTAAACGACGTGCCTGTGTTTATGAAAGGCGCTAACTATATTCCTGGTGATAGTTTTATCCATCAGATGACGCCAGAGCGCCATGCTGCCGATTTTGCTGCTGTAGTCGCAGCCAATATGAATATGCTGCGGGTTTGGGGCGGTGGTGTGTATCAGGACGATGAGTTTTACCGTCTGGCCGATCAGCACGGTATTTTGATTTGGCAGGACTTTATGTTTGCCTGCAGCCTGTATCCAGCCGATCCGGCTTTTCTCGACAATGTTCGTGCTGAAGCGCAGTACAATATCAAACGCTTACGTAACCATCCTTGTCTGGCGCTTTGGTGTGGCAACAATGAAGTGGATATGGCGATTAAACATTGGCAGTGGCCGGAAAAGTTCGGCTATAGCCAAGACTTGTACCAACGCCTGAAGCAGGACTATATCCGGTTATTTGACCAGTGTTTGCCGGATGCGGTGCAGCAGCTGGACAGTCAACGCTTTTATCTGCGCTCCTCGCCTATAGGCTTTTGGGAAGAAGATGCCGACCATATGGGCAACCACCATTTTTGGGGCGTCTGGCATGGTGAACAGCCTTTTAGTGAATATAAAACACGTATTCCGCGTTTTATGACAGAGTTTGGCTTCCAGTCTTTCCCTATGGAAGCTTCTATGGCGCGTTTTACCTTGCCGCAAGACTGGCAATTAACCTCGCAAGTGCTGAAAGTTCACCAGAAACATCCCAGAGGAAACGCCCTGATCCGTAGTTATATGCAGCAGGAATACAGGGACCCGAAGGATTTTTCCTCGCTGTTGTATTTAAGTCAGGTGCAGCAAGCAGAAGGGTTGAAGCAGGCTTTTGAGGCGCATCGGGCTGCTATGCCATTTTGTATGGGCACTTTATACTGGCAGCTGAACGACACCTGGCCTGCAGCGTCTTGGTCAGGTATCGACTATTACGGTCGCTGGAAAGCTTTGCATTATCAGGCTAAACGCAGTTTCAGAACTGATCTGCTGGTGCTGGATGAACAAGAAGGCCAGATCACTGTGCGCTTAATCAGCGATCGCCAACAGAGTCTGGATGCGGAACTACAGCTGGAGCTCTGGAGTTTTAACGGCCAGCTTGTCTGGCAACAGCAGCAGCAGATCAAAACTCCGGTAAATGCCGCAGTGCTGTTAATGCAGCTGGATAAAACCGCCTTAGTGGCAGATAAAAACGTTGAAGAGCTGGTGTTACAGGTCAGATTAACAAACAAAGATCAGGGTTTATTGACAGATAACCTGTATTATTTTGTTCCAGCCAAACAGCAAAAGCTGGTTGCACCTAAGCTGGATATCAAGCTTAGGGCTGTCGATGGATCCGTATCGTTAGAACTCTGTAGCAGTGTGTTGATCCGTCAGTGTTGTATTGAAGTCGATGGGGTTAGCGGTAATTTTTCTGATAATTTCTTTGATTTGCTGGCCGGACAGCCCAAACAGATCCAACTGGAGTTGCCGGGTTTGAGCCAATCTGAAGTCAGAACTGTTGCTCAGACTCTGCGCTGTCGCAGCCTGTACGACAGCTACACGGAGTAAGATGGATGAGTTTAAGCTGGATTGATCTGCTGATTATTGCTTTGTACATGGCCGGGACTTTAGGTCTGGGTATGTATATTGCGAAAATGGCCAGCTCAGATATGAACGCTTATTTTCTGGCAGGTAAAAAAATCCCCTGGTGGGCACTTGGGGTGTCTAATGCTTCTGGTATGTTTGATATAGCAGGCACCATGTGGCTGGTTGCTATGTGTTTTGTTTATGGTTTAAAAAGCGCATGGTTGCCCTGGGTATGGCCGATTTTTAATCAGGTTTTTCTGATGATTTATCTGTCACTCTGGTTGCGCCGCTCTAATGTGATGACAGGAGCCCAGTGGCTGGAAACACGCTTTGGCACAGGGCGAGGTGTGGAGCTGTGTCAGTTGGTGGTGGTGATTTTTGCTATCGTCAGCGCTATTGGTTTTATCGCCTATGGTTTTAAAGGCATAGGCAAGTTTGCCGCTATTTTTTTCCCCTGGCAGTTGTCGCCCGATACCTATGCCCTGATTATCTTTGCCGTCACCACCTTGTATGTGATCAAAGGCGGTATGTACTCCGTGGTGTTCACCGAAGTGATGCAGTTTGTCATTATGACGATAGCGGCTTTGGCTGTGGGCATTATTGCTATTACTTTGGTTAGCCCTGAACAAATTAAAGCCGCTACGCCCCTAGGCTGGGACAACATCTGGTTTGGCTGGCAACTGGATTTAAACTGGACTGGCTTAATCGACAGTGTGCAGCAAAAAGTTCAGGACGATCATCTGGAGCTGTTTGGCCTGATGATGATGATGATGTTGTTCAAAGGCGTATTGTTTAGCCTTGCAGGCCCTGTGCCCAATTATGATATGCAGCGTATTCTGGCTGCCCGCAGTCCAAAAGAAGCGGCCAAGATGAGTGGTTTTGTCTCCTTAGTGATGTTTTTCCCTCGTTATATGATGGTGGCAGGTTTAACTGTGCTGGCGCTGGTGTTTATGGGACCACAAATTCAGGCTCAGGGTGCAGCTTTTGATTTTGAACAAATTCTGCCTTATGCCATTCAGAATTTTGTGCCTGTTGGTCTGGCTGGTTTACTGATAGCCGGTTTACTGGCAGCTTTTATGTCGACTTTGGCGGCCTCACTGAATGCGGCTCCTGTTTACATAGTCAATGATGTCTACAAGAGGTATTTCCGGCCTGATGCGCCCACTCAGACTTATGTCCGCCTGAGTTATTGGGTGTCATTGATCCTGGTGCTGGTGGGGGTTGGGCTAGGTTTTATGCTGGGTAGTATCGACGATATTATGCAGTGGATTTTTGGTGCCCTGTTTGGTGGTTATGCCGCCGCCAACTTGCTGAAATGGCATTGGTGGCGTTTTAATGCTTATGGCTATTTCTGCGGCATGATGGCGGGTTTAGTGGCCGCATTAATGTTACCTCTGCTGTTACCTGACACTCATCCTTTGTATGCTTTTCCTTTGTTATTACTGGTAAGTGTGGTTGGCTCTGTGGCTGGTACTTTACTTACTCCTGCTGAATCTGACGAAGTACTTTGCACTTTTTACCGTCAGGTGCGGCCCTGGGGTTTCTGGCGGCCTGTCTATGACAAAGTCAAAGCTTTGGATCCATCTTTTGACCCTGACACTCATCCCTGGCGTGATGCCTTTAATATTTTGGTCGGAATGGCCTGGCAGATTGCTCTAGTGGCTATGCCAATTTATCTGGTGATCCAACAATGGTATCAGCTGGCTTTGGCCACTCTGCTGGCGGCAGTCACGTCATGGGTATTGAAGAAAAACTGGCTGGATAAACTTAAAGATTAATCTGGGTTCAGCCTAAAGGCATGTCCGGGTAGCTGGTTTTGCTTTCCATCCCCATCAGCTTTTGCATTAACTGCCGTTGCCGTGCCAGCAGCTCACCGTTTTTTTGGTTCAGTTGCTGACATAGTTCGGTATGGCGTTGTACTTTGTTGAGCAGTTGTTGGCTGGCGTCGCGGATTTTTTCCGGCAAAATCGCCAGCAAACGCTCAAAACCCTGAGTAGTAGGCTGAAGCTGCAAAGCGGCCATAGCGCTTTGACGTTCAGTTGCATTTTGCTGCAACAGCTCAAGCAAAACTGCTGCTTGCTGATTGAGCTGCTCCAGTTCTGCGCTTTGACGCAAATTCATCAGCACATATTGTTTTTGCAACAAAGGGCTAAGCTGCGACAACAGCTCGGCATCCTGTTGCAGCGTACTGATAATTTGTTTCAGCGCAAATTGATTCATTTCTTATGAAAATCCAGTATGGCCTGAGCTAATACATCATCGTCCAGTTGCAATGAACCTTCAGATAAAGCCAGCTTAATTTTGGCGACTTTTTCCAAATCGACTTCGCTTTGCTGTTGCAGCTGTTCAAACGCCTGTTGCACAGCCTGAGTCGTGCTGCTGATTGAAGCCTGAGCTTCCGTCTGCTGACTGACCGGGGCTGTCGCTTTGGTCTGACTGTTCTGGCCTTGCTGATCGGTTTTGATCAGAGGCTGCACCTGACTGTAATGGTCAATTTTTACCATAGTAGTAATACCTGATTATCTGGCTCATTCAGCCGGAATTCTGCTGTTATCTTTATGAAGCGGCAAGTTTTAACAGAAACTTTAATGTGATTTAAAAATACTTTGTACTGTTGCCTCAGCCACTACATCGGCTTCGAGCACTATACCAGAGCTTAAATTCTGCACTTTAATGCGCTGGCCTAACTGGCCGTCTTCCAGCGCCACGCCTTTAGTACTGGCTTCAAAACCTTGAGTTTGCACCCGGATCAGCACATGGCTGCCTTTCTCGACCAGCAGCTTATGCTCCAGCAAGTGACGGCTGACCACTTGCCCGGCCTGAATACGGCGTTTGGCTTGCATACCCACTAAAGCTGCTGGATTCAGTTCAATACTGAGTTTGGATTGGGCCAGTTCCGTCAAACGGCTGCCCAGCATAGCTTCAGTCAGCAGCTCGTTTTTTTGAATGGCCTGGTTGGCCACCACTACAGGCAGCCAGACCCGGACTTTTGCGGTGACCCTGCTTTGCCAGCTGGTTTGATCTTTGCAGTTCAAACTATAACTCACCCGGCCCCAGGGGGCTTGCTGGGGGTTGCTGCGGCTGATGTCCAGTCTGCTGCAGCGGCCATATTTACTTAAGCCGCCTGGCAAAGTTAATTCGATGTCCTGCTTAATCTGACCTTGTGCCCCCAGCTGACGGGCAAACTTCTGCACTTCAGCACTGATATGGGACTGGATTTGCTGTTCCAGCTGCGGCTTGGCAAAAACAAGCCAGGGACAACAGCAGAGGAGGAATATTAACCACTTCCGTAGCGGAAGTAAGGCTTCCGCTCTTGAGCGGGTTTTTGCGGCGCTATTAGTGTAAGTCATTAAATATTATAGCCTTTTAATGATGGCATAAAGCTTGTACCTCCATCCGTACTATGACTGCATTCAAAGAGCACTCAGATGGAATTTTTTAACAAAGCTTTAGGTGTACATCCGTTTTCACTGCAACTTCGCCTCGATAGAGCCGAGATTATCTCAGGCAATCTGGCCAATGTCGACACACCAGGCTTTAAGGCCCGTGATCTGGATTACCAAAGCATTTTGCAAAATATCGAGTCGGATTTAACCAGTTCTACCGGGGCCAGCATGAATGCTGCTGATGTGCGTGAAGAGTTGAAATACCGTATGCCCTTCCAGCCTTCAGCGGACGGCAATACCGCTGAGCTGAGTGTAGAACAGGCCAATTTTGCTGCAAACAGCATGGATTTCCAAACCAGCCTGACCTTTTTGAATATGAAAATTAACGGCTTGCACAAAGCCATTAAGGGAGAATAAGCATGTCTTTTTCCGCTATTTATGACATAGGCGGCAGCGCTATGCGGGCTCAGGTGATGCGCCTGGACACCGTAGCCTCCAATTTAGCCAATGCGGACACTGCTGCATCCAGTGATGCTGAAGCTTACCGTGCGACCAAACCTGTATTTTCTGCTTTATACACTCAGGACTTTGACAACAGGTCTATGTCTGCCCAGGTTCAAACTTTAGGCGTCGTCAAATCAGATCGCACGGTAGAGCAGCGTTATGAACCGAACAACCCTATAGCGAACGCCGATGGGGTGGTGTTTTACTCCAACGTGAATCCTGTCGCTGAAATGGCTGACATGATGTCCGCTTCCCGCGCTTTCCAGACTTCAGTTGAAGTGATGAACCGGGTTTCCAGTATGCAGCAAAGCTTGCTGAAGCTTGGCCAATAAGGATTTGACTATGTCAGCCGTCGATAACAATTCACAGATACGCAATAACGCCCAGACTGATCAGATTGCCAGCAATGGCAAAACTGACGCTGCTGGATTATCCAGTATGTTTTTAGAATTACTGGTCGCGCAAATCAGTAATCAGAATCCGCTGAACCCTATGGATGGTACCGAATACGTCAGCCAATTAGCCGAATTTAGCAGCGTAGAAAGTTTAGAAAACCTCAATATTCAGTCGGGCCAGCAAATCAAATACATGCAAAGCATGCAGGCGATGGAAGCCACCAGTCTGGTTGGTCAGAAAGTCGATGTCAAAGCCGACACTGTGTCACTGGAGCAGGATGACAGCATCGAAGGTGCTATTAATCTTGGAGCTAAAGTCGACAAAGTCGTAGTGCGTTTGTATGACAGTAAAGGTGTGTTGGCTGATGAAATCACGCTGGATAACCCTGCCATAGGCACAGTACGTTTTGCTTTCCCAGAGCAGGAAGCTGGAGCCTACAGCATTCAGGCCGAAGTGCAACTGAACAGCACAAAACAGCAAGTTCCTACTTACCTGACCAATGAAGTGGAGCGGGTTTCTGTTGGCACAGGTCCTGACGACATCATTCTGCAAGTCAACGGCTTAGGTAACCATTACCTTTTTGATATCAACCAGTTGTCAAAAGCAACTCAGAGTTAAGGAACAGCATAATGTCGATGTTTAGTATTGGCCTGAGTGGCTTAAGTTCGACCCAAAAAGCACTGGAAGTGACATCAAACAATATCGCCAACGCTGGTACTGCGGGTTATAAAACCACCAGCACTGAATTCTCAGCCTTATACAGTGGCGGTCAGCGCAGTGGTGTGAATGTTTCTGCCACCAGTGAAAACTTTGAAAAGGCCGGCAATCTGGTGGGCACAGGCCAAAGTCTGGATTTAGCCATCACGGGCAAAGGCTTTTTTATTATCTCTGAAAATGGTCGTCTGGCTTACACCCAGGCCGGCCAGTTTAAAATGGACGGCAGTGACCGTCATATTGTGACCAACAACGGCGATAAACTGCAGGGCTATGGTATTGATGATCAGGGCAACTTAATACCGGGTATTTTGACCGATCTGAAAGTCGAGTCAGCCAATATCCCGGCAAAAGCTTCGACGAGCATCAACTTCTCGCTGAACCTGAATTCAGGCAGTGATTTGATCCCTTACCCGACAGCTCCGGCTACTTTTGATCCAAAAGACGGCACTGCATTTAACTACTCACAATCCAGTGAAGTGTTTGACTCTCTTGGCAACAGCCATACCGTGACTCAGTACTTTAACCATACAGGGGCCAATACCTGGCAGGTACTGTATTACTTCGATGGTAAACCTCTTAACGCTGCTCAGTTAGTCAATCCAGCGGGTTCCACTGTTACTGCTGTCTCTGCTTTGGACGATGCTGGTGTAGCTGTTGCTGCAGAAGCTCTGACCGTGCGTTTTGGTTCTGACGGTCAAATGTATCCGTTAAATGTGACTCCACCTACAGCAGTTCCTGTTGGTGATAACAATAAAACCGACCCGCTGAACTTGCGGGAGCTATCGATCAATATGCCGTTAACTAATGGCGCTGCTGCCCTGAACATTAAGCTCGACCTGGTCAAAACCACCCAGTTTGGTTCTGCCTTTGGTTTGTATCAAAACGACCCAGATGGCTACACCTCAGGTGAATTTACCGGTGTAGCTGTGGCTGAAGACGGTGGTGTGTATGCCACCTTCTCTAATGGCGAAGTGAAGTTACAAGGTCAGGTGGTAGTCGCAAACTTTGCTAATCCTCAGGGCTTAGAAACTGCCAATAACACCACCTGGTATGCCAGTCAGAAGTCTGGCGAACCTTTAGTAGGGGTGCCATCTGAAGGTAGTTTTGGTGCCATTTTAGCTGGCTCTTACATGGGTTCGAATGTGGATATCAGCAAGCAATTGGTTGATCTGATGTCCTTCCAGCAAAGTTACCAGGCCAATGCCAAAACCATCAGTACTGCAGATGAAATGATGCAAGTGCTGTTTAACGCTGTGTAAGTGCTGAGTCAGTAAGGATTAATTTATGGAACGTTTGATCCACACCGCAGTTTCAGGAGCCGAGCTTGCCCAAACAGCGCTTCGTATTACGGCGAATAACCTGGCGAACGTGAATACTGTTGGCTTTAAAGCTGATATGGAGCAAGCCAAATCCCTGCAAATTACCGGGGAAGGCTACCGTACCCGATTTCAGGCGCAGTTAATGCCTGTAGCGACCGATCTGGAAGCCGGGGCCATTATGGAGACTGGCCGCGATTTAGACGTGGCTGTCAGTGAAAAAGGTTTTATCGCAGTGCAGGATGCCAACGGCAATGAAGCTTACACCCGTGCCGGTGAATTGCAGGTCAGCGGCACTGGCGCTTTGACCGTCAATGGTTTTGCGGTGATGGGCGGCGCAGCTGCCATTCAGTTACCTGAGTTTGGCGATATTGATATCAGCGCGGACGGCACCTTAAACCTGCTGCCGGTCGGGGGTGGTGTGATTGAGCAGCAGGAACGGATCAAGCTGGTAGATTCTGACAATGTGGTGATGGTTAAAGGCGACGATGGTTTGTTCCGCGCTGCAGATGGCGAGCCTTTGGATCAGGCGGAAAACATAAGTTTAAGGTCAGGCGTGCTGGAAGGCTCCAACGTCAATGCCGTCGAAGAGATGGTCAGTACTATGAATATCAGCCGCCAGTTTGAGCTCAATCTGAAAATGATGAAAACAGCAGACGAACTGGCCGTATCCGGCAACAAACTGATTAGCGGTTAAGAGGAACACAACAATGAATTCAGCTTTATGGGTCAGTAAAACAGGTTTAGCAGCGCAGGATATGCGCATGACCACCATTTCCAACAACCTGGCCAACGTCAACACTGTAGGTTTTAAAAAAGACCGCGTGGTATTTGAAGACCTGTTTTATCAGGTGCAACGTCAGCCTGGTACCCAAGCCGATGAATTAAATCAGGTGCCTTCTGGTATTCAGGTCGGTACTGGTGTGCGGATTAATGGTACTCAGAAGATTTTTACCGACGGTACTGCAGAAACAACAGGTAATCAGATGGATCTGGCGATAGATGGTCAGGGCTTTTTCCAGATAGAAAATACAGACGGTGAATTGCTGTATTCCCGCAATGGCCAGTTCCACCTGAACTCCGAAGGCTTAATCACTAATGGCAATGGTTTGCCACTGGCACAAAACATAGTGATACCACCAGATGCCACTAAGGTGACTATAGGTACAGACGGCACTGTGACTGCAAAAGTGGCTGGTCAGGCCGAGTTAGTCGAGCTTGGACAAATTTTAACAGTCAATTTTGTCAATCCGGCAGGTTTGGAAGTGCTGGGCGGTAATTTATACCGTGCTACTGCCGCTTCAGGTGAAGCTGTTGAGGGTATACCAGGCGAAGAAGCTCTGGGTAAGTTACAGCAGTACACACTGGAAGGCTCCAACGTCAGTGTGGTCGATGAGATGGTAAATATGATTGCGGTACAACGGGCCTATGAAATGAACGCCAAAGTAGTGACTGCGGCCGATGATATGCTGAATTACATCAGTCAAAGCATGTAAGGAACTGATTATGCTGCGTTTTCTTCTGTTAGTTATGCTGTTCAGTCTAACGGCCTGCAGCTCTAAACCTGACAGTCCGCTGGCGGATGATGCCGACTGGGAACGTGGCGCAGCGAATCCTCTGGTCAGTCAGCAAACAGAACCTGCCAGTGCCGGCAGTTTGTACACTGAATCTTATATGTTCGCGTTATTTGAAGATAAAAGAGCCTACAGGGTGGGCGATATTCTGACGGTCGAATTGAACGAGCGGACTCAATCCAGCAAAAGCGCAGATAGCGCTGTGGATCGCAGCACGAATCTGAATATGGGTGTGCCTTTGGCTGGTAATGCCACTGTTTCTGACTTAGCCATGCAATTAAAAAACGCTCAGACTTATGAAGGTGAGAGCAGTGCCAGTCAGCAAAACTTTTTACGTGGTGCTATCACGGTGCGGGTCACAGAAGTATTACCGAACGGCTCTTTAACTATACGTGGCGAGAAGTGGATCAAGCTGAATCAGGGCGATGAATATATTCGTCTGCAGGGCATAGTCAGACCTGACGATATAGATGTCACTAACAGAGTGTCTTCTCAGCGTATCGCCGATGCTCGTATCACTTATGCCGGAAAAGGCAGTCTGGCCGATGCGGCTGAACCTGGCTGGATCACTAAGCTGTTTTCTTCTTATCTGAATTTATTTTAACGGGTGATGTTATGCGTTTGTTTTGTTTAATTTTGCCTGTGTTGTTGTCCATTGTCAGTGTGCAGACTCAGGCTGCAGCCAGGCCTTTACTGGATATAGTCGATATTCAGGGCGTCAGGGATAACCAGTTGGTGGGTTATGGTTTAGTGGTGGGTTTGCCTGGCTCTGGTGATAAAGCCCAGATTAAATTTGCCGCCCAGTCCCTGAACAATATGTTAAAGCAGTTTGGTGTGCAGCTGGATGAAGCTTCTTTACCTAAATCAAAAAACGTGGCTGCTGTGGCAGTACAGGCGACTTTACCTCCAATGGCAAGTCCGGGCCAGGCCATCGATGTAACTATTATGTCGCTGGGGGATGCGAAAAGTCTGCACGGTGGCAGTTTGATGTTAACCCCGTTACGTGGTGTGGACGGCAAAGTCTATGCACTGGCGCAAGGTAACTTAGTGGTTGGTGGTATTAAAGCTGAAGGTTTAAATGGCTCATCAGTGACGGTCAATGTGCCAACAGCAGGTATTATTCCTGGGGGCGCTATTATCGAGCGCAGCATAGAAAATCTGCAACAGGACGGCGATCTGGTGCTGAACCTGAAAAAGCCCAACTACAAAACAGCCCGCAATGTAGTGACTGCCATTAACGATATGTTTGGCCCCAAAGTGGCCCGCGCTGAGAACTGGTCAAAATTAGTGATCAGTGCGCCCAAAGACGCCGACAACAGAACTACTTTTATGGCCATGCTGCAGGATTTGACGGTACAGGAAGGTTCACAGCGGCCACGAGTGGTATTTAACAGCAGAACAGGCACTGTAGTGATCAGCGACGAGGTGCGGGTGAAACGCGCCGCCGTTAGTCACGGCAGTTTAACTATTACTATCAGTGAGCAGGAAGGTGCCAGTCAGCCTTTGCCATTTAGTCAGGGCGAGACCATGCCTTTACAAAACAGCAGCGTCGATGTGGCTCAGCAAAACGCCAATATGATGATGTGGCCTGAAGGCACCTCACTGGACACTATAGTGCAGGCGGTCAACAGTCTGGGCGCCACTCCGACTGAACTGATGTCTATTTTGTTAGCTCTGGATAAAGCCGGTGCCCTGGATGCAGATGTGGTGGTGATCTAAGTATGAAACTAGATGCTATGAGCCAGAACCTGGCGTTTGACCCTCAGTTTAGCCAGCAGATCAGCAAAAATCAGTCACAGAGCGAGTCTTTGCAGCAGGTCGCAGAACAGTTTGAGACCTTATTTTTGCAAATGGTGTTGAAAAACATGCGTTCTGCCAGCGATGCGTTGTCCGGTGACGAGGGCATGTTCAGCAGTGATCAGCAACTGATGTTCCGTGATATGTACGACAGTCAAATGGCTCAGGCCATGGCGACTACTAGTAAAACTGGTCTGGCAGAACAAATAGTGCAGCAATTTTCGCCGGCTACAGAAATTTCCGAAAATAAATTTAAGCCAGACGAAAAAACTGTCGCTGAGTCAATGTATCAGGATTATGGTGCCGCGGCTTTAACTCAGCCATTGCAGGTGCCGGTTCGTCAGAGTGAGCGCACTGAATGAGTATGTTATCGAACGGAGTCTCAGGACTTAACGCTGCCAATGCCGGATTGACGACAGTCAGCCAGAACGTCGCTAATGCGGCAGTCAAAGGCTATAGCCGTCAAACCCTGGTGCTGCAAACCAATGATGGTTCGCTGAACGGCGTGAAAGTCACTAAATTCGAACGTGTAGTCGATAACTTTCTCAATGCCGATATCTGGCGTACTCAGTCCGATTTAAATTACTACGAAAGCTATCAGGATTATCTGGGGTACCTGGAAGAAGTCTTAGGTACTGATTCATTAAATCTGAATGATGCTGTGGCTGAGCTGAACTCAGCTTTTAATGCTGCTTTATCTGCGCCCGAGTCTCCGGCTTATCGCCAGCAAGTGCTCTCTTCTGCTAATGCCATGGTACAGGATTTACAGCAGTTAGATGGTGCTTTAACAGGTCAGGTGCGTAAGCTTGAATTTGAACTGGAAGCTGTGACGGAAAACGTCAACTCAGTACTGCAGGAATTGGCCGACTTAAACCAGAGTATCAGTAAAGAATTTGCGCTTGGCCATGACGCCGCCACTTTACTGGATACCCGTGAACAGGCGATCAATAGATTATCTGCTTATGTGCAGGTGGATGTGATGCAGGAAGACAATGGTGCTGTGACTATTTCTGCACTCAATGGCGCACCTTTGGTGATGTCTGGCAAAGCCGCCACTTTGTCTGTGGCAGGCACTAATGTCACTGCCACTTTTAATACACAACAATTTTCGATTTCAGGGTCGGCCGGGGGTAGTTTGGGTGGCTTGTTGCGGGTTAAATCCGAAGTACTGGACCCGGCCCGCACTGAATTAAATAACTTAGTGACGAACATTGCTGATCAGGTCAATGGCGCTTTAGCTGAAGGTTTTGACCTGAACGGCAACGCAGGCCAGCCGCTGTTTACTTACAATGCTGCGGATCCTTTGGGTTCTATTTTGGTCAATACCAGCCTGACTCAGGACGAGTTAGCCTTTCGCGGCCGTGTTTCTGATGGCATGGGTGGCTGGCTGCCTGCTGGTGGTATAGGTGACAACAGCAATCTGGTGAATGTTATAGATTCGATGAAAGGTGTGGCGACAGGCTATGACGGCCTGATAGGTAAACTGGCTATTCAGAGTAAACAAGTGCAGGCCAGCGTCAAAACCTCTCAAGTGCTGAATGATAAAGCCGTAGCGTCCCGCGAAAGTATCAGTGGCGTTAACCGTGATGAAGAAGCGGCTAACCTTCTGTATTACAAGCAGTTGTACGATGCGAACGCTAAAGTGATCAGCACGGCCGGCCAAATGTTTGACACCCTGATGATGATGTTCTGAGGAGACTAGAATGCGGATAAGCAGCAGCCAGTACCATGAAACTGCCATCAGAAATATTCAGACCAGCAGTGCCAAATACAGCCAACTGTCAGTGCAGATGGCGACCAATGAACGTATCACTAAACCTTCAGATGATCCTTTAGGCAGTGTTTTAGTGCTGAGGCTGGACTCTGAACTGACGTCGCTGGAGCAATACGGCAAAAATATGGAGCTGGTGACTTACACTTTAAGTCAGCAGGAAACCCAGCTGACCAGTATTAATAGTTTGCTGTTATCTGTTCAGACTCTGGTGACAGCTGCAGCTGATGCTTCTTATGGTACAGATGAGCTGCAAGCCATGGCCAACGAGCTGGCAGTGTTAATGCCAGGTATTGCAGATTTGCTTAACGCAAAAGATGGCAATGGCAACTTCTTGTTTGCAGGTAGCGAAATAGACCAGCAGCCTTTTGTGAAAGATGTCTCAGGCCAATATATTTACCAGGGTGATGCGCTGGTACGAAAAGTTGCGGTCTCTTCCAATACGCTGGTCGACGCCAATATAGTGGGTAGCGATTTAGTGCCAGGCGCGACTTTCCTCAATGATTTACAAGACTATGTAGCGTTACTACAAGCCCCACCTGCTGCCGGCGTTGGCACTGAATCCCGCACTATGCTGGATAAACTCAGTGTAGCCTTGGGGAATACAACCTCAGCCATCACTAAAATTGGCGGTATTGTCAGCTCACTGGAATCGCTGGAATTTACCAATACAGATATAGCTCTGTTTACAGAGAATCTGCGGGATGACTTATCTGTAGTGCATTATCCATCGGCTTATATTGAGATGAATAATGCGTTGGCCTCTTATGAATCTACCTTAAAAGTCTACAGTTCAGTGTCGCAGCTGAGCTTGTTCAGTCAACTCTAGGTTGGGATTTGAGCCATGCTGATTGATAGTCTGAAACAACTTACTGGCAGCACCACTTCGCTGAATTCAGCGGGTAAAGCAGCCAGAACTCAGACTATTGCGGCAGAGACAACAGCAACTGCTGCTGGCCGTGGTGGTGCTTTACAGCAACAGCTGGACACCTTAAGCCGCTGGAGCATCAGTGCGGATGTGTCGCGGCAGCTGGCAAAAAATCAGCAGGCGGAACAACAAGTACGGCAGTTGTATCAGCAACTGGAGCAGTTAAAAAAACAGCTGGATTTGCCACAGAGCGCCGGACAAAAACAGCAGATCAGCCAACAGTTGCAACAACTGGAAAGTCAGTTAAAAAGCCAGAGTACGGCCCTTACTCCTGCTTTACAGTTAAGTAGTCAGCCGACAGGCCAAAGCCAGTGGCAACTGAATAGTAAAATTGATTTGCTAAGCCCACGCAAACAGCCTGAAGTCTTGACTATAGGCCTGGCTGATGGTCAAAAAGTTCAGCTGAGCTTCCCTGCCGGGCAGTCCGCTGATGCAGCTCTTGCGATGATGCAGCAGGAATTTGCTAAGCATCAGATCGAACTGAAACAACAAGGACCAGTACTGATCTTTAGCGCTGGCGCAGGTCAAAGTCATTTGTTAAGCCAGCCCTGGCAAATGCAGGGTGAAGGTATTCGGGTCGCAGCAGGTAATCCGGTGCAGTTGCGTTTGCAAAAACCAGATGGTCAATTGACCCTATTGGCGCAGCAGGCACTGCAAATGGAAAGTCAGCAGGCTTATCAGGCGGAGCTGGCGCAAGTGCAACAAAAGTTGCAGCAAATGTTGCGTCAGGTTCAGTCCGAACGTCAGGTGCTGGTCGCTAAACTGAATGCGTTGCGTATGGCCGGCCAGCAGCAAAATGAACAACAGGTTTCTGTGGTGAGTCAGGAACTAAAGATCCAAATGCAGCAGGGTGCTGCTTCCTCTTTATCCGCCATTATGGCGCAAGGTAATGTGACCCGCAGTTTAGTGGAGTTTGCGTTAGCTGATTGATAGTACTTATCTTTCCTGTAGTTGGGCGCTGCACTGGTAAAATAGTCAGCGCCATTTTTTTTCTGAAATCGCTAAAAATTATTTTAAAAAAAATTTTAGTTCCTGCTTTGAGGTGTCGCTTAATAATTTTGAGCAACATGCATAGGAGCAAACTCAAATGGCTTTATCAATTCAATCAAACGCAGCTGCAACTACAATCCGTAACCAGTTAAACCGTACTAACGATGGTTTGTCTGTAGCTTTAGAACGTTTAGGTACAGGTTTCCGTATCAACTCAGCAAAAGATGACGCTGCAGGCTTACAAATCGCCAGCCGTCTGAGCGCTCAGTTAGTAGGTCAGGAAACTGCTATCAATAACGCGAACAACGCCAACTCTATGCTGCAAACAGCTGAAGGCGCGTTTGATGAGATGACTAACATTGTTTTCCGTATGAAAGAACTGGCCACTCAGGGCGCTAACGGTACTAACTCTGCGACTGAATACACTGCATTAGGTGGTGAATACACTGCTCTGGCTGCTGAATTAACCAACATTCTGGGCAACACTTCTTTCGGTTCAGGTACTAACCTGTTAGGTGCTGGTGGTAAATTCTCTGCTGCTGTGACTTTCCAAATCGGTGCTTCAGCCGCTGAAACTCTGGCTGTAGATATCACTGCAGAGCTGACAGCTTTAACTACAGCTATCGGTGCTCCAGGCGCTTTAACTGACCAGGCGACTTCAACTACTGCTATCGGTACTTTGGACACCTTGTTAACTAACGTTGGTGCTGCCCGTTCTAAGCTGGGTGCCAGCATGAACCGTTTAGACCACACTATCAATAACTTATCCAACATGACTGAAAACACTGGCGCTGCCCGTGACCAGTTGATGGATGCAGATTTCGCCCGTGAAACTTCTAACATGACTAAACAGCAACTGTTGCTGAACTCAGGTATTTCTGTACTGAGCACTGCAAACTCAACCACTCAGATGGTGAGCCAGCTGTTACGTTAATCGAGCCCGGAGCTAAGGATAGCTCTAACCGCGCCCCACTAAGTTTCGGCTTAGTGGGGTTTTCATTCAAGAGTTTTGCAGGAAGACGACATGGCATTTTCCAGTATAGATCCGGCGTATCTGGCTCAGCAGTACACTCAGATTGAACGCTCAAGCAAAGACGAAGTGCTCAAAGCACAACAAAGCCGTTTTACCACTTTATTGTCGTCTTATCAGAAGCTGGAAACCTCATTGGGATCTATGCGCGACTTGCTGGAAAGCTTTACGAAAGACAAAGAATTATTAAGTAATACGGCCACTAGCAGCGCAGATACTCAGGTTGCAGTGACGGCGAGCAGCGATGCCGTTGCCGGAAATTACGAAATTTTTGTACAACAGCTGGCGCAAAAGCACCAGATGTCGCTCGCCTTTAACAGCACTGACACTTTACCTGCAAATGGGCAGTTTGAATTCACAGTAGCCGGCGATGCTTTTACTGTGGATTTGTCCACTTTACCTGCTTCTGCTGGTTTGACCGATTTAGCCTCTGCTATCAATAATGCGGCGGACAACAGTGGCGTGCAGGCCACAGTGATGCGCAGCGGTGCTCAATCTTATCTGGTGTTAACCAGTAAAGAGTCTGGTGCAGCCAAGGCGATCAGCATGAACTTTGTGCCAGGCGCAGATACGTCTGGCGCAAATATAGGCGCTGCTGTGGCTGGTGCTACTGAATTAAAAGCAGCGCAAGATGCCATAGTTAAAGTAGGAGCCCAGAACCCTATTACCCTGACCTCTGATAGCAACACGCTCAAAGATGTGATAGCTGGCGTGACGCTTGACCTGAAAAAAGCTCAGGCAGCTAGTGATCAGCCGGTGCAAATTTCAGTGCAGCAGGATCCTAAAGCTGTGGAAGATAAGCTGAAAAAGTTTGTCGATAACTACAATGCTTTAGTGAAACAAATCAACTCAGACCCATCGCTGAAATCAGACACTATGGCGCGCAGCATCAGCAGCCAGATGCGTCAGTCTTTTCAAAAGCTGTATCAGGGCAGTACCTTAAGTAGCATTGGTGTCGAATTTGACCGTACAGGTATTTTATCGATCAACAGTGAAAAAATGACGAAAGCTTTGGCGGAAAATCCTGCCAAGGTGGAGAAAATGCTGGTAGCAGATAACAGTTTATTCAGTGGTATTCAGGACTCACTGGAACCCTATACTAAACGTTTTGGTTTAATGAAAGACAAACAACAAACCTTACAAGCCAGCCTGGATATGGTGACGGAAAAGCAAAAACGGCACGATTATTCCATGGATCTGGTGTACAAGCGCTATCTGTCACAGTTCACTCAAATGCAGGTGACCATAGCGCAGCTGGAAAGCTCGATGTCGCAGTTTGGTTAACAGAGGTGCAATGATGTTAGATTTTGCTCAGGGCTATCAGGCCTACCAACATACCAGTGTCAATGTAAAAGCCTCTGGTGCAGATATTCATAGTTTAGTCTTGATGTTATTTGACGGTTTCCTGGATGAGTTGGCTCGGGTTGAAGGTCATATTCAGGCCAAAAGGTTCGATAAAAAAGCCGCTGGTGTCGAGAAGTTACTCAAAATTCTGGGTGGTCTGGATGCGTCTTTGGATCAGGACAAAGGCGGTGAAGTTGCGTTAAATATGCACAACTTGTATCAGCATTGTGGTCACAGTATTTTACGGGCCAGCATGAAAAATAACGTCGCTGAGCTGGCTCATGTACGTGAAGTCATGACCAATCTGCAAGAAGGCTGGCAAGGCTTATTAAACAAGGCTTAATCAAATTGGGGTCAGAGTAAAATTAGATCACAGATTTAATTTTACTCTGACCCCAATTTGCCGTTTTAAGAGGAACTTGTTTTTTCACTGGTTCCGCCCTGCGGAAGTTTTACTTCCTCCCCTCCAGATTTTCTTTTTACAAACATATATAAATCATAGTGTTACGTTGTGGCGTGCTTTTTGCTGAATCTGTAGCTCATTCGGCAATATGGTGACCCTGATGTCTGTGTATGTAGCTAAATCCAATCCTGCCCTGATGCAGATCCAACAGCTGTTGTTGCAGATGCAGCAAGCTATGGTGGCGGGTAAATGGCTGCTGGTACAGGACTGTGATCGCCAAATCAGCGCTCTGGTGCAGCAAATTCAGCAAGGTACGGAGCGGCAGTTATTAAAAACTGAAATGCAGCTGATCAAACAACGGTATCAATCTTTGGTGCAGCTGGCGAAACGTCAACAACAGCTGTTAGAGACCAAGATGCAGAGATTTCAGGATACAAAAACCGCTGTGGTGGCTTATCAATTAACAGCGGAAGCAAGTATGGAGATAAAAAGCTGATGACAATGCAGGTATTTGCTGTGCTTACCCCCGCTGTTCTGCCGCAAACCGCTATTGGTGGCCAGCCTTCTCTGACTGAGTATCCGGAGGGGCAGCAACAAAACTATCAGGACGATTTAACTGCTCTATTAGCTTCCATGGATGCGGCTTTGACACAGCTGGATACCGAAGTACTGCAAGAGGGCCAGCAATCAGCGCAAGGCACAAGCACTGATAGTGAAAGTCAGGATTTGGCCCAGAGCATGTTGCCTCAGCCTCTGTTATTTGACCCTGTTTTATCTGTGTTGACCGCAGAGCCTCAGGCCGACTTGTATCAGGCTAGTGTGATGCCTCTGACCGCGACTGAATCATTACTGACAACACAGCAGGCCGGCCTTCAAGCCTCTGTCATCGCTGTCGCAGCACAGACCACAGATCAGGCTGCAGTGTTGCCCTTAGCTGCAGTAGCAGCTGCCGCTCTCAATCAGCCAGTCGGAGCAGTACTCCAGAGTCAACAGCCCCTGAGTGTGAACGCTATGCAAGCTGGTCCAGCTCGTGTGCAAGGGGCTGCGGATTTAGCCTTAGCTGCTATGGAGACTGAGCAACAGCCCGGATTTATGTCTGTTGCAACCACAGCAGTTTCTGTCGCGAATCAGCCAGAGCAAGGCGCTCGTCAAACTATGTTCACCTCACCTTTATCTTTGGCGCTGAATCCAGCACTGGCAAGTGGCCAGAATACAGGCACAGCTTTGCAGCAGCTGGTAGCCGATGTCTCTGCTCAGGGCACAACCCCTGTGAGTGCTGTGGCTCAGAGCGCAACTCAATCTTCTTTGCCGGTTTGGCAGGCTGATCCTCTGCCTGCACAAAGCCAACACTGGGGGCAGCGCTTAGTGCAGCTGCTGGCTGACAAGGTGGATCTGCAACTTGGCTTAAACGTCAACAAAGCCATGATCCGACTCGACCCGCCTTCTCTGGGCAGTATTGAGTTGTCGGTGCAACTGGATGGCGATCGCCTGACGGTGCAGATGCACAGTAGCAATGCCCAACTGCGTGACGCTATGGGGCAAGGGCTGGAGCTGTTAAGAGCCAGTTTGCAGCAAAAATTAGGTTCAGAGGTACAGATTGACCTGCGAATGGGGTCGGAGAGTTCATCGCAGCAGCAACAGCAACATGCCGGACAGCAGTTTGCCCAGCAGACCGAGGCAAATTTTTATCCAGAAGCCGAACTGACGGTGACTGAAACAAGCCAGCCGAACAGACTGAATTTAGTGAATCAATTGGTATAACACGGAAAAAAGGAAGAAGAACCAATGAATAAGATGGTGGTGTTACTTGGAGTTTTGTTGGTTGGCGCTTTGGGCACCGCAGGCTTTTTTTGGTTTCAGGCCGACAAGGCAAAAACAGAAGTGCAGGAAGTCAGTGTCAAGCCACTGTTTTTCCCTATGGATAAGTTCGTGATGAGTGTCAACAGTGACCCAAATTCACGTTATCTGGTGCTGGAGCTGACGCTCGTGACTCATAAACCAGACACTGTCGCTGCGTTAAAAGAAGCCACTCCTTTATTACGTAACGCTATGGTGGAGCATTTTGCTAAAAGCAGTCATCTGGAAGTGAAGCTGGCTATGCAACAAATCGAAGAAGTACAGAAGTTGTTGCTGGCTCGTTTTAATCAGACGCTGACCGACAATAAATTTGAGGATCAGCTAGATAACGTGCTGATCACTAACATTTTTATTCAGTAGGAATCATCATGCTGGCAGAAAGTCTCTGGTCAGATACTGAAACACCAAACGCTTCGACTGCGGCTGTGAGCAATGAAAACAGCTTGCTGAGTCAATACAGCTTTTTAGTTAAAAGAGCGGCCGGGCATTTACGTTCCCTGTTAGGGCCTGTGGTGGATTCAGACGATTTACAGCAAATAGGTTTACTCGGCTTGTTGTCGGCTTTGCGCCGTTATGGCAAAGCACCAGACGGCTTTTTTGAAGCCTATGCCTTCAAACGTATTCGTGGCGCCATGCTCGATGAGTTTCGCCGCACAGACTGGCGGCCCAGGCAATTACGCCAGCAAGCGCATCAGTTTCGTGACGCAGGCAGGGAACTGACCAAAACCTTAGGCCGGGTGCCAAGCCATGAAGAATTAGGCAGGCACTTGAAGATAGATTCGGCTCAGTTGTCGGAGCTGATGTATTTGACTCAGGCTGAGTCGATGGAAAGTCTGGATCAGTTACTGGAACAGCAGCAACACGAGCAATTAGGCGAAACCAGCTTGTCAGCTCTGGAGCTGAAGTTATCGTTGAAAAAGGCCATGGCATCTTTACCTGAGCGTGTCCGCCTGTTGCTGCATTTGTATTACAGCCATGAGCTGAATATGAAAGAGATAGCCCTGGTGCTGGAGCTGACAGAGTCCCGAGTCTGCCAACTTCACAAACAGGCTATTGATTTACTGAACAAAAAACTGGCTCAGTGGTAAAAGGACGGAATTAAAACAATGCAAAGACTAATAGGATTTCTGGTGGTGCTGGCCGCGGTAGTAGGTGGCTTTATGATGGCCGGTGGCAATGTCGCTATGCTGTGGCAACCTGCTGAGTTTGTCATTATTTTAGGCGCTGGTGTCGGGGCGCTGGTCATAGGCAATAGCAGTTATGTGCTCAAAGAGCTGTTGGGGCAACTGAAAGCGCAGTTTGTTAAACAGCCCGACCAAAGCCAGTTGTACAAAGAGCTGTTGATGCTGATGTATCAGCTGCTTGAAACCATCCGCAGCAAAGGTTTTCGCGAACTGGAAGATCATGTTGAGAATCCACAAACCAGTTCCATTTTTATCTCTTACCCCGCAGTGCTGGATAACGCCGAACTTGTGGTTTTTGTCTGCGACAACGTGCGTTTACTCAGTATGGGCAAAATTAATGCCTATGATCTGGATGCGTTGCTGGACCAGGAAATTCAAACCATAGAACAGCAAAAGCTGAAGCCTTCTTCCGCTTTACACGGCGTCGCTGAAGCTATGCCTGGTTTTGGTATTTTGGCTGCGGTTGGCGGCATTATTATCACTATGCAGCATCTGGATGGGCCTTTGAGCGAGATTGGCTACCATGTGGCCGCTGCGCTAGTCGGCACCTTTATCGGTATCTTCGCCTGTTATTGCCTGTTCGAGCCTTTAAGTTCGGCGATGGAAGCTTACGTCAAAAAACAAGTCGCAGTGTTTGAATGCGTGCGGGCTGTGCTGGTGGCTCATGCCAAAGGTCATGTGGCCGTAGTTGCAACAGATTCTGGTCGCAAATTGATCAGCGAAGATTTGAAGCCTTCTTTCACTGAAATGGAAGACTGGCTGAATAACAAGGCGGCCTGATGAACGAGTCAGTTCCTGTAATCATCAGGCGCGTCAGTCGTGCCAAGGCCGGTCGCAAAAGTAACGGCGCCTGGAAGGTAGCCTTTGCCGACTTTACGCTGGCGATGATGGCCTTTTTTATGGTGCTGTGGATTTTAGAAGTCTCCACTGTAAAAGAGCGGACTAAAGTTGCGTCTTACATGCGTACTCAGTCGATTTTAGGGGGCAACAGCCATCCTTTTGACGCGATGAACAGCCCTTATCCTGTCGATTTGGGTGGGACGCCTTCGCCTGTCGAAATGGCCGTGTCTGTGCACGAACCGCAACAGACTTTTGTTGCTGGTATGTCAGCCCATTTACAGATCCCTGAAGGCAAACGCGAGCCTTCAGCTGGTGTAGGTGAAAAACTGAATTCGCTGATCAGTGGTCAATACGACTCGCCACCCGACTTAAGTTTGTTAGCTCAGGCCTTTCAGAACTTTGCAGAGGTGAATCAGGCTGAGGCCAATCTGGTGATTGAAGCTATGCCGGCTGGACTGCGCGTCATTATCCGCGACAGTGAAAACCGTCAGATGTTTCAGCGCGGCCAGGTTGAAATGACGCCTTATTTTGAAGACTTGTTGTTAAAGCTGGCGCCGGTGTTTTCCCGCATTCATAACAGGCTACTGATTTCCGGTCATACCGATGGCACAGCCTTTAACAGCAGTCAGTACAGCAACTGGGAATTGTCAGGCGACAGAGCTTTGCAGGCGCGCCAGGTGTTAGCGGCTGGGGGTATGCCGGTGCAGCGCGTCGCTCAGGTCAGTGCTTTTGCTGAAACCATGTTACTGAACAGAGCTAAGCCTGGTGCCAGCGAAAACCGCAGGATTGAAATTCTGATCCTGACCAGTAAAGCCGAGCAGCAGTTAAAAGACATGTTCTCCAGCGACAACAAACAAAACGAGCTGAACAAAGCTGCAGCTGCTGCACGCCAGAATCAGCCTGTATTACGCACAGATTATCAGGATTGATATGCCGTATATACGACAGCAGCCGGGCCGTAGTTATTACCGTTGGTATTTTTATGATCCAGAGCATTCGCTGCAAACTCAGACTAAAGGCATAGCGGTTAAGGTCAAAGCTCTGGGTTGGTTTGGCAGTGAGATTGGCCACGCCATAGTCAAAGACATGAGCATGGGAGGTGCCGGACTCTTGGCTCCGCTCAAAGACAAAGTTCCGAATCAGTTTTGGGTCATGTATGACAAAGACACCAAAGTCAAAGCCAGAGTCTGTTATCGCAAGGCAATCAACGACAAGCTGGAATTTTTAGGCGTCGAATGGCAAGGCAATGATGCGTCGCTACGACTCAAGTTACTACGCAAACTCAGACGGCGTGCTTTTGTGATGAAGCAGGATAATTTTCGACTGGTTGAGGCCAAGCAACAGCAGAATTTAGGGTAGCGGATGATTCTTACAGAGACAGAGCAAAAGTTAGTAAGCGGGGAGCTGGCATTGGCTGCTACGCCTTATGCCTTAACCCGGCAGCAACGCAGTTTTGACGCGGCAAGTCAAAGCTGCAAAAGCCGTTTGGCTGATATGGCTAAAGCCTTGCAGGCTGAATTGGGCCGGATGCTGACCGATGTGGTCTTTGATCTGGATGTCAATTTATGCAGTGGTGTAGGGCTGGATAACTGGTTAGCTGAGCCCGGTATTTTACTGCTGGATGCGGCTTTACCTTTAGACAAAGACAGATTGTGTTTTATGTCGATAGACCATCAGGCCGTGCACAACATGGCGGATTTGTGCCTGGGTGGCCAACTGACCGACAAAACACAAATTCAGGAAAAGGTCGAATTCAGCAGCTCTGAAAACCGCATTTGTTGCCGCTTGTTACAAAAACAGGCGCAGGCCCTGCTGCAACTGCTGTTTAACCAGCATTTACCTCTGACGGCGCATTTGTATAAGCAAAAATTACAGCTGGACGCTTTTAGCTATTTACCGCTGAAAGTCCGGTTGATTCTGGAAAAAGAAGCGGTCAGCTGGTTTTTATGGCTACCGATAGAGCTGCTACTGCCGGAAAACGATGAGTTGTTCAGTGCAACAGAACCAGAAGCCAGTCCTTTACATCTGGACTGGCAGCAGATCCCGGTCAGCTGCACTGTCGAAATGGCCCGCAAACAGGTCACAGTCAAGCAGCTGCAAAGCTGGTTACAGGGAGAAGTATTGGCGATAGAGCTGTTTAGTTCTATGCGCTTTCAATTGGGTAAACAGGTGCTGTTTCACGGCACGGTGGCTGAAGAAGGCCAGGTCTTAATGTTCCAAGTGACTGAAAAACAGGAGAAATAATGATGAGTAATGTGCAAAGCAATACAGAAAGCATGATGGATGATATCAGTATGCTGGATATGGGCGAGTTATTTGGTGAAGAAAAGGCTGAAAAACCAGCTGGTGCTATGGGAATGGACATGTTCCGCGACGTACCTCTGACTGTGACTTTGGAAGTCTCCAGTACTGAGGTGACCTTAGGTGAACTTAGTGGTGCTGAAGCCGGCGACGTCTTACCTTTGGATAAGCCTATTGGCGAGCCATTGGATGTCAAAGTTAACGGCGTATTGTTTGCTAAAGCTGAAGTCGTGATGGTGAATGGTAAATACGGTCTGAAATTTGTATCCACTCAAAGTAGCCAGACTCGTCATGCCTAAGGTTTTATTGGCTTTGGCCGCACTGCTGTTGCCTTTGGGATTATCGGCTCAGGATCTGACATTGTTGTCTGTCACCGACAGCGCAACAGGCCAGGATTACAGCGTTAAACTGCAAATCTTGCTGCTGATGACGGTGTTGAGTCTGATCCCAGGCATAGTGCTGATGATGACGTCTTTTACCCGTATTATCATAGTGCTGGCCATTTTACGTCAGGCGCTGGGCTTAGCCCAAAGTCCACCCAACCGGATACTGATCGGCATAGCACTGATGCTCAGTTTGCTGATTATGAAACCTGTTTGGCAGGATATTTATCAGAATGCTTTTAAGCCTTATCAGGCAGAAACTATGTCACTGGAGCAGGCGATAGCCAGAGCTGAACAGCCAGTGCGGCAATTTATGCTGGCGCAAATCCGGGAAAACGAATTGCATCAGGTGCTGAAAATTGCCAATGAACCTATCACCAAAGCCGCTGCTGATCTGAGCTTTGATGTGTTGCTTCCGGCTTTTGTGCTAAGTGAGCTGACGACAGCGTTTCAGATAGGTTTTATGTTGTTTATCCCATTTTTAATCATAGATCTGGTGGTCGCCAGTGTGTTGATGTCTATGGGTATGATGATGTTGTCCCCACTGATAATCAGCTTGCCCTTTAAGCTGATGATTTTTGTGTTAGCAGATGGCTGGTCTATGGTGGCTGGTACTCTGGCTGCAACCTTCGGAGCTGCTCCATGAATCCGGGTATGGCGACAGAGCTGATTAGCAACGCCATTTTTACCATTATTGAAATTTTACTGGTGCTGATAGTGCCAGGCTTGGTACTGGGCATATTAGTGGCTGTGTTTCAGGCTGCAACCTCCATCCAGGAACAAACCTTGACCTTTTTGCCCCGTATGTTGCTGACCTTATTGATGGTGGTTTTTGCCGGACATTGGTTGATCCAGAAGTTACTCGACTGGTTTGCCAATTTAAGTCAAATGATCCCGGCTATGTTGGGATGACTGGCATATGAGCTCGTTATTAAGCCTGACAACAGATCAACTGATGGTTTGGTTTGGCACTTTGTGGTGGCCTTTTGTCCGGCTGGCGGCTTTTTTCTGGGCCTTGCCAGTATTTGATAACCCTGCAGTGGTGCCCAGAGCTCGAATTATTCTGGCGCTGTTTTTAAGCTTTTTACTGGCCCCTGCTGTTGAGGTGAAAGCCATAGATCCTTTTTCACTGGAAGGCGCAGTGGTGACACTGGAGCAAGTCATTTTTGCCGTTATTATGGCTGCTGCTGTGCGGATGTTATTTGAAGTTCTGGCTTTGGTTGGCCTGATGATTTCTATGCAAATGGGCTTATCGGCAGCCATGATGAATGACCCTGCCAGCGGGGACGCTGTGTCTGTGTTGAGTCAGCTGTTTTGGGTGATGACAGCTTTGTTATTTTTTGCTTTAAACGGTCATTTGATCAGCCTGCAAATTATGGTCGACAGTTTTAATTTATGGCCAGTTGGCGCCAGTTTGTATCAGTTGGATTTAATGCTACTGGTGAATCTATTTGGCTGGATGTTTGGTGCTGCTTTGTTAGTGGCCTTGCCTGCCATTGTTGCCATGCTGCTGGTGAACTTAACTTTTGGTATCGCCAGCCGCTCTGCTCCCAGTATGAACTTGTTTGCTTTAGGTTTTCCTATGACGCTGTTATTAGGTTTTGTCTGTGTGTTTTTAACCTTAAGCCAGATGGGGCAGCACTTTTCAGTACTGGCCGAACATGTGTTAGGTGTGATGCAACTGGTGATGAGCTAAGCAGTTATGTCAGAAAATACCGGCCAAAATAAAACCGAACAACCCACAGAGCAGCGGCTGCGTAAATCCCGCGAAGAAGGCCAGGTTGCCCGCTCAAAAGAGTTGAATACGGCTCTGTTGCTGCTGCTCGGCAGTGCGTCTTTATTGTGGTTTGCCGACTTGTTTATGCAGTTGTTCTATCAGTTGGTAGAGACCAGTTGGCAACTGGATAAAGACTCGCTTAAACAGGATGATTTAATGACAGGAGCTATGGCTGACGCACTATTAGCCATGCTAGGTGCCAGTATGCCATTTTTGCTGACCTTGTTTATTGCCAGTTGGGTCGCTGGTATTTTGCCTGGCGGTGCGATTTTTTCCGGTAAGTTACTGGGGCCTAAATTCAGCAATATGAATCCTATTGCAGGCTTGGGCCGGATGTTTGGCAGCGAAAGTCTGGTTGAACTGTGCAAGTCCATTCTAAAAGTGCTGCTGTTGGGCTTGTGTTTATGGGGCCTGATGAGTCATCTGGCGACTCGCTTATTATTTTTACAGCGGATGGATTTAGCGACAGCTGCCAAAGACGGACTGGAAGTACTGTCATTTAGTTTGATGATGTTGGCGCTGGTGCTGTTGCTGGTCGCTGTTATTGATGTGCCGTTTCAGCAGTTTAAAGTGGCCAACAAGCTAAAAATGACCAAGCAGGAAGTCAAAGACGAACGTAAATCTACAGATGGTAATCCTGAAATTAAAGGCCGGATCAGGCAAATCCAATACCAGATTGCCAATAGACGTATTGAAGACAGAGTGCCTACTGCTGATGTGATTATCACCAACCCAACTCACTATGCTGTAGCTTTGAAATATTCAGAGAAAAAAGCCAAAGCCCCTTATGTGGTGGCTAAAGGTGTCGATCAGATGGCTTTACGTATCCGTGAGTTGGCTGCAACCCACCAGCTCGAAGTGATAGAGCTGCCTCCTTTAGCCAGAGCTATTTATTTTTCGACCCGTGTCGATCAGGAAGTGCCCAAAGGTCTCTACACAGCTGTGGCTTATGTCCTGACTTATGTGATGCAACTGAAAGCTTATAAACAGGGGCGGGGTCATAAACCTGCACCTATTCCCGATATTTTTATTCCGTCCAGCCTGCAAAAACAGGCCAATGAGCGAGGAAGTACATTGTGAACTGGCGTTCTTTAACTCAACCTTACACCGCAATTCCTGTGTTATTGCTGGCTATTCTGGCCATGGTGGTGTTGCCTTTACCTGGCTGGCTGCTTGATGCGTTATTCACTTTTAACATAGTGCTGTCGATCATCGTTCTGTTGGTGGCCGTATCCAGCCAGAAGCCTTTGGATTTTTCTGTTTTCCCCACTGTGCTGCTGGTCGCGACCTTAATGCGTCTGACACTGAACGTGGCATCGACCCGGGTGGTGTTGTTGCACGGCCATGAAGGTACTCATGTGGCTGGTAATGTGATCCAGTCTTTTGGTGAGGTGGTGATAGGCGGTAACTATGTCGTAGGTATGGTGGTCTTTATTATTCTGATGATCATCAACTTTGTCGTTATTACCAAAGGTGGTGAGCGTATTTCTGAAGTAGCGGCGCGCTTTACGCTAGACGCTATGCCTGGCAAACAAATGGCAATAGATGCCGATTTAAATGCTGGTTTAATAGCACCAGAGCAAGCCAAAGAGCGCCGCCAGACCATAGCCAAAGAAGCTGACTTTTATGGCTCTATGGATGGTGCTTCTAAATTTGTCCGTGGTGATGCGATAGCAGGTTTAGTGATCTTAGTGATTAACCTGCTGGGCGGTGTCGCGATAGGCGTCTTTATGCACGGCCTGGGTTTAGGCGAGTCTTTCCAACGTTTTGCCTTGCTGACTATAGGTGACGGTTTAGTAGCTCAGGTGCCATCCTTACTGATGTCTGTCGCTGCAGCTATTATCGTCACACGGATGAATGATGAAGGCGAAATGTCGGACGAAGTGGGTCGTCAATTACTGGCTTCCCCCCGCGTTTTGCTGACCGCTGGCTTAATCATGACAGTGCTGGGCTTGGTGCCTGGCATGCCAACAGCGGCTTTTTTAATATTTGCTGCCCCTTTGTATTTTGCTGCCTGGCGATTACAACAAAAAGCCGATGGCCGCAGCTATACCGAAGTCGAAGCGCTGACGGAAAAAATCAGCCAGGAGCCTGCAGCTCTGGTCTGGGATGATTTGCCTTTTATCGACCGTATTTCGGTTGAGCTGGGGTTCCGTCTGGTCTATCTGGCAGACAAAGAGCAGGGCGAAAGCCTGCTGCAAACCTTAAGAGGTGTGCGTAAAACTCTGTCGGAGCAATCAGGGTTTTTATTACCAGAAGTGCGGGTGCGGGATAGCCTCAAGCAGAATCCGCAGGAGTATCGTATTAAGTTGGCTGGTGTGCCATTGGTGTCGGGCAAATTGCAGCCACAAAAGCTGCTGGCACTGAATACTGGCGATATTTATGGCCAAATGGATGGCGAGTTAACTGTCGATCCGGCCTATGGCTTAGAGGCAGTTTGGATTGAACCAGAGCAAAAAGCCAAAGCATTAAATCTAGGCTATTCAGTGGTAGATGCTGCCACTGTGATCGCCACACATGTTGGCAAAGTGATTAAAGAGAATCTGGCAGACTTGTTTTTATTTGAAGATATTAAGCAATTTAATAAACGTCTGTCTCAAGTGGCTCCTACGTTGGCTGAGAGTTTAGAAAAGGCGTTAACCCCTAATCTGCAGTTAAAAGTGTATCGTTTGCTCCTAAAAGAACAGGTCAGTTTAGGTGATGTGGTCACTATAGCCACGGCTTTGGTTGATAGTGCTGAAGTGACTAAAGACCCAATATTACTGACCAGTGATGTGCGCTGTGCCTTGCAACGGGTATTGGTGAAACAAGTACTGGGAGAGCGGGAAGAGCTGGCGGCTTACAGTCTGGATGAAAAGTTGGAGCAGACCTTACAAAGTGCGTTAAATCAGGCGATGCAGGCAGGCAAAGTAGCGCTGGATAGTTTTCCTGTGGCACCGAATTTATTGAGTCAGTTCCAGCGCGCTATGCCACAGGTGAAAGAGCAAATGCAGCGGCAGGGCTATCAACCTGTGCTGGTGGTGTTACCACAACTGCGGCCCTTACTAGCGCGTTATGCCCGAACTTTCACCCAAGGATCTCTGGTTGTGTTGTCTTATAACGAAATTCCAGAACAAATTCGGGTCAATGTACTAGGGACTTTGGGCTAAAAGGCGACTAAATAACAACAAAAATGATCCGGCAAACCAATTTTAATCGCTTTAAACTGTGCTTTGGTCGCAATTTTGTCTGAATTTAGCATAAAGCCAAATTTCGTCACCAAAAGGTCATGTACTATAATTACACTTTGTATGTTATTGAACTGTAAATGTTTTTTAACAGTGTTTTTAGATTCAGACTCGCTGCAGGCCATTGGTTATTTTTTGGCTAAACGATTGATGGTTATAAAATAAAGCTTGCAGCCGGTTTTTTTTTGTTTATTGTATTAGATTAAGTGAAGGTTCATTTTTAGTTCAGAACCTCATCTTTCTAACAAGCTTAGAAATTAAAAGGCAAACTGGCTTAAAGGTCAGGACGCAAAGCCTCCGGTCTAAGGATCTGAAAGGATCTATGATAGCGGGGTTGCATTAGCAAGCGGTCACCCAAAAGGTGAACCTGAAGGCTGTCCAGCAATGGTCGGGCCTTGGTTTCGCCTGTTCAGGTGGATACAGAACAGATCCGTCCCGGATTTGCCTGTATGCCTGTCTGCTTTTTTTGCCTTTTAATACTGTCTGGTTTGTAGTTGGCTTTTGTCGATTGCGGTTTTACGGTTTAAAAGGATGGATCTGTGATTACTTCATTGTTAGGTCTTTGGCTGACGGCTTTGCCAGATACTGCCCCGCAGTACACGCCTGCTATGGATCAATCGCAGTGGCAGGTCAGCGGCGATCAGTTTCAGTGCAAAATGGAGCAGGATCTGGGCGCTATTGGTACTTTAGCTTTTAGCAAAGAACCTGCCCGTGCTATTGAAATGCAACTGACTATGCATGCCGCTCATCTGGAATTGCAGGATGTGCAGGGCCATATAGTCACTGCAGGTTGGCAGCCAGAACAATTAGCCCCGGCAGTACAGTTTTCCCCCACTTTTATCAATGCCAAAGTTGCCCGTTTCATTGAACAGGTGCCTGTTGTGATGCAACAACTTCAACAAGGCTACTGGCTGCAATTGGTATTGGATATGCCAGGTCAGGAAATGACCCTGACAGTACCTAATATTAAATCCAATCAGGCTCTGACCAGCTTCCAGAACTGTATCGATGGTTTATTGCCTTTGTCCTGGGCCCAGGCCCGCGAATTCCAGCTGTTTTTCCCTGTGCATGAGCGCCAGCCTTCTGCCGATGACGCTACTTATCTGAAAACTCTGGCACTTTATATCCAGCAGGATAAAGCGGTAAAAAAAGTATTGATAGACGGATATACAGACGATATGGGAACCAGCATCGCCAACAGAGTGATGTCCGAAGAACGCGCCGATGAAGTCGCGTCACGTTTAATTGAATTTGGTGTCAGCAAAAGCAAACTGGAAATCCGTGCTCATGGCAACAGATATCCAGCCTCAGCGGGCAGCAAGAACCAATCGCATAACAGGAGAGTACTGGTCCGTTTGATCCGTACTCAAAGCTGAAAGACAAGAGTGAACCCATGAACATGAAACATTTACTTTGGATTGAACAATGCCGGCCGGGACAGGACCTGATGCTTTGTGTCAAAGCTGAAGGTTTTCAGTTAAACCACGCTGCAGATCTGGGCGCAGTGCTGAACTCTTGCTCTTTGCAACAACCGGACATTATTGTGATGGCTGCCGAACTGGCGGAAATGCGTACTCTGGATTTAATGGTGTTGTTAAAAAGACAGTACCCATCCAGTCAAATCATAGTTTTGGTGGAGAAAGATCAGCACGCTGTTGCAGCCGAAAGTCTGAACTATGGTGCCATTGATTACCTGCTAAAACCTTTTAACCAGCAGCAGTTGCAAAACACCATCAGAAACGCTTCTTCGATCAGTCGTGGCTTAAGAGATTTAGTGGCTGTGTCTTTGGGTAGCCGTCAGGTGTTACAACTGGCCAACAGGGCTGCACAGACCGATGCCACTGTGCTACTGCACGGTGAGTCAGGTACAGGGAAAGAGCGCTTAGCCCGCTATATTCACAATGTTTCAGGCCGTCGCGATCAGGCTTATGTGGCGATTAACTGTGCTGCGATCCCGGAAAATATGCTGGAAGCTATGTTGTTTGGTTACAACAAAGGTGCCTTTACCGGTGCTGTCAGCCAGCAGATTGGTAAGTTTGAATCAGCCAATGGCGGCACCATACTGCTGGATGAAATATCAGAGCTGCCTTTGTCTTTGCAGGCCAAATTATTGCGGGTGTTGCAGGAACGAGAGATCGAGCGTTTAGGCAGCAATAGCAAAATTAAACTGGATGTCCGAGTGATAGCGGCCAGCAATAAAGACTTACGCCAGTTAGTGGATCAGGGCTTATTCCGCCAGGATTTATTTTATCGGCTGGACGTATTGCCATTGAGCTGGCCTGCCTTGCGTGAACGCAAAGAAGACATTATTCCGCTTGCCGAGTTTTTTGTGCAGAAGTACGCCGATGGTAAATATGTGCTGAGTAAAGAAGCCAAAGCGGCCTTATGTCAGTACAACTGGCCCGGCAATGTGCGGGAGCTGGAAAACGTAGTACAGCGCGCTTTAGTGATGGCGCGGGGCATAGAGGTACAGGCAATGGATCTGAACTTGCCTATGCCTGCGGCCGTTGCTCCTGAGTCCGCCAGCATTAACCACCTGAAACTGAACAAAAAGAATGCTGAATTTGATTATATCCTGGGTGTGCTGAACCAATGCAATGGTCACAGAACCCGGGCTGCCGAGGCTTTGGGCGTCAGCACCAGAGCCTTACGTTACAAACTGGCCGCTATGCGTGAGCATGGTGTTGATATTGATGCAATAGCTTAAGCAGCAGGAAGGATTAGCTATGATTTCTCAGATAAATACCCAAAATGTGTTACTCAGCCAGTTTGACCAATTGCAACAAATTGCCAGCAATGAACAGGTGATACCCAGCAGTGATGCCAGTTCTGTGTCTGGCGACTTCACGTCGGCTTTGCGTTCTATTAATGCGCAGCAGAATTTATCCTCGGACATGATGGCGGCTGTAGATGCAGGCCGTAGCGACGATGTTGTAGGGGCTATGGTTGCCAGTCAAAAAGCCGACTTGAGTTTTTCGATGTTGCTGCAAATCCGCAACAAAGTGATGAATGGTGTCGATGACATCATGCGCATGTCTCTGTAAGGCGGGCCTTCAATGAAAACTGAATTGGCAAAAGCTCTGCCTGTGGCAGCGTCAGACAATAGACTGCGGGAAAAAGTCATTAACTTATCCAGTAAAATGAACTGGTTGCCTGCGGGGGATAAAAGCCTGGCTTCTATCGCACTGCTGGCGACCTTAGTAGCCGCCACTATAGTAGTGATCCTTTGGACTTCGGCAAAAAATTATGTGCCTTTGTACGGCAATCAGGAGCATTACGATAAAGCCGGAATAGTAGAAATTCTGGATAAAGAGCAGTTTCCGTTTCGTATTGATACCGACAGCGGCAATATTCTGGTGCCGCAGGAACGTTTAGCCGATGCCCGTATTACCCTGGCCGCTCGTGGTATCAAAGCTGCTATGCCCGAAGGTTTGTCTGCGATGCAGGACAAAGTCACTATGGGTACCAGTCAGTTTATGGAGTCAATGCAGTACCAGCATGCGCTGGAAGGCGAATTAGCCCGCACCATTATTACGATGGACGGCGTACGCAACGCCCGTGTTCATCTTGCCATTCCAAAACGGAATTTATTTGTCGGTCGGCAAGAGGAAAAATCAGCTGCTTCAGTGATGGTGGACTTAGCACCTGGTTATAACCTGAAACCGCAGCAAGTCGAGGCTATTGTCAGCTTGGTTGCAGGCAGTATTCCGGGCTTGGATAGCCGTCATGTCTCTGTGGTCGATCAACGGGGCAAGCTGGTGAGCGGTGACCTGTTTGATGAAACCCCAGTAGGCAAAGAAACAGATAAAAAACTCGCTTTTATTGAAAAAGTAGAACGTTCAGTCGAAGAGCGGGCTTCTATTATGCTGCTGCCTATTTTAGGGGATGGCAATTACCGTATCCAGGTCTCTGCCGATGTCGACTTTAACGTGGTTGAAGAAACCCGTGAAGCGCTCGACAAAGAGGGCGTGCTGAAAAGTGAAAATAGCAAAACCGACTCTATGCTGGACCAACTGGCTATGGGTATTCCTGGCTCTTTAGCCAATCAGCCTCCAGTACCAGCTCAGCCAGGCGCTGCAGCAGCCGGAGCGGACAATAATGAACGGACTTCACAACGTAACGAGATGCGCCGTGAATTTGATACAGGCAAAGCCATTACCCATACCCGTTATGAAATAGGCCGGGTCCGCACTCAAAGTGTGTCCGTGCTGGTGAACGAAGCTGCTGCAGGAGAAACAGGTTGGACACCTGAGCGCTTAGCGCAATTAGGTGAGATGATTAAAACAGCAACTGGCCATCAGGCCGAGCGTGGCGACCAGTTTAATATCACCAGCTTTAGTTTTGTGCCTAATGATGCTGCAGCTCAGATGGAAGGCATGGCCTGGTGGCAAATGCCTGAAATGAAAGAATATCTACGCTATTTAATAGGCGCCATTATTGGTCTGGCACTGGTGATCTTTGGTGTAAGACCTTTGGTGAATCATTTAGTCAGCCGCAAAAATAAAGAACAAAACTCAGCCACAGCCTTACAGGGTATGACTGGTGCTCATTCGAATATCTCGCCAATGCAAAGTGCAGATCTGGCTGCAAGTGCTGCAGTGCTGGATGCGAAGGCTGACCCAGCTTTGGCCAACGCAGCAGCAACAGGACCACAACATAGTATGCATTTGCCTGAAGTTGGTTCTGAATTTGCCCAACAAATCAGTCATTTGCAATTACTTGCCAACCGTGAATCTGACAGGGTAACTGCAGTGATCAAGTACTGGATAGAACGAGGAGTCAGCATTGAATCCGTTAAGAGCTGAACAAAGCAAACAGATCTCTGATCTGGATAGAGCCGCCATATTGCTGCTGAGCATGGGTGAAGAAAACGCGGCTTGTATTATCAAAAAGTTGGGTCGTAATGAAGTACGTGCATTGTCGGAGCGTATGGCTAAGATTTCCAATGTGACTCAGGACGATGTGGCTACTATTCTGACCGACTTTTTTGACCAGTACCGCACTGAAAGCGGTGTCAGCGGCGCTTCACGCGTCTATCTGGAACGGGCTTTGGACAAAGCCGTGGGACGCAAATTAGCCCGTGGCATGCTGGATGATATTTATGGCGGTGCTTTGGCTGATGATGTCCGCCGCCTCGAGTGGGTGCCTGCTGAGTTGCTGGTTCGTTTTATGGAGCAGGAACATATTCAGATGCAGGCGCTTATTCTGGCCTTTTTACCTGCAGAGCAAGCCAGCACTATTCTGAGTTTATTTCCGGCACAAAAACACGACGATATTTTGTTCCGTATTGCCAATATGCGCGAAGTCAGTGAACACGTGATTGAAGACTTACGTTATACGCTGGAGCGTTGTATTGAGTATGTCGGCGAGCAGGTTGGCGCCCGTATTAATGGTGTGCAGCAAGTGGCTGACATTATGAACAGATACAGCGGTAACAAAGTGGAGGTGATGGAGCTGCTGAAAAAACACGACATTACAATGGCCGATGCGATTGAAGACAAGATGTATGACTTCTACAGCTTAAGCCGTCAAAGCGAAGATGTGCTGAATCAGTTGCTGACGGATATCCCGGATGAACTTTGGGTGACCGCCCTTAAAGGTGCCGATCTGGCATTGACCGAAAGTATTCTGGCTGTGCTGCCAAAACGTCTGGCTCAGGTTTACCGCCAGCAAATTGACACGATGAAACCTCAACCTGTGCGTAAAGTGGAAGCAGCCAGAGCTGAAATCATGACCATAGTCAAACAGATGATGGCAGCAGGCCGACTTGAATATCGCCTCTACCCTGAAGAAACGGTAGGTTGATATGAGCGCCGTGTTGCAGCAGGACCAACAATTTCGCTTCCCCGCTTTGCAGCGCAAAGATGGCAGTGCCACAGTACAGCAATTGAGTGAGCAGTTTTATCAGCAGGGCTTTCAGGCTGGAGTGGCTGCAACAGAGCAGGACGCTTATCAGCGAGGTGTGACAGAAGGTCAGCAGCAATTGCAGGAGTTCTGGCAAAAAGAGCTGGAAAAACAGCAGACTGAACTGGCGCAGAAGCAACAACGGGCTTTGGATTTTTTAACCGAACAATTTAATCAGCAGCTTCAACATAAAGAACAGCAGCTGGGGCATGAATTGTTATTGCTGGTGCAGCAACTGGCCAGTGCAGTGCTGCAGACTGAACTGGTACTGCAGCCTTCGTTGCTGCAGTTGGCTATTGACCAACTGCTGCCACAACTGGGGGCTACTGATCCCTTGCAGTCTATTCAGTTGTCAGCAGCTGACGCTCCACTTTTTAATGGCATTCGCCATATTCAACAGATCCCGTTGCAGTTTGATGCCGCCTTGCCCTCAGGCCGGGTGCAGTTTAATGGTCGTCAGCAATTGCATCAGCTGGATTTTCAGCAGCGTTTAGAACAAGCCATGTTGCCTGTGCGCCGGCAGTTGTTGGGCGATGATGCGTAAGTCCTTTAGCGAAAGCCTCAGTCTGGCCAGAGCCCAGATCCAGCCGCCTGACTGGGTGCATAGTTATGGCCGCTTATTGCGGGTCAATGGCATGATTTTATCTGCGGCAGGTGAGAGTTTTACTTTAGGTCAGCGTTGTCAGATCGAAAGCGAAACTGGCCACTGGTTTGACGCCGAAGTGGTAGGTTTTGACACCGATCAGGCATTTTTAATGCCTTTAACTGCAGTAGACGGCTTAAGGGCCGGTGCCAGAGTTCGCACTGTCGAAACCGCCAGTCAATTGCTGGTTTCTACCGAATTATTAGGCCGGGTACTGGACGGTTTAATGTGCCCGCTCGATGGCAAAGCAGCTATTAAAACCGGTGACCGGATCAGCGCTGCTTTACCCGCCGTGAATCCACTGCAAAAAAAAGGCGTCAGCGCCCCTTTGGATGTCGGCATTCGGGCTATCAACTCTTTGTTTACTGTAGGTCAGGGTCAGCGTATGGGCCTGTTTGCGGGCTCAGGTGTGGGTAAAAGTAAGTTGCTGGGCATGATGACCCGTTACACCCAGGCCGATGTGGTGATAGTGGGTTTGATCGGCGAACGTGGCTGGGAAGTGAAAGATTTTATCGAACACAGTCTGGGCCCTGAAGGTTTAAAAAAAGCTATAGTCATTGCCGCTCCTGCCGACCAGTCGCCTTTGCTGCGGCTCAAAGCGGCAGAGCTGAGTCATAGGCTGGCTGCTTATTACCGTGATTTAGGCTTTAACGTCTTACTGCTGGTCGATTCACTGACCCGTTATGCCCAGGCGCAGCGCGAAATTGCTTTGTCTGTAGGCGAACCTCCAGCGACCAAAGGCTATCCGCCTTCGGTATTTAGCAAACTAACGCAACTTGTTGAAAAAGCGGGAAACAGTGCCGATAGCAAAGGCAGTATGACGGCTATTTATACCGTATTGGCCGAGGGCGACGACCAACAGGACCCGATAGCGGACGCGGCCCGGGCTATTTTAGATGGTCATGTGGTATTAAGCCGTACCCTGGCCGAACGTGGGCATTATCCGGCCATTGATATAGGCGCTTCCATTAGCAGGGTGATGCCGCAAATAGTGCCGGATCAACAGCTCAAACATGCTTATGCGTTAAAACGACTGTATTCAAGGTATTTACAGGTACAGGAACTGATCCCTTTAGGCGCTTACCAAATGGGCAAAGATCAGGAGCTCGACAGAGCTGTGCAGCTGTATCCTGCGATTGAACATTTTTTATGTCAGGGTTTACAACAAAGCTCTGATTTTCAGCAATCCCAAGCCGAGTTAACTAAATTGTTGAGTTAAGCCTATGTTGAAAAAATATCTGGAACAACAGCAAGCCAATTTAAAACAGATGGGACAACGCCAGCAGCAGCTGAATCAGCAAGCCGCTAATGAAGAGCGTCGCCTGCAACTCTTGACTGAACACATTTCTGGCATGGAACGCAGTTATCAGATGAAGTCTGCTTTAGGTTTGCAGAATCTGGCTTCAATGAAAACTGTGTTGCTGGATATGCAACAACAACAACAGCAAAAAGTAGGAGCCGCTTGGTCTGAGCTGCAACAGCAGCAATTGGTCTGTCAAAAACAAGTGGCTTATAGCAAAGGCATAGAAGCGGTGATCCACAACAGGGAATTCAGCGCACAGCAGAAACAGCACAAGGCAGAGCAGCAACAAGCCGATGAAATTGCGATGCAGTTGTTTCAACTGAAGCTGAGAACTCCAGCATAAGCCACTCTTTTCTTAATTAAAATTTTCGGACTACACTGGTGAAAGGCTGCCTGGCCTTCCACCAGAAGAGAGTCCTTATGCAAGTTATAAAAATAATACTGATTGGTTTTTTGCTGGCTGTAGCTCTGGTGTTGCTGGCAGCTTTGGTGCTGCCTTCGTCTTATCTGGTTGAACGTAGTGTCAGTATTCATCAACCCAAAGACCAACTGTTCAGTTATTTAGTCTTATTGAAAAATCAGGACAATTTCAGTGTCTGGATGGCTCTCGACCCCAAGGTCCAAAAAACCTACCAGGGCCAGGATGGTACTCCAGGTTTTGTCTCGGCATGGCAGAGTGACAAAAAGGAAGTTGGAAAAGGCGAACAGGAAATCATAGCTATAAGGGCGGGTGAACGTATTGACTACGAACTGCGTTTTTTAGCTCCATTTGCCTCTGTAGCCTCAGCTTATATTCAACTTGAAGCACAAAGTAGCGATCAAACCAAAGTCAGCTGGGGTTTTCAGGGGGCCATGCCTTATCCGATGAACTTGTTATTACTGGTGCTGGATATGGAAGGCATGATAGGCAAGGATCTACAACAAGGTCTGGATAAGCTCAAAAATTTGCTGGAGCAACCTGCGGCAAGTTGAATAATGGCCCGAGGGTAAAGCCGTTCTACCGCACAAAAAATAATGCCATTCAGCTTCACTGAATGGCATGAGTGGAGGAGGGGCTGAGGATCAGACCCTCCTCAGGAAGAGGATAAAATTAGGGCAATATCCGCTCAATAGCTGTGACAACAGGCTTTGCTCCTGGTGCAACATAAACCAATACTCTGGTCATATAAGCTGCACTTCCCGGGCTCACGACCTGAGCTTTGCAGAAGTAACAATAATTCATACCAGCGACTACCTGCTCTTGTGCAGCAAGGGCTTGGTAACTCACCCCAAGTAAAGAGCTAAAAGCATCTTCAGCTTGTTTCATACCCTGAGTAAATTGATCTGGCGTGACTAATGCGCTCCAGCCACCAACTTGATTCGTCATAAAACCTTCCTCTGTTAGATGATTTAAGAAATCAACTCCTTGTTTGAGTTGAGGTGCTGAGTATGGTTATCCCTCGTCTTTATGGCCGCATCAGTTCGGTGTCAGTTTAGTCTCAGGGCAGAAAATGGTTATAAATTTGTAAAACCCGATGGATTTCTACAAGGCCCAGGTTCATAATTCTGTCTCTTTTTTGAAAACAAATTGAGCTAGAATTTACATTGGTTTTGCTGAAGCCATGCTCTTTTCCAATTCATGGAGTGACCGCCTTATGCAAGAAGCTCTGGTATTAAAAGTCGAGTTACTAAAATCACTGCGGCAACAACGTTTTTTGAGTCAGGAAGATTTGTTTAATGCCTGCCAGCAACGTTCGTTACGAGTGTCATTGGCGACTATTAAAAGAGCGGAAACAGGTAAAAAAGTCAGTTACCGCACAGTGCGGGAATTATCCGCTTTTTATGCAGTGCCGGCTTTATCTTTGGTGATGCAGGAATCAGCTGACTCCGGTCTGCTATAACCGGAGTCTTGGCTTTACTTTTCAGGGAAGCGTTGTTTTTCCACCATACATTTGGCTTTGGTCAGCGTAAAAACTTGTCCTGATTTATTGTGTTTTAACTGACATTGCCCTTGCTCAATCTGCAGGATAAACAGGTTGGCTAAATCCATATGACGACCATCCAATGGACGACCCTTTTCATCTTTTAACACTTCAGATTCAACCCAGATCTGGCTTTCAAACAAATAAGCATTGTCTGCCAGCTTAACCAAAGGACCGCCTACGGCTTTTTGGATTTGTTGTTGTAGTTCGAGCTTCACTTCTGCTGATGTTTCTGTAAGTACAGCAGGCTCTGCAACAGCCTGCACTTGCTGGCAAGAACTCAGAGTCACCAGACCCAGGATAAAATAAACTAAATTAACGACTTTGATCATTGTTGTGGTACTGCCTCATCAATAGGAAAACGTATGGTGTTATTCATGGTTTTATCGGCTGGATCTTTTACTGCTAAGTTCGCCGTGGCTGCATTGGCTTCTGCGCTGTTGTTCAGATCTGTTGCAGACAGAGCTAAGGCTCGCACTGGTAACTCCAGACAAGTAGTGGAGTTGATATGGTGCAGAGCGGTTCGAAGCATATGCTCTTCCGGGTCGCCCAAAGCTCTGGAGAAATCATCAGCGACAGGACATCCTTTGACATCTGCGGCAAATACAGGAGCTTTGGATGGTTTAAAGCCATCGGCATAGTCACCAAAACCTTTGGAGTTGATACCGCTGAACTGAATACTGAAGTACGTAGTGCCACAATTATCTTGCGGGTAGAAGCCATAAGGTTTACCGCAGGTTTTACCTCCTATTTGGATCACTTCTACGTCTATGCCTCGTAAACCATTCATAAAGGCCTCACTGGCCGAACAGGTATCTTTTGTGGTTAAGACATAAATACGACTTAAGTTTAAATTAGGTAAGTTGGTCGCAGTTAAGGTACCTGTCTCGTAGTTTATTTCACTGTTGTAAAAAGGGGTAGGGCTTAGGCTCTGTTCTGTAATAGGGTTTGTATTGGGGTATTTATCATTAAACTTTAGGCGTTCAAAATACCTGCTCTGAATAATATCAGGGCCTGTCACCATATAACCGAGCTGACTCGCCATAGCCAATAAACCACCACCATTGTAACGTAAATCAACCACCAACTCGGTTACAGCTGCATCGCGGAACAGCTTTATCGCATCAATAAGCTGGCGCTGAGCCGGCACTATGTAGCTGTTAAACTGGAAATACCCCACTGCGCCTGAGGCTGTGTTGATGACTTTGGTGTGTTGCACTGGACTGGATGCAACATCCGCAGATCGGAGTTGATAGCTTACCTCGATATTGTTTTTACTGCGGAATTTGAAGCTATGTTGCTCGCCTGAATTGGCTGGAAACAAGCCCGCATTGAGCGTATTCACGCCTGAGCTGGTGCTGTTATTAACAAAATCAATACCGTCTACTTCCAACAAGACGTCGCCCCTTTGAATTCCGGCCAAAGCTGCCGGCGAGTTGGGTTCTGTATAAGCGACAGTAAAAGACCGGGGCGCTGTAGTGGATAGCGCTGACCACTCAATACCATAACCTGAACTGACACCGGACTGTGACTGTTGTTTGTACTCTGCTGTATTGCGGCTGTAATGGTACTGGTCTTTCGGCACTCCAGAATCTGTCAGCGCCGCAGTTTTAAGCAGATTAAAATAGGCTGGAATGCTATAGCTGGAAGGATCGCGGTCCGGAATTTCGTTGTACCAAAGGTAGGTTCTGTTACTCCAGGAGCGTAACCACATTTTTTCGTGCATGGCTGTGCCAACTTTATCCGGATAAGCGCTGCCACTGAAAGGGTCAATGCCGGAGCGAGGTGCAACACAATAGTCTTTAAACTGGGATTCAGCCGTAAATTGACCCGCAGTCCAGACTGGAGTTGCTGCAGTGCCGCTGCCAGAGCCTGTTGAATTTCCACTACTGCCTGAGTCTGAACCTCCACCACCGCCACAGGAGATAATGGCACTCAAAGCAACAAAGAGGGGAACTATGAATCTGAACGTCTGCTGCATCAAATCTCTCCATCTGACCGCATTCTCACTCAGGGCACTCAGGCTCTTCTGCAGAATAGTGGTCAGGCTAGTCTATGTGAAGTTGGTTCGCTGTCGTTGAGAAAGGATCGGAACCTTAGCTTTTTTATACGCCGTTCAGCATAAAACAGCTTAAGCAAAAAACAAAATCAGCGCTCAGTTCCGGGGTATTTGCGCTTTGCGGCGCAAACAAAAGCAAAGTTACCAGGCATCACGAGCTCGGGATGTCGGATTTTATTAAATAAAGCCCAGCCTCCTTTGTAGCGGCCAGGTTCAATCCGGTGCATATATTGTCCGCCTTTTTGTCCATCCAGCATGGCAATCACTCTGTTACCTTCCACCACAAAACCATCGCCATAGGTGTCGACAAAGTGGCCTTTTGTCAGTAAAACTCTGTCGTTGCAGAGTTGAGCTGTGCATTGCAGCCTGCGTTGTTGATCTCTGATTTTTAACGTATTGACTTCATAGTTGTATTCCCATTGTGCCGGACTTTGTTGTAGTTCACCTTTCTCAACCCGGATAAGGCTTTGGCCTGCTGCATCAGACAGCAAAAAGGAAAAACACAACCAGCCTGATTCAGAGTGCAAGGTAAAAAACTCCTGACCATTCACCCAGATACAGTACTGCTCTCCGCCTTCAGGCAAAAAGTCAGCGTACACAGTATTCATGCCGACAGAGACTTGCACCCTGCGGTTTGGATCAAAGCTAAAACCCGGTTTATTAACACGTTGCTGGTTAAAAGGCTGGCTAATACGCTCCACCAAAGTGCTGGGACTGAGCAAAGTACTACGCAGCTGTTTGGCATGCAGAGGGCAGATAAGTACTGCGGCCGTGCCGCTGGGCTGAAGGTAATAATTAAACACAGGGGAACCACAAAAGACACACCCATAAAAACACTGTTGCCTTGCCTGCAACTTCTGCTGATCTGTGAAATCTGTTGCAAGAATCAACTCTGGATGTTGTCCCTCAATTTGCGGCATATTGATAAAACCTGCTAAACCTCTGAGTCTCTAAATTAACTGAGGAGTATAGGTTTTCACAATGCTTAGCCACATAAAAAGTGAAAAAAGCCTGACCAGTAGTAGCTTTGGCTGGCTTTAGGGTACGGTAATATCGCTGTAGGCTAAATAGGCGGGGTGATGCAACCAGATGTGTTGGCTGGGCTGCTGTTGATATTTGCTGAGTAAAGGAACAAAGACGGCAGTTTTGAGCAGCGAATCCAGAGAACGAACTAACTGCTCCAGCTGCTGATCGCTCAGTCGGTTTTGCTGCTGATACCTTTGCATGAGTTCAGATAAGCTTGTGCCCTGACGTTTTAGTAACTGCTCTGCTTCGATAAAAAATAATGCGCCGCCCCAATAGGCCGCTTTATACCGTCTTTGTTGTAACCAGAGCTTAAGTTGTGTGGCCAGAGGGAGTTGCGATGCCTGCAGCAAAGTGGCCAGGGGCTGAAGCTTTTGCTGATACAAAACATCCGGGTGATCAGCCAATTGCTGCTGTTGTTGCATCACCTGATACTGCATATAGCTGGCAAACCCTTCGGCAAACCACATATCTTCTCTGTCTAGTAAGGGGAGAGCCAAATGGCTGAATTCATGGGCTGCAGTCCAGTCTTGTTGAAATTGACTGAGTTCAAATCTGGCGTCCACCTCGAAAAAGACCTGTTGCTGCTTCATGCGTTTGGTGTAGGCCCAAGGCACAGGTTCAGATGCACTGCGGGCAGTCAGATACACCTGCGTGACAAAAGGGAAGGGACCCAAGACCTGATTGGTGGCATCAAAGCTTTGTTGCAGCCATAGCTTGAGTTTATGCTGCTCTGCCTCAGAGAAAGCGTCCATTCCATGCAGTTGCATCCCGTTCTGGGCTGATGCAAAACCTGAGAGCAGTACAAACAACACACCAAATAAACGCATACCACTCCAGAAATTAGAATGAGGCACGAAACACTCCATTATAGAGATGGGGCAATTGCACTCTGTGACCTCAAACTGCAGTTTCAGATTTTAGCATTACCATAGCGCGTTCTGTGGTGGCTTGAACGGGCTCGGCCTGATAAAAATCCACGCCTTGCATTAACTGCGGCAAAGTTAAAACGTTTAGGTCCAAAATCTGACGATAGTATTTTAGATCCTGATGCGTTCTGCTGTCGGTCAGCCAGACAAATTGCTGCACTGCCATACAGGGGAAAGCCAGTACTAAGCCAAATAACGGAATAATCAGTGAATTTTTCATCTACTTCATATCCTGTGTTACATCTGAAATTCAGCATAGAGCAGGATATGAACAATTCACAAGGCTATTTTATGAAACCACTTCGCTGACAGGTTTTTTACCTGCGGTCAGGCTGCTGCCCAAAGACGCGGCAATCACAGAAAAAATCGCCAACCACTGCAACAAGCTGAGTTGCTCCGCCAGAATAACCAGGCCAGCCAAAGCGGCAATAGCTGGTTCCATACTCATCAAAATACTAAAACTCTGAGCCGGTAAACGTTTCAGTGCGACCATTTCCAGGCTGTAAGGAATAGCGCTGGACAACAGTGCCACTGCAAAAGCTAAAGGTAGTACGCTCCAGCTAAACAAGCTGGTTCCTGCCGAAGCTAAACCTATAGGAAATAAAAACAAAGCTGCAACAGCCATGCCCAGGGCTACTGCTGTCCCTCCATGCAAAGCACCACCGGTTTTTTGGCCAAAGATAATATAGCCAGCCCAACAAGCCCCTGCACCCAGAGCTAAAGCGACACCCAGAGGGTCCAACGCGGTGGCGTCGCTTTGCCACGGCAATAACATGGCTATGCCCGCCATCGCCAAAGCGACCCAAAGTAAATCCAGTTTACGTTTGGAGGATAAGAGTGCCACAGCCAAAGGGCCGGTAAATTCCAGCGCTACGGCTATGCCCAGTGGAATGCGTTCTATCGCCAGATAAAACATCAGGTTCATACCACCCAAACTGACGCCATAAAGCCATAATGCTTTTTGGTCTTGTTTAGCTGGCCATTTTTTCCACGGCTGAAACACTAAAGATAAGATCAAAGCCGCAAAACCTACCCTCAAGGCTGTAGTACCTTCTGGTCCTATCACGGGAAATAGAGTTTTGGCTAAGGATGCGCCGGATTGGATCACAAGCATTGCAACTAAGACGCTGGCAATGGCCCACCAAAACGAAGCATTGCGGCTTTGTGGCATAAGATTCTCTCAAAAAGCAGGAAAAGCTGATTTTACCACTCAAGTTCAGTCAGGGGCGACAGGAAAGATCAGATCTTTCAAAGCCTTTGGCTGGTGACTGGCAGGACTTTGCGCTAGTCTGCTGCATTGAATTTTTTTGGTGTTCAGTTTTATGAAGAAATTATTCCGTATTCCACTTTGGTTATGGCTGCTATTTGTGTTGGCAGGTGTAGGTTATGCCTTTCACCCTTATCTGTTAGAGCAACTGAATCAGCTTGAGCAAAAACGCTTAATGGCTCAACCTCAGCCACAGCTCAGTAGCATGCCGCAGCGGCTGGATTTTGACCGGCAAATGGCGGATTTAACTTATTTAGCTTCAGATGAACTGGCAGGTCGCGGCACTGGACAGCCGGGTGGGGCGAAAGCTCAGCAATGGCTGGTTGCTCAGTTTACTGACATGGCTTTGCTGCCTGCAGGCACCCAAGGCTATGTACAGCCTTATCAACCTACTACGGGCAAAGCCCAATTGATGCAGGGCGCTGCCAACGTGCTGGGCCGGATTGAAGGTTCAGAACCACAGTTACCTATGCTGGTGCTGACAGCGCATTATGATCATTTAGGCTTACATCAGGGCCAGATTTATTTTGGTGCTGACGACAACGCTTCAGGCGTTGCGGCATTATTAGCGATGGCGCGTTATTTTAAACAACATCCACCCCGTCATACTGTGCTGTTTGCAGCTTTGGATAACGAAGAAACCGGCATGTGGGGTGCCCGCATGTTGTTCGAACAAGAGCTGTTAAAACCAGAGCAAATCAAACTGAACATCAATATGGATATGCTCAGTCACGACACCGATAAACAGCTGATAGCAGTCGGCTCCTATCACTACCCGGAACTGGAGCAGCCTTTATTGCAACTGCAACAACAAAGTTCAGTGCGGTTGTTATTGGGCTATGACAGACCCGCATGGCGGGTCGGCACCCATCAGGATTGGACCTACAGTTCAGATCACAGAGAGTTTCACAAAAGAGCAGTGCCTTTTGTCTATTTTGGGGTGCCTGATCATGCCGACTATCACCAACCTACGGATACTGTGGATAATATAGACTTGGAGTTTTATCGCCAGGTCAGTGAAACAGTGCTGGATGCAGTGCTGCTATTTGATGCCAGTTGAGTCATGGTATAGCCAAAGTAATTGACGTTGCAGCAAGGTGGCAAACGAATGAGTCCCCATGAATATAGGTTCACTATGTGATTGGGGCGAGAGAGCACGGCCAACAAAGCTGCAGCTTCAAGTACGAAGGATATAAGTGCCTGTGGTATGCTGAGTTCATTCCGGCATAGCACGGCGACTTTTCAGTTTTTATGCGTATTCTTCATAGCTCCGACTGGCACTTAGGCCAGCATTTTATTGGCAAAAGCAGGGCGGCCGAACACAAGGCCTTGTTCGGCTGGCTGAAACAGCAGATTGAGTTGCATCAGGTAGATGCCTTGATCGTCGCTGGCGATATTTTTGATACCGCCACGCCTGCCAGTTATGCCCGCGAGTTGTATCATCAACTCATTGTTGATTTGCAACCCACAGGTTGCCAACTGGTGCTGCTGGGCGGTAATCACGACTCAGTGGCCGTGCTGCAGGAAGGCAAAGAGTTGCTGGCTTGTTTGCATACTCAGGTCGTGCCAGGTTGGCTGGGCGCTGCAGAGTCTCATCTTATCGTTCTGCAGACTAAACAAGGTCAGCCCGGCGCTATTCTGGCGGCTTTGCCTTTTTTGCGCTCGCGCGATTTATTACAAAGCCAGAGCGGCCAGCAGGCCAGTGATAAACAACTGCAGTTACAGCAGGCGATAGCGGACTGTTATCAGCAGTGTTTTGTCAAAGCTCAGGCGCTGAAGGCGGAACTTGGGCAAGAGCTGCCTCTGTTAGCCACAGGCCACCTGACCACAGTGGGCGCCAGCAGCAGCGAATCAGTGCGTGAGATTTATATTGGCTCGCTGGAGGCATTTCCAGCCAGCGCTTTTCCAGACTTTGATTACATAGCTTTGGGTCATATTCATCAGCCGCAGTTGGTCGCTGGTAAAGAACAGATCCGTTATAGCGGCTCGCCCATCCCTTTAAGTTTTGATGAAGCCAGGCAGCAAAAGTCGATGGTGTTGCTGGATTTCACCAGCTCTGAAGCTGAGATTGAGTTGTTGCCCATCCCTTGTTTTCAGCCACTGTTAAGCCTCAAATGTGCTTTGCCAGAACTGCATTCCCTGTTAGCTCAGCCACTGGCCGAACTTAAGCCGGCACAAAGACTCTGGCTGGAGTTGGTGTTAACAGGCAGTGACGGTTACCTGACCGATTTACAAAGCCAGGTGCAGCAGCAACTGGAAGGACTGCCAGTGGAGCTGCTGAAATTACGACGCGCCAGGCCAGCTGCAGTGGGCACTTTAACTGCCGACCAGCAAGAGTCGCTGCATGAAATGACACCGGATCTGGTACTGGAACGCCGGTTGGCCTCGGAAGATTTAACAGAGAGCGAAAAAACACAGTTTCAGCTGATGTTGCAACAGGTGGTAGCGCAATTAGAGCAACCTGAACTGCAGTCCGATGTGCAGGTACAGCCATGAAAATTTTATCGGTACGGCTGCAAAACTTAAATTCACTGAAAGGTGAGTGGAAAATAGATTTCACTCAGCCGCCTTTTGATCAAAGTAACCTGTTTGCTATTACAGGCCCGACTGGAGCAGGCAAAAGTACCATACTGGACGCGATTTGCCTGGCTTTGTATCACCAAACACCGCGCTTAAAACTCTTGTCGCAAAGCAGCAACGAGCTGATGACCCGCCATACCAGCGAGTGTCTGGCTGAAGTCGAGTTTCAGGTGCGCGACCAGCGTTACCGTGCTTTCTGGAGCCAGCGCCGGTCCCGTGGCGCAGTCGAGGGTAATTTACAGGCGGCCAAAGTGGAGCTGGCCAAAGCAGACGGCGAAATTCTGACCGATAAAAGCAGTGAAAAACTCAGGTTGACGGAACAAATCACAGGTCTGGATTTTGGACGTTTTACCAAGTCGATGTTATTAGCTCAGGGTGGTTTTGCCGCTTTTTTAAATGCGCCAGCCAATGAGCGTGCTGAACTATTGGAAGAGCTGACGGGCACTGAAATTTACGGCCAGATTTCGATGCAGGTGTTTGAACAAAATCGCCAGCATAAAACGGCTTTGGAGTTATTGCAGGCGAAAGCCTCTGGTGTGGTGCTGCTGGATTTAGAGCAGCGTCAGCTTCTACAGCAGCAATTAGCCGAGCTCGAACGGCAGCAGCAGCAGCTGAAAACACAACAGCAGCAACTTGCGCCTTTATTGGCCTGGCGTCAGCAGCAACAACAAGTGCAAGGTCAATTACAGTTGGCGCTGCAGAAACAACAGCAATTTGAACACGAACAGGCCATGCAGCAAAGCGCATTGGCCAAATTACAAAGTTACCAAAAAGCTGCTGTGATCTTGCCTTTGTATCAGCAGTTACAACAACAACGCTTAGTGGTCACTCAAGCTGTGGAGCAGCAGCAACAGCAGTTATCGCAGTTACAGCAGCTACAACATCAGCAGCATAGCCAATTGCAGCACGGACAGGCTTTAGCCTTGCAACTGCAGCAGCAGTGGCAATGGCAAGAGCAGGAGTTGCAGCAACAGCATCAGAAGTTGACAGAACAGTTAGCGCAGCAGCCTTATGGCGCAGAACTTTCTGCTGCTGTTGCAGGCTGGAAGCCCTTATTACAGCAACGCCAGCAAGCCATAACCTTGCAGCAAAATCTTCAAGCTCAAATCGCGGAAAATGATACGTCTGGCCTAGAGCTGCAATTGCAGCAGGTCGGCGAACAGTTGCTGCAGTTAGACCAACAGTTGCAGCAAAGCGCTCCGGCTTTTGCTGTTGATCTGGTGGAGCTGCAACAGCAAGTGCAGCGCACTAAAGTACAACTACAAACTTATCCCGCTTTGCTTAGGGTTGCTGCTGCTTTGCAGCAAAAACACCAGCAGCTGCAGCAAGAACAACAGGAACTCTCGCAAAATCAGCAGGACAGCTTGCAGCTGCAACAACAGGTGACAGGCCTGCGAGAGCAGTTCAGATTGTATAGCGATAGAGTGGCGGATAAACAAAAGCTGGTGTTGCAGGAACGACTGATCGCAGAGCTGAGCAGTCACAGAGCCAAGCTGCAGCCTGGTGACCAATGCCCACTGTGTGGCAGCACCACACATCCGGCTATTAGTCAGTATCAGACTCTGGATTTATCCCAGACTGAGACTGAGCTGGCAGCTTTAACCACCCAATTAAAACAGGTGGAAGAGCAAGGCAAAGCTCTGCGTGAACAGCAGGTAAAACTGGAAGAGCAGCAAAAAGCCCGGCAATACCAGTTAGAGCAACTGGCCGCGGATATAGTGCAACAAAGCGAACAATGGGCCGAATTGCTGCAGAACCTGCCGCAGCAAGAGCAACAGCAACTGCAACAGGCCAGCTTAAAAAAAGCTTTATTGCAGCAATTTCAGCAGCAGGCTCAGCAGCAGCTGGAGCAGCAACTGGAGATTGAACAACAACTGCTGCAGCGTCAGCTGTGGCAACAACAGCAACAGGAGTTGGCTCACAGGCGGCAGTTAGTGCAACAGCAGCTGATGCAGCAACAGCAGCAACAACAGCAGCTGACCCTGGCGCTGCAGCAAAACCAGCAGCAGTTGCAGCAGCTGGAACTGCAATGGCAGCAAGAGCTGCACCCTTTTGGCTTTGTCTTGCCTGCGCCAGAGCAGCAGGACAAAGTCTGGCAGCAGTGGGCGCAACTGGCGCAGCAATGGCAACAGTGGCAACTGGAGTTACAACAGGTCAGGCAGCAACTAGATAAAACACTACTGCTGGCTCAGCAGGCAGGGCAGCAGTGTCAGCTCTGGTCAGAGCGACTGCAGCAGGCCGGACTGATCCAGATTGCGGTCAGCCAGAGTGCAACGCCAGAGCAGGAACTTGAGCTTGTGCAGCAACAGCTTGGCGTTTTAACCAATGAGTTGCAGCAAAAAACCGGACAACAGCAGCAAAGCGATACCCAGTTGCAGCAGATGCAATTGAAGTTAACAGCCCTGCAGCAAGACTGGCAAAAACAGCTGGAACAACAGCAATTTGCTAGCGAAACCAGCTTTTTAGCTATGTTATTGACGCAGCAGCAAGTGCAGCAACTGACAGAGCTGAAAGAGGAGCTGGCGAACGAAAAAATTCGTTGCCAAAGTCAGCTGGAACAGGCGCAGCAACAAATTGAGGCTCTGGCGACACAACAGCTGACAGAGCAAAGTCTGGAGCAGCTGCAGCAGCAAAGTACGGAGCTTGAGCAGGACCTATTTAGTGTGCTGGAGCAAGCGGGTCAGTGCCGGCAGCAGTTACAAAGCGATCAGCAGCATCAACAGCAACAACAACAACTGTATCAGCAGATAGAGCAACAGCAACAACTGGTGCAACAATGGCATAAATTCAACAGCTTAATAGGCTCAGCAGATGGGGCTAAATTCCGCCGTTTTGCTCAGGGTTTAACTTTATTGCAGCTGGTGGGGCTGGCGAATCAGCAGTTAGATAAACTGCACAGCCGTTATCAACTGGCGCGAAAAGCCGATGCTGAGTTGGAATTGCAGGTGCTGGATAGCTGGCAGGCTGATACTTCCAGGGATACTAAAACTTTGTCCGGCGGAGAGAGCTTTTTAGTTAGTCTGGCCTTGGCTTTGGCACTGTCGGATTTAGTCAGTCATAAAACCCGCATTGAATCTTTATTTCTGGATGAAGGTTTTGGCACCTTAGACCCGGACACGCTGGAAACGGCATTGGCCGCTTTGGATCAACTGAATGCCAGTGGCAAGATGATTGGTATTATAAGTCATGTGGAAGCGTTAAAAGAGCGTATACCTGTGCAAATCAAACTGCAAAAACAGCAGGGGTTGGGCTATAGCAGCTTAAGCTATTGATGACAAAAGTCATGCCCAAGTCATGACTTTTGTGTCTGATGTTTTTAGCTGGATTTTCCGATACTGGTTTCACACCACTACAGAGTGGTCTGAATGAAACCTCAACGGAGAGACACTATGAAAACTTTACTGATTGCCTTAAGTGCTTTAACTATCACAGCAGCTCAGGCTGCAACTATAGAACAAATCGATGCAGCCACCAATGCTATGGATCTGAAGCTGCTGGCCAGCTACGCTGCTGAACAAACGGCAGATTACAACAATGCGTATGCTAACTATCGTTTGTCCATTACGGCGGGAATTACAAGCGAAAAAGATCAGGCTGAACAGGCTCTGGACCAAGCGCAGTCCACACTGGAACAGTTGACTGCAGCACAACCTCAAGCGGATCACCTGGCCTTATTAGCCAGTGTCTACGGCATGCAGATTGGCAATAATCCGGTCAAAGGAGCACTCTATGGTGCTAAATCCAATGAAGCCCTGGCACAAGCCACAGCGCTGGAACCCGCCAACCCAAGGGTGACTTTGGTCAAAGCTATCATGGCATACAATACGCCAGCCGTATTCGGCGGCAGTAAACAAAGTGCTATTGATTTGAGCAGTAAAGCCATTGAGTTGTACGCTCAGCCTTGTCAGCAGATTTGCTGGGGCCATGCCGAAGCCTACACCTGGCGTGGTTTAGCCAAACAGGAGTTAGGCGATAAAGCTGCCGCTGTAGCTGACTGGACTAAAGCCACTGAGATCGAGCCCTCTTATGGCTGGGCTAAGTTTCTGCTGATGCAACAACAAAGTTACAGTCAAAATCGTTAATCATCTTGGCTCGGGGCTCTTTTGAGCCCCTCTTTGTACTGAAGGACGTGGATATGTTAGAGCTGGAAAAACGCTTGTCATGGGTTTACCTGGTTAATCTGGTGTTTTACATAGCGCCATTTTTCTATATCAATTACAGCCCTATGCAATATGTCTGGCTGACTTTGGCTTTGTTGGCTTTTATCGGCTGTTACTACTGGATTTATCGTAGCCATAGTTCTCAGATGTGGCTGCCCATTCTGTTGATGACGGCGATCGCCAGCGCTATTACACCATTGAATTACGGCTCCATTTCGATGTTTGCCTACGTCAGCTTTTTTATTGGTTTTGCTTTTCATTTCCGCCAGTTTTTAGTAGGTATTGCTGCGTTGATTTTCGTCTTGGTGCTGCTGGACCACCATTTTGTTAAAGGAGCGCCATATTTTCTGCTTTATGGTACAGCTTTAGTGCTGGCGATAGGTGTGTTTGGTGTGCTCGACAGAGCAAGGCGCCTGAGCTTGCTAAAAGAGCAGCGCAGTGCAGAAGAAATTAAGCAGTTGGCCACTATAGTTGAACGCGAACGGATAGCGCGCGACTTGCACGATATTATGGGGCATAGTTTGTCCGGCATAGCACTGAAAGCGGATTTAGCCGATAAGTTATTGCAACAACAAAAGTACGAGGCCGCCAGCCAGCAATTGCAGGAGCTGGCCCAAATTGCCCGTGAAAGTTTAAGCCAGGTCCGTCAGACGGTATCTGGTTACAAACACAAAGGTTTGGCTGGCGAAGTTCAGGCACTCGTCAGTAAATTGCGCGAAGCAGGTTTTGCTGTGGATATGCAGGGTGACATTCCGATGTTGTCCGCCAGAGAGGAAACTGCTGTGGTGCTGATCCTGACGGAGCTAGTCACCAATGTATTAAAACATAGCAATGGCGATACAGTACAGATCCATTTCAGCGATACGGAGCTGGGTTACAAGGTTCAGCTGTCGGACAATGGCTCTGTCAAAGAGCTGAAGCAGGGTAATGGTTTAACCGGTATACAAGAGCGTTTAGCTGCACTGAGTAGCCAGCTGGAATGGCAATTGTCACCCAGTCGTTTTAGTTTCATTTTGCCGAGGGAGGCCTGATGCGGATTTTGCTGGCGGAAGATCAAGCTATGGTGCGCGGTGCTTTGGCCGCTTTATTGGGCCTGAATGCAGAGTTTCAGATCACTCAGGCGGCCGATGGTGATCAGGCGCTGGCGTTGCTGAAACAGCAGGACTTTGATTTGCTGCTGACTGATATTGAAATGCCAGGCCGCAGCGGGCTGGAATTAGCACTTTATCTGCAACAGCAGCAGAGCAAAATCAAAGTGATAGTGATCACCACTTTTGGCCGTTCCGGTTATATTCAACGTGCTATCAGCGCCGGAGTGCAGGGTTTTTTACTAAAAGACGCTCCCTCTGAGCAATTAGTGCAGGCGATTTATCAAGTGATGGCTGGTAAACGCGTGATCGATGCTGAACTGGCCTTGTCGGCTTTGGGAGAGCAGGACCCTCTGAGTGACAAAGAACGACGAGCACTACGATTAGCCTCTGAAGGCAAAAGCACAGCCGAAATAGCGGCAGCTCTTTTTATCGCTGAGGGCACAGCACGGAATTACTTGTCTGAAGCTATCAGCAAACTTAATGCAGCAAATAGGGTTGATGCGGCCAGAATTGCAAAGCAAAAAGGCTGGCTCTAGCCGTCGGATTTGAAGCTGCAGCTTTGTTGACCGCGCTTTCTCGCCCCAGTCGCATAGGTTAACTATGCTCCTGGGGACTCGCTCACTTGTCGCCTTCGCTGCAACATCAATTACTTAGGCTAAATAGCCGTCGCATTTGAAGCCTCAGTTGTGTTAGTTAGGGGCGCTGATAAAGCGCACCCTGACAGCGCCAAAAACAGGCTGATTAAAACGAATAAACAAAAGTTAAGGACGTTTGAGTATCAGTTTTCTTTTTTCCTGCCGGTACTTTCGAGTCGTTTTGCACTAAAAAGGCTGCTTTCATTTGCATCCGGCCGTTTATCTTGGAGGTTAAAGACGATTCAGCGATAGAACGTTTATTGTCTTCACCATATTCCAGACTGACGATTTGTTTAAAGCGGGCTGACTCGCTGATTTGCCAGCGATAAGTTGCGGCACTACGGACTATCATGCCATTTTCAGTTTCTTCCAGATCGGTTTTGCCTCTGTAATAACCAGGACCTATTTCACCTTCAAGCGACATACTATCGTTTTTAAATAATTCGTCACCATAACCTACTGCTATGGTGGTGTATTCGGTGTAAGCACCAAATCTGTCGTCAACGTGAGAGCCATAAACAAAGAGTTTGGCTGTATCTTTATTCAGCCTGTAACCACCTTTTGCGGATGCTGCATATTTTTCAGCTGAGGTCTCAACTAAGGTCTGACCATCGTCTGCTTCGGTTTCATCCCGTTTAAAAAAAGCACTGAAGGTGTAGTCGTTGGACCAATTTTCCAGCTCTTGTTTCGAGTCAATTTTACCTGTGATCGAAGTACCTTTGGTGTTACCAGAGGTGGTGATGGCGCCTAACTCTGCGGATGTACTCCAGCCCAGCTTAACTTCATTAGCTGGGCTTTCTTCGGCCTGTACTGTCATTAGGCTGCTCAAAGCCAACAGGGGGAAGAGAGTTTTTTTCATACCTTACTTTTCCTTTTTGAAGTGCAGGTCCATTTGTGGAAAAGGGATCACAATCTGGTGTTCGTCAAAGTTCAGTTTGATTTTCTCCAGAGTGTCCCAGTACACAGGCCAGTAGTCGGCCGCATTTACCCATGGACGTATTAAAATATTGACTGAGCTGTCGGCTAAAGCGCCAACAGCTATCACAGCAGCGGGTTCGGCCAAAATACGACTGTCGGCTTTGACTATTTGTTCCAACAAGTCTTTGGCTTTTTTTAGGTCTGAGTCGTAACTAATACCCACAGTTAAATCCACTCTGCGCGTTTTTTCGGCTGAGTAATTGATGATGGCGGACCCTGTTATTTGCGAGTTCGGCACAATAATGCGTTTATTGTCTGCACTTTTAAGTACGGTCTGGAAGATTTCTATTTTTTCAACCACACCTGAAACTCCGGCAGTGTCAACAAAGTCTCCGGCGCGAAAAGGGCGGAATAAAATAATCAGCACCCCTGATGCAAAATTGGATAATGAACCTTGCAAGGCTAAGGCTATAGCCAAACCTGCGGCACCTAAAATAGCGATAAAAGAGGCGGTCTGAATACCTACTTGCGACAGCGCAATCAGAATGGTGGCGACCATAATGGCGGCCTGAATGATGCCACTTAAAAAAGACACTACAGCTTTGTCCACTTTGCGGTGGATCAAGGCTTTTTCCAGCATGCGGGTCAGACTTTTTGATAACCAGCGACCCAGGTATAAAATGACTAAAGCGACCAGTACTTTCACGCTGTACGTTAAAATCAATTGCTGATTTTTCTGGAAAAAATCGAGTAATTGCTGCATTTTTATCTCCATGTTTGAGCTGCACTCTTGATTAATCTCAGCTTGCCGTGGAGCCATACCCTAGCATATGCAGCAACCTGACCCAAGCTAAACGCGGCTTAGCGACTGGTTTTGTAAAAAAATTCTTTGCATCACTGCAGAATTTCGCTAGAATCCGCGCCTCTTGTGGTGACTGTAGCTCAGTTGGTAGAGTCCCGGATTGTGATTCCGGTTGTCGTGGGTTCGAGCCCCATCAGTCACCCCAATTTAAATCCAACCAGCCCCTCCAATTTGCCAAATAAACACAGCCTTTGTTTCCAGATTTGATAGGCCGTCGAGGATCCTCTGATCACATTCTGCTGTTATGCTTGCTTTGTGTTTGTTTACTCGTTGAACCCTGATGGATTTGAAACAACTACAACTCTCTATACAGCAGAGCGATTTAGCACCGCTTGAACTCTGGGATCCAGCTTTTTGCGGTGATATCCCTATTCGTATCGATCGGCAGGGAGACTGGTTCTATCTCGACTCCAAAATCCAGCGACCTGAATTGGTCAAACTTTTTGCTTCAGTCTTGATCCGGCAACAACAGGACTATTTTTTACTGACACCTGTGGAAAAAGTGCGTATTCAAGTCGAAGACGCTGCGTTTTTTATTGTTGCTGTTGAGCAACAAAGACTGGGCGCAGAAGCAGTTCTTATTGCAACCACTAATCTAGGTCAGCAAGTATTAATTGATGCTGAATATCCGCTGTTTTTACAAGCTCAACAGGATGGCCAGTTATTGCCTTATCTGCAGCTTTGGCACGGCTTAACGGCCAAATTCAGTAGAGCAGCTTATTATCAACTGGCTGAACTGGCTTTTCCTGTTCAAATCGATGGTAAAACCAGACTTCAGATTTTTTCTGCGAGTATAAATTTTGATCTTGGCGCACTGGATTAGCCATTGGTCCCGTATCTAAGGTTCTGTATCGCATTCATTTTTTCTGTACTTGCCGCTTTTCTAATCCTGTCTCATAGTTGACACAAAGCAGCTGGAAAAAGCTGTGTTCATCCAACAGGAGCCATAATGAAACTGCAACTCTCTCTTCTCACCAGCGCTTTATTGCTTGCTGGACCTACACAAAGTGCCACTCTGATCCACGCCGGAAAACTGATCACGGCTGACAACGACAAAGTGTTGACCGAATACACTGTGGTTGTAGAAGACGACAAGATTATTGCTGTCGAATCAGGCTATAAAACCCCTGCTGAAGGCGATAGGGTGATTAACTTGAAAAGTCATACCTTAATGCCGGGTTTAATGGATATGCACACCCATTTTTCCAGTCAGATGGGGCCAGGTGCCTATACCGAAGACTTTTTATTGAATGAGGCTGACGTTGCGTTGCGTGGAGCTACTTTTGCCGAAAAAACCCTGTTTTCCGGCTTTACTACTGTGCGTGAGTTAGGTGATGTACATCACACCAGCACTGCGCTGCGCAAAGCCATTAATTCAGGTTATGTCAAAGGTCCGCGGATTTTCACTGCAGGCAAATCAATAGCCACTACGGGTGGACATGCCGATCCTACCAATGGCGTGGCTTATGCATTGATGGGTGACCCTGGTCCAAAAGATGGTGTAGTAAATGGTCCGGATGAAGCCCGAAAAGCTGTACGTCAACGTTACAAAGAGGGCGCTGACCTGATTAAAATTACGGCGACTGGCGGCGTGTTGAGTGTCGCCAAAAGTGGTTCTAATCCACAGTTTAACAGCGAAGAGCTAAAAGCTATTGTCGAAACCGCCAAAGACTATGGCATGACAGTGGCCGTTCATGCCCATGGTAAGGAAGGTATGGACAGGGCCATCGAAGCTGGTGTGGATTCAATAGAACATGGCACTTTGATGGATAAAGCCACCATGAAGCTAATGAAAAAGCATGGTACTTATTATGTGCCAACCATTAGTGCCGGCAAATGGGCAGCCGAAAAAGCCGCTATGCCGGGCTTTTTCCCCGAACTGGTGCGGCCAAAAGCTTTAGCTATAGGCCCTAAAATTCAGCAAACTTTTGCCAACGCTTACAAAGAGGGCGTCAAAATAGCTTTTGGTACTGACGCAGGTGTGGGGGCTCATGGCGATAACTGGCGTGAATTTGTCTTTATGACCGAAGCTGGAATGCCTGCTATGGAAGCTATTCAGTCTGCCACTATTAACTCAGCCCGTTTGCTAAAAGTCGATCAGGAGTTGGGGTCAGTCACTGCAGGTAAAATTGCTGATTTAGTGGCAGTGCCTGGTGATCCACTGCAGGATATCCAGCTGATGGGCAAAGTCAGTTTTGTAATGAAAGCTGGGGTTGTGTACAAAGAATAACTGTAACTGACCAACAAAAAAGGCAGCTTAAGCTGCCTTTTTTAGTTCTATTTCAGGTTTTGGAAAAATTCCAGCAACTTTTCTACGTCGGCCATGATCTCGGCTTTTAAGTCTATTTCAGCTTGTTCGCGCAGGTGATCCAAATGGCGGATTTCTTTTTTGTCCCGCTCTTTGCGCGCCTGATGAGTCGGCATGTCTTTGACGACATCATACATTTTAAATAACCCAGGGTAGGTTTGAACCGCATTGGGTTTATTGGCTAGCTGCAGATGATCGAACAATACCCAAATCCGCAGTGCGCCTTCAGACAACTCACATTGTTCTTCACGCATAGCTTTGGCAATCAAGACTATGCTTTGTGTCAAATCGGCATTTTTGGCAGCAACGACCTGCTGCTGCTTTAATTCTTGTTGTTTGATCAACCACAACAAACGACCCAGGTAGAAACTCAGGCCGCCAACAATCAACACAGCTACAAAGGTGGCCACTATCCAGTTGATGGTCAAACTTCTTCCCCTATTCGCCTAAAAATTCTTTACGCCAATCAGTACGTTCTAATTTGGTCAAAGGATCTAATTCTTCCTCTTCTTCCTCGTCCTGCTCTAAACCTAACAAGGCAACAAGTTCGGCATGGCGTGCTGTTTTGGCATTAAAGTACTTGGCGTCTTTGCCTGTCAGGATTTCGCCTTGATCGACTTTATCCAGTAATTCCAGCAGCTTTTCGTCGTTCTCAAGCAGAGCTAATTCCTGCTCTGGTGGCATCTCTGGCTCTTTGGCCTTGCTCAGCTGTACCACAGGTTTGAAGTGCTTAGGCTGTGCCATTAGTTTTTGTTCAGCATCTGTCACTATTAATGCAATAGGCTTTTTGCTGCCATGGCGCGGGTCTTTTGAGCCTTTAGCTGATTGTTTCTGCTTATCTTCAGCAGATGGAGAATGGCGACTACCGGATTTTAAGCCTGCACCTTTCTTTTTAGTTTCAGGCGCGCGTGTACGGTCCTGACGAGCTTCTTCAGCCGGTCTGTGTCTGGTACCAAGTGGGCCTGAGGTGCGAGTTTTTTTAATCCGAGTCATATATGTTACCTGCGAAAAAGGGCGCGTATTTTAACCAGTTTATCTCAGAAAACCTAGGTATTTCGTTTTTTAAATAACACTACGTCATCGGCAGGGATTTCAAGTTCTAGCTGGTCACGGTGGGCCAGATATTCAAAAGTCCGCTGATGGAAAAAGCTGATATGAGTGGGGTCGTTTTTATAGTGCCAGGTACTGAAGCTATGTTGATCTGTGTAGCGCTTAGTCATCAGCGCCAAAATACCTTGGGGCAACAACAAATCTAACCATAGGCTCCACTCTTTGGCTGGGTCAATAAAGTGCTCTATTGCCTCAGTACAGCTGACAAAGTGGTAGTTTTGCTGCAAAGCTTCGGGTTCTGGTGCATAAAATGGATCCCAAATTCGCATCTGCTTGCCTGCTTCGTTCAGCATTTTTGCTAACAAGGGCCCGGGGCCGCAGCCGAAATCTAATCCGGTAGTTTGCTCTGGTTTCAGAGCGGCCAGTAGCGGCTCAGATAAACGCGATAAAAATTTACGATAGCCAGGGTCATCCAATTGGTTTTGATGTAAATCGTATTGGGCTTTTTCCTGTTCAGCAGTCAACAAGCTTGTTCGGTCAGCGAAGACTAAAAAACACTGCCGACATTGAAAATAGTCACGTTTTTTGTCTGTGCAGAAGAGTTGGGTTTGTTGATGCTGACACAAAGGGCAAACTGAATTCATAATGAGGATAAATAAAAAGGGCGGTATAAGATGTTACCGCCCTCTATATAAGGTGTCTAGCGCGACACATAATCTGCTTTAAGTCGTCCTGACGGGAGTTCAACACCCTGTCTGCACAAATTCCCTATATTTTTACGCAAATTCCCTATAAAAATAATTATTCGCGATCGTCCTGATACTTAGTGGTCCGTCCATGAGTTGTGTAAAATACACACTGTCATCATCTTGATGCTGCAAAAATGTACTGATGCACTGCTGCTTTCCGTGCCTGCTATCCGTGTTTTTAAACGTTACTAAATGTAACGGACTTAAATCTACTCCAATTTTTCAGAATGGCAATACAGCGGTATAAAAAAAACACAAAAAAACTGAACTTTTTTGTAATGTCATTATAAATCAATTGGTTATGATGGTTGTTTCGATTTTTTCAGTTATGTGAGTCATATCTTACACGGCTGTGAGATATATCGCACAAAGGAAAAAAGTAGCGCGCGCTAAGCACTCTTCTTGCTGTGTAGACAAAAAAGCCAGACATGGAGTCTGGCTTTTTTTCGTTATGGCAGTGCTTAGTGCAAACCGCCCACGTATTTAGACAATACTTCGATATCTTCGTCAGTCAGTTTCTTAGCAACGTCACGCATCATGCCGTTCATATCATTGGCGCGTGAACCATTGCGGAAAGACTCTAACTGAGTTTTTACATAAGCAGCATGCTGGAAAGAAATTTTAGGGAAGCCAGCTAAGCTATGACCTACACCGCGTGGACCATGGCAAGCGATACAAGCCGCTATTCCACGATCTAAATCACCGCCGCGGAATAATTTCTCACCTTTAGCGACCACGTCTTCCGGCGTGCTGCCTTCTTTCATGGTTTGACTAGAATAGTACGCCGCTAGATCTTTCATATCCTGTTCGGATAAAGCTGCAACCATACCTGCCATCACGGCATTGTTACGGCCTTCCTTGCCGCCGGTAGCTGCTCCTAACTTAAATTCTTTTAATTGTTTAAAAATATAACCAGCGTGTTGACCAGCAATTTTTGGATATAAATCGGTTGGGCTATTACCGTCCATGCCATGACAGGCTGCACAAGTCACGGATTTAGCTTTACCTGCTTCTGCATCCCCATCGGCTGCATAAGCTGTACTGATTAACCCTAAAAAGAGCGTGAGTGGAATTGCGAATTTTTTCATTTTTTTTCCGTCTCTGTCCGCATTGAACCGCCAGTAAT
>Ga0247725_1000079_pt1 | contig 130488 bp, 127 predicted proteins | sample OKSTACKMCFT3sol_FD_183021 | JGI IMG/M metagenome (GOLD analysis project Ga0247725, IMG submission 183021) | Subsurface sediment microbial communities from gas well in Oklahoma, United States - OK STACK MC-FT3-sol | ecosystem: Environmental > Terrestrial > Deep subsurface > Rock core/Sediment...
AGCAAGGTCAAGCTGTACGAAGACAGCGTGCCGCTGTTCAACCGCTTCCAGATCGAAAGCCAGATCGAGACCGCCTTCCAGCGCGTCGTCGACCTGCCGTCCGGCGGCTCGATCGTGATCGACCCAACCGAAGCCCTGGTTTCCATCGACATCAACTCGGCGCGCGCCACCAAGGGCAGCGACATCGAGGAAACCGCCCTGCAGACCAACCTGGAAGCGGCCGAAGAGATCGCCCGCCAGCTGCGCCTGCGTGACATCGGCGGCCTGATCGTCATCGACTTCATCGACATGACCCCGGCGAAGAACCAGCGCGCCGTCGAAGAACGCGTGCGCGAATGCCTCGAGGCCGACCGCGCCCGTGTGCAGGTCGGCCGCATCTCGCGCTTCGGCCTGCTGGAAATGTCCCGCCAGCGCCTGCGCCCATCGCTGGGCGAGAGCAGCGGCATCGTCTGCCCGCGCTGCTCGGGTACCGGCATCATCCGTGACGTCGAGTCGCTGTCGCTGGCAATCCTGCGCCTGATCGAGGAAGAAGCCCTGAAGGACCGCACCGCCGAGGTGCGCGCCCAGGTACCGATCCCGGTGGCCGCCTTCCTGCTCAACGAGAAACGCAACTCGATCACCAAGATCGAGCTGCGCACTCGCGCGCGCATCATCATCCTGCCGAACGACCACCTGGAAACCCCGCATTTCGAAGTCCAGCGCCTGCGCGACGACAACCCGGACGTGCTGAACAACCAGTCCAGCTACGAAATCGCCTCGGCCGAGACCGAAGAAGCGCCGCTGCCGACCGCCACCCGCACCCTGGTACGCCAGGAAGCCGCGGTGAAGACCGCACCGGCCCGCGCCAACGCACCGGTACCGGCCGCTGTCGAAGAGCAGCCAGCCGCACCCGTGGCACCGGCGCCTAGCGTACCGGAGCCAAGCCTGTTCAAGGGCCTGGTCAAGTCGCTGGTCAGCCTGTTCGCCGGCAAGGAAGAGCCTGCCGCCGCACCGGCCGTCACCACCGAAAAACCGGCCACCGAGCGTTCGCCACGCAACGAGGAGCGCCGCAACGGTCGCCAGCAGAGCCGCAACCGCAATGGCCGCCGCGAGGAAGACCGCAAGCCGCGTGAAGAACGCAGCGAGCGCGCCCCGCGTGAAGAGCGCCAGCCACGCGAAGAGCGTGCACCGCGTGAAGAACGCGCCCCACGCGAAGAGCGTCAGCGCCAGCCGCGCGAAGACCGCCGTGGCAACCGTGAAGAGCGCGTGCGCGAACTGCGTGAGCCCCTGGATGCCGCACCGGCCCCGGCCGCCCGCGAAGAACGCGCCCCGCGTGAAGAGCGTGCGCCACGTGAGGAACGTGTAGCCCGTGAAGAGCGTGCACCACGTGAAGAACGTGCCCCTCGCGAAGAGCGCGCGCCGCGTGAAGAACGCGCACCACGTGAAGAGCGTGCACCGCGTGAAGAACGCGCACCACGTGAAGAGCGTGCACCGCGTGAAGAACGCGCCCCTCGTGAAGAGCGTGCGCCACGTGAAGAACGCGCTCCGCGCGAAGAGCGCCAGCTGCGCCCTGAGGCGCAGGCCGTCGAACAGGCCGCCGAGCTCGCCGAAGAGCAACTGCCGAACGACGAGCTGCTGCAGGACGAGCAGGAAGGCACCGATGGCGAGCGTCCGCGCCGCCGCTCCCGTGGCCAGCGTCGTCGCAGCAACCGTCGTGAACGCCAGCGCAACGCCAATGGCGAGCTGATCGAAGGCGACGAAGACGCCGGCGAAGAGCAGCAGCCACAACAGCACCAGGCCACCGAGCTGGGCGCTGAACTGGCCGCCGGCACTGCCGTCATCGCCGCCGTTGCCACCAGCAACATCAGCGCCGATGCCGAAGCCCAAGCCAACCAGCAGGCTGAGCGCGCCAGCGCCGCTGTCGCCGAAACCCAGGTGGAAATCACCGAGGTCGTGGCCGAGCAGGTCGCCATCGCCCCGGTGGTCGAGCAACCGGTCAGCGAGCCAGTGGTCACCGTCGAGCCGAGCATCGAACCGGTGGTCGAAGTGGCGCCGCAGCCAGTGGTCGAAGAAGCCCCTGCCGAGCAGCCTGCCGTCGTCGCCGAGGCGCTGCAAGCCCCTGCCGTGGAAGCCGGTGAAATCGAGCAGCCGCAGGTAGTCGAAGCCACCGTGGTCGAAGCCCCGGTAGCCGAGCAGCCTGTAGCGGTCGTCGAGCCAGTGGTCGAGGCCCAGCCGGAAGTGGCTGAAGCACCTGCCGCCGAGCCTGCGCCGATCGTTGCCGAGCAGGTGCCCGAGGAAGCACCGGCCCCGGTCGAAGCGCCTTCGGCGATGCTGGCCAACGGCCGCGCCCCGAACGACCCACGTGAAGTGCGTCGCCGCAAGCGCGAAGCCGAAGCTGCAGCCGCCGCTGCCGCCCAGGCCGCTGCCGAAGCCGCCCCTGCGCAAGCGCTGGAAACCGCCGATGAGCACAAACCTCATCACGGCTGATAGCCTCGGCTGAATGAGAAAGCCCCGCCAGTGCGAACTGGCGGGGCTTTTTCTTTTTGCAGGATATGGCTCCGGGATTACCTAGCATTTTTGCCAGCTGAGCGTCGAAGACCGAGATGCTATCGTCGCGTCACCAGTCAGGAGAGCTGCAATGAGTGATCGACAAGACATCATGGGTTGCTACTTTCGCTCGTGGCGGGACATTGCCACGGGCGACCCGGACAACAAGGTATCCATGCGCGACCTACCCGCAGAAGTGGATATCGCCTTTGTGTTTCCCGACGGCAATGAGCCTCCCCGGTACTGGGAAGCCCTGCACTCACAAATCATTCCGGCTCTGCATGCCCGAAAGACCAAGATTGTCCGCACCATCGCCATTGATGAACTGATCAAGCCCGGTGCCAGCGCGAACGATATCTTCACACGCTTCTTCACTTCCACCCCTGGCCTGGATGGCCTGGATATCGATATCGAGCACACCTTGAACGAAGCCCAGCGCAAGCAGGCAGAAGCCGTTTCCAGAGAGTTACGCACTTTGCTGGGACAGGAAAGGCTGTTTGTCTTCGACACGACCGAGAACGGCGATGTCGCCTTGATACGCGCACTGGCCCCCCAGCTGAACTACATCCTGTTCCAGGCATACGGCCAGACTCCTGCCCGGGTGCAAGGGCATTACGATCGTATGTTCAAGGACTTCTTGCCGCCCTCCCGGTTTATGGTTGGATTTTCCTTCTATGAGGAAAGAGGAACTCGCTGGGGGGACGTACGTGACCCCCTCGAGAGCAGCACGGCCCACGCCTACGCTGCCTGGACACCAACTCAAGGACCCAAGGCCGGGATTTTCTCCTACGCAGTAGACCGTGACGGCGTAAAAGAAGGTGATGACACCTTGCAACCCACGAACTTTGCCTGGACCAAGCACCTCAAGGCAGCGATGGCCCCGCGCCGACGTCGGGCCTGGCAAACGGTTTTGCGCAACTGGCTGGCCAGAGTGCTCCGCATTGCCCCGTCGCGCTAGGCGAGGCTTTCGGAGTGCTCACGGGGCTGCTGCATGATAGGGCCAGCCCATCAGTACAGGTTCGGCTCCATCTCCAGCTCGACCCCAAAGCGCTCAAGGATATCCGCCTGGATCCGCTGCGCCAGCCCATGCAACTGCGCCCCGCTCGCCTGGCCGTAGTTCACCAGCACCAGCGACTGCAAACGGTGCACACCGGCATCGCCATCGCGATACCCCTTCCACCCCGCCTGCTCGATCAACCAGCCGGCCGCCAGCTTCACCTGGCCGTCGGCCTGCGGATACGCCACCACGCCAGGATACTCGGCACGAATGCGCTCGGCCAACGCAGTAGGCACCACAGGATTCTTGAAGAAGCTCCCGGCGTTACCCAGTTCAGCCGGATCTGGCAGCTTTTCCCGACGGATACTGCAGATCGCATCGCTGATCGCCTGCGCGGTCGGCTGCTCGACACCCTGCTCCGCCAGGCGCTGACGCACCGGGCCGTAGTCCAGGTGCGCCTGCAACGACCGGCTCAGCGCAAAGCGCACGCGCAGGATCAGCCAGCGGCCCGGATTGCGCTTGAACAGGCTGTCGCGATAGCCGAAACCGCACGCCTCCAGCGAGAAGTCACGCAGCTCGCCGGTCTCGCGGTCCAGCGCGGTCAAGCCGGCGAACACGTCCTTGATCTCCACGCCATAGGCGCCGACGTTCTGCATCGGCGCAGCGCCGACGGTGCCGGGGATCAGGCTGAGGTTCTCCAGCCCGCACAGCCCCTGGTCGAGGCTCCACTGCACGAACGGATGCCAGGGCTCGCCGGCCTCGGCCTCGACCACCACACGCTCGCCGTCGTCGCTGAGCAGGCGCCGCCCACGGCTGGCCATATGCAGCACCAGGGCGTCGACATCGCGGGACAGCAGCAGGTTGCTGCCACCGCCAATGACCAGCACCGGCACCTGCCGCGCAGCGGCCTGGGCCAGTGCCTGGCGGGCCTCGTCGTCGTCATGGGCCTGGGTGAAATAACGGGCACTGACGTCGATGCCGAAAGTGTTGTAGGGCTTGAGCGATACCCGCTCCTGCCAGTTCGCCGTCATAACCGCCCCTTGATTTCCACGACCAGCTCACGGCAGGCCGCTTCGATCAGGTCCAGGACCTGCTCGAAACCTTCGGCACCGCCGTAGTAAGGGTCAGGCACTTCGTCCAGGGCCGCGCCATAACGGCGCAGGAACAGGTCGAGCTCGCCCGTGGCGTTGTGCGGGCGCAGGGCCTGCAGGTTGCCGAGGTTGCTCTTGTCCATGGCCAGGACCAGGTCGTACTCGGCGAAATGCGCCGCCTTGACCTGCTGGGCGCGCTGGCGCGACAGGTCGTAGCCGCGGGCCAGCGCGGCCTTGCAGGTACGGCTGTCGGGCGCCTTGCCGACATGCCAGTCGCCGGTACCGGCGGAGGCGACGTGCACCACGTCACCGAGGCCGGCGGCCTCGAGCTGATGGCGCAGCACGCCTTCGGCAGTCGGCGAGCGGCAGATATTGCCGAGGCAGACGAACAGAACGCGCATCAGGCCTCCAGCAAGCGCCGTACGCGCTCCAGGTCTTCAGGGGTATCCACGCCCACGGCCGGAGCCTCGATGGCATCGGCAACGTGGATGCGCACGCCGTGCCACAGGGCACGCAGCTGCTCCAGCGACTCGGTCTGCTCCAGCCAGCATGGGCCCCAGGCGACGAAGTCCTGAAGGAAGCCCACGCGGTAGGCGTACATGCCGATATGGCGGCGGTAAGGAACGCCTTCGGGCATGCGCTCACGGTCCTTGGCAAACGCGTCGCGGGCCCATGGCAACGGGGCGCGGCTGAAGGTCAGGGCCAGGCCGTTCTTGTCGCTGACCACCTTCACCGCGTTAGGGTTGAAGATGGTTTGCGGCGCGTGGATCGGCTCGGCCAAAGTGGCGATGCCGGCCTCGGGGTGCGCGGCGAGGTTGGCCGCCACCTGGTCGATGATCACCGGCGGAATCAGCGGCTCGTCACCCTGCACGTTGACCACGATGGCATCGGCGGCCAGGCCCAGCTGGGCAGCCACTTCGGCCAGGCGGTCGGTGCCCGACTCGTGGTCGGCGCGGGTCAGCAGCACTTCGGCGCCGAACGCCTGGCAGGCCTCGACGATGCTGGCATCGTCGGTGGCAATGACCACGCGGCTGGCGCCGCTCTTGCGCGCCTGCTCCCACACATGCTGGACCATCGGCTTGCCGGCGATCGCCAGCAGCGGCTTGCCCGGCAGGCGCGTGGAGCGCAGCCTGGCGGGGATCACCACGGTGAAGTCCAGGCTCATTTGTCCAGGCGCTCGTCGTCGGTCAGGGTGCGCGCCTCGCTTTCCAGCATCACCGGGATGCCATCGCGAATCGGATAGGCCAGGCCCGCGCCCTTGCTGATCAGCTCGGTCTTGTCGGCGCTGAGCTTGAGCGGGCCCTTGGTGATCGGGCAGGCCAGGATATCGAGCAGTTTGGTGTCCATGGGAGCTTCCTTGAAACGGAAATTGAAAAAGGCTCAGGGCCGGGGGCGGCCAGGCAGCAGGCGATCGAGCTCGGCGTCGAACCAGGCGACGAACGCCTGCGAGGGTACGGCATCGACCGCCAGGTACCACCAGTCGTCGGCAGCGAACGGCCGGCATTTCACCGCATCCTTCTCGGTCATCACCAACGGCAGCGGCGGGCTGAACGACAGCACTTCGCGGCTGTACGGCGCATGGTCGGCAAAGGGGTGCGGCACCGGCTGCCAGTTTAGCCCCAGCAGGGTGTTGAAGAAACGTTGCGGGTTGCCAATGCCGGCCACGGCGTGCAGCGCCTGGCCAGCGGGAAACAGGTCGAGCTCGCGGCGCTCGCCGCTGCGCAGGTTGATCAGTGCCGACGGCTGCAGGCGGAAGGCAAAGCCGTCGTCGCGGTCAGCCTCGGCGCCATTGAACAACACCGCGTCGGCCTCGGCCAGGCGCTCGGCGGGCTCGCGCAACGGGCCGGCCGGCAGGCAGCGACGGTTGCCCAGGCCACGGACGGCGTCGATTAGGACCAGCTCCAGGTCGCGGGCCAGGCGGTAATGCTGCATGCCGTCGTCACACAGGATCAGGTCCGGCGCATCGCTGGCCAGCAGTGCCTGCACGGCACGGGAGCGGTCGGGGTCGATCAGTAGCGGCACGCCGGTGCGCTGGACGATCAGCAAAGGCTCGTCGCCGGCCTGATCGGCGAGCTGGTCGGCGGCGACACGCCAGGGATACTGCGGCGGCTTGGCGCCGTAGCCACGGCTGACCACGCCGACCTTCAGCCCCTGCCGGCGGCAGTGCTCGATCAGCCAGAGGATCATCGGTGTCTTGCCGGTACCGCCCACGGTGATATTGCCCACCACGATCACGGGCACCGGGGCGCGGTAGCTGGGGCTGATGCCGCTGAGAAAGCGCGCACGCTTGCGCGTCACCACGCGACGATACAGCGCCTCCAGCGGGCGCAGCAGGGCCAGCGCCGGGTGCCCGGCATACCAGGCGGCGAGCAGACGGTCGGCGAAGGCCATCAGGGATTGCCCTGCGCGGCCTCGACGGTGGTCATGCGCAACTTGCTGAAGCCGAGCTTGCCGGCCGCATCCATTGCGGTGATCACTGCCTGGTGCGGGGTCTTGCCATCGGCGCTGATCGCCAGCGGCAGGGTGATGTCACCGCCGGACTCCTTCTCGATGGCTTCGGTCAGGGTGGCCAGGTCGCTCTTGGGCAGCAGGTGGTTGTTCACCGAATACACGCCGTCGGCACTGATGGTGACTTCGATCAGCTTGCCATCATCGGGCTGCGCGGGCGCGGCACTGCTTGCTTCAGGGAGCTCGACACGCAGCTGGGTCTCGCGGGTGAAGGTGGTGGTGACCACGAAGAACAGCAGCAGCACGAACACCACGTCGATCAACGACGCCAGGTTGATGTCGACGTTCTCGCGCTGGCGATTGCGCCGGAACTTCACGCCTTGCCTCCGGCCACTTCCACTTCTCGGTCGCCCTGCAGCACCTCGACCAGCTTGATCGCCTCCTGCTCCATGCCCACCACCAGCTCATCGATGCGGCGCAGCAGGAAGCGGTGGAAGAACACCGCCGGGATACCGACCATCAGGCCGGCCGCGGTGGTGACCAGGGCCTTGGAAATACCGCCGGCCAGTACTGCGGCGTTGGCGGTCATCTGCGAGCCCATGAAGGCGCTGAAGATGTCGATCATGCCCAGCACGGTGCCCAGCAGGCCCAGCAGCGGGGCCATGGCGGCGATGGTGCCGAGGGTGCCGATGTAGCGCTCCAGCTCGTGGATGACCCGCGAGGCTGCCTCTTCGATGCACTCCTTCATGATCTCGCGACCATGGCGCGAGTTGGCCAGGCCCGCGGCGAGGATCTCGCCCAGCGGCGAATCGGCGCGCAGGGCCTTGAGCTTGTCACTGGTGAGCTGCTTGTCCTTGATCCACATCCACACCTGGCCCAGCAAGTGCGGTGGGCTGACACGGCTGGCGCGCAAGGTCCATAGACGCTCGACGACGATCGCCATGGCAACGATGGAGCTCAGGATGATCGGCAGCATCATCCAGCCACCGGACTTGACCAATTCCCACACAGTAAGCATCCCCTCGGAAAAAGGCCGCCACTCTACCATAGGACCGCCTGGGGCTCATCTGCCGGAGGTCAGGGAATCGCCCACCGCATGGCAACGTGGGAGCGGGCTTGCCCCGCGATAGCGTCATTCGCCTTCGCGCCAGAACCTGCGCTGCGCACGCCCCTCCACCACCGCACCCTGGCGCCCCAGGCGCAACTCCAGCGCGCCCGCCAGCGCCGTGTCATGCACCTGCACCCCATGGCGCCGATAGCGCTCGATCACCTGCGCATGCGGATGCCCGAAACCGTTGTTCCTCCCCCGCGAAATCATCACCCCGCGCGGCGCCAGCGCCTTTATGAACGGTTCGGTGGACGACGTGCGGCTGCCATGGTGCGGCGCCTGCAGCCAGTCGATACGCGGATCCTCGCTGGCCGCCAGCCAAGCCCGCTCCGCCGCGGCCTCCATGTCGCCGGCCAGCAGCAGGCGCTCGCCATTGGCCACCACCCGCAGCACGCAGGAACGGTCGTTGCTGGACGTGCCTTGCGGCCAATGCCACAGCTCGAAATCGACCCCATCCCAGCGCCAGCGCTCACCACTTTCGCACAGCGCGGCAGGCGCAAGCCCGGCAACCTCCCCGGCCAGCACCCGCGTCACCGGCAGCCCCCGGCGCACCGCCGCCGCCCCGCCGGCATGATCGGCGTGACCGTGGCTGACCAGCATCAGGTCGAGGTGCCTGACCCCCAACCTGCGCAAGGTCGGCAGCACCACGCTCTCGCCCAGGTCGCTGTCCCCGTGCGCAGGCCCGGCGTCGTACAACAGCGCGTGATGACGGGTACGCAGCAGCACCGCCAGGCCCTGGCCGACATCCAGCTGCCACACCTGCACCTGCCCAAGGGGCACCTGCTCACGCGGCGCCCACAAGGCCAGCAGCATCACCGCGCCCGACAAGCGCAACGGCACGCCCCGAGGCAGCAGCAACAACAGCGCGCCCAGCGCGACCAACAGCCAGGCCCACAGCGGCAACGGTTCGGGCAGACATGCAGGCAACTGCCCCGCAAGCTGCGCCAGCAGGCGAAACAGCCCCTCCAGCGAAAGCCCCGCCAGCCACAGCAGCCCCTCCCCCACCCCAGCCACTGGCAACGTCGCCGTACCAAGCAAGGCCAGGGGCAACACCGCGAAACTGATCCAGGGCACCGCCAGCAGGTTGGCCAGCGGCGCCGTCAGGCTGACCGGCAGCCCCAGCGCCAGCAGCACCGGCAACAGGCCCACGGCGATTACCCACTGGGCGCGGCTCCAGGCCTGCCAGGGCCGCCAGGCGCCGAGCCGGGCAGAGAAGCACAGCACCAGCACGCCAACCGCGGCAAATGACAGCCAGAAACCCGGCAGCAGACTGGCCAATGGATTGATCAGCAACACCCCCGACAACGCCAACAGCAGCGGCAAGGCTGCCCCCAGGTGCCTGAAGCGCAGGCGCCAGAGCAACACCACCGCCAGCATCAGGCAGGCCCGTTGCACCGGCACGCCGAAGCCGGCCAGCCAGCCGTAGCCCAATGCCGCGGCCATGCCCAGGCCACAAGCCCAGGGCAGCCACGGCCAGCGCGATGGCCAGGCGCCCAACCGCGCCAGGCCCGCGACCAGGCCGTACACCAGCCCGGCCAACAGCCCGATATGCTGGCCAGAGATCACCAGCAGGTGCACCGTGCCGGTGGCCTGCAGGGTCTGCCAATCCTCGCGCGCGAGCCCGGCGCCGTCGCCCAGCACCAGGGCCGTCAGCGCCGCCTCGCGCCCATGGGCATCCAAGTTCATCAACCGCTGGCGCACGGCATCGCGCCAATGCACCGCAGCCTGCCCGACCTGCTCGCCGGCCTTGACCGAGCCAGTGGCGCCGATACCCCGGGCCAACAACAATGCTTCGCGGTCCGGGCCATGGGGGTTGAGCAGCCCATGGGGCTGGCGCAGGTTCACCGCCAGGCGCCAACGCTCACCGGCGCGCAATTCAGGCCCGGCAAACCAGCTAAGTTGCAGGCGCCTGGGCAATTGCGCCCGGCGCGACTCAGCATGCTCCAGCTCGAAACGCACGCCGCGCTCCGTGCGAGTCGGCAGCCCCACCACCCGCCCCTCCAACCACAGTGTGCGGCCATCCAGCGCCGGGGCCAGTCGATCATCCAGCGCCTGCTGCGCCGACCAGCAGGCCCAACAGCCACCCAGCACGAACCAGCCCAGCGGCCAGATCCGCGTGCGCAGACAGGCCAAGGCCAGCAACAGCAACGGAATCAGCCACCCGACCGGCGGCAAAACGGGCAAAAAGCGCAGGCTCAACAGCCCGAGCACCAGGGCCAGCATCCCTGCGCGCATGAGATAGAGCTCCAGAAGCGATCACGACCCCTGAGGCTTAGCCGATTGGCGGGGAAAACCTGCTAATCAATTGTCACAAACTCTGAACGAGGCTGCGTTTCAATCAGGGCATACTGACGCCCTTCAACCCTGCCGGGAGCCCACATGCCGCGCCGTCTGTTCAAACGCTACATGCCGGACCCGACCAGCATCCGCGAACATAAATCCTTACGCTTCTTCGGCAAGCTGCTGCACGACCCCAACCTCTGGCACCTGAATCGCCATTCGGTGGCGCGGGCCATGGGCGTCGGCCTGTTCGCCGCGCTCATTCCCATCCCCATGCAAATGCTGCTGGCCGCCGCGCTGGCCATTCCCGTGCGCGGCAACCTGCCGATCGCGGTGAGCCTGGTGTGGCTGACCAACCCGCTGACCATGCCGCCGGTGTTCTTCGTCACCTACATGACCGGTGCCTGGCTGCTACAGGTGCCGCCACGCACGCTGCCCGAGTCGATCACCGTCGACTGGGTCACCGAGCAGCTGGCGACGATCTGGCAACCGTTCCTGCTCGGCTCGGTGGTGTGCGGGGTGGTGCTGGGCGTGCTCGCCTACTTCACCACCATGGGCTACTGGCGCTGGTGGGTGGGCCGGCAGTGGCGCCGGCGCCAGTGTCGCTGCGCTGCCAACCCCAACCAGGGCTCAGGCGCGCATGCCGCGGCCGCTGACCAACAGGCGCACGCACAGCACGTAGAGCACCGCGGTGGCCACCAGCATGAAGCTGATCGCCGTGCCAATACTGATATCCGACACCCCTAGGATGCCGTAGCGGAACGAGTTGACCATGTGCAGCACCGGGTTTGCCAGCGATACGGTCTGCCAGAACGGCGGCAGCAGGTTGATCGAGTAGAACACCCCGCCCAGGTAGGTCAGCGGTGTCAGCACGAAGGTCGGGATGATCGAGATATCGTCGAAGTTGCGGGCGAACACCGCGTTGACGAAGCCCAGCAGCGAGAAGATGGTCGCGGTCAGCAACACCACGATGACGGTCACCCCCAGGTGATGCACCTGCAAATGGGTAAAGAACAGCGACAGGAAGGTCACGATCACCCCCACCGCCAAGCCGCGCAACACGCCACCCAACACATAGCCGACCAGGATGGTGTGCGGCGACACCGGCGACACCATCAGCTCCTCGATGGAGCGCTGGAACTTGCTGCCGAAGAAGCTCGATACCACGTTGCCGTAAGAGTTGGTGATCACCGACATCATGATCAGCCCAGGCACGATGTACTCCATGTAGGTGAAGCCACCCATGTCGCCGATCTGCCGGCCGATCAGGTTACCGAAGATCACGAAGTACAGGACCATGGTGATCGCCGGCGGCAGCAGGGTCTGCGGCCAGATACGCAGGAAGCGCCGCACTTCGCGGTAGACGATGGTGTTCAGGGCGACCCAGTTGGTGCGCAGTTCCACACTCATACGGCCACCTTCGACAGGTTCTTTTCCACCAGGGACACGAACAGCTCCTCGAGTCGGTTGGTCTTGTTGCGCAGGCTCTGCACCTCGATGTTCTGCAGCGCCAGCTGGCCGAACAGCGCGGTGATGCCAATGTCCTTGTCCACCTGAACCTCCAGCGTGTGCGGGGTGATCAGCCGGCACGGGTAGCCCTGCAGCTCGGGCGCGGCGGGCAGGTCGTGGCGCAGGTCAAGGACGAAGGTCTCGACATGCAGCTTGCCCAGCAGCTGGCGCATGCTGGTGTTCTCGACGATGGTGCCGTGGTCGATGATGCCGATGTTGCGGCACAGCTGCTCGGCCTCTTCGAGGTAGTGGGTGGTGAGGATGATGGTGATGCCTTTCTGGTTGAGCTCGGTGAGGAAGCTCCACATCGAACGGCGCAGCTCGATGTCCACCCCCGCAGTCGGTTCGTCGAGGATCAGCAGGCGTGGCTCGTGGATCAGCGCCCGGGCGATCATCAGCCGGCGCTTCATGCCGCCGGACAGCGAGCGCGAAGGCACGTCGCGCTTGTCCCACAGGCCCAGTTGCGTGAGGTACTGCTCGGCCCGCTCCTTGGCCACCTTGGGCGGGATGCCGTAGTAGCCGGCCTGGGTAACGACGATATCGAAGGTCTTCTCGAACTGGTTGAAATTGAACTCCTGGGGCACCACGCCCAGGCAGCGCTTGAGCGCCGCGGGAGAGCGGTCCAGGTCGTTGCCGAACACGTTGACCGTGCCGCTGGTCTTGTTCACCAGGGTCGAGAGAATGCCGATGGTGGTGGACTTGCCGGCGCCGTTGGGGCCGAGCAAGGCGAAGAAGTCGCCTTCGGCTACATCCAGGTCGATGCCCTTGAGGGCCTGGAAGCCGTTGCCGTAGGTCTTGGTCAGCTGTCGAATGGACAGGGCGGAACTCATGGCGGGTCAGGTACCGATGAAAAAGGTTCGGGACACGCCAGGCAAAGACACTGGCGCAGTGAGTGCGGCCATGGTGCAAGGCCCGGCCGCACAAGTACAGTCACATGTATCGATAGTGATTATCGAAGTGGCGTCACGTCAGGGCGGTCATCACCGCCGCCTGGTAGGCCGGGCGTTGCTTGAGGCGCTCGTACCAGGCTTCGAGGTGATACATGGCCGGGCGTTCAATCGGCATTTCGAACCAGGCGTAGATGAAGCTGCCCAGGGGGATGTCGCCCATGCCGATCTGCTCGCCGGAAAGGTACGGCTGCTTGGCCAGGGTCTCGTCGGCGATGGCCAGCAACTGGGCGCACTGCTTGTGCGCGGCGTTGATCGCCACCCAGTCGCGCTGGTCCTCGGGGGTGCGCAGCAGGCCCCAGAACAGCGGGCGGAACGGGCCGGCGAAGGACGAGGTGGTCCAGTCCATCCACTTGTCCGCCAGGGCGCGCCGGCGCGGGTCGTCCAGGTACCAGCCCTGCTCTGCACCGTACTCGGCGCACAGGTAGCGCACGATGGTGTTGGACTCCCACAGCACCAGATCGCCGTCTTCGAGCATGGGCACCAGGCCGTTGGGGTTCAGGGCCCGGTAGTGCGGTTCGTTGACCACGCCGAAGGCGCCGCCGGCATCGATGGACTCAAAGTCCAGGCCCAGCTCGTGGGCGATCCACAACGCCTTGCGCACATTGCTCGAATTCTTGCGGCCCCAGATCTTCAGCATGGCAACGTCCTTATGAATGCGGGAGGTGGGACAGTCTACTCCAAGCGGTGAGCGGTGCCAGCGGCCCCCGCGATCTGTCAGATATTTCCGAACCTGAAACCAAATGCTTCAGCCAGCAAAGCTTGGGAACTATCCTACGCGCTTGCCGGAAGCCGCCGCGTTGTCGGGGAAATACCCCAGGGATAACTTCACCGGGTCGCCACATTTGGTGACCGGGTGTGAGAAACCCGATTCCCACAACGGTAACGCGCCTCCGTCATGGTGGCCGTGTACGGGCAGACCTCGGTCTGGCCGGGTTTACCTTGTGGCCCGGATTTCTCACCCCGTACATGGCTGCCACCTTGATCTCGTGAGAAAGGATGCGGGTGGTGGTGTACTCGTAACCACAAGGAAGCTCTACCATGAAAAAAATCGTCCCAGACCCACCCCGCCTCGCCCCCTTCATCAGCATCCGCCCCACCCTCACCCGCGAAGAAGCCATGTCCGCCGCCGTCGAAGTGGCCACCGCCATTTCCGACGTCCTCGATATCTACTTCAAGACCAAGCCCGGCGAAACCCAGGACCGCCTGTTCACCGCCAGCGACTACCTCGGCCAGCTCGCCTGCGCCCTGCTCGAGCACAAGCCACAGGTGCAGCCATGAGCCGCGGCCATACCGCAGGCCGCACCACCTGCCTGGACCTGTTCAAGATCGAGCCGGGCGTTACCTTCGAGGATGCCTTCAGCGAGCTGTCGGTGCTGCTCGGCTGCATTCGCCACCTGACCTGCGAAGCGGAAATGGAGGGCGACCTGCTGGCCGGCAGCTCGGCGCGCATCCTCAGCGCCATGGCCAAGGCGCTGATCGACGACATGGAACTGGGGTTGAATCGCGCCAGATAATCTGATGACCGCATCGCGGGGCAGGCCCGCGCCCACGCCCACATTGCATATCTGGCGTGAGAGCGGGCTTGCCCCGCGATGACTGCATGACATTCCCCACCGAACTCCCAGCGCCCCGCCCTGTCATTTCCTAGGCAGGCCATCCACCCCGGCGCGTCTAAGCTCTTTGGGTTGGCCTAACGCTCGCTTCCAAGGAGGAAGAATCATGTTGCTGTTGTGGTTGCTGGTCCTGGTGCTTGGCGCCGCGTATCTCCTGCACCGGCGCCTGGCGCCCCTGCAGATCCTCGCGGCCATCGCCGCCTATACCCTGCTGATGGGCGTCTTCAGCACCGCGCCAGGCTGGCTGCTGGCGCTGATCTGGGTGGTGATCGCCGTCAAGGCGGCCTTCTTCGCCCTGCCGGAGCTGCGCCGTAAACTGTTCACCGCACCGATGTTCAGCTGGTTCCAGCGCGTCCTGCCGCCGATGTCGCCCACCGAGCGCGAAGCCATCGATGCCGGCACCGTGTGGTGGGACGGCCACCTGTTCAGCGGCCGCCCCGACTGGGACACCCTGCTCGACTACCCCGCGCCCAAGCTCAGCGAGGAAGAACAGGCCTTCATTGATGGCCCCACCGAGCAACTGTGCGCCATGGTCAGCGACTGGCAGATCGGCCAGGACCTCGACCTGCCGCCGCAGGCCTGGGATTTCATCAAGCAGCACGGCTTCTTCGCCCTGATCATCCCCAAGGAATACGGCGGCAAGGGCTTCTCGGCCTACGCCCACTCGCAGGTGGCGATGAAACTGGCCACCCGCAGCGGCGACCTGGCCTCCACGGTGATGGTGCCCAACTCCCTGGGCCCGGCCGAGCTGCTGCTGCACTACGGCACCGAGGCGCAACGCAATCACTACCTGCCGCGCCTGGCCCGCGGCGACGACATCCCCTGCTTCGCCCTCACAGGCCCCCTGGCCGGCTCCGACGCCGGCGCCATGCCCGATACCGGCGTCATCTGCAAAGGCCAGTGGCAAGGCGAGGAAGTCATCGGCCTGCGCCTGAACTGGGAGAAGCGCTACATCACCCTCGGCCCGGTGGCCACCTTGCTGGGCCTGGCTTTCAAGGCCTACGACCCCGAGCACCTGCTGGGTGAGCAGGCCGAGCTGGGCATCAGCCTGGCGTTGATCCCCACCGACCTGCCGGGCGTGGAGATCGGCCAACGCCACCTGCCCCTGGGCGCGGCGTTCATGAACGGGCCCAACAGCGGCAAGGATGTGTTCGTGCCGCTGGACTGCCTGATCGGCGGCCAGGAAATGCTCGGCAAGGGCTGGATGATGCTGATGAACTGCCTGTCGGTGGGGCGCTCCATCTCCCTGCCCGCGGTCGGCACCGGCGCAGCCAAGTACACCAGCCTGGTCACCGGCCAGTACGCCCGCGTGCGCGAACAGTTCAACGTGCCGCTGGCCGCCTTCGAGGGCATCCAGGAGTCGCTGGCGCGCATCGGCGGCAACGCCTGGCTGATGGACAGCGCCCGCCTGCTCACCGCCCAGGCCGTGGACCTGGGCGAAAAACCCTCGGTGCTGTCGGCGATCCTCAAGTACCACCTCACCGAGCGCGGTCGCGAATGCATCCAGCACGCCATGGACGTGCACGGCGGCAAGGGCATCATCATGGGCCCGAACAACTACCTGGGCCGCAACTGGCAAGGCGCGCCGATCTTCATCACCGTCGAGGGCGCCAACATTCTCTCGCGCAACCTGATGATCTTTGGCCAGGGCGCCATCCGCTGCCACCCGTTCGTGCTCAGGGAAATGGCCCTGGCCGGGCGCGAGGACCATGACCAGGCGCTCAAAGAGTTCGACGACCTGCTGATGCAGCACATCCTGTTCGCCGCCGGCAACGCCGCCAGCACCCTGGTGCTGGGTCTGGGCCTGGGGCATTTCGAGAAGGTCCCGGGCGACGCCCTGAGCCAGGGCTACTTCCGCGCCCTCAACCGCCAGGCGGCGGCCTTCGCTTTGCTGGCCGACCTGTCGATGATGCTGCTGGGCGGTGCGCTCAAGCGCCGCGAGCGCCTGAGCGCCCGACTGGGCGATGTACTCAGCTACCTGTACCTGTCCAGCGCCGCGCTCAAGCGCTACCACGACCTGGGCTCGCCCGAGCACCTGCGCCCGTTGTTGCGCTGGGCAATGGAGGAAAACCTGGGCCAGTCGGAAAAGGCGCTCGCCGCGCTGCTCGACAACTTCCCCAACCGCTTCATCGGCTGCGCCCTGCGCGTGCTGGTGTTCCCATTTGGCCGCAGGCATAGCGGGCCGAGCGATGAGTTGGATGCCGAGGTGGCCGCCTTGATCGGCCGGCGCAAAGGCGACCCGGCGCTCGAAGCAGTGCTGGAGGGCTGCTTCAGGCCTCAGGCCGAAGGCGACCCGGTGGCCGCGCTACAGACGGCCTGCGACCTGCTGGACGATGTGGCCCCGCTGCACAAGGCGCTGCATCAGGCGGTCAAGGAAGGCAAGGTGCAGGCGGCAGCCGGGCAATCGGTGATCGACGCCGCCATCGAAGCAGGTGTGCTGCAGGGAGAGGAAGGCCAGCGCCTGAATCAAGCCGAGCAGGCACGCCGGGTGGTGATCGATGTGGATGCGTTCGACAAGGCGCAACTGGAGCCTGTGACAGGCAAGATTCGCTGATAGGACGACGGGGCCGCTGTGCGGCCCTTTCGCCGGCTTGCCGGCGATAAGGCCGGTACCAGCAACACAAGTGCCCTGACGATCAACGCCGGGTGCCTCCCTCGCCCAACCGGCGTATACTCCGCCCCCCGTTTCAACCACCGAGGAGCGCCGCCATGGCCAACCCCCACCTGGAATACCACCTGCAACTGCTCCACCACCTGCGCACCATCCTGGCCGCGCTGGGTGAAGCCGAACAGGTTCCGGAGGAAAGCCACGCCCTGTTCCTCGAGCGCTTCGACGAACTGCTCACCCTGCTGCCGCAGGACCCGCTGCAAAGCCAGTACCTGGGCCAGGACCTGATCTGCCAGGTGATCCAGCGCTATCCGCAGATCGCCCACCTGGTGCCGCGTGATTTGTTGTGGTTCTTTGGTGGCGATTGCCTGCACTTCATGCCGGATGAAGAGCTGGAGCTTTACCAGACGCTAGAAGAGCGCCGGTACGAAGCAGAGCAGAGCGGTGAAGCGTTTGATTGGCATCAAGAAAAGCAACTGCTAGCCAAACCTGCTCAGGGTGATATTCACTGATCTGGTATAGATGCATCCCGGCCTGATCTGGGCCGGGAACCCCAATCGCCATAGCAGGGCAAGTGAACTCACTCTGACAAATCACGATCTAGCAAGTCAGGGGAAATACTAGCCTTGCCCCCAAAAAAATGATGCGCCGAAGAAAATAAGAACTCGGCTTCCAGTCGAAGTCGCTGTACCTGCGAAGGGGGGTGCTGCCCTTTACTTTCTTCATAACGCCTCCACGCATCGACCGCCCGTTTACATATCTCCAGCTGGACTTCCAAATCCGTCTTTCCGATCGTCACGGTCATTGCTCCTTCCTTGTTCAAGGGAGAATGGAATCAGGTGCGCCCAACATTCCCCCCTGACAGAGTAAACTGATGGAGCGAGTCCGAACGAACATCGGGCTCGTAACGAGTAGCATCATGCCGTTGTACGCCTCCAGACGACATTAGCCAACTAGTAAAATTGATAGGCATGCCGAGCCAGCTCGCCCCAAAAACCAACCATACGAGCAAAAAAAAACGCCACTTCAAACGAAGTGGCGTTTTCAATTTGGAGCGGGAAACGAGACTCGAACTCGCGACCCCGACCTTGGCAAGGTCGTGCTCTACCAACTGAGCTATTCCCGCAGGGTGAAGCTTTACCGCATGTGGCGTGAAGCGCCTTGAAGACCTTCACCACCGGCACCGCCGAAACGATGCATTGAAACTGGAGCGGGAAACGAGACTCGAACTCGCGACCCCGACCTTGGCAAGGTCGTGCTCTACCAACTGAGCTATTCCCGCAATATGGCGTCCCCTAGGGGACTCGAACCCCTGTTACCGCCGTGAAAGGGCGGTGTCCTAGGCCACTAGACGAAGGGGACTAAGCCGACGCTTTTCAGCGCACCAGAACATGAACCTCACGATTCAGCCTGGATTTTCTTTTCCTGCCCTGCCGAAGCAGTGCCGGAGAAACTGGAGCGGGAAACGAGACTCGAACTCGCGACCCCGACCTTGGCAAGGTCGTGCTCTACCAACTGAGCTATTCCCGCAATGTGGCGTCCCCTAGGGGACTCGAACCCCTGTTACCGCCGTGAAAGGGCGGTGTCCTAGGCCACTAGACGAAGGGGACACGCTGCTCGCACTACCTATTAAAGCACTGCTTGCTTTCACTCCCTGCCGCGTTTCGCTGTGTGCTTTACGCTGCAAGTGGCGCGCATTCTATGGATGCCTCGCAGGGTCGTCAACCCCTTTGTAGAAATTTATTTAAATCAATGACTTCCCGTCGTCATGGGCAGTGATGCAGGATGTGTCCGGGGATTGGCGTTGCTTTTCTGACGCCGGCTCGGCAAGCTCGTAGCGATGTGCCAGCATCTGTAGGTTTTGGATTACGGGCCGATACATATAGGCAAGGCTTGAGGGCCTGATCGCGGGGCAAGCCGGCTCCCATGAATCCGCCACAGATTCAATGGAGCGCAGGCTGTTCCGCCGGGCTGCACTGTTCGCTTTCGGGCGGACTCACTACACTCTCGATAGATGCAAAACTTCTTCATGAGGCGTTAACGGTGACACCACTTCTGATCACCCTGCTTATCGTTGCAGGTATCGCGCTGCTGATCGTGATCGGCTACCTGAACAATGTGGTCGAGAACGGCAAGCTCGAGCGTGCACGGCTCAAGGTCGAGCTGGCCGACCGCCTGCGCCGTTGCGGCGAGATCACCGAGACCTTCCCCGGGCAATTCATGACGCCCGCGCTCAAACTGCTGCTGACCCGCCTCGAACTGAACCTCAACCAGCGCCAGCTGGCCCTGGACAAGCACAGTGGCGACCTCAAGGCGCGCATCGCCGAGCTGGAAGGGCTGATCGCCCAAGGCGAGAGGATACCGGTCAGTAACCCGCCCTCGCCCATCCAGACCGAGGTAAAGGCCAAGGACGTGCGCTTTTTGCTGGAACTGCTGCACAACCAGATCGTGCGTGCCACTCAGGAAGGCTTCCTGGCGACCAACGAAGGCAAGTATTGGGTCAAGGAGATCCGCCATATCCTGGTGCTGCTGCATATCGAGTTCTTCAACAACCTCGGCCAGCAGGCCCTGCAGCAGAACCAGCCGGGCCAGGCGCGCCTGGCCTTCGAGCGCGGCGTGCAGTACCTGCGCAAGCAGCCGGAGCCCAAGCAGTATGAAGAGCAGCTGACCTACATGGAGAAATTGCTGAACCGGGCCAACGCCCAGGTGCTGGACCAGATGGAGCCGGCAGAGAACGACCAGAACGCGCTGACCCAGGGGCTCAAAACCGATGAGGACGAGACCTGGAAGAAGAAGGTGATCTACGACTGACAGTACCGGCCCTGTCGCGGGCAAGCCCGTTTCCACGCCGTAACAAGAACAAGGGGCCTTCGCAGGCCCCTTGTTCATTTCAGCAGTCGGTCAACTCGAGGAACACCTCGACCAGGCGCTCCAGCCCCGCCTGGTCAGCCGCGCTGAAGCGCGCCAGCTTCGGGCTGTCCAGGTCGAGCACGCCGATCAGCCTGCCCGCCTTGACCAGCGGAATCACCAGCTCGCTGTTCGAGGCACTGTCGCAGGCGATATGCCCGGGGAAGGCATGCACGTCCTCCACTCGCTGGGTGCTGCGGGTGGCTGCCGCGGCGCCGCATACACCCCGGCTGAACGGAATGCGCACGCAGGCTACCTGGCCCTGGAACGGGCCGAGCACCAGCTCTTCGTTGCGGTTGATATAGAAGCCCGCCCAATTCAGGTCGTCCATCTGGTTGTACAAAAAGGCCGAGAACTGCGCGGCGTTGGCGATGAAGTCGCGCTCGTCGGCGAACAGCGCCTGCACTTGCGCGGCCAGCAGGTCGTAGCCGTCGAGGCCTTGGCCACTGGCGTTGAGGTCGATCATTTATTTCTGCTCCAGCAATTGCAGCCCGACCCAGTAGCGGGCGAACTGATAGGCACAACGGCCATTACGGTTACCGCGGCCGGTGGCCCAGCGCACGGCGAGGATGTCGAGCGCTTCGCTGCGCTGCCACTGCAGCCCGGCCGGGCGCGCCAGCTGGCCGATCCAGTGCTCGACCACGTTGAGGAAATGCTCCTGGCTGAACGGGTAGAACGACAGCCACAGGCCGAAGCGGTCGGACAGGGCGATCTTGTCCTCCACCGCTTCGTTGGGGTGCAGCTCGCCGTCGACCATCTTCCAGTTTTCGTTGTCGCTCTGCTTCTCCGGCACCAGGTGGCGGCGGTTGGAGGTGGCGTACAGCAGCACGTTGTCCGGGGCCTGCTCCAGCGAGCCGTCGAGCACGCTCTTGAGTACCCGGTAGTCGCCCTCCCCGGCCTCGAACGAGAGGTCGTCGCAGAACAGGATGAAGCGCTGCTTGAGCTTGTGCAGTTGCTCGACCACCCGCGGCAGGTCGGCCAGGTGGTCGCGCTCGATCTCGATCAGGCGCAGGCCCTGGCCTGCGTGCTCGGCCAACAGCGCGCGCACCAGCGACGACTTGCCAGTGCCGCGCGAGCCCCACAGCAGGGCGTGGTTGGCCGGCAGGCCGTTGATGAACTGATGAGTGTTGCGGCCCAACTGCTCGCGCTGCTGGTCGACGCCAATCAGGTCGGACAGGCGGATATCGAGGCTGACCTCCAGCGGCATCAGGTAGCCGCTGCGGCCATCGCGCTGCCAGCGGGCGGCGAGGGTGCGGGTCCAGTCGATGTCCGGGCGCGGGGCCGGCAGCAGGGGTTCGAGGCGAGCGAGGACTGATTCGGCGCGGTCGAGAAAAGCGGTAAGGCGGGCGTCCATGGCAACTCCTATTGATTTCAGTTTTTGGGGCGCGCAGCGGCCCTTAATCGACGCTCAACTGAAATGAACAGACAGACCCGCCAGCAGCCAGGGCTGATCGGCTATGCTTGCGCAGCGCACGGAGCAAGTAACCGGCTTGGGACCCATGGATATCAAGTTCACCAATCGCCTGTCATACAAGCAAGCCCGGTTGACAGTCCTGGTCGGCTTCATCCTGGGAACATTGCTCAGTCTCATCCAGATCGGCATCGATTATGCCAGCGAAGACGCGTCCATCAACCGTGAAATTCAGGCGCTGCTGAAGATCAGCCACGACACGGCCTCGCGCATCGCCTACAACATCGACACCGAGCTTGCCCAGGAGCTGACCGGCGGGCTGTTGAAATCCCCGGCGCTGATCCGTGCGCGGTTGATCGACAACAACGACACGGTGCTGGCCGACGTGCAGCGACCGCGCATGGAAAGCCGCTACCGGCCGTTGTCGGACTTCCTGTTCGGCGAGCAGCGGGTGTTTCAGGACCGGCTGTTCCTCGCCCATATGCCCGAGGAATACCTCGGCACCCTGTACCTGGACGTCGACACCTACGCCTTCGGCGGGCGCTTCCTCGACCGCGCCGGGGTCACCTTGGTCAACGGCTTTGCCCGCAGCCTGGTGCTCACCGGTATTCTCCTGGCGCTGTTCTACCTGATGCTGACCAAACCGCTGGTGACGGTAATCGGCGCGCTCAGCGGCAACGATGCGCGCACGCCCAGGCAGAACCGCGTGGACTGCCCCAAGGGCCACGAGAACGACGAGATCGGCGTGCTGGTACGGGTCGCCAACCAGCAGTTCGTCAGCATGGCCACCGAGATCCAGCAGCGGCGCACCGCCGAGAACCGCCTGACCCAGTACCTCAACGAGCTGGAAGATATCGTCTCGGCTCGCACCAACGAGCTCAAGGCCAGCAACAGCCGCCTGAGCCTGTCCAACCAGGAGCTGGACGAAGCGCGCCAGCGCGCCCTGGACATGGCCCAGGCCCGCGCCGCCTTCCTGGCCAACATGAGCCACGAGATCCGCACGCCGCTCAACGGCATGCTGGGCATGATCGCGCTGGCGCTGGACAGCGGCCTGGCCGCCGAGCAGCGCCAGCAACTGTCGATTGCCCACGACTCAGGCAAGGTGCTGGTGGAGCTGCTCAACGATATCCTCGACCTGTCGAAGTTCGACGCCGGCCAGCTGGAGCTCGAGCGCATCCCGTTCGACTTCGGTGCGATGGTCGAGGACACCGCCAACCTGCTGTCGCAGAATGCCGCGCCCAGTGTCGAACTTACCTGCCTGATCGCTCCGGATTTTCCCAGCACGGTGCTGGGCGACCCGACGCGAGTACGGCAAATCGTCAGCAACCTGTTGTCCAACGCGCTCAAGTTCACCCGCTTCGGGCGTGTCGATGTGCGCCTGAGCAGCATCGTCGGCGGCGTGCGACTGGAAGTCAGCGACACCGGCATCGGCATCCCCGAGGAGGCCCAGGCACGGATCTTCCAGCCGTTTACCCAGGCCGGCGCGGGTATCACCCGCCAATACGGCGGCACCGGGCTGGGCCTGGCCCTGACCCGCAACCTGTGCAAGGCCATGCAGGGACATCTGCATATTCATTCCGAGACCGGTTTCGGCAGCCGTTTCAGCGCCGACCTGCCACTACCGGCGCACACCGAGGCTATCCCGCCAGCGGCAATAAGCGGACGCGTGGTGGCCCTGGGCAACCCCGGCAGCGGCCTGGCCGAGCTGCTGCAAGGGCTGCTGCCGCGTTGGGGGCTGGATTACACGCGCCATGAAGACGCCAGCGCACTGGCTGGCCTGCCGGTCGACCTGCTGATCACCGACGACCTGGAACACGTGCTCGACCTGCGCCCGGCCATCGCGGCGCCGATCCTGCTGGTGACCGCCTACGGCAACTTCCTGCCTGCCGAACAGGCCGAGCAACTGCAACCCTTGCAGCAGTTGGCCCGGCCCCTGGCGCGCAATGCCCTGTACCAGACGCTGCGCCGCACCCTGCATGGGGAACCCAACGCGCCGCTGCCCCACGAAGTGCCGGCAATGCGGGAGCTCAGGGCACGCATCCTGCTGGTGGAGGACAACCCAGTGAACCAGCTGGTCGCCAAGGGCATGCTGGGTAAACTCGGCTGCCAGGTGCAGGTGGCTGCCCATGGTCAGGAGGCTCTGGACTGCCTTGAACGAGATACCTTCGACCTGGTGCTGATGGACTGCAACATGCCGGTGATGGACGGCTACGAGGCCAGCCGACGCATCCGCCAGAGCAGCCGCTGGCCAGAGCTGCCAATCGTCGCACTGACCGCCAACGCCATGCCCGAGGAGCGCGAACGCTGCCGCGCCGCGGGCATGAACGACTACCTGGCCAAGCCGTTCCGGCGCGAGGAACTGCTGGCGCTTATCGAGCACTGGGTGCCGGTCAGCGGTTGAGCAGCGGCTCTATCGCCGTTTTCAGCGCCTCGGGCTTGGTGGTCGGGGCAAAGCGGGTGACCTTGCCGCTGCGCGGGTCGACCAGGAACTTGGTGAAGTTCCACTTGATCTTCTGCGAGCCCAGCAGGCCCGGGGCGCGGCGCTTGAGCTCGGCGAACAGCGGGTGGGCGCCGGGGCCGTTGACTTCGATCTTGCGAAACAGCGGGAAGCTCACGCCGAAGTTGAGCTCGCAGAACTGCGCGATCTCCCGGGCGTCGCCCGGCTCTTGCTTGCCGAACTGGTTGCAGGGGAAGCCCAGCACCACCAGGCCCTGGTCGCGGTAGTCCTGCCACAGGCGCTCAAGGCCCTTGTACTGCGGGGTGAAACCGCACTGGCTGGCGGTGTTGACCACCAGCAGCGCCTTGCCGGCGAAGTCGCCCAGCACTTTCTGTTCGCCACCGAGGGTGACGCAGGGGATGTCCAGCAGCGCATCGGCCATGTTCGCTCTCCGTCAATCGCGTGGCTTGAGGTCCAGGCACACCGAGTTGATGCAGTAGCGTAGCCCGGTCGGCGGCGGGCCGTCGGGAAATACATGGCCCAGGTGGGCGTCGCACTGGGCGCAGGTGACTTCGGTGCGGATCATGCCGTGGGAGGTGTCGCGGATCTCGATCATCGCGGCCTCCTCGATCGGCGCGTAGAAGCTCGGCCAGCCGCAGCCGGAATCGAACTTGGTCTTGGCGTCGAACAGCGGCAGGTCACAGCAGATGCAGTGGTAGACGCCGTCGCGGCGCTCGCTGTTGTACTTGCCGCTGAACGGCCGCTCGGTGCCTTTCAGGCGGCACACCTGGTACTGGGCCGGATCGAGCATGGCGCGCCATTCGTCCAGGGTTTTGTCGATCTTTTGCATGGTGGGACCTCGGCAGGCTGAATTTCACCTCGCACCGGCTTTTCCCTGGCGCGGGTGGCACGTATATTAGTTGGCTTCGTGTGCAAGGCAGTCAGTCTGGCACCCGGTTCCCGCCCTTTCAAACCTTTCGAAAGCAGGCGGCGCGTATTCTCACTCGGGATCTCATCATGCAGTTCAGCAAATCGAACAAGCTCGCCAATGTCTGCTACGACATTCGCGGCCCAGTGCTCAAGCACGCCAAACGCCTGGAAGAGGAAGGCCATCGCATCCTCAAGCTGAACATCGGCAACCCGGCGCCGTTTGGTTTCGAGGCGCCGGACGAGATCCTCCAGGACGTCATCCGCAACCTGCCCACCGCCCAGGGCTACAGCGACTCCAAGGGCCTGTTCAGCGCGCGCAAGGCGGTGATGCAGTACTGCCAGCAAAAGGAAATCGAAGGCGTCACCATCGAGGACATCTACCTCGGCAACGGCGTGTCCGAGCTGATCGTCATGTCCATGCAGGCGCTGCTCAACAACGGCGACGAAGTGCTGATCCCGGCGCCCGACTACCCACTGTGGACCGCCGCGGTGAGCCTGGCCGGCGGCAAGCCGGTGCACTACCTGTGCGACGAGCAGGCCGACTGGTTCCCGGACCTTGACGACATCAAGGCCAAGATCACCCCGAACACCAAGGCATTGGTGATCATCAACCCGAACAACCCGACCGGCGCGGTGTACTCCAAGGAGCTGCTGCTGGGCATGCTGGAGCTGGCGCGCCAGCACAACCTGGTGGTGTTCTCCGACGAGATCTACGACAAGATCCTCTACGACGAGGCCGTGCACATCAGCACCGCGTCGCTGGCCCCGGACCTGCTGTGCCTGACCTTCAACGGCCTGTCCAAGTCGTACCGGGTGGCGGGCTTCCGCTCCGGCTGGCTGATCATCTCCGGGCCCAAGCATCACGCCACGAGCTACATCGAAGGCATCGACATGCTGGCCAACATGCGCCTGTGCGCCAACGTGCCGGCCCAGCACGCCATCCAGACCGCCCTGGGCGGCTACCAGAGCATCAACGACCTGGTGCTGCCACCGGGCCGCCTGCTGGAGCAGCGCAACCGCACCTACGAGCTGCTCAACGACATCCCCGGGGTCAGTTGCGTCAAGCCGATGGGCGCGCTGTACGCCTTCCCACGCATCGATCCGAAGGTCTGCCCGATCCTCAACGACGAGAAATTCGCCCTCGACCTGCTGCTGTCGGAGAAGCTGCTGATCGTCCAGGGCACGGCGTTCAACTGGCCGTGGCCGGACCACTTCCGCGTGGTGACCTTGCCGCGGGTGGACGACCTGGAACAGGCGATCGGGCGGATCGGCAACTTCCTGCGTACCTATTCGCAGTAAGCCATATCGCCATCGCGAGGCAAGTCGCATCGGTACGCCGATGCGACTTGCCTCGCGATGCTTTTGCCTTACATCCTGCAACGCTCTACCCCACAGCCCTCACGGCATCCTCTGCCATACTCCTCGCGTACACAGTTTGAAATAGTCGCCCGGTTGAATAGCAGCGCCCTCCCCCTTATATACCCCGCAGTACGCAACAAACTCATCCGTCAGGAGAACGTAACAACCATGATGCGCATTCTGTTGTTTGTAGCCACCAACCTCGCGGTGGTGCTGGTTGCAAGCATTACCCTGAGCCTGTTCGGCTTCAACGGGTTCATGGCCGCCAACGGGGTTGACCTCAACCTCGGCCAGCTGCTGGTCTTCTGCGCCGTGTTCGGTTTTGCTGGCTCGCTCGTCTCGCTGTTCATCTCCAAGTGGATGGCGAAGATGACCACCGGCACCCAGATCATCACCCAGCCCCGCACCCGTCACGAGCAGTGGCTGTTGCAGACCGTCGAGGAGCTGTCCCGCGAGGCCGGCATCAAGATGCCCGAGGTAGGCATCTTCCCGGCCTACGAGGCCAACGCCTTCGCCACCGGCTGGAACCGCAACGACGCGCTGGTGGCGGTGTCCCAGGGCCTGCTGGAGCGCTTCTCGCCCGATGAAGTGCGCGCGGTGCTGGCCCACGAGATCGGTCACGTGGCCAACGGCGACATGGTCACCATGGCGCTGGTGCAGGGCGTGGTGAACACCTTCGTGATGTTCTTCGCCCGCATCATCGGCAACTTCGTCGACCGGGTGATCTTCAAGAACGAAGAAGGCCACGGTATCGCCTACTTCATCGCGACCATCGTCGCCGAGCTGGTGCTGGGCATCCTCGCCAGCATCATCGTCATGTGGTACTCGCGCCGCCGCGAGTTCCGCGCCGACGAGGCCGGCGCCCACCTGGCCGGCACCGGCGCGATGATCGGCGCGCTGCAGCGCCTGCGCTCCGAGCAGGGCCTGCCGGTGCACATGCCCGACACGATGAAGGCCTTCGGCATCAACGGCGGTCTCAAGCATGGCCTGGCCGGCCTGCTGATGAGCCACCCGCCGCTGGAAGACCGCATCGACGCCCTGCGCCGTCGCGGCTGATCCAGACAGCAACAAGAAAGGGCGACTTCGGTCGCCCTTTTCATTGCCCCGCGATAGCTTCAACGCCGAACGCTGTAGACTCGCTCAACCAAACTTTCGACACCAGCTTTGAGAAACTTCGGACTCTCGTCGAGAATCTCCCCCGCCTCGACCTCATCGACCCGCCACCCGGCAAACCCCGCCCGCACCTCGGCGTCCGGCACCGAGAACGGCGGCCCGTCGATCACGGCCTGGTCGTAGTCGAGGGTCACCAGCAGGCCGCGACAGGCCGCTGGCAACTGCTCGCCCAACAATGCCATGTAGCGCTCGCGCATCGGCTCAGGCAAGGCGATCAACGCCGCCCGGTCGTACACCCCCGCGCAATCAGCCAGATCCTCGGCACGCAGGGCGAACACATCGCCGCACCACAGCTCCACCTCGTCGCTGCGCCACACTTCGAAGCCCCCGTGCCGCGTCACCTGCGCCAACAGCCCGTGCTCGGCGAAGAAATCCTCCACCGCCCGTCGCGACAGTTCCACACCCAGCACCCGATACCCTTGCGCGGCCAGCCAGAGCATGTCCAGGCTCTTGCCACACAGCGGCACCAGAACCCGTGCGCCCGGGGCCAGCCCCAACGCCGGCCAGTGCGCCTGCAGGTACGGGTTCACCTGAGCCTGGTGAAAGCCGATCTGGTTGTCCGCCCACCGCTTGTGCCAGAACGCTGGCTCCATGATCCCTCCCGGTTTTTCGATAAAAGCCTGTGAAAACTTATATTGGATCTCGATCGAAGGCTGATCGAAGATGGCAGCATCTTACCTGCCAGGACCCCGTCATGCTGCCCAGCCTGTTCATTTCCCATGGCTCACCCATGCTCGCCCTGCAACCCGGCGCCAGCGGCCCGGCCCTGGCCGCGCTGGCCCGCGCCCTGCCCCGCCCGAAGGCGATCGTGGTGGTGTCGGCGCACTGGGAGAGCCGCGAACTGCTGGTGATGAGCAACCCACACCCGCAGACCTGGCATGACTTCCATGGTTTTCCGCCGGCCCTGTACGCGGTGCACTACCCGGCTCCCGGCGAACCGGCACTGGCGCAGCGGCTGGCCGGGTTGCTCGGCGCCCGCCTGGATGAGCAGCGGCCTTTCGACCATGGTGCCTGGGTGCCACTGGCGCTGATGTATCCGCAGGCGGAGATTCCGGTAGTCCAGGTGTCGCTGCCCAGCCAGGCCGGCCCCGCCCTGCAACTGAAGGTCGGGCAGGCGCTGGCGCAGCTGCGTGAGGAAGGCATCCTGCTGATCGGCTCGGGCAGCATCACACATAACCTGGGTGAGCTGGACTGGCATGCCGGGCCGGATGCGGTCGAGCCCTGGGCGCTGGCGTTTCGTGATTGGGTGGTGGAGCAGCTGAAGGCGGGAGACGAGGCGGCGCTTGTGGACTATCGGCGCCAGGCACCGTTTGCAGTGCGCAATCATCCCAGTGACGAGCACCTGCTGCCGCTGTTCTTCGCCATGGGCGCTGGCGAGCGGTTTGGCATCGTTCACCAGGGATTCACGCTGGGGGCGCTGGGGATGGATATCTATCGGTTCGACTGACGCTCCCATGCACATGGTTACATGTGCTGGACACAGGCAAAAAAATCCCCGACCTAGGCCGGGGATTTTTTATTGCAGCGCCAGGATCAGTCCTCGCGGTAGCGACGCAGCTTCAGCTGCTTGCCGGCTACGCGGGTGTCCTTGAGCTTGGTCAGCAGACGCTCGAGGCCGTCTTCCGGCAGCTCGATCAGGCTGAAGCTGTCACGCACCTGGATACGACCGATGGCATCACGCGCCAGGCCACCCTCGTTGAGGATAGCGCCCAGCAGGTTCTTGGCGGCGATGCCGTCACGGGCCCCCAGGGCGGTACGGCAACGCACGCGGCCTTCAGCCAGCGGCATCGGCGCGCGACGCTCGCGGTCACCACGGTCGCTGCGCTCACCACGCTCGGTACGCTCGCCAGTGCTGCGCTCACGCGGAGTGTGGGTCGGCACCAACGGCTGCTCGCGCTCGACCGAAGCCAGGTCCAGCGCCTGGCCATTGGTGGCCTTGCGCAGCAGGGCCGAAGCCAGGGCACGGGCACTGCAACCCAGGTCGGCGGTCAGGCGGTCGAACAGCTCGCCATGGCTGGCCTCGGACTCGGCCACCAGTGGCGCCAGGCTCTTGGTCAGCTTCTTGATGCGTGCGTCCAGCACGGCCTGCGGGTTAGGCAGGCGGGCTTCGGCAACCTTCTGCCCGGTGACACGCTCGATCACCTGCAGCATGCGGCGCTCACGCGGGGTGACCAGCAGCAGCGCACGGCCATCGCGACCGGCACGGCCAGTACGGCCGATACGGTGCACGTAGGACTCCGGGTCGTACGGCATGTCGACGTTGAACACGTGGGTGATGCGCGGCACGTCCAGACCACGGGCAGCGACGTCGGTGGCGACGACGATGTCCAGGCGGCCATCCTTGAGCGAGTCGATCACGCGCTCACGCTGGTTCTGGGCGATGTCGCCGTTCAGCGCGGCAGCCTTGTAGCCTTTGGCTTCCAGGGCGGCAGCCAGGTCCAGGGTGGCTTGCTTGGTACGCACGAAGGCGATCAGCGCGTCGAACTCTTCCACTTCCAGCAGGCGCAGCACGGCCGGGATCTTCTGGTCGGCGTGGACCATCAGGTGGGCCTGCTCGATCGCGGTCACGGTCTGGGTCTTGCTCTGGATCTTGACGTGCTTCGGCTCGCGCAGGTGGCGCTCGGCGATGGCACGGATCGAGGCAGGCAGGGTGGCGGAGAACAGTACGGTCTGGCGGGTTGCAGGGATGGCGTCGAAGATCACTTCGAGGTCGTCCATGAAGCCCAGCTTGAGCATTTCGTCGGCTTCGTCGAGTACCAGGTACTGAACGGTGGACAGGACTTTCTCGTCGCGGCGCAGGTGGTCGCACAGGCGGCCAGGGGTGGCCACGACGATTTGCGCGCCGTTACGAATGGCACGCAGTTGTGGGCCCATCGGGGCACCACCGTAAACAGCCACCACGTTAACGCCCGGCATCTGCTTGGCGTAGGTTTCGAAAGCGGTGGCTACTTGCAGCGCCAACTCACGGGTTGGCGCCAGGATCAGGGCTTGCGGTTCGCGCTTGCTCACGTCGATCTTGTTGAGGATCGGCAGGGCGAAGGCAGCGGTCTTGCCGGTGCCAGTCTGCGCCTGGCCGATCATGTCGTGACCGGCGAGGATGATCGGGATCGACTGATGCTGAATAGCCGAAGGCTCTTCGTAGCCGGTGGCCAGAACAGCAGCAACGATATTCGGATTGAGATCGAGAGCGGCGAATCCGCCGGTTTCCTGGGTCATGGGTCTGCCTCTAGGTGCATCCGCAAAGACCCATGCTCCAAAACTGCACATGCCTTGAAAGACCAAGCGGTCACCCAGGCAGTTTTGGCGGCGGGGATTTGCGAAAACGATTGAAAAAGGAACATCTTGGGAAGGTCCGACTAGCGGACGCGCAGCCGAAGCTGGGTTCGGAGGATTTGCACCACCTGATTCGAGGTCCGCTAAAAGACCGGCGCGTACTATACCCGAATCCGCCGTGAACTGTGAGAAATATTTCTAGGATCAAGGCCAGGATTGGATCCAGGCTGAATCGTTTCCCCGCAGGCTCGGCGCTGCCCTCATCGATTCAGGTCGCCGGGCGGATGGCCTTGATCAGGTACTCCAGCGAGTACCCCAGCTGCGGCGCCAGGGTTGCAGCCCGCGCCCGCACGGCATCGATATCCAGCGTCTGCTCCAGGTCCGCCGGCACCAGCAGGATCACGTTACCCTCCTTCACCGGCAGTTCCCAGTAATGGCGATGGTACAGCCCACGCAACAAGGCCGCGCCCAGTGGCTTGCCATCGTCCCCGGCCCACTGGTTGATTACCAGCCAACCCCCTGGGTTGAGCTGCTTCTGGCAGTTTTCCAGGAACCCCCAGGCCAGATGCCCGACGCCGGGACCATAGTCGGTATACAGGTCGACGAACAGCAGGTCGGCCTTTTCGGCGCTGGGCAGCAGCTCGAGGGCGTCGCCTACCCGCACGTACAGCCGCGGATCGTCGTCCAGGCCCATGAATTCCATGGCCAGGCGCGGCACATCCGGGCGCAGTTCGATGGCCTCGACGTCCTCCAGCGGCAGGAACTTCAGGCACGCCTGGGTCAGGGTGCCGGCGCCAAGGCCGAGGAACAACGCGCTTTCCGGCTGTTCGTGGCACAGCGCTCCAACCAGCATGGCGCGGGTGTAGTCGTACTCCAGCCAGCTGGGGTCGGCGGTGAAGGTGCAGCTCTGCTCGATGGCGTCGCCGAACTCGAGGAAGCGATAGTCATCCACCTCGTACACGCTGATGACGCCAAAGGCATCCTCGACCCGTGCCAGCAGCCGCTCTTCCCGCTCCGTCGCCATCCCTACCACCTGCCCGCGCAAAACCGCCATTGTCCGCCAATGCCGGTGGTGCAACAAGCACGCGCGGGCGTACCATGGCTGGCAGGCCTTAACGACACTTATGGATAGAGCTTGCAATGACCCGACAATGGACCCCTGACAGCTGGCGCACACTGCCGATCCAGCAGCAACCGATCTACCCCGACGCCGCGCACCTGCTGAAGGTCGAGCAGACCCTGGCCAGCTACCCGCCGCTGGTGTTTGCCGGCGAAGCCCGCGAGCTGCGCCGGCAGTTCGCCGAGGTGACCCAGGGCCGGGCGTTCCTGCTGCAGGGTGGCGACTGCGCCGAGAGCTTCGCCGAGTTCTCCGCGGCGAAGATCCGCGACACCTTCAAGGTGCTGCTGCAGATGGCCATTGTCATGACCTTCGCCGCCGGCTGCCCGGTGGTCAAGGTCGGGCGCATGGCCGGGCAGTTCGCCAAGCCACGCTCGGCCAACGACGAAACCATCGGCGACGTCACCCTGCCCGCCTACCGTGGCGACATCGTAAACGGCATCGGCTTCGACGCGAAAAGCCGCATTCCCGACCCCGAGCGCCTGTTACAGGCCTACCATCAGGCCACCGCCAGCCTCAACCTGCTGCGCGCCTTCGCCCAGGGTGGCTTTGCCGACCTGCACCAGGTGCACAAGTGGAACCTCGATTTCATCGCCAACTCGGCGCTGGCCGACAAGTATCACCAGCTGGCCAACCGCATCGACGAAACCCTGGCCTTCATGCGCGCCTGCGGCCTGGACACGGCGCCGCAACTGCGCGAAACCAGCTTCTTCACCGCCCACGAAGCGCTGCTGCTCAACTATGAAGAAGCCTTCGTGCGCAGCGACAGCCTGACCGGCGACTACTACGACTGCTCGGCGCACATGCTGTGGATCGGCGACCGCACCCGCCAGCTCGACGGCGCCCACGTCGAGTTCCTGCGCGGCGTGCACAACCCGATCGGGGTCAAGGTCGGCCCGAGCATGAACCCCGAGGAGCTGATCCGCCTGATCGACGTGCTCAACCCGGACAACGACCCGGGCCGCCTGAACCTGATCGTGCGCATGGGTGCCGGCAAGGTCGGCGACCATCTGCCGGGGCTGATCCGCACCGTGCAGCGCGAGGGCCGCCAGGTGCTGTGGAGCTCGGATCCGATGCATGGCAACACCATCAAGGCCAGCAGCGGCTACAAGACCCGCGACTTCGCGCAGATCCTCGATGAGGTCAAGCAGTTCTTCCAGGTGCACCAGGCCGAGGGCAGCCACGCCGGCGGCATCCATATCGAGATGACCGGACAGAACGTCACCGAGTGCATCGGCGGCGCCCGGCCGATCACCGAGGATGCGCTCTCCGACCGCTACCACACCCACTGCGACCCGCGCATGAACGCCGACCAGTCGCTGGAACTGGCCTTCCTGATCGCCGAAACCCTCAAGCAGGTACGCCGCTGAGCAATGCCTGACGCAGCCGGCTGCCCTCGGCGCGGGGGCAGTTGAGCTGCACCTGCGCCAGGCCCAGCCAGTTGGCCAGCCTCTGCAGGCTGAGCGCCAACGCCTGGTAGCCCTCCTCGTCCAGCCCCATCGCCTCTTCGTGCACCGCATGCACCGCCAGGCGTCCGTGTGCACGCTCGGCACGCAAGTCCAGGCGCGCGGCGATGCGCCCGTCGTGCAGGAACGGCAGCACGTAGTAGCCGTACACCCGCTTGTGCGCGGGGGTGTAGATCTCCAGGCGATAGCGGAAATCGAACAGGCGCTCGGTGCGCTCCCGCGCCCAGACCAACGAATCGAACGGCGACAACAAGGCGCTGGCTTCGATGCGTCGGGGAATCCGTGGCACGCCCGCGACATACGCCGGCTGTTTCCAGCCCTGCACGGCGCAGGCCTGCAGGCGCCCGTCCTCGACCAGCACAGCCAGGGCGGCCTTGCTCTGTTGCGGCGAGAGGCGAAAGTAATCACGCAGGTCCTGTTCGGTGGCCACGCCCAGGGCGCCGGCCGCGTGCAGCAGCAAGCCCTGGTGCGCTTCAGCCTCGCTGGGCTGGGCCTGATCGAGGATTTCCACTGGTAGCACCCGCTCGGGCAGGTCGTACAGGCGCTCGAAACCGCGACGCCCGGCCACGGTGACCTCGCCAGCGGCGAACAGCCATTCCAGCGCGTGCTTTTCTTCGCTCCAGTCCCACCAAGGGCCGGCGCGCTCCTCGCGGGTCGACAGGCTGCCTGCACCCAACGCGCCGCGCTCGCGCACGGCAGCCAGTACCCGCTCGATGACCTCGCGCCGCTCACGGCCAAAGGTCGCCAGTTGTCGGTAGATGCCCTTGCCGTCGGCGGCGTGGGCCATGCGCCAGCGCATCAGCGGGTAGAGCTCCAACGGCAGCAGCGAGGCCTCATGCCCCCAATATTCGAATAGCCGCCGCTGGCGGCGCTTGCCCCAGGCGAGCTGGTCCAGCTGGTCGGCTGGATAGTCGCCAAGGCGCGAGAACAACGGCAGGTAATGGGAGCGCACCAGCGCGTTGACCGAGTCGATCTGCACCACGCCCAGGCGCTGGAGCATGCGTTTGAGATTGGCGAGGGTCGGCGGCTGCGCGGGCGACTTGCCAAAGCCCTGGGCGGACAAGGCCAGGCGGCGGGCCTGGGCGAGGGACAGGCTAAAGGACATGAGGTGGCTCCGTCTGGTGTCCAGACAGTAAAGACGCAATCGCGGGGCAAGCCCCGCGATTGTAACCACCTTCATTTACGCAACGGGTCCTCCCAGAAATGCCGGTCGGCCTCCTGCTGGATATCCGCCCGCGACAACCCCAGGTCGTGCAGCGTGGCATCGCTCAGACGCGCCAGCTCGTCACGCTGGCGGTGCAGTTCGAACCAGCGCAGCACCAGCCCGCTGGCGTCGTGCCACAGATGGCCCAGGGATGCGGCCGGTTGGTGAGCTACGTTGAAATGACCTTTCATCATGACGCCCTCCTTGTGGATGGCTCCAGTCTCGTCCCAGGCCTAAGATCAATCCAACGAATGTTTCTGATGCCATGCATCTCGGAGATTGATGCCATGTCCCAGTATCAGAGTCTCGACGCCGAGGTGCTGCGCACCTTCGTCGCCATTGCCGAGCAAGGCGGCTTCACCCGCGCCGGCGAAGTGGTCAACCGCACCCAGTCGGCGGTGAGCATGCAGATGAAGCGCCTGGAAGAAGACATCCTGCAGCGCCAGCTGTTCGAGCGCGATGGCCGCCAGGTGCGCCTGACCGCCGAGGGCCAGGTGCTGCTGGGCTATGCCCGACGCATCCTCAAGCTGCATGGCGAGGTATTCAACACGCTGCGCATGCCGCACATGGTCGGGGTGGTGCGCATCGGCACCCCGGACGACTACGCCATGCGCTACCTGCCGGGCATCCTCACCCGCTTCGCCCAGGCCTACCCGCTGATCCATGTCGAGGTGCATTGCGATTCGTCAAAGCAGCTGATGCTGCGCCAGGACCTGGACCTGACCATCGTCACCCGCGAGCCCGGCAACGAAGTCGGCCAGTTGCTGCGCCAGGAGCGCCTGGTGTGGGCCGCGGCCAAGGGCTTCTGCCCGCAGGAGCAGCGGCCCATGCCACTGGCGTTGTTCAACACCGACTGCTTTTGCCGCGCCTGGACCTGCAATGCCCTGGAGCGCCACGGCATCGAGTACCGTATTGCCTACACCAGCCCGAGCCTGGCGGCGATCTTCGCCATCGTGCAGGCGGGGCTGGCGGTGACCGCGCAGTTGCACAGCCTGGTTGGCGGCGAACTGCGCATCCTCGGCGAGGACGATGGCCTGCCGCAGTTGCACATGGCCAATGTGATGCTGCTGCGCAATGACCAGCAGCATTCGCCAATTACCGACTGCATGGCCGAGTACATCGTCGAAGGGTTCAAGTAAGCCGAGGACGCTTCGCGCCCTTTTCGCCGGCAAGCCGGCTCCTACAGAGGGCGATGGGCTCTGCAGCCCCTTGCGCTCAGAGCTCGAGCCCGAGCATCACCGCGCACACCACCAGAAACACACAGAACATCGAGCGCAGGACCTTTTCCGGCAACGCGTGGGCCAGCTTCACCCCCCAGCTGATGCTCAGCAACCCGCCCACCGCCAACGGCACCCCGATGCTCCAGTCCACGCTCTGGTGCAGACCATAGGTCAGCAGGGTCACCGCAGTGCTCGGCGCCGCCAATGCCAGCGACAACCCCTGGGCCACCACCTGGGTGGTGCCGAACACAGAAGTCAATATCGGCGTGGCCACCACCGCGCCGCCCACGCCGAACAGCCCGCCCATGGTCCCGGCAAAGCTGCCCAGCACGCCCAGCCATGGCCAGGGAAAGCGCAGCTGGTTGCTCGGCGGCTTCACCGGCAGGAACATGCGCGCCACGTTCCACAACGCCAGGGCCACCAGGAAACCAACGAAATACAGGCGCATCGACTGGGCATCGATGCCCACTGCCCAGATCGACCCCAGCCAGGCGAACAACAAGCTGCACAACGACAGCGGCACGGCATGGCGTAACTCGATGCGGTTGCGCTGGTGATAGCGCCACAGCGCAAGCAGCACGTTGGGCACCACCATCACCAGGGCGGTGCCCTGGGCCAGTTGCTGGTCAAGGCCGAACAGCACCCCCAGCGCCGGGATCGCGATCAGCCCGCCACCAATCCCGAACAAGCCACCCAAGGTGCCCAGGGCTGCGCCCAAAACGATGTACATCAACCACTCGATCATTCGCGCCTCATCCGCCTGCTCTCAGAGAATGCCGGCATGCTACCCAGTCCCGGCTGGCGGGGAAACGCACAGCAACGCACAATGGCTTTGCGCAATCCGCACAAGCAGAGCCGTCATGAGCCCCGATATCCTCACCGAACAACTGAGTCTTTTTCTCGATGTGCTGGAGACCGGCAGTTTTTCCGCCGCCGCCCGTCGCCATCCGCTTACGCCTTCGGCGGTGGCCAGGCGCATCGACAGCCTGGAAAACGCGGTAGGCAGCCGCCTGTTCTCGCGCAGCACCCACGCGGTGCGCGCCACACCCGCTGGCAATGCGTTTGCCGAACGGGCCCGGCGCATCATCGAGGAACTGCGCCTGGCCCGGGCCGAGGCGGTATCCCTGAGCAACGCCCCCGATGGGCTGATCCGCATCGACGCCCCGGCCGCGTTCGGCCGTCGCCACCTTGCTCCGGCCATCGCCGACTTCCTGGTGGCCTACCCCGGGCTCGACGTGCAGCTGCGCCTGATCGACAGTTTCGTCGACCTGCACGGCAGCCACCTGGGCGAAGTCGACCTGGTGCTGCGCGCAGGCCCCCTGGCCGACACCCGCCTGGTGGCCACGCCACTGGCGTACATGGTGCGGATCGCCTGCGCCAGCCCGGCGTACCTGGCCAATCGCGGCGTACCAGCCTGCCCGAGCGAGTTGCCTGGGCATGACGGCCTCGACTGGGACGGCCTGGCACCACCGTTCGCCTGGCGCTTCGAGGTCGGTGGCCAGACCCGCCTGTACCGCCCGACGCGCATGCGCATGGCCGCCAACAATGCCGAGACGCTGCTGTTCGGTGCCTTGGCCGGGCTGGGCATCGCCCACCTGCCGACCTGGCTGGTCAGCGACTACCTGCTGCGCGGCGAACTGCTCCCCCTGTTCTGCGACAACGGCCTGCCGCCCCCCGAAACCAGCGGGATTTATGCACTGCGCCTTGAACATGAAACGAACTCTCGCAGCCGCTTGCTGCTCGAATTCCTCAAGAGCCGTTTCAGCCCGGTGCCGCCCTGGGACCTGGCGCTGAGAAGCGAGCTGCGCTGGCAATGAGCGCACCAAGCTTTGGCGTGCTAGATTTTATTACTCACCGATTCCAAGGACCTGCATGAACGCCGACACCCAAGCCCCCTGCGACGCGCTGCTGCTGGACAACCAGGTCTGCTTCGCCCTGCACTCGACCTCGTTGTTGATGACCAAGGTCTACAAGCCCCTGCTGCAGGCCCTGGGCCTGACCTACCCGCAGTACCTGGCCATGCTCGTGCTGTGGGAGCAGGACGGCCTGACCGTGGGCGAGATCAGCCAGCGCCTGCTCACCGACCCCGGCTCCCTGACCCCGCTGCTCAAGCGCCTGGAAAGCGAAGGCCTGCTCAAGCGCAGCCGCAGCCGTGAGGACGAACGGGTGGTACTGGTGCAGCTGACCGACAAGGGCCGCGCCCTGCAGGCCGAAGCCCAGCGCGTGCCGCAATGCATCCTGCAGGCCAGCGGCCACAGCGCCGAGCAGCTGCGCAAACTGCAGGCCGACCTGCTCGTCCTGCGCGCGCAGCTGCAAGAAAACCTCTGACGTCTAAGCTGTGAGATGGCTGTTCGGATGAATGGTCGAATATTTAACTTGCGCACTAAATAATTGCGCGCTAAGTTAATCCCATACCCACTCAGCGCCGACGGCGCACAGCACCCAAGCGAGGCTCAAGATGCAAAAGGTCACTCCGCTGTACATCGCAGAAGCCACTTCCACCGGTGGTCGTGATGGCAAATCCCGCTCCAGCGACGGCAAGCTGGAAGTCAAGCTGAGCACCCCGAAAGAGCTGGGCGGTGCCGGGGGTGATGGCACCAACCCCGAGCAGATGTTCGCCGCAGGTTACTCGGCCTGTTTCATCGGCGCGCTGAAGTTCGTCGCCGGCCAGGAGAAAAAAGCCCTGCCAGCTGACGCCTCGATCACCGCCAAGGTCGGCATCGGCCAGATCCCCGGTGGTTTCGGCCTGGACATCGACCTGCACATCAACCTGCCTGGCCTGGCCCAGGCCGACGCAGAAGGGCTGGTGGAGAAGGCGCACAAGGTCTGCCCGTACTCCAACGCCACCCGCGGCAATGTGGATGTGCGCCTGCATGTGACGGTGTGAATGCCTTCGCGGGGCGACCCGACTTGCCCCGCGATAAAGGCGACACGGTTTCACGAGCACAAAAAAACCCGGCCAAGGCCGGGTTTTTCGTGCTCATCGCAAGAAGGATTACTTCTTGGAACGGCCCTTGAAGCTGTTGTCGCGAGTGTCGATGTCGATCCACTCGTCGATCTGGATGAAGTCGGCAACCTGGATCTCGGTACCGTTCTTCAGCTTGGCAGGCTTCATGACCTTGCCCGAGGTGTCGCCACGTGCGGCGTTCTCGGTGTAGGTAACCTGGCGGCTGATGGTGGTCGGCAGTTCTACCGATACCAGGCGGCCTTCGAAGAAGACGGCTTCGCAGATGTCTTCCATGCCTTCTTCGATGTACGGCAGAACGGCGTCGATGTCTTCGGCGTTCAGCTCGTACATGGTGTAGTCGGTGGTGTCCATGAAGGTGTACGAGTCACCGCTGATGAACGACAGGGTCGCTTCTTTGCGATCCAGGATCACGTCGTCCAGCTTGTCGTCCGCACCGTATACGGTTTCGGTCTTGTAGCCGGTCAGCAGGTTCTTCAGCTTGGTCTTCATGATCGCGCTGTTACGGCCCGACTTGGTGAACTCAGCTTTCTGAACCAGCCACGGGTCGTTGTCGATCCGCAGTACGGTACCGGGTTTCAGTTCTTTACCAGTTTTCATTACGAAGTATCCGAATCTGGATGGATTTATAAAAATCGAGGCCGCGTATCATAGCGAATTTCGGTAAAACTGTACCAGCCTCGTGGCAAGGTCCGGCCGAGCGGCCTGCGTGGCCTGCCACTGGCGGGCATGTTCGCGCACTTCCTGCCAGTGCGGCTGCAGCGCCTGCCAGGCCTGCCCCATCGGGCGGTCCATGTTCCAGGCCCGCCACAATTCGCCCAACGCCTGCCCGGCGGCGGCCGACAGCCCATGGCAATAAAGGGCTAGGAATGCTTCGAGCTTTTCCCAGTGGGCGTTCTCTTCCTGGATGTAGATGTGCCACAGCATCGGCACGCCGGCCCATTGCGCCCGCACGAACGAATCCTCGCCGCGCACGGCGTTGAAATCGCAGCTCCACAGCAACCGGTCGTAGTCGTCCTGGCTGACGAAAGGCAGCACCTGGACCGTCAAGGCGCCGCGCCGATGCAGCGCCCCCACGGCCAGGTCCGCCTCGCCCAGCCAGTGGCCGAGGTCGCCCAGGATGCGCCCTTGCGGTACCAGCAGGTGGCTGGGGTGCGCGCCTTCGGCCAGTACGTCGAGCCAGTTGCCCAACTGTGGATTCTCGTAGGCGAACAGCGAGATCAGCCGCGCCCCGGCCTCGGGGTGGACGCCCAGCCCTGCCAGGAACCTCGCCCGCTCATTCGGCGCCTGGCGGAACGCCTGGCAACGGGGCAGCAAGGCAGCTTCGCGCAACAGGCCACCGGTCTTCTCGGTGAAACCCGGGAAGAAAAAGAACTTGCGCAACCCATTGGCCTGGGGCGACGGCAAGCCATGGCAGCCATCCACCCAGTCTTCGGCACTGAGGTAGTCCAGGTTCAGCCACAAGGGCGGCTTGGCCTGCTCGCCCATGGCCTCGACATAGGCCTGCGGCAGCTGGCAGGCGAAGGCGCCCACCACCACCTGCGCCGGCTCCGCGCCTTGCCACGTGGCCGGCCAGTGGCGTACCTCGACCCCCTGCCGCCACTGCTGCTCGGCTTGGCTGTCGGCCTCTGGGCACAGGGGCACGAAGGCTTGCAGGTCATCCACCCACAGGCGCACGGCCAGGTCATGCTCGCTCGCCAGCTGGCGCGCCAGGCGCCAGGTGACGCCGATGTCGCCATAGTTGTCGACGACCGTGCAGAAGATGTCCCAGGTGATTTTCATCGCCACGTTCCGTTACCTGCGGAAAAAAGACCGCGGATTTTGCTGAAAAATGCCGGCCAACAAAAGCGCGGCGCTGAAAATACCTGCCGCGGCATGCGAGAATGGCGCCCTCGCCCCGCCTGCCAGGAGGCCACCATGCCCCGCCCCCGCGAATTGAAGATCACCCTGAAACCGGTGCAACTGGTGCTGTGCGTCGCCCTCGGCCTGTGGCTCGGCGCATTGGCGATCGCCGTGAGCCTGTGGCTGGCCCTGCACTTGTGGCCACAGCAGGTGCAACCGCTGGTCGAGGCCACCGCCCCCGCGCAGGTCCTGCCTGCGCCAACCGCTCCTCCAGCGCCACCGGCCGATGCCCAGGCGCAGATGTTCGAACATTACAAAGACATCCTGCACAAGCAGGAATTGCAGCATGCCGCCGAGGCCGCCCAGGGCAACCCGCGCAACCTCAACAGCCCCAAGTGCCAGTTCTGGCTGCAGCAGAACCGTACCGCGCCGACCGACAAGAGCCAGGCCAACGTATTGGAGTTCTGCTACTGACCATGGACAAGGCCACCCTGCTGCAGCGCATCGTCACCACCCTCGAGCACGACATGGAGGTGCTGCGCCGCGCCGCCCAGACCGCCTACGAGGCCGCCACCGCCGAAGAGAATATCGCCGAGAACAAGTACGACACCTTGGGGCTCGAGGCTTCGTACCTGGCCACCGGACAGGCTCGGCGCACCGCTGAGATCCGCCAGGCGCTGCAGACCTACCAGCAACTGGTACCGCGCGACTATGACCCGGCGCGGGGGATCCAGGTCGGCTGCCTGGTGACCCTGGAGGATGAACAGGGCCTACGCCGCAGGCTGTTCCTCGGCCCCGAGGGCGCCGGCTTGAAGATTGGCGAGGGAGAGGCGCTGGTGACGGTAATCACACCTCGCGCACCGCTAGGCCAGCAACTGCTTGGCAAGCGCGTGGATGACGAAGTACGCCTGGTGCTGGCAGGGGTGGTGCAGGTGCAGTTCATCATCGATATTGTCTGATCGGGCGTTATCGCTGCAAGGCGTCGAAACGCTGTGCCAGCCCCTGCTCGGCAAACTCCTGCACCACGAAATCAATGAAGGCGCGGGTCTTGCCCGGCAACAGCTTGCGCTCGGCGTAGTACAGGCTGATATGCCCATCGTCGACGTACCAATCCGGCAACACCCTGCACAGGCGGCCTGAGGTCAGGTAAGGCAAGGCGAACGGCAGGCTGACCAGGGCGATGCCCAGGCCCTGCTCGGCCACCGCGCAGGCAGCATCCGAATCGCTCATGGTCATGTGTTGCGGCAGCCGCAAGGGTTGTTGCTCCTGCCAGCGGCTGGTCAGCGGCCAGCTGCGCACCCTGCCGGTCTGCGGCGAGCGGATGAGGATGCCGGTGCAAGCCTGTAACTGTTCCGGCCGATCGATCGGCCCGTGCTGCCGCACATAGCCCGGCGAGGCCACCAGCACTCGATGCGCGGGCGTCAGCTTGCGTGCCACCACCCCGGGCGGAAGGTCGAACCCACCGCCGAGAGCAGCATCGAAACCCTGGCCGATCAGGTCGACCTGGCGGTTGTCGAAATGCCAGTCCGGCGAGATCGCCGGGTAACGGCGCAGGAACTCGCCCAACAGCGGCACAACGTACAAGCGCCCGAACACCGTGCCCATGCTCACCCGCAGCAGCCCCGCCGGTTGCCCCTCGGCGCTGGCCAGGTTGGCCATGGCATATTGGATGGTACGCAGGCTGTCGCCGACCTCGCCCAGGAAGCGCTGCCCGGCCTCGGTCAATGTGAGCTTGCGCGTGCTGCGCTGGAACAACCGCACCCCCAGGCGCGCCTCCAGTTGGGCGACGTTCTTGCCCACCGCCGCCGGGGTCAATGACAAACGCCGGGCCGCCTCGGCGAAACTGCCGACCTCGGCACTGCGCACGAAGCATTCCAGGCTACTGAACGATTCCATACTCATGATTAACAACCAAAGGTTTACTCTGTATATCGCGATTACCATCTTATCAGCATGCAATCCACGTTCGATACTGTGTCTATCCAAGGCATCCGGCCTTGCTTGAACGCAGGAGATCAGCATGTCCCAAGCACTTCCTCTCACCGGCAAGGTGGCCCTGGTCCAGGGCGGTTCCCGTGGTATCGGCGCGGCCATCGTCCGCCGCCTGGCCCGCGAAGGCGCCAAGGTCGCCTTCACCTATGTCAGCTCGAGCGCCAGCGCCGAGGCCCTGGCAGGCGAGATCAACAGCGGCGGCGGCCAGGCCCTGGCCCTGCGTGCCGACAGCGCCGACACCCAGGCCGTGCAGCAAGCCGTGGCCGATACCGCGAAGGCCTTCGGCGGCCTGGACATCCTGGTCAACAACGCCGGTGTGCTGGCGGTGGCGCCGGTCGCCGAGTTCTACCTGGCCGACTTCGACCGACTGCTGGCGGTCAATGTGCGCAGCGTGTTCGTGGCCACCCAGGCGGCAGTGAAGTACATGGGCCAGGGCGGACGGGTCATCAACATCGGCAGCACCAACGCCGAGCGCATGCCGTTCGCCGGCGGCGCGCCCTATGCCATGAGCAAGTCGGCGCTGGTCGGCCTGACCAAGGGCCTGGCCCGTGACCTCGGGCCGCAGGGGATCACCATCAACAATGTGCAGCCAGGGCCGGTGGACACCGACATGAATCCGGCCAGTGGCGAGTTCGCCGAGAGCCTGATCCCGCTGATGGCCATCGGGCGCTATGGCCAGGCAGACGAGATCGCCAGCTTCGTCGCCTACCTGGCGGGGCCTGAGGCCGGCTACATCACCGGCGCGAGCCTGCTGGCCGATGGTGGTTTCGCGGCCTGATTTGTAATTGCCTGCGCGGGCCTCATCGCCGGCAAGCCGGCTCCCACAGGTACAGCGCCGCGTTCAAGATCCGCGCCGCACCTGTAGGAGTCGGCGGTCAAGGGTTATCCATCGGCCGCCAGCAGTTTTTCTTCAAGTACGTCCAGAAACGCCCGCGCCGCCGGCGTGGGGCTGGGCGACCACACCGCGTACAGATGCCGCACCGGCGCATCTACCAGGGGCACCATCGCGACCTGCGTGAAACCCCGAGCGATCCGCTCGGGGACCAGGCCCACGGCCATGCTCCGCTGCACGAACTTTTCCACCAGGCGGATATGACCGATCTCGAACTGCACCCGATGCCGCAACCCTGCCGCCTGGAACGCCTCGTCGGTCTGTCGACGCGCCCCGGTGCCCTCGGGAAAGTCCACCAGCACCTCGTCGGCCAGCTCGGCCAGGGCCAGCTGAACCCTTCCCGCCAACCGATGGCCAGGCGGCAGTACCGCCACCAGTTCCTCCCGCGCCAGCAGGCGATGCTGCACGCCGTGCAGCGCCTCGCCCTGCCACAGGCCGATGAAGCCCACGTCAAGACGCCGCTCGCAGACGTCCGTCACCAGCAACTCGCTCTTGGCGGTCAACCAGCGCACGTCCACATCAGGGTAGCGCTCATGAAACACTGCCAGCAGATCGACCAGGTCCAGCGCGGTGAGCGAGCTGATCTCGCCGATCGACAAACGTCCACGCACCTGCCCGCAGGCGGCGGCAACATCCTCGGCCACCCGCCGCGCCGCCGCCACTGCCGGCCGGGCACTGAGCACGAAGGCCTCGCCGGCCGGGGTCAGGCGCACCCGCCGCGAACTGCGCTCGAACAGGCTTACCCCCAACTGTGCCTCCAGCCGTGCCACCTGATGGCTGAGGGCCGATTGCACCACGTGGCAGCGTTCGGCGGCGCGGGTGAAACTGCCGGTGTCAGCCACGGCCAAGGCGTATTCGAGCTGCTTCAGGTTCATGGATCTATCTGTTTTAGAGATGGATAAGTTGATAACTATACATTGGCGTCATGAAGGACACTTCCTGATACTTGTCGCCACACAACCTTGCCTGCAACGAGACTGCCCATGAATTCCCCGACCCTGAGTCGCGCCCTGATCCTGCTGATGGCCACCGCCACCGGCCTGGCCGTGGCCAGCAACTACTACGCCCAGCCCCTGCTGCACAGCATCGCCGAGCAGTTCGGCCTGAGCACCGCCAGCGCCGGCACCATCGTCATCGCCGCCCAGCTCAGCTACGGCGCCGGGCTGCTGTTGCTCGCGCCACTGGGCGATCTGTTCGAGCAGCGGCGGCTGATCGTCACCATGGTGCTGATCGCCACCGCCGGGCTGGTGATCAGCGCCTGCGCGCCAAGCCTGCCGTGGCTGTTGTTCGGCACGGCGCTGACCGGACTGTTCTCGGTGGTGGCCCAGGTGCTGGTACCCATGGCCGCCGCGCTCAGTGCTCCGGATCAACGCGGCCGCGCCGTGGGCACGCTGATGAGCGGCCTGTTGCTGGGCATCCTGCTGGCGCGCACCGCCGCAGGCTTCATGGCCGAGCTGGGCGGCTGGCGCAGCATCTACGTGCTGGCCGCGGTGCTGATGGCCGTCAGTGCCCTCGCCCTGTACCGCAGCCTGCCGCAACACCACAGCCACGCCGGCTTGAAATACCCGGCGCTGATCGGCTCGGTATTCCGCCTGTTCGTCGAGGAACCGGTGCTGCGCCTGCGCTCGCTGCTGGGTTTGCTGGCGTTCAGCCTGTTCGCGCTGTTCTGGACTCCGCTGGCGTTCCTGTTGAGCGAGGCGCCCTACCATTACTCAGACGCGGTGATCGGCCTGTTCGGCATGGCCGGAGCGGTTGGCGCACTGGCGGCGAACTGGGCCGGGCGCTTGGCCGACCGCGGCAAAGGCTCGCTGGGCACCACCGTGGGGCTGGTGGCGCTATTGTTGTCGTGGGTGCCGCTGGGGTTCGCGCAGAGCTCGCTGGTGGCGTTGCTGGTGGGCGTGCTGTTGCTCGACCTGGCGGTGCAACTGGTCCACGTGAGCAACCAGAACGCGGTGATCGTGCTGCGCCCCGAGGCGCGTACGCGGCTCAATGCCGGGTATATCACCTGCTACTTCATCGGCGGAGCGCTGGGGTCGCTGCTGGGCACGCAACTGTTCGAGGTGCATGGCTGGGATGGGATCGTGGTGGCCGGGCTGGTGATCGGTGCCCTGGCGCTGCTGGTGTGGGGGCTGGCTGAGGGCAAGCGGAGAAAGGCAGCGGTGTCAGCCTGAATGCTTTTCAGTCACTCGCCTACCAGCGTGGGAGCGGCGAACCGCCTCTCCCACGCTGGTAGGCGATCAGAGCATCAACCGGATTTGCCCTCAATGAACGCTTCGTCCACCCGCGCCAGCTGGGTCTCGCTCAACACCCCGGCCTGGTAATGCAACTTGATCCACGCCAGCAGGTAGTCGTAGCGCGCCTGGGCCAGGTCGCGGCGGGTGGTGGCCAACTGCTGTTCGGCGTTGAGCACGTCCAGGTTGACCCGCTCGCCGCCTTGCACGCTCTTGCGCGTGGACACCACCAGCGCCTCGGCCGCCACCAGCGCCCGCTGGTAGGCACGCAGCTGGCTGGCGCCGGACTGGCAGGCGTTGTACTGCTTGCGCAGTTCGATCAAGGCGCTGCGCGTGTTGCCGTCGAGCTCATACTCGGCCTGCTCCAGGTGCCGGCTGGCCTGGCGGGTCGAAGCCAGCACCCCGCCCCCGGCGAAGATCGGCACGCTGACTTCGATGCCCACGGTATTGGTGTCGTAGCGCTGGTTGTAGGTGTTGCCGCTGTCCGACTCCTGGCGCCGCGAAGTAGCGAACGCGGTGACCTTGGGCAGGTGCCCGGCACGATTGCGCTCGACCTCGTAGCGCGCCACTTCCAGGGCCTGGCGCGATGAAGCCAGTTGCGGGTTGTTGGCCAGGGCCCGTTCCTGCCAGGCCTCGTAGCCGCTGGGGTCGACCACCGGCAGGGCGAAGCCCAGGCGCAGCGGCGCCAGGTCCTCGACCCGCACCGCCGGCTCGCCGATCAGCGCGCCCAGTTCGCGCAGCGCGGCATCCTGTTCGTTGCGCGCCTTGATCTCCTCGGCATCGGCCAGCTCGTAGCGGGCCTGAGCCTCGAGAATATCGGTGCGCGTGCCCTCGCCGGCGTCGAACAGACGCTGGTTCTGCTGGAACTGCTGGCGGTAGGCCTGCTTGCTGGCGACGCTGATGGCGATCTGGTCCTGGGCGAACAGCGCCTGGGTGTAGCTGGTCATCACCCGCACCAGCAGTTGCTGGCTCTGGTCACGGAAGCTCTCATCGGCGAACAGCGCCTGGGCCACGCCCTTGCGATAGCTCGAATAGGCTTCATAGTCGAACAGCGGCTGCTGGAGGATGAAGGTCGAGCCCATGCTGTTGTAGGTGCGGTCCTCCTTTTGCCGGCGCGAATCGCCGAGGTAGCGCACCTCGGAATCGTTGCGGCCCTTGTTGTAGCTGTACGACAGGCTGGGCAGCAGGCCGGCGCGGCCGATGGCGCGGTATTCCTGGCCGGCTTCGCGGGCCTTGAATGCCGCGAGGTAGGTCGGGTCGCGGCGCAGGGCCTGCTCGTATACCTGGAACGGCCCCATGGCGGCCTGGGCGGCGGTCGGCAGCCAGGCGCAGGCCAGCAGCAGCCCGATCAGTGGGAACTTCTTCACTGGCAGTCCTTATTGTTCGGTCAAGGCGGTGCCTGCACGGTCGAGCAGGGGTTTGAACAGGTAGTTGAGCAGCGAGCGCTCGCCGGTGCGCACGAACAGCTCGGCGGGCATGCCCGGGCGTATGGCCAGCCCCTGCAGACGCGCCAGCGCTTCTTCGCTGACCGTGCTGCGCAGCACGTAGTACGGCTGGCCGCTGCGCTCGTCGATCAGTTGGTCGGCCGACACCAGCGCCACTTCCCCGGTAACCCGTGGCGTGCGGTTCTGGTTGAAGGCGGTAAACAGGATGTCCACCGGCAACTGCGGTGCCACCTTGTCCACCAGGTTCACCGGCAGGCGCCCTTCCACTTCCAGCGCGGTGCCCTGGGGCACGATCTCCAGCAGGGTATCGCCGGCCCGCACTACGGCGCCTTCGGTGTGCACGCCAAGGTTCACCGCGATGCCGTCGGCCGGTGCGATGATCTCGCTGTGCTGTAGCTCGAAGTGCGCGGAGTTGAGCTGCTGCTCCAGAGTCGCGGCCTTGACCTGGGCTTCGGCCAGCTGGCTGCGCACCTCTTTCTGATATTCCTCGCGGCGCTGCTGCAAGTTGAGCCGGGCTTCGACGATCACCTGCTCCAGGCGCGCGCTTTCGCCGGCGTTCTGCGCCAGGTCGCGCTGCACCTGTGACAGTTGGCGCTGGTATTCCAGCACGCGGTTACGCGGGATATAGCCCTCGCCGGCCAGCGGGCGCAGGCTGTCGAGCTGCTCGCGCAACGAGTCGGCCTGGGCCTGCAGGTCGCCGCGCGCCCGGCGCATGCCGGTCAGCTGGGCCTGGGAGCCGTCGATGCTGGCGGCCAGGGCGCCCTGCTCGCGGGCCTGGGCCTGGCGGCGGCTGTCGAACAGCTGGCGCTGGCCTTCGAGGATCAGCGCCAGGCGGGCGTCGGCGTCTTCGAGCAGCTCCGCGGGAAACTGCACCTGGCCTAGGTTGTCACGCTCGCTCTGCCAGCGTGCCAGGGCGGCGCGGGTCATGCGGTACTGGGCCTGCAGCGCATCGACGTCGGCCTGCACCTGGGTGCGGTCGAGGCGGAACAGCGGCTCGCCCTGGCGCACCAGCTGGCCTTCGCTGACCAGGATGCGGCTGACCACGCCCGCGCCCATGGACTGCACCGCCTTGCGCTTGCCCGACACCACCACGGTGCCTTGCACCGGCACGCCCTGGTCGAGCGGGGCGAAGCTGGCCCAGGCCATGAAGCCGCCGAAACCGACCAGGGTCAGCCACCACCCCAGACGAACATGGAAACGTGCATCACGGGTTTGCTGGCTCATGCGCCACCTCCGGCTTGCAGGGGTCGTTGCGCCGGGGCCTGGCCCATGGCGTGGAGGATGTCGCGGGCCGGGCCGAAGCCCTGCATGCGCCCTTCGTTCATCACCAGCAGCTTGTCGGCCTGGGCCAGCGCCGCGCTGCGGTGGGTCACCAGCACCACGGTGCGACCCTGAGCCTTGAGCTGGACGATGGCGTTGGCCAGGGCGGCTTCGCCGTGGCTGTCGAGGTTGGAGTTGGGTTCGTCGAGCACGATCAGCCGGGCATCGCCGTACAGGGCGCGGGCCAGGGCGATGCGCTGCTTCTGACCGCCGGAGAGATCCACCCCCTCCTCGCCCAGGCGCGTGTCATAGCCCTGGGGCAGGCGCAGGATCAGGTCATGCACGCCCGCCAGGCGCGCCGCCTCGACCACCTTGATGCCGTCCAGTTCGCCAAAGCGGGCGATGTTCTCGGCGATGCTGCCGCGCAGCAATTCGATGTTCTGCGGCAGATAGCCAATGTGCGGGCCCAACGCGTCGCGGTCCCATTGGCTGAGCTCGGCGCCATCAAGGCGCACATGGCCGCCGAGGGTCGGCCAGACGCCGACCAGCACCTTGGCCAGGGTCGACTTGCCCGAACCCGAAGCCCCCAGCACGCCGAGCAGTTCACCCGGCGCCAGGGCGAAGTGCACCTGCTGCAGGGTGGCCAGGTTGCGCCCGGGCGGGCCAGCGCTGACCTGCTCCACCGCCAGTTGCCCGGTAGGCACCGGCAGGGGCATCGGCGTCGGCGTCTCGGGGTGTTCGCGCAGCAGCCCGTCCAGGCGCTGGTAGGCCAGCTGCGCGCCGCTCCACTGTTTCCACACCGCAATCAACTGGTCGATCGGCGCCAGCACCCGGCCCATGAGGATGGAGCCGGCGATCATCATGCCCGGGGTCATCTGCCCTTCGATCACCAGCAGCGCGCCCAACCCCAGCACCAGCGATTGCAGGCACAGGCGCAGGCCCTTGCTGGTGGCGGTGATCACCGCCGAGGTGTCGCTGGCCTTGTTCTGCAGGTCGAGGAAACGTCCATGCAGGCTGAACCAGCGCTGGCGCAGCGCGCCAAGCATACCCATGGCCTGGATGCTCTCGGCGCTCTGCAACTGGCTGCCGGCCAGTTGCGTCGACTGCTGCTGGAAGCCACTGGCCTCGGCCAGGGTGGCATGGGTAAGGCGCTCGTTGAGGATCGCCAGGGCGATCAGCAGCAGCGCGCCGACCGTGGCCATGACGCCCAGCCAGACGTTGAAGGCGAAGATCACCGCCAGGTAGATGGGGAACCAGGGGGCATCGAAGAAGGCGAACAGCGCGGGGCCAGTGATGAACTGGCGCAGCTGGGTCAGGTCGCCCAGGGCCTGGCCGGCGGCGCCGTCGCGCTGGCGCAGATTGCGTTCGAAGGCGGCGCGATAGACCTTCAGGTTGAACGTCTTTTCCAACTGGTTGCCGACCCGAATGACAATGAAACTGCGTACGGCCTCGAGCCCGCCGATATAAACGAAGAAGCCGACAACCATCAATGTCAGCACCCACAAAGTTGTCGTGCTCTGTGAACTCAGTACACGGTCGTACACTTGAAGCATATATATCGACGGCACCAGCATGAGCAAGTTGATCAATGCCGTGAAACAGCCAACGCTGATCAACGTCGACTTATGTTCGCCGAGTGCCGCCCACAAAGGCGCCCCGGGCTTTTTGCTCGGTAGTTTCATGTTTCGCCCTTGCTTGCCTGAAACTTTTAAGTTTCAGGCCGGGTTTATTTGTCCAGGTGCTGGAGCACCAGTTGGGTACCGTCCGGCCGGGTCCAGGCGTAACGCTTGGCCCCCTCGCGGCTGAAGTGCACCACGCTGCTGCCGTCGCCGCCCACCAGGGCCAAGGTGTCAGGAGTCACCAGCCAGCTGCCGGGGCGCAGGCCCAGCAGGTCCCTGGCGCAATCCAGGTCGCCTTCGATTTCGCCTTCGTTGGCGCCCAGGTGCAGGTTGCAGGCTTGCACCTGCTGCTGTTCGGGGTAAAGCGTCCAATCACCGGCCATTTGCGCGGCGTTGGGGAGTAACAGGCTGCTCGCCATACCTACCTCGGTCATCGACATCAGGGTAATCGCGGCCAGCGCGATCGTTCGCAAGCTTGCTTTCATTCGTCTGCCTCGCCGACAAAAGGGCGACGCGCGAGCGCCGCCCCCTGTTACATCAGACCACGATGTCGGTGACAGCGGCCTGGCCAACGGTGGTCACCAGGAAATCAGCCGAGGCGTTTCCGGTGAAGTCGATGGACAGGCTGCCCAGGTTGGTGGCCTGGTCGTAGGTCAGCAGCGCCTCGCCGGCATGGCCGGTGAAGGCATTGACGAACTGCAGCGGCAGCTTGTTCACGGCGAACGCGGAGATGGCCGACAGGTCGATCTTGTCCACGCCCGAGGTGAAGTCCATGATGCGGTCCGGCGCCGCCTTGGTGGAGTCGCTGACAGCCGCGAACACGAAGGTGTCCGAGCCGCTGCCGCCCCACAGCTGGTCGGCGCCGCCGCCGCCGTAGATGATGTCGTTGCCGGCACCACCCTTGAGCACGTTGGCCAGCGCATTGCCGATCAGCAGGTCGTTGCCCGAGCCGCCGATGGCGTTCTCGATGGTCACGCCCTTGGCGATGGACACGTTGCCAACCATGCCGCCGACATCGGAGAACGACGCTTCGTTGAGGTTGATCTTCTGGTTCTGGGTGAAGCCCGAGAAGTCGAAGGTGTCGTTGCCGCCACCGTCCCACACCGAGAACACCAGTTTCGACGAGGCCGAGGTGGCCGAGTAGAAGTCGCGATCAGCGGTGGAGTTGAAGCCGTAGGTGGTGTCGCCGGCACGGGTGGCGTAGTTGGCGCCGTAGAGCTTCTGGATCGCCAGGATGTCGTCCATCAGCGGGGCCGAGGCGTAGTACTGCCCGCCGCCCTTGATGAAGTTCTGCCCGTTGTTGCTTTCGCTCCAGTAGCTCATGACGCTGTAGCCACGAGTGTCCTGGGCGTAGTCGGCGTCACGGTAGGTCGGGTTGCCTTCGCCGGCGTTGTAGTCGCCGGGGTGGGACAGGCCGAGCACGTGGCCGATCTCGTGGGTCAGGGTCTGGCGACCATAGTTGCCGGTGCCCGGGGTGATGTTGACCTGATAGCCGCTGTTGATCAGGTACCAGGACTCGCCCTTGTGCGAACCCGGGCCGTCGAACGGCAGGTAGGCGAACGCCGCGCCGCCGTTGCTGGCGCTGAAGTTGCCGAAGGTCATGTGGCCGTCACCGCCCGAGCCTGCCTCGGTGAAGGTGACCTTGGCCACGTCCGCCCAGGACTGCATGGAGAGCTTGGCCTGTTGTTTCTGCAGGTCGCTGAACTGGCTGAACGAGCCCAGTCCGCGGCTGTAGAAGTCAGACGGTGCCTTGGTCAGGAAGGTATAAGTAAGGCTGATCGTGCCGTCCTTGTTCAGGTCCTTCCAGGCTGCGCCATCACGCAGGAGGTGGTCGGCGGCCTGGTCGACCGTGAAGGACTTTTTGCCATTGATGTTCGCGCCGCCGCGATCGTACTGGTGGGCAAAGCTATCGATCAGGCCAAAGGACGAACTAGGTCCCTTCGGCTGCAGTGCGGAAACGGCCGAAACAATAGCGTTTTCTTTGACTTTCGACATGCAGGTTACTTCCTTGTTTACAAAAAAGCAGTTGATGTCAGACAGGATTTCCCACCTGGCGAGAACTTCCTGTCACTCGCCTTTATGAGGCGCAAAAAAACTGACACACAATGAAACTTGATGTCCAGCGTTTTTTGACGCCATTTTTTCGTTTTCGAAAACTCAACTGTGTCGTCCTAATTTGCGCAAACTGCGATGGATCAATGTCGGCAGCGACAAGCATTAGTTCCAATCATGTCTCCAGGACTTTATAGACAACGATTCGAAGTTTACTTTCGAAAATGCGACGAGTGCCTGTTGTTTGCCCTCAACGCTTCGTTTAGGCGCTTTACTACGCGACAACCTGCCGCACGACCCTCCGTCGCCTCGGCGTTGACTTGCCAGCGTGTGGAGCGCTCAGTAGGCGTTGGTCGAAGACCCCTTCCTGACAGGACGACACAATGACAAGGCTCACGGTGCAATCCGGCGATTTCTTGCAAGGTGAAGGCGAGTATCGCAATGGAGCGCTCACACTCAAGACCCCGCGCAGCCCTTCGCCCGGCGAGCGCATTTCGCTGGCGCGGATTACGGATCTGAAACTGGCCAACCTCGAATCGACCCGCAGCTTGGGCACCGCCCTGGGCTGGGGAGTGGCCGGCGCCCTGGTGGCCGGCCCGGTCGGCCTGCTCGCCGGCCTGCTGCTGGGCGGCAAGGAAGAGGAAGTCACCTTCCTTGCCACCTTCAAGGATGGCCGCAAGCTGCTGGCCATCACCGACGGCAAGACCTGGTCGAAGATCGACGACAACTGGCGCCGTTACCAGCGCCCGGCGGCGGCCTGAATCGCGCCCCGCTTCGTTCGTATTGACTGTACTGGCGTCATCGCCGGCAAGCCGGCTCCCGCAGGAAACGCGCATGCCTAAGCCTTGTGCGGTATCGGTGGGAGCACAGGCGCGCCGGATCCCACGTCTGCATCCCTGAAAGCCTCGGCAGCCTGCTACCATGGCGCCCTTTTGCCTGCCCGACAGCTGCCGAGCGATAACGGCGCGTCTGCTTTTCAAGGAGCCTTGCATGACCCCGCTTCGCCCCCGCCTGCCCTTGGGCCTGCTCGGCCTGGGCCTTGCCCTGCACAGTGGCCATGGCCTTGCCGACGACAGTGTGGCCCTGGCCCCCGTGCGCATTTCGGATGTTCAGGACAGCGGCTACCAGGCACGCGAAGCCCAGGTCGGCGGCCTGCACAGCGCGTCGCTGCTCGACACCCCGGCAGCGGTCAGCGTGTTCAGCCGCCAGCTGCTGGACGACCGCCAGGTGCGCAAGCTAAGCGAGGTGCTGCAGAGCGATGCCTCGGTGGGCGAAAGCTATGCGCCGATCGGCTATTACGAGAACTTCAACGTGCGCGGCTTCGAGCTCAACGCCGCCAGCAGCTACCGGGTCAACGGCCAGACCATCGCCGGCGAGCAGAACGTGGCGCTGGAGAACAAGCAGCAGGTGGAGCTGCTCAAGGGACTGTCCGGGTTGCAGAGCGGCGTGTCAGAGCCCGGCGGGCTGGTCAACTACGTGACCAAGCGCCCGGAGGATGTGCGCAGCATGAGCGTGTCGAGCAACGAACAGGGCGAGCGCTACCTGGCCACCGACCTGGGCGGCTGGTTCGGCGCCGAGCGCCAGCTGGGCCTGCGGGCCAACCTCGCCCACGAGGACATTCGCTCCTATGTCGATCATGCCGACGGCAAGCGCGACTTCGCCTCCGTGGCGCTTGACTGGCAGATCAACCCGAATGCCGTCCTGGAGCTGGATGCCGAGTACCAGCACCGCGAGCAGTATTCGGTACCCGGCTATCAACTGCTTGGCGGCAACCAGCTGCCCCATGGCGTCGACCCCAAGGATCACCTGGCCTGGCAGTCCTGGGCCAAGCCCGTGCAGAACGACTCGCTGAACCTGGGCGGGCGCTTCAAATACCAGTTCAACGACAACTGGAACGGTACCCTCAGCGCCTCGCGCAGCAAGGTAGTAATTGATGACTACAGCGCATTCGCCTGGGGTTCGAGCGAAGGGTCCTACTTCGGCAGCAATGGCGACTACGACATCTACGATTTCCGCAGCCCTGACGATACCCGCCGCATCGACGAAGCCCAGGCCATGCTCGACGGGCGCTTCGATGCCTTGGGCGTGAGCCATGAGCTGACCGTCGGCACCAGTGCGCAACGCCGCACGCTCGACCAGCGACCGGGCTACAACGAGTGGCGAGGCACGGGCAACATCCATACCGGTGCGCCAGCGGTGGAGCCGTCGGACAAGCCCATTGGCAGTAGTGAACGCCGCCTGGACAGCCGCCAGTACGGCCTGTTCTTCAGCGACCGCATCACCTTCAACGACAATTGGCAGACCGTGATCGGTGCCCGGGAAGTGCGCCTGGATGAAAAGACCTGGGACCAGAATGGCGTCGCCGGGCGCCACACCCGACAGTACCAACTGCTGCCCAACGCAGCTTTGATCTACAAGCCGCAGCCGGACACCACCTTGTACGCCAGCTATGCGAAAGGCTTGTCCTCGGGTGGCACCGCCCCCTGGTATGCCAGCAACGCGTTCGAAATCCTCGCCCCGACCCTGTCGCGCCAGCTCGAAGTCGGCATCAAGCGTGACTGGCAGGGCATGAGTTTCAGCGCGGCCCTGTTCCAGATCCGCCAGGCGTACCAGTATGCCCGCCCCGACGGAACTCCGGCGCCGACCTACGTGCAGTCGGGCCAGCAGAAAAACACCGGCCTGGAACTCGGCGCCAGCGGCTGGGCAACCTCCAACCTGCAGATCCAGGCCAGCGCCGCAGTGATCCGCGCCCGGGTGCAAAACAGCGACACCGCCGCCTACGAAGGCCACCAGGCAATCAACGTGCCGCGCCTGCGCGCCGCGCTGCAGGCCGACTACGCCCTGCCCGTCCCCGGCCTGGCCCTGCTCGGCGGTGCACGCTACAGCGCCAGCAAGTACGCAAGCTCAGCAGGCAATGTCGAAGTCGGCGGCTACACCGTATTCGACATCGGCAGCCGCTATCGCAGGAACATCGGCGGCTACGACACCGTGCTGCGCCTGACCGTGGACAACGTCTTGGACAAGCGCTACTGGCGCGACGTGGGCGACTACCTGGGCGACAACTACCTGTTCCAGGGCGCGCCGCGCACGGCACGACTGTCGGCCTCAGTAAGTTTCTAAAGGGGCTGCTTCGCAGCCCATCGCCGGCAAGCCGGCTCCCACAGGAGATCGCATTACCTTGTGGGAGCCGGCTTGCCGGCGATGCGATCGCACAGGTAAAAACAAACCGACAAACAAAAAGCCCCCGAACCTTTCGATTCGGGGGCTTCTCGTAGAATGTGGCGGTGAAGAAGGGATTTGAACCCTTGATACGATTTCTCGTATACACACTTTCCAGGCGTGCTCCTTCGACCACTCGGACACTTCACCGTTTTCTCTTCAAGCTATTCAGCCTGTCGAGGCGCGCTAATTTAGTAGAAGAGCTTTTACTTGGCAAGCATTTTTTTCAGAATTTTCATGTGCTTAAGGCAATTGGCCGAAAACTCCGGCCGATCAGGGCAATGCTGCCAATGTGCCCAGCGCTTTTTCCTGCCCGCCAGGCGCTGCCCAGAGGGTGCAAGGCACAGCGGCGCGACACTGACTGATCAGTCAGTCTTGGCACTTTACCTGGCCGGCGCCGCTGGGTAACGTCGTCGCCACGCCATCCAAAGGACTCTGCCATGAGCGAGCTGATTACCTACCACGCCGAAGACGGCATCGCCACCCTGACCCTGAACAACGGTAAGGTTAACGCCATCTCCCCGGATGTCATCAAGGCCTTAAACGCCGCGCTCGATCGCGCCGTCGAGGAACGCGCGGTGGTGATCATCACCGGCCAGCCGGGCATCCTCTCCGGCGGCTACGACCTCAAAGTGATGACCGCCGGCCCCAAGGAGGCCGTTGGCCTGGTAACCGCCGGCTCCACCCTGGCCCGGCGCCTGCTGTCGCACCCCTTCCCGGTGATCGTCGCCTGCCCCGGCAATGCCGTGGCCAAGGGCGCCTTCCTGCTGCTGTCGGGCGACTACCGCATCGGTGTCGAAGGCCCTTACAAGATCTGCCTGAACGAAGTGCAGATCGGCATGACCATGCACCACGCCGGTATCGAGCTGGCCCGTGATCGCCTGGGCCGTGCGGCATTCCAGCGCTCGGTGAACAATGCCGAGGTGTTCGACCCGCAGGGTGCCCGGGAAGCCGGCTTCCTCGACAAGGTGGTGCCCGCCGAGCAGCTGCACGAGACCGCCCTGGCCGCCGCGCGCGAAATGAAGAAGCTGAACATGCTGGCGCACAAGAACACCAAGCTGAAGGTGCGCAAGGCCCTGCTGGAGGCGCTGGACGAGGCGATCCTGGCGGACCAGAACCACCTGGGCTGAGTCCGTCCAGGGATTTTCCTCACAGGACTTCGTGGGAGCGGGATTGCCCGGCGATGCGATCACCCAGGGTGAGGCCATCGCCGGGAAAGCCCGCTCCCGCATGATCTCCAGCGCTCAGCAACGTTTGCCCCCACCAGTGCACACCCGTACACTGCGCCGCGACTGTCCGGTGTGAGTCGTACCATGCTTTATATGCTCCGCATGCTCCTGTTGGCGCTGCACTTTCTGCTCGTGGGTGTCGTCGGCCTGGTGATTGGCCTGCTGCGCCCGTTCAACCCCGACAACAGCCGCCTGTTCGCCCGCCTGTACAGCGTGCCGGCCGCCTGGTTGCTGCGCATCAAGGTCAAGGCCGAGGTCGGCCCGCTGTGGGACCAGCCCCCCGGTTGCGTGATCATCGCCAACCACCAGTCCAACTATGACCTGTTCATCCTCGGCCAGGTGGTGCCCCGGCGTACCGTGGCCATCGGCAAGAAGAGCCTGGGCTGGATCCCGCTGTTCGGGCAGTTGTTCTGGCTGGGCGGCAATGTGCTGATCGACCGCAAGAACGCCTATCAGGCACGCAAGGCCATGCAGACCACCACCCGAACCCTGCGCGACGATACTTCGATCTGGATCTTCCCCGAGGGCACGCGCAACCCCGACGAACAGTTGCTGGCGTTCAAGAAAGGCGCTTTCCACATGGCGATCGAGGCCGGCGTGCCGATCGTGCCGGTATGCGTCAGCCGCTACACCAGGCGCCTGAGCCTGAACAGCTGGCGCCAGCGCACGGTGATAATTCGCTCGCTGGCCCCCATCGCCACTGCTGGCCTGACCCAACAGGACCTGCCAACGCTGATCGAGCAATGCCGAATCCAGATGCAGCATTGCATCGACCATATGGAAAGCGAGCTTATCGCGCCCTGACCCGCCACCTCTCGCCGGACTTGCTCCGTGCCGCGACACGGCCCAAGCTGTATCGCGTGTTCAATCGAATAAGCGGACAACCATGGGTCGAGTCGTCGCGGCAGCGGTGTACAGCGCCGGCAGGAAGGTCACCAATATCAGCCTCGACGAAGGCGCCGTATGGGCCAGCAAGCCCGGACACTTCGTGTGGATAGGCCTGGAAGAGCCCAATGCCGAGGAATTGGCCAACCTGCAGCGCCAGTTTGGCCTGCACGAACTGGCCATTGAGGATGCCCTGGAGAAACACAGCCGGCCAAAGCTGGAAACCTTCGGCGACGCGCTGTTCATCGTCACTTACTCCCCAGTGCGCCACGAAGGGAAGCTTGAGTTCATCGAGACCCACATTTTCGCCGGCAATGGCTACATCATCACCTGCCGCAACGGCCACTCGAAGTCCTACGCCCTGGTGCGCCAACGCTGCGAGGCGCGGCCGTTGCTGCTCGAGCACGGCGAAGACTTCGTGCTCTACGCTCTGCTGGACTTCGTCACCGAGAACTACCAGCCGGTCAGCGAGGCCATTCACGGTGAAATCGAAGAGCTGGAGCACAGCGTGCTCAGCAATTCACTCAAGGAAGAAGACATTCAGCGCCTGCACAGCCTGCGCCGCGACATCCTGCGCCTGCGCCGCTACGTGGCTCCGATGGTGGAAGTCAGCGAAGAGCTGCAGCGCTTGAGCTTCCCGTTCATCGACAAGAACATGCGCCCGTATTTTCGCGACGTGCAGATCCACGTGACTCGGCAGATGGAAGATTTGGCCGGCATCCGCGACATCGCCAGCCAGACCATCGAGATCGGCATGCTGCTGGAGTCATCACGGCAAAGCATCACCCAGCGCAAGTTCGCGGCCTGGGCGGCGATCCTGGCGTTTCCCACGGCAATTGCCGGGATCTACGGGATGAATTTCCAGAACATGCCTGAGCTGGGCTGGCACTACGGCTACTTTACCGTGCTGGGGGTGATCGGCCTTGGGTGTTCGGGGCTGTACTTCAGTTTCAAGCGGTCGGGCTGGTTGTAACGCCAAGAGCGTGGGAGCGGCGGTTCGCCGCTGCGACTTGGCCCGCGATTACCGGCGAAGCCGGTGCCATCTCCCACGCGCCCCCAGTCAACATGGATCTCAGATCACGCGACTACCGGGCTGCTGGACGAAGCGCAGCATCCACTCGCCCACCAGATCCCCCTGGTGCTCGGTGGCAAGGCTGGCCACCGCCTTGGCATAGACTTCGTCGCCCAACGAGGCCTGGCGCGCGTCGAGCAGCGCCCGGGAATAGTCGTGGACGAACTCCGGGTGACCCTGGAAGCACAGCACCTGGTCACGGATATGGTAGGCGGCGTTGGGGCAGAAATCGCTCGAGGCGATCACCGTGGCCCCTTCGGGCAGCTTGGTGACCTGGTCCTGGTGACTGATCAGCAAGGTCAGCTCGGATACCTGCGGGTCCATCCACGGCGCATGGGCCGCCAAGCTGTAGCGGTGGATGCCCACGCCCCAGCCCTTGTCGGCGCGCTCGGCCTTGCCGCCGAGAGTCAACGCCAACAATTGGTGACCGAAACACACCCCCAGCAGCTTCTCGCCCCGCTCATACAACTTGAGCAGGTAGGCCTTGAGCGTCTGGATCCACGGATCGTCGCCGAACGAGTCGGCCTTGCTGCCGGTCACCAGGTAGGCATCGAAGGTTCGCTCGGCCGGCGGATAATCGCCATTCATCACGTTGTACACATCAAACTCGGCGGCGATCGGCTGGCGTGAAAACAGCTGCTCGAACATCCTTCCGTAGCCCTGGTACTGCGCGATCAACTCCGGCCGCAGGACATCGGTTTCAAGGATGCAGATGCGTAACGACATAGCGGTAGTCCTGAACGACATGTGGGTGGGATTTGCTGTAAAGACTGACGCGAAAGGGGCGTACAAGCAAGTAGGATGTCCAGACGAACGGTAGGCCCTGTAACCCTTGGTAACCCTTGCCGCGCACTCGTCTAGCGTCAGCGTGCCAGCGGGGTGGCCAGTGGCCTTAAAGCCATGAGGAAGCGAAATGATTTTTTTTAGAGCAAAGGGTTCTGAAACAGGGATGACGCGGGCCCTAGTGTTGGTTGTATATCCAGAAACACGCGGCAAGCAGTGAGGACGTTCGATCACGCCACTGCGATCGACCCGAAGCCAGACAAGGAAGCCAAGGGTTATTCAGGAATAACAACAAGAAGGCGGTCCGCCATGTTCAGACAATCCAAAGTACGCCAAGCCGGGCTCATACTCTTCGCCACGACCCTGCTGCTGATCCTGCCCAACCTTACCCGGTTGTTCGGTTGACCCAGCACTGGCCTTTTCCAAGCGTGCGTGGGTAACCTGCCGACCTTGAAGGTTGGAGATTTCCCATGCGCCTGTGCCTTACCCTGCTCTGCTTGCTGATTCCCCTGCCAGCGCTGGCCGCGCAACTGACCCTCGATCTGGGTGACGGCAGCCGGCACTGGCAGAGCGAGCAACTGCTCACCCATCCCCTGGCGAGGGACGTCACTATTGAACAGGACGTTGCCTACAAGCGCACCATGCATTACCGCGCCGTACCGCTGGCAGCACTGCTCGAGGGCGTGAAACCGAGCGACCACCTACAGGCGGTGGCCCTCGACGGTTTCGCTGCGGAAATGCCCGCCGGCCCGCTGTTGCAGCCAGGCCCGGCACAAGCCTGGCTGGCCATCGAGGACAACGCCCGGCCTTGGCCGCCACTCGGCCAGGGCAAGGCGGGAGCCGGGCCGTTCTATCTGGTATGGACCCAGCCCCAGGCGAGCGGCATCCGCCCGGAACAATGGCCGTTCCAGATCGCCAGCATTCGCAGCCTGGCAGCGGTCGAGGTGCGCTTCCCCGCCCTGTTGCCAGACCCAGCGCTGCCTGACGCGGATCCAGTGCGCCAGGGCTTTGCCCTGTTCCAGCAGAATTGCCTGGCCTGCCACCGCCTCAATGGCGCTGGCGATGCGCACCTGGGCCCTGACCTGAACCTGCCGCACAACCCTACCGAATACTTTCAGCCGGCATTCCTGCGCCAATACATTCGCGATCCGCAGAGCCTGAGGCACTGGCCGCAGGCCAAGATGCCTGGGTTCTCCACCCAGGTGCTGAGCGACCAGGAACTCGATGCATTGCTGGCATACCTGAAGCATATGGCCGGGCGCAAACCACGGTAGAACGCACGGGGCCGCGTTACCTAGGCAATCGGCCGTTCCTGCTTGACGCCCCAACCCTCGACCTCGCCGCCATGGGGCGACACGAGCCGTTCGAAGGCCTGCTCGAAAGCGCCGATGCCGCCATGGGTGGCGTACATCACCTTGCTCAGTTCCAGATGCCAGGCACCGTCGTCGCGCTCGCTCACCTGGGCGCTGAGCGACTCGCCACGGAACTGCACGGCCGCCCGGCGTGCGGCGGCCTCGTCGGGAAACACGGCATAGAACTCGATGGGATGAATACGGGTGAAATCGAAACCGCCAGCTTTCATCTGGCGCAGGACACTGCTGCTGATGTCGTCGTATTGGCTGCTCATGAAACGTCCTCCTGCAAAGCAATGGATAGACTTTCAGTGCACAAAGCACCTGCCTGGCAAGCGTGCCATGCCTGGCAATTCGAGCTGATGCAAGACGCGAGTGGAATCGACGCGGACCCGCAGATTTGGCCGGCGCCTGTCTCCAGCGTAGTGCCTGTGCAGGCACTGCGCCAGAGCGTAGCGGCTCAGGGTAGCTGGCGAATGGTGGTGATGGTCACGCCGCTCTGCTCCTTGAGCCAGCGTGCCGTGGGGGAAAAGCTGCGATCCTGGAAGTCATTGAGGTCAAGTTCATCCATTAGCGGGAACAAACGCGAACGGATGGCGCGTGCGGCGTCCTCCTCGCTGGGGCATTGCTCGGCATTGAGCAGCAGTGTCTGCGGCTCGCCCTTCTGGTCGGCAAAGCTGACTTCCCATGCTTTCATCGATCAGCCCTCGCTGGCGCAACGGTGAATGGAACTGCGTATTAGCTTGACCATGACACAGCGGCAAATGTTCAGCCGCGTGCATGACAACCACATGAAAAAAGCCCGCCGGTCAACGGCGGGCTTCCTGAGGCCACTAGGCGCTACTACTTCGGCGTGCCGTGGACGACGCCGGCGGTGTTGTCCAGCAGGCTCTTGGTAGCCGTCTGGATGTAGGCCTCGAGCTTCTGGAGCATCTCCGGCTGGTCGGGGCTTTCGATCAGCTCGGCCTTGAACTCCCGGCCCAACTGGTAGCGATACATCCGCGGGGTCATGTCCTTGGACTCGATGAGGATGCGGTCGCCCTGCACCAGGCCAACGATCTGCTCGCTGCCAGACGGCTTGATCATGCCCACGCCCTGGTCGCCCTCAGGCAGGTTGAGCAGATCGCGGCCCCAGCACTGGTGGCGGGCCTGGCCACCGAGACGGCCCATGATGGTCGGCACGATGTCGACCTGGGTACCCACGGTATGGTTGACAGCGCCAAACTTCTCCTGGATACCTGGGGCGATCAGCAGCAGCGGCACGTTGAAGCGGCCAAGGTCCAACTCGGTGACCTGCTGGTGGTTGCCAAAGCCGTGGTCGCCGACGATGACGAACAGCGTGTCCTTGAAATACGGCTCCTTGCGTGCCTTTTCGAAGAACTGGCCCAGCGCCCAGTCGGAGTAGCGCATGGCGGTCAGGTGCTCGTCCAGGCGGCCCTGCCCGGTGACCTTCTCCACCGGCAGGTCCTTGGGCAAGGCATACGGGGTGTGGTTGGAGAGGGTCTGCAGCAGCGCGTAGATCGGCTTCTTGCCGTCATGCTTGGCCAGCTCTTCGTTGCCACGGTCGAACATGTCCTGGTCGGACACGCCCCAGGTCGGGTCGGAGAACACCGGATTGACGAAGTCGTTGCGGCCAATGAAGGTGGTCATGCCCTGGTTGCCGAAGAAACCGGACTGGTTGTCCCAGGCGAAGTCACCGTTGTAGACGTAGACGTCGTCATAGTCGCGGGCGCTGAGCAGCGCTGGCAGGCCGGACAGCTTGTGGCCGCCTTCCGGGGTCTGCATCAGGTACTCGAAGCCCGGCAGGTTGGGGAAGCAGGCCATGGTGGCGAACATGCCCTGGTGGGTATGGGTGCCGTTGGAGAAGAAGCGGTCGAACAGCAAACCCTCCTTGGCCAGCTTGTCGAAGTACGGGGTGATGTTGTTCGGGCTGCCCAGGGCGCCGACCGAGTGACCGGCGAAGCTTTCCATGAGGATCACCACGACGTTCTTGACCCCCAGCGTGTTCGCCGCAGGCGGCACGAAGTCACGGCGAATCGCGGCCTCGTCGGCATCGACCAGGGTGTCGTTGGCGGTCAGCAGCTGCTCGCGCACGGTCTGTGTGGCCAGCGGCTGGTCCAGCACGGGCTTCCAGATATTGCCGCGGTCTTCGCCAAAGCGGCTCTTTGCGGCATCGATCAGGGTCAGGGTGCCGTTCAGGCCCAACTGGTTGACGAAGTTGGAGTCGGTGGTGAAGGCATCACCCCAGCGCATCGGCGGTCCCTGGCGCAGGGTGCCACGGGCGGCGACCACGGCCACCAGCAGGACCACCATGAACACCGCCAGGCGCCCGTACCAGGGCGCCAGCTTGGCGCTGCCCAAAGCCTGGACACTGCCGTTGCCGCGGGTCAAGCGATCGATGCCCTTGAACAGCAGGCTCAGCAGCCAGGTGCCGAACAGCCAGGCCAACAGGTAGCGGACCACCGGGAAGCCGTACCAGAGCATGCTCATGACGGTCTTGGGGTCTTCCTTGATGTACTGGAACACCAGGCCGTTCAGGCGCTGGTGGAACTCGCGGTAGAAGTCCATCTCCATCAGGCCGAGGAACATCACCACGCTAGATGCAATGGTCAGCCAGAAGCGGAACAGGCCACGGCGGGCCATCAGCCAGGGGCTGAGCAGCGCCAGCAGCAACGGGATGCTGATGTACACCACCACGCGCAGGTCGAAGCGCAGGCCGTTGAAGAAGCCCTCGGCAACGGTCGAGTATGGCGTGTCGCCGATCATGTCGCTGTTGTAGACCAGCAGCGCCAGGCGCACCAGGCTGAGCATCAGCATGATCACCAGGCCACTGAGCAACGTGTAGGCCAGGTGGGATTTCAGGGTCGGCGAGAACGAGCCTCGCACACCCTGTTGCTTCAAGGCGTCCGTGTTAGCCATGAATGGAGAGGTCCTAGGATTGCGGTTTGCGGGAAGGCGAAAGCGCCAATAGCCTGGTGGTCTGGCCCTTGTGGGCAAGGTGAGACCAAGGCCGCATTGTGCGGCGCGGATTTTCAAAAATCGAGTGTGAAAATTTTGTCGAGAGCAGCCTGCCCTTACAAAGTTACACAGTTGCGAGGTGAGGCCTCAGATCCGCACATTGCCCCGTGGCCCGGCGATCGCCCAGATGATCAGCCCCAGCACCGGCAGCAGCAGGATCAGCAGGATCCAGAGCACCTTGATCCCCACCTCGGCGCCGCTCTTGAGCACATTGAGAATGGCCCAGATGTCAAGGGCCAGGATGATCAAGCCAACCAGGCTGTTGAAGGTGGAACCCATGATGCTGCTCCCGCACGGTGTGTGTGCTGCAGAGCATAGCTGGCTATGGCCCCGATAGAAGGGAATCCTTGGTCGGGAATGCCGGTCAGTGGATAGACTGCTGATATCCACTGCTCTCGAGGTTCGCATGCCCCCTGCCCACACTCAAAGCGCCAGCTCTGACTCCATCCTCAGCGCCTGGCGGCACCAGGCCGTGCAGGCTCCCTGGCTCAGCGCCGGCCTGGTGCTGAGCCTGCTGGCCATCGGCGCATTGCTGCTGGCGAGCATCTGGAACGCGGTCAACGGCGATCATGCCGACCACCTGCACCTGGCACTGCTCGGCGGCCTGTCCGGCTTCGGCGCCACCGCCCTGGGCGCGGTGCTGGCGGTGATCCTGCGCGACGTCAGCGCGCGCACGCAGGACGTCATGCTCGGTTTTGCCGCTGGCATGATGCTCGCCGCCAGTTCATTCTCGCTGATCCTGCCGGGCCTGGATGCTGCCCGCGAGATCACCGGCAACGGCCCGGCGGCGGCCTTCACCGTGGTGCTGGGCATGGGCCTTGGGGTGCTGCTGATGCTGGGCCTGGACCGCTTCACCCCGCACGAGCATGAAAGCACCGGCCCCTGCGGCCCGCAGGCCGAGCGGGTGAGCCGGGTTTGGCTGTTCGTGTTGGCAATCACCCTGCACAACCTGCCGGAGGGCATGGCCATCGGCGTGAGTTTCGCCAACGGCGACATGGCCATCGGCCTGCCGCTGACCAGCGCCATCGCCATCCAGGACATCCCCGAAGGCCTGGCCGTGGCCCTGGCACTGCGCGCCACGGGGCTGTCGAACTTCAAGGCTGCGCTGGTGGCGATTGGCTCCGGGCTGATGGAACCGCTGGGCGCGGTGATCGGCCTGGGCATCTCCACCGGCTTCGCCCTGGCCTACCCGATCAGCATGGGCCTGGCAGCCGGGGCAATGATCTTCGTGGTGTCCCACGAGGTGATCCCGGAAACCCACCGCAATGGGCACCAGACCGCGGCAACACTGGGGTTGATGGGCGGTTTCGCGGTGATGATGTTCCTCGATACCGCGCTGGGTTGACAGGCCGGTCGCGCAGCCCGCTCCCAGGGGCTGCGCGACGGCTACGGCTCAGATGTGCACTGCCACCTTCAGCGCTTCCAGCGCCGGCTCCACCTTGATACCAACGGCCTCGCCCAGCTCCAGCACACGGGCCAGGTCGTGCTGCCCGACCATGATCATCTGCAGCTCATCGTCGAGTAATTGGCTGAAGTTCAGCAACACGTAGCCACCGGCTTCCTTGTTCAGCGCACCCATCTGCACCTGGATGCGGTTGAGCGCGGTGAGCGCCTCGGTGCGCGCCAGCTGCTTGGGCTTGAGGGTGAAGGGCACGCTCTTGTCGAACGAGTCGCTGATCTGCTGGAACAGGTCCTGGTAGTTGTCGGCCTGGAACAGCACGGTATCGGGCAGGCTGCCGACCACCACCCATTCACCCAGCGGGAAGGGAAAGGTCTCGTCGTAGTTGATGTCCGGATTGGCGGCGAGGAAGGCGGCGGGGTCGGCGTAGGCCTCGGCGGCCTCGGCGGCGATGCGCTCGATATCTTCATCGCGCATGCAGCCGGCGCCGATGAGACTGATGAATTCGAGCAACTGGTCTTTCATGGGGGGGCCTGCGGGTTGGCGTGAAAGGCGCCAAGGATAGCCGCAAAAGCCCCCAGGGAGTTAGCCGGCCAATGCTTCGAGACGTGCCGCGCTATCCATCGCCCCCATGGTGCGGGCCGCCATCAGCGCAGTGGCGCCGGCGGCATCGCGGTGCGCGGGGTCGGCACCCTGGGCCAACAGATAGTCGATGATCTCCAGGCGGTTGAACATTGCCGCCAGCATCAATGCGCTACGACCGTCAGCGGCGGCGGCATCCACCGGCACGCCGTGTTCCAGCAGCAGACGGATCATCGCGAGATCACCCTTGAAGGCGGCGCCGGCTATGGGCAACTGGCCGTTGTCATTGGCGATCAGCGGGTCGGCACCATGGGCCAGCAGCACCTGCACGGCGTCATGGTGACCGTGGTAGCTGGCCAGCATCAGCAAGGTGTCGCCCTTGTGGTTGCGCAGGTTGGCGGGCAGGCCGTTATCGAGCAGGCGGCCGAGCATTGTCGCGTCGCCGCGGCGGGCGCGCTCGAAAACCTCCTCGGCGAAGGCTGCGGCTTCTTCTATGGTCATGGTGGCGGGCTGGTGATCGAACATCGGGAACCTCCTGGCATCTGGCAATTGGCCCAAGTGTCCATCAGGCAGCAACGACAGGTCCAAGGTTCAGATTCTATCGGCGACAGAGAGCCAGGCTATGACCGTGCAAAATGCACTGTGCAAAATGCACGGGCGTGCAGAATGCAATGCAGGCATCTGCAAAATCAAACATAACATATTGATTTTAAATGACTTTATTTTAACAAAAGGCTGGCACGGTCACTGCAATCATCAACTCAAGTCTGCCAGTACAACAGTCAGGAGTTGATATGGACCTCATCCAGCAAAAATTCGCCTCGCTCTTCACCGCCTATCAGGTAGCTACTCAGCCGCGACCCGACGGCGGCGTGTTGCTGACCCTGCGCGCCAGCGATGGCGTGGTGACTCGCCGGGTGCTGTCCTATGCGCAACTGCACAGCGCCGAGCAACTGTCGTGGGCGATCAGCGCCATCCGCCGCGATCTTGCCGAACAAGCGAGCGAGCTGCCGGTGATTTCCATGCTGCAGAGCCAGCAACGCTTCGCCCTGCCCACCTACCGCTAAGCGCGCAACCCGTTCGCGGGGCAGCTTCTGCTCACCCTTGGAGGGTGTGAGCAGAAGCTGCCCCGCGAGTTCATTCAGAGTTCGTCGAAACCTACAAATTGCCGCGCCATTGCATCCCCGGTGAAGCGTGGCTGCACACCCTGCTCGCTGCCGAACAGGCGCAGCGCCAGGCAGAATGGGCTGGCCCCCAGGTCCAGCCAGCGATGCGTGCCGGCCGGCACCAGCAGCACGTCATCTTTCTCGCACAACACGGCATACACCGCGCCGCCCAGGCGCAGGCTGACCTGTGCACGCCCGCTGATCATCGCGAACACTTCATCGCTGTCATGTACATGCTCATCACGCAGGTCGGCCTGGCTCAGGTCGGTGCCATCGCGGCTGAGCACGCCAAATACCACGCTGCCGTGCTCGGTCATCAGTTGGTCGAGCGGCCCACGGCACGCCGCGACCACTTCATCCTGGCTGCTGCCCGGGCGCAGGCGCGCGCCGGACTGCCAGCGGCCGAAGCGCACGCCCTGCTCGGCCAGGGTCGCGGCGATGTCGTCGTGGTGGGTCAGCACCTTGTGCGGCAGGTCCGGACTGGACAGGTCGAATACGCTGAGGATGCTCATCAGGGGTGGTTCCTGCTTTCTTTGAGTCGGAAGGCAATGATAACGGCTGCCGCGAGCGCCGCGACGCTAGCCATACCAAAGGTGAAGTGTGGGCCCAGCAGTTTCCAGCTGTAGCCCGAGTACAGCGCGCCCAGGGCACCGCCGGTGCCTGACAGCGCCGCATACAGCGCCTGGCCCTGGCCCTGTTGGCGAGCGCCGAAGCTGGCCTGGACAAAGGCAATGGCCGCGGCATGGAAACAACCGAACGTGGCCGCGTGCAGTACCTGGGCGAACACCAGCACCGCCGGGATATCCGCCAGGTTGCCAAGCAACAACCAGCGCAGCGCCGCCAGCAGGAAGCTGGCCAGCAGCACCTTGCGCACCGAGCAGCGGGCGAAGATCCGGCTCATGACCATGAACACCAGCACTTCGGCCACCACGCCAAGCGCCCATAGCAAGCCGATGGCACCGCGGCTGTAGCCCAGGTGCTCCAGGTGCAGGGTGAGGAAGGTGTAGTACGGCCCGTGGCTGAGCTGCATGAGGGCCACGCACACATAGAAGGCCAGTACCCCAGGCGCCCGCACCTGCCTGAGAAAGCCCCCTGCCCCGCGCTGCTCGGCCTGCTCGACGGGTTGCGCATTGGGCACCCAGAGGCTGGCGACGACGATACCGGCCATGATCGCCACCAGCGCCAGTGGGTAGATGTCCAGGCTCAGCCATTCGAACAGGCGCCCGAGGCCCACCACGGCGAGGATGAAGCCGATCGAGCCCCATAGCCGTACCTGGCTGTAACGCGAGGTCTGGGCATGCAGGTGGGCCAGGGTGATCACTTCGAACTGCGGCAGCACCGCGTGCCAGAAGAAGGCGTGCAACGCCATGACCAGCGCCAGCCAGGCGTAGCTCTTGCCGAAGAAGATCAGCGAGAAGGTCGCCAGGGTCGACAGCGCGCCCAGGCGCACGATCAACAGGCGTTGGCCGCTGCGGTCACCGAGCCAGCCCCACAGGTTGGGAGCAACGCAGCGCATGAGCATGGGGATGGCCACCAGTTCGCCGATGCGCGCCGGGGAGAAGCCCAGGTGGTCGAAGTACAGGGCCAGGAACGGCGCGGTGGAGCCGAGCAGGGCGAAGTAGAAGAGGTAGAAGCTGGAGAGACGCCAGTAGGGGATTGAGGACATCGTTCGGCCCTTGGTGATGACCTGTTCCTGCCCTATCGCCGGCAAGCCGGCTCCCACAGGTCCGCTGCAGGACTCAAGCCTGCGGTATTCCTGTGGGAGCCGGCTTGCCGGCGATAAGGCCAGCGCAGGCGGATCAGAGCTGGCCCAGTACCGGGGTGCCCACCCTCACTTCGGCATTCTGCGCCCGGTGGCGCAGCAGGTGATCCATCAAGGCGATGGCCATCATCGCCTCGGCGATCGGCGTGGCGCGGATGCCGACGCAAGGGTCGTGACGGCCCTTGGTGATCACCTCCACCGGTTTGCCATCGACGTCGATGGAACGGCCCGGGGTGGTGATGCTCGAGGTCGGCTTGAGCGCCAGGTGGGCGACGATCGGCTGGCCCGAGGAAATGCCGCCGAGGATGCCGCCGGCGTTGTTGCTGAGGAAGCCCTCGGGCGTCATCTCGTCACGGTGTTCGGTGCCGCGCTGGGCGACACTGGCGAAACCGGCGCCGATCTCCACGCCCTTGACCGCGTTGATGCTCATCAAGGCATGGGCCAACTCGGCGTCGAGGCGGTCGAAGATTGGCTCGCCCAGGCCCGGCATCACGCCTTCGGCGACCACGGTGATCTTCGCCCCCACCGAATCCTGGTCGCGGCGCAGCTGGTCCATGTAGGCCTCGAGCTCCGGCACCTTGTCCGGGTCGGGGCTGAAGAAGGCGTTTTGCTCCACCGACTCCCAGGTCTTGAACGGGATCTCGATCGGCCCGAGCTGGCTCATGTAGCCGCGCACGCGGATGCCCTGGGTGGCCAGGTACTTCTTGGCAATGGCGCCGGCCGCCACGCGCATGGCGGTTTCGCGCGCCGAGCTGCGGCCACCGCCACGGTAGTCGCGGATGCCGTACTTGTGGTGGTAGGTGTAATCGGCGTGGGCCGGGCGGAACAGGTCCTTGATCGCCGAATAGTCCTTGGACTTCTGGTCGGTGTTGCGAATCAGCAGGCCGATCGAGCAGCCGGTGGTACGGCCTTCGAACACGCCGGAGAGGATCTCCACTTCGTCCGGCTCCTGGCGCTGGGTGGTGTGCCGGCTGGTGCCGGGCTTGCGCCGGTCGAGGTCGTGCTGCAGGTCGGCAAGGGAGATTTCCAGGCCAGGCGGGCAGCCGTCGACAATGGCGACCAACGCCGGGCCATGGCTTTCGCCAGCGGTGGTGACAGTGAACAGCTTGCCGTAGGTATTGCCGGACATGGACGCTCCGCGAATCAGCCTGAAATGAACGAAAGCGGCAGTATACGGAAAACCGCGTGGCTGTGGTTGCCCCGCGATGGGGCCCGCGAACCTTCAGGATGACCCACGGTCGAATCAGCAATGTCCCACGTAGTACCCCGCCCATGAAGTCGCGCCTCGCCGCCCTGCTCCTGCTGTTCTGCACCTGCCTCGCCCAGGCCGCCCCCACCGTGCTGCAACGCCCCATCGATCTGGACACCGGCCAGGGCGTGCTGCATGGCAGCCTGCTGTTGCCGCAGCAGGCCACGCCGCCCCCGGTGGTGCTGATCATCGCCGGCTCCGGCCCTACCGACCGTGATGGCAACAACCCTGCCGCCGGGCGCATCGACAACCTCAAGCGCCTGGCCCTGCTGCTGGCCGGCGAACACATTGCCAGCGTGCGCTTCGACAAGCGCGGCGTGGCCGCCAGCCAGCCGGCCACCCCCGACGAACGTGACCTCAGCGTCGAGCGCTATGTCGCCGACGTGGTCGCGTGGGGCCGCGCACTCAGGCAGGACCCACGCTTCGGCCCGCTGATCCTGGTCGGCCACAGTGAAGGCGCGCTGATCGCCAGCCTCGCCGCGGAGCAGGCCGGCGCCAGCGCGGTGATCACCCTGGCCGGCAGCGGTCGGCCGGTGGCAGACGTGCTGCGCGAGCAGCTGGCCCAGCGCCTGCCGCCAGCGCAATTGCCCGCTGGCGTGGCGCTGATCGACCGCTTGCAGGCCGGGCAGACCAGCCTCGACGTGCCCGCGCCGCTGCGCCAGGTGTTCCGCCCCAGCGTGCAGCCGTACTTGATCACCTTGCTGCACCAGGACCCGGCGGCGGCCTTCGCCCGCCTCAAGGTGCCCGCGCTGATCGTCCAGGGGCGTAACGACATCCAGGTAGAGGTAGCCGATGCCGAGCGCCTCAAGGCAGCCAAACCCGACGCGCAACTGGCGCTGATCGACGGCATGAACCATGTGCTGCGCATCAGCCCCCGGGGCATGAACCAGCAGCGTGACAGCTACCGCAACCCCGAGCTGCCGCTGGCGCGTGAGCTGGGGGAGCGCATCGTTCTGTTCATCCGTGGGTTGCCACAGGCCTGATACCTGTCCTCAGGTATTGACCAGGCCTGCCGATAACGCGGCTGAGAAGGCAGTGATTCGGGGCCCACGCGCCCTGATCGCGGGCAAGCCCATACCTACAAGGGCCTTGTAGGTACCGGCACCCGGCCGCCGTGCACCTGAGGAATCCCTGATGACCGATGCCCCCGCCGCCGAGGCGACCGAAGAACAAGCGCCGGAAAGCGCCCCGCTGCCCTGGGCGGACCTTGCTGCCGAGCACTTCCAACTGCTACGCCTGGCCCCGCTGCCGACTGACCGCAACATCGGCGCGCGTCCGCTGCGCTTCGTCCAGTTCGGCTACGCCGAGCGCCACGACAAGACCCATAGCCTGTTGCGCATGGAAATCCGCCTGCCTGGGCAGAAGGTGCGCAAGGAACAGAACCATCTGGACATCCGCGTCGACCACGAAACGCGCACGGTGCGCATCGGCGACCCGGCCGGCCTGCAGCTCGAACCGCTCAACCGCGGCCTGGGCCGCTACTTGCTGGCGCAGGCAGTGCAATGGCTGCAGCAGCGCTGCTCGCACTATCGGGTCGAGGGCATGAGCTTGCCCAACAAGGACGCGCTGAACGAAGACACTCGCCTGCGCCGCGACCACGTGCTGCGCGGCGTCGGCCTGGAGGTGGAATACACCGACGGGCAACTGCTCAAGGGGCGCCTGGTGGAAACGCCGGTGGGCCAGCTCAAGGGTGGCTGGAACACCGAGAAGGTGCAGCGCGTGGACAACCTCGAGGCCGCCGGGATGTTGCAGCAGGCCGAGCAGAACCTGATGGAGAAGGAAGCGCAGCTGCGCGAGCGTGACGAACGGGTGGCCAAGTACCGCCGCGAAGACAGCGGCCTGCGCTTTACCATCACCTGCCTGGTGGCCTTCGCGGTGTTCCAGGCCGGGTTGCTGATCTGGATCGCCACCCGCTGATATCGCCATCGCGGGGCAAGCCCGCTCCCACGGAGATTGCATTCATCCTGTGGGAACGGGCGCGCAGTCAGACCCGCGCCTTGAACAACTCCTGATGCTGCCGGCACTGTTCGGCCGTCAGCATGAACACGCCGTGCCCACCGCGCTCGAACTCCAGCCAGACGAAGTCCACCTCGGGGTAGAGCGACTCGACGTGCACCTGGCTGTTGCCCACTTCCACGATCATCAGGCCTTTGTCGGTCAGATGGTCGGCCGCCTCGGCCAGCATGCGCCGCACCAGGTCCAGGCCATCGTTGCCACAGGCCAGGCCCAATTCGGGCTCATGGTGGTATTCGGCCGGCATGTCGCCGAAGTCTTCGGCATCAACGTACGGTGGGTTGGACAGGATCAGGTCGAAGCGCTGCCCCGGCAGCCCGGCGAAGCCATCGCCCTGCACGGTGTACACACGCTCCTCAAGGCCATGGCGCTCAATGTTCTGGTTAGCCACCGCCAATGCGTCGAAGGACAGGTCGGCCAGCACCACTTCGGCGTCCTGGAACACATCGGCGGCAACGATGCCGATGCAGCCGGAACCGGTGCACAGGTCGAGAATGCGCGCAGGCTCGGCGGCCAGCCAGGGCTCGAAGCGTTTTTCGATCAACTCGCCGATGGGCGAGCGCGGCACCAGCACGCGCTCGTCGACAATGAACGACATGCCGCAGAACCAGGCCTCGCCCAGCAGGTAGGCGGTCGGTACCCGCTCGTCGATACGGCGTTTGAGCAAGTGCTGTAGACGTACCCGCTCGTCATCCTCGAGTGCGCAGTCCAGATAGCTGTCGGCCACCTCCCAGGGCAGGTGCACCGCACCGAGCACCAGCAGGCGGGCTTCGTCCCAGGCATTGTCGGCGCCATGGCCGAAGAACAGGTCATGCTCATGGAAGCGGCTGACCGCCCAGCGGATGTGGTCGCGCAGGGTGCGCAGGCGGGATGTGATCACGGGGTACTCCTTTTCTGACAGGACGAAAGTCTAACAGCCCACACCACACAAATGTTCGCTCCTATGGCCGAATGGATAGCCACAAGCCAGTAACCACGCCGCCTGCGCTGTCAACCATTCACATTGGCGCCAAGGCAAGGGAGAATAGGTACACAAAAGCCCTACCCAAGGAGCCCTTGATGTCCGTTCCAACCACGATGTTCCGCCTCACTGGCCGCGACTACCCGCCGGCCAAGCTGAGCCAAGCCAGCCTGATCGTCATCGATGCGCAGAAGGAGTACCTGAGCGGTCCGCTGGCGCTGTCGGGCATGGACGAGGCCGTGGCGAACATTGCCAGGTTGCTCGACGCCGCCCGCAAGGCCGGCCGCCCGATCATCCATGTCCGCCACCTCGGTACCGTTGGCGGCCGTTTCGATCCGCAGGGCCCGGCGGGCGAGTTCATTCCCGGGCTGGAGCCGCGCGAAGGTGAGGTGGTGATCGAGAAACGCATGCCCAACGCCTTCAAGAACACCAAGCTGCACGAGACCCTGCAGGCCTTCGGCCCGCTGGACCTGATCGTCTGCGGTTTCATGAGCCACTCCAGCGTCAGCACCACGGTGCGTCGCGCCAAGGACTATGGTTATCGCTGCACCCTGGTCGAAGATGCCTCTGCGACCCGTGACCTGGCCCTGAAGGACACCGTGATCCCCGCCGCGCAGATCCACCAGTGCGAGATGGCCGTGATGGCCGACAATTTCGCCTGCGTCGCGCCCACTACCAGCCTGGTCTGAACCACGACCGCCCGGCGGACGGGCGGAACCTCAAGATGACCCGCAGGTCGAAATCCGGATCAGCACCACCCGATCCCTGAGGAATTCGAATGAAGCTCAAAGGCAGTTTCGATGCCAAGCGCCTGCGCCAGCGTGAGCCGAGCAACTGGGGCGCGCGCATCGCCGCAGCACTCTCGGTACTGCTGGCCACCTTGGGCATCCTGCTGGCCATGGCCGGCTTCGCCGGTTTGCTGGGCAACTACGCCGCCCTGGCCGAACTCAATGCCAACCGTCCGTTGTCGGCAACACTGACCGTCGTCGGGCTGGCCCTGCTGTACTTCGGCGTGCGCCTGTGGCGCCGCAGCCGTATCCGCCTGCGCCGCGGGCGCGAGCTGAACCTGTCGCCGCACCTGATGAAGAAGCACGACTGACGCGCCGAGCGCGGGGCCAGGCTTGCCCCGCGATGACAGTCGCGTAAACTACGCCGCCCACGTGGAGGCACCATGCAAGACGATGACTTTTCCCTCTTCCGCAGCCAAGTGCAGGGCGTCAAGCCGATCAAGCACGATCGCGCCGAAGTCGGCAAACCCAAGGCCGACCGCAAGCAACTGGCAGGCCTGCGCCAGGCGGCGACCATCCGCAGCGACCAGACGCTGGTGATCGACGGCCTGTCCGACCAGTTCGTCATCGACGTCGGCGCCGAGGATGAGCTGATGTGGCGGCGTGACGGCGTGCAGGAAACCCAGCTGCGTAAGCTCAAGCTAGGCCAGATCGCCTTCGAGGGCAGCCTCGACCTGCACGGCATGAGCGTCGAGAAGGCCCGCGAGACGCTGTGGGCCTTCATCGCCGAAGCGACCAAGCTGGAAGTGCGCTGCGTGCGGGTCACCCACGGCAAGGCCGCGCGCCTGGACGGCAAGCGTCCGATGATCAAGAGCCACGTCAACACCTGGCTGCGCCAGCACCCGCAGGTGCTCGGTTTCACCTCGTGTCAGGCTCGCCACGGCGGCACCGGCGCGGTCTACGTGATGCTCAAGCGAACCATGCTCGAAGGGCGCGACGAGTGACATCGCGCTTGCAGCGCCGCCGTCGCCGCCGTACCCTTCGCCTTTGCGAAATTTTCCACAGGTAGATCCATGTCCCTGGAACAGAACTACACCGCGATCCTCAGCCAGATCGGCGAGGATGTCTCCCGCGAAGGCCTGCTCGACACGCCCAAGCGGGCTGCGAAGGCCATGAAATACCTTTGCCGCGGTTATGAGCAAACCCTGGAAGAAGTGACCAACGGCGCGTTGTTCACCTCCGACAACAGCGAAATGGTGCTGGTCCGGGATATCGAGCTGTATTCGATGTGCGAACACCACATGCTGCCGTTCATCGGCAAGGCCCATGTGGCCTACCTGCCCAAGGGCAAGGTGCTGGGCCTTTCGAAGGTGGCGCGGATCGTCGACATGTACGCTCGCCGCCTGCAGATCCAGGAAAACCTTAGCCGCCAGATCGCCGAGGCCGTGCAGCAGGTGACCGGCGCCGCAGGCGTGGCGGTGGTGATCGAGGCCAAGCACATGTGCATGATGATGCGCGGTGTCGAAAAGCAGAACTCGACCATGCTCACCTCGGTGATGCTCGGCGAGTTCCGCGAGAACGCCGCCACCCGCAGCGAGTTCCTCAGCCTGATCAAGTGATCGGCCTGTGTTCCGAGCCGACCCCCTGGGGTCGGCTTTTTCATTTCAGGAGTTGCCCATGATCGTCAAAGCCCTGCGGGTCGGCCTCGGCCAGCTTATCGTGTTCGGCGACTGGATCAGCCGCCCGGCAAAAAAGAAGCGCGATGCCGCGGCCCAGGCCCAGGTCGAACAGCAGGCCAAGGGCCTGGTGCTGTACCAGTTCCACGCCTGCCCCTTCTGCGTGAAGACTCGTCGCACCCTGCACCGCCTCAATGTGCCGGTGGCACTGCGCGATGCGAAGAACGACGCGCAGCATCGTCAGGCGCTGCTGGAAGGCGGTGGCCGGGTGAAAGTGCCGTGCCTGCGGATCGAGGAACAAGGCGAAGTGACCTGGATGTACGAGTCCAAGGACATCATTGCTTACCTGGACAAGCGTTTCGCCGCGGTCTGACAAATCACCATCGCGGGGCCAGCCTGCTCCCAGGGGTGCTGGCTGGCGTGGGAGCGGGCTTGCCCCGCGATGAGGCCGGTCAATCCACCATCGGCACATGCCGAGGATGACTGGCCACCCGCGCCAACCAGGCCTGCACCGCCGGGTAAGGCGCCAGGTCGAAGCCGCCCTGATGCGCCACATGGGTATAGGCGTACAACGCCACATCGGCAATAGAATACTGCTCGCCGACCAGGTAGGGCGTCATTTCCAGCTGCTTGTTCATTACCTTGAGCGCCTTGTAGCCGCCCTTGTGCAGCCCCCTGTACTCCTCCAGCCGCTCTTGCGGCAGCCCCAGGTAGAACTGGATGAACCGCGCCACGGCGATGTAGGGCTCATGGCTGTACTGTTCGAAGAACTGCCATTGCAGCACCTGGGTGCGCAGCCGCGGCTCGCTGGGCAGGAACTCGCTGCCATCGGCCAGGTAGTTGAGAATCGCGTTGGACTCCCACAGGCAGGTGCCGTCCTCGAGCTTGAGCACCGGCACCTTGCCGTTGGGGTTCATGGCCAGGAACTCGGGCGTTTCCGTCTCACCCTTGAGAATATCCACAGGGTGCCACTCATACGGGCGGTCGAGCAGGCTCAGCATCAGCTTGACCTTGTAGCAGTTGCCCGACTGGTAATCCCCATACACCTTGTACATCGCCCCTCCCCTCTCACGCAGTTGCGTAGTAATGGCCCATAGTTGGCGACTGTACGGCTAAATGCAATGCCTGCTGTATGGCAAGGATCACGCCAGGGTACGGTAGCCTGAAAAAACTGCTTACACCTGCACAAGGAATGCCCTATGACCGATGCCACCTCAGCGCGCCTGCGGCCGCTGGCGGACAGCTCGCCGTCGGCGATCGTCGCCGGCTTCATCGCCATGCTCACCGGCTACACCAGTTCGCTGGTGCTGATGTTCCAGGCTGGCCAGGCGGCCGGTCTTACCAGCGCGCAGATTTCCTCATGGATCTGGGCCCTGTCGATCGGCATGGCAGTGTGCAGCATCGGCCTGTCGCTGCGCTACCGCACGCCGATCACCGTGGCCTGGTCGACACCCGGCGCGGCACTACTGATCACCAGCCTTGGCGGGGTGAGCTACGGCGAAGCGATCGGCGCCTACATCACCTGCGCCGTGCTGGTATTGATCTGCGGCCTGACCGGCAGTTTCGAGCGCCTGGTGCGACGCATTCCCGCCTCCCTGGCCTCGGCCCTGCTGGCCGGCATCCTGTTCAAGATCGGCAGCGAGATCTTCGTTGCCGCTCAACATCGCACGCTGCTGGTGCTGGGCATGTTCTTCAGCTACCTGCTGGTCAAGCGCCTGTCGCCGCGTTACTGCGTGCTGGCCGCGCTGCTGGTTGGCACCGCACTGTCCGGCGCCCTGGGTCTGCTGGACTTCAGCGGCTTCCAGCTGGAAGTCGCAACTCCGGTGTGGACCACGCCGAGCTTTTCGCTGGCGGCGACCATCAGCATCGGCATCCCGCTGTTCGTGGTGGCCATGACCTCGCAGAACATGCCCGGCGTCGCCGTGCTGCGCGCTGACGGCTACCAGGTGCCGGCTTCGCCGCTGATCTCGGCCACCGGCTTCGCCTCGCTGCTGCTGGCGCCGTTTGGCTCCCACGGGGTCAACCTGGCGGCGATCAGCGCGGCGATCTGCACCGGGCCGCATGCCCATGAAGACCCGGCCAAGCGCTACACGGCGGCGGTCTGGTGCGGGATTTTCTACGGCATCGCCGGTATCTTTGGCGCCACCCTGGCGGCGCTGTTCGGTGCCCTGCCCAAGGAGCTGGTGCTGTCGATCGCGGCGCTGGCGCTGTTCGGTTCGATCATGAACGGCTTGAGCGTGGCCATGGGCGAGGTGCGCGAGCGCGAGGCGGCCCTGATCACCTTCATGGTCACAGCGTCGGGCTTCACCCTGTTCTCGATCGGCTCGGCGTTCTGGGGGATCGTGGCGGGGGTGCTGACCTTGCTCATACTCAGCCCGCGCAAGAGCTGAGACAGGCACAGGCAATCACAAGCGGAAATGCCCCACCATCCCCTTCAAGTCATTGCCCAACTGCGCCAGCTCGACGCTTGAACGGGCATTGTCCTCCATCGCCAGTGCCGCCTGGTCGGCACTACCGCGAATCTGCGTGACGCTGCGGCTGATCTCCTCGGCCACCGAGCTCTGCTGCTCGGCCGCCGCGGCGATCTGCGTGTTCATCTGCTGGATCAACGACACCGCCGCCGCAATGCTGTCCAGGGCGCTCTCGGTCTGCAGCGTGTCGGCCACCGCCAGGCGCACCAGCTCGGTACTGCCGCGGATCTGCATCACCGACTGCTGGGCATTGCCGCGCAGGCTGGCGACCAGGCGCTCGATTTCCTCGGTGGACTGCCGGGTGCGCCGCGCCAAGGCGCGCACTTCGTCGGCCACCACCGCGAACCCGCGCCCCTGCTCCCCGGCCCGCGCCGCCTCGATCGCGGCATTGAGCGCCAACAGGTTGGTCTGTTCGGCCACGCTCTTGATCACCTCGAGCACGTCACCGATGGTATGGATCTCGGCACTGAGGCTGTCGATGCCGCTGCTGGCGGTTTCGGCGGCCTGCGCCAGTTGCTCGATGCGCTGCATGCTCTGACGCACCACCTGCTGCCCCGAGCCGACCTTGTCGTCGGCAGCCTGGGCGGCCTGGGCTGCCTGCTCGGCGTTGCGCGCCACATCATGGACGGTCGCAGTCATCTGCTGCATGGCGGTGGCCACCTGCTCGGTCTCGTCCTTCTGGCTACCGACTTCGCGGTTGGTCTGCTCGGTGACCGCCGACAAGGCCTGGGCACTGCCGGCCAACTGGTCGATACCATGCTGCAAGCCACTGACGATACCGGACAAGCCCTCGGCCATCTGCTGCATGGCCTGCAACAACTGGCCGACCTCGTCGGCGCGCGGCGGCTCGGCCTCGATACCCAGCTCGCCTGCGGCAATGCGCCGGGCCCGGCTGATCACCCGCTTGAGCGGCGCGACCACGGCACGGGTGATCAACCAGGCCGCCAGCACGCCTACCAGCAGAGCCAGGGCCGTGGCCGCGGCGATGGCCACGGTGTTGCGCGCAAGCTCCGCCTGCATGGCCTGCTCCTGGGCGACGTAGGCCTGGTCGACCCGCGTGGTGACCTGCTCGGCCCGGGCCTGCAACTGATCCTTGATCCCCCGCTCCTTGCCCAGCAGGTCGGTGTACTCGTTGAGTTTTTCGGAAAAACTCGCGATATGCCCAGCCACTTCGCCCAGCACGCTCTGGTAGCCGACATCGGCGACGGAGGCCTTGAGCTGGTCCACCAGGGTCGCAGCCTCCACAGTCTGGGCGATGCGCCCCTCGGCGCTGGCTTCGCCGCCCTTGCGGCTCTGGTCCAGGCGCACCCGGGCCTCGTCCATGGCCTGCAGCATCAGCCGCGACACCTGGGCCACCTGCCCGGCCTGTTCCAGGAACTCACCACCCTGCTGCCCCTGGGACTGCTTGAGGGTATAGGTGCCATCGTCGGCCAGGCCCGCCTGCAGCACATCGAGATTGTTGGCCACGCTCGATACCGACCAGCTGGCCATGTCCAGCGCCAGCTCCTTGGCCTGCACCGCCTGGACGAACTGGTCGAAAGCTTGCCCATAGGCATTCAGATCGGCCTCGGTCGAGGCCAGTGCCGGCACGGCCCGGGCCCGCTCCACCAGCCCCTGCAGCCCCGTGCGCAGGGCATCGGCCTCCTTGATGTCCGAGCGCAGGGCGAAGGCCTGTTCGTGCTGGCGCAGCTTCAACAGGTCGGTATTGAACTGAGCCATCTGCCGCAACCCATCGAAGCGCTGGCCGACATTGGCCAGGGCGTACACACCGATGGCAGCCACCACCAGGGTGAGCAGCAACACCAGGGCAAAGCCCAGGCCGAGCTTGCGCGCCATGCCCAGATTGGCCAGTACACCGTGCTTGGTCGCCGCCATCACCAATCCCCTCGCCTTGTCCGACTTTACCGACAGCAAGAGTGACAATGGCGCCGACTCCGTCACAAGAGCCAGACGCGCCAATGGTGTCATTTAGCTATGAGCGTGTCGCTTTCAGACCGCCAGAGGTCGCCCCGCATGCCGGAAGAACGCTTCGGCCCGCGAATCCTGCCCATAGGCGACATTGATACGCAGCCACTCACTGGCCCGGCCCTGCGGATCGAAGGCACTACCCGGGGTAAGCAGCACCGCATGCTCCAGCGCCAGCCGCTCCAGCTCGACGAAGTCGCGCCCCGGTACCCGGGCCCAGACGAACATGCCGCCGACGGGTTCGCAGAACACCTCCCAGCCGCAGGCCTCCAGCAGCCCCAGCGTCCTCGCCCGGTGCTGGCCCAGGCGCAGCCGCAGGCGCTGCACGCTCTTGCGGTAGCTGCCGTTGGCAAGCATCTGCCCGACCACCTGCTCGGCGAAGCGCGAGGTGCCGATGCCCGCGATCATCTTCAGCTCGGCCAGACGCGCCACCAAGGGCGGATCGGCCACCACATAGCCGACCCGCAGCGAACTGCTGAGGGTCTTGGAGAAGCTGCCCAGGTAGATCACCCGTTGCTCGCTGTCGAGGGTAGCCAGCCGCGTCGCCGGTCCGTCCTGGAAGTCGGCATAGAGGTCATCCTCGACAATCCGCAGGTCATGCCCACGGGCCAGTTCCAGCAGGCGATAGGCGACCTTGGGCGTCAGGCTGGTGCCAGTCGGGTTCTGGTACAGGCTGTTGATGAAAAGGCAGCGCGGCCGGTGTTCGGCGAGCAACTGCTCGAGCACGACCAGGTCTGGACCACTGGCAGTGCGCGGTACCTCGAGCATGCGCACGCCGTGCAGGCGCAGCAGGTTGTAAAGGTTGTAGTAACCGGGCCGTTCCACCAGCACCGTGTCGCCCGGCGCCAGCAAGGTCCGCACCAGCAGGTCGAGGGCATGACTGGCCCCCTGGGTGGTGACGATACGCTCAGGTTCCGCGGCGATATCCAGCCGCGCCAGCCCTTTGTGCAGTTGCAGGCGCAGGCTCGCCAGGCCTTGGGGCGGGCAGTAGTCGAACAGTGCCTCGGGCGCGCCACGGCTGACCTGGCGGATGGCCTGGGCCAGTTCAGCCTCGGCTCGCCAGGCCACGGGCAACCAGCCGCAGCCGAGCTTGAGCAGTTGCTCATGCCCTTCGCGAAACTGCCGCCAGCTGCCGTCGATCGCCTCGCCCCACGGCTCGCCGGGATCGGGACGCAGGCCCGGCTTGCGCTCCGCAACGAAGAACCCGGCACCGTGCCGTGCCTCCAGCCAGCCGCTGGCCACCAGCCGGTCGTAGGCTTCGATCACGCACGAAGCACTGACCGCCTGGACCTTGGCCAAGGTGCGGATCGATGGCAGGCGTGCACCCGGGCGCAAGCGCTGCCGAGTGATCCAGGCCTGCAACTGCTCGGTCAGTTGCTGAACCAAGGGTGTGGGGAGACCGCGATCAAGATTGAAGTGCATGGCAAGTGTTCGCTTATTTCAGGCAAACAGTTAAGCACAAATCCGTACTGGGTGTGCCTTGGCGAACAGCCACCCAGGGCCGATGCTGACGCAATCGATCCTGCGGAAACCACCCATGCCCACTCACCACGCCCCGGCCCTGCTGGCCTTCGCCCTGTGCCTGATCACCCTCGCCGTCAATCTCCAGGCCCCGCTGTACATCACCTACGCCGACCTCTCCGGGCAAGGCGCCGCGGCGACCGCCGTGGCTTTCTCCGGCTACGTGCTCGGTGTATTGCCAGTGCTGCTGGCCCTTGGCGGCTTGGCCGACCGGGTCGGGCGACGCCCGTTGATCCTGGTCGCACTCGTCCTGTCGATGATCGCCACCTTGATCATGCTGCTGTCCCCCAGCCTGGCCTCCCTAGGCGTGGCGCGCTTGTTCCTGGGCCTGGGCACCGGCCTGGCCTCGGCCACGGCCACCGCCTACATGAGCGAGCTGATGGCACCCGGTGAAAGTGACCGCGCCGCGACCTGGGTCACCGCCAGCACCTCCCTGGGTTTTGGCCTGGGCGCGGCGCTGACCAGCCTGTGCCTGCTGCGTGGGCCGACACTCACTCCGGGCAGTTTCCATTTGCAGCTGATACTGGCCGCCGCGGCCCTCGCGCTGGTCTGGCGCCTGCCAGACCCACGCCCGACGCAACGCAGCGCCATGCTGCGCCTGCCGTGCTATCCCAGCGGCAGCCTGGCCTATGGCCTGGCGATCCTGCTGGCCTGGGCCTGTGTCGGGCTGGTCATCGCCCTGCTGCCGGGGATCCTGCGCCAGCACGGCCTGAGCGCCTGGTCGGGGTTCTCGACCTTCTGCGTGATCAGCTGCGGCCTGCTGTTCCAGCCCCTGGCCCGGCGCATGGCCAGTGCCCGAGCGACCTTGCTCGGGCTGCTGATCCTGCCGTGCAGCTACGCGCTGCTGGCCTGGGGCGCCGACAGCGGCAACCTGGCGGGCGTTTTGCTGGGCGCCGTGGCCGCCAGCAGCGCCTGTTATGGCTTCATCTACCTGGGCGGGCTGGCGGCGGTGAATCAGTTGGCCGGCCAAGAAAAAACCCGGGCCAGTGCCGGGTTCTTTCTGCTTGCCTACATGGGATTCAGCCTGCCGGTGATCTTTACCGGGCTGCTCAGTGACCGGCTGGGGTCGCGGCTGGCCTTAATCGTGTTTGGGGGGGTGTTGCTGCTGGGCTGCGCGGCGGTGGCACTGACCCTATGGCTGGCCTCGCTCAGATCGCCAGCGCGCCACCGTCGACCGTCAGGCTGTGCCCCGTCGTGAAGGCCGCGCCATCGCTGCACAGGTACAGTACCGCGCTGGCAATCTCCTCCACTTTGCCGATGCGCCCGACCGGGTGCATCGCCGCCGCGAACTCGGCCTTGCGCGGGTCGGCTTCGTAGGCGCGGCGAAACATGTCGGTATCGATCACCGCCGGGCACACCGCGTTAACCCGGACGCCCTTCTTCGCGTACTCGATGGCCGCCGACTTGGTCAGGCCAATCACCGCATGCTTGGACGCCGCATAGATGCTCATCTTCGGCGCCGCCGACAGGCCGGCCACCGAGGCCGTGTTGACGATAGCGCCACCGCCTTGGGCCAGCAGCAGGGGCAGTTGATACTTCATACACAGCCAGACGCCCTTGACGTTGACGCCCATGATCGCGTCGAACTCCGCCTCGCTGCCCTCCGCCAAGCGCCCCTTCTCGATTTCGATGCCGGCATTGTTGAAGGCGTAGTCCAGACGCCCGTATGCCTCGACCACCCGCTCGTGCAATTGCCGCACATCTTCGTCGCGGGTAACGTCGCAGGCGATGAACAATGCTTCGCCACCAGCCTGGCGAATCAGTGCCACCGTGGCTTCGCCACCGTGCGCATCACGGTCGGCCACCACCACCTTGAGCCCCTCGGTGGCAAACGCCTGCGCCGTCGCCCGGCCGATACCCGCCGCGCCACCGGTGACCAGGGCAACCTGGCCGGAGAAAGTCATGCTCATCACTGGCTCCTGTAAAAGGATGGGAAGTCGTGGCTGAGTCTAGTCAGGGCACCGCTGGGCTGGGCAGCATCATCAAGGGCACGGTTGGACTACTATCGTTCGCAGTGATCTTGCGTGACGCGGCCCATTCAACCCGCCGATCATCCCCCCTCACACTCGTTCAGGAGAACTCGCCATGCCCCACACCAACCGCCGTTTCCTGCTGACCAAGCGCCCGGTCGGCGCCGTGCGCCGTGACGACTTCACCTATGAGCAGGCCCCTGCCGACGAGCCAGGCGAAGGCCAGGTGCTGGTGAAAAACCTCTACCTGTCCCTGGACCCTGCCATGCGCGGCTGGATGAACGAAGGCAAGTCGTATATTCCCCCGGTGGGCCTAGGCCAGGTGATGCGCGCCCTTGGCGTCGGCGAGGTGGTCAGTTCCAGGCACCCGGACTACAAGCCCGGCGACCATGTCAGCGGCGCCCTGGGCGTGCAGGACTACTTCACCGGTGAACCCCAGGGCCTGCACAAGATCGACCCACGCCTGGCCCCCCTGCCGCGCTACCTGTCGGCACTGGGCATGACCGGCATGACCGCCTACTTCGCCCTGCTCGATGTCGGCCAGCCCAAAGCCGGCGAAACAGTGGTGATCTCCGGCGCCGCAGGCGCGGTCGGCAGCATTGCCGGGCAGATCGCCAAGCTCAAGGGTTGCCGCGTGGTCGGCATCGCCGGTGGCGCGCAGAAGTGTCAGTACCTTCTGGATGAACTGGGCTTCGACGGGGTCATCGACTACAAGGCCGAAGACGTGCTCGCCGGGCTCAAGCGCGAATGCCCCAAGGGCGTGGATGTGTACTTCGACAACGTCGGCGGCGATATCCTCGACGCGGTGCTGTCGCGCCTGAACTTCAAGGCCCGGGTGGTGATCTGCGGGGCCATCAGCCAGTACAACAATAAAGAGGCGGTCAAGGGCCCGGCCAACTACTTGTCGCTGCTGGTCAACCGTGCGCGCATGGAAGGCTTCGTGGTGATGGACTACGTCAAGGAGTACGGCAAGGCCGCGCAAGAAATGGCCGGCTGGCTGGCCAGCGGCAAGGTCAAGAGCAAGGAGGATGTGGTGGAAGGCTTGGAAACCTTCCCCGAGACGCTGCTCAAGCTGTTCAGCGGGGAGAATTTCGGCAAGTTGGTGCTGAAGGTCTGATCATTGCGGGCTGCGCTCAGGCGCAGCCCGCACCCGCAGTCTCTCGAGTCAACCGCGAATCTCAGCCACCACAGCAGCCAACGCCTTGGCCGGATCCGCTGCCTGGCTGATCGGACGTCCGATCACCAGGTAATCGGAACCGGCGTCCAGTGCCTGACGCGGGGTCAGGATCCGGCGCTGGTCATCCTGGGCGCTGCCCGCAGGGCGAATACCCGGGGTCACCAGTTGCAGCGACGGGTGCGCCGCCTTCAGTGCCGGCGCTTCCAGCGCCGAGCACACCAGACCGTCCATGCCGGCCTTCTGCGCCAGCGCCGCCAGGCGCAGCACCTGCTCCTGCGGGTCGACATCCAGGCCGATACCGGCCAGATCCTCACGCTCCATGCTGGTCAGCACCGTCACGCCGATCAGCAGCGGCTGTGGACCGCTGCGCTTGGCTAGCTCTTCGCGGCAGGCCGACATCATGCGCAGGCCACCGGAGCAGTGCACGTTGACCATCCACACGCCCATCTCGGCTGCAGCCTTGACCGCCATGGCGGTGGTGTTGGGGATATCGTGGAACTTGAGGTCGAGGAACACTTCGAAGCCCTTGCTGCACAGGGTTTCGACGATGCCCGCGGCGCTGCTGGTGAACAGTTCCTTGCCCACCTTGACCCGGCACAGGGCGGGGTCGAGCTGGTCGGCCAGCTTCAGTGCAGCGTCACGGGTGGGGAAATCCAGGGCGACGATCAGGGGCGTCTGGCAGGCGGACATGGGCAGGGTCTCTTGGCAAGTCGTAAACGGCGCGCATTGTAAACGAAGTGAGGTGGGGTTTGGGGGCCGTGGGTCATGAGAATTGGCCTGGGTGGGGGTGGCTCCTATAATGGAACCAACGACTGCGGCAATGGCTCGAATGCCATGTAAGCGGTGCCCTATACGCTTTCAGGAGAATCTCGATGCCTTGGTATGCCTGGTTGATACTGCTTGTTGCGCTTGGGTCGATTGTCGGTGGCTTGATGATGCTGCGCGATACGGCGAAGAAGCTGCCGTTGACCGAGGAGCAGTTGAAGAAGGTGCATGAGCGCAATGCCGAGGCGGATGCGAAGGATGCGCAGGAGCGCTGAATCGCCCCCTCCCTCCACAGCCGGCCAACCTGGGGCTGACCGGCTGCCTTGCGTGCTTAATCGACGGTCAGTTTGTCGCGGTTGCGGTCCAGTAGCGCCTTGCCGATGCCCTTGATCTCAAGCAACTCATCCACCGATGTAAATGGACCGTGCTCATCGCGATACATCACGATGGCGTCGGCCTTGGCCTTGCCAATGCCGTTGAGCGCCTTTTGCAAGGCCTCGGCGTCGGCGGTGTTGAGGTTAAGAGTCAGCGGCCGCGAATCGGCTCCTGACTCGGCAGTAGCGACCACTGGAGATGGGGTGCTGGATAACGTGGCCGGGGCAGCAATGGTGGCAAAGGACAATCCTGCGACGAACGGAAGCAGCAGGTAGGAAAGAACGATGTTACGCATGATGCACACTCCTGTGGCTGGCTAGGGACGCAGCGTTTCCTTGGCTGCCCTTATAACCTAGCGCGTCTGAAGGAGTGGGCGAATGGAGAAAGTTTGCAAGATCTATCAGCGTGGCCAAGCATCCCGCGCTGCAGCCCCCCTGATCAATCAGCCATTCGGCAGTGGCGACAGACTGTGACTCACAGGGTGCCGGCGGGAAAGACTATGCAAGAAGTGGCTCACTGCGCATGAGCCACCCGGAGTTACACGATGGATTCAGGCCCGGTTACCGGGCCTGGGTAGTCCACCAGCAAGTATCACTCGTGGTAGTCATAAGCCGCATAACCATGCTTCTTGACGAGCTCATCGCGCTGGGCAGATTTCAGGTCTTCCCGCATCATTTCACTCACCAGTTCATGGAAAGTGATTTTAGGGACCCAGCCGAGCTTCTGCTTGGCCTTTGTCGGATCGCCAAGCAGCGTTTCCACCTCGGTAGGACGGAAGTAGCGCGGGTCAACGGCGACGATGCATTTACCGTTTTCGTCATAGCCCTTCTCGTCCACGCCCTCCCCTTTCCAGGTGACAGTGATATCGGCTTCCTTGGCTGCCGCATTGACGAAGTCACGAACGCTGTATTGAACACCGGTGGCAATGACGAAATCTTCGGGGTTTTCTTGCTGGAGCATAAGCCACTGCATTTCGACGTAGTCTTTTGCATGACCCCAGTCACGCAGTGCATCCAAGTTACCCAGGTACAGGCAGTCTTGCAGGCCCAACTTGATACGCGCGATAGCACGGGTGATCTTGCGAGTGACGAACGTTTCACCACGAACTGGGCTTTCATGATTGAAAAGGATACCGTTGCACGCATAGATACCGTAAGCCTCACGGTAGTTGACGGTGATCCAGTAGGCATACATCTTGGCTACGGCGTAGGGCGAGCGCGGGTAGAACGGGGTCGTTTCCTTCTGCGGAACTTCCTGCACCAGACCATACAGCTCGGAGGTCGAGGCTTGGTAGAAACGGGTCTTCTTTTCCAGCCCGAGGATACGGATGGCCTCGAGAATACGCAGTGCACCCAGCGCATCGGAGTTGGCCGTGTACTCCGGCTCCTCGAACGATACTGCTACGTGGGACTGCGCCGCGAGGTTGTAGATTTCGTCTGGCTGGACCTGCTGGATCACGCGGATGAGACCCGTTGAATCTGTCATGTCGCCGTAGTGCAGAACCAGTCGGCGGTCAGACTCATGTGGGTCCTGATACAGGTGGTCGATCCGATCAGTGTTGAAGGACGACGCCCGGCGCTTGATACCATGGACCTCATAGCCTTTGTCCAGCAGCAGCTCTGCCAGATAGGATCCATCCTGACCGGTCACACCGGTGATCAATGCAACTTTTTTCATCATAACTCCCTTCAATCAATCAAGGCGAAAAGCAGTGGGACCCCGCAGTTGCGGTCAGCACCGCTGAACGTGAAATCCAAGCGCCTAGCCAAACCCAGACGGCCATTTTCACATCTTCAAGAGAAAACACGAGAGGAACTGGCAGCTCCGTCTCATGGTTGGCTTAAATCAGCCTGTCACTCTACCATTCAAACCGCCCTCGCGAACATCCATGCCTGCGCACTCGTCACCTCGTTGGATTTTCCTTGTGAAGCCGCCGCCCCTCACATGACTCAGCCCAGTTAAAAGGCCACTCTTTTGAAATCACAGCGCCTGGAGCGTAGCAGCGACAAAGAGGCATATCACGCGATGGGCCGGTGTCCTGCATCTCATCAACGTATGCCGCGGGACCGATACAACTACCCGCACCAGACAGGCTTGTGATAGCTTTTCCTCTTGCGCTGCTTTCGCCGGGACTGCCGATGGGCCTCAAGCGACTTTTTGGTCCAGTCGGCCTCGAAGCCTGTACTTGACCGGCGCTGGCAGGTCTTTCGCCTAGCCAACCCCGGGAATTGTCGGCGCGCCATTGTTTTCGGCAGCGCTTCAACGCGCATCATCACCGCCTTTAAAATCTTCAAAGAGCATGCGTAAATGGATTTTTTCCCCTGTTTCTTGTCCGTTGTATTCGTGGTACGGAACCAGTCAGAAAGCATCGGGAATACGCTTTCCGAAGCCGCGAGTGTCATTTCGGGACTGGTTAGCGATTATGAGCTGATTATCGTCGACAATGCCTCGGACGACGACAGCATCAGTACGCTCAAGGCACTGACAGGCGAACAGGGGCTGGCAAACCTGCAGGTATATGCGCTAACCAAGGAAGTGAATACCGACACAGCATCATGGGTAGGATTGGAGAACGCGCTCGGGGATTTCGTTGCCGTTATCGACCCGCTAGTGGATGACATCAACTTCATCCCCACCATGCTCGACAAGGCTGTCAATGGCGCCGATGTAGTTTTCGCCAGCAACAAGATCAAACCTGCCCTCAGCCTCGCGTACAGAAGTGCGAATGCCGTCTTTCAAGGGCTCTACAACAGGCTCAATGGCGTCAACCTGGCAAAAGAAGCGCCGCAGTACCGGATACTCAGCAAGCGCATCATCAATTTCATCTTACAGCACCCGCAACCCACGCTCACCTACCGTCACCTTCCCGCTACTGGGGGGTTTGCTCGCGCCTACCTTTCATACAGCGCAACTCCACGGTCCACCCCCAAAAAGCGCTTGGGCGAAAGCATAGATCGCGGCATGCGCCTGCTGGTGTCAACCACCCGGGCCCCCATGCGGCTGGTTACCTACCTGTCCCTGTTCGGGGCAACGGCCAATGCTCTCTACAGCATTTATGTCCTCGCGGTAGGCCTGCTCAACCCCCACGTCGCACCGGGTTGGGTGAGTGTCTCACTGCAACAATCCGGCATGTTTTTCCTCATATCTCTGGTCTTGCTGGTGTTGGGTGAATATATCCTGAACATGGCCAGCCTCACCAACGAAGGTCCGCTCTATCATGTTGGCCAGGAGTTCACGAGTGCGCGCATGACCCGCCTCGAAAAACTGAATATCGAAGAGGTCGCGACCGAACGCCCACAGAGCAAGGTGCAAGCATCCTGATGTCGCCCACTCACGAAAAACAGACGGCCGTGATCATTGGCGGAGGTTTTTATGGCGCGGCCATTGCCATCTATCTGGCCAAGCAACGTGGCCTGCGACACATTCTGTTGATTGAACAAGAAGCTGCGCTGCTTACCCGGGCCTCCTACCACAATCAGGCGCGGGTGCATAATGGCTATCATTATCCGCGCAGTTTTACCACGGCCTACCGAAGCCGGATCAATCTGCCACGCTTCGTGAAAGACTGGCCAGACGCCGTGAGGCAGGACTTCACCAAGCTCTACGCCATTGCGAGGCGCAATTCAAAGGTAACCGCACGGCAATTCGAGCGGTTCTGCCGAGACATCGGTGCACGCATCGAACCTGCCACGGCTGAGCTGCAAGGGCTCTTCGAGCCTCGCCTTGTCGAAAAGGTTTTTCTGGTCGACGAATATGCGTTCGACAGCACCAAGCTTGCGACCTGGGCTGCAGACGAACTCAAGCAAGGTGGCACTCAGGTCCGCTACGAAACCAAAGCGGTAGAAATATCCAGAACCTCTGACAACCTGCTGAGCGTCGCGACCAAAGCCAAAGACGGTACTCGAAATCAGATAGTCTGCCGCTACGTATTCAATTGCACCTACAGCGGGCTGAATCACTTCAAAGGCGACTTCCCGGGCGTTCAGGCTCGCTTGAAACAGGAAATCACCGAAATGCCCCTGATGCGCATGCCAGCGCCGCTCGCAGGCCTTGGCATTACCGTCATGGACGGCCCCTTCTTCTCAATGATGCCATTTCCTGCGCGCGGCCTTCACACCCTCTCGCATGTTCGCTATACGCCTCATCTGCACTGGGAAGACCAGCCCAACATCAACCCCTACGACAAGCTAGGGCACTACGAACAGAAAAGCCGGGTGGATCGCATGTTGAGGGACGTCGGTCGCTACATGCCTTGCATCTTGAACGCCGAGCATGCGGACTCGCTCTTCGAGGTCAAAACCGTTCTTACCAAAAGCGAAGGTGACGACGGGCGTCCTATTCTTTTCGAGAGGCATGTGACGCTACCGGGTTGCTATTCCATCCTGGGCGGTAAGATCGATAATATTTATGACGCTCTGGAAAAGTTAGACTCAGAACCCTTCAGCGAATTTGAATTCACCCCATGAGCCGCCCATGAACAAGACCATAGAAATAACCATTCCCGTTCTGAATGAAGAAGCCACACTCGCTAAACAAGTGGGCATTGCATACACTTTTCTACGCGATGAACTTCAGGACCTTGGCCAGATTACATTGGTTTTGGCTGACAATGGCTCCACCGACAGAACCCCGGATATTGGCCGCGCCCTGATGAGCGAATTGCCCGGGGTCACGTACCTGCGGCTGGAGAAACGCGGCGTCGGCCTGGCGCTGAAATCCTCATGGGGTGGCTCGACTGCCGATATCGTTGGCTACATGGATCTCGATCTTGCCACCGACCTTGTCCACCTGCGCCCGGCACTGAGCGCCCTGGTGGCTGATCACGCAGACATCGTCACGGGTTCAAGGCTAGCAAAAGGCGCCAAGGTGATCGGCCGTACGCCGCTGCGAAACTTCACCAGTGCGTGGTTCAACCGTATCGTCAAATGGGTCTTCCGCACCTCGTTTAGCGATGGCATGTGCGGTTTCAAGTTCCTCAAGCGAGAACTGCTGCCCGCGTTGATGGCAGACGGGGCGAAAAGCGACGGGTGGTTCTTCGCAACCGAAATTCTGGTCACAGGCGAACACTTGAATTATCGGGTCCTCGATCTACCGGTAACCTGGACAGATGACCCCAACTCCAAAGTCAAGGTCGTCAAGCTTTCCTTGGAATACTTGAAAGCCATGCTTGCGCTTCGCGAGCGGCTGCGCACTGCCAAGGGAGGCTCCAACGCATGACCAAAGTTGATCGCACTCGCAAAACCCTGGTGCTCGGCACGGCATTGTGGGGCTGGGGCCTGGAGGAACAGGAGGCCTACCGCCTGTTGGATGCATTTGTCGAACAAGGCGGGCGGGTCATCGATACCGCCACCAACTACCCCATCAATAAATGCCCCTCGGATTTCGGACTTGCGATACGCTGGATCGAGAACTGGCTCAACGTCAATGGCCACAGTGAACTGTCGGTCATCGCAAAGATCGGAGCTGTCGACAATACAGGTACACCCAACTGCGACCTGTCCCCCGCCAATATCAGTGCAACCGGATCTGAGCTCAGGGAACGCCTTGGTAGCGCCCTCTATTGCCTGTCGGTACATTGGGACAACCGTGGAGACGTGAAGGCCATCGAGCAGACGTTGGCTGCCATGCTGGCCCTGCAGCATCAAGGGCTGGAGCTGGGCTTCTCGGGTATCAAGCATCCGCAACTTTATCGAGACTGCTGCCCGGCCATGGCTGCAAACTGGCTTATTCAGGTCAAGGAAAATGTAGTGACCCATACCGCTCGCGCAGCCTACACCGCTGCTTTTCCTGATGCGCGGTACCTGGCCTACGGGATAAACCTAGGCGGCATCAAAAACACTCCTACCACCGGAACCAGCAGCGCAGAACTGAGAAATATCGTTCACCCCTCGGCGCTCGTCAACACGCTCAGCGCCTTCCTTGAAGCCGATCATGGGCTTGATCCCCGCCCCACCACAATGAACGAACTGGCATTGGCCTTCACATATGCCAATCCAACACTCTGTGGCACAATCATTGGGCCACGCAATACCGAGCAGCTCACCAACACCATGACCTATTGGGCCTCATTGAACCAACGCTTTGACGCCCCGACCCACCGTGCGTGCCTGTCTGCATTATCCGCACAACTGGAAAATCACTAGATGATTGAGTTACTGAAATATGGCATCAGCGGCGTCATCAATACCGCTGTAGGTTACGGTGTGTTCTGGATTCTTTTCACGCAACTGCAGGTGTCCGCAGAGTGGGCGAACGCATTCGGCTATGCAATTGCCCTGGTTGTTGCTTTCATCTTGAACAGGGTATTTGTATTCAACAAAGCGACTTTTCATCAGCGGATGATCCTTCGATTTATTGTTGCCTTCCTCCTGTCCTTCAGTATTAACCAGATCATCCTGATAGCCCTGCATCGCGGCCTGAGCATACGGGCGGAATTTGCGCAAGTGGTGGCCATGGTAAGCTATACCGTGGTGTTCTACCTGCTGAACAAGCGGTTCGTCTTCTCGGCACGCCCGATCATGGAAAAGCCCTGACGCTTTGTAAAAAGCACCGTATCCTGCAGCCTGGTCAAGGCGCTGGGGCAGCCGGAAAAATGACATCATCGTGATAGCACCCACTCCCTGCCGCATTTTCCATGCACACCCTCAAGCCGGCAAGAATCGGACATGATGTGAAGTCCCAGGGTGGACGAACCGCGATTGAGACAGTAATTTTACACATTGGTATTTGGCGACTCACAGAATCCACCTTCGGCCTATGCTCATTGCGCGAACAACGCTAGGGCAGGCCAGCCACATCCACTCCGCCACTGGAAGCGGAGCCTTGCAGGTTCTACCGCAGGTACATTGACACGTGAACGTTGGTCGTGTGCACATCTCAATAGAAGTCGCGCTGTAGGGATGCAGGAACTGGGCGAAGGGAAATTTGCGAAGCTTTCTGAAAAATTAGGATGATCAAATGTCTGCAACAAACCTCTCGGCAGCGGCACAGGGCTCCACCCACGATTTCACCGGGAAAAAAGTCTGGATCACCGGCCACAAAGGCATGCTGGGCTCTGCGGTGGTTCGTAACTTCGAACGCGAAAATGCCCAACTTCTGCTGACGTCGCGGGATGACCTTGACCTCACCAATCAAGCAGCCGTGTACGCATGGATGGATGCAAACCGCCCGGACTACATCTTCCACGTAGGCGCCAAGGTGGGCGGCATCCACGCCAACTCGACACTGCCGGCATCATTCATCTACGACAACCTGATGATCCAGACGAACGTCATTTCGGGCGCGCATAAATTCGGCACCCAGAAGCTGCTATTTGTCGCTACCAACTGCACGTACCCCAAAAACGCACAGCAGCCGATCACCGAAGATGCACTGCTCACCGGCCCGCTGGACGAAAGCATCCGCGCTTATGCCGTGAGCAAGATCGCCGGCATCGAAATGTGCCGCGCCTATCGTAAGCAGTATGGTTGCGATTTCGTCTCGATCATCCCCCCGAACCTGTACGGCCCTGGTGACAACTACCACTCCCAGCACAGCCACGTGGTAGCAGGTATTCTGCGCCGCACCCATGAAGCCAAACTGCTCGAGAAAGATGAATTCGTCGTATGGGGTGATGGCACGCCTCGGCGCGAATTGCTACACGTCGATGATCTTGCCGACGCCATGAAGTGCGTGATGCGTGCACCGACTACTTACGATCTCTACAACATCGGATGCAACCGCGATATCGCCATCGCCGACCTGGCCGCCATGATCGCGGACGTGGTCGGTTACCAGGGCAAAATCGTCTATGACACACAAAAGCCGAACGGGACCATGCGCAAGCTGCTTGACAGCAGCAAGGTCCGTGAACTTGGATGGCAACCGAAGATTGATGAAAAAACAGGCCTGAAAAGTGCCTATGCGGACTTCCTCACATTGCTGGCCTCGCCCACGCCAGGTGCTCGCATCGACCGCTGATGGACTGCGTCGATTCCATTCCCCTCCCCGCTGCAAAATTGGATGTTTGTGCAATGAGTAATGTTTTTCCTCTGCCCGAAGGCTTACTTGGCCGTTTCGGCGTAGTTAAACTCTGGCCAGGTATCAAGACCGCCGAAGACGAATGCATCGCCCGTCTCAAACTGGCAGCCCGGGCGATAGGCATCGAGTGCATCGAGGTCCATGCCGACGGGGGTTATATCGATGCACCGGACATCAAGGCATCCAAGAGCAACGTGGACTTTGTCATCCACCTTCACTACGACACCCCCAAACGCTATGACGCGTTCTCGTTCGTCGCACTGTGGAACCCACTCAAGTTCTATCATGAGTGGGGCTATCAGCGGTGTTCGCGCAACCTGACCACTCACGACGACTTCCTCAGCTGCAGCTCCGATGCGGCTGATGATCACGTCGCCAGAATGGTCCGAACCTCCACCACGCACCTGCCCGCACACTTCAACCTGTACCATTCCACACCAGAAATTGTCCACGGCCCGTCTCTGGGTGATGGCAAACTTTTCTATGCGGGCATCAACTGGGAGGCCATTGTCAGCAGCCGCAAGTCACGCCAGCAGGAAGTGCTCAAGCGGCTGGATCCGACAGGCCTGCTGAAGATCTACGGACCAACGGTATTCCAGGGCGTAAAGGTCTGGGAGGACTACCAGAGCTATGTACGGGAGATTCCATTCGATGGTTTCTCCATGATCAACGAAATCGCCAAGGCGGGTGCAGCCCTGGTGCTCTCTTCACAGGCTCACCGCGACTCTGAAATGATGTCCAATCGCCTGTTTGAAACAGTGGCAGCCGGCACCTTGGTCATCTGCGATGAAAACCCGTTCGCGCGGCGATTCTTTGGTGATTCCCTGCTCTATATCGACAGCCGGTCGCCAATGGAGCAGATCTACAGCGACATCACCGCACACCTCAGCTGGATCAAAGAAAACCCTGACGAAGCACTGGCGAAGATAGAAAAAGCACAGGCGCTGTTCAGGGAGCATTATTCGCTCATCGGTAGCTTGAAGACGCTCTACAGCGGGCTGAATGCACGTAAGCAGCAGTTGGTTGCCCATCACCTGGGAGGCGCAGGCGAACAGACCCACGTAAGCCTCAACCTGCTGATGCTCGATTACTCCACCCAGGCGCTCAAAGCTCACGTCGAGAGCGTGCGCAGGCAGGACTACGGCAACTTCACGCCCACACTGGTCATCGACAAGCGTGTGGCGGACAGCTTCAAGCCCGAAATATCGGCCATTCTCAACACCTCTGCTGTGCCGATTCGGGTGAAAGAAGTGGAAGGCTACACCTACGGCATCCACCCTGACATCAAGGCCAAGCGTCGTCTGGGGCAAATCTTCCAGGAACTGATTGACGATTCCCCGGATGCCGATGCGATCATCTTCGTCGCCCCCAATGAGAAGCTGCTATCCAACCATCTGACAACCTTGGTCGGCGCACTGCAAAGCGACTCTGAACTCGCGTGCGCGGCTACGGCAGCAATCATGGATGATGGGCAGTCTCCCGTTCACACTGTCCATGAACTGCTGGACTTTGGTCATGTCGACGCTGCCGCGCCTCCTGGTTACGGGCGTTTCATCTTCAGAACCAGCGCCCTGCCCAGAGACTTGGCGATTGCCCTGCCCTATCTGGACGGGCGTCCACTGGCTGCGATGATCTCCGGCAAGATCAAGCACCTGCTTCCGGCCACGGTAACCCTCGATACGCGACGTAGCTTCCCGGAACGCACTTGGGACGAGGCCGCAGAAACCGAGCTGATCAAGGATTACAATCCGGGCGTGCTGAAGGTGTCAGCAGGCTTCTATCTGCCTGACAATCCGGCCCCTGTAGTCATCCAGCAGATGTCCCAGCCAGCGCTTTACAAGAAGTTTCTCAACAAAGCCTGGGTCAAGGCCCAGATTCAAGCCATACGGACTCATGGCTTGAAAGCGCGTTTGGAAGTGTTGCAGCGGAAACTGAGCTCATGAATCCACACGCGCCTGCCTCCGTCTCGCCGCTGTCGCTGTGCAGGAGTGTCTGGTCGAACAGACACCTGATACAGCAAATGACCAAACGAGACGTGATCGGTCGCTACAAAGGTTCGATCATGGGGATACTGTGGTCTTTCGCCAACCCAATCCTGCTGCTGGTCATCTACACCCTGGTGTTCTCGGTAGTCTTCAAGGCTCGCTGGGGGACTGGGGAACCAGGTAGCAAAAGCGAGTTCGCGATACTGCTCTTCACGGGAATGATCGTTCACAGCCTGTTCGCCGAAACGCTGACTCGAGCGCCAACGTTGATTCTCCACAACGTTAGCTACGTCAAGAAAGTGGTCTTCCCTCTGGAGATCCTGCCGATCATTGCCATGGGGACGGCCTTTTTTCACGCGCTCGTGAGCATAACTGTGCTGTTGCTGGCGCAGCTATTGGTCCATGGCGCCATTCCCTGGACCGTGGCGTTCCTGCCGCTGGTCCTCGCCCCTCTGATTGTGCTGTGCCTGGGGTTGGCATGGATACTCGCCTCCCTTGGCGTGTTCCTGCGAGACGTCGCCCATCCCATCGGGCTGCTGATGACGTTGCTGCTGTTCGGCTCGCCCGTGTTCTATCCTATTTCCGCGCTACCCGTGGAAATCCAACCCTGGCTGATGCTCAACCCACTGACGTTCATCATCGAACAGACCCGAGCGGTGCTGATAGCTGGCCAGCCCCCCGATTTCATGGGGCTGAGCATTTACACAGTCGTCGCCGCCAGCCTCGCATGGACAGGCTACGGTTGGTTCCAGAAGACCAGAAAAGGATTTGCAAATGTCCTCTAGCGAATTCGCGATTCGCGTGGAAGGCGTTTCCAAGCGGTTCGAAATTTTCGAGCACCCTCGCGACCAGTTGAAGCAGTTCATCTACCCGCGCCTGAGGCGCTTGTTCGGCCGACCGGAACGCGACTACTTCAGGGAGTTCTGGGCGCTGCGCGAGGTGTTTCTTGATATCCGCAAGGGCGAGTCGTGCGCGATTGTCGGGCTCAATGGCAGCGGCAAAAGCACGCTCTTGCAGATCATTACCGGCACCCTGACCCCGACGACTGGAAAAGTCAGTGTCAATGGCCGGGTCGCCGCGCTGCTGGAGCTGGGGTCGGGGTTCAACCCTGATTTCAGCGGACGTGAAAATGTCTACATGAACGGCGCACTGCTGGGTTTCAGCCGTCGCGAAGTGGAAGCAAGGATTCCCGACATCGAAGCCTTTGCCGATATCGGCGAGCATTTCGACCGGGCACTCTCTACCTATTCGAGTGGAATGCAGATGCGCGTGGCGTTCGCCGTCTCCACCGCGTTCGAACCAGACATCCTCATCGTCGATGAAGCACTCGCCGTGGGCGACGCTTACTTTCAACAAAAATGCTTCCAACGCCTGGAAAGTTTTCGTGAGCGTGGTGGCACCTTGCTGTTCGTGTCTCACGATGCCAACACCGTCAAACACATTTGCAACAAAGCTCTGTTACTCAGTCATGGGAACGTAATCAGTTTCGGCGCCCCCCGGGACGTGATCGATCTCTACCAGGGACTGGTGGCTAAGAAGACCGACATGAGCAGCAGTGAAATTTCTATCGACCAAAGCATTGCACCTGCTGCCGAGCGCTTCGAAGCCATCGAGCAGCCCAAGGCATGGACGAAGGCCACGACCATCACCACCAATGGCGATGCCGAACTGGTCGACTTCCTGATGCTCGATACGGCCAACCGGCCCGTCACTCATCTGGAAAGTGAAACTTCGCTGACCATTCGCTATGTCGTGAAGCTGAACAAGGATTTCGAGCGCCCAGCGTTTGGCTTGATCATTCGCGACCGAATGGGGCGTTCGATATTCGAGACCAGCACCTTTGCCATGCAAATGCCTGACAACCCACGCCTCCAAGGGGATCAGATACTGGTGCGATTCAACCTCAACATGAATCTGAAGGCTGGCCAGTACTCGTTCTCAGTAGGTGTGGCCAACAAAGGCTTCGCCAGGAGCGAATTCGAGGAATACAGCCTGCTGATGCATGACGTGGAACAGCTCCAGGTGACCGAATCGTCGGTGGCGGACTTCTACGGCGGGATCTTCAACATGCATCCAGTGGTAACAGTAGACGTATTGGAGTCCAGACAACATGCCTGATCTAGATACAATGAACAGCCTGCTGGAGCTAGCCCTGCAAGAGCTCAAAGGCCTGACAGAGCGGCAATTGCATTTTGAGAAGATCGTGCTGGATAAGCAGCTGTCGCCCGATGAAGTCGCTGGCTTCAGCCCCCTGCTGCAGCGCAACTTCATCGCCAACGCTGACGCCACTCAACAGAAACTGTTGATCCATACCTGGCGCCAAAACGCCCCAGCCACACTGAGCCACCTGGATCTGGTTGACAGCGGATTTCGTGCGTTCTCCCAAAATGACGAAGACGGCATCCTGTTGCGCCTGTTTAATCATGTCGGCTGGACCAATCGCTATGTGATCGAAATTGGCAGCAACTGCAGCGACTCGGCCATCGGCATCCCGGAGAACCTCTCGACCAACCTCATCGTCAACCATGGCTGGCATGGCACGATTGTCGAAATGGACACCGTCGAGTGTGCCCGCATGCGCTACTTTTTTGCGCGGACTTCGTCGACGCGCCACTATCACTGGACCCAAGGAAGCGAGTCTCAGTATTACTCGCCGCTGATCATCGAGCAGGCTGTCACCCCCGACAACATCAATGAGCTGCTACTGGGCGCAAATCCGCAACCTGAGCCAGACCTGTTCATCATCGATATCGACGGCGGCGACTATGCCGTGATGGAGCGACTCCAGGCCATCAGGCCTCGGGTCATCGTTGTGGAGTTCGAAAAGCGGTTCCGTGAGCGCTACAGCGTTGTTCAACGGGACAGGACGCAGTTCAGTAGCAGATGGCCCCAGTCGGGCTCTGTCAGTCTGTCGGCCTGGGTCAAAATGCTGCAGCCCCGCGGCTACACGCTGTGTGCGGTTGGAAACTGCTGCTTCAACGCATTTTTCGTACGCGACGATGTCGCCAACGGCCGGCTGACGCCCATGCCCCCAGCACAGGCATTCGATGAGCACCCCGTTTTCTCGGCAATTGACGAGACATTCTGGTTGGAGCCTGACGAAAGCTGGCAGATCGTATGACCCCACACTATATGCGTCGCAGAACGGCATGGCTGGCCTACAGCTATCTACCAGTTTCGACGCCCACGTTCGCCATCAGCAGCATAGGCACAGCAGCCCACACGAACGGCACACATTGAGTAAGGCGCAATCCGGCATGACGCTAAACCCTCTTCAAAAAACAATTGCTACGCTTGGGTTCATCATTTTCAGCTCCCTTGTCATCGCTTATGTAGCAATGGGCCTCCACCAATCAGGCCTTAGCTCCCCTTTTGTCTATGATCATCTCGATGACATCTGGCAATTCAGCCTGACCAAGGTACTGAAGGAGACGGGCTGGATTCTGTCCAACCCCTATCTCGGCGCCCCTGAAGTCGCACATTGGCATTACCACTCCGCCGCCCAGACCAGCGCCTTACATTCGATCATCATGCTGGCGATGAGCCCTTTCTTTGACAGCGCCATCACCTTGCAGCAAACCTATTACATACTGAACTTTCCGCTGATTGGCGTGACCACCTACCTGGCCTGCCGCCTGCTTTCAATCGCACGACTGCCTGCGATCTGTGTGGCCTTGCTCTACGCCTTCTGCACGTATCGCTTCAACTTCGTGATTTATTCGTTCCTGTCCAACTATTTCACGATCCCATTGGTCATGGTATCGATCGTCTGGGTCATGCAAGGCAAGTTCGACAGTTTGCTGAAGGCTCCGACCTTGGGTGTCGCCCTGGTGTCACTGTTGAAGAACAAGTCGTTCGTTCTCGGATTGGTCTTCATCGTGCTCGTGGCCCTCGCCGACGGCTACTACGCGTTTTTCTCCTTGCTGCTGTTCGGCTGCGCGGGCGTTGTTCGGCTTGCTGTCGGGGGCTGGAAGCGACCACGACTGCTCATTCCGGTAATCCTCTACGGGTTCACCCTGATCTTTACCTCCATCGCGATACAGGCTCCGTTGTATCAGTACAAGAAAGCGCATCATGACGAGTTCTATCCAAACAACGTCCCGGACCCTGCGCTGAACAAGCAACCCTTTGAAGCGGAAGTCTACAGCAGCAGCCTGAAGCTTCTGTTGACCCCTACGCCCAACCACCACATCGCGCATTGGGGGGCCGTGGGCGGCAAGGTACTCGAAACCACCAATAGCGCCCGCCGCTTTCCTACATTCACCGTGGTGCCACTGGGAATCATTGGCTCGCTTCTGCTGCTGATCGCATTTTCAGCGCTGATCATTCCTCAATTGAAACGCGCCCTGTTCACCGAGCACCGTGACGAGGGTGACCACAGTAACCTCAGCCTCAGCGACAGTCTGCTTGCCGTTACGTTCTTTGTGTTCCTGTGCAGTATTTCCGGCGGTATCGGCAGTTTGGTGGCCTTGGTGTTCCCGACCATCCGCGCGTATGACCGCTACCCGATCTTCATGATGCTGGCTCTGCTGCTCCTGGGCGCCTTGCTGGCGAGCCGAGCACTAGCGCGCACTGGCTATCCGAAGCTCGTGGCCGGCATGCTGGTAGCAGTTACGGCGCTTGGCCTCTACGACCAGATCCCCGCCAACGTAGCAGGACGTAATCCCGACATTCGCCCAAGAGTCGCTGCCGAAACCGATTTTGTTAACGAGCTCGAGTCAAAGGTTACACCCGGCTCGATGGTCTATCAGTACCCCTATTCTCAGTACCTGTCTGACAACAAGTATTATGGTTGGGGCTCTTTTGCCCACATTCGCCTGTACCTGTTCTCCAGGACCCTCCACTGGAGCAATGGCGGCCCTAAAAACAGCCCGGCCGATGACTGGAACCAGCGCATCTCGAAACTCCCAGTAGACGAACTGCTCAGCGAAATCCGCGCCCTTGGTTTCAAAGCATTCGTTGTGGACAGAACCGTGATCAAGGATGAGGAATATGCTGCGCTCAAGCAGGCGCTGCTCGCTCAACAGATCAACCTGGTAGAAGAACCGACTCAACAACTCGCGTATGCCCTGCTGCCTCCTAGCAACATGGCGATCACCTATGCGCCGGACTACAAAAGTCTGGACAGTCTCACTTTGCAAGAGCCGCCAGGCAAGGAAGAAACCCGCTACCCTGAACTGGTCAATAGCGAGCAACTTCGCGTCCTACTGGCAACGTCCTCCCCTGTCTATCCGCTGCGCATCGAGCGCCAGCAGCATCCGGAAATCTTCCAGGACTTGACATTGCTGCGTAAGGGCAGTGGTGATTTTGCTCTCACGCCGATTGCAGACTTCAAGGCTACCCTGCATTGCAACGTGCCCGATGAGCAGAAGCGTATCGCCCTGGACTTCACCAATAACAACCCCTATAGCGTAACCTTCGGTCAGGGCCCGTTCCCGGTTGCATTGGGTGTCCACATCAAAGGGCCAGACAATGCCATGCTGCTGTGGGACGCAGGCTACCGCATCGCCCCTGTCGTCACCGTCAAGCCGGGAGAGACTAGGCGCTTTGTATTTAGTCCCGATGACTTCAGCCCAGGCGCAAAATTCAGAACGCAGGGTAATACACTACAGTTTGAAATGGTGCAGGATGGTAACGCCTGGTTTTCCAGCGTGAGTTGCTCATCCTTCTTGTAACAATTATTCACACCTAGCGCTTCGTGCGAACAATCGGCCGACACGCTAGATTGTTCGCGTTAAGATACAGGTTTTACTGATGCAAGATGGTCATTTCGTGATTAAGCCTCAGGGAAGTGAGAAGGGGTCGAAGAACCCTCCACCACTCCAGCAAACAGGTAGTGAACCTACAGACTCAATGAAGTTTGCCAGGAAAGTTGCATCCGTATGCAAAGCGACGGGATACAGTGCTTACCGACTGACGCCGTCGATGGTCAAACCTTGCCACCGCTACTTTCCTCGCACCCCACTGCTCTGCCAACGGCGCAGCGCAGTGCATCCTGGCCAGTCTGCATCTGGGGCGTCGGGACCACTCCGTGTTGCACACAGATACAGCTACTACGGACCCTGCTGGTCATTTGTCACTGAAAACACATTTGCTCCATCGTGGACACACGGGTTGCCTGCGCATATGGCATACGCGACCCGCAAGGAATCAACGCCAACAGGTTGCGTCTGTCCGCTCGGCGTAAAAGTAGTTCTGAGACCGCCCGCAAAGCAGAAAGCGGGTTGGACAACTAAAATCAGCCATGTGGGATCGACCACCACCGTAATGGTCAGTATCCCGATCGCTGCGAACCATGACGAATTGGTAAAAATCATGGCGACCCCGTTTACGATTACCACGAGAATGCCAGGTGGATAAACGCGCTAAAATCTACATCGCAGGCCATGCTGGCATGGCAGGCTCTGCACTCCTGCGGCGGCTGACAGCTGCCGGTTACGACAATGTCGTCACTCGTACCCATGCAGAGCTCGACCTGACTCAGCAAGCAGCGGTGGATGCTTTTTTTGCTTCCGCGCAACCCGAGATCGTCTTTTTGGCAGCCGGCAAAGTCGGAGGCATCAAGGCCAACAACAACTTCAGGGCGGACTTCATCTACCAGAACCTCATGATCGAGGCGAACGTGATTCACAGCGCCTGGAAGCATGGCGTACAACGCCTCCTGTTTCTCGGCTCCAGCTGCATCTACCCACGCGATTGCCCGCAGCCCATCCATGAGGACTACCTGCTGACTGGCCCGCTAGAACAAACGAACGAGCCGTACGCCCTAGCCAAGATCATGGGCGTAAAACTGTGCGAGAATTACTACCGCCAGTATGGGGCACGTTTCATCTCGGTCATGCCCTCCAATCTCTATGGCCCAAACGACAACTATGACCTGGAGAACTGCCACGTTCTGCCGGCGCTGATCTGCAAGGCCCACGAGGCCAAGGCCAAGGGCGCCTCAGAACTGATCGTTTGGGGCTCAGGTAAGCCCCGTCGGGAATTTCTGTTCGTCGAGGACATGGCCGATGCTTGCCTGCACTTGATGAATTCCGACGTTTCCAGTGGGCTGTACAACGTCGGCATGGGCGATGACCTCCCGATCAGCGAGCTGACAGAGTTAGTCATGGAGGTTGTTGGATACGACGGAAAAATCGTCTACGACCGTAACCAACCCGACGGCACGCCCCGCAAACTCCTTAACATCGAACGCCTGAAAAGCCTCGGTTGGTCTGCTAAAACGCAATTGCGAGAAGGCATAGCCCTGACTTACAAGGACTTTCTCAGCCGTAGGAATCACCGCTAAATGCCCGCTCCTTTGGTCACCATTGCCGTACCTTCCTACAATCAGGGACGCTTTCTTGATGACGCCTTGAAATCCATTTTCGAACAGAACCTTCCCGTGGAAGTGTTCGTGCTCGACGGTGGTTCGACCGACAACTCGCTGGAGGTCATTCAGAAGTGGGCGCCGCGGCTCGCAGGGTGGCGCAGTCACAAGGACGCAGGGCAAGCGGCAGCCATCAACGAAGGTATTCTGCAAGGGCAGGCACCTTATGTGTGCTGGCTGAACAGTGACGACTGGTTCATGCCTGGCGGATTGCAGCACCTGGTCAACGCGCTTGACGCAGCCAGTGAAGCACCGGCGGTCTACGGAAAGTGCTGGAATGTCATAGAGAAGACCGGCAAGCGACACCCTGTATGGGTAGAGCCCTTCAGTGAGCGGCGCCTTTCGCTGCGCTGCATCATTTCACAACCCGCCACATTGATACGCAGGTCGGCATGGGAGGCGATCGACGGTGTGGACGGCACACTGCATATGGCGATGGACTACGATCTCTGGTGGCGCTTGTTCAAGTCGGCAGGCCCGCTCAAACATATCGATGCCTACGTCGCAGTCAACCGCGAGCATGAAGAAACCAAGACCAAGACCTTGCGCAGGCGCCACTATGCCGAGGCCATGGCGGTAGTACGCAAATATCACGGCAGCGTGCCTTTGAAATGGTGGCTGTATCAGCCCTATTCCGTCTGGTTCAAATCCATCTTCCCGTAGCCGGAACCCACTATGCGAATTTTGCACTTTTTCAAGACCGCGCAGCCAGATACCGTGGGCGGAATCGAGCAGGTAATTCATCAAATTTGCCAACACTCATCGAACTTTGGGACAACGTGTGAAGTTTTGACACTTTCTCGAAACCCACACCCTGACGTCGTCGAGATGAATGGATATCGTGTGCACCGGGTCAAGGAAACATTCAGTATTGCCTCTACTGGTTTTTCGGTGGAAGCCTATGCAAAGTTTAAGGCCCTCTCGAAAGATGTAGACCTGATCCACTATCACTTCCCATGGCCGTTCATGGATGTGATTCACTTTGCCAGCCGCACAGACAAACCCTGCGTTGTTTCATATCACTCGGACATTGTGAATCAGAAACAACTACTGAAGCTGTATCGCCCACTGCAGAACAAGTTTCTGCGCAGCGCAGACCGCATCGTGGTTGCCTCACCCAATTACCTGGAATCCAGCGAGGTCTTGCCGCCCTTTCGCGACAAGATCCGGATCATTCCCATCGGCGTTGACAAGCCTAGCTATCCGGTGCCCGCACCGGAGGTGACAGCACGCTGGGCAGAAAAAATAGGCGGGCGGTTCTTCCTTTTCGTAGGCGTGCTTCGCTATTACAAAGGCCTTCACGTGTTACTGGAGGCCCTGAAAGGAACCGATTACCCCCTGGTCATCGTGGGGGATGGGCCTAAGAAAAACGAATTGCTCGCCCAAGCGAACGAGCTCGGCCTGAACAATGTGTATTTCCTGGGACGGCTGGACGATGAGGACAAAGTAGCCTTAACACAGCTGGCGACAGCCGTTGTGTTTCCCTCTCATCTACGTTCGGAAGCGTTTGGGATAACGCTGGTAGAGGGGGCTATGTACGGGAAGCCTTTGATCTCCTGCGAAATAGGCACCGGAACGACATATATAAACATTGCCAATGAAACAGGCCTTGTCGTCCCTCCAGAAGACCCTACCGCATTGCGACATGCTATGAAATACCTATGGGATCACCCGGAAGAGGCCGAAAACATGGGGCGAAACGCGTACCAGCGCTATCTCAGACTATTTTCCGGCGAACTCATGGTTAAAGCATACACCGACCTTTATAAAGAAATCCTTGCTGAAAGACAGTAACATCGTGTTAAAGGAGGCGGTATTTCAACGCCTCCAGCAGACTGAGTGAGAACACACCGAAGCCCTGAGACTAAACGCCAAATTTGTTCAACACGCTTTGTGCTGACAAGGCTCTTCAGTACTCAGCTGCATCATTTTATTGCTACCAGGAACAGGTTGATCTGGCCATGAGACTCTTCTTGTGTAGAGGCCATAACGAAAAATGCCCCGTCTCTTTCGATACGGAGCATCCTCTTGAGGGGGCAGATTACTAGACTCTCAAACAGTCTGCGAGGCCCTTCACTATCAAGCTGGTTTTGCAATCACGCCAGGGGCAAGTAGAAATGCTAGCTTCTTACCAAAAGCCTGTGACGGTAACTCAACAACATGGTGAGTTACCCATGCTAGCAGAATTACGCAAAGCGATGCCAGCAACGCGCACGCGCTCATGCCCAACCCGAGCGAAGCGAAGAAATACAGAAGGCCCCAAGCGATTGGAATGTGCAACAGGTACAAGGGATAGCTAATCCCTGCAACCCATCTCAATGGCGCGAACCATTTCCCGTGCAAGCCGGCAAACAAACCACCCAGGAAGAGCGTGAGTGCAGCCGCGGCAGATGCCATGTTGCTTCCCACATCCATATGAGTTGCCTTCCAGTAACTTTTATATGCGACTACATACACGAATACAGTCAGAACAGTTAAGAGAACGCCCCTTACCTTCTTTGAATCCTCACAGGCACGATAGATCATCGCGCCAATCATCATGTAACTGATATGTACAAAGATAACACTAAAGTGCCGAAACACATCTGGCTTGCTCGTTGCCTCACGAATTGGAAAACTGTACGCGGCGACAAATGCCAAAGCCAGAAGTGAGAGAAGGACAAGCTCCTTATATCCAAGACGCTTGAATAATCCCGCCGCAACGGCCATCACGAGGTAAAAAATCATTTCAATTTCTAACGTCCATAGCACCGGAATAGCGGTGAATGAGCCGTTAAAATAGTTCGCCGCAAATGTTGATGCCAATACACCCTCAATACTATTTGGCTGCTGCAAGCCTTTGGCACTGCAATAGGCATAGGTCAACCCTGCGACAACAACCACGCAGAAAAAACAGGTTGGAATAATTCTAAAAAACCGCTGGATCATGAACGGCACCGGCCGGGTTCTGTCTACAGTCCTCAAGATGACAAAGCCACTAATCAAGAAGAAAAGCGACACCCCCATCCCACCCACACCTAGATCCAGGTTGATAGCCCCCCACAATGCAATAGTGGAATGAATATTATCCTGAGGCGTTGTCGGTCCGAAGGCGAATCCCTTTACATCAGGGACCCACACCCCCACAGTCGGGAAGTCGTTAATCCCAACTAGAAAAACATGCCCCCACAACACCAAAAGTACCGCTACCGCTCGTAGTGCATCTAGAAAAACAATCCTAGGCTTCGCAACCTTAATCGCGACGCTACTCTCCATCATCCTACTCCCCTAGCCTTCCAAAGCTCTCACTCCGAGAGCGGCATGTTCTTATTTTTCCACAATGCCCAGCACATCAAAACGAAACCATGAGATCAAGCGCAAGCAAAAGCCCTCCCAACTCAACAGTACAACACAGGAGAGGCCCACCCCAGAGAAAGAGGACACGTGGGGAAGGGGCGAGCCCACCCCCCGTAGAATTCACTTAATTATCAACGCGCCCGTAGTTATCTTCAAAACGTACAATATCGTCCTCACCCAGATAATCACCGCTTTGCACTTCAATCAGTACAAGTTCGATAACTCCAGGGTTCTGCAACCGGTGCTTGTGCCCAGCGCGAATAAACGTGGATTCGTTGGTGTGCAGCATCAGTTCCTGCTGATCATTGATGACCAGCGCAGTACCACTAACCACGATCCAATGCTCACTACGATGATGGTGCATTTGCAGCGATAGCGACGCCTTGGGTTTCACGACAATACGCTTGATCTTGAAGCGTTCGCCATTCTCCAAGGTAGTGTAAGTACCCCACGGCCGGTGCACGGTCTGGTGAAGCAAATGCGCTGCATGCCCATTGGACTTGAGCTGTTTGACGATATGCTTGACGTCCTGGGCATGATCCTTGTCGGCGATCAACATCGCGTCCGGTGTGTCCACCACCAGCAGATCCTGCACCCCAACCAGTGCCGTGAGTCGATCCTCACTGTTGACATAGTTGTTGGAGGAGCCATAGGCCAGCACTTCACCCTCAAAACGATTGCCCAACTCATCAGCTGACGTCAGCTCACTGACAGCATTCCAGGAGCCGATATCACTCCAGCCGATGTCGCAGGGAATGGTGGCAACTTTGCGGGACCGCTCCATCAACGCGTAATCGATGGAAATGTCCGGAACACTGGCAAATGACTCGGCATCAAGAGCCAGACAGCTATAACCAGACGACGAAGACGCCCGAGAGTTCTCCAGAGTGTTCTTAACGGCACTCAAGACATCTGGCGCATGCTCCTGCAACTCTTCGAGAACAGTCCCGATGCGGAAGCAGAACATACCAGCATTCCAGAAGTAATTACCGGCAGCGACATAAGCTTCGGCGGTTTTTAAATCAGGCTTTTCAACAAACCTTTCAACTTTCAAACCAACATCGAGGCTACCTCCTTTAGCAGCCTCAATATAACCAAAACCGGTTTCCGGATATTGGGGTTTGATGCCAAACGTCACCAGCCAGCCTTGTTGGGCCAGCTCGACAGCGTGGCTCACGGCAATGCTGAAGGCTGCCTCATCCTGGATAAGATGGTCAGCTGCAAGCACCAGCATGTGCGCTTCTGGACCGTGCGTCTGTGCTAACTGCAGAGCCGCGGCCGCCACCGCTGCTGCGGTATTACGCCCGAATGGCTCGAGAATGTAGCTCTGTGCGTGGCCATCGATATTGATCGCCCGGTACTCATCTTCGGTCTTGAAAAGCAGTTCTCGGTTGGTAACTGTGAGTATCTCGACTACGCCCTGCAGTTTTGCCGCACGCAAAAAAGTCTTCTGTATGAGATTCTGCCCATCAGGCAATGCCATGAACGGCTTGGGATGCGCCTCGCGTGATACTGGCCACAAGCGACTGCCCACGCCACCGGAGAGAATTACCGGGATCAATTCCATATTTGAATCCTTAACGGCCACCTCATGTGCATCACATGTAGGATCTGGCTACTTCTATTTGACCCGCCGCGCACGCAGCGGGAGACGTAATCAATGCAGCGCTAAACGATATCTAATTGCCATCTTGCGATGGCAAGTCCATCCCTGACAGCACAGAATAACAGAGATCAATCCGAGTCGCTTGCAACCAGAGTTTTATGCAGGCATGACTTGAGATCAGCTCCAATCACGGCTCTTGCCGCCGCTGCTGATAAATCCAGTCAACGATCTCCCCATCCGGCGCATAGCCACTCACCATCTCCCTCAGCAGCTGCCGCACCTGGGCGAAGTCATCCACCGCAATGGCCTTGAGCAGCACGCCCAGCCGCTCCTTCAAACGTTCCCAGGCCAGATAATCCTCCTGCGCGCTCATGATCATCGGATGCCGGGTCGATACCACGTCGTCACCGATCAGCAGCTCTTCAAAGAGCTTCTCCCCTGGCCGCAACCCGCTGAACTCGATGGAGATATCGCCATGGGGATTGCTGTCCGAACGCACACTCAGGCCTGACAGGTGAATCATCTTCTCCGCCAGCTCGACAATCCGCACAGGCTCGCCCATGTCGAGCACGAACACGTCGCCACCCTGTCCCATGGAGCCGGCCTGGATCACCAACTGAGCCGCCTCGGGAATGGTCATGAAATAACGGGTGATCTTCGGATGAGTCACCGTCAATGGCCCCCCCGCCTTGATTTGCTGATGGAACCGCGGAATCACCGACCCGGAGGAACCCAGCACATTGCCGAAGCGCACCATGGTGAAGCGAGTCTTGTTCACCCGGGAAACATTGGCCACATCGTTGAACAGCACCGGCGCCTGCTCACGGCTCAGCGCCTGCAGCACCATTTCTGCCAGGCGCTTGGTGCTGCCCATGACATTGGTCGGGCGCACGGCCTTGTCCGTGGAAATCAGCACGAAGTTGGACACACCCGCCTGCAACGCAGCCTGGGCCGAATTCAGGGTGCCCATGACATTGTTCAGCACGCCTTCGGCGATGTTGTGCTCGACCAGCGGCACATGCTTGTACGCTGCCGCGTGGTAGACCGTATCCACGCGCCAGGTGGACATGACATCCAACAACTGCGCGGGATTACGCACGGAGCCAAGGATCGGCAGGATACGGGTTGGCGACGATGTGCGCTGAGCACAAGCCTCCAGCTCCGAGAGGATGCTGTACAGGTTGAATTCACCATGGTCGAGCAGCAGCAAGGTGCTGGGCTTGAGCGCGAGGATCTGCCGGCACAGCTCAGAGCCAATCGAGCCGCCTGCACCGGTCACCATTACTGTCTTGCCCTTCACGCAATGCTCGAGAAGATCAGCCTGGGCCGGCACAGCATCGCGCCCCAGCAGGTCGGCGATATCCACTTCCTGCAGGTCATCGACCTTGACACGGCCGCTGGCCAAGTCCATGAAACCCGGCACGCTACGCACGTGCAGCGGGTAGCCCTCGAGCAGCCCGAGGATCTCTCGGCGACGGGTGCGGCTGATCGAGGGCACGGCCAGCAGCAACTCCTGGGCACCTGTTTCTTCGATCATGCGCTGGATCTGCCGCGCTTTGTAGACATGAAGACCGGCGATCATCCTCCCTGCGATGCTGCCGTCGTCGTCGATGAAGGCGACCGGACGCATCACCTTGCCCATGCGCAAAGCCGCCACCAACTGGTTACCCGCCGCACCCGCCCCGTAGATTGCGACCTTGAGCAGACCATCGTCACGATTGCTGAACGGTATATGCTGCGCGGCGGCAAACCAGTCGCCCAGGAAATACTGACGCATGGCCAGTCGCAGCCCGCCGATCAACACCAGGCTCAACCACCAATAGTTGAAAATGACCGAGCGCGGCACGAGGTACTGATGATTGGCGGACCAATAAACGATTAGACCAAGGATCAACGCCGACAAGGTCACCGCCTTGACGATAACCACAAGCGCATCATTGCCGAAGTAACGCATTACCGCTCGGTACATGCCGAAGCGGATGAACAATGGAATCGAGACCAGTGGTGCGCAGGCGAATAGCCAAAGATGATCCTGGGCCAGCTCAAGGGATTCTTCAAAGCCCAGACGCACCACAAAGGCCAGCCACATGGCCAGCCATACCAGCACCACATCGGCCAGTACCTGGATCATTCGCTTCTTGGCCCGCGGCAGCCCTAGCAGAAATGCCCGCATTCTTTCCCAACCCCTTTCGTACACCGTTACTGTCCCTATCTGAGCAGATCTTTCTTGATGGTAAAGGCACACACCTGCGTGCCAACCGCCGGCGTTACTCGACACCGCCCGCGTTGTAGGCCACCGCCAGCGCTACCAGCGGTACATAGGCGATGAGCAACCCGACGAAACCATCGATGCCAAACAGCATGACGCAGCCCGCCATCGGCAACAACCAGCACAGTGTCAACAGCGCCACAGCCAGTGTCACAGGCAGGTGCCCGCCGACGCGCCGCGAGGCGAATTGGTAGGCATGGCTGCGGTGCGCCTCATAGACCTTGTCGCCACGCAACAGTCGACGAATCAGGGTAAACGTGGCATCGACAACGAACACGCCGAGCAGGATCAACCAGCACCAGAACAGCTCAGACGACACCCAAGCCGCTTGCAGGGAAAGCAGCCCCAGGGCGATGCCGAGAAAACCACTGCCGGCGTCACCCATGAAAATCTTGGCGGGCGGGAAATTCCAATACAGAAAACCGCCTACCGCCATGATCAGGATCACCGGCAGCACCATCAGTTGCTCGTAGCCACCGAGCCAGTACACCCCGCAGGCACCCAGGCAAACGCAGATGGCCTCCACGCTGGCAATGCCATCGATTCCATCCATGAAGTTGTAGAGATTGAGTAGCCAGACGAGGTAAACCGCCGCAATGATCGCGCCAGCCCAGCCTAGATCAATTTCGCCCCCGAACACCGTCAGCGGCGGCAGGCCGCCCAGCCAGAACAGCCCCCATGCGGCGGCGATGAAGTGCCCCAGCAGCCGCCAACGCGCGGCGATATGCCCGTGATCATCCATGAATCCGATTATCGCGATCAGGCCGCCCGCACCAGCGACAGCCAATACGGCATGCGCCTCCAACAGGCCACCAGCGCCGAGCCCCACCAGCGCCAGCAAGAACGAGACCACGATGGCCACGCCTCCGCCACGGGGCGTTGGCACCACGTGGGAGCTACGCGCATTGGGAATGTCGATGATGCTCCTGGCCAGCGCATAGCGGCGCAAACCCGCGGTCATGAGCAGAGAGATCAGCAGCACCAGCGGTGCCAGCCACCATTGAGTCATTTGTTCATGTGTTCCTGGTAATGGTGGGCGGCTTGCGCCAGAGCCCGCTCCACGCTCACCGGCGGCGCCCAGCCGAGCAGCGAACGCGTTTTTTCGATATCGACCTGCAGCGAGCCGCACAGGCGCTGCGAGAGCGCGCGACGCCCGAGCAATGTCGCGCCGAAGGCCAGCCATGCAGCGGGAATGGGCAACAACCTTGCAGGTTTGCCCAGGGCGCTTGCCATGCGCTGCAACAGGCTGGTGGTGGACAGGTCCTCGCCATCGCTGACCAGGAACGTCTGGTTGGCGGCGGCCGGATGACTCGCGCAGGTACGCACCAGGTCGACGAGGTTATCCAGGGCGACCAGGCTGCGGCGGTTGTGGATGGCTCCAAATGGCAGGGGGACGCCCTTGTCCAGCCAGCGCATCATCGCCAGGAAGTTGGCCCTGACGCCCGGGCCGTAGACCAGCACAGGGCGAATGATCACTACTTCCAGGCCGGTATCTCTGGCCAACTCGCGCAGGCCCTGCTCGGCCTCCATTTTCGAGATGCCATAAGGGTCGGCAGGCGCCGGCTCATCGTCCGCGCGATAGGGCCGCCCAGGCAAGGTGCCTTCGCCATTGACCTTGATCGAGCTGATGAAGACAAACCGTCGCACACCTGCGGCCACCGCTTGGCGGGCCAGATTGAGGGTGCCCTCGACATTGACCTTGCGAAAGGCCGCCAAGGGGTCTGCCTCGGTATCGTTCATCACATGCACTCGGGCGGCCGAGTGGATCACCAGGTCGACGCCGTCGAGGGCGGCCCTCCAGTCGGTCTCACCGTCGATCGCCTTGATGGCGAACGCCGTTGCCGCGAATCCGGCCGGGACCTCGCCGCGAATCGCAGCACGCAGCGTATGGCCACGGGCGGCGAGGTCGGCCAACACGGCCTTACCCACAAAACCGGTGGCCCCGGTCAGCAACACCATCGAACTCATCAGCAACTTGTCCTTCGCAACGAGGCGCCACGCAACAGGGATTCCAGGCGGGTCATCAGTTTTTCCTTGGCATAGCGCTGCTCGTAATAAGCACGCCCCGCTCGCCCCATGGCCACCCGCTCAACCTCACTGGCCTGGGCCAGGGAGCAGGTAATGGCAGCCAGGCCAACGGCATCGCCGGAGTTGCAGGCAAAACCTGCGCCTGACTCTTCGATCACTCGTGCGGCCTCGCCATTGATCATTCCGAGTAAAGGCCGCCCCGATGCCAGATAAGCCTGAACTTTGCCGGGAATTGTCTTCTCGAACACATCATTGGTCTTGAGCGACACCAGCAACGCGTCGGCCTGGGCGAACAACCCTGGCATGGCCTCGAGGGGATGGCGCCCGAGCAGATGCACGTTGTCGAGCTTGCGCAAGGCGACCTGTGCGCCAATCCATTCGCTCATGCGCCCGTCACCAACGATCACCCAGCGAACCGCCACCTTGCCTCGCAAGGCTTCGGCGGCATCGAGCACGGCGGGGAAGTCCTGGGCCTCGCCCAGATTGCCGGCGAACACCACCGTGAACTGTTCGGGGTCGCGCTGGATCAGTGTCGAGCCAGATAGCGACGCCTGGGAAAAGTCGTCCTCCGCCCAGCTGGGGAAGTAAACCAGACGCTCCTCCGCAATCGGGCGGCTGCAATAGCGGCGTACATTGTCGAAAAAACCGTGGGACTGCAGCAGCAGGTAGTCGGTGCGATTGTAGATCCACGAAACCATCCTGCCGACAAGCCCCAGCAGGCGGGGGTGCTTGACCACACCGACTGCACGCAGGGTTTCGGGCCACAGGTCGAGCACCCAGACAAATACTGGTGCACGCTTCAGGCGCCCGATGACCAAGGCCGGGATGGCTGCCAGGATCGGCGATACGGCATATACGAACACTGCATCGAAGCGCCGTCCGCGCAACTTGAATGGACCCAGCGTGGCAGCACTCAGGAGGAACGACAGGTAGTTCAATACCAGTGTGAAGCTACGCTTCCCCCGCGACACCATCGGCACGCGAATCACTTCGGCACCCTCATAGCGCGCGAACGCCTCCGGGTTCTTTCGGAAGCGTTTGAATACCTTGCCTTCCGGGTAGTTGGGCAGCCCGGTCAGGACGGTGACATGGTGACCTTTGGCGGTCAGATCACGGACCAGGTCATTGATCCGCATATTTTCCGGCCAGAAGTACTGGGAAACCACCAGCACCTTCAAAGAAGTGTCTGACATGTGCGCTCGATTTGACTCAATACCGCTTCCAGACAACGCGATTCACGTAGTCGGTATAGCTGTGGAGGATACGCACGACCTTGTCTGCGACATTCGGCATGCTGTAGTCCTCGACCAAACGCAGGCTGCGGTTTTCGCCCCGGCCCTGGCTGTCGAGGATGGCAAGCCCCTGCAGAACACGATCGATTTCCAGGCCGACCATCATTGCCGCCGCCTCTTCCATGCCCTCTGGACGCTCGTGCGCCTCTCGAATGTTCAATGCCGGGAAGTTGAGAATCGAAGCTTCCTCACTGATGGTGCCGCTATCTGACAATACCGCCTTGGCATCCATCTGCAGCTTGTTGTAGTCCTTGAAACCAAGCGGCTTGAGCAGCCGTACGCTGTCATGGAACACGATGCCCAGGCTGTCAACGCGTTTTTGCGTGCGCGGGTGAGTGGAAACGATTACCGGTAGGTCGTAGGTCTCGGCAACGGTGTTGAGCACCTCGACCAGCTTCATGAAGTTCTTGTCGGAGTCGATGTTCTCCTCCCGGTGCGCACTGACCACGAAGAAGCGGCCCCGCTCGACACCCAGGCGAACCAGCACATCGGAGGCGTCGATGCCCTGTCGATAGTGGTTAAGCACTTCGTACATCGGGCTGCCAGTCTTGATCACACGATCCGGCGGCAGGCCTTCACGCAGCAAGTAGTCACGCGCGATCGTGCTGTAGGTCAAGTTGATATCGGCAGTGTGATCAACGATGCGGCGGTTGATTTCCTCGGGCACCCGCATGTCGAAACAACGGTTGCCGGCCTCCATGTGAAATGTCGGAATCTTGCGGCGCTTGGCCGGAATCACCGCCATGCAACTGTTGGTGTCGCCCAGCACCAGCAGCGCTTCGGGGTTGACTTCAGACAGCACACGGTCCACGGCGATGATCACATTGCCGATGGTCTCGGCGCCCGATGAGCCCGCCGCGTTGAGGAAATGATCTGGTTTGCGCATGCCCAGATCCTGAAAAAAGATCTCGTTCAGTTCGTAGTCATAATTCTGGCCGGTGTGGACCAGCACATGGTCGCAATGCTCATCCAGCTTCGCCAACACGCGCGATAGGCGAATGATTTCTGGGCGAGTCCCGACCACGCTCACTACTTTCAGCTTTTTCATGCAAATTCCTGTCGCCGCTCAGGCTTGTTTACCGACCGGCCTGGGGTAGGTATCCGGATGCTCTCGGTCAAAGATTTCATTGGCCCAAAGTACCACGATCATTTCGTCATCACCGATATTGGTAATGTTGTGCGTCCACCCCGGTACAGTTTCAACGATCTGCGGCTGATCACCCTGGGTGGTCAGCTCGTAGAACTCCCCGGTCACAATATGCCGGAAACAGAAACTCGCCTGTCCCTTGATGACCAGAAACTTCTCGGTCTTGGAATGGTGGTAGTGGCCACCCCGGGTGACACCCGGGTGCGCCGTGAAAAAAGAAAACTGCCCTGCATCACGGGTCTTGAGCATTTCCACGAACACTCCCCGAGGGTCGCTGTACGCCGGCACCTCGTAACTGAAGCGTTCCGGCGGCAGGTGGCTCAGGTAGGTGGAGTGCAACGCCCTCACCAAGCCTCTGCCTACCGCCTCGGTTACCAGGGTCTTGCGGCTGTCGCGAAATGCCTGGAGTTGCTCGGCCAACGCCCCGACCGTCATCTCGTACTGCGGCAACACGTTCACGTACGGCCCGTCGAGCGCCGCGCCGTCCATGATCGCCATGAACTGACGCACCACATCGTCGATATAGACAAGCGTCATGCGGGCGGCGGGATCATTGATCTGGATTGGCAGATCCCGACCGATGTTATGGCAGAACGTCGCCACCACCGAGTTGTAGTGAGGTCGCGCCCATTTCCCGAACACATTGGGCAAGCGAAAGATATGCACCGGCGAGCCCTGTGTCTCGCTCAGCGCCAGAAGCAGCCGTTCTGCAGCCAACTTGCTGGCACCGTATGGATTCTCCAGTTCGGCTTGGCTGGAGGAGGCATACACTAGCGCTATCTTCCGCCCGCTGGCCTTGACCGCCGCGCAAAGCGCGGCGGTCAAGTCGGTATTACCGTGGCGAAACTCCTGAGGGTCCTGAGGGCGGTTGACACCGGCCAGGTGGAAAATGCATTCCACCTGCGCCACAAGGCTCGGCAAGCTTTCCAGGGTATCGTCCCGGGTGAAGGACAGCACCTCGACATCCTGTCGCTCACCCAGGTGCACGACAAGATTGCGGCCGATGAAGCCATTGGCACCGGTAATCAGAACCTTCATGTTCATTCCTCGGGCGTTGCGTGGTCACCGCGTTGAATGGCACGCATGAAGTCTAGTTTCAACAGCAAGCGCTGCATACCGACCACATCCAGACGCTCAGTATTGTGCGAGTTGTAGTCTTCGGTGCGAGAGATCTTGGTTTCGCCCTGCTCCACAAACTTGGCATAGTTCAAGTCGCGCAGGTCCGGAGGTACCCGGAAGTACTCGCCCATATCCTCAGCGCAGGCCATTTCTTCACGGCTGAGCAACGCTTCGTAAAGTTTCTCGCCATGGCGAGTGCCAATCACCTCGATGGGATGTTCTGGCACCCCGAGCAGATCGGTCAGTGCAAGCGCCAGTGTTTCCACGGTCGCGGCCGGCGCCTTCTGCACGAACAGATCGCCATTGTTGCCGTGCTCGAAGGCGTAAAGCACCAAGTCCACTGCATCGCCGAGGGTCATCATGAACCGGGTCATGTTGGGGTCGGTCAAGGTCAGCGCCTTACCTGCCCGGACCTGGTCGATGAACAGCGGAATCACCGAGCCACGGGATGCCATGACGTTACCGTAGCGCGTGCCACAGATAACAGTCTTGCTGTCATCGACGTTACGCGACTTGGCGACCATCACTTTTTCCATCATGGCCTTGGAAATACCCATGGCGTTGATGGGATAGACCGCTTTATCAGTGCTCAAGCACACCACACGCTGCACTTGGTTCTGGATCGCCGCCTCCAGTACGTTCTCGGTACCGATGACGTTGGTCTTGACCGCTTCCATGGGATGGAACTCGCACGACGGCACTTGCTTGAGGGCCGCGGCGTGGAAGATGTAATCGACACCACGCGTGGCATTGAGCACGCTTTGATAATCGCGCACATCCCCGATGTAGAACTTCAACTTGGTATTGGAATAACGCTTGCGCATGTCATCCTGTTTCTTCTCGTCCCGGCTGAAAATGCGGATCTCGGAAAAACCAGAATCGATGAAACGGCGAAGCACGGCGTTACCAAACGATCCCGTACCACCGGTAATCAAAAGCACCTTGTTAGTGAACATCTCTACATCCTTTCTTAATTCTGCAACGCGCTATAGCAAAGCTGCGTTTTTTGAGCCGGAGTCGGGTAGTTGATCAGCACAGCCCGGTACTTCCCCTTGAACACGAACAAGCTTCCCGCCGCTGCTCCGACCACACCCAATCGTTTGATCAGGTCCTCGAGATGTTCCTGGGCTCCCGCGCCGCCAAGCACGGTAACCGGCACCGTGACAGCTGCCTTGACCGACGCAGCCAGTTCGATGTCGTAACCTTGCATCGTGCCATCCCGATCAACCGAGTTGATCACGATCTCGCCCGCGCCGGCATCCTGCAACTGCCTGGAGAATTCCACCGGGTCGAGCTTGTGCACCTTTTGCGCGTTATGCGTGCACACCTGGTAGCCCTTGGAGAACAACCCGCTCTTTTTGCGTACATCCATCACCGCAACCACCGACTGGCTACCCACCGCCCTGGCCATTTCGGTTATCAAGGCGGGATGAGTAATCGCCGCGGCACTGACTGCGACCTTCTCGACGCCCAGCGCGATGATGCGAGCCGCCTGCGCCGCAGTCGTGACCCCACCGCCGTAACACAACGGCATCCGGCATTCGGCAGCCAACTTGGCAATCAGGTCGAAGTTGGGCTCAACCCCTCTGACCGTGGCATCGATGTCCAGCACCATGAGCTCGTCGGCTTCTTTTTCATTGAAGATCTTGACCGCGTTGATCGGGTCACCCACGTACTTCGGGTCCTTGAACAACTGGGTCTTGACCAGGCCACCCTGGTGTATGAGCAGACAAGGAATGATTCGTGGCCGCAGCATCAATCAGCACTCCGCAAAATTTTTCAAAAGCTGCGCGCCCCAATGATGGCTTTTCTCCGGATGGCATTGCACGCCATGGATATGCCCTCGCGATACCACGGCATCAAAGTCAAAGCCGTAGTGTGCCGTGGCCGCCACATCTTCCTGGTGTTGCGCGTCAAAATAATAAGAGTGCAGGAAATAGAACTGCGGCGCCTCCTCGGCAGCGTGCGCGAACAACGTGCTGCGCTCGCGCACATTGAGCGTGTTCCAGCCCATGTGCGGCATGGGCAGCGCCTTTGCCTGGGGATGGTTGGCGAAGGCCCGTACATGCCCCGGTATCCAGTTGAGTCCTGGCAACTGCCCTTCCTCCGAACCGGAAGCCAGCATTTGCATGCCCACGCAAACGCCTACCACCGGAACCTTATCTTCCAGCACAAGCGCTTCCAGCCGCTCGCGCATCCCGGAATCGTTGAGACGCTGCATGGCATGATCGAAATGGCCCACGCCAGGGAGGATGAGACGCGTGGCGTCAGCGAGGGCCTCTGCACAGGTCGCCCGCTGGGCATCTACGCCCAAACGCTTGAAAAGGGTAAGAAAGGCCTGGATGTTGCCAACGCCGTAATCGACGATACGAATCACCGGAAGAACCTCTTCTCCAGGCCCAGCGCACGTAGCAGGCTCGCTCCGGAATCAATGATCCAGCGTTTGTTTTTGTAGTCGCGATAGGTTTTCTTCGGGCTGTCGAACAGCACACGCAACTCGTCCACCGTCAGCCCCAGCTTGTGCGCGACATACTCGAACTCCTGCTCGAGGAAATGCTCGTCCATTTCCGGGCGGGCGATGCGTTCGAGCGCGACCTCACGGGTCATCTGCCCGGTCATGATCAGGCTGGAAAAATGCGCGCGGCGCTTTTCGAAGCCGAATCGCCGCGGCAACCAGTAGTCTTCATAAAACCGAGTAAAGCGCGACTCGTGATGTTTGTGCTTGAACGGAAGCCAGCCGTACAAGCGCCCAAGTTCCTCTTCCGCCTCCTGCTTCACATAAGGCACGAGGTTAAGCGGATGATGGACCTTCATCCCCAGGATCTTCTGATACCAGACCTTGTAGATCAAAATGTCGGTCAGCGGGAAGCTCTTGAGCTGGCCCTCGCCGTGCTGTTTCCAGATATCACCGAACAGTCGCGTGTCGATGCCCAGGTAGCCGCCCCATTCTTCAGGCTCACGGCAGCACTCTGTCGAGAAGTTGGAGCCCGTGATGATATGCTTGATGCCATGCTGACGTGCGAACTTGTAAAGGCCGGAAAAGAACGCCGCGTCCTGAACCAGATCCTGATCAGGAATGCCTGCGCGCAGGAAGGCAATCTGAAGCCGACGCACCTCATCCCAGTTGATCACTTCCGTATAAAGATCGAGCCCCAGCCCGTCTACCAGCTTTTCGATGTTGCCAACAGCCTGATCTGTGTTCCAGCCTGCATCAACATGGAACAGCAATGGGCGCAAGCCCATCTTTTCCTTGGCGATATAGGCAGCATAAGAGCTGTCCAAGCCGCCACTGAGGCCGATAATGCAGTCAAAATCCTTGCCCTGACCGGCCGCCTTGATGGTCTGCGCCAATTGCGCCAGACGTGCTTGGCCGGCAGCCCCGGTATCCCAGCTGGGCTTGATATTGCGCTCAAAATTGCTGCAATATTCGCACACGCCCGCTTCATCGAAAGTAATATTAGGATCCGACGTATCCATAATGCACTTAGAGCAAATCATACACTACCCTTATTTTGCAAAATCTGATCCTGCTCACCGCTATACTGTGACGTCGATACTTTCTCGACTGCCGTTATAAAATCTGAACTTAAAAATAATAAACAGGAGCACTGCCCACCAAGTCTACGCAAAGCTTTCAAATAACGTGACTGCCACGGGCGCCCCTCGATTTTCAGGGCAATGGCCTCTCGCCCCGGCAACACCAACAGCGAAACGGCGTGAACCACCACCGAATGCACCCATTGCAAAACATGAAGTAGGCTGTGTAATAAAATTGTCTGCATTAAGGTCATGCTGCGTTGAAAACAGGCCAAAATGCTCACTGACAGCCAGCCAAGTCGAGCGCGACTTCGGCTGCTCCTCATCAGCTTTCGCCTCGCCTGATCGCCGCACGGCGGCCCCGGCAAGTGCGCTGCGCATCGGCAACCGCTTCGGCCATCTCGAACCAGCGGCCATGGTACAGCAAAAGGCATATGCGAAAAACGTGTGAAATGCGCAAGCGGCGATGCAAAACCACCTCACGCATACGCTAAACCAGAGAGCCACCCTGCGTGACAGCCCCCGCACATCCGCTCCCCACACGCCTAAGCAACTCATGTGGCGCGCTGCGCGCGCGAACAACAACCGCGAAATGCGAAATAGATTACCGATCACATCAGAAAAAACTGTTGGAATATTGTAATCGGCCAGCCAATTTCGCAACGCTAACTTTGCTGCGGCGATCGCCCCTCGACTGGAAGCCCACCGTCCATCGCATTCCCCTCCAGAACCTGCAAAAATGCCTCCACGTCAATGACGGTCTCCCCCAGCATCGCGAGCCTTTCATCTGAGCACTCCCACCACCTGACATGCTCCAGGCGCGCGATCAACTCCGGGTCAAACCTGTAGCGAATCACCTTCGCCGGGCTTCCCACAGCAATGGCGTAGGGTGGCACATCCCGGGTCACAACCGCTCCAGCGCCCACCACGGCACCATTACCCACCTTCACACCGGGCAGGATGATCGCGCTGCGACCAATCCATACGTCGTGCCCTATCTCCACCGACGCAGGCGGGGGTAACGGGTGCTCGGCGAACTTGCGGGTAACACTGTCACGCCCCTTGTAGAAAACCGGAGACATGCTTGCCCACTCCATCGGGTGCCTTGCCCCGCCCACCACGACACCACTGGCAATGGAGGTGAAACTACCGATGGCACAATGAGCGATATCGCAGTCGTAGCCACAGAAGCTATATCGCCCCATGCGCGAGGATACGAAGCTGGTGCCCGACTCCACTTTGGCCGTTGCATGCACCTGCGAATCGATTACCGCGGCCAGGCGCAACTTCTTGAGCGTTTTTGACACCAGGTAGGCAAGGCTGAATCTGAAAAAATTCACACGCTTCTCTCCCTCACAGCACCGTGGAGACCGGACGACGAGGGTAAGCATCGAGCAAGCTCACATCGGTCAAATTGACTACCTTGATACCATGCTTTTTTGCCAGTTTCGCAATCAAATAATGAAACTCTGTCGTCAAGTGATAATACTTGAGGTAAAAAGCGAGATCGTAAGTAACCGCCGACAACTCATCGTCATCGTCATAACAGTGACCACGACCGAAATTGCAGAACGCGTTATAATCGCAGCCCAGCAGATAAATTTCCTTGAACCCCATATACATGGCAGAGACAATGCAAACGCTCACCACGTTCATCAAACCATGTATATCGCTGTGAAGTTCCAGGCTTACCTCGGAAACCGGGTATTTCTTGGCGTATACATAAATCGCATCCAGCTCTCGACCTACACTGTCGACCAACGCTTTCGCCCGCGGGTCAGTAATGAATATTGGCGCATCCGCTCCATATGTCTGCGCCACCTCGGCATAGGTATGCTGATGAACCTCCCAGTAGTTATTATCGACCAGCGCGTAGTAATCAGGCCGCACAGCCTTACCTGCCGCAGCCTTGTAAAGAGAGTTCAAGCCAAATGTACGCTCTTGCTTCAGCTTTTCGATCTGTGCCTCGCTGAGCTCACCCAGGGACGGCCCGGTCCCCAGGATAAAACAGCGCTCGCCCTGATGCTTGTTCTGGTAGGCACGATTCTTCTCTAGCAGCTTTCTGGTCTTGAAGCTGCACAGAAAAATGACTGTCGCCAGAGTGTTGTACATCAGGAAAACACAGTTATCCAGAAGCTCTTTAATTTTAAACTTGTTCATCAATCGCAACCAAAACTATATAAAATGAGCCAGCGTCACTGGAGTGTTTGGCTCCACCGCCAAGCGCAGCTCACGCCCAACAATGTCATCCATAAACTTGGGAGCCAACCCAAAGCCGGGCCTGACACTCCTGACCGCGTCTGCCGTCAGTCGGTCACCCGCCTTCATCTTCTTCACAAAATAGAGCGAACGCCGAAACTTCACGTTCCCCTGTTCACTCGACTTACGACCATAATCGACCTGCCCCAGCGCCTGCCAGGCCGTCTTGCTGTCACGGCACAGCGCGGCTAGTTCGGCAGGTTCCAGCGAGAAGCTGTCGTCCGGCCCACCGCCGCTGCGATCCAGGGTGAAGTGTTTTTCGATGATGCACGCCCCAAGCACCACACTGGCCGTTGCCGTCGTGTTATCCAGCGTATGGTCCGAAAGCCCGGTGATACAGCCGAAGCGACGCATCATGTCAGGCAGGGTCCGAAGATTGTAATCTTCCGCCGGGGCAGGATAACCACTGACGCAATGCAGGATTGCCAACTCCTTGCAGCCGCCTTCACGAGCAGCATTGATCGCCTCTTGTATTTCCTCGGCATCCGCCATGCCTGTGGATATGATCATCGGCTTGCCGGTACCGGCTACATATCTGATCAAAGGCAAATCGACAGCTTCGAACGAGGCGATCTTGTAGGCCGGGGTATTCAGGTCTTCCAGCAGGTCGACCGCCGAAGGGTCGAAGGGCGAACTGAAAATGGTAATACCCAGCCGACGCGCATGCTCGAACAAGGGCTGATGCCAAGCCCAAGGCATATGCGCTTCCTGGTAGAGCTGATAGAGGGTCTTGCCACCCCACAGGCCACCCTGAATCTGAAACGCCTCATCATCGCAATTCAGCGTAATGGTGTCAGCGGTATACGTTTGCAGCTTGATAGCGTCCGCACCGGCTTTTTTAGCCTCTTCGATAATCTTCAGTGCGGTCTCCAGCCTGCCATTATGGTTGGCTGACAACTCGGCAATGATGTAAGGCGGCTCATCGCCTGCAATCCGGCGGCCGGCGATCGTGATGCTAGGGTACGAAGACATTGGCTAATCTCACACTATACGGCTTGCCACTCACTGAGCAGCAACCCTAAACAAATAACGTCATGGTAGCGCTGGCCATCAAAATGCTGCTGACGCAGCACGCCTTCATGAATGAAACCCAGGCGCTCGTGAAAACGAATGGAGCGCACATTGTAGTCGAGCACCTGGCCACACAATTTATGCAGCTTTGCCTCGCCGAACGCGTACCGCAATGCGGCTTGCCCCAGCCGCCGCCCAGTGCCCTGCGGGGCATCGGCGCTAGCATAAAACCCCCAGTCGGCCACCCCACCGCGCCCGGTTTCATGAATGCTGACAAACCCCAATGGCGTGTCATCGCACTCGAACACCAATAGATGGCGCGCGCTGTCCTGCGACGCCTTCGCGAACCAGCGAGCATGCTCCTCAAGGGTGATTTCATGCTGGGTATACATGTAACGACACACCTCTGGGTGATTGCGCCACATCAAAACTCGCTCCAGATCCGCGTCCACCATGGGACGCAGTTTCTGCCTGATCATTTCAGTGCCTCCATCCGCTCAACCACGACCTCTGCGCCACGCCCGTCCAGCATGCCTGCCGCCACGGCGCTCATTCTGTTGAGACACCCAGGATCACTGACCAGCGTTGCCATGTATTCTGGAAGCCGCGCAACGGCATCCCCGTCACCACCCAAAACCCATGCCGCCCCGGCAGCCTCAAGCGCACTGGCGATCAAACGCTGGTTATCAGCCAGCACCATCATCAAGGTAGGCAAGCCCAAACAGCAGCGCTCCCATGACGTAGCGCCCGCCGCGCCCACCGCCAGATCGCTGTCAGCCATCAACTCGCCCATATTGCTGACACCCGCCAGCACGCGAGTGTCCCACGGCATCCCCTGGGCAAGGCTGCGAACCTCGGACAGCCATGGAGCGCTCGCCCCCAAGACCACCGTAATTCGAGACCGAGCCGGTAGTCGACAGAGCCGCAACGCTTCCAGCACTTGGCCTGTCGCATTGCCTTTGTCGACCCCGCCCATCGTAACTAGCACCTCAAGCAACCTCGGGATGGACCGTCGCTTCAGGCTGGCAATACGAAGCGCAGCAAACTCCGGGCGCAGCAGCGCATACCTGACACCGCACAACACGACACAGCGCCCAGACACCCAAGGCCGATAATCCGCCTCATCACGGCCCAGGGTCTGATCCAACAGCATGTCGCACTCATGCGATCGATCCGCCAGATCATCAATGACCAAAAGCTTGCCGCAATAAGGCTTCAACTCGCGCTCCCAACGAATGTCGAGCGCATAATGATCGACAATCAACCAGTCGGGTCGCAGTCCCACCAATACCGCCCGACAGGCCTGTACATCGTCGAGCTGAGTACCCCCCAGCCACGCGCTGTGAGTCACCCAATCGTCCTCAACAGGGCCTGCCGGCCCAGGGGGCAACACATGGACGCGATAACCTTTTTGCCGCACCCACTCAACAAGGTGCCCGGAATGTTCGCGGCAGATGAAATGGCATTCAACACCGCGCTGACGCAGAGCGTCCGCCAACGTCAAACAACGCATGACATGACCCGCACCAATCTCCAGCGAGGCATCGGCACGGAAAACCACCTTGCGTATCAATTTTCCGCCTGCATCGCTTTGAACAGCCATTCAGCCCGAACCCAGTCTTCCTGCGTGTCGATATCCTGGACGCGGTGGCGCGGCAACACCACCGGCACGGAACGAAGCCCAAAGATGGGCCGCTCCTCAAGCCAGGCTGACGTACGCCCCCAATAGAATTGCCCGGCGTCGTGATACGCCTCTTCGAGATCTTGAGAACGCGTACCGAGGTGCTCCGGCTGGAACATCTCAATACGGTTCTGCGCTGTGACCCGCACTGCACGCTGAATGGGAAACGGGTAGCTCGTTACCGAAAAGGCATAATCCACGGCCTCGTCTGCCATCGACACGAGCCCGCGTTCTATATCAGCGGCATTGACGAAAGGCGCCGTCGCATAGATACAGCAGACATGCGTCAGCACCTCGCCTTCGGCCTTCAATTGCTCGATAGCGTGGCGAATGACCGGTACCGTGCCAGTGTAATCGTCCGATAGCGCGCCAGGGCGGAGGAAGGGGACACTCGCGCCACACTGGCGTGCAAGGGTCGCTATCTCGCTGTCATCCGTTGAAATGATCACTTTATCGAAGCAGCCGCTGGCCAAGGCGGCTTCGATGGAATAAACAATCATCGGTTTCCCGCAAAATACTTTTATATTCTTGCGTGGAATACGCTTGCTACCACCGCGCGCAGGAATGATGGCGACCTTCACACGAGTAACTCTTGCAACTTGTCGATGACAAAGTCCTGCTGCGCCTCGGTAAGCCCTGGGAACAACGGGATACTGATAGCCTCCTGATAATATTGCTCCGCCTCTGGGAACTGCCCCACCTGAAAGCCCAAATTTCGATAATAGGGCTGCGTATGCACGGGAATATAGTGCAGATTAACCATTATTCCGGCTTCACGCATAGCAGTGAAAATATCGACGTGCTTAGCCTTGATACGATCCAGCTGGACCCTGACAACATAAAGGTGATAGGCGGAATAACAATCAGGGTGCTGATAAGGTAACGTCAGAGGCAAATGCTGAAGCTTTTTGTTATACCGCTGGGCCAGCAGATGCCGCTTATTGACAAATTCATCCAGACGCTCAATCTGGGCGACACCCAGGGCCGCCTGCAAATCGGTCATGCGATAATTGAAGCCAAGGTCGACCTGCTGGTAGTACCAGGGCCCATCCATCTCATGCGTCATCAGATGCGGTTCACGGGTGATACCATGGCTGCGCAAAAGCCCCATTTTCTCGGCCAATTGCGGGTCATTGGTAACCGCCATGCCACCCTCAGCCGTCGTGATGATCTTGACCGGATGGAAGCTGAATATCGTGATGTCGCTGTAGCTGCACCCGCCGATGTAGTGACCCTGGTATTTCCCCCCAATCGCGTGAGAGGCATCTTCAATGACCTTGAACCCATACTCATGGCTCAACGCGCGAATCGCACGCATGTCGCAAGATTGCCCAGAGAAATGCACCGGCACCACCACTTTGGGCAGTGTGCCCAACGCCTTAGCCTCTTTCAGTTTCTCTTCAAGACGCAGAGGGCAGAGATTGTAGCTTTTCGGGTCAATATCGACGAAGTCGACCCGAGCCCCACAGTACAATGCACAGTTTGCAGAAGCGACAAATGTATTAGGGGTCGTCCACAACCAATCCCCTGCGCCCAACTCCAGCGCCAGGCACGCGATATGCAGCGCTGAGGTGGCACTATTGGTAGCCAGCGCATAACGAGCACCACACACGGCTTTCACAGCATCTTCGAATTGCGTAATTCTAGGACCCTGGGTGAGATTCGTTGATTGCAGTGCACTCACCACCGCATCAATATCGGCTTGCGTAATTTCTTGCCGCCCGTAGGGTATCATTTGCCGATTTTCCTCAAACTTAGTAAAACAAGGCACACGATTGAACATTATTTTTTATCACTACAGCACTGCGACCTTGGCGTCACTGTAGCGGTAGGCACAATATTTGTAGAGGAGCACAAATATATAAGCCACACAACCACCCACTGGCACCGCATAAAACGCATCCCAGTCGACTGCCAACCACACCACCAATATGAATACCGGGACGCTCAACACATGCGCCGCCACGATCGCACGGTCCCGCCCCTGCGCATAAAGCGCATAATGTGGTATGTAGCTCAGCGCCTGGAAAAATATGGCGAGCAAGAAAACATATAAAATATCTTTCATTCCAGAATACACGTCTCGCTGCAGCAGTAGTAAAACCCAGTCAATGAACAGTAAAACCCCTACTGCGAACGCTACAGCAAGCACGACGGTCTGAATCAACATCTTGCGCAAGTGGCTCCTGAAAAGAACCTCGTTTCCAGCACTGTGCGCCGCAACAATAGAAGGGTACATGAAGAAGAACACCCCCGCCTCCAGAAATGACATCATGGCGGCAGAGATCGACATGTAGAACACATAGCCGCCGAGCATTTCACGCCCTTGCAACGACTCGAACCAATAGCGATCAACGCTCGTGACAAAATTCAGGGACATGGTACCGATGAACATGGGAATAGCGACCTTCAATCCCCGCCGTATCCAGCGCCAGTCCACCGCTTCGGACAGGAAGCCCATCCCTCCCGATGCCCCGGCCAAAGCAAAAGCACACATGACCGCGGCCGCTGCTGCCCCCATAAGCCAGGCCATCAGGACGTTATCTAATTGGCGATAACCTGGATCGAACGCCATCAGCAAAATCACCACGCAAGCCCACAACCCCTGCCGAACGAACAGCGTAATACTCGCTATGAATTGCTTTTCGAGCGCAATCAGCAGACGCGTCATTTCCTGACAAGCATGCTCCAGCACCACCAGGGCAAAAAACCAAGGAGCCATCCGCCAAGACAAGAAGTCAAAATAAAAAATCAAAAGCAACAGTGGCAAGAAAATGACATACAACCAGCCATGCAGGGCAAGTTGATTTTTGAAGAGCCGCCCGCGGCTGCAGGGCCCACTCTTTATTATTTCGCGGGAGCTATAGGCATAGAATTCCAGGCCCAATGGGTAAGTAGCATAAGCAATGGTAACGACCAAAAGCCCATACAGCCCCACATCCTCCGGAACCAGATATTTGGCCAGGAAAAACAATAATACAAACTTGCCAACCAGCGTCATACCGCGCAGGCCCATATTCAGCAATCTGTGAAAATACTGCGCCAACGTCATAGTAACTGCTTTTTCTGTGGACTGTATTCTGTGCCCTGGCCACACGGCACCCGCGGCCTCACGAGCAGGCGTACCCTGTAAAAACCCACTCGCTTACATCCAGACACACCAGAACCTCATGAATTTCCTCTGCCGCCCGAAATCGGCCACCTCACACACTCAACGCTGGCTATGGACCGCAAGCAATCGCCGCAAGGCACCACGCAAATTACGCGCCACAAGAGGATGGCGAGCACAAAAGATGCCATGAAGACACAAGCCTGCTCAGACATAGGCAGTATCGGACGTGCGCCTTGAATCTTTAATGGGCGCAAGTACACTCACGACTAGTCGTAGACAGCGAACCCATGCAGCAGACAAGCCGCTGCCGATTCCACTCACCGCCCTTCCCCGACTGACGGCTCATACCCGGCACGTCGATGCCACACCCACGTAAACGAGTGATACTAACAAAATCGGGGGTAGGCCACATTATTTATACATTCAAAAATACCTACGCCGACTCACAACAGCCGCCGCCAAGCAGCGGGCACCTACTGCGCCACAGTGACATCCATCGCGTAACCCAGGTCGAGACTTCTGCGACGCAACGCCACGGCCAGCGCCTCCTTGCCGACCTGCTCGCCATGCACCAGCACCACTCGCCTGGCCGGCTCCTCTTGGCACAGCGCAAACCTGATCAAACCCTCCTGGTCCGCGTGCCCGGAATACCCACTCACCGTCATCACCTTCGCGCGGACATCGTACATTCGCCCATCCAGGTCGATCTGCACGACCCCTTCTGCACCCTCTCTGGCCTGGATAACAGCGCCGGGCGTGCCCTTGACCTGATACCCCAAACAAGACCTCATGCCTAGGGTCTGCAAGCATCGCCTTGAGCTAATTGACAATCCGTCCGCCGAAGCACATGCCGTTTCCAGCAATCACGATAGCCGGGCGCCCCACACTCTTCAGGTAGTTGACCACTTGTTGATGGCGAGCATGGGTATCAATGCTAATCAACTGGCGAAAGCTCGGTGGATCATGCCCCTGACTCATCCGATCCTTGGCCGCCTGACGCCAATATTGGTGCAACTCCCGATAGACATCGGTCACACACCTGGCCAAAGGGGAATCAAGAATGATCGGCAACCGCGACCACTCGGGGAAATCTCCGCGGACCTTAAACGCAGGTTCGCTTAACAAGGCTTTGCCATGAAGAATTTCTTCGATCTCACACAGCAGGTCCTTAGTACGTCCCAGGCTGAACGCGAGGATCAATATCGTCCCACGACCAACAAGAGCGCGATCGATTGCTTGCTCCAATTGCTGGCGACGATTGCTACGATCAGGATGTGTACGGCCGCCGTACGTGCTTTCGAGCACCAGCACGTCAGCCCGCTCCGAAGGCTCCACCGGGCGTAACAGCGGATTATCGGGAGCCCCCAGATCGCCGGAAAACACCACCCGCGCACGACCATCGGGGTACGCCACATCACACTCGACGTTAGCAGAGCCAAGCAAGTGGCCAGCGCGCCGCAAGCGTACTGCACGCCGCAGGGCCGAATCTTCGATCAGCACCTGCCAGCGATCGAACGGCAGCGCAACGATACGCTGCTGCACGAATTCCAGGTAGCGCGCCACTTCAACAGACTCGCTACTGATCGCGAGCCGATAGGCGTCTTTAAGTACCAGCGGGAGCAACCGAGCCGAGGACTCACTGCAATAGATAGGGCCACGAAAGCCCGCTGCGAACAACGCTGGGATTCGACCAACATGATCGAGATGGACGCGCGTGACGACAAACGCCTAAATGCCAGCGACGTCAAAATTGATCGCCGCCGAGGCCTCGCCACTCCGAGCCCCGCACCTGCTCTAATCCGCAGTCGACCAACAGACTGAATGCCGAATCAAGATACAACTGGTGACAGGAGCCCGTGACACTATGGGTACCACCATGATGAGAAAGGAATGGATAGGTCATTGCAGCAAGGCCTTGCGCCAGGGGAAAGAGCGCTCTATTTAGTCACCCCCTCAACCACCAACACAGCACCCGAACACCACGCCCTTCGTGAGAAACTTCCTTAATGGCCGGACAAGGCATCCTTGCGAGCGCTCGCCCGGATCTTGCGCTTACCACGCATCAGGCCATAAGCCCCCAGCAGTGGACCGACCGCCAAGCCAAGCACCAGCGCCGCGATGAGCAACACTGCGACCGGCACTGCAGGCGCCGCCCAGCCAAACATTGCCAGCGAAACAGCCTGCTGATTCTCTAGTACGAAGAACAGCACAACGGCCGCCAGCAGCAACACGAACAGCGCCACCAGGGCGCGCTTGAGATTACGCATCAGATTACTCCTTCACTCAAGTGTGCTCGTGCTCGTCTTCATTGACCCGATCACGCAGCTCCTTGCCGGGCTTGAAGTGTGGCACGTACTTGCCGTCCAGGCTGACCGACTGACCGGTCTTGGGGTTACGACCTACACGGGGGGCGCGGTAGTGCAGGGAAAAACTGCCAAAGCCACGGATTTCGATACGATCCCCGGTCGCCAGGCACTGCGACATCTGCTCAAGCATGGTCTTGATGGCCAGCTCGACGTCCTTGGACGAGAGCAGCCCCTGATGGGTGACAATACGTTCGATCAGCTCCGACTTCGTCATATTTTTCCCTTCGTTATCAAGCAGCTAGATCATTGCTTAATCAGTTTGTAGCACGCTCCGACTGTTTTGAACAGGCCGGTTCTTGACTAAATAAAAAAATTCAAGGTAAGGATTTGTTCACAAGTCGTGACAAGCCGCCTGCGCTCAGGCCAGGGCACCGAAGCTATGGCACCCCCGAGAAATCACAGGCACAAAAAAGGGCAACCCGAGGGTCGCCCTTTTTACCGATCAAACAGAACTCAGTTCTGCTTGGCCATAGCTTCGCGCAGCAGCGCGGCCATGGTGGTGTCGGCAGCCGCTTCCGGAGCGTTTTTCAGGCTCTGGATGGCTTCGCGCTCTTCAGCATCGTCCTTCGACTTGATGGACAGGCTGATGACGCGGGACTTGCGGTCGACGCTGATGATCTTGGCTTCGATCTCTTCGCCTTCCTTCAGCACGTTACGAGCGTCTTCAACGCGGTCACGGCTGATTTCGGAAGCTTTCAGAGTAGCTTCGATGTCGTCGGCCAGGGTCACGATAGCGCCCTTGGCATCAACTTCCTTGACGATACCCTTGACGATAGCGCCCTTGTCGTTGATCGAAACGAAGTTGGAGAACGGATCGTCTTCCAGCTGCTTGATGCCCAGGGAGATGCGCTCGCGCTCTGGGTCAACCGACAGGATGACGGTTTCCAGCTCGTCGCCCTTCTTGAAGCGACGCACGGCTTCTTCGCCGGCTTCGTTCCAGGAGATGTCGGACAGGTGAACCAGACCGTCGATGCCGCCGTCCAGGCCGATGAAGATACCGAAGTCGGTGATCGACTTGATGGTACCGGTGATCTTGTCACCCTTGTTGAACTGGCCGGAGAAGTCTTCCCATGGGTTGGACTTGCACTG
>Ga0247725_1000081_pt1 | contig 128213 bp, 106 predicted proteins | sample OKSTACKMCFT3sol_FD_183021 | JGI IMG/M metagenome (GOLD analysis project Ga0247725, IMG submission 183021) | Subsurface sediment microbial communities from gas well in Oklahoma, United States - OK STACK MC-FT3-sol | ecosystem: Environmental > Terrestrial > Deep subsurface > Rock core/Sediment...
ATTACTTTATTAATTCCACGAGCCATGCGACTTCTCCTTAACTTTTTTGGCTGCTCTCAACCAAAGACTGTGCCTCTGCCAAATCAAAATGTTGCTGGCCGACTTTTAAATACAAACGTTGTTCCGCAACCACCACTGTGACTTCCAACACCCCATCGAGTTGGGTCAGGCGTTCTGCCAATTGGGCTGCGGCGGCTTCATCGGCCACTTTGACAGGCAATGACAAGCGTTGCGATCGTGCTGGCACTGTCATGCTGCTGGCATAAGCTAACCATAGTAAACCAATCAGGGCAGCCACGGCAAACAAGCTTTCACCGCTGCTGAAACTAGCCACAGCACCGCCTAAAATACCGCCAGCGAAGGCGCCAAAAAACTGCGCACTGGCATAAGTACCCATAGCAGTACCTTTTAATCCAGCAGGAGCAATACGCGACAATAAGGCAGGCATGCTGGCTTCTAAATAGTTAAAACCAACAAAAAATAACAACAGCGCCAGGGCGATCGACCACAACTGCTGATTGATTAAAATTAACACAAAACTAACAATAAGCAGGCTTATTGCCAGCAATAAATAGCCTTTTTCCTGCTGCTTACGACTGGCCAAAATCATCAACGGCACCATCAGAATAAAAGCCGCAATTAAAACAGGAAGATACATTTGCCAGTGCTGCTCTGAGGCAAAGTTTTGCTGCAGCAACAAAGTGGGCAACACTACAAAAATGGCTGTTAATAACAAGTGCAGTACCAGTACGCCAAAGTTCAGCCTTAACAATTCAGGGTGACGGAATAGAGCTGTGATTTGGCCCTTAGTGGCGAGCGTTTCAGAAGCTGGCGCTTTACTGACAGCGACTGGCACCACTTTCCATACCAACAACAAACCTGTTATTGCCATCAAAGCTGTGCACCAAAAAATACCACTTAAACCACTGGCTGCGGCTATAGCAGGCCCAGCCACCATAGCTATGGTGAAAGACAAACCTATGGTCATGCCAATCACCGCCATCACTTTAGGTCGTTGCTCTTCCCGCGTCAGGTCGGACGCCAGCGCCATTACAGCACCAGATATAGCGCCCATGCCCTGCAGCACCCGACCAAAAGTCACCATATACACTGAGTCAGCCAAAGCTGCTACTACAGAACCCAGCACAAAAAAGCTAAGCCCCACTAACATCACCGGCTTTCTGCCCCATTTATCCGAAAGCCAACCCATAGGAATTTGCAGCAGGGCCTGAGTTAAGCCATAAGCACCTATAGCCAAGCCTATCCATAAAGGCGAAAAGCCGATCAGGTCTTTGCCAAAAATGGCAAAAACAGGGATCAGCATAAATAAACCAAGCATCCGGAAAGCAAATACCAGTGCCAAAGACCAGGCGGCACGTTTTTCCAGTGGATTCAGATGGGACATCCGCGACAATTCTCCGGGTAAAAGCGGGCGGCGATTGTAGCACAGCTAGCCTTACCTGCCACCACTCACCTGATTTCAATCTAACAGGAGTTTCAACTTCAAATACCCAAAGCTTTAAACAGAATCTATTGCAAATTCTATCCGATCACGGCCTCTTGCTTTGGCTTGATACAAAGCATGGTCGGCACGACGCAACTGGCTGTCAAAGTCAAAATCAGAATCAAAGACTGCAATACCCAGACTGATAGTAAGCTGTTGTAAGCCCGCAAGTTGGGGCAAGCTTAAATGACGCACTGCCAGCAACAAGCGCTCGGCAGCCAACTGGGCTGAATCCCTGTCGATTAGAGGTAAAAACACTATAAACTCTTCTCCGCCGTAACGCGCAAGCACGTCACTTTGTCTTATGTGGTGCTGCAACACATCAGCCACAGCAGTTAACACCTCATCGCCGCTATCATGACCTAGCTTGTCGTTAACTTGCTTAAAATGGTCTAAATCAATCATAAAAAGAGCAGAGCTTTGGGACTGATGCGGTACATCGGCCAGATTCCCTTGTATGGCATGTACCAGACCTCGTCTATTCAGTAAACCAGTTAACTCATCATGCAAAGCGTCAACTTTAAATTTCCGCTGGGTTTCTTCCATATAACCGGTCAACGCAAAAATACAGTACCCTGCCGAAACTGCAGGCCAAACCGACTGAGAAATAAGTAAGCCGGACAAAAGCCAGTCTGGAGCGAACAACAGGATCAAGGAACGAAGCGCACAAATCAGCAACCAGACCAAAAAAACGACCGCCATCATCAGATCGGAAATGGTGGGGTTTGGTTTTAAATAACGGAAACACCAAAAACAGGGAACTATCAGTAAAAATGTGAAGATAGTCATTAAATGCAGGCTGATGTTTTGCTGCTGATAGTAGGAAAAATAACTGTATGAACAAGCCAGTGACAAGCCAACAGGAATGATCCAGCCCCAGGGTACTGCTCGTCCTGCGCGACTGAAACTGAACGCGGTCAACAAACTCATACTCAGTGCTGACAAGCTTAATGACAACACCAACATCAAGCCTCTATCAGGCCAAAAGTAGAACAACCAACTAAAGAGTTCAGCGCCTATAGCGCCTTGTAGTAAGGATAAAGCTTTACTGTTTTGGTCTGTTGCGCGCAAACGAAAGCTTGCTAGCAAAAATACCAGCAGCAGTTGTACTAGAGCAAAACAATAAAGTTGATCTGAGGTCATGACACATCTTAACCACAAGTGGGCACTTTCAACTTAGCTTTAACTCTTTCAATCTGCAAATATTAACCCTGAACAGCTGTGAATAAGCGGGCTTCTTTGCTGTTTTTCTAAGCGCCTACCTTGCTATAAAGCATGTATTTATATACAGTATCATCAATTGAATTATTGTCCGGCTGATCCGGTTTTTGCTTTTTCGCATAAAGCTTGTGACTAAAACAAAGTGGTTGCCCAGCCACATCTTTTATCGAATAGCCAAAGTCATTGGAATAGCAGCAAGGCGACAAGTGATTGAGTCCCTATGAACATAGTTGTGCTATGTGATTGGGGCGAAAGCGCGCAGTCAACACAGCTGCGGTTTCAATGAAGAAGGGTATAATTCGTTTTCCCCAGGCCGACTCAACAGGCAAGAGACCCAATCCTATGGATAAAATAGATATTCGGGGTGCCCGCACCCACAACCTGAAAAATATTTCACTGCAAATTCCCCGCGACAAGCTGGTGGTAATCACAGGATTATCAGGTTCAGGTAAATCCTCTTTGGCCTTTGATACCTTATACGCTGAAGGTCAGCGCCGTTATGTTGAGTCGTTGTCGGCTTACGCCCGGCAGTTTTTAAGCCTGATGGAAAAACCTGATGTTGATCATATCGAGGGTTTGTCCCCTGCTATTTCTATCGAACAAAAGTCCACCTCGCACAACCCACGTTCGACTGTGGGCACTATCACTGAAATTTACGACTACCTGCGTTTGTTGTTTGCCCGTGTCGGTGAGCCGCGTTGCCCTACCCATGATTTGCCTTTAGCAGCACAAACCATCAGTGAAATGGTCGATAAAGTAGTGGCTTTCCCTGAAGGCACCAAACTGATGGTGTTAGCGCCTGTGGTGCAGGAGCGTAAAGGTGAACATGTCAAAACGCTGGAAACCTTAGCGGCCCAGGGTTATATCCGCGCACGCATTAATGGCGAAATTTGTGATTTATCCGATCCACCCAAGCTGGATTTGCACAAAAAACACACCATTGAAGTGGTGATCGACCGCATCAAAGTACGCGACGATATTAAACAGCGTTTAGCCGAAAGTTTTGAAACCGCGCTGGAACTGTCTGGTGGTATAGCCAAAGTAGCGTCTATGGACAATGACAAAGCACCTGAACTGATTTTCTCTGCCAACTTCGCCTGCCCGACTTGTGGCTATTCCATGGCCGAGCTGGAACCGCGCTTGTTTTCCTTTAACAACCCGGCCGGTGCTTGCCAAAGCTGTGATGGCTTGGGCGTAAAACAGTATTTTGATGCCAATAAAGTCATTGTCAGCGACGAGCTGAGTTTATCCGGTGGCGCTATTCGTGGCTGGGATAAACGTAACTTCTATTATTTCCAGATGCTGAAATCCCTGGCTGACCATTATGGCTTTGAGCTGGAAGTGCCTTTTGCCAGCTTAAGCAAACAGCATCAACAAGTGATTTTAAACGGCACAGGCAAAACCGACATTGAGTTTAAATACCTGAACGACCGCGGCGATATCATCAAACGTAAACATCCGTTTGAAGGTATTTTGCCGAATATGGAGCGGCGTTATCACGAAACTGAATCCAACGCGGTGCGGGAAGAGCTCGCCAAGTATTTAGCCTCGCAGTCTTGCCCTGCCTGTAATGGCTCGCGTTTACGCGAAGAAGCCCGCCATGTATTTATTGGCAAAACCACTTTGCCTGAAGTGGTGGAACTGTCGATTGGTGACTGTTTAGAGTTTTTCCGCCAGTTAAGCCTGCAAGGCCAAAAAGCCCAAATCGCTGAAAAAGTGTTGAAGGAAATTCAAGACAGACTGATGTTTTTGGTCAACGTCGGTCTGAATTACCTGAATTTGTCACGCAGTGCCGAAACTCTGTCCGGTGGTGAAGCCCAGCGTATTCGTTTGGCCAGTCAGATTGGCGCAGGTTTAGTGGGCGTCATGTATGTGCTGGATGAACCCTCCATAGGCCTGCACCAGCGCGACAACGACCGCTTGCTTGGCACTCTGACGCATTTACGCGACTTGGGTAACACCGTCATAGTGGTAGAACACGACGAAGACGCAGTGCGCGCCGCCGACTACATTATCGACATAGGCCCAGGTGCTGGTGTGCATGGTGGCTCTATTGTGGCTCAAGGCAGTCTGGAAGATATCAAAAATACGCCAGAGTCTTTAACAGGCCAGTATTTGTCTGGCGTACGTAAAATTGCGGTGCCAGACAAACGCCATGAAGGCAAAAAAGGCAAAGAGCTTCGAGTGTTAGGCGCAACAGGCAACAACCTGAAAAACGTCGACCTGGAAATTCCTTTTGGTGTGATGACCTGTATCACAGGGGTGTCGGGCTCAGGCAAATCCACCTTAATTAACGACACTTTATTCCGCGTTGCGCACCGTGTGCTGAACAAAGGCGAAGGCGACGAACCAGCGCCTCACAGAGCTATTGAAGGCATGGAGCATTTTGATAAATGTGTCGACATAGACCAAAGCCCGATAGGCCGCACGCCACGTTCGAACCCTGCCACTTACACAGGCATTTTCACTGCAGTACGGGATTTATTCGCTGGTACTCAGGAAGCGCGCTCACGAGGTTACCAAGTCGGACGCTTTAGCTTTAACGTTAAAGGTGGTCGCTGTGAAGCTTGTCAGGGTGATGGCATGATCAAGGTAGAAATGCACTTCCTGCCGGATGTCTATGTGCCTTGTGATGTCTGTAAAGGCAAACGCTACAACCGCGAAACCCTTGAAGTGAAATACAAAGGCAAAAATATTCACGAAGTGCTGGAAATGACAGTGGAAGACGCGCACGAGTTTTTCGAAAGCATCCCGGCCATAGCGCGTAAACTGAAAACCCTGATGGATGTGGGTTTAACCTATATCCGCCTTGGTCAGTCGGCGACGACTCTTTCCGGAGGTGAAGCCCAGCGCGTCAAGCTGGCGCGTGAATTGAGTAAACGCGACACAGGCAAAACCCTGTATATACTCGACGAGCCGACTACAGGCCTGCACTTCTTTGATATCCAGCAACTGCTGAACGTACTGCATAAACTGCGTGACGCCGGCAACACTATAGTAGTGATTGAGCACAACCTCGATGTGATCAAAACAGCAGACTGGGTGGTTGATTTAGGCCCTGAAGGTGGCAGCGGCGGCGGTGAAATCCTGATTGCAGGCACACCAGAACAAGTGGCGGCTTATGAGAAGTCCTACACTGGGCATTATTTGAAGCCACTATTGGGCATGTAGCGCACTTTGTTGACCTGAGGTGCTGCTAAGGCATCTCAGGTCAATCTAAAGAACGCCGGAATGACATTCTATCCTATCTAAAAAAATCAAAAGAACGGCCTAACCTCAAGTAAGGAAATTCTGTTGTTCCGCCCCCCAGAGATAACCTGCCAAGCCACTTGTTAAACGTTTTGCTTCCAATGCCACAAAAGCAGTTGAAGATTAGTAGTGCAGTGTGCACACTGCAGCACGACTTCGCCCCATGGTTAGATAAAGAAGGTAGATCAGATGAACGTCATCAAGAGATTGTACGCAGGCTTTGCAATTTTATTAGTCATCATGCTCGGCATCACCCTGCTTGGATTGGTAAAAATAAGCATTGCAGACAATAATTTAACCCAACTCTCACAACAAACAGCAGTAGAGCAGCGCCACGCCATTAATTTCAGGGGTAGCGTGCATGACAGAGCTATCTCCATTCGCGATGCAGTACTGGTAAAAAATAAAGCGAGTGCAGAAACTCACAAAACACAAATTGTCCGACTCAATGACTTTTACCAGCAATCTGCTGTAGCTCTGGATGAAATGTACCGTAAAGAATCGCACAGCGCTGAAGAGACTGCGCTGCTGCAAGCTATTAAACAAATCGAGTCCTCTACTCTGGCAGTGACAGAAACATTGCTGGATATGATCAATAACGAACGCCATGACGAGGCGACCAGCTATTTACTCACTACAGTGTCGCCAGCCTACAGTGAATGGCTCAAACGCATCAACAAACTGATTGATTTCCAGGAAAGTCTTGTTCAGCAGCAAGTGAAAGCTGCACTGGAACAAACCAACAGTTTTCAATGGATTATGCTCAGTGTGACCGCATTTGCCATGCTGATTGGCAGTTTTGTCGCCATTAGAGCAGTGAACAGATTAAAGACTCTGATAGGCGGCCAGCCTGAATACGCAACTCAAGTGCTAAAACAGATAGCATCAGGAGATCTGACGCTGCAAGTTCAGGCTGACTCACCCGACAGTATCTTAAGCGCTGTAAAAGACTTAACAGTTCACATGACAGAAATGACAAGAAACTCGATGCGTGCTGCGGATCAGTTACTTAATGCGTCAAAAAACCTTCTGGAAACGGCACATCACAACGAAGATTTGATAGGTAACCAGAAGCTTGCAACTGAGCAAGGCGCCAGTGCCATTCAGCAAATGTCCGCCACTGTAAACGACGTAGCCAATCACACCAGTGAGGCGGCTGCCATTGCCACCACCGCGATGAGTGAATTTAGCGCGGGTCAGAACGAAGTACGTAAAACTCAGGCCAGTATTAAATTACTGGCAGATAAAGTGTCTGAGGCCGCTGAGGTGATCAACCACTTGTCGGAAGACGGACGGCAGATTGGTTCAGTGCTGGATGTGATCCAGGGTATAGCGGAACAAACCAATTTATTGGCGCTCAACGCCGCAATAGAAGCAGCACGAGCCGGTGAACAAGGTCGTGGCTTTGCCGTAGTAGCGGATGAAGTTCGTAGCCTGGCCAGCCGCACTCAGCAATCCACCCGCCAAATTCAGGCAGTGATTGAAAAAATGCAAAGCAGCTCAGCCAAAGCAGTGAATGTCATGAACGAAGGCAAAACTCAGGCCGAGTTAAGTGTCGACCAGGCTACAGCAGCCGGAGATTCACTCAACGCTATGAATGACTCAGTCACTCTGATCAGCGATATGAATACCCAGATAGCTACTGCAGCAGAACAGCAATCGGTAGTAGCGGCCGAGATTAATCGTAACTTCGGACAAATCACCAACGCTGCGGTTCAGGCAGAGCTGGAAGCCTCCAGAATTACTGCCGCCAGTCAGCAGCTGGAGCAACTGGCAAAAACGCTGGAACTGAATGTAAAACAATTCAGAACCTCCTGATAGCTTTGATATCTACCCAGGTCACTGGAAGTTTCGGCGAGATGCCGCAGTTAACAAAGCGGCAACTTCAAGCACCAAGGGTATAGAAGGGCACTAAGACCGCCACCGCGGCGGCTTAGTGTTTTATCTGCATTCGCTAGCTCCCCAGCTGCGCCAACCGGTTTTTATCAGACTATTTTTAATCTTTTTGCACAATTTATCCTTTTAAGCCTAACCAGACGACAGTCTTGACGGCTGCAGCTTAAACAATTAAGATGCAAATGATAACTCTTATCATCTAACCATAACCCAAGTCGCTTGAAGTGCAAGATGGCGCGTGAACACAGCTGCAGCTTCAAGTACCAGGGGTATGGAGAAATCAGTCTGAGTGTAATGACCATCAGCTGCGCTGAAACTTTATTCCCCACACTGTTAACCTGAACCTTAATCTGAGATTTAATTGTATGGCCGACCACAGATTTTTCCGCTATTCCGCAGCAGCTGTTGCAGTGCTTTGCGCCTTTACTCAGCCAGTGCATGCGGCTGAATCAGCATCAACTGCAGAGGATAAAAGCACACTGGAACATATAGAAGTGCAAATCCGGGCACCGTTTCGTGGCGATGTTCCGTTAAAGCAGCAGCCTATTGCAGTACAAACTTTGTCAGATGAGGCTCTGGACAATGCAGGTGCAACCAGCTTTGTCGAAGCACTGGATTTATCCGCCAGCATAGCCCGACAAAACAGCTTCGGTGATTTGTGGGACAGTTTTGCCATCCGCGGTCTGGTTGGTGATGAAAATATTCCGTCTGGATACTTGCTGAATGGTTTTAACGCAGGCCGTGGCTATAGCGGCACACGCGATACCAGCAATATTGAAAGTATTGAAATTATGAAAGGACCAGGCTCCGCCTTATTTGGTCGCTCAGAGCCCGGTGGCACCATCAATGTAGTGACCAAAAAACCGCAATTTGACCGCGAAGGCTACCTGCAACTATCAGCTGGTCGTTGGGATAAATACCGGGCTGAAGCAGATTACACAGACGCAGTGAGTGAGGATGTCGCAGTACGGGTCAACGGTGCTTATGAAGATAACAAAAGTTTCAGAGACGAAGTATGGAGCAAAAAAACCGTACTGACCCCGTCTTTATTGTGGCTGGTTTCAGATACAACCAAACTGGGTTATGAACTGGAATATGTTGATCAAGATGTTATTTTTGACCGCGGTATTGTCGCTTTAAATGGCGATCCTGAGGCTTTGCCAGTATCCAGATTTTTAGGCGAAGCCAAAGATGGCCCAACTAATGTTGAAGTGACAGCACATCAGCTGACGCTGGAACAAAACTTTGGCCAGTGGGATTTGCTCAGCGGTGTATTTTACAAAGACTCTTCGTTTATCAGTACCTCCAGCGACGCCGAGTTAGCGCCAGCCCGTCAGCTGTTTTTAAAGGATGGCCAAACCTTAAGCCGTCAGCACAACCAGCGTGATTTCCAGACCACAGACCTGACAGTACGCACTGAGTTAAGTGGTACTTTTACCACTGGCGCTTTGGTCCATCATTTATTGATTGGAGCGGATGGCTATAACTTTGAACTGAATAAAGACTGGACTCGTTTCCGCCCTGCAGCAGGCCAAACAGCCTATAGCATTAATGTATTTAACCCTGTGTATGGCCAAACGGCGCCAGCCGGAACCCGTATTTTTGATCAAAAGGAAACGCAGGACTCCTACGGTTTATTTGTGCAGGATCAGATAGATTTAACCGCAAAATGGAAAGCACAGGTCGGCGGCCGTTTTGATAGTTTTGATCAAAAGATTGAGAATTACCTGACAGGCAAGTCTTCCAGTCAGCATCAAACTGTTTTTAACCCCAGAGCAGGCCTGGTGTATCAATGGTCGGAGTCTGCCTCCTTATACAGCAGCTACTCTCAGGGTTTCAGACCCAATACCGGAGCGGATGCCAATAACAACGCCTTCGCACCGGAAAAAACTAAATCCTGGGAACTGGGCACAAAATTTAGCCTGAATTCAGTACAGGGTAGCCTGGCACTGTTCAGAGCTGAAAAAAATAACATGTTAACAACAGACCCTATTCAGGGCATTTCTGCGGCGCTGGGCGAAGTGGAAAGCAAAGGTATTGAAGTGGATCTGTCTGGCCAAATCACCGATTCTGCCAGCTACGCATTGTCCTATGCCTACACAGACGCCTCGACGGCAAAAGACATGATCAACCTGGACTGGGGTGTGGAACTCCCCAAGGGCAGCCAGCTGTTAAATATTCCAAAACACAGTGCCAACGCCACAGTGAAGCAGCAGCTGGAACTGTTCAGTTACCCCACTAATCTGGGTGCGACTGTGCACTATGTCGATGATCGTCTTGGTGAAACCATAGATCCAGACTACATACTACCCGCTTACACCCTGGTAAACCTGTTTGCCGAATTTGAGTTAAACGACAAGCTCAGCGCTCAGCTGAACATAGATAACTTGTTGGATAAAACTCACTACGTCAGCTCCTACTCGGCAATCTGGACTATGCCAGGTGCACCACGGAGTTACAGCGCCAGCCTGCGTTATAGCTTTTAACGCTAAAACAGCCTGCCGCCGACAGCGGCAGGCTTCATGGTTGACTCACACAGGCCAAGGCAACTGGCCATCCACTAAAAACAACTCCAGCGGATAAGCATAGAGCTCTGCTTCGCCCTGCTGTTTAAATACCACCGAATCAGCACACAATTCACAGAGCCATGGGCTGGTATGGTCAGGCCTGGTACTGGTGAAAGCATTGGGAGAAAACAGGCCAACGCAGATGCCTTGATTTGAGTCGCGGGCTGACTGGTATTCGAATAATTCAACTCCGGCACTTCGCATAGCAGTGCCCAGTTTCTGGCTCTGTTGGTAGTTAGTTTTTGCTGTTAACTCAGCACTGTAGGCGCTAAAAGGCGGCTGATGCAAAGCCACAGCTTTGGCTGAACTATAGCCGACACTAAGCAAGCTATGTTGTGATCTCAGGCTGTTTTTGGGCGCAGCAGCTTCCATCGAATACCAGAAAATAAATCTGTAATAAGCTGATTCGGCCAAGGTGGTGGTGACAGAGCAGGCGCCATAAAAAATGCCAGGTTCAAACACTGAACCAAAACGTGAGCCCCACTTTAGCGGCGGATAGCGAAAAGGCGACTTCAGCAAATAATGCAACGACTCTGTCGCATCAGGCAAAGCAGGTTTGACATTTTCCAGCAGCTGTTCCAGCACGGCCTGTTCGGCCAGGGTGTCGACATAACTTAAAGTCGCCACTTGCTGCTGACTTTCGACCAGCCGGAACAATTGCCCGCTCAGCTTTTTGATCTGCTTTGGCCCTTCACAGCTGGACCACAGCGCATCAGCTACAAGGGCTGGCACTATAATTTGCCCCGCATCGCATCCACAAACTGCAGCACCTGCATCAGGCCCTGAATACTCTGCACCTGTTGCGCCGGTATGCCACCAGTGACTTTGTTGGGGCTGTGCATAAAGTGCTTCATCCAATCCGGATCGCCACCGGCCAGACTATATAAAGCGCGGGCAACACGGATCAGCAGCAAAGCCAGTTCGCCTTGTTTGGAGCCTGGATCCAGGCTTGGATTTTGCTTTAAGCGACTAACGGCTGTGCGATGTACACCCAATACAGCTGCCAATTCCGCTTGCTTTAACCCCAGTTGCTCGGCCGCATTGAGTACAGCTTTGGCCAACACCAGTTGCGGTTGTGGAGCTGGTTGTAGCAGTGCAGTCATCTTATACCTCGCAGTAAGCAAGAACCCACTCAACAGTCATTAATGCACAAAGTATACAAACAATGTGCAAATTGCACAAATTTACACTGATTAAAACAGGCGGAAACGAGCTGAAATAGAAAATACAGGCACATTACATCAATTACGAAACATTCGCATTTGCAATTGAGATCTATTTGCATCTCCGTTAACATAAGACGTTCAATAAACAAACCATTGTTTTGCTGTCAAAATTCTGCTGGAGAAAACTCATGACACCTACTGCTGGGAAGCATTTTCGATTATCTGCTATAGCCTTATGCCTGAGCGCGGCCCTGCCTCTCATGGCGCAACAAAGCCCGGATGGCGCAGCGGACGAAGCAACAATTGAAAAGATTACGGTTCGGGGAGAAAAAACCAGCCGCAGTTTGCAGGAAACCACCAGCAGCGTGGCTGTGACCACAGCATTACGTATTGAGCAGGAAAATCTGAGTAGCCTGTACGATATTCTGGACCGTACTGCAAACGTCTCGCAAATGTATGGCAACAGGGGCTTTACGATTCGCGGTATAGCCAACGAAGCTGGAGCACCTAACCCATTAGCGACCATTTATTTAGACGGTGCCTCTCTGCCCAGTCAAATCAGTGATTCAGGCCCAACCGACTTATGGGATATAGCTCAGGTTGAGGTATTACGTGGTCCTCAATCTACTATTCAGGGTGAAAACGCCCTGGCTGGCGCAGTGATATTGCGTACTGAAGACCCATCGATGGACTGGAATGGCAGAGCTCGTGTGCTCTGGTCTGATCCATCTGATCGCCGTATCGCTGTTGCAGGTGGTGGCCCTTTGATTGAAGATGAGCTGGCCTTCCGGCTGGCAGTCGAACAACGTGATTTTGATGGTTATGTCGATAATCCTACCCGCAATACAGGCGAAGATAAAACCGACTCTGTAATGAGCAGAGCCAAACTGCTCTGGACACCTTCAGCTTTACCAGGCTTTACCGGCCGCCTGAGCTTTATGCGGGATAACCGCGAAGGCCCTTATATGTATAGCTACTCGAGACTGGACGTCGAAAATTACTTCGACAATAGGGTCAATACCTCTAACAAGCCAAACACCACAGATATCATCAGCGATGTAACTACGCTGGATTTAAGTTATGAATTGAATCAGCATTGGTCTTTATCTGCAGTGACCTCAAACACCAGTTCGGATGCAAAACGCAACTTTGACAGCGATTTGACAGAACTGAATTTATCTTTTGGCAGCACTGACGAACAATACGACAGCCTGTCACAGGAATTAAGGCTGCATTTTACTCAAGACAAGCTGAAGGGCTTAGTGGGGCTGTATTGGTCTAAACGCGAAACCGACAATACAAGTGCCAGCTTAACTAATGTCAACACTCCACTTGGCACCATAGCCGCAGTCTTGCAGGCGAATGGTTTAAACGCAGCTACAGCCAACTATCTGGCCACTTTGTATGGCGCGGCTTTACCGGAGATCCCAGTGGATTATCATAGCGAAGCGCCGGGCAAGTCTGAAAATCAGGCCTTTTTTACCGACCTGGAATATCAGTTAAATACTGATCTGGCATTGTTAGCTGGTTTTCGTTATGACAAAGAAGAATACAGCTTCGCATCCCAAACAACAGCCGAATTTGTCGGGACTTTACCTGATCCATTAGCTTTTGGTGCTGCAGGCACCCCCTTGTATACCGCAGTAACAGGCATTAACTATGCGGTCTTAGCTTTAGTAGCAGATGCCAACGGGGTGACTCCATCCAGTACCAGAGATTTTACCGCCTTTTTACCTAAATTAGGCTTACGCTGGAGTTATAGCGCCGAGCAATCTTTGGCGTTCACTGCACAGCGTGGTTACCGCTCTGGCGGCAGTGCCTATAATATTGCCCGAAGCGAGGTGTTTGCGTACGCCCCGGAATTTACTACTAACTACGAGCTGGCTTGGCGCAGCAGCTGGCTGGATAACAGCGTTACAGTGAACAGCAACCTGTACTACATCGACTGGAAAGACAAGCAGGTGACTGCCAACTTTGGCTTGAACAGCTACGACTATCACACAGTCAATGCAGGCAAAGCACACTTGTATGGTTTTGAACTGGAAGCCCGACAGCGTCTGAACGACAGCCTCGACTGGTACAGTTCGTACGGCTACTCCCGCACCCAGTATGACCAGTTTGAAACTGTGATGAACGCCAACATTACCGACTACTCCGGCGAGGAGTTTGCATATGCGCCGCGTCATACCATCTCTGTGGGGTCGAACTACTACTTTGCCGACAACTGGTCAGCCAATCTCAACGCCAACTACCGCAGCACTGTGTTTATGAACGTCGGCGCCGCTGACGAGCAATTATCATCGCGTACTGTAGTTAACGCCAAACTAAGTTACGACGCCGATGCCTGGTCTGTCTATCTGTTTGCCAATAACCTGCTGGACAAAGGTTATGTGCAGTATCGCTGGCCCACCGAACCTAACGCCATTTTTGGTGCGCCACGAGTTGTTGGGGTTGGACTGGAAGGTCGTTGGTAATCATTTTAAGGAACACAGGCCATGGCTTCGACCTTAGTTTATCTGCTCACCGCAACTGTAGCTGCATTGCTGCTTTATCTGGCTTCAGCACGGCAACAACTCTGGCCAGCTGCAGCCAATAAGGTAAAGCTATTGCGGGTTCTGGCCTTGTTGTTATCTCTGCTTACCTGGGCTTTTGCAGGTGCAGCGCTTGGGATATGGGCTGGATTCTTCGCCACTTTAGCTGTTTTGATGCTGGTATTAGTGGCTTTGCCTTTTATCGACGCTTACAGGAGTAAACAGCATGTGGGGTAAATCAACAGCAGCCGCTTTACTTGGCTTACCTTTAAGCGTGGGCCTGATAGGGTTATTAGCTCTGTTATGGCCAGGGCAAAATAACCAACAGGTGCTGCCCTGGTTGCTGATGGTGTTTCCAGTCTGGATTGGCATTATGGCAGGTACTTTTTTATTTCGTAGCGGCAAACAGGCCTGGCTGATCCTTGGTCTATCGACTCTTTGCAGTTTTGCGCTGCTTTCTCTGGTGAAACAATTTATGAGCTCATCGCTATGAAAGTCGCTACCCAACGCACCTTCCGCGCAGTGCATACCTGGACAGGGCTGATCGCTGGTATGGCGCTTTTTATTGCCTTTTATGCCGGAGCTATTTCTGTATTTGTGCATGAATTGCATAACTGGCATCAGCAAGGCGAACTGGTACAAGCCGATTCACTGCAGCAGGCCCAGCCTTTAGTGGATCAACTGCTGCAACAGCATCCTGAAGCTGCCCAGGGTTTTTCGCTGATTTTGCCTGGCCATCACGGCCCTGAACTCAGCGCCTACTGGTATCAGGCAAACACTGGCACTCAGCATAAATTTCGACTCACAGCTGAAAATCAACTCAATCAAAGCCTCTCCAGGGCTGACTTTGTCAGTTTTATTTACGACTTACATTTCACCGCTGGTTTACCGCGTTTGGCAGGCACCTATCTGTTTGGTGTGTTTTGTTTGCTCTATGGCCTGGCTTTGGTCAGTGGCGTGGTGATTTATGCACCAGTGTTTTTAAAAGACTTATTTGCCTTGCGCCTTGGACCCAGCGTCAAACGCTTGTGGCAGGATGCCCATAATGTGGTGGGGATTTTATCTTTGCCTTTCCATGTTTTATTCGCCTGGAGCGGCGCTGTGCTGACCATAGGTTTTCTGATGCTGGCTCCATTTCAGTTTGCTGTGTTTGACGGTAAGTTACTTAAAATACTTGAGCCAGATTTTGAAGTAGTGCCTCATGTCGAACCTGCTGGTGTGCAAAAACCTCTGGTTCCTGTGCATGAATTGCTGGCGACAGCCAAAACGGCCATGCCGCAGTTAGAAGTTGAAAGCATGTTTTATCATGACGCAGGCGATTTGAATGGCAACGTCACTTTATATGGCGCTATCGACAGCCCTACTGTGACTCATTCAGCAGCTGTAGTGATCAATACTGCCAGCGGTGAACTGATCAAAACCCTGACCCCGGACCAATTTACACCGGGCACAGCGTTTCTGCGGGGGATTCAAAGTCTGCATTATGGCGACTTTGGCGATTACCCAGTGAAATGGCTGTATTTTGTACTGGGCATGGCGGGCGCTTTTTTATTTTACAGTGGTAATTTGCTCTGGATTGAATCCAGACGTAAAGCGACAGAAACACAACAACCCCGTAATACCCGCATTATGGCCAGTTTAACATTAGGTATAGCGCTGGGCTGTATGGCAGGTGTGTCGGCCTTATTTTTAGCCGGAGCTTTATTGCCTGAAGCTCTGCATATCCGTTGCTACTATCTGGTGTTTTTTCTGGTACTGCTGTGGAGTTTGGTGCGTCATCCGTCGAAAGCCGCCTTTGAAATGTTAATACTTACCGCGCTGTTGACCGCATTGATTCCGGTGGCCAGTTTTGTGCAAAGTGGCCAGCATCTTTTTAACTCTCTCTGGAGCGGTCACTGGATACGCTTTAGCGTGGATGTTACGGCCTTAATGATGGCCTGGTGTTTTTGGCGTATGGCATTGGCCGCCCGGAAGCGTGCTAAAAAAGGAGCAGAAAATAGCCTGTGGGCTTTGCCTGCAAAAGGCTAATTTGAGGTCCGACATTAAAAGGAGCTCAGGCTCCTTTTACTGTTTTTAATAACCTCGCACTAAACTCAATCTTTTCATTACTTAGCTGACGGTAATCAAAATAAGGCGTTACCAGCACTTTGTGGCCTGGATCTATCGCAAACTCTTCATTCAGCCAATGCAACTGACAGGCTAAACCATGCTCAATCAATTGCTTAGCCCTAGTGCGGCCAGCTATGAGATGAATAGTATTGTCGGCAGGCTTGAGCAGCGGCGCATCAAATAACAGCGCTGTATCTGAAGCTTGTTGCAGCAAAAACTGATCACGATACTGCTGCCAGCTCGTGGCCTGAGTCGGGAAGCTAAATACCTTTGGGTCCAAAGCGTATAGCAGTTTGGCGTAGACATTAAACACCTTGCGCCAACCATTGCCGCAGTGCTGATAAACCAGTTCTATATCGCCTGCTTGCATCGCTTCACAGTCAAACAACTGCTGGTACTGTGGCATTTTCGGTCTGTTTTCCACATAGACCCTAAAGCTGGCGTTTTGATCTCCAAGTCCTATCACTTTGTATTTTCTCACAGCTAAAACTGGCGTTATGGTAGCGGATTGTCTCCACTTTGCCTTCAAGGAATTGATTGATAGGCAGAGGGTGTCATCCCCAAAAAGTCTTTAAAGTCATGGATTAAATGCGACTGATCGCTATACCCCAAAGCCGCTACCAGATCAGCTGCTGTCACAGCCTGTTGTTCCAATAGTAGCAGCGCCTGATGCAGCCTGTACTTGCGGATCAGCCATTTTGGATTGAGGCCCAGATACTGGCGGAAACAGCGTTGAATCGTCTGCACAGATACAGCGCTGCGCTCTGCCAATAGCTCAACACTAGTGATATCAGACTGTTGTTTAATCAGGCCAACCAGTTGCCGCACTCTGGTGCATTGCCCTGAAGGGGGCACTGCAAAAGGCAGAAAACAAGCGTGCAAAATAGCGAGGATTTGCTGATCGCTATGCGCTACCGACAATTCAGCCTGCAGCTGACTGCAATCTATGTCGAACAGCTGCTGCGCATCCATCTGCTGATCGATAAAGTCAGCTGGTTTAAAATTCAGCCGTGCCGCCAAAGCGCCCAACCCAAACTTCACTCCAATAATCTGGCCTTTGCCCTGCATTTCATAGCTATAACTTTTGCTGACAGGCCCAAGCAGAGAAGCGGAGCCATTGCTGATCACGAAATGGAAATTCGGGTCAGGTAAATTCTGTTGCCTATGAGCTGGCTTACCGCGCAGGTCCCAATCGACCAGCCAAAATTGCTCAATCAGTTCAGCCAGAGCAGCGTCGGGGAAATAACGCCTTAGCTGATACAGCTCTGCGCTTTGATTGTGATTCAGCACTCCGCTGATGGCATTGTGATTCTTTTGCAAAGCACGGCTCCATGGCAAAACTAGTTAAATGACGTGTTTTTACAATACCTTAGATTAGCCGCATGATACTGTTAAATCAGCACAATTAAACACGAAAGGTAGAACAACTGATGCAACTTTCTGGCGTATTTCAAATTACCAACTGGCAAGAAACAGTCCTCCACTCTTTTGACTCTGGAGCCAAACTCAGCAAAGCTCTAGTCAGCCAAAACTACAGTGGCGGTCTGACCGGCAGCAGCGAAGTGCACTACCAACTGAACTATGAAAGCACTGGCGAGGCCAGCTTTAACGGCTTTGAGTTTTTTAGCGGCAACTTGGGTGAAACACCTTGTCAACTGACGCTGAAACACAATGGCACTTTTGAACAGGGCGTCGCCAAAAGCCAGTTTGTCATTATCAGCAGCTCTACCCATGCGGGACTTTTGGGCCTGGCGGGAAATTTCATCTCAGGCGAAGCAGGCCAAGCGAGTTATCTTATTGGCTAAAGAGCTTTGATCTCAGGCTGACTTCTGAACCTTGCAGTTACCTGGTGTAGAAGTCTATTTATGCAGCAATTGAGGTGTTTCGCCGTGTTTTTGGCACAGTACCAGCCTCTTTTTGGATCATCATCAGGCAAAAAATTTATTTGTTTAACCTTCAATGCTTTCCGGTGGAAATTCGTTTTACAGGCTACTAGATTCAAATCAACTTTTCTTAGCCGGAGTTGCCTATGTTTGGTTTTTTTGAAGAAAGCGCTGAAAAGCAAGCGCTTGAACAGTCAATTATCGCAATTGTCAGTATCGACGAAAAAAACTTAGTCACTTTCTTCAACAAGGCTGCAGAACAGCTCTGGGGCTATAGACGTGAGGAAGTCATAGGGCAAAACGTCTCACTGCTGGTTCCCAGTGAGATCAGAAGTAACCACGACGGCTACGTTAACAGACACAGAACCGAAGGCACGAACCGTATTGTCGGCACCTCCAGAGAAGTACAGTTACAACGCAAAGATGGTGTGCGGATCTGGGCTTTATTATCGCTGTCACAAATTGAAATTCGTGGCAAAAAACATTACACGGCTTTTGTTCAGGACGTGACCAAAGAACGTGATGCCCGCGAGATGATAGAACAAACCTTGTCTCAGGCCCTGGACGCCGTCGTGGTCATTAACGAACGCAATGAAGTAACCTTTTATAACAAAGCCGCAGAGAAACTCTGGGGATATCACCCAAAAGAGGTGATAGGCCAAAACGTGAAAATGTTGGTGCCTAAGGCCATTCAACCCGAACATGATAGTTATGTGAATAAAAACCGCACTACAGGCCAGGATAAAATAGTAGGCACCAGCAGAGAAATTAAAATAGAGCGCAAAGATGGCGCTGTGCTTTGGGGTCAATTGTCCTTGAGCAAAGTAAGGCTAGGTGGCGTCACAGTCTACACAGCTTTTGTGAAAGATGTGACTCAGGAAGTGCTAAAACGCGAAGAGATGGCGATGTTATCTCTGGTCGCGAATAAAACAGATAACTCAGTTGTCATTACAGATGCACAAGGCCTCACCCGTTATGTAAACAATGGCTTTGAGCGGCTCACTGGCTATGATATGGCCTTTATGCGCGGCAAAAAGCCGGGCGCAGTATTACAAGGAAAAGACACAGATCCACGCACAGTGGAGAGGATCAGAGAATACATTCGGGAAAAACGCTCCTTCTATGACGAAATTCTAAACTACACCAGAGACGGCACGCCCTATTGGATATCCTTGTCCACTACCCCTATTTTTTCCGCCACTGGTCAACTGGAATACTTTATTTCGGTGCAGGCGAACGTGACTGAAGTGAAGCAAATGGCGCTGGATTTCACACAGAAGCTCAATGCAATCAGTGGTGCTTTAGTAATACTGGAGTTTTCGCCTGAAGGTCAGTTGATAAAAATTAACGACATGATGCAACAAAAACTGGATCCGGCTCAAAGTCTGCCAGCATTAGGTTCAGAAATTTGGACTTCACTGACGCCTACAGAAAAAGAGGAGCTACAAACTCAAGGTTACACAGGCCGTACCTTTAGTTTCAAAGGCAAAGACAACAAACAACTGGCACTGGATAGCAGATTTTGTGTATTGAAAAACTTCAGAGGTGAAATCACTCAATATGTCATGTTTGGTATTGATATTACTGAACGTAAAGTGGCGCTGAATGAAACTCAAGCTGCAATGCAGGCTGTATTACACGCCAGTCAGACCATCAGTCAAATTATCACCACAATCAACGGTATCTCAGAGCAAACCAGCCTGCTTGCGCTCAATGCTGCTATAGAAGCAGCACGAGCTGGCGAAATGGGTAGAGGTTTTGCCGTAGTTGCAGACGAAGTACGCTCACTGGCCTCCAGATCCCGCAGTTCCAGCAATGAAATTGACGAACTGGTGAAAGAAACCGTCAGTAAAATCGAAGAACTGGCGGCGCTTTTAGCAAAAATTGAGAGTTAGACCGCACTTTATGCAGGCTCGTTTAGTACAAAGAGCCTGCTTAGTCTGCAAACTGCTGACGCATAGGCGCACTCATCAACATATCCGACAGCAAATGCAGGTTAAGCCTGAGGCTGTTGGCTTGTTCTTCAGCAAAATGCTCCAGCTGTTGCAGCACAGTTTTTGGATACCAGTGGCCTGCCAGCAGAACAGCTTCAGGCTGACGCATGGTGGTTAAATCCAGCAAGGGGTTATGATTCAACAGCAGTAAATCAGCCGTTTTACCCACCGCAACTGAACCTGTATGTGCTGCTATACCAGAAAAAATTGCAGGATTTATAGTGGCGGTTTGAATCACTTCTAAAGGCGTTAAACCTGCCTGCTGATAAAGCGCCAGCTCGTCGTGTAAACCTGAACCTGCAAAGACAAAAGAGTCGGGTGTATCTGTGCCTGCCAGAATTTTAACTCCGGCTTGCTGAGCTTGTTTGAGCTGCTGCTGCGCTAACGCCAGCAATTCGGCATGCACATTCAGGCCCTGATGATCATAAGTTTTTGCCAACATGGCATCAGCGTCACCCCGCCAGAGTAACTGCAGCAGATAAGGCACAAACTTCAACCTGTTGTCTTGCCGGAATACTGTATCACCTGCTTTAGCGCCCAACTGCAAAGTTAGTAAGGTTGGGCTCCACCAAGTGCTGGATAACGCCATTTGCTGCATCAGTTGTTGGCACAACTGTGGGTTTTGGCTTTTTAGCAGTTGACGCCATTGTTCTGGTTGAAAACGCTGAGTTAGCGGTTGCTGTTTATAGGCTTTGATCGCATCAGCACATTCAAAAATAAACACCCGGCCATGCTCTACGCTGCGCTGCCCAGCGTCTAACATCTGCGAAAAAGGCACCAGCCAGGGCTGATGACCAGCCAACCTCATATCAGCCTCACCAGCCGCCGCCACTAACCACTGGTATTGCTGCAGGCTAAGCTTTTCATAGACTTTTATAAAATCAGTACCTTGCGCTTTGTAATGCGCCACTAAAGCTCTGGCATCAGCAGCAGATTGCAGCTTAAAGAAGGCCGGATAATCAACGGGAACCTCAGGCCCACCATTGAGCTGATAACTGCTGTGTAACCAATAATTCGGGCTGGTTCTTTGGCCTGCCAGCAACTGCTGCTGCCAGCGTTTTCTGTCTGCAGTGCAAGCCTGAAAACTATCAGGCTCCAGCATACAACCCGATAAATCCCGCACAGCGGTGACACCTGCCGCTATCCATAGCGGATGATGCAGTTGAGGCGAAATCTGTAACGAATGAGTGTGCATATCTGTCAGGCCGGGCATTAAAAAACGCCCTGCCGCATGTACTTTAAGCCGCCCATCGGTCATCAGTTCAGTGCGAACTGCCGCACTGCTTTCTGTTGGGATACTGTCAGAAGCGGCAATGTTGCTAATCCTACCCTTATCAATCCATACCGCCTGATGTGGATTAATCTGGCCCGTTTCCACATCCACAATACTGACGTTATCCAGAAGCAAAGGCGCTGTGCTGGCAGGGCCAGGCGCTTCTGCTAAAGGCCAATTGGCGCAGCCAACCAATACAACCAAGCCTAGCAGCAGCCCGGCAAGCAACACCAGGGTGCTTTGTTTTAACAGATAAAATAGCCGATACATAAAAAGCTCCACTTGATGAATCATCAGCAGAATAGTGGAGCAGATGTGAAAAGGGCGTCAAAGCTATGGCCAGATCAGCCTGACGTGCAGTTGCTGTTTTGCGCGTTCTAACTGCAGCTCCAGCCCGGCCTGCTGACATAAACGCTGCACTATGCCAAGGCCCAAACCATAACCAGAGCTTTGGCGGCCTTTGGCAAATAAAGCAGTCAGTTCTGTCGGGGAATCGTCGCCTTGCAGCGGATTACGGATCAGTAACTTATCAGAGTCAGCGCTGATATAAATGGTACCGGCTGCACTATGTAAAAAAGCATTTTGCAGTACGTTAGTCAGCACCATCTGCAGCAATACAGGGTTCAGCTGCAACTGCAGCTCCGGTGCTATTTGTAAATCCAGCTCTATATTTTTACCTTCCAGCAAAGGCGATAAAGTCAGGATTAATTGTTCCAGCAAACCAGCTAATTTGATAGTTTCAGTCTGGCCCAAATGCTGCTCACGCGACATCGCCAGTAAAGTGCTGATCAGCTGATTCATTTGCCTGCTGCTGTGCTGAATTTGCTCTAAACGTTGTTGCGTCTCGTGAGGCCAGCTTTGCGCCATTAATAGCTCACAGCTGCTTTGGATCACCGCCAGTGGTGTGCGCAGTTCGTGGCTGGCATCGCGGCTAAAGGCTTGTTCCCTTTCAATAAAAGCCTGAACACGTTGCCAGTTTTGCTCCAAAGCCTCGGCTAAAACACCAATTTCATTGGCCGGAAATGCTTTTGCAAAACCCGGGCTAAACTGGTCATTTTGCACCAGCTCTGCCAGTTGAGTTAAAGGCCGTGTCGCACGGCGTGCTAAGGCAAAACCCAAAGCTGCAGCCAGTGCCAGCATCAACAAGCTAGTAATGCCATAAAGTAAAAACATGTGATCCCGGATAGGCCTTACCACCAGCTGCTGACTGACTTCGGCCACTAACCAGACTGGATCTTTGACAGAGGGGTGACGAAAACTACGAATATGATAATGCCGCCCCTCAAGGCCGCTGAATTCAGTACTGCGGGTTCCTGGTTCAAACTGCTGCTGTAAATCTGCAGGAAAATCTTGGGGGCTTTGGAAAATCTGCATAGCAGCGGATAAAGGGGTGAGAAGCTGCGGTTGTTGTAACTGACGCTTTTCTTCATCCATTAACTGATGACGAAAAAACTGGTCCTCGACTGTGTACACAAAAATCACATTAAAAAAGCTGAATAAGGCTGCACAAAGCAAAGCCAGAATGACACAAGCCCAGATCATGCGCTGGCCCAGGCTGCGGGCTGGTTTATTCATCGGCGTGCTCCTGTGGCACAACCAGCTTAAAACCTATGCCGTAAACGGTTTGCAACATGGCGTCTTGAAAAGGTTTATCCAATTGCTGACGCAGCAGGTAAATATGAGCACGCAAAGCATCGGAATCCGGCGGCTCGTCACCCCACAGCTGATAACTTAAGTCGGAGCGGCTAACCAAAGCCGGATAGGCTTCGGCCAGCACCACTAAAATTCGATAACCCAAAGGATGTAAATCCAGCTGCTGTCCGGCGCGGCTGGCTTGTTGTTGGGAGCGGTCTATGACTAAAGGACCAAGCTGCAATAACGGATCGACACTCAATAAATGGCGGCGACTTAAAGCCAGACAACGCACCGCTAATTCAGCCAGTTCAAAGGGTTTGGTCAGGTAATCGTCTGCGCCAGCAGCAAAGCCCTGTAATTTATCATCCAGACTATCCAAAGCCGTTAACATCAGCACAGGCACGGCTTTTCGCCAAAGCTGACGAAGCTGCAAACAAAGTTGCCTGCCGTCTGTATCCGGCAACATCAAATCCAGCAACACTAAATCGTAGCTATGCTGTTTCGCCAGCTGCAAGGTCAAAGCACCAGTGGCGGCATAATCCAGCTGATGCCCGGCTGCTGTTAAGTAGTCGATAATATTACAGGCCAGCGCCTGCTGGTCTTCTACCAGCAAAATACGCAGGCCGGGTTGGCTATGCTGTTTCACGTTATCCCTTCGCAGTGGCAAGAAACTCTGCCGCAACTTTACAAATCTGGTTGTTGTTTTAACACAGCTTTTGCCAGTTCAACAGCCCGAACTCCGGCGCCCGGCGGCAAATAGCTGAGCTATGCCACAGCATGACAAGACAAAAGTGAAAAGGACGTGAAAGCAGCTAGCTTGTGCTGGATCAAAGATCTGTTGAGTGAAAGGCGTAGCATAAGAAACAGAGCACAGAAAGGACCTGATACATGACCGATCATAAAATGACACTGCTTGTCCTGGAACAACAACTGCAACATAAACTGACTAAGATCCATGCAGATTTTGCTGTTACGGCTAATGCAGATAGCAACGAACGCGCTGTAGAACGTGAGAATGACGAAGTGCTGGATCAGCTGGAAAAACAGCTATCTCTGCAATTACAACAGGTTCATACCGCACTACAGGCGATAGCGGACGGCAGTTACGGCCGCTGCAGCAGCTGTGGTCATACGATCAGCGCCGAGCGTTTAACTGTTTTGCCTTACACCTTGCACTGTCAGCAGTGCGCTTAACTATTCAAGGGGAAAAACTATGCCAGATAAACATGATTTACATGCCGAGTTTCCAGAATACAAAGAGCAAATTCATCAGTTAAAACAGCACAATAACCACTTTGCTGTACTGTTTAACCGCTACCATGAAATTGATCACGAAATACATCGCATTGAGCAAGGCTCTGAAGTATGCAGTGACGAGTATCTGGAACAACAGAAAATGCAGCGCCTGCATTTGAAAGATGATTTGTTTCGTATGCTGAAAACAGTAGAACTTGAAGCTTAATAACTCTCTCTGACGGGCCTTACAGGGCCCGTTTCTTTTCGTCGACCAGACAAAAACCTGCTTTTACACTGTTTTATACAGGCTGAACGGGAAGTATGGCCCCAGTTTTAGGCTGCTGATTGGCCTGAGTTTGTTATGAACTAAAAGCGGTCTACGGCAGAAACCGCTTTATGTTTTTTCCTTGTAATGCTTAACCTTTTTTCTTTGCAGCCAGCAAAAAGTTGTATTGTCCTACAATAGGATGTATAAAAAACCTTCAGCACCCAACCGACAGCACAAATAAAACTCCTCACCTATCCAAAGTCATTGGAATTGCAGGGAGGAGAGCCGCGAGCAAGAGCCCTGTAACATAGTTGTCTTATGTCAGCGGGTCGAATCGCACAATAAACAAAGCTGCGGAACTTCAAAGGATAGACATCAACAGGAGAACCCGATGAAAGTCGTAAAACCACTATTGCTGGCCCTTGGTTTTGGCCTGAGCGCTACCGCTTTTTCTGCCACACAAATTCAGCTCGATAGCAGTGCCAAAGGTGCTGTGATCAATAAAAATATCTATGGTCAGTTTGCCGAACATTTAGGCCGTGGCATTTATGAAGGTCTTTGGGTTGGCCCGGATTCTAAAATTGCCAATACCAAAGGTTTTCGAAACGACGTTTTAGCCGCGTTAAAAGACTTACATGTACCTTTGATCCGCTGGCCAGGCGGCTGTTTTGCCGACGAATACCACTGGCGTGATGGCATAGGCCCCAAAGATAAAAGACCGGTTAAACTGAATACCAACTGGGGCGGCGTGGAAGAAGATAACGCGGTCGGCACTCATGAGTTTTTTGATCTGGTGGAATTACTGGGCGCAGAAGCTTACGTCAATGGCAACCTGGGTACAGGCACGCCACAGGAAATGGCCGAATGGCTGGAGTATATGACAGCCGAAGGCAAATCCACGCTAGCCGAATTACGCCGCAAAAATGGCCGCGATAAACCCTTTAAAGTGCATTATTTTGGTGTAGGCAATGAAGCCTGGGGTTGTGGCGGCAATATGTCGGTGGAGTACTACACCAATTTGTATAAGCATTACACCACCTTCCTGAAAACTCCAGCCAACAATACGCCGAAGTGGATAGCCAGCGGCAGCCACAGTGAAGACACCTCATGGGCTGACTATATGACAGCCAATATCAAACAAAAAATCGATGCCGTCAGCTTCCATTACTACACCCTGCCAACAGGCCAATGGGATGTAAAAGGTGCTGCGCTGCAATTCCCGGAAAGCGAGTGGATCAGCACCATGCAACGCACTCTGGCCATGGACAGTTTTATCACCAATAACAAAAAGGTGATGGATAAACATGATCCAGAGAAAAAAGTCGGCTTTTATGTCGATGAATGGGGCACCTGGTACGACGTAGAAAAAGGCGAAAACCCGGGCTTTTTGTATCAGCAAAACAGCTTAAGAGACGCCATAGTAGCGGCACTGAACTTCAATATTTTCCATAAGCATGCCGACCGGGTGCATATGACCAATATTGCCCAGATGGTGAACGTATTACAGGCCATGATACTGACGGATAAGGAAAAAATGATCCTGACTCCAACTTATCACGCCTTTAAAATGTATGTGCCATTTCAGGATGCCACAGCCTTACCGCTGAAGCTGAGCAATGTACCGGATTATAAACTGGGTGAGCTGTCAGTACCGACAATCAGCGCAACAGCAGCCAAGGCCAAAGACGGTTTTGTTTATCTGGCGCTGGTCAATGCCAATCCTAACAAAGCGGAAACCGCAGAGATCAACCTGGATGGTATTCAAATCAATAGCGTATCAGGCCAGTTACTGACAGCTGATGCGATGGATACTCACAATACCGTTGCCAAACCAGAAGCCATCAAGCCAACAGCTTTTAGTGCCAAAGGTAAAAATGGCAAGCTAAGTCTGGAATTACCTGCGAAGTCGATACTGGTGGTAAAAGTGCAATAAGCTGACAGGTCACTCACAGCTATCAAAAGGGCAATGAAGTTTGCCCTTTTTTGTTTGCCAGCATTACCGCAGAAAAGAAAACCCCTCCGGATACTGATGCCAGCCATCAAAATCGCCTTTGCTTAACGGCACTTGCTGAGCCCGGGCTATGGCGTACACCATGCCGTAGTGAAAGTAAAAATTCGGCAAGGCATACAGATATAAAAACTGCTCCCCCGTCAATTCCAGTTCAGCAAAACCAGCCGTGGTTTCAATACGCTTTTGTTGCCAGCCGGCAAAATCCTCAGCCTTCAGCGACTGCAAAAACTCTATAGTTAAATGGATTTGCTGCTGTAGATCAGCCCAGTTTGGTCTGGGTTGACCAAACTCAGGTTTACCCTGCTCACATAATGGACAACAAGCTCGTAGTGAAAAACCAATAGCAGTCTGTGCCTGTTGCCATAAAGGAAATTGTTCCGGAGTTAAAGCCGACGCCAGCAAAGCAGCGTCATGCTGATGGATTTTTCGCAGCAACAAGGCCAATTGCCGCAAAGGATGAATAAAAACCGTAGTGGGTAACATAGAGTAGTCCTTTCTCAATGCCAGAAGTTTTACTGTGAAATACCAAGTAACTTAAATCATTAAGCTACACCAGCAGCATAACGCCAAACTCAGTTTATTACAGCCCTCTAATATTAATGATATCGACATGACTGAAAAACTTGTCGAAAAAACACGTTTCTTTAAACATGTTTTCTTGATATGTCGATGCTATCGACCCGGTTAGGCTTGGACTGGAACAGAATTTAAAGATGAATTGTAGGGGTGACCTTTATGGTCACCCGCTTCGGCCTGTGATGTCAGGCAAATTTCAACTGATAAGGCAGAACCTGTAACTGTGCTTGTTGCTCACGCACCAGCCACAGATCGTAGGCGTTTTGTAATCGGAGCCAATGCTCAGCCGAAGGTTTGCTAAACGCCAGCTCCAGACGAAGTGCCATTTCCGGTGTAATAGCACCTCTGGCATTCAGTACTTTGGATAAGGTTTTACGGCTGATATTTAAATGCGCTGAAACATCAGTCACAGTTAAAGCCAAAGGATCAATAATCAGCTCTTTCAGAATCTCACCAGGGTGAGCCGGGTTATGCATACTCATGAGTGATAATCCTCGTAGTTAACAATTTCAGCATCCCGGCCAATAAATCTGAATGTGACACGCCAATTTCCATTCACAGTAACAGACCAAATACCTTTCCGGTCACCCGAAAGTTCATGCAGCCGAAGGCCCGGCAGAGCCATATCATCTATGGCTTGTGCCTGATCAAGGTTTGACAGGATAAGTCTCAGGCGATTCTGATGTTTGGCCTGTATACCAGCCGTACTGCCTGTTTTATAGAAGCGCTCAAGACCTTTATGTTTAAAGTTCTTAATCATGTCAAAATTGTAACCCATGAGGTTACATTGTCAAGGTCGAATAACTCGCACCAAACTCAACACCCTGTATCCATTTGGTAAAAAACCACTTACGTAACAAACGAGAAATAGAATACCAAAAAAACCAGCGACAAATGTCGCAGATTTTGCTTGACCTTAGTGTGACATTTGTCGCACTCTAGAGGCATAGTGAAATCACAGACTCAATGTTATGCACCAACCTACTGCTCCTGAGCTGGAAATTCTGAAATTATTGTGGTTAAAACAACCTCTGACTGCGCGTGAATTGCATGACGAGCTGGAGCCTGTATTGGGTTGGGGTTATTCCTCTACCCGTAAAACTCTGGAGCGTATGGGCGAAAAAGGTTTTGTCGCTTGTGAAACTCTGGGCAATAAAAACAGCTACAAAGCGCTACTGGATAAAATGCCGACGCTGGCGGCTTTTGCGCAGGATTTTGCCCGCAGAGTATTTGAATTGAATGGCCCTTTGCCTGTGGCCATGTTTGCCAACAGCAAACTGGTGAATGCCGATGAAATGGCCGATTTGGAAAAACTGCTGGCTGATTTAGCGCAGCAGCAAAAGGCTCCTATCAAAGATGGGGAGGCTTAAGATGGTTGAACAATTGTTGTTGTCCTTGCTACTTTGTAGTCTTTGGTCTGGCTTACTTTGGTTTTCCAGTCAGTTTTTGCTGAAAAAATTCAACGCTTTGCAGCATTGGCCAACTTTATATTGGTGTTTACTGGCGTTAAGCTTCTTACCTTTATTGCCTATGCCGGAATTGTATCAGCACTGGACAGTGCCTTCGGTATTACTGCTGGATACGGTCAGCTCTGTGCAAGCTTTAGCGGCTCAGCCACAACACCCGTCTTTACTAGAACCACCCGTTGATACCAGCTTTTACTGGCGTATGGCCTTGGGTTTGATTGCCATTATCAGCTTGTTATCGCTCTGGCGTGTAGTCAAACAATGGCAACAGGTACAGCAGCTGATCCAGCTGTCCGAACCAGTAGACAAAGCTTCTCTGCTGAACAAAACACAACTGACACTTTTGCCCGCTCAATTTGAAATCTGCCAAACCCAGGCTGCTATTTCGCCTTTTGTTGCTGGCTGGAGCCGCATGGTTTTAGTCCTGCCCTCCTATATAAACACTATGTCAGAGCAGCAGCGCCAGTTATTGATTGATCACGAACTGACTCATCTGCAAAGACGCGACCCGCAGCAGCTTCTGGCGCTGAGAATTCTGGTGGCTTTATGCTGGTTTAACCCTGTACTACGACGGATTGAGCAGGCCTTTATCCGCAGTATGGAATTGGCGGTGGACAAAGCTGTACTGCAAAAACAGCCAGAGCAAGCACTGCTGTATGGCCAAACTTTGCTTTGCAGCTTAAAGCAGAGTCAGGCAGAACAGATGCCGGCGCTGATGCCGGGTTTTATTCAAAGCCAGGCAAACCAAAGTTTTTATCAACAACGTTTGCAACAGTTATTTCAGCCAGCTCCTGCGTTGTCCTTCTGGCAAAAATGGCGCGCCACAGCCCTGTTATGCAGCGCAGCTTTAGTGCTGAATGTGGGCTGTGCTCAGCTGAGCTTCAGCTCGCCGCCACAAGAATGGGTCTTACCGGTTGGCAAAGTGCCCATTAATTCGTTTTATGCTGAAAAACACCCCTTTCGCCAGAACAAACCACATCAAGGGCTGGATTTTGGCGCCAAACGCGGCGCGACAGTTAAAGCGGCGCAAAAGGGCAAAGTACTGATAGCGGACCAAACCAGTCTGAACAGCAGGTATGGCAAAGCAGTGTTGATTGATCATGGCCATGGTTATCAAACGCTCTACGCCCATCTGGATGATTTTTATATTGAAGCGGGTCAGACAGTAGAAGCTGGTCAGCCTCTGGGTCAAGTTGGCGCAACAGGCCGGGTAACAGGGCCACATTTACATTTTGAATTGCTGGTTGACGGCAAGCAGCAAGATCCAACTCCTTATCTGAAGTTGCAGTAGTTAAGGTTAATGATGAAAAAAACTATTAAAACGACGCTGTATTCGTTGCTGTTCTGTAGCTTTTCAGGCACAGCCCAAGTTCAGCAAACCGAACTGCTGCAAGGGCTGGATTTACAGTTCAGAGTGCAGCTGAATAAAGCCAAAGTGCCAGGCGGTGCTTATGCCGTAGTGCGGGGCAATCAGATTATTGCCACAGGCAGTTATGGCGTACGAGCTATGGGCAAGCCAGAAAAAATTGATGCCGACACCGTATTTCGGCTGGCGTCTGTATCCAAAACTTTTACCGGTGGTATCAGTGTATTGACAGCGCAGCAAGGCAAAGTGAATTTAGACTTGCCACTGATTAACTATGTACCTGAATTTAAGTTAAAAACAGCTGAGGCCACCAGACAAATCAAGGTCGATCAGGTACTAAGCCAAAGCACAGGCTTGATGCCGCATGCCTATGAAAACCTGCTGGAAGCCAAACAAACTCCAGCAGAAATTCTGCCTAAATTCCAGCTGTTAAACCCAGGCTGTAAACCTGGCACTTGTTACAGCTACCAGAATATTGTGTTTGCTTTGCTCGACCAGGTATTAAGCCGTGGCACAGGCAAAACTTACGAAGACTTACTGCCTGAACATATTTTTAAACCTCTGCAAATGAGCACAGCCTCTGTCGGTTATGCGCCTTTCTTAGCCACTAAAAATAAAGCCATGCCGCATAAAAGAGGTGGCAAAGGCTGGCGTCCGGTGAAAATAGACCCGAACTTTTATTGGGTCAATCCAGCGGCTGGCGTCAATGCCAGCGTCAATGATATGGCCAAATATCTGATCGCCATGTTGGGTCACAAGCCCGGTGTATTCAGCGCTGAGGCCCTGGCGCAGTTGCAGCAACCTATGGTGAGGTTACGAGGCAAACCTCGCTGGCCGGTTTGGCAACAATTCAAACAAGTGTCCAGCTGGTATGGCCGTGGCTGGCGGATGATCCAATACGATAACCACAAACTGTTTTATCACGGTGGCGTCGTCGATGGTTTCCGGCCTTATATAGCCTATTCACCAGAGCAGGACCTTGGTTTAGTACTGCTGACTAACGCAGAAGCGGATATCACGGGCGATTTAGCCAAATGGTTCTGGCAACAGGTTTTAAGCTCTTAATTCTGACTATGGAGTGATCCGGCATGAGATTATTGATAGTGATGTGCGCCTTGTTCAGCCTGAACCTGGTGGCGGAAGAACAATTTCCGGCATGGGAAATGCCCAACACTCAGGTGCATCAATTGCCAGCGCAAAGCAACGGCCGCCATTACGAAGTGTGGGTAGAACTCCCTCCTTCTTATGGCAAAACAGAGAAGAAATTTCCGGTACTTTTTGTATCTGATGCCAGTTATGCGTTTCCGCTTATTCGCAGTATCCGTAATCGTTTAGGCGCTGGTGGACAGAATATTGAAGACTTTGTCATTGTAGGTTTGTCTTACGCCAAAGAGGATAACCCAACCGACAGCCGTAGCCTGGATTACACCCCAACTAATGTATTAAAACGGGCAAAAAAACCGGGCGAAAACTTCGGTGCCAAAGCTTATGGCGGCGCGGCTTTATACGCAGAGTATCTGCAACAACAAGTCATTCCTTTTGTACTGAAAAACTATCAGGTCGACCCCAAACGAAAGCTGTTTGTTGGTCACTCCTATGGTGCTTTATTGGGCACCCAGATCCTGCTAACCCAACCCGAGACTTTTGATACCTATATTTTAAGCAGCCCGTCTCTGTGGTTTGACGATAAAACCATGTTCAGGCTGGAACAGCAGTACGCGGCCAAACACCAAGATTTGAAAGCCAAAGTCCAGCTCTATGCCGCTGAATTTGAACAGATAAAACCAGGGCCACGTTATGCGACCAGAGTAAGCATAGTGGACGACATGCTGCTGTTTGAGAACAGCCTGAAAAGCCGCCATTACCCGGGCTTAGTCATTCAAAGCCAGATTATTGCCGACGAAGATCATTTATCTGTGTTTCCGTCGATGATAAGCCGGGCTTTAGTAAAGTTACTGCCGGGTTATGGCCCTTATACACCGGGCTGATGACAGCCTTGTCAGTAACATTGCCAAACCAGGGTGTAACTGCTGTAATGCTTTTATCTTGATTCAGGTGGGCCTGTTATGGAAATTCTGGATTTATCCGCTTTAGCTTTGGCTTGCAAGTCCCTGTCTGAAGCAGTACAGGACAGCAAAAATCAGAGTTTTATCGACAGCTTATCTGACAGCCAAAAACGTCTGATCGTAGCTGGCGTGATTCAGAACTTTGAGTTTTGTTATGAGCTTTGCGTCAAAATGATTAAACGTCAGTTGGAACAAGATGCGGCGGCATTAAGCGATATAGATCAATACTCTTTTCGGGATTTGATTCGTACCGCTATGGAAAAAGGTTTGCTGGACGACCCAGAGCTTTGGTTTGAGTTCAGGCGGCAACGCAATATTACGTCTCACACTTATGATCAAGACAAAGCTTCTGTTGTGTATCAGGCCGCTTTGAATTTTGAAACCCAGGCTTTATCTGTGCTACAGCGGTTGCAGCAACGTAATGCTTAATCTGTCAGATGCTCAGCTGTCTCTATTGCAGCATCTGCTTAGCAGCCACGTACCTGATGTTAAGATTTGGGCTTTTGGTTCCAGAGTCAAAGGTACGGCTAAAGCATGGTCTGATTTAGACTTAGCCCTGGTAGCTAAACAGGTATTGCCGCAACAACAACTATTCAAACTGCAGGATGCACTGGAAGAGTCTGACTTACCTTTTAAGGTAGATCTGGTGGACTGGCATGATATTTCGACTGAGTTTCAACAACTGATCCTGAAAAATTATCACGTTATTCAAGAAGGTGAATGATGAAATTACGAAAAAATCTATTTTTGAGCACAACTATGATTCTGCTTACTTTCACCGCTTCAGCTGCTACTTTTGGTGCTGCTGTCGATAAAACTAAGCTGGTAGAGGTTGCTGATATTCTGGCTAAACCACAAAGTTATTTGCAGCAACAAGTGACGGTCAAAGGCACTGTCGAAGCTGTCTGTCAGAAAAAAGGCTGCTGGATGCAATTGGCCGCTGACGCCAATCAACCTACTTTTCGCATTAAAGTAAAAGACGGTGATATGGTGTTTCCAGTTAGCGCCAAAGGTAAAACGGCTTACGCAAGTGGCAAACTGGATCCGATTGAAATGGATTTAGAATCGACCCGCGAATATCTGGCGCATAAAGCCGAAGAACAAGGCGAAGCCTTTGATCCACAAAGCGTGACTGAAGCTATTACTTTGTATCAGTTAGTGCCTGTTGCTGTTGAAATTGCAGAGTAGACCTGTCGCCCTTGAGGCTGCGGCTTTGTTGACTGCGCCCTCTCGCCCCGGTCACATAGGTTTACTATGCCCCAGGGGTCTCGAAAGCTTGTCGCCTCCCCGCAACTTCAAGAGTCTTGGGTATAGACGTTAGAGGGGCGGCCTTTAGGGTCGCCCGCAAAAATCACAACGCGGTATCGCCAACATCCACCACCCGGCGCTGCATTTGTACTAGCGTGATCAGATAACACACCACTGTCACTAAGGCCGCGTCAGCTATGGAATTCAGCGGCAGCCATAAAAACGCGGCAAAAAGGCCAAAAGCCCGCATTAACAAATGCTGCAAACCTAAACTGTGTTGAATAATCCAGCCGTATAAAGGCCAGTGAATGGCGGCTGCTAAAGCCAGACTATAAGGTACCAATTTAGGTTGCGTGAATAACAACATAATATGCACAACCCAAAGTGAGTTGGCCATAATAACGCCAATCAGCATTAACTTGCCCAAGGCATGGCCTTTCATAAAAAAGTCTTCGTTACGCAATTTAGCGAACAACAAAGCTAATGGGAAAATACAGCCTGAACCAAACAACATCAGCATTAAAGCAGTGTTATAAGGCAGGGCAAAACTCAGCCCCAGCACCACAGACCAAAACACTGTGCCTGCCAACGGCATAGACATAGATCGGTTGGTTCTTTGTTCAAAACTTTGCCGCAACTGACTTAAGGTTTGCTCCATAATACACTCCATTGTTTAAAATTATGTAAACAATTTAGTGAGTAATTACCCAACTGTCAAACATTTAAGATGTTGATTTAAAAGGAACAAATCAGACTTCAGGCCTGCGCCATAACCAAAGCGCCACAGCACAGAGAAAAACCGGCAAGCCAAGTTTAAGCCAGAAGGGTGCTGCTGAAAATTGCAGTAGGACAACAGATGACGTCATCATCAAAATGGCCAGATATTTGGCCTTACGAGGTACAGCACCATGTTCACGCCAGCGCTTGAGTGGCGGGCCAAAACTGGGATGTGCCAGTAACCAGATCTCTAAGCGAGGCCAACCTTTACCTGCAGACCAGGCAGACACCAGTAAAAAAGGCACTGTAGGTAAGCCGGGCAACACCACACCTATCAAACCCAGCAGCAAGCTGATACAAGCCAGCAGACGCCAGAACGATACTGTCAGCAGTTTTAACATCACTACTTCACCGCTTTTCCGCGCTAGCGGATCCAACCCTTGCTGATGGTACGAAAACTATCGGTACCAGCTTTATCGAGCCACTCAAAAGCCAGCATTTCTTTACTGATAATTTGAGCCCCTGCCTGCTGTAAACGCAATAAAGCCAGCTGACGGTTTTGCTCAGTACGGGAGCCAACGGCTTCTTCGACGATAAACACCTGATAACCAGCAGCTAAGGCATCCATAGCAGTTTGTAACACACAGACATGAGTTTCAGTGCCCATGATCACCAGCTGGCTTTTACCGCTTAACTTTAAACGCTCTGCGATCAGAGGTTCACGCAAAGCGCTGAAATGGATCTTTTCCATGACAGAGTCAACAGGCACCAGTTCAGCCAAAGCAGGCAATGTCAGCCCTAATCCTTTGGGATATTGTTCGGTGGCAAGGATAGGCACATCAAGCTGCACGGCAATTTGTAATACCCAGGCTGCGGCTTGTTCCACTTCTTTACCTTGGTCGATCACAGGAGCGAGCTTTTCCTGCATATCAATCAGCAGAACCAGACTATCACTTTGTTTTACCAACATTTCCTAATCCTGTTCATTGGCAGCCTGTTGCCGTTCTTTACGCTCCTGCATTTCGGCAAAAGCGGCGTTAATTTCATCCAGCACAGCGCCTACGTCAGCACTTTGTTCTGATTCAACAAATTCGCCTGTCAATTCGGTATTTGGATTGAGATTACCAGCTTCAAATAAAGCCCAGATTTCTTTGGCATATTTGGTCGCGGCAAGTTCAGGCGCAAACTGGGCGTAATACTGAGTGATGTTAGTGACATCACGCTCCAGCATCCACTGCGCATTATTATTAGCGGCAGCATCTACAGCTTGCGGTAAATCGATAATGACTGGGCCTTGCGGGTCTTGCAGCACATTAAATTCAGATAAGTCGCCGTGCACTAAACCTACGGACAACATGCGCAGAATATCCTGCATCATGGTTTTGTGGTCACGGCGAGCTTGCTCTGCACTGAGCTGAATATCATTCAGGCGAGGCGCCACATCACCGTCTTCGTCCAAAATCAGTTCCATCAGCAAAATGCCGTCAAAACAGCCATAAGGTTGTGGCACCCGCACACCAGCATCGGCCAGTTTGTACAAGGCCTCTACTTCAGCGTTTTGCCAGCTTTCTTCGGCTTGCTCGCGGCCAAAAGCTGAACCTTTTTCCATGGCTCTGGCTCGTCTGGAACTACGAACTTTGCGGCCTTCCTGATACTGCACTGCTTTTTTAAAACTGCGCTGACTGGCGTCTTTATAGACTTTGGCGCAGCGGATCTCGTCCCCACACCGTACCACGTAAACGGAGGCTTCTTTGCCACTCATCAGTGGCCTGAGTACTTCATCCACCAGACCTTCATCGATCAGCGGCTGAATGCGTTTTGGAGTTTTCATTGCGCACTTATACCTTGTTTAAGGCGGGCGTAAAAGAGTAAATCCGGTTTTTTATCAAGACAGAGAAACTGCCTCTATTAAAATGCGCGAAAGATACCCAGAGTCATTGGAGTAGCAGTGCGACGACAATCAGAGCAAACCCCAGCAGCAGAGCTGACTATGCCGCTAGGGAGAGAGTGAAGTCGACAAAGCTGCAACTTCAGCAGCCCATGAAGATTAGTACTTGATGCTGCAGCCGTAGGGCTTAGTCACAGCTGGATTAGCCGGATTGCCCGCTAAGACTGCAGTTAAAGCATCAGCAAAATAAGGTGTAGCTTTGGCTATATCATCAACTTTGGCTGACGCAATGCTGTCTATGCCGCCCATGTACTGCAATACACCTTTTTTATCAATCACATACATATGAGGCGTGGTTTTGGCGTCATAGGCTTTGCCTGTCACTCCTGTCTCATCAAACAGCACTGCATCCGGCATCGCATTGCGGCTCGAGGTTAACTCATCGGCTTTGGCGGCGGTAATATGGCCTTGCTTGCCTGGGGCTGAGGAAATCACTGTCAGCCAGACCACATCATCAGTGCCAAATTGTTTTTGCAGGCTCTGCATATTGCCGCTGTAGTGTTTCACCACAAAAGGACAATCATGATTGCTCCATTCCAATACCACGGTTTTACCGGCGAAATCGGCTAACGAATGGCTTTGACCTTTCGAGTCCTTTAGGCTGAAAGCAGGAGCAGCCTGGCCGATTTGTGGGCTAGCCAGCAAACTGCCGGCGAAAAATAGTGCAGATAAGCTTAACGCAAGTTTGAGTTTCATGGTTTAACTCCTGTGGCTATTGACTGGTAATTAAAGGCTGTTTACTGCTCAATTGTTCCAACGCCTGACGTAATGAATCCGGCGTTAAAATTTGTGGCAAGACTTCAGGGGGTTGTCCCGGCCAATACAACACATACAAAGGCACCCCATCTCGCTGAAACTGGCGCAAATAACTGCTAATGGCAGGGTCTTTGTTGGTCCAATCCCCTTTCAGATACTTCAGGTTATATAAAGCCATAGCGGCTTTACTGCTGTCTGTGTCCAACGCCACACGCTCATTCACCAAACAGGTAATACACCAGTCAGCCGTCATATTGACCAAAACTGGCTGGCCGTCCTGCACCAGCTGTTGTAAACGTTGTTCAGACCAGACTTCGGCATGGTCAGTTTTTGCTGCGCTTTGAGCCTGTGGCTGCGGATACCAGACTAAAAACAGAGCGCTCAGCAGCAATAACAAAGCGATCAGAGCACTGACTTTACCCGCCTGTTGTAGCTGCAATTGCCCCCATAACCAACAAGCCGCTCCAACCAATACCAGACCTGTTAAGGCTAAAGCTAACGCATCCAGCCCTTGCTGACGTCCGTAGACCCATAACAGCCAGACAGCGCTTAAATACAATGGATAAGCCAGCCACTGCTTCAGTTTTTCCATCCAAAGTCCGGGTTTTGGCAACATAGCAGCAAAACCAGGCCACCAGGCCAACAACAGGAAAGGTAATGCCATACCCAGACCCAAAGCAGCAAAAATAGCTAAAGCGGCTAAAGCCGGTTGAGTAGCGGCATAACCTAAAGCCGTTCCCATAAAAGGCGCTGTGCAGGGACTGGCCACTATGACAGCCAATACCCCGGTAAAAAACGAACCTTTATGACCCTGATGTTGGGTTAATTGCTGACCGGAATTCATCCAGCCTAAGCCAAGTTGCACCACACCAGACATACTTAACCCGAGCACAAACAAAAGGTAAGCTAATACAGCGACGACCAAAGGATTTTGTAGCTGGAAACCCCAACCCACAGCCTGACCCGCAGCTCTGAATAGCAGCAACACAGTAGCCAATAGCACAAAACTCAGTACTACTCCTGCGCTGTACCATAAAGCTTCAGCTTGGGTGTGCTGCGCACTCTTTTGGCCATTGACCAGACTTAGAGCTTTTAACGACAACACAGGAAATACACAAGGCATCAAATTCAATATCAGGCCACCCAAGACCGCCAAAGCCAGCATCAGCAGCCAGTCCAGCAGACTAAAATCAGCAAGCTGTTGCTCTGAAGTCTGAGCTGAAGTTTCGTGCTGCAGCTGCAAAAGTACAGGACCAGCAGCCGTATTCAGAACCAGTTCAAACCGTTCAGGAGCCTGATTGAAATAGGTATTTTGCTGCTGACGTAACAGCAATTCACCATCCAACCACTCAATCTGTTGAGGTGCAGCGTGGTCAACCAGCTCAGTGGCTGCGACAAAAAAGGCCGAGACTTTCAAATCTTCCGGCAGTTGAACCACAGCGGAGAACTTTTGATTTTGTACGCCGTAACGGCCTTGCAACTCCAGAGCTTTAGGTTGCCTTTGGCTGGCTTGTTCAAAGAGGTTCAGATAATCACTGGCCAGAACAGAAGTTTGAGTGACTGGCAAATTCAGCTCAAAACTGGCGTCAGCCGGAATACAAATTTCTTTGCAAACCAGCCAGTCGGCTTTGGCCTTTATCTGCAGTTGTGAAGCTCTGAAATCGGCCGGAATAGTTAACTCAGAGACTAAAATGGTAGGGCCTTCAAAGCCGTAATTCACCAGCGGCGGCACTGAGATAGCCATAGGTGCAGGCCACTGAATAGCTCCTGCCGTCACACCTTGAGGTAAAGTCCATTCAATGCTGGTGGCTAAACCTGAATCACCCGGGTTTTGCCAGTAGGTGTGCCAGTGGTCATCCGGAATAAAATGCAGCGCCAGCTTCAGGCTTTGACCAGGTCGTATATCCTGGTGGTCGCTGACCAATTCAGCTTTTAAATGACTAGCCTTAACCCAGCCACTGCTTTGAGCCTGTGCGGGCTCAATAGCCAAAGCCATTAAAACTATCCATAAGAAAACAAAACGCTGAAACAGAATCATCAGAAAAAACTGGCCCCAAATTATCTATTACTTTAGTGTACGGCAATAACGGAACAGCGATCAGCAGCCAACCGCAGCAGGTTGGGTTTCTGCCTTGTTGATTCAGTCGTTACAGGATAAAAACGCTGCGCGGATAAGGTTGACCTGATCTTGAAATTGTTTGGTTCAGACTTGAGCCTGACTTTATACCAAGGCATTGAAATCATAAGGATATGCACCAGATGTCGTTGCAATTTAATAAGTTCGATCAATGGCTTATGTCCGCTACCACACCAACAGGTAGCTCAGTGTTGCAACGATTTGGCTGGGAGTTCTTATTTTTCGGGTTCAAACAAGCAAGAGCCTGTCTATTTGTTGGCTTGTTTTTCCTGTCTGTTTTGCTGGTTCCACGGGAAGGTGTAGTTGGTATCAGTCGTTATGACCTGTTGCTGCTGCTGGCCTTACTGATCCAAATCTGGATGGTCTGGGCCAAACTCGAAACCTGGGATGAAGCCAAAGCGATCAGCTTATTTCATGTCGTTGGTTTTGCCCTGGAAGTTTTTAAAACCTCCGGAGCTATTCAATCCTGGAGTTACCCTGATCCTGCTTTCAGCAAAGTTTTCGGTGTGCCACTTTTTGCTGGTTTTATGTACGCAGCGGTAGGCAGTTACATTATTCAAATCTGGCGCTTAATGGAGCTTAGGGTGCGGAATCACCCTCCCTATTGGATGGCGGCTCTCATTGCATCCCTGGTTTACCTGAATTTTTTTAGTCACCACTATGTCGGCGACTATCGCTGGTATTTGGCCGCTATTACTTTAGGTTTGTATGCCAGAACTGTGGTGTATTATCACCCGCTGGAAAAAGAGCGCCAGATGCCCTTATTGCTGGGTTTTGTTTTAGTTGGCTTTTTTATCTGGCTGGCGGAAAACATCAGCACTTTTATGGGTTTATGGAGCTATCCTAACCAGCTAGGAGCCTGGTCTCTTGTGCATGTTGGCAAATGGAGTTCTTGGTCCTTACTGGTGATCATGACCTTTACTATAGTGGCTCAGCTGAAGTATGTGAAAGAGCGAATTCATGTGCCTGACTAAAGTACAAACATCTGGCGGTTAGAACATAAAAGCAAAAAATTAAGGTACCTCAGGGAATATAGCTTTGTCACTCAGTGCAGTCACTAAAGCATCAAAAACCAGCCTGATGCGTTCAGGTACCGGACCTCTTTGCGGTCTGTAGACCGACAAAGGCCAGGGGCTGGGTTCAAGTTCGGGCAATAAACGAATCAAAGCGCCAGTGCGCAGGTGAGGAATGGCCATACAGGAGGCCAGCTGCGATACGCCTATACCAGCCAAAGTAGCATCAGCTTCAGTCTCAGAATCATCTGCTATAAAACTGACTTTTTTCGGCGTCCAAAGCTGACCTTCTTTAAAATACCAGTGCCATGCCCGGCCTGTAGCCTTGTCCATTAAGGCTGTTGTTGGTAGTTCTGCCAGTTGCTCCACATCCAGCGGACCAGAGTGTTTCGCAAGTAAGCCTGGACTAGCGGTCAGAAACAGCCCCACAGAGGATACTCTGCGGGCAATAAAACTGTTGTCCCTGATTAATCCGATCCTGACTCCAACGTCAATTTGCTCATCGACCACATCTGCAATCTGATCCGACAAACGCAGATCAAGCTGCAATGCAGGATGCTGCAGTGCCAGACCACTTAACACTGGCATTAGTATAGGTCGGATGACACGCGGCGCTGCTACCCGAACCAATCCGGCAATGTCGTTATTTGACACCGCCTGATGCTGCACAAACAAGGCATCCAATTGCTGCAGACTACTTTTGGCCTGAACAGCAAAACCTTCAGCAAAACGCGTCAATTTGATATGGCGGGTACTGCGATGGAACAAGACCTCGCCAGTACTGTGCTCCAGTTGTTGTATGGCTCTGGTAACGGCCTGAGGCGAAATACCCAGTCGCACAGCTGCAGCTTTAAAACTGTCACTTTCAGCCGCAATACAAAAAATTCGTAATAATTCGACTTTGTTTACCATCAATTATTCCCATTTGTGGAATTATAAAATCAAAATATTTCCATTTTTTGGATTTGTCTATCCCTTCATACTGTTGTTGTCGAAATCAATTTTGTTAAGCCAACTGAGGACAACAGCATGAGTCAGAATATTTCAGGAAAAACTGTAGTGATCACGGGCGCCAGCAGTGGTTTAGGTGAAGCAACTGCTTATCATCTGGCCAGCCTCGGAGCTAATGTAGTGTTAGGGGCTCGCCGCGAAGATAAGTTGCAGCAGATAGTGGCCACTATTGAAGCCAAAGGCGGAAAAGCTGCTTATCTGGTGACAGATGTCACTAAAGCCAGCGAAGTGAAGGCTCTGGTGCAATTAGCTGTCAGCCGCTTTGGTCAGTTAGATGTCATCATTAATAATGCTGGCCTGATGTCGATCGCACCAATCAGTGAGTTAAAAACTGATGAATGGGACAGAATGATCGACATCAACATTAAAGGGGTGTTGTACGGTATAGCTGCGGCCCTGCCTGTATTTGAACAACAGCAACAAGGCCACTTTATTAACATCTCTTCAGTAGCTGGCGTTAAAGTGTTTAGCCCTGGTGGCACTGTGTATAGCGGCACTAAGTTTGCCGTGCGGGCCATCAGTGAAGGTTTGCGTCATGAAGTAGGAGGCGCCATCCGTACTACCACTATACTGCCTGGCGCTGTAGATTCAGAGCTGAAACACGGCAGCAGCCACCAACAGAGCGCGGAATTTGTTGGCAATTTCTATCAGATTGCTATTCCGGCTGATTCAGTGGCAAGAGCTGTGGCTTATGCGATAGAACAACCGAAAGACGTTGATATTAACGAGATAGTGCTGCGTCCTACGGTTCAGGATTTCTAATTCACTGTTACCAGTCCATCTGAGTTTTATTGCGGAAAAATGCACCTGTCGGGCCGTCATCGTCAAGGGTGGCGAGCCAGACTGGTGTTTCAGCACCTTGTTCCGGGCTTAGGTCAGCTGCTTCTCCGCCCATACGGGTGCGAACCCAACCAGGGCAAGCCGCATTGACTTTAACTTCCGGCATAAATTCGCGGGCACAGCTGACAGTCACAGCATTTAATGCAGCTTTACTAATGGCATAACAGGCCGGGCCTTCCAGCCCTTCGGAAAAGCTACCCCAGCTCGATGAAATATTCACAATACGGCCATAGCCTCTTTGTTTCATCAACTGACCAAATACCTTGCAGAGCATAAAAGGCGCCACTGTATTGACGGACAAACTAAGAATTAAATCTTCAGCGTTGGTCTTAGGTACTTCGCTGGAATGCAGAAGGGCGGCATTGTTAATCAGCACATCGACAGGACCATACTGACGTTCAATTTGCAGAGCTTTTTGCTCCTGCAATAAGGGATCGGTTAAATCAAGCCGCACTGCAATACCGCCTCCTAACACCGCCACAGCTTCTTCCGCATCTTTTTGTTGGCGAGCGGCCACTAATACTCTGTAATCTCCCCGTTGCAGCATCTGTTTGGCAATGGCAAAACCTATGCCGCGATTTGCCCCAGTGATCAAAACCGTTCTCTGCTGTTGTGCCATAGTATTCTCCGGCGCTGATTTTTTTATCCTTGTTGTATATTTTTACCATTTTTTCGTGAAATAGTGATGACGTTGTTAAAGATTTCCTCAGTAAGCGACGCCATACTCTGAAGTAACCTATTCATTTACAGGTAAGATTCTGATGTACGGCATGGGCCATTTTCAAACTGTTGCGCTGTGGACACTGCTCACATTATTGGCTCTATTGCCGCATCAGCTTCTGGCCTGTGCATTTGCTGTTCCGCTTGAATCCACCTGCGCAGCCGAGCTGGAACAATATTTGATAGCAAACATTCCATTTCAGGTACAGAGAAATAGTAACTTTTTACATCTGCAAACTGAAGCTGGTGCTGTGTCTTTTCCGATTTTTAAAGAAAATACCGAAGAGGATACTGAAGCCTTTTTAGTCGCTTATCTGAAAGACGCTGATTTGGCTGTAGTGTGGGTGTTTGAATCCGCTGGCCGTAGCGTTTATCTGATCAACAGAAAAACTGGCATTCAGACACAGATCAATGGCTTTCCGCTGCTGTCTCCGGACAAAAAACGCCTGCTGGTGTATTCAGAAGCCCATACGGATAAAGACAATGCCAACTTGATTGTGATTTATCAAATCCGTCACCACAAACTGCGCGCAGAATTAGTACTCAGTGGCGATGACAACAGACTGCAACCCTGGAACCCCATGGACATGCGTTGGATTAGCCCCACTCAGCTTGAATTTACCAGACTACATCATCAAAACGGTCAGCAAGAGCACAAAAAACAAAATCTGATCTTTGAACGAGGTAAATGGCTGCTGCATTAGCTGTTAATGCAACAGCCGCGAACTGGAGGGCTGACGACACAGCTGCCATTGCTGGTACCTTTTGCTGACCGCCTGATATTCAGCTCTGAGCTTGGCGGACTCCTGCAGCACAGCAATGCTGGCCGGATGATCAGCATCCAAACGCTGCAGCATTTGCTCAAACCAGTTTAAACCATGCTTTAGCGTTAGCTGGCATCGACGCCATCTTTGCTGCTGAGCGTAAGTTTCAGCCAGGTTCTGGATCGAAATGGATAAACAAAAAGTGGGAAGCGACGCCTCTTCACGACTTAATTCAGGCGGACAACAGACAAAGGCACAGTGGTACCAGACAGGCCAGACATCAGAAATGGCCTGCCGATAAAAGCTGGCTGCTGCGGCCAAATGCCGTTCGGTAAATGCCCTGTTCCCTTGGGCTATGATCTGCTGCCATTGTTCCATAGACAGGCTCCAATTGAGAATAGATATCATCTAGACTAAATTAATTGAGAATAGTTCGCAACAATATCTGTAAATTTTGCCGAATGCATAATCATGCTGTATTTCCAGATATGAAATGGCTGTCCCTAAACTATTAGCCCACACTCTGCTGTGCCGGTTAGGACCTAATTCAGGACCGGAGTTTGTATAAAAAATTGTCTTGAACAATTTTTAACAACGCAAAGCGTTGGCCCAACGGGTGAGCGCCACGGATGGCTGCGAATAAAAAATTGTCTGGAACAATTTTTAACAACGCGAAGCGTTGGCCCAAAGGGTGAGCGCCATGGATGGCTGCGAATAAAAAATTACAACAATGTGAGGACAAATAGATGCAACATAAACACTTCCTATTCCCGCTGTTAGCATTAAGCTGTGCCGTCAGCGCCGCAGTACATGCAAATAATCTGGCCATTACAGGACCAGGGGCTGCAGCTGATGGTTCCAGCAAAGCCAGCGGCCTGAGTTACACTTTTATCCGTGATGCAGACCAGCAAAGTTACTGGCAGCCTACTAGCACGTCAAATCAGCGGGTCTCAGTAAAGTGGAGCTCTGCAGTACAACTGAATCAGGTAGTACTGAAAGAATCTGGTTCAGCCGTAACCAGCTGGCGTTTGGTCAACAATGACAATGGCGCTGAGCTTGCCAGCGGAAGCAGCATTGGAGCCAGCAAAGTGGTGAATGTGGCCACTGTTTCCAGCAAAAAGCTCAACCTGCTGATTGTCAGCGCTAGTTCGGCGCCCAAAATTACCGAATTTGAAGTCTATCTGAAAAGCGGAACACCGACAGATCCGGAGCCAACTGATCCGGTAGATCCAACAGAACCGACAGAGCCACCTGTCACTGACGCCAGCTCATGCAGTGCCAGTCCACAGGGTTACGCTTCACTAGACGGCGGCACTACGGGTGGAGCCGGAGCTAACGCTGTGACTGTCACTGCAACAACAGGCACTGAAATTCAGGCCGCCCTGGCAAACAGAGATCTGAACCGTCCTTTAACCATTAGGGTCAACGGTACTATCACTCCGGCTAACTCTGGTGGCGTCAGTAAGTTTGATATTAAAGATATGAACAATGTCAGTATTATCGGGGTGGGTAATAACGCATTATTTGATGGTATAGGGCTCAAAGTATTCCGCGCTAACAACGTCATTATCCGTAATTTAAAACTGCGTTACGTCAATACAGGCGATAAAGACGCTATCACTCTGGAAGGGCCAGCCAGTAATATCTGGATTGATCACAACGAAATTTATAACAGCCTGAATGTGGATAAAGATTATTATGACGAGCTGGTCAGTGGCAAAAAAGACGTCGATAAAGTGACGATTTCTTATAACTACCTGCACGACAGCTGGAAAACCTCATTGTGGGGCAATAGTGATTCTGATAACTACAATCGTCGCATCACCTTTCACCACAACCACTGGCAAAGAGTCAATTCGCGCCTGCCATTATTCCGCTATGGTCAGGGACATATTTACAACAATTACTACTCAGATGTGCAGGACACAGGCATTAACAGCCGGATGGGCGCAGTGATCCGTATTGAAAACAATGTGTTCGAAAACACCACCAACCCTATAGTTTCGTTTTACTCCAGCGCTTTAGGTTACTGGGACACCAGAGGCAATGAGTTTATCAATACCAACTGGCAAGCCATGCCATCTGAAGGCGTGATTGCAGGACCAGATGTGCAGCCAACTGCGGTATTAAATCTACCGTACAGCTTCGCCATACTGCCAACATCGCAAGTAAAAACTCATGTGTTGGCAAATGCTGGCGTGAATAAATGTAGTTTTTAACAACGCAAAGTGTTGGCCCAGCGGGTGAGCGCCATGGATGGCTGCGAATAAAAAATTGTCTTGAACAACTTTTATAAAAAAACCACCTGTCAAAGCAGGTGGTTTTTTATCGGAAGACAACGGATCTATTAGTTTTTCTGCGCCAGCAAAAAGGCAACTAAGTCATTGAGTTCTTCCTGGAACTTGTCCTGACTTAAACCCGAGAACTTCACCTGATATTTGCCATTCACCAGCAGTGTTGGCACACCACGCAGTACTTTAGCCTCAGAGTAATGATCCTGACTTTGCTTCATTTTCTCAACTTCAGCCACTACAGCAGGATTCACTATGCCTGCATCAAACAACATAGCAGGAATATCGTTCACCACCAGCAGGTTACGAATATCATGCTCGTTACTGAAGCTGGCACGCTGATTATGCAAATAATCAAAAATCACATCAGCAATACGGTCACCCTGACCCGCATTTTTAGCTACTACATAAGCCTTAGCTAAAGACTGTTGCAACGCAGGAGGAGCAACCGGCAAAAAATCGACATGGTATTTCGTCAGACTAATGCCTTTTGGCAGGTTTTTATTCAGGTTTTGTGCAAAAGGTTCAAAGGCTTTGCAATGAGGGCAATAAAACGAAAAAAACTCCAGCACTTCAGGTTGAGCCGTCGCCTTTTCAGCTACTACGTCATAATGCACGCCTTGCTGAAAAGTGACAGGAGAAGATGCCGAAGCAAAAGCCATGACAGGGGCAAGTATCAAAGCGGCCAGTATTTTTTTTAACATAACAGATGCCTTCTAATTAAGATTGAGTCAGCAAAAAGTTGACCAGTTGCTTAAACTCTTCGTCCTGATTCTCGCGGCTCAGGCCTTGGTTCAGAATTTTGTATTTGCCATTAACAACAAAAGTAGGCACGCCAGTTAATACCCTGCGGGCTGATAACGCATCCTGTTCTTTTTTCATTTGCTTAGCACCACCAGCTACGGTAAAGCTTTTGATGGCTTTGTCGTAAGTACCTGCATCTATGCCGGTCGCTACAACCAGAGCTTTGATATCGTCATCATTAGCAAACGCTTTGCGGTCAACATGAATATAATTAAAAAACGCGCTGGCCACCTGATCACCTTTGCCCAGGTTTTTAGCCACCAGATAAGCTTTAGCTAAAGTCACCTGAATCTCTGGTGAGGCATGTTGTAAAAAGTCGACGTGCACTTTTTTCAGCTCAGCACCAGCAGGCAATTGTTTAGCTAACGCCTGCACTTTAGGCTCAAAGCCAAAACAGGCAGGACAATAAAAGGAGAAAAACTCTTTGACTTCAGGTTTGGCTGTGGCCTGTTCTGCAATCACTTCGTAATGTTTACCTTCTTCAAACTGAGCAGCTAAAACGGCCACAGGTAATAACAAAGCCCCTACTAACAACGCTGTTAACTTTTTCATTATTCGAATGTTCCTTGGAATAAAACTGGCACTACTCTAACAAAATCTTACCACTGCGGCATCAAAGAAAGTGGGCTCTGGTCACAGAATTTCAGCTGTTCATCCAAGGCCCGCAACTGTTGCTGCCAGTATTGGTCTGTGCTGAACCATGGAAAGTTCTGTGGAAAAGCCGGATCGCTCCATCTTTTCGCGACCCAGGCCATATAAGATAAGATCCGCATGGCCCGCAGCGGTTCAATAAGCCTGAGCTCATTGTGATCAAAATCACAGTACTGCTCATACTCTTCGAGCAATAACGACAACTGATAGCTTTGTTCGGATCGATCACCGTTGAGCAGCAGCCATAAATCCTGTATCGCAGGACCGTTACGGCTGTCGTCAAAATCCAGCAGCAAAGGCCTGTCGTCGTGCCACAATAAATTGCCTATATGGCAATCACCATGCACCCGACGGATTTTTTCTGGCTTATACAAAGGACCGACCTTGTCGCATAATTGTTGCATCATGGCCTGATACTCTTTTTGTAACGAAGGCGGTATCAGCCCGGATTGCAGCAAGCTCTGCTGGCTATCGAGCAAAAAAGTCTGATGGTTTATAGTGGGTCTGTGGATAAAAGGCCTGGCCGCACCAACCTGATGCAACATGCCTAAAAAACGTCCCAGTTGCAGCATTTGATTTTCATTGTCTGGTTCTAAAGTACGGCCACCACGGCTGGGGAACACGGATAAATAAAAGCCGCCAAAAGATAATACTTGCTGCCCATCCCGCTCTACGGCTTCGGCTACCGGTACTTCAATTTCAGCCAGCTCGCGCACAAATTGATGCTCTTCGTTCAGTTGCTCTAAGCTCCAGCGTTCAGGTCGGTAAAACTTCACCACCCAGCTTTTGCGATCATCGTCTCTAAACTGGCAGACTCTGTTTTCAAAGCTATTCAGTTGCAATAAACCTGAGCTGACATCAAAGCCATAATGAAACAACGCATCCAGCATTAGGTCCGGACTTAGGGTAGAGAAATCAAAAGTGCTCATGGAATTCCATTTGGTCAGTACAGCTGTCCCAAAAAAATAGGGAGCCGAGGCTCCCTAGTTTAACGCTTTTATACAATTAGCGCCCTGAAAAGAACTTACTGCTCTGAGTCAGGCGGATGTCTGGCTCGTCGTTGTCTTGCAGTACAAATTCGATGTCCAGCACAGGTCTTTTCGCATCCACTGGATCCAATGACAAGCTGATCGGCAGGTTGGCTGTTTCGCCACCTTTAATGGTCAGCTGTTTTTCACCCAACCACTGGGCTTGGTCTAAACCCTGAACTGACAACTGATAGGTTTGCTCCAGCTGCGACTTGTTAATGACTTTTAAGGTGTAGGTGTTTTCAATTAAGCCTTCGTCTGTTTCACGGAACAATGAGCCCCTGTCGCGCACTATGTCCATCACCACAGGTTTGCGTACCACTAAGGTCCAGGCAAAGGCAGCACACACAGCGACTAACACCATAAAGTACCCGACTAACTTACCACGCACCACTTTGGTAGTTTTGCCTTCCAGACTATGTTCAGTGGTGTAGCTGATTAAGCCTTTGGCGTAGCCCATTTTATCCATAGTGTCGTCGCAAGCATCGATACAGGCACCACAATTGATGCACTCGTACTGTAAGCCATTACGAATGTCGATGCCGGTAGGGCAAACATGCACACATAAATTACAGTCGATACAGTCACCTAAACCCCGGGTTTTGTACTCTGTGTCTTTACGTGAACGCGGTCCACGACCCTCACCCCTTTTGGCATCGTAAGTGACTGTAAAAGTGTCTTTATCAAACATCGCCGACTGGAAACGGGCGTAAGGGCAAATGTGAGTACACATAATTTCACGCATCCAGCCAGCATTACCGTAAGTACAAAAGGCAAAAAACCAGACGGACACTACAGCCCAGAAACTGGCCTCAAAAGTGAAAAACTGGATAAAGAGTTGATCAACAGGAGTGAAGTAACCGACAAATATCAAAGCGGTAAGCAGGGAAAACGCCAACCAGCTGAAATGAGTCAGACCTTTTTTCACTATTTTACTTAAGGTCCAAGGGTCTTGATCCAGCTTCATCCGCTGATTGCGGGTTCCCTGAAATTTCTCCTCAAACCACATAAAAATAAAGGTCCAGACCGTTTGGGGACATAAGTAACCACACCAAACACGACCATAAAAAGTGGTAACAAAAAACAACGCAAAGGCAGCAATAACAAAAATCCAGGCCAGGATTGTGAAGTCCTGTGGCCACAAGGTCATACCAAAGATATAAAACTTTTGCTCCACTATATCGAGCAAAATGGCCTGCTGACCATGGAACTGTAGCCAAGGCAGCAACATAAACGCAGCCATAAAGACAAAGCCAATATTGCGTCTTAAGGTTTGATGCAGCCCCTTTACCGCTCTGATATAGATGCGATCTCTGGGGTTATAGTTGGCTTTTTTATCCGGATCGGGTTTATGCACCTCTACCGGTATGTTTTTAATATCTATTTTGTTATCCACGCCTTTTCCTCACCCACTGCTACGACCTCAGACAAAGTGTAGCAGGCTGTTGAATGCAGCTTGTTGATACAGGACAAATCCAGCCTTGTTCTGTTGAACCCCAGTTCTTTCCAGTAGTCTGCTTTATGCTGGAAAGAAAGGGGCTTAGCCAAGGTATTGATGCTTTATCCTGTGCTGCTTTGTTATGACCCAAGTTGTTACTGCAATAATCGAACCAAAGTCCTATAGTATATAACGCTATGATCTTTATTGAATTTTAATCTTGGGCTCAGTTTTTTCCTGTCAACATTGTTGACAGTGCTCCGCTCTTTGGTTGTGCTATTGACAGTGGCATCAGGCAATTGCTGTGTTATACCAATTAAACCTGAGTAGAAATTTCAGGCAGCTGGGTCATATCAGGTGAATTGGAGTAAGGCTAATGCGCAATTTTTTACTGCTTTGTTTAGTGATTGTCAGCACCCTGACATTTTACGATCACCCGCGACTACAGCCTTATTCAGACCCCATATTGCACTGGTTAGCAGAACATATTTCATTGCCTGGGGCTCAGTCTGATTCGGTAGTGACCAGGAAAATCCAAAAGGCCTTTTATGCCATAGGTCAGGATTACGGTACAGGCCAACAAGAAGCTTTGGCTAAAGCAGCACAGGACATCAACAACCTGCTGCAGTTTCGTCGCGATTATTGTCAAAACGGCGATTTCCACCCAGCCTTATTTGGCGACGCCATGCAAAGAGCCTGTGAGGTATTAAAGCAGTATCCGAAGTTGGAGCAATTCCAGCAGTGATGGCCTGCTGAGTATCTAACCAAAAAACTGATTTAACTCATTCAACTAGTCTAAAAATTCGGATGTGATATACAAATCCAGCGAGCTCTACTTATATCCCCCCTAAACCGCACGATTAAAGAAAAATAATATGAATATAAATCGAAGTGTTTTTATGGCTACATTCTGTCTGCTAAGACTTGTCTCTATTGATGCAGCAGTCAAAGAGCCATTCCCCAGACGTCAGAACCTATTTACCGAGCCAAAGAATTCATAGCAGAAACTGCACCTTATTCCCGCTGGCTGGGCAATGGTAGTGGCTACACAGTGCTGAAGCCACGAGATAAAACCTGTTTCTTTGAAAAGCAATTACTGAACTAAAACCAGGATGCGGGGTTTGACCTTTGGTCTACCCCGACCCAATCTTAAAGTACTTCTACTTTGATAGCAGCTATCACATCCAGCGCTTTTTGTTTGGCCTGATCGACGTTGTCGCCCAATGCCAAAGCCACGCCCATACGGCGTTCGCCTTGTACTTCAGGTTTACCAAACAGCCGCAGGTCGGTGTCAGGTTGTTGTAAAGCCTGAACTAAATTACCGTAGCTAATTTGCTGTGAATGACCAGGAACCAGCAATACAGCTGAAGCTGCCGGGCCATACTGGCGAATAACAGGAATTGGCAAACCTAAAATAGCGCGGGCGTGCAGGGCAAATTCTGAATAGTTTTGTGAAATCATGGTCACCATGCCGGTGTCGTGTGGCCGTGGTGAAACTTCGCTAAACCACACTTGCTCGCCTTTAACAAAAAGCTCGACACCAAACAAACCAAAACCACCCAAGGCTTCAGTTACTTTGGCGGCATACTGCTGGGCTTTTGCCAAGGCTGCGGCTGACATAGCCTGAGGCTGCCAGGATTCGCGGTAATCGCCTTTTTCCTGACGATGGCCTACAGGCTCGCAATACTGAGTGCCAGAAATAGAACGCACTGTTAATAAAGTGATCTCATAATCGAAGTCGATAAAACCTTCCACTATCACCCGGCCTTTACCAGCCCGACCACCTTCCTGCGCATAAGCCCAGGCGGATTCTAAATCGGCATCGGATTTCAGCACCGACTGGCCCTTGCCAGAGGAGGACATAATAGGTTTAACCACACAAGGGTAACCAATATGGGCCACAGCAGCTAAGTAGCTGGCTTTATCATCGGCAAAACGGAAAGGCGAAGTAGGTAGTTGTAATTCTTCAGCTGCTAAACGGCGAATGCCTTCCCGGTTCATGGTTAAATTGGCCGCTTTAGCGCTTGGGATCACGGTAAAACCTTGTTGCTCCAGCTCGACCAGCGTGCTGGTGGCAATAGCTTCCAGCTCAGGCACTATTAGTGCTGGTTTTTCTTTGATTACAATTTGACGTAAAGCCGCACCATCGAGCATAGAAATGACATAACAACGGTCTGCCACCTGCATAGCCGGCGCATTAGCGTAACGGTCTACCGCTATCACTTCGCAACCTAAACGTTTGAGTTCAATACATACTTCTTTACCTAATTCACCACTGCCTAACAACAGTACTTTGGTGGCGTTGGCGGCGCCTGGGGTTCCAATCTGGCTCATCTAAAGCTCCTTAAATCAATGCTCAGGAGCATAACAAAAATCATCAGCCAACACTTAATGATTTCAGCCCAAAGTTTGGCGCTGAGGTATAGTAAAAAGGCCGCCAAAACAGAGGTTTTATATGTCAGAGCAACTATGTCCTTTATGCCAGCAAGCCAATTTATGTAAAGCTGGCACAGCTGAACAAAACCAATGTTGGTGTATGACACAGCAGTTCCCGGCTGAACTGCTGGCGCAAGCGCCGGATCAAAGTAGCTGTATTTGTAGCCAATGCCTGCAAAAATTTATTGCTGAACCAGATATTTACCATCCAGCCTAATACAGCATTATCTCTTTGAATGAAATGGTTCACGAGCCAGGGCAAGCCCCAATAGAGCTCTGTGTTAACTTCAAGACGGGCGGGGACAAGCCCAGCCCCTACGGATTTATTGATCGCTCACTTGAAATTTGTATACAAATTAAATTAATGTATTCAAAAATCATATTTCAGGTGAAATTTAATGTGGCGCGACTTTAGCTTATCAGCTCTGGCTGCTGGTTTTGTGGCTGTATTAGTAGGCTTTGCCAGCTCAGTGGCTATTGTGTTTCAGGCCGCAGCCGCTGCTGGCGCAGACCAGGCCATAATGGCGTCCTGGATTTTAGCCTTGGGCTTAGGCATGGGGATCACTTGTATTGGCTTGTCTTTGTATTTTAAAGCTCCGGTATTAACGGCCTGGTCTACGCCAGGAGCAGCCTTATTAGTCAGCAGCTTACAGGGCCTGAGTTTAGCTGAAGCTGTAGGGGTATTTATCTTCGCTGCAGCACTTAGCCTGTTGCTTGGGCTGACAGGTTGGTTTGAAAAACTCAGCAATAAAATTCCGCTACAAATTGCTTCTGCCATGCTGGCCGGTATTTTATTTAACTTTGGGCTGTCGATATTTACCTCCTTGCAGCAGGACCTGTATTTAGTAGGACTGATGTGTGCTACTTATCTGCTCGCTAAGCAATATCAACCCCGTTACGCTATTCCGTTAGTCCTGGTCGTCGCTGTGCTGTATGCCAGCCTGCAAGGCCAACTGAGCATGGCACAGGTGCATGTTGACTGGCCTGCGCCTGTCTGGATTTGGCCGGAGTGGTCTGTCAGCGCTTTAATAGGCGTGGGTTTACCGCTGTTTATTGTCACTTTAACTTCGCAAAATATTCCGGGTTTAGCAGTGTTCAAAAGTAGCGGATATGACCTGCCAGTATCCCCCCTGATCAATGCCAGCGCTTTGACTACTATAGTGCTGGCACCACTGGGCGCTTTTTCTATTAACTTAGCAGCTATAACTGCCGCTATCTGCGCCAGCCCAGAAGCTCATTCAGACCCGGCCAAAAGATACAGCGCTGGTGTGGCTGCCGGGATTTTTTATTTATTAACAGGCTTGGCAGGCGCTGCTGTTGTTGCATTATTTGCTGCCTTTCCAACCACTTTGGTCACAGCTTTGGCTGGCCTGGCTTTGCTTGGCACCATAGGTACGAATTTAGCGCTGACCACACAAGCAGGATCTCACAGAGAAGCGGCCATAGTGACCTTGCTGGTGACCGTATCAGGGGTGAATTTTATTGGCATAGCATCCGCCTTTTGGGGCTTAGTGGCTGGATTGGTGTGCATGCTCGTATTAAAACTGCCACTAAAAAAGACGGTTTAATATGACGAAAGCCAGTTTATATCAGCAGCTCAAGCAGGATATCCGGCAGGGTATCTGGCCTGCGGGTACAGTGCTGAACCAACAAAAGTTATCGGAGCATTATCAGGTCAGCCGTATCCCGGTGCGGGATGCACTGCAACAACTCAAAGCCGAAGCCTTGCTGGTGATGGCAGGTAAAGCCAGTTTAATGGTGCCGCCTTTAACAGCAGCAGAAGCCGAAGAGCTGTATCAAATCCGTCTGCAACTGGAGCCTATGGCGCTGCGCCGTGCTTTTCCCCAGCTCAGTTTTAGTTTGCTTGGCCAGGCCGAAGATTTATTGCATCGGATTGAGCAGGATCAGCATTTATCCGCAGCAGACAGAGGCGCACTCAACTGGCAGTTTCACCTGATGTTGTATCAGGCCAGCCATTGCCCGCACTTGCTACGTTTACTGCACAGCTTGCACCAGCAAGTAGAACGTTATTTAGGCTTTCAGGAAATCAGTCTGAATTATGCAGACACCAGTCATCAGGAACATTGGCAGTTGCTGCAATTACTGCGGGATCAAAAGGTGGATGCTGCAGTAGCCTTACTGCAGCAACATATTCAACAGGCAGGTGAGTTATTAACCCGTCACTTACGGCAACAGCCTGCCTGATTAGGCGCAACTGTAAGGGCAGGGTTTAGCCGCGCCCTTCTTGAAGCCAATAGAATTCCTAATCTATTCAGATTAAACCTTACGACGACGCCAGAAGGCCAAACCAGCTAAAGCCAGCAGTAAAGAAGAACCGATAGAACCACCACTTGAGCCACTGTCGTTGTTCTGGCCAGCCAAAGTATTTGGCTTGGGATTGAGGTTAGAAGCTGTAGTTTGGCTGTCGTTAATCACAGTGATACGTTCAATAGTCACTATATTGGCTGCTGTTACCGGCACGTTATTGGCCCAGTCTGTCGCACTGTAATTACGTAGTGGTGTTTCTTTTAACAGAGTATTACCGCCTGGCACATACAAATTATTAATATTGTCCACAATAGACATACCAGTGCCAGTTACTACACCAAACACCGTATAGCCAGCGTTGTCTCTGTCCAGGTTAGCTGAGTTATCTTTAACATTAACAAACCAGTGAGTGGTAGCGCTGTTGGCGTTATTTGCTTTTTTTGCCATGGCGACAGTGCCACGGACATTCGACAGTTTAGGCTCGTTATCTACTGGGCCACGTGGTGTAATCTCAGTAAAAGGCGCTGCATTATTACCGCTATAACGCATACCACCGCCTTGGATCACAAAGTCTTTTATGGACCGGTGAAACACAGAATTGTTAAAAGTTCCGGCTTTCACGTAAGTTAAAAAGTTAGTCACTGTCTCTGGTGTGGTTTGATCAAACAGGTTGATTTCAAAATCACCCATATTGGTTTCAACTAAAACAATAGTAGCGGCTGCGTTATGGCTAACAGCTAAAGCAGCGGTAAAAGTTGCCGCAATTACAGATTTTTTCAACATGTTATGACTCTCTGATTATCAAGTGCACCGACTTTAATCTAAGTGTCAGAGCCCAATCCAGTGCCATTACAATTGGTAACGAACTAAGTAACTTTGTTAACTCTTTTAACTTTGGAATCTGGAGCCGCAAACCGCCTCTTTTTCTTATAGGCTGGTTTTGGCGAGGATGTTTTAGCTATTTCGGCAGACACCTGAGCTTGTTGTACTAAATTGTGGATTTGAGGCTGCAACTGCGCCATAAAGTGCGGATAGTCTTGTTGTTGATGACAAATTTGCTCCAGCTGCGCCTCCCATAAAGCAGTTAAATCCGGTGCTGTGATACGTGCTGGCAAGCTTTGAATAAAAATGCGCCCCAACTGACTGGCACGAATTTGTTTACCCTGACGCTGTAAATAGCCCCGTTTAAACAATAACTCCAGAATACCAGCACGGGTCGCTTCAGTACCTAAACCTGCGGTTTCTTTTAAGATACGTTTTAACTCTGGGTCTGTGACAAAACGACTAATGCCTGTCATGGCCGCTAATAAAGTCGCGTCGGTAAAATAGGCCAGTGGCTGGGTTTGTTTGGCTAGCAATTCTGACTGACCAGACTGCAACTGCTGGCCTTTCGTTAATGGCGGCAGGCTCTGTTGTTCGTCGGCGTCCTCATCTTGCTCTTCTTTTTGACTGACTTTATAAAAAGCCTTCCAGCCCAAGGACTGCACCAAACGAGCCTGAGCTTTGAATAAACCTCCGGCTATTTTCAGCAGCGCCTGCTGCTCCAAATAGCAAAATGGCGGGAAAAACTGCCATAAAAACTGCCGCGCTATCAGCCAGTACAATTTGGCTTCAGAGCTATTCAGGCTGGCTGATTTCAGCGCTTTGTCGGTAGGAATAATAGCGTGGTGGGCGGTAATTTTACTGTCATCCCAGGCTTTGCTGCGCAGGCTAAGATCAGCTTGCTGCTGCATATCGCCAAGCTCCGGGCTGTTGGCCACCAGAGCATGGCAGACAGCTGCCGACTGGCTAAATTGCTGCTCTGGTAAATGCCGGCAATCCGAGCGGGGATAGGTAATCAATTGATGACGCTCATAGAGTTGCTGACAAGTATCCAGCACTTGCTGAGCTGTCATGCCATAGAGTTTGGCGGCTTCAATTTGCAAAGCTGACAAACTAAAAGGCAAAGGAGCGTATTGTTTTTTTGGTAGCTGCTGCACTTGTTCAACAACAGCAGTTTGAAAACTGGTTTTACGTTGCACCAGTTCTGCCAGCTCCTTGTTCAGAACACGACCTTCTTCATCCTGATAAGGAGCGCAGGCCTCGCGGGGTTGCCAGAGGGCACTAAAGGGCCAGTCTGCTCCTGTTAAATGCGCTTTGACCTGATAAAAATCACGGCTGACAAAGTTTTCTATCTGCAAATCACGTTGTACTACTAAGCCCAAGACAGGAGTTTGCACCCGGCCAACAGACAATACGCCCTGATAGCCTCGTTTTTGACCATGCAAGGTATAAGCACGGGTTAAGTTAATACCATACAACCAGTCGGCTCTGCTACGGGCCAAAGCACTTTGCGACAAAGGTGCAAATTCGGTATTCAGTTTTAACTGCTGCAAAGCTAAACGCACAGCAGCCGGTGTTAAATCGTTCAGCAGCAGTCTTTTGGTGTGATTCAGTTTAGTTTGGCTGACTTTACTATGCTGCAGCACTTCATCAACCAGCAGCTGACCTTCGCGATCAGGGTCGCCTGCATGCACCAGCTCTGTCGCTTCTTTGATCAACTGAGTTAACACTTTAAGCTGAGCTTTGCTTTGTGCTTTAGGGATCAGCTTCCATTGCTCTGGCACTATAGGTAAATGCTCCAGCCGCCAGCTTTTAAACAAGGGGTCATAAGCTTCAGGTTCTGCCTGCTCCAACAAATGGCCAAGGCACCAGCTGACTTTATCGCCATTGGCTAACTGCAGATACCCTTGCTGTTTTTGATGCGCCCCAAAGGCGTCGGCAATAGCACGGGCCATACTGGGCTTTTCAGCTATATACAATCTCATAGGCAGACCACTGTATGAAAAAACAGTTAATTTAACCGCAGTTTTCCAGAAAAAGCAAAGATCTGAGCATTTGTTTTCTCCCTGCCACAGGGTAAGCTAAGGTTTTGCCGGAATTAGACCGGTAGCTGCTTTAGTGAAGTGTAAGCATTGATTAAAATTACAGCTCCAGGTTTAACATTATTGCGGATCCTCCTGCTGGCACTTGGCTATTTTAGTTTTGGTCAGCTCGCTATTTTATTGGCAATAGCTCCGGGTATGGCCACTTCTGTATTTCCATCTGTGGGAATAGCGATAGCAGCAGCATTGCTTTGGGGTTACCCCATGGTAGCCGGTGCGTTTTTCGGGTCATTGCTATTTAAACTGGTGCAGCCTGACTGGCCTGAAAGCTTAACCTGGTCAGATAAAGTAGTGTTCAGTCTTAGCATGGCCACCATAACCGCAATCACTGTGGCTTTTGCTTTATGGTCCGTGCGCCGCTTTGCCAACTTCCATAGCGCCCTTACTTTTGAAAAAAGTATTCTCTGGCTGTTTCTACTGTCAGGCCCTCTGGCTTGCTTACTAAGCTCAGTTTTCTCGACTCTGGTTTTGTGCGAATTCGGCATAGTGACAGCCGAAAATGTCGGGTTGAACTGGTTTACCTGGTGGGTGGGCGACATGATAGGGGTGATGATTGCCATTCCCCTGATGTTTATGTTGTTTGCCAAGCCACGAAATTTATGGCGCTCCCGCTGGTCAACTGTAGGATTACCTTTATTGGTTTGTACTGCTTTAGTTGTTGCCTTGTTTGTGCTGGCCCGCGTTCAACACAGCCATAACCTGCAACAAAAGTTTTTTGATCAGGCAGAACAAATCAGTGCCACCTTCCAGTTCAGAGTCAGCAAAGTACTACAGCAAATGCGTATGCTGGAAAGGCTGTTTGCGACTCAACCTGAAGTCACAGAAGCGATGTTTCAGCAATTTTTACAGGGCTATCAATGGAAAGAAGCCGGCGTACTGTTTTTCGACTGGATAGAGCAAGTACCAGAGTCAAAACGAGCCGAGGTAGAAGCTCAGCTACAAACGCACTTTAAAGAATATAACAACCCAGGTGTCAGACCAGCAGCGCAACGTGACTCTTACAGTGTGGTTCGTTATATGGCTTCAGCTTCAGGTGATAAGTCGTTGGCTGGACTAGACTTTGCCGCCGACCCTGCCCGCAAAGAGGCGATGGATTATGCAAGGGATTCTGGCAGCATCAGTATCACAGCACCGGTCCGGTTGGTCAGCGGCACTGACGCTGTGATGTTTTTTGTTCCTGTATATAAGCAAGGAAGCGCTCCAAAAAGTCTTGCAGAAAAACGTCAACAAATCCGCGGTTTTATTGGTGGCACATTTGAAACGGCGCAATTAATAAATACCAGCTTAAGCCAATACAACACCAGTGAGTTCCATTTACAAATCAGAGATTTAGGCACTGGATTAGCCTACTACGGTGCCGTACCTGAATTACCAGACCAGGCTGACTATTTAACCTGGACCAGACATTGGGCCCATGCCGGACGTTCGCTGGAATTGCAGCTGGTTCCAAGCAAAACTATGCTGGACATCAATTCTGGTCAACAAAGCTGGTATGTGCTGACCGGAGGCTTGGTGTTGTGCAGCCTGCTCGGTATTTTTCTGCTCATTCTGACCGGACGCTCCGCCCGCATTGAACATTTGATCACGCAGCGCACCAAAGAGCTAAGCTCAATTTTGGATAATGCCATTGAGTCCATAGTGATAGTGGATCAACAAGGTCATATCGAAAGAGTCAATAAAGAAACCTCCTTGTTGTTTGGATACGCTATGCATACGCTGCTGCGCCAGCCGATCAGTAAGTTGCTGGCCTGTTTACCAGAACATAAAAACCATCAGTTACTGCAGCCTTTGACTGTAGAACAGCTGAATTTATGGGTAGGCCAGACAGTTGAAGTCACAGGCCTTAGTGACGATGGTCAGCAAATTCCGCTGGAAATGGGCTTAAGCCGGGTCGACACCGCAGATAAACATTTGTATACCCTGATGCTACACGACCTACGTGAACGCAAAAAAATCGACCGGATGAAAAGCGAGTTTATCTCAACCGTCAGTCATGAGTTAAGAACCCCACTAACCTCCATTAACGGTTCATTAGGCTTATTAGCCGGAGGCGTAGTAGGTGAATTAGCCCCCGCGGCACAACAACTGGTGCAGATAGCAAAAACCAACACCGACCGTCTGGCTCGTCTGGTGAATGACATTCTGGACATCGAAAAGCTGGAGTTTGGTCAATTAAAGTTACAACCTGTAGAGGTGGAGGTTGGCGCCTTATTGCAGGAAGCTAAAGTGCAAAATCAGGCTTATGCCGATAAATATGCCGTTCGACTTGATTTACTGCCGCCCCAGCACGAAGCCGCAGTGTATTTGTATCAGGATAAATTCCGTTTACTGCAAATTCTGTCGAATTTGATCTCCAATGCTATTAAATTTTCGCCCAGTCACTCAGTGGTTAGATTAAGTTATCAGCTCAAAGACGGACAACTGCTGATCCAGGTGAAAGACCAGGGCTCAGGCATAGCTGAATCTTTCCGTAGCAAAATTTTCCAGAAATTTGCTCAGGCTGACAGCTCTGATAGCCGAAATAATCAAGGTTCGGGTTTGGGCTTAAACATCAGTAAAACATTGGTAGAAATGATGCAAGGCAGCATAGACTTTGAATCAGAAGTGGGCAAAGGCACCTGTTTTAGTCTGACTTTTCCTTACTATCAACACAGCTATCGTCAGGATAAAACTCCAGAGCAGAGTTAGAGTTGCTGTGAACTCTTCACGCTTTTGCCATCCAACACAACGGTATCAGCCACTAAGCTCAGCCAGCAGAGAAACTGACAAATCAAACAGAGTTGGCTTTGTCCATTCAGGCCTGTCATCAGTGGTTCAAATTCTTCTCACCTCAGATCCGACAAAAACTTTCATACCTCTTGTCGATTTGCTCTAACCAGAACCGACTAAGCGCTAAGACAATGGTTTCCATTGTCAGTTTCGTCAACAGGAGGGCCCATGGCCAAAATGCTTTTTGTCAATTTACCTTGCAGCAACTTAACTGCTGCGATCGAATTTTATCAGGCGCTCGGTTTTAGTCAGAATATGCAGTTCAGCGACGACACAGCAGCTTGTATGGTCTGGAGCGAACATATTTACGTGATGCTGCTCAGCCATGCTAAATGGCAAAGTTTTACCCAAAGGCCGATACCGGATCAAGGCAGCAGTGAGGTGATGCTGGCTTTAAGTTGTGACAACAAAGCGGCAGTCGATCAGGTCTGTGCGGCGGCGGCAAAAGCAGGTGGTACCGCTGATATCAATGCAAAACAGGATTTGGGTTTTATGTATGGCCGCTCTGTGCTGGATTTAGATGGCCATATCTGGGAGCTGTTCTGGATGGACCCGGCCGCAGTAGCTGGCTGAACCAACCTAAACCCAAAGTCATTGCAGTTGCAGTGAGGCGACAAAGCTGCGGCTGCAAGAACGAAGGGTTTTACAACATCAGGCGATAACCTATCCCCGCCTCAGTTTTCAGATACTTAGGTTCGGTTGGGTCATCGCCAATTTTTTGCCGTAGGTGGCTTACCACAATGCGCAAATAATGAGTGTCCTGACCATGAGTTGGGCCCCAGATTTGTTCCAGCAGCTGTTTTTGTGTAATCACGCATTGCCTATGCTGCGCCAAAGTCGCCAGCACCGCATATTCTTTTGGCGTTAGCTCCACCTCCACAGCTTTGCAGGTTACCAGACGGCGGGCAAGGTCTATATGCAGATAACCGTCGTCCAGCACAGCAGGGGTTTTATCTGGTAAACGGTCGCGCAATTGCGCCCGCACCCGCGCCAGCAACTCTTCGACGCTAAAAGGCTTAGTCACATAATCCTGGGCGCCTATATCCAGCGCTTTGATTTTGTCGGAGTCACCATTACGCACTGACAATACGATGACAGGCACCTTGGAAAAACTACGCAGTTCAGTTAATAACTCCAGGCCGTCGCCATCGGGCAAACCTAAATCCAGCACCAATAAATCCGGCTGCTGGCGCACTAAAGCCGCCAGACCAGACTCGACTGAATCCGCTTCAGTCACGTCATAACCGACACTTTTTAACGCAATCCGCAGCATTTTGCGGATTTGCATTTCGTCATCAACAACCAGAATTCGGGCGGACAATAGACTTAGTCTCCTGCTTGGATTTCAGGCAAAGGCAATTCGACGATAAAACGTGAACCCCTGCCCACACGGGCTGAGGTGGCTTTGACTGAACCACCGTGCGCACCAATCATGCCACGGCAAATCGCCAGCCCCATGCCGGTATTGTGCCTTTTACTGTCGCCATCGGCCACCACATAAAACATATCAAAGACTTTTTCCCGCAGCTCTTGCGGAATACCAGGGCCACTGTCTTCAATTTCAATGCGGCAGAGGTTGCCTTGCCGACTAACCCAAACCCGCACTGGCTCGCCGTCCGGGCTGTATTTAGCCGCGTTTTCCAGAATGTTAAACAGCCCTTGTTCCAGCAAAGCGGCATGGGCATAAAGTAAAGGTAAATCCGGCGCAGCTTCGTATTCCACATCTACTTGCGGAAAAAAGCGCTTTAAACGTTGTTTGGCGCTGCCAATAATATCGGCCACAGACACCCAGTCGCGCTCTAGTTTTAAGGTGCCATGGCCTAAACGCGTCATATCCAGCAGGTTTTGGATATATCTGTCCAGCCGCTGGCTTTCCAGCATAATGGTGCTTATCAGCTCGTTGCGGTCTTCTTTGGATAACTGCTGATCCAGCACTTGTAAACTCTCAGCAGAACCCATCATAGCGGCGAGCGGTGAACGTAAATCGTGCGACACTGAGGACAATAAAGCCGAACGTAATTGCTCCATCTCGGCTTTGAGTTTGGAGCTTTCCAGTTCAGTATTCAGGCTAATGCGCTGCCAGACACTAACCGCCTGCTGGCTTAACGTAGTGATTAAATCCCTGTCATCCGGCCTTAACACCTGCTGGCTGGTCGGAAATTGCAGCAGTACTACTGCCACAGTTTTATCCTGAGCCAACAAAGGCAAAGCAGTCCATTGGCTGGCATTGAGGGTATCGCTAAAACGACCCGCCATTTGCTGATGTCGTCTGGCCCAGTCAATCATCGCCTGGTCCAGCGCCAGCAAAGGCTGATTCAGAGCTGGCAGTATCTGTTGTTCTTGTTGATCCAGAGTGACCAGATGTACAGGACAACGCAAAGCCTGCGCCAGCTGAGCAGCCAGAATGGTCCATAACTCGTCGGTTTGATGAATCACTGTCAGTTGCTGGGCAAAGTCGCGTTGTAACTCTGAGTATCTGTTGGCTTCTTTCAGTAACAATAATTGCTGACGGATGCGCGAAGCGGCCGGGCCACAGGTCATACCTATCACCAGCATAAAAATCAGCGTAGCGACATCGTCGTTTTTATTCACATTAAAAGTGAAATAAGGCTCGGTCAGGAAAAAGTTAAAGCTGAAAAACGACAATAAAGCGGTGAAAATAGCAGGGCGGGCGCCGTATTTCAGACCACAAAGCACCACGGCCATGACAAAAATCAAAACCAGATTACCGCTTTGTAGCCATTGATCCAAAGCTAACGCCAAAGCACTGGTTGCTGCAGTACAAAGCACACCAAAAGCATAACCCGCTTTTTGACCAAAAGTACCTGAAGCAGGCGCTGAAACTCTGGCTTGTTGTGTTATTTCACCAGAGCGATACACCGAAACTTCTAACGGCAAACCGCTATTAATCAGTTGTTGGTACAACGGCTTACGCCAGGGTTGCAGCACACGTTTTGTGCCAGCCCCCACTAATACAGCGTTAATCCTATGCTCTGTGATATAAGGCAAAATGGTTTGCAAGGTGGAAGGGCCGCGTAAAATATCGGTCTGAGCGCCAAGTTCACGCGCCAGGGCAAAGGCCGACTGTAAGCGTTGTTGTGTCGACTGATATTGCATCTGCCCTGTATCGACCCAGACCACAACCCAAGGCATCTGACGTTTTTCTGCCACACGACGGCCAATGCGGATCAGGTATTCGTGATCACGGCGGTTGGAGATCAGCACCAGCAATTTATCCTGAATAAGATAATCACTGCCGCGGGCTTTGGCGTCCTGCTCGGTTTTTAACTGGGCATCGACATGGCTCATCACCAGCTTCATCGCCATTTCACGCAGCGCTGTTAAGGTTTCCAGCTGGAAAAACTGCGTCACCGCCAAAGTGGCATAATCAGCAACATAGACCTTGCCTTGCTGTAAACGCTCCAGCAGATGGTTGGGCGCTAAATCGACAAATACCAATTGCTGTGCACTGTCGACAAACTGATCCGGCACAGTCTCTTTTACGCGTATGCCACTGATTTGCAGCACTAAATCGTTCAGACTGGCGATATGCTGCACATTGATGGTGGTGTAGACATCTATGCCAGCGGCCAATAACTCAGCGATATCCTGATAACGCCTTTTATGCCGGCTGCCCGGAACATTACTGTGCGCCAGCTCGTCCACCAGCAACAGCGCAGGCCTCGCGGCTAACGCAGCGTCTAAATCAAATTCGGTGAGCTGTTGGCCCTGATAATCCAACTGACGCCGTGGTAACAGCTCAAAGCCTTGCAGCAAAGCTTCTGTGTCGGCGCGGCCATGAGTTTCCACCAGCCCCACCATCACTACTGTGCCTTGTTGCATGCGCTCGCGGGCGGCATTGAGCATGGCGCAGGTTTTACCTACACCAGGCGCAGCACCTAAAAAGATCTTTAGCTGGCCACCCTGCTGCTGTTGCAGGTTTTTTAACAGCGCATCAGCTTGTTGTCTGCGGGAGTCTGTTACCACGGATTTCTCCTTTAGAAGTTTTTGCCGACGCTCATAATGAGTCGGTTATCACAAAGTTCGCTGCATGCCGCACTGCTCACTGAAGTTCCTGCGTACCCTAAAGACCAATTCAGACCCAGCTGGGTGGTATTTAGCTTAACGCCCCAGTCGGTGTAGCCAGAACCATCTTCGCTTGCTGAAGCTAAAAAGCTGTTAAATTCCAAAGCATTAGCAAACTTATTGTAGCCCAGATGCCATTGCAGCTGCAGCTGTTCCGTTAATTGCTGATTCCAGTCAGCACTTAGATACCAGAATTTACCCACACCAGCGCCAAAATAGTCGTCGGTCAGCGCCAGACCAAAAGTCCAGTCTTTGTAGAGTAATTTGCCGTACCCTTCGATAAAGTTAAATTGGTCTGTGCTGTTATCACCCTTAGGATAACGGTATTGCATCAGGCCCAGATCCACTGTCCAGTCCGGGGCTACAGCAAAGCTGCGGCCAGCAGAAAGATCTAGCTCCATGCTGCCTTGACCAAATTTAATATTCGAACCCCAGGCACTGGCATACCAACCCGATTCGCTGGCCAAGGTCAGGCTACCCTGCAACGCCGGACCTTCATCGGTTTGTGAAATACCACGGTATAAATAATCTGAAATCAACAGCACAGATCCCGTGCTATTTACTGTTTCAGCCTGAAGCGGGCTGACGAATAACAGGCCTGAACTCAGAATGGCCGCAGTTAAAGTCGATAATTGAATACGCATAACAAGTCCTGATTATTTCGCTGGAAATTGCTGATCTAAAGCCAGATTTAACAACAACACATTGACGCGTGGCTGGCCAAAAATGCCCCACTGTGGCGCTTCGGTGTGTTGCTGCACTAATTTACTCAGTATCTCTGCTGGTACGCTGCGTGCAGCCGCTACCCGCTTTAACTGCAAAGCTGCGGCTTCAGGCGAAATATTAGGGTCGACACCAGAGCCTGAGCTTGCCAGCAAATCAACCGGCAGTTCAGTAGCGGCCAACTGATAACGTTCTGTCAGTACCGCGCTTTCTGCCGCGACTCTGTCGCGTAAAGCAGGATTGGAAGGAGCTAAGTTACTGCCGCCAGTGGACATAGGGTCGGTATTGACGCTGCTTGGACGGCCATGGAAATACATATCGCCGCTAAAAGGCTGGGCTATTAAAGCCGAACCTACAGCTTTGCCATCGACCAGTACTAAAGAGCCAGTGGCTTGCTGTGGAAACAAGATTCCGCCTAAACCTGTAACAGAGGCGCTATAAACCAAGCCACAAGTGACCAGCATCACAGCAGCTAAACCCAAAGCCGGACGCCAGATGACGTGGTGTGACAACAGAGCAGTGTCAGAACCAGCAGGGGAAATGCCAGCACGAGAAATTAACTTAGTGTTCATAGTTAAAACATCCAGTTCAGTAAAACATCAATCAGTTTGATCGCGGCAAAAGGCAATAACACACCACCTAAACCGAAGATCAACAAATTGTTGCGTAACAATTTTTCAGCACTGATGGCACGGATTTTTACGCCTTTAAGTGCAAGAGGAATTAAGGCCGGAATAATCAGCGCATTAAAAATCAGCGCAGATAACACTGCCATTTTTGGATCCGGCAGCTGCATAAAATTCAGTGCAGCAATACCAGGCATAGCGGCGGCAAAAACGGCAGGCACTATGACAAAGTACTTGGCCACATCATTGGCTAAAGAGAAGGTGGTTAAAGCACCACGGGTGATAAGAAGCTGTTTGCCCACTTCCACCACGGCCAGTAGCTTGGTAGGGTCTGAATCCAGATCCACCATATTGCCCGCTTCTTTGGCGGCCTGAGTACCGGAGTTCATGGCTAAGCCAACATCGGCCTGAGCTAAAGCGGGCGCATCGTTGGTGCCATCACCGACCATAGCGACTAAGCGACCTAAAGCCTGTTCGCGGCGAATAAGCGCCAGCTTGTCTTCAGGCCTTGCTTCAGCGACAAAGTCATCGACGCCAGCAGCAGCGGCAATAGCACCAGCCGTGATAGGGTTATCACCTGTGACCATCACAGTACGCACACCCAAGGCGCGCAGCTCGGCAAAACGTTCAGCCACACCGGGTTTAATCACATCAGATAACTGGATCACACCCAAAATACGCTGCTGATTAGCCACCACTAAAGGCGTTGCGCCTTGTTGCGCCACCTTAGTGACTATAGGCTCCAGGCTGTTGGGCACGGCCAAACCCCGGCTTTGCGCCCATTTTTTTACCGCATCGGCAGCGCCTTTTACCCAGTGCTCACCGCTATCCAGTTGCACACCTGATAAGCGGGTTTGCGCGCTGAATGGAATAAACTGAGCATTATCAGGCAGAGTTTCAGTCGCAGCGCCTTGCTCCTGCGCTAACCGCACCACGGACTTCCCTTCAGGCGTTGGATCCTGCACTGAACACAGCACAGCACCACGCACCAGTTCAGATTGAGCCACACCTGGCAGAGCTATAAATGCCGTCGCCTGACGGTCGCCAAAAGTGATGGTGCCGGTTTTATCCAGTAATAAGGTATCGATATCACCAGCTACTTCCACAGCTTTACCGGACTTGGCCACTACATTGGCCGCCAGAGCGCGGTTCATACCGGCAATGCCTATGGCTGGCAATAAACCGGCAATAGTGGTTGGAATTAAACAGACCACTAGCGCTATTAACATCAACAGGTCGAGTTCGATGCCAACAAAAGCCGCCATTGCAGGCAAGGTCGCCACAGCTATTAAAAACACCAAGGTCAAAGCAGCCAACAGCACGGTCAGCGCCAGCTCGTTCGGTGTTTTTTGTCTGTTGGTGCCTTCCACCAGGCTGATCATTTTATCGAGAAAACTATGACCTGCTTCTGCCGTCACCAAGACGGTGATAGTGCCACTTAATACCTTGGTACCGGCAATAACGCCTGAGTGATCAGTACCAGCCTCACGCAGCACTGGCGCTGATTCACCTGTTAAGGCTGATTCATTGATAGTGGCAACACCCACTACAATTTCACCGTCTGCTGGCACAAACTGGCCCGCTTCGACCAGCACTTTGTCACCGGCTTTGAGCTGACTGGCGGACACAGCCGTTGGCTCTTCGGCTTCACGCAGCAACTGGGCTGTTAAATCACGACGGGTAGCTTTTAAGCTGGCAGCCTGACCACGGCCACGGGCTTCGGCTATAGCTTCGGCAAAGTTAGCAAACCATAAGGTGAAAAACAGGATCAGGCTGCTGGCCAGTTCAAAGCCATAGTCCAAGCCTTTGATTGCACTGTTGGCTGTCATACCCAGCGCCAGCACTGTACCCACCCAAACCACCAGCATCACCGGGCTTTTCACCGCCAGTTGTGGCTGTAACTTGATAAAAGCCTGTACGCTGGCCTGAGCTAAGGCATTACTCATTTCAAATCACCTGCAATAGAAGTTAATTCAAGCGCTTCGCCAATAGGGCCAAGCACCATAGAAGGTAAAAAGGACAGGAAATTCAGGATTAAAATCACTGTGACCAAAGTGACGGCAAAGGTCAGGTTATGCAGAGGTAAAGTTCCGTTACTGACTGGTACCTGGCGTTTTTTCGCTAACAAACCTGCAATCAACAGTGGGATCACCAGAGGTAAATAACGGCCCAGCAACAGCACTACCACGCAGCTGATGTTCCACCATGGCGTGTTATCACCTAAACCTTCAAAACCAGAACCGTTATTAGCAAAAGCTGAGGTGTATTCATAAAACACCTGAGCAATACCATGCAGACCAGGGTTGCTGTTGCCGGTAATAACTGGGATAGCGAGCGTAATAGCGGTAAAAGTTAAGATCACTGCACTGGGTAGCACAAGCAACACGCCCAACCAGCTGATTTCGGTTTTTTCCAGCTTACGGCCAAAGATTTCCGGCGTGCGGCCTATCATCAAACCTGCAATAAAGACTGCTATCCAGACATAGACCATAAAGTTGACAAAACCACAGCCAATACCACCCCAGATGGTATTAATCAGCATGCCAGAACGGGCCACCAAAGCAGCAACCGGATTGAGCGAGTCGTGCATGGCATTCACTGAACCATTGGAGGTTTGCGTGGTTAATGTTGCCCACAGTGCCGATAAGTCAGTGCCGAAACGCACTTCCTTGCCTTCCATATTGCCAGCTTGCTCTGCTAAACCAGCAAAAGCGGCGTTAGGCTGCTGTTCACTGTAAATAGCGGCGCCAACGCAAAGCAGGCTTAAAAAGCCCATCACAGCCAAAGACATTCTGGCAAAACCGCGTTGGCGTAACAGACCACCCGCCATAAAGACAACAGCGATAGGCAGAAGCACCAGCGCTATGGTTTCAATGGCATTAGCCACAGGAGTTGGGTTTTCCAGTGGGTTAGCGCTATTAGGGCCATACCAACCACCGCCATTGGTACCCAGTTGTTTAATAGCCACCATAGCGGCAACTGGGCCTAAGGGGATTTTTTGCTCAGTCAGTTGATCGACAGAAGATTGACCTTGCTCCAATACCGGTACTGTTGGGCTGGCCTGATAGGTAGAGGGCACACCCTGACTGGCTAATAACAATGCCACTACTGCAGCTAAAGGCAGCATTAACCGCAGCACAGCTCGCACTGTATCCTGATAGTAGTTACCTAAATCACGCTCTTCACCTTCTGCTGCGTCCTTCGCATTACGACCGCCAATCAAACCACGTAATACCGCCAGACAAATCGCCAACCCCATAGCGGGAGTGACAAACTGCAAAGTGACAATAACAAAACTTTGGCTTAAATAGCTCAGTTGAGCCTGACCCGAATAATGCTGCTGGTTGGTATTGGTTAAAAAAGACACTGCCGTATGCAGCGCCAAATCCCAACTTAATGGCCCGACGCCATCCGGGTTCATCGGCAATACATGCTGGAACATCAACAGCAAAAAGGCGATCACACCCAGCACCAGGTTACTGATCAAAAAAGCTATACCATAACTTTTCCAGTTCATGCCCGCTGTGGCATTCAGGCCCAGAAGTTTAAAAATCCCGTTTTCAACAGGACCAAATACCTTGTCACTCCAATGCTTCTGACCGGAGAAAATCCCGGTCATATAAGCGCCCAAGGGCCAGGCTAACAGCAAAGCCAGAGTTAAAATCAGCATTACGTCCATCACTGGCTCCTCAGAACTTTTCCGGTGCCAACATGGCGTAGATCAACAAAGCGCTTAAAGCGCCAATCAACAGCAATAACAACCAGCCCATAACGGCAATCCTCAGTGGGTTAAATCCGGGGCAAAGCTTAGGGGCCAGAGGCGTAAAGTCTCCAGATGGATAAAAAGGAAGGGCGTAAAGAAATCGTAAAGATTGGGCGATGAGCTCAGCACAGATGTGGGGACTTCATTTCTGTGGCCGTCATTTGCCAAAGAAGCAACCCGCTACTTGGTTCAAAGTACAGCGATAAAAGCTAGTCGCTGTACTTATTCAACAACAGACATCAATTCCCTTGTTGCGGCTTCACCAGCACAACGACCCGCTGATAACGGGATAAAGCGGGTTGTCCTTTGTCTGTCACCCGCACAATAAAATGCAGGCTGCCCGCTTTGCCTTTGTTGGCCAGATTGACATAGATATGCGACTGATTTTCTGCATTCATACTGATTTCAACCTGAGCTGTGCCGGCTTCAGGATACACAAACCAGTAGTAGCTCAGGCTGTCGCCGTCCGGATCGACAGAAGCTGAGGCATCCAGCTCAAAGCCCTGCCCAAACTGAGCCTCGATTGTATTGGCGTGGCGCAATCTAACCTCTGGGGCATGGTTGGCTTTGTCGTAAGGCTGGATAGTCCAGTCCATGCGGGCAGCAAAATCATGCTGAATATCATCACGCCAGCGCGATATGGTGGCACGGTAGCTACTGATACTTTGTTCTAAGCTGCGGCTAGCACGGCCATAATCAGCTGCCAGTATAGGCTTGTAGCTATCGACCGCGTTGGTCCAGATTGGTCTGGGCTCTTGTTCTACCGCAATGCCACCATTAAAGCCGTCAGGATCTGTAGCTGCCCTGTCGGGAATATACAGCTGATAACGGCCACCCCAGCCACCCCAATCTGGCTTTAGTGCCGTATTCAGACCATTGGGGATCAAGGACAAAAAAGCTGGAGTATCACCTTCCATCGCATAAGCAACGTCCGGATAGGCGGCGCCCAAAGGGCCGTGGCCTTGCTGAATATGTTGCGCCAGCCAGCTATTGCTGATGCTGGTGTTGTCTGCCCCCTGCACCACTTCGTTGATGCCCATCCAACTGGCTGCGCCATAACCACCAGGACTGACAATGTAAAATAAGTTAGGAAAGTTTTTTCGTAGCCAAAAGCCACTGTCATCCTGATCGGAAATAGCATAAACCCTGAGTTTGCCGACTAAGGCTCGTACTTTCTCCTGACTATACTTCTGCTTCAGCTGGAAAAGTGCCTGAGCTAAGGTATTAGCGCCACCCCATATTGACACCCACAAAGGCCTTGGATCGTTCAGCTCCAGCTGCTGCAGCAACCAGTCCGAGCCCTGGCTGGCTTTACCTGCCCCCACAGCAGACATGCCGTAGCCATTTTGGCCTTCTTTGACCAGCGCAGCTAAACTGGCTGCGGTCGGAAAACCAGCCTGATGCAGCAATAAATTAGGCTGGACCTGGCCATAGAGGCCAATAAGACGCTGGATAGATTCTGGCGCTACTCTGTGCTTTTGATGCACAGAGGTGGTGGCAATCAGGCCTTCAATATCGATCTGGTTGGAATAAAGCAGTAATCGGATCAAACTTTGAGTATCGTCGGGGTCGGCTTCGATGTCAGTCAACACCACTAAGCGGTGTTTTTCGATGCTCTTTGCAGGTTCTGCGGCTACAGCATACCAACCAAGGCCTGCAACCAGATAAAACATTAGCACTATCAATTTGAACATATTCACCTGCAGCTGGTCAGAGTTCAACCTTAAGTCAAACCAGCATAAAGGCCTGCAGCGCAATAGCTATTACGATTCTTCAGTGTGCTTTTCCGATATTCGCCAGCACCGGATCCCCGCCTAGCCTTTGTTTAGACAACCAAGGGCACTGGCTTTTACTCCCAACTGATTCCTTTTTGCTCCTTCACAGCTGCTTGCATTAATTCGATTAATGGCACAGCTCTGTTTCGCAGCGGAACAGCTGCCGGATTGTCACCATTCAGCTCGGCTGAGGGTTGCTCAGAGGGTTGTAATGACAATTCCAGTTGGAGCCTGGCCAAAGCCGCAGCTACATCCTCAGCGTATAAAGCGCCTGGTGTTTTAGGCTGACGCCCCATCAGCTCCAGCAATTGCAAGGCGATATGACCAAACATTTGAACTGGTGCAGTGGCAGTAGATTTAAAAGTAATTAACATAACAATCTGATATTCCGAAGCAACAGACAGTCAGCATGCGCCTATCTGTTGCTGATCACAAGCGCAGGAACCAGTCGCTGCTTTTTATCGGCACAAAGCTCGGATATACACAGACTTCAGGCAAGCTGTTCCTGCAAGGGCAGAGTAATGACGGCCTGAAAACCGCAGATTTCTCCCGAATTTAAGTACAGATTATGCAGCGCTAAGCTGCCACCGCAACTTTCCACAGCTCGTTTAGCAATACTTAGCCCCAAACCCACGCCGTCTTTTTTGCTCTGACCACGGAAAAATGGCGCAGATAGTTTGGCTAAGTCGTCCGGCGCCACACCAGGCCCCTGATCGGACACCAGGATCTGCACTTGGCCTGGCTGTTGTTTCAGCTGCACTGTTACCAGGCTGTCAGGCGGCGTAAATTTGATGGCATTACGGATCAGGTTCTCCAGAGCCCTATAGAGTAAGTCCGGGTCGGCCTGAAGCTGTGCTGTACTTTGGGCTTGGACCAGCAGCTGCTTTTGCTGGGACAAGGCCTCAAGCCGGCCATCTTCAGCGACAGACTCCAGCAGTTCAAGCAGATCGACTTGTTGTAAGGTCACAGCAGCTGCACCACTTTCCAGGCGCGAGTAGGTCAGAATTTCCTCCACCAAAGCGTTTAGTTTCTGAGTTTCGGCTTCGACTTTATCCAGCACCATGGCGCTTTCGGCAGGAGTTTGCCGCGCCAGGCCAACCAGTATTTGCAAGCGGGCTAATGGTGAGCGGAATTCATGAGACACATCATGTAATAAGCGACGCTGGCCACTAATAGCTTGCTCAACACTTTTAGCCATCTCATTAAAACTGCGGGCCACAGCACCAAATTCGTCACGCCGCCCTGTCACTTTGGGGCCAAGCTGAGTTAACCACTGATCAGAGGCCAGCGACTGCAATGCCTTTTTTAATTGCTGAACAGGTGACGCAAAATACCAGGCTAACCATAAACTGACGGATAAGCTGGTTAACAAAATAGCCGCCAGTAAAAAGGCCGGATGGAACCAGATTGGTGGCATAGGCATAGATCTGGCGGCCATGCCTTTTCGTTGTGGAGGTGGCGCTTGGTCAGCAAAATCTGCACCGTCAGGCCCTGGCTCTGGGAAAGCTCCAGAGAGCTCCGGTGGTGGGCCATGCGGCTCTCTGCTGGCGCCGGCATTTGGCTCTTCTATGCGCATAGCGGGCTGAGGCTGACCAGCCATTACACCTCTGCCTGAGCGCAACCAATCCAGCAAAAACTCGTGGCGCGGCACCGCCAATAAAAACCAGCTTTGACCAGACTTGTCCTGCACTTTGTATTCAGGTTGTTCTTTTAGTAATTCGCTCCAGTTTTGTGGCACTTCCCGCTGCAGGTAGTCTTCACCTTTGTCATTGAGCAGCAGAATTTTATCGCGGGACATAGGGTCTTGCTCCCAGCGCTGCAAAACATCACCGAGCAGTTTGATGCCACCTGAATCCGTCATCAACTGAGCAGAACCTAATACCAGCCGCAGCTGTGGGCCTATCCAAATGGCTTTAGGTTGATCGTCCGTAGAACGACTGACCTGGTTCACAGCCCAGACTAGAGTGCCAGCCAGAATAAGAGCGCCCCAAAAGGCTAATAAGAACTTCCAGAACACCTGACCCATAATGGCTACCTAACTTAATATACCGGTCTTACTTGAAGCAGCGGCTTTGTTCACTGCGCCATCTCGCCCCAGTCGCAGAGGGAACGAGGCTATTGCATTAATTGATAGCCTTTACCCCGGACGGCTTCAATCCAGGCCTGTTGGTCAGTTCTTTTACCAAGTTTTTGCCGGATATTGCTGATATGAACGTCAAGGCTGCGATCATATTGAGTTAAGGTTTTGCCCAGAGCCTGTAACGACAGTTCGGCTTTGCTGACCAGACGGCCAGCCTGGCAGGCTAAAACCCAAAGTACGCTGAATTCGGCGCCTGTCAGTTGAATGTGCTGGCCATCAACCCAAGCCTTGCGTGAACCAGGTTCGAGAGTTAAAGGCCCGACTTTGACTTCGGTCGGTTCGTCTTGTTGCTGCTGAACCCGCCGTAAAATGGCGCGGATCCGTGCTACTAATTCTCGTGGCAAACAAGGTTTGGCCACATAATCATCGGCACCCAATTCAAGACCTAACACTTTGTCTATGTCGTCGCCTTTGGCTGTCAACATAATGACAGGTACTTTGGAGTGCTGACGGATCTGGCGCAACAAGGATATGCCATCTAAACCCGGCATCATCACATCCAATACCAATAATTCGAAGGACATAGAAATGGCCTGACGCAAACCCAACTGGCTGTCGTTAGCAACCTGCACCACAAAACCCTCGCGCTGTAAGTAAGTACTTAACATCGAGGTCAGTTCCTGGTCATCGTCAATCAGCAAAATAGGATTCAAAGGTTAGCTCTCCGGATTCAATCAACCGCAGTTTAACCTTAAGCTGCTCCATTTATGAGCAGCTTTACATTTCTATACACAGCCTTTTGCTTACACTGCGGTTTTAAGTTTAATACGCAATAAATAGCTGGACGCCGTAATATATAAATACTCTTTATCCAGACTTAAAGCCACATTAGCAGCTGCAACGCCGGTTTGAATAGTGCCCAAATGCTGGCCTTTAGCATTAAAGACCAAGACGCCTCCCGGCCCTGTCGCCAGCAAATGACCAGAAGGTAATACTTTTAATCCATCTGGTAATCCAGGTTTACTACTCACCCAGGCTGTAGCATCAAAAAACAGTTGGCCTTGCCCCACAGTACCATCTGCAGCCAAAGCATATTTCCACCACTGAGCGGCTTGAGGGTCAGAGTTCGCTACATAAAGCCACTTTTCATCAGGTGATAACGCCAGACCATTAGGGCGGGTTAGTTTGTCGGTGATTAAGCTCACCTCGCCCGCTTTGAACCAATAGACACCGTTAAAAGCCAGCTGCTTTTGTTTCGAATGATCGGCATCTTTTAAGCCATAAGGTGGGTCGGTAAACAAGTAACTACCATTGCTGTGCTGCACCAGATCGTTAGGACTGTTAAATAACTTCCCCTGATACTGTGCCACTAAAGTTTGATATTCAGGCCCTTTGGCACTGACTGAGGTTAAGACAGCTAAACGTCTGTCGCCATGCTGAGCCAAGACCAATTGATTTTTTTGATTAAAGATCAAACCATTAGAGCCTTCCTTGATAGAAGGCTCGTCTATCAGTCCTGTATGACCAGCAGGGCTCAAATACAAAGTTAAGCCGTCTTTGCTGTTCCAGCGCCAGACTTTATTGTTCGGTACATCGGAAAACAAAATGTCTCCGGTGTTAGGTTCAGCTACAGGGCCTTCTGCCCAGTGAAAACCATCCGCCAGTATTTCCAGCTTCGCATCTGGTGCAATCACCTGACTGAGTTCAGGCTGCAGTTGCTGTACCGGAGTAGCCGGAATAGGAGACGGATTGGCATAGGCCAGAGCAGAAGTAAAAAAAAGCAGCGTTAAACTAGTTCGCATCCTTGTCACCTTTGTTGTGTTGGAAAGCTGTTGATGTTTCAAACAATGTAGCATTGTTAGCGCAACCAAAGCACGGCTTTGGACATAAAAAAACCGCAGAATCAATCTGCGGTTTCTTCAAAGGCTGGCGTTAAAACGCGCTTAGAAGCTGACGTTTACGCTCATCCATAAGTTACGGGCTTTGTCTTTGTTGTTGAAGTGGTCCACATAACTGGCCTGATACCCGTTAGCGCCATTGGCATCCAGAATGCAACTGGTACCGCTGTCACATTCAGCAAACTCCAGATCGTAGGTGGTGAAGTCCTGATCAAACAGGTTGTTGATGCGTGCCGTAAAAGTAACTGAATCGCTGGCCGCATAACTGGCACCTAAGTGATAGACGTCATAGGCTTTGTAATGCAGCGGTGCATTTTTAATAATGTCCCATGAACGGAAACGTTTAGTGCGGATCTCAGACGTCAGGAAAACCTTTAACTCGTCGGTCGCATTCCAGTCGACCGTCAGGTTCGCCATATGTTTAGCTGTGTTCGTCAGCGGCTGGCCTTTGTTAGCGCCACTTTTCTGCTCACTGTCTGTGTAAGTGTAGTTAGCACGGAAAGCTATGTTGTCGATAATCTGCCAGCGCCCCGCGACTTCAGCACCTTTGATGGTTACGCTATCAATATTGACGGTTTTAGTACTGGTTGCATAACCCAGCTCGGCATATTGTCCTGTACTGCTGCACACTAGTGTTGTCGAAGCACCACAAGGCTGAGAGGCGATTTTATCGTCAAATTCGTTATTAAACACTGTGATATTAAAGTTGTGGTGATCCGGGTGTTCCCAGTAAGCCGCAATTTCAGTCGAAGTACTGGTTTCAGGTTCCAGATCCGGGTTACCAAACTGTGGTGATGTACCTTGACCACCAAAACCTACCACGCCATCGTACAACTGAGTAGTTTTTGGTGTTTTAAAGCCTGTGCTGACACCACCTTTGACTGTCCACTGCTCTGTCAGAGTATAAACTCCATACAAACGCGGACTGATTTCACTGCCAAAGATTTCATGGTCGTCATGGCGCACGCCTGCAGTAACAGCAAATGCCTGAGTAGCATCCCAGGTATCTTCAGCAAATACAGACCACATATTGTGTTCCTGTACGCCACCAGGAGTGCCGCTTTCCAAACCAAAAACGCCGTCTTCCAGTTCGCCACGGATCACTTGCGTACCCAACACAGCTTTATGTTGGCCAGCCAGTTCATAAGGCATGTCCATTTTGGCATCCAAAGTATACTGATTGCTGGCCATTTTACGTGCTGCGCGCGGCAGGAAAGTGTCTTTTGCTATGGCTTTACGTTGGTCCACTGTCAGGCCTTTATAAGCACCAGTACCGTCAATCATGGTCAACAGCTGCGCCCGCTCTGCCAGAGTAAAAGGCAAAGTACGACCATGGTTTTGGGTATCGACATAAGACAAAGACACAAAGCTGTTGCCAAGCTCCCACTTGCCTTCGTGGCTTATTGACCAGGTATCACGGGTAAATTCCTGAGTTGGGCTGTAACCTACCTGTGGGTTTGCACGACGAGACCAGGTTCCGCCACCAGCAGCACATTTTTGCTGTTGGTTGCCGCCAGTGCTTGGTACAAAGCCTTTACAAAAACTACCTGCAGCCCAGATGCTGTCGATATTGTCGACAGTACCAACAGGATATTCGCGGCTACCATCGTCGTTGATCACAGGACTGTTATCGTATTCCTGAGTTGAAGTGTCGATATCAAACCAAACCGTTTGATTTTGTGTCGGTGTCCAGCTCAGCCGGGCACCTAACACAGTGTTGTCGTTGTCCACTGTTTTGCCACCAGCGCCAAAACCTAAAGAACGGTTACGGACTTCGCCATTCGGGTATGCAACAGGAGCATATTCGGGTGTAGACGCCATACGATTGTATTCACTGCCACGAATAGACATACCCAGCAGGCCAGGGATCAGCGGACCCATCACATTAAAGTCTGTGGTAATTTCTTCGCCAAAGTTGTCATCAGTTTGTGCTGTACGGCTGTGGCTGACTGAACCTTCCCATTCTGTCGCCACTTTTTTGGTGATGATGTTGATCACACCACCCAAAGCATCGGCGCCATACAAAGTCGAAGCAGGGCCACGGATCACTTCGATACGTTCAACTGTATTCAGCGGCGGCATATGGCCAAACTGGTTACCACCAAAGTTATTTGGATAAATATCACCGTGGTTATTTTGACGTTTACCATCCACCAGAATGAGGGTGTAATCCGAACCCATACCACGCATGCTAATCGTGCCCTGGCCGGTTTTGTCGCGGGTTTCGCCTATATCTACACCTTCCAGATCACGCACTGCATCCAGCAAAGTGGTGTAAGGGCGGCTGCTTAATTCTTCAGAAGTGACAATAGAAATACTGGCAGGAGCGTCGACTAGTTTTTGTTCAAAACCAGAGGCAGTGACAACTATACGTTCTATAGACTCAGCTTTATCGGCTGCCAGATCTTCTGCCTGAACTGTTGTCACCAAACCTAAAGCAAGCTGGGTAGCTAACACCAGTTTGGCTGGGCGGGAATTGAACATAAAAAACTCCTGTTATTCGGGCCGCTCACCACAAACTAGGTAAATGAAGACGCCGATATGTAAAGATAAGTAAATGATTTTGAATGGCCGACAATGATAATGACTCTCATTATAAGATCAATAGCTATTGCGAACTATTTGCACTATCAATTGATTACCTTACGGAACAGAAACGAATCACGATCAATAAACAACTAAATCAGAGAGTTGTGAAAACCTTGCAAATAAGAACAATTCTCAGTAGCATGGCAACTGATTTTTAGGGGGTACTGTGAAGAGTTCTGCTTTAGCTCGTTGGATGCGTTGGTTACATACCTACAGCGCTATGTTGGTGTTGTTGCTGTTGTTATTTTTTGCCATCACCGGCATCACCTTAAATCACCCTGAAATCAGCAGTAGTGTCGGCAAAACCAGTCAGCAGTTGCAGTTGGAACTGCCGGAGCAATTACCGGATTTGTTGGTTCTGCCTGAAGAGCAGCAACAAGCCGCTATAGCTTTATATGTCGACTGGTTAAAGCAAGAACAGCAATTAAAGGGCGGCTATAACCTGAATTTTTCGCCTGAAGACGAAGTTCTGGAAATTGATTTTAAACGTCCTGCAGGCTACGCCGCTGTGGTGATTGATTTATCAGCACGCACAGCTGAAGTAGACACTGAATTTGGTGGTTATCTGGCGCTAGCCAACGACTTACATAAAGGTCGTTACGCTGGCAGCAGCTGGAAGTGGCTGATTGATATTACCGCTGTATTTTGTCTGCTCTTTGCCTTGTCGGGCTTTTATTTATTGTGGCGTCAGCCGAACAGAAGAGATTTTGGTAATGCCACAGCAGTCGCTGGTGTGGTATTGGCTTTATTAGCTTATATAGCGTCGTTTCACTGAATTAGAATCGTTTCACTAAGAGGGAAGTTTATGTACAAGTATTTAGTCGCTGCTCTGCTGTTTTGTTGCGGCTCAGCTATGGCTCAGCAACAGCTGGAAATTCAGGTCGAGCTGCCAAAAATTGACACTGGTACTTACCACAGACCTTATGTGGCAGTCTGGATTGAAAACGAACAGCAGCAACCTGTACGTTTAATTGAGGCTTGGCTGGAAAAACCGGACTGGATTAAAGATTTACGTCGTTTCTGGCGCAAACTGGGCCGCAGCGAACCGCAATTAGTAGATGCAAAAACAGGAGCCACTAAAGGCCCTGGCAGTTACAAAGTACGCTGGGATGGTAAAGACGAACAAGGCAATGCCGTTGCTGCTGGTAACTATGTGCTTTTTGTTGAAGCAGCCCGTGAACAAGGCGGCCGTAATTTGGCTAAACAAGTGTTCACATGGGACGGCAGTGCCGTTCAGATCGAAATAAAGGCCAGCAAAGAGCTGGGCAAAATTAAACTTACTTCTGTACAGGGAAACTAGTCCAATGAAAAAATCTATTCTGGCCTCCTTATTAGTGGCAACAGCAATCAGCGCTCCGGCTCTGGCTCACACCTTATGGGTAGTACCAAGTCATTTTGTCTTATCAAAAACAGGCAGCTGGGTATCGGCTGATGTCAGCGCTGCCAACATGACTTTTGTCGCTGACAAAGGTATTCCGGTAGACAATGTGGCTTTATATACACCAGATGGTAAAAAGCAGGCCATTGAGCATAAGTATCAGGGTAAACGTAAATCTCAGGTTGACGCACAACTGAATGCTGAAGGTACCTACAAACTGGAATTAGGTGGCCCTGTGCGTTTTGGCACCATGTACAAAGTTGGGGATGAACGTAAGCGTCTGATGGCAGACAAAAAGACCCGAGCTAAAGAATTGCCGGCCAATGCCACAGACGTAGTGACCAGCCAAAGCCGCAGCCGCTCTATAGCTTTTATCACAGTAAACAAACCAACCTCAGAAGTGTTGGCACTGAAAAACGAAGGTTTAGAGTTTAAGAGCTCAGTGCACCCGGCTGACATAGTAGCGGGCGAGCCTGTGACTTTTACCTTTTTAGTCAATGGTAAGGCGCAAGCTGGTGTTGAACTGGAAGTGTCGTACGAAGGTGAGCGCTACCGTGATGAAGCTGGTCGCATTCAGCATAAAACTGACGCCAGTGGCCAGTTTACTTACACCCCTGTTGAAGCGGGCGTATTTCTGATTGAAGCCTCTTATTCAGCTAAAGCTGAATCTGAATTGGCTGACCAAATCCGCGAAGGCTTAACTTTAACTTTAGAAGCTGCTTTACCTTAAGTCTGCTTAAGCCTCTGTGTCACTGGCACAGAGGCTAATTCCTCTCGAAGACTAGAGTCTAATTGCAGAGTTACGCACTACTAACTCAGGCTCAAATACGTTTTCTACTGCAATATCTTTGTTGTATAGATTTTTCAACAGCCACAAAGCGGCCATTTTTCCCATTTCATGAATAGGGTTATTCACAGTGGTCAATTTAGGGGATACGTAACGGGCAAAAGGAATATTGTCGTAACCGACAAAAGACAAGTCCTGTGGAATTTTCATATCCCGTTCCAGACAGACCGAAATAGCACCTGATACCATTTGATCGTTGGCGCAGACCACTGCAGTAAATTTTTTGTCCAGACTGAGCAAGTAGTTCATGCCGTCTACACCGCTGTCTTCTTTGTAATCGCCCTCAAAACACAAGGCTGGATCAAAAGATACACCCACTTCGGCTAAAGCTCTTTTATGCCCCTCCAAACGCTCTATTGCATCGTGTTTTTTCGCAGGGCCAGAAATATAGGCAATACCGCGGTGCCCTAACTCAATCAGATGCCGGGTCGCCAGATAACCGCCCAGCTCATTGTTCAGGTAAATACAGCAATCGCTGATTTCAGCTATGTATCTGTTGATTAGCACTATAGGAGTTGAGCTCTTGCTCAATTTAATCAGGTATTCGTCTGAGATAGCTTCAACATCGAGGATCAGTGCGTCGCAGCCTTTACTCAGCAGAAACTCCACACTATCAATTTCCTGTGCTGCATCACTATGACCCACAGCAATAATGACATGGCGGTTGTCCGCACGCAGTGCGGCCTCAATTTCAGCCATCATAGGACCGTAATAAGGGCCATCCAGCTGGGATACCAATACACCCACACTATTGGAGCAATTTGACGCCAAAGACTGAGCAAAAGTGTTAGGCCTGTAGCCTAATTCAGCCATAGCGGCTAATACCTTTTGTCTGGTTTTTTCACTGACATTGGTGTTTTTATTCATCACTCTGGAGACTGTCGCCAGAGATACACCTGCAAGCAATGAAACGTCGTAAATGGTCGCCATATAGTGCTGTCGCTTATTGTTAAGTCTATGAAAATCGGGAATTACAAGGTAAATCAGTAAAGACTAAATTACCTTGTAGTCCGTCATATTACCAGCTTTTACGTCCATCATCCTTGAAAATACAGCTTTGTTGACTCTGCATACAGACCCGGGACCCTTAGTCTGGCGAAGCTCCCGGGGCATCTCTGATTGACCGCCTCCCTGCAGTTTTACTGCGTGCTGATTTATTCTGCCGCTTTCTTCAAATCCAGGGTAATTTCGTCCACTTTTTGTGTGTTGAGCTTATAAGCACTCATTACAACAGCGACGATCAAAGAACCAATGGCGGGATACAAACTAAAAGCCAGTAATAACCCAGCTTTGGTTTCCTCAGTTTGAGCCACGTCGGCTTGATAGCCTATGCCAGCCAATAACCAGCCCCCCAAAGCGCCGCCTACTGCTATACCCATTTTGATAAAGAAGATAATAGAGGAATAGACCATGCCTGTAGTTCGGATACCTGTGCGCCACTGGCCGTAATCTACAGTGTCCGCCATTTTCGCCCACAACAGCGGAGTGCCTGTGTTAAACACCAGATTCCACACCACGTAGAGCCCTATAGCCACAGTGACATTGTCGGCTGAGACAAAATAGCTACTGGCACAAAGCACTGCGGCTAAAATTTGAATGCCTATATAGAGCTTCACTTTGCAGTAACGCTTCGCCAGTGGCTGCGCAATAATGCAGCCCACCATACTGCCCAGCATACCTAAAGTGATAAACAAGGTGATGCTATCCGGCATTTCCAGATAGTACTTCACGTAGTAAATCGCCAGTGTTGTGCGCAGTACATAACCACTCAGCAGACATAAAGCCACCAGCGCTAACACACGCCATTGATCGTTTTGCCATAACTGACGGAAGTTATCCATGTAGCTGCGGCTGACCGCTTCTTTAGGTGGGTTGATTCGTTCTTTGGTGCCATAAAAACAAGCTAAAAACATCAGCACACCTAATACGCTCATCGCCATGATCGTCAGCTGATAACCTTTGGCTCTGTCGCCCTGACCAAAAAACTCGACTAAAGGTAAAGTTAAAGAGGTCACCATCAGGCCACCCAGCATGGCAAAGACAAAACGATAGGATTGCACCGATACCCTCTCTTTGGGATCTGCGGTTAACACAGCACCCAAGGCGCAATAAGGAATATTAATGGCGGTATAGACCAACATCAGCAAAGTGTAAGTGACAAAGGCATAGATCATTTTGCCTTCTTCGCCAAAATCCGGTGTGGTAAAAGCCAGCACGCTGATCAAACCGAAAGGTAAGGCAAACCAGAGCAAATAAGGCCGGAACTTGCCATATTTGCTTTGGGTACGGTCGGCAAGAGCGCCCATGATAGGATCTGTCACTGCATCAATAATACGCACGGCCAGAAACATGGTACCGACAAAAGCCGGCGAAATGCCGTAGATGTCGGTATAAAAAAACGTCAGAAATAACATGACGGTCTGGAACACTATATTGCTTGCCGTATCCCCAAGGCCGTAAGCAATTTTCTCCTTTACACTAACCATGTCAGGCGCATCCTATAAAGTGTTGATTTGAAATTATTATTTTTTATAAATTAACGATTACTTATTAAATTTTTATAAGCCAGACCGCTGTTTTTCACAGTTCTTTGCTGGCTGTTGTAGTCGACATAGACTATACCAAATCGCTTCAAGTAGCCTTCAGCCCACTCAAAGTTGTCCATTAAACTCCAGGCAAAATAGCCCTGAATATCGACACCTTGCTCAACGGCCTGATGCACAGCATTCAAATGCAACTGGTAATAGGACAAGCGCAGTTGGTCATCTACTTCGCCATTGTGCAGCTGATCAGCAGCTGCTGCACCATTTTCGGTAATATATACAGGAGGCAGTTTATATTTCTGATGCAAAGACACTAACAGATCGGTAAAGGCTTGAGGGTAAATTTCCCAGCCAATATCTGTTTTCGGAGCATCAACCATATCAACTTCAATAAAATCACGGCCTTCTGTGGCTTTATACACAGTACGGGTGTAGAAATTGACGCCTAAAAAATCCAGCGGTGCTTTAATAATGTCAAAGTCACCGGCTTCAATCACTGGCTTGTCTTCATCCGCCAGCAAAGCGAATGAATCAGGGTAAGCGCCATCAAATACAGGTTTGATATACCACTGGTTAAAGTATTCATCGGCCAGCTGTGCCGCTCTTTGATCGGCAGCGCTGTCAGTTAACGGGTAAGCAGGAGTGAAGTTCAGCACTATGCCGTTCATGCTGTTTGGGCTGTTTTTCTGCAGTACCTGCATCGCCAGACCATGGGCTAACAATAAGTGGTGTGCCGACTGACGACCATAGGCTTTTTTTGTTAAACCAGGCGCGTGAATACCGGCCTCATAACCTAAATAAGAGCTACAAAACGGCTCATTTAAGGTGGCATACGAATAAACTCTGTCACCAAAGGCTTTACTCAGCTTGTCAGCATAATCCTGAAACAAATAGGCCGTGTTGCGATTCAGCCAGCCGCCTTGATCTTCAATATGCTGAGGTAAATCCCAATGATACAAAGTGACAAAAGACTTAATATTTTTTGCCTTCAGCTCATCCAGAATATTGATGTAGAAATCGACACCTTGCTGATTCAGGCTGCCGTCCTGATTCATTACCCTTGCCCAGGCAATAGATAAACGATAGGCGTCGACACCTAAGGAACTGATCAGAGCAATGTCGTCACGCCACAAGTGATAGTGATCACAGGCTATATCGCCGTTGGAGCCATCTTTTACTTTACCTGGCGTAGCGCAAAAGGTATCCCAGATACAAGGCAGACGGGACTCAACTCCACCTTCAATCTGAAAGGAAGATGTAGCCACACCATAGGTAAATTCTTTCTTTAATAATCTTGAGCCTTTTGGCAATTCATAGTTCATCGTTATCTTCTTTTCATCTTTAAAATAGGAGGGTAAAAGTGCTATCTGTGCGACTAAAACAGCTATGTAATCGCTTCCATTTTTGTTTTTGTTAAAGCCATACTCAGTTCCTTATCAGTTGGTATCACTCAGGTTCTGGGTTTATACGAAATCGACAAACATATTGGCGGTTAGGCGCCCTGTGACAGCAGAGCTGTCTATATCTGTACTGACATCTACCAAAGATGAATGCAGCAAATGACCTGGGTAAATAATCAGTCTGTTGGCCTGGTATGGGATCTGGTGGTACAACTCATAATGCTCATTACTTTGCACCTGATAACGCTGAGGTGGCGCACCATGAGTATCAATAAACTGTTGAGCAGACTGAAAATACTCTTGCCGTCTTTGATCTGTGACCCGTTCAAACCCTGTTGGCTTATGGCGGAAAAAGCCAGTACTGCCATGAGGCGAGTCATTCAGGTAATGCAAAAGTGCAAAATAATAGGGCGCGCTGGTATCAAAATGCGGCATGCATTGCAGTGGATGCAGGCTGTTTTCTGGCTGAGTGATCAGTGCATAAAACAACATTTGTGGTTTTAACCGTAACTTTTCAGGCACCTGATACACCTGATAAATCAGCTGGTACAACGCATTTAAACTAGCTGCGACATAAGCTTTTGGTAAAACAGCACGCTGGCCCGGATAATAAGTCTGATTCTCGCGCATAAAATCACTGTGCTGAGCATGCTGACGTAAGGCAGACAAATCCAAGCCAAAGTTATCAATCATAATCAATGGCGTTTTTTCCAGCCCAAGATAAATAATTTCGGGCCGGATGGCGGTATTGACCTGAAAATTCAGCGCATCCATAGTCGTCAGCTCAGACCAAAGACGACTTACAGTAATGCTGAATAAACTCCTGATGCGTAGGGAATTGGCTCACAGTGCGTTTCACACTATGTTTAATGCTCATCAGGAAATCGTTTAATTCAGAGTCAGGCATTAAATCGACAATAGGGTGATACTGCTCTGGCATTAAGCCCTGACCAATCAGCACCTGTAACCAGGAACTTTCGCCAAACAATTCCTGCGCAAACTTATAGACCTTGCCAGATTGTTTAAATAATTCCATCCGGTGAGTCAGTGTCTCAGGAATATCCATATCTTTGCAGTAACGCCAGAACCTGGTGTCTGTCCGCTCTGTGGCTTTGTAGTGCAGGATAATAAAGTCGCGGATATTATCCATTTCGATTTTAGTCTGGCGATTAAACTCAGCCACATCAGCAGAGACTATGCCGTTTGACGGAAACATCTGCAGCAGGCGAATAATACTGCGGTGGATCAAGTGGATACTGGTCGATTCCAAAGGCTCGAGAAAACCACTGGATAAACCAATGGCCACACAGTTTTTATTCCAATGCTGGCGGCGGGTGCCGGTTTTAAATTTAATCAGCCTGGGTTCGAACAGCATTTCCCCTTCGACATTGTCGATCAGAGTTTGCTTGGCTTCGGCTTCTGACATAAATTTGCTGCAAAACACCAGACCATTTCCCACCCGACTTTGCAGTGGGATTTTCCATTGCCAGCCTGCGCCGCGGGCAATAGCTCTGGTATAAGCCAAAGGTTCTTGTGTAGTTTTGGTTTGTACTGCATAAGCACTGTCACAAGGCAACCAGTGACTCCAGTCTTCAAAACCAGTGTTCAGCGTTTGTTCGATCAACAAAGCCCGGAAGCCGGTGCAATCGATAAACAAATCGCCTTCCACCAGCTCGCCGGATTCCAGCAATAACGCACTGATAGTGCCGTCCATATGCTGCTGCACTTCACGAATTTTGCCTTCGATACGTTTGATACCGTGCTGCTCGGACAAACGGCGTAAAAACCCGGCATATAAAGAGGCATCCATATGATAGGCATGATTCAAATCCTGATTTGGCATCACCGCAAAACGGCCCTGACGAGCGCCTAAATGCTCAACGCAATAATCACCTATTTCAGTGGCTATGCCTTTTTGCCTGCCTTTGACCCAAAAATGCTGAAAGCCACAGGCCCAGCAGTCTTTGCCCAAAAAACCAAAGGAGTGAATATAGTCTTCGCCTAGTGTTTTCCAGTTTTCAAACTGAATACCCAGTTTAAAAGTGGCGTTGGTAGCGGCCATCACTTCAGATTCTTTGATATTAAGTAAACGATGGAAGATATGCATAGTAGGGATAGTGGCTTCGCCAACACCCACAGTGCCAATATCATCAGATTCGACTAATACCACTTCAAGGTTTTTGCCAAGTAACTTGGTCAGGGCAGCAGCTGTCATCCAGCCTGAAGTGCCACCACCTGCTATCACTACTTTTTTAATTCTGTTCTGTTCGTTGTTCATAGATTTCCCCTGTTGCCTGACACTGTTTTTATTTTTGCTTGTGGTCAGCGTTTTAATTTATTTAATAAATCAGCTCTGATCTGGCGGGCATTTAACTCATCCAGTGGCTTGGTTAGCATTTTTAGCGCTTCAGGCTGAATATGCTCCTGCGAGACGTCGTCATGCTCAAAAATATAGTAATCAAAAATGGCTTTCCAGGCCTGGCGCTGGGCTTTAGGCAAACTACGTAAACTCAACACTGCCATAGATAACGCATTGTTCGGCCGGCCTAAAAATGCAGGAGTGTCACGCCACCAGTGGCTGATCAGCACATTAAAAGCATCCTGAGCTTCAACATGGTGCCACCACATGCTCGGGATAAATAACAGATCACCAGGTTCCAGCTGAGCAACCTGAGCATGCTGCAAAGCTTCGGCAAACTTAGGAAAACGTGCAAAGTCGGGCGCAGCAAAATCAACCATACTGACGTCCTGCCCACCAGGAGCAAACTCCATAGGACCGGGATACAAATTGCAGATTTGCTCCGGAGGAAATAAGGTAAAAGTACGGTGTCCTACTGCATTACAAGCCAGATTCTGCGGGAAATCATAATGAGCTGCGATGCGGGATCTATTGCCAAGCCAGACGCTGGTCAGTGGGGTAATACCCTCAAGCTGTAAAGTATTGTGCTCTGCTAAGCCCGGAAACCAGTTATTGATTTCGGTCGATCCCATGTAATAGGTTGGCGCATTGTCCTGGCTGTTTAATGCAAAAAGGCGGTCTAACAACTGATTAAAATCAATTTTACCGCCTTGATAGTTAAAGCCATTTTGTTCTGCGTTATAAAACACTCTGCCCTGGTGTTCGGGCTCTATGTAACAAGCGCTGACGGGCTGGCCTTGATAAAACTGGCGCATATAATCCGCAGCTGCAGCAGCTGAAACTAAACCAGCTTGCACTAAAGGCCAGTCTTTACACAAGCCTTTGAATATCAGTGGAGAATCAGCCTCAGCGATCAAACTCAACGCATCAGCTAAGTGAAATCCTTCCAGAGTTTTGACTTGCGCTAGTGACGTTGGGCTTTGCATAACTAGTCAAACCTTACTCAAACTGCTTATTTTTTAACTGCAGTAAATGCCGGATATTAGCCTGTGAAGCAATAGCCATATAAATGGCTTGCAAGTAACCTTTTTGGTGTAGCAAAACCAAGGTTTCTGCAGGTAAGGCGGCCAGATTATCTTCATGAATAGTATAGAAACCTGCCAGCTGTTGTTTCTGGCCGTTGCTAAAGGTTAAATCCAAAGTGAAAGATTCAAGCAACTGATACTGCAGTAACAAGTCGATAAAAGCTTTGCTATCGAGCATGCCGTGATGAATTGTCTCTAACATAGCAGCGACTTCATCGAGAAAAGGACTGCTGCCACCAAAAGGCAAAAACAGCGCTTCGCCTTCACTGGTGCTGACTCGAGGATTATTTAAATCTATATGTATAACACGTTGTGCTGTTTCAATACCGTCTTCACGCACCATCTGCTGGCCAATCAAAAACGGCTGACGTCTGAGCATCAAAGGAATATAACAACCATGCCAGTTGTCCTGTTGTAAAAACAAGTTTTCCTGATCCTGAAAACCAAACAGAGTCACGGCAAAAAACTGATTGCTGTTGTTATCTTTATGAAAAAAAATCGGGTAGTGAGCCTGAACTGTACGAAATTCTTGAGGAAAAGTGACCGAAAACCAAACTGAATCGCCGTATTGGGCGCCTCTGGCCGTAATAACTTTGAGATCTCTGTGCTCAACACTGTTTAATAAAACATTTTTACTCATGCTATATCCCGACCGTTAACCTATTTTTAGTTATAGTTTGATTAAACCTGTCGCCCGATACGAAAGCTACTGGTTTTTTTGTTTAAGTACGAAGGTATAGAAAAATCAAGAGATGGCAGCCTCAGCCGATGCTGAAACTGCCAGAGTAGACTAGGCCATATCCGTATGGCCCAGTGTCAGCTTAGAAGCTGTAACGAGCACCCAGACTGTAACGGGCACCAGATTCAATCAGATTTAACACTTGCTCTTTGGCGCGGCCATGAACACGGATGTGCTCATCAGTCACGTTTAAGGCTTCAACAAAGACTGTTAAACCTTCCACTTGTGGTAAGTCATAGCTGACTGACATATCAATCTGAGAATAAGCCTCAGTGTAACGCGGGTTTGCACCTGTATCCTGACCTTTAGAATTCAGGAACTCGTCACGCCAGTTGTAAGCAATACGAGCCTGGAAACCATCCATTTCATAGAACAAAATGGCGTTGGCTGTGTCACTTAAACCAATCAGAGCTGCCTGATCTTTCAGCAGGAAGTTATCGTATGTAGTTTCGCTGTCCACCATGGTGTAGTTGGCAATAGCGCCAAAACCTGTTTCACCGAAAGCATGCTGAACTGCAAACTCCCAACCGTCTATCACTTCTGAATCAGAACCGTTAGATGGAGTATTGATGTCGAAAACTAATGCATTATCCTGACCAGCTACACCGTCTATGGTGCCTGCAGCCACGTTCACACCAGGAGCAGTAGGATAGTTCGCAAAAATCCAGTTACGGATATCACGGGCATCATTACCTACAGCAGCCACGGCTTCAGCATACTTTTTACCATCAACAGGGTTTGGAATATTGTAGATAGTCGATTCCACAACAGAGTTGCTGATAAAGTTGCTGGTATCTTTACGGAAGTAACCGATAGAAGCATAACTGGCTGGTGAGTAGTACCATTCAGCTGACAAGTCGATGTTTTCAGATTCTAAAGGCAACAGACTTGGGTTACCTGCAGAACCACCACCACCGGCGCGGTTGGCAATAGTAGCTACTACTGTACCACCCTGAATAGAGACATAATCAGGACGACCGATAGTTTCGCTGTAAGCAGCACGTAACATCACGTCTTCAACCACTTCAATATTGAAGTTCAGGTTAGGTAATACGTAGTCGTAATCACCTGTTTGCGTCTGGAACTCACGCTTACCACTGGCCTGTAATACGATTTCAGTTTCAGCCACCCAACGAGCACCGTTGTATCCAGCTACTGCTGAAGTAGAAGTCACATCTGTGGTCTCATAACGTACACCAACATGCACATCGTAAGGCATACCAGAGAATTCATTCTCATAGTTGTACTGCACGTAAGCAGACTGAGATTCTTCCAGTGTGTAGCGGTTTGTATCGCTGTCGTAATCAGTAGAAGGACAGAAGTTTGTACCACAATCACCAGCACCCACAAAACCAACCGGAGTATACAATTGCTCAGCACGAGCACGTACTGTATTGAAATCCCAGAAGAAAATTGTGTTCAACACTTCAAAATCACGATCTGGCATCAAGGAGAAATCACCTTTGCTGCCGTTAAATTTGTCGTGGATAGTGCCAGCAGGGAAGTAAGATGCGTCAAAATCACCCGCTTTACCTACGCCGCCCCAGTCGTTACGTTGCACGTTGACTGATTTTGAGTGGTTGTCCACGTCAGTCAGAGCAATACCGAAATCGATGCTGCCTGCGTCTTCAAACACGTACTCACCATCAAACTGATACTGATCGATTTCAGATTTGTTGGTGGAGTTGCCGAATACGCTACCCGTCACAACCATATCTGAAGGTTTGACTGAGTTACCACCTTCCACTGCTAACAGAGGAATATCACCGGTAAAATCTGTCGCTGCGCTTTGACGGATAAATGCTGCTGTACTTAAGGTATTGCTTGAACCTAACACGTGGTTTGGTTTGAATTCAGCTTCTGACTTGTGAGCATCGAAACTCAGTTTTAAGTTATCGCTTGCTTGCCATTCCAGGTTTAAGCCTAAAGAACCACTTTCGTTACGCACGCCAGAATCACCAGCACCCATAGACAAGTCCGCAGGGTTATTGCCGTAGTCTTCTGAATAAATCAGCGGTGATGAGACGGGACCATCAGTCCAGATGCTTTTTGAAGGCACATAGGTATACCAGGCCGACACGTCGTTGTACTGAGTGTCGATGTCATTACGCATGTAGGTATAGTCTAAAGTGGCTGTAAGATTGTCCACTGGGGCATATTGCAGCACTAACTGACCGTTGGTACGGGCACGTTGTTGTTCTTCAAACTTGTAAATTGTAGTTTGTGGTACAGAGTACACATCATTCGCACCAGGACGGTTCACCTGATTATCAACAGGGATGCTACCCCACTGACCGGAAGTGTTGTCTACAGAGCCAGCAAAGCTGCGCCAGCCTGTACCTACGTTCGCTTGTTGGCTACCGCTTTCACGTTCCTGATAACTGGCAGAAACTAAAACACCAAACTTGTCGTCATTAAAAGTAGTAGAGTACAAACCTGCTAATTCAGGAGTAGCACTGCCTTCCTCTGTCGATTTATCGTCTACCATAGCAGCACTAAATACAGCTTTTTCGCCGCCAGCACTCAATGGTCTTAAGGTTTGAACATCAATAACTGAACCTATGCCACCTGTTGGGTTGGAGGCAAAACTGGTTTTGTTTACTTCAACACCGCTGATGGTATCAGCAGAAATATTGGCAAAATCAAAAGAACGCGAACCTGTAGTGACAGGCATTTGACGACCGTTCAGCGTAACTAAGTTAAAATCCGGACCAAAACCACGGACAGAAACCTTACTACCTTCACCGTTTACACGGTCAATAGACACACCGCTGATACGCTGCAGAGATTCTGCCAGGTTAGTATCAGGGAATTTACCTATATCTTCAGCTGAAATTGCATCCACAATACCTGTGGAAGAGCGTTTGGTATCCATAGATTTGATCAGACTACCGCGGATACCGGTGACGCTGATGACTTCAATTTTTTCTTCGGCTTTTTTAGCGTTTTGTTCCTGCGCGGCATCCGCGAAGGCAGGCATAGCAACGCCCACGCCAAGCACTAACGACAGACTGGTAGCCAGTCTGGTCTTTGTAAATGTTTTGGATTTCATGTGTAGTTCCCTGTCGACTGTTTTTGGTTTTTTACTTGCTACGAACGTATCTAACGCCGGACAGGTAGTTTATTTACTCCCCAAAACTAACTGTAAGCGCTTTCACAAAGTTAGGTGATTTTTTTTAACTCGTCAATACAGAAAAACTAATTCTTACATTTTGCTTAAAAAACAGTTGGCAACACTGGCTTTATCAGCTAAAAATGAAACCGCTTACAATTGCAGTTTGACTGGGGTAATCTGATGTTTTCAAATTACAAAACCGTCGAAAGGCAAATCAGCTGAAAACAATAATAAGCAAATCAAAGATTTGCATACCGGAGCTTTAAAATAAGCCCGGAGGACACGGGGATAGAATACCAAGCACCCTTCAGTGCTTTTGTATGCTTTTGCTTATACAAAATACTGATTTGCCTGCCAGCCCCGCCGATAAAAACTCTGCTGACCCTGTGCCAAACCCTGACTTTCAGTCAGAAGCGGACACAAAAGCAGACAGAGCTAAACAGGATACCCATTATGTTTCGATACACCCCATTGGCGTTGTTGTGCAGTGCTGCTCTTGTCACGACTTTGTCTGGCTGCGGCCAGAAGAACACCGAAACGACTGCAGAAGTAAAAACAGCTGCGGTACAAAACCCGGCACTCTGGCCTGAACTTAAAAGCCCTGTAGCCAGCGCTGATACCGAAAAAAGAGTACAGCAACTACTGGCCACTATGACAATGGAGCAAAAAGTCGCTCAACTGATCCAACCTGATATTCGCTGGATGACAGTCGAAGATATGCGCCAGTACGGTTTCGGTTCTTATTTAAATGGCGGTGGCGCTTATCCAAATGACAATAAGAACTCAACAGCAGCAGACTGGGTGGCTTTAGCTCAGGCTTATTACGACGCTGGTGTTGATGCAAGCAAAGATGGCAGTAGTATTCCACCTATCTGGGGTACGGACGCTGTGCACGGTCACAACAATGTGATTGGCGCTACCGTATTTCCACACAATATAGGTCTTGGTGCCGCCAATAATCCGGCTTTAGTCGAAGCCATAGGCAAAGCCACTGCAGTGGAAGTTGCAGCCACTGGCATCAACTGGATCTTTGCGCCCACTGTAGCTGTAGCCCGTGATGACCGCTGGGGCCGTAGCTATGAAAGCTATTCTGAAAACCCTGCGATAGTTAAAGCTTTGGGTGCAGCTCTGGTCAAAGGTATTCAGGGTAATGTGGGCTCAGACTTTATGCAAAACGGCCATCTGATTGCCACAGCCAAACACTATTTGGGTGATGGCGGTACAGAAAACGGTAAAGACCAAGGTAACAACCTCGCGAATGAAGCAGATTTAGTCCGCCTGCACGCTCAGGGCTATGTCACTAGCCTCGAAGCAGGCGTGCAAACTGTGATGGCTTCTTTTAACAGCTGGCATGGCGACAAAATGCATGGCAATCATTATTTGCTGACAACCATACTGAAAGAGCGCATGGGCTTTGACGGCGTGGTCGTGGGCGACTGGAACGGTCACGGCCAACTGCCAGGCTGTACCAACAACAGCTGTGCCGCGGCAATCAACGCTGGCGTTGATATTTTAATGGCTCCGGAAGATGGTAAAGCGCTCTACACCAACACTCTGGCTCAAGCCAAAGCAGGTGAAATATCAGCAGCACGTTTAGATGATGCCGTCAGCCGTATTTTACGGGTAAAAGTCAGGGCAGGTTTGTTCGATAAAGGCAATCCGGCTCAGTCTGAACTGGCAGGTAAAGCTGAGCTGATTGGTCATGCCGATCATCAGGTTGTGGCGGCTCAGGCCGTGCGTGAATCTTTGGTGTTGCTGAAAAACAATGCTCAATTATTACCGCTGGCGCCAAACCAAAAGATACTGGTTACAGGTGACGGTGCCGACAATATAGGCAAACAAAGTGGGGGTTGGACTTTAACCTGGCAAGGCACGGGCAACGTCAATGCCGATTTCCCGCATGGCCGCTCTATTTATTCAGGTATCAAACAACAAGTTGAAGCAGCCCAGGGCTCTGTTGAATTAAGTGCAGATGGCTCTTATCAGCAAAAACCTGACGTCGCTATTGTGGTGATAGGTGAAAACCCTTACGCCGAATTTGATGGTGATATCCGCACTCTGGATTATCAGGCGGGTAAAAATACCGATCTGGAATTGCTGAAAAAACTCAAAGCAGATGGTATTCCGGTAGTGACTGTGTTCCTGACAGGCCGGCCTTTATGGGTTAACCCTGAACTGAATCAGTCAGACGCTTTTGTTGCTGCCTGGTTACCAGGTACAGCAGGTCAGGCAGTAGCAGAAGTGTTATTTAAAACAGCTGCTGGTGAAATACAGCATGACTTTAAAGGCAAACTGCCATTCTCCTGGCCAAAAACCGCTGATCAAACTCCATTAAATCAGGGCGATAGCAACTACGATCCGCTTTTTGCTCTGGGCTATGGCCTGAGCTATCAAGACAAGATCACTGTTGCCAACGACTTATCTGAGCAAATCAACAGTGCAGCCAGCAGCAATAACGACAGCTTAAGCTTATTTGAGCGCCGTCCGGCTTCTGGCTACAGCCTGTTGCTGCAGGATGAACAAGGCCAGGTGGCTGTCACGGGCAATAAAGCCAAAAGTGCCGATCAAAGCCTGAATTTAACTGCAGTCAACTGGCAAAAACAGGAAGACGCTTTACTGCTGAATTGGGCCGCTGATTCTAAAGCCAAACTGGTGCTGCAAGCCTCTGTACCTTTGGATGCCAGTGGTTATGGTCAACTGGTGGTCGATATGAAATGGGCAGCAGCTCCGGCAGCTGCAGTCACTTTAACCCAGTCTTGCGGTTCAGGTTGTGGTGGCACTTTAGATTTAGCTCCATTACTCAGTAGCAAAGCAGTGGATCAATGGCATAAAGTGGTGATAGACCTGAACTGTTTTGCAGAAAAGGGGGCAGCATTGAATCATTTGCAGCAACCTTTTGTCTTACACAGCCAGGGCGCTTATCAGCTGACGATTTCAAATATCAGATTGACACCAGCCACTGCAACAGCCGATCTGAGTTGTGCGGCAAATTAAATATCATCCATAACAATACAGGCTGCCACAAGGCAGCCTGACGGGGAATAGAATGCAAAGTGTTCAAACTACAGAGGTGCAAAGCACCCATACTTCAGTCAGCAGTTGGGCCTTGCCTGCTCTGACTTTTTTGTTTTTTATCTGGGGTTTTATTACTTGTCTGAATGACATTTTAATACCGCACTTAAAAGCCGTGTTTGACCTGAATTACACTCAGGCTATGTTGATCCAATTTTGCTTTTTCGGCGCTTATTTTGTGGTGTCTTTGCCGGCTGGCGCGCTGATCAATAAGCTGGGTTATCAAAAAGGCATAGTGATAGGTTTAGCTATTGCCGGTGTCGGTACCTTTAACTTTATTCCTGCAGCCAGTTTTCACAGTTATCCCTGGTTTTTAGCCTCACTTTTTGTGCTGGCATCAGGCATTACTATTTTACAGGTGGCAGCTAACCCTTATGTCACCATACTAGGCAACCCAAAAACAGCGGCCAGCCGCCTGACAATGACCCAGGCTTTTAACTCTTTAGGCACCACTGTAGCGCCGCTGATTGGTGCGGCGTTAATTCTGAGTCAACTCGACAGCACTGAAGGAGCTGACGCAGTGCAACTGCCTTATCTGGTGCTGACCGTAGCTTTGTTTGCTGTCGCCTTTGTGTTTTCACGCCTGAAGTTGCCTGTGGTAGAAAACACCACAGCTGCCGAAAAAATCTCTCTCAAAACCCTGCTGCCATATAGCCATTTGTGGCTGGGTGCTTTAGGTATTTTTATGTACGTTGGTGCTGAAGTGGCCATAGGTTCTGTGATGGTCAATTTTATTGCCTTGCCACAAATCACTGGACTGCCAGAAGCTGATGCAGCTCATTATGTAGCCTGGTACTGGGGTGGTGCTATGCTGGGTCGTTTTGTTGGCGCAGCGCTGATGCAAAAAATGAACGCAGGTTTATTGCTGGCTATCCACGCAATCGCTGCAATTTTGTTGCTGGCGCTAGTGATCACAGGTCAGGGAACGCTAGCTTTAGTGGCTTTACTGGCTGTAGGTATAGCAAACTCTATTATGTTCCCGACTATCTTCAGTCTTGCACTGCATGGCTTAGGCAAATACACAGGTCAGGGTGCAGGTTTACTCTGTCTGGCTATCGTAGGGGGTGCACTGTTGCCGGTTGCGCAAGGTATGTTGGCTGACAGTTTCGGTCTGACCTTATCCTTTATACTGCCGATTTTTTGTTATCTCTATATTTGCTACTTCGGTTTACGCAGTCGCAAAGTCACAGGTTAAGGCGTAAGCCGGGGCAAGGTGTGTATTCCCGGTTGACCTTGCCTATTTTACAACTTAAGGCTGAGTAAACCTCAGCCTTTTTTCGTTTTACTTCGCTGTGTTCAGTGCGACCTCTGCTGATTTAGCTCTGCGAAACTTACTTAACGCCAGATACACAGCAGGCGTGCTGTAGAGTGTGAGTAACTGACTGACCAGTAAACCACCCACTATGGTAATGCCCAAAGGCTGGCGTAACTCTGAGCCTTCCCCCATACCAAAGAGCAATGGCACTGCACCTAACAAAGCAGCGAAGTTGGTCATCAAAATAGGACGCAAACGTTGCGCTGCAGCTAAAGCGACCGCTTCTTTGGGTGATAAACCCAGATCCCGCTCAGCGTGTAGGGCAAAATCGACCAGTAAGATGGCGTTTTTCATCACTATGCCAATCAGCAAAAACAACCCAAGCAAAGCAATCAGGTTAAAGTCAGTATTGCTGACATAAAGCGCCAACAAAGCGCCTAAACCTGCACAAGGCAAAGTAGATAAAATAGTGATAGGTTGAATAGTGCTTTCATACAACACGCCGAGCAGCAGGTAGACAGTAAAAATCACGCCAATAATCAACCAAAGCTGATCACCGGTTTTAAACATGGCGTTACGCTGATCTTCACCATTGATGGTATGAATGCCGCTTGGCACCATCAGACGCGCCAGCACATTTTCGATAGCAGCTGAGGCTTGTTGCGCAGTAACTCCTGGCGCTAAACCATAACCTATACCTACAGAAGCAAACTGATCATCGCGGCGGATACGGTCATTAGCCAGGCTGTATTCATAACTGGCAATGCTGGACAAGGGCACCCTATTGCCGTCTGCTGTTACCAGTTGCAATTGCTTTAACACTTCAGGCTGAGCTGTATAACCAGGGATCAACTCCATCACCACACGATACTGGTTCATCTCGTCGTACAAAGTCGCCACCTGGCGCTGTGAGAAGGAATTGTTCAGCAGGGTCGCTATGGTACGCATATCCACGCCTAAGCGCTGTGCCGCCTCGCGGTCTATCGACAATGAAATTTGTTGAGCATCTTCGCCACTTGGTGTGTCTACATCCACCAGCTCCGGCAATTCCTGCATTTTTTCCGCCACTTGCTTGCTCCATTTACGCAGCAGCTGCAAATCACCGGATAACATCATCAGCTCATAGTCGCTGCGGCCAAAAGGCGAAGATAAGCGAATATCCTGATCGACGTTTAAAAACACCATACCACCCGGCACTTTAGGCGCAGTAGCACGAATACGATCGACCACTTGCTGGGCTGATATTTTCCGCTCGGCCAAAGGTTTTAACCTCACCCTCATCCAGCTGTTGCTAATGCCCATATCACCGCCACTGGAGCCTGTCACATCGGCAATAGCAGGGTCTTTCAGCAGATGCTGACGAAAGGCTTCAATTTTTGGCTGCATAATCTGGAAAGAAAAACCATCGTCGCCGCGCACAAAACCGTTCAGCTGGCCTGTGTCCTGATCCGGCAATAAACCTGTAGGCACTTTGGTGTACAACCAGGCATTGGCAGCAAATAACAAGACTAAAGCGGCCAACAACCAACGGTAATGACTTAAGCTCCAGGCCACACTGTGATGATACTTCCGCTGAAACTTCTCGAAGGCGCCTATCTGAGTATCACCCGGCTTTTTGCCTTTCAATAGCAGGGCCGAAAGGCTTGGCGTTAAGGTGAGTGAAATGACCAGACTGATGGTCATGGCAGCGGCCAGCGTGATTGAAAACTCGCGGAATAACCGCTCGACCAACCCGCCCATAAATAAAATCGACAGGAAAATAACGACTAAAGCCAGGTTCATTGCCAGCAAGGTAAAACCGACTTCAGACGCACCTTGCCGCGCTGCTGCTAAGGGTGTTAAGCCACGTTCTATATGGCGTTTGATGTTTTCAACCACCACTATGGCATCATCCACCACTAAACCCGTCGCGACAATTAGCGCCATCACCGACAAATTATTCAGCGAAAAATCACAGAGATACATTACGGTAAAGGAGCCAACTAAAGAGACAGGAATAGCTAAGCTTGGGATCAAGGCACTGCGCAAGCTGCCTAAAAAAGCCCAGACCACCAGCACCACCAGTGCAACCGCAATCAATAAACTAATCTGTGCTTCGGTTAAGGTAGCGCGGATCACAGGGCTGCGGTCCATCACCACAGCTAAATCAGCATCAGCTGGTACCAGAGCCTGCAATAGCGGCATTTGTTTATAAATAGCATCTATGGTTTCAACAATATTGGCGCCTGTGCGACGGCTGATCAGCAAAATCACAGCGTTTTTGTCGTTGTGAAAACCTGCGCTATAGCGGTTTTCTGTCGAGTCAGTAACCAAAGCTACATCCGATAAGCGGATAGGAGCGCCATTGACGTATTTCACTACTAAATTCTGATAATCCGAGGCTTGGCGCAGCGTCTGACTGGTGGCCAGTTGCCAACGCTGATCACTGCTCTCCAGCACACCTAAAGGCACAGAAGCATTAGCGCCGCTGATAGCACTGCGAACTTCATCCAAAGCCACACCATATTGCGTCAGCATGCCTGGATTTAATTGCACCCGCACTGCAGGCAAAGATGCACCTGTCACTTCAACCTGGCCGACCCCTGTAATAGCGGCCAGTTTTTGCGCCAGCACAGTAGAGGCTGCATCATACAAAGCACTGGAGGCCAGATGGTCTGAGCTTAACGCCAGCGCCATGACAGGCGCTTGGGACGGATTAAATTTACGATAACTTGGATTGCCTGGCATACCAGAGGGTAACTGGCTACGAGCGGCATTGATTGCGGCCTGAACTTCACGGGCCGCTTCGTCGACATTGCGGTCTAAATCAAATTCCAACCGGACCTGAGTCGATCCCTGGTTACTGCTCGAACCTATCTTGTTGACACCAGCGATACTACCTAAAGCCCGTTCCAGTGGCGTAGCAACAGTAGCCGCCATACTCTCAGGGCTGGCGCCAGGTAAACTGGCGCTGACAACTATCATGGGAAAATCAACAGCAGGCAAAGGCGATACCGGCAATAAACGCCAGCACAACATGCCAAGCAGTAAAATAGCTGTGGCAATTAAGCCACTGGCGACAGGGCGCTGAATAAAAGGCTGAGCTAAATTCATAGCGCTTTGGCCTCAACTGCAGGCTCCGTCAGGCTTTCGTTGGTTTTACCGCCAAAATAGCGATCAAACCACAAATACACCACAGGAGTGGTAAAGAGTGTCAGCACCTGACTGACCAGCAAACCACCGACCATTACCAAACCTAAGGGCTGACGCAGCTCAGCACCTGAACCGCTGGCCAGTAATAGCGGAATAGCACCAAAGAGCGCCGCTAAAGTCGTCATTAAAATGGGACGGAAACGCATTAAAGCCGCCTGATAAATAGCTTCAGTTGGCGATAAGCCCTGATGGCGCTGCGCTTCCAATGCAAAGTCGACCATCATAATGCCGTTTTTCTTCACTAAACCTATCAGCAACACTATGCCTATGACAGCAATCAAATCCAGTGGCTGGCCTGCGAGCAGTAGCGCCAATAAAGCACCCACAGTGGCTGAAGGTAAAGTCGACAATATGGTGACCGGATGAATTAAGCTCTCATACAAAATACCCAGCACTATGTACATGGTGATCACCGCAGCCAGCACCAGCCACAGCGTATTGCTCAAAGAGGCTCTGAAGGCTTCAGCTGCGCCCTGGAAGGTCAGCTCCATTTCTGCCGGTAGTTGCAATTGCTGTTGCACTTCTTCAATAGCAGCCACTGCTTCACCCAAGGAATAGCCTGCCGCCAGGTTGAATGACAAGGTCACAGAAGGGAACTGGCCCTGATGGTTAATCAATAACTTAGCTGGTCTTTGTGTCACTTTCGCCACAGCAGACAAAGGCACAGGCGTACCAGAGCTGGTGCTGATATAGAGCTTATTCAGTGCGTCGACCCCATTAATCTGATCCGGATCCACTTCCAGTATCACCCTGTACTGGTTGGCCTGAGTAAATAAAGTGGTGATCTGGCGCTGACTATAGGCACTTTGCAGCACAGTGCTGATTTGCGACACATTAATGCCTAAACGTGCAGCTGCGGTGCGGTCTATGTCGATATAAGCCTGTAAACCCTGTTGCTGCAGGTCATGCGCTACTTCTGACAACTCAGGTCTTTGTTGCAAGGCCTCGACTAAATCCGGCAACCACTGATTCAATACATCCTGATCGGGCGTGGTTAAGCTGAATTGGTATTGAGTACGGCTGACACGGTCTTCAATACTCAATTCCTGCACTGGCTGGAACCAGCCTTTAATGCCAGGCACAGCCTGTACTTGCTGCTCCAGCTCGCGGATCACCTCGACCGCGGATAAGTCACGATCGCTATGCTGTTTCAGGTTGATTTGAATACGGCCACTGTTAATGCTGGTGTTACTGCCGTCGACACCAATAAAAGACGACAAGCTGCTAACGGCCGGATGCTGCAGAATATTCTCTGCCAGTTCCTGCTGACGGGCGGCCATGGCCTGAAAGGAAATATCCTGCGGCGCTTCAGTCACCACCTGAATCACTCCACTGTCCTGCACCGGGAAAAAGCCTTTCGGCACGGCCAGATACAACAAGGCGGTTAAAGCTACTGTCGCCAGCATACTGAACATAGCTAAGGTTTGGTGACGCAATACCCACTGCAAACCACGACCGTAAGCAGCAATAATGCGGACCATCAAACCATTCTGATCATGATGCTCCGGCAAAGTTTTCAGCAAACGAGCGCACAGCATAGGGGTTAGGGTTAAAGAAACTACTAACGAAATCAGAATAGCCACAGCCAAAGTCACGGCAAATTCAAAAAAGAGCCGGCCGACCACATCCGCCATAAAGAGCAGAGGGATCAGCACAGCTATCAGCGAAAAGGTCAGAGATATCAAAGTAAAACCAATTTCTTTGGCACCTTTTAGTGCCGCTTCCATTGGAGATGCACCTTGCTCACGGTGCCGCGCTACGTTTTCCAGCATAACAATGGCGTCATCGACCACAAAACCTGTGGCTATGGTCAACGCCATTAAGGTCAGGTTGTTGACGGAGAAATCCAGCAACACCATCACGGCAAAAGTACCAATCAAGGATAAAGGCACGGCCAGACTGGGGATAATAGTGGCAGGAATACTGCGTAAAAAGGCGAAGGTAACCAGTACTACCAGCACTATGGCGAAGATCAGCTCTTTTTGCACATCACGCACCGAAGCGCGAATACTGTGAGTGCGGTCTGTTAAGACTTCAACTTTGACAGCGGCAGGCATAGTGGCCGTCAGTTGCGGCAATAATTCCTGCACTCGGTCTGCAACATCTATCACGTTAGCACCGGGCTGGCGCTGAATATTCACCAGCACAGCAGCTTTTTGGTTAGCCCAGGCCGCGAGGAATCGATCTTCAGCCCCATTTTCAATCTTCGCTACGTCTTTTAAGCGAATAGGAGCACCTTCACGATAGGCAATAATCAGTTCTTTGTACTCATCCGTACTGCGAATTTGATCATTAGCCTCCAGCATAGTGGAGCGGAAAGCTCCATCAAAACTGCCTTTCGGCTGATTGGTATTGGCCGCTGCTATGGCAGTACGCAGGCTTTCGACGCTTAAATTCAAACTGGCCAAAGCGGCAGGGTTAGCTTTTACTCTGATGGCCGGACGCTGACCACCAGCTAAGCTCACCATACCAACCCCGGTTAGCTGAGCTAACTTCTGCGCCATACGGGTGTCAACTAAATCGTAGACTGCAGGTAAAGGCAAGGTATCAGAGCTGACCGCTAAAGTCAGAATAGGCGCATCGGCCGGGTTTACTTTACGATAAACAGGAGGTGTAGGTAAGTCATTGGGTAACAAGGACGACGCCGTATTAATAGCGGCCTGCACTTCCTGTTCGGCCACGCCCATATCGACCACTAGAGCAAATTGCAGCGTAATCACAGAAGCACCAGCCGAACTATTGGACGACATTTGTTTCAGGCCAGGAATTTGACCTAAACGCCGCTCCAGAGGTGCTGTCACAGTGCGGGCCATAATGTCTGGGCTCGCGCCTGGGTTAAAGCTAAACACCTGAATAATTGGGTAATCGACCTGAGGTAATGCAGCCACAGGTAACAAACGCCAGCTTAAAAGGCCGGCAATTAAAATCGCCAGCATCAATAAGGAGGTGGCGACAGGGCGTAAAATAAAAGGCTTGGACAGGTTCATCATTTACCCCTTAGGCGCGTCCTGAATAACCTCAACTTCACGGTCTGGTCGCAGACGGTCTAACCCTTCCAGCACCACTTTATCACCCGCTTTTAAACCTTCCTCCACAGCCACTAAACCATTGTCGACAGCGCCTAATTTCAACTGGCGGATTTGCGCTTTGTTGTTGCCATCAATCATGTAGACATAAGTGCCCTGAGCACCGTATTGCACAGCGTCCTGCGGTATAGTCACAGCGCCACTTTGCACAGCGACATTCAAACGCACATTGACGAACTGATTCGGGAATAACTCTTCGTTCTGGTTGGCAAACTCGGCCTTCAGTTTCAAAGTGCCTGTAGCTATATCAATCTGGTTGTCCAACGTGGTTAAAGTGCCACTGCTGAGCTGCAGTTGTTCAGCTCTGTCCCATGCTTCTACTGTTAACGCAGCACCAGCACGAAAGGCACTGCGCACTTGCTGCAACTGAGTTTCCGGAATAGTAAAAACCACAGCTATAGGTGAGCTCTGGGTAATAGTAACTAAACCTTCAGCACTGTTGGCCTGAATTAAGTTACCAGGGTCAACAGCACGTAAACCTAAACGACCACTGATAGGGGCTTTAATTTGGGTGTAAGACAATTGCAACTCAGCCGCATCAATAGCGGCCTGATTCGATTTAATAGCACCCTTAAGTTGATTCACCAACGCCTGCTGCGTATTCATTTGCTGAGCAGCTATCGTATTTTGTTCTTTGAGTTTGGCATAACGCTCTAAATCCTGTTCCGCACTTTTCAATTGCGCCAGATTCTGATCTTTTTGGCCTTGAGCCTGAGCCAATTCCACTTTGTAATCAGCCGGATCAATCTGAGCGAGCAATTGGCCCGCTTCTACTTTCTGACCTTCCTGAAAAAACACTTGCTGCAAAGGGCCTGATACCCGGCTTTGCACCAGCACAGTATTCAATGGAGTAACAGTGCCTATAGCTTTGATCTGTACTTTTAGATCGCTGGAGCCTGCCTCTATCACCCGCACTGGTACTGGCATAGCCCATGGATTATTCGCCATGGCAGCACCGGCAGGACGTGGGCCACCTGGTCTTTGCCCACCAGGTCTTTTTCCTGGTCCTTGAGGTGCAGCTCCGGCTTGTCCAGCTCCTGCAGCAGGTTCAGCACTAGGCCAAAACCAATAAACAGCGGCAGCGGCGACAGCCAAACCAACAGCGAACACAACAGGCTTTTTCAGCAAAGACATAACATAAATCCCTATAACAGAGTGCAAGTGAGTAAAACGGCCTTACTCTAATTCAGGCTGTAAAACCCTGCAATGAAGCGAGTGTCAAGATTGAGTAAAGATCACCTGACTTTCGGTCAGACGTCTTTTTACAGCGATAAAAACCGAGGTGCCAGGTTAAAATACAGCCTAAAAGGGCAAAAGGATCAGCAAAAATTGCAATGGTCTTAGACGCTGAACTACTGACATCCAAGCTCTGTGTCCTTATCGCTAAACCAGCCTCTGCTAACAGATTTTTCTTTTACAGCTACAAAGGCTACTGACATAAGGTTGTCAGTCTGGGTTGCTAAGCTGCACTGGTCAAGTAAAAGGAGCGCATCATGACTGAGTTAGATACCGCTATTGATCGTTATTTTTCAGCGACTAATGCCCGTAATAACCAACTGGCAGCAGAATGTTTTGATCCGGACGCATCAGTCTTTGATGAAGGCCAGCAGCTGACTGGATTGGATTCGATCCGGGGCTGGCTGCAGCATACGCAGCAAAAGTACCAACCTAAGGTTCAGGTCCTCAAAGCTGAACGCAGTTATGGCGAAGTGTGGGTCAAAACTGCAGTATCAGGTCAGTTTCAGGGCAGTCCTATTCAGCTGAACTATGTATTTGCCTTGCAGGATGGCAAAATCAGTCGTCTGATGATCCGTTAACAATGTTTCTGTCGTGAGAGCCTATGAACCGTATTGACCGTTTACTAGCGCTGATTTTGTATTTGCAAAGTCGTCGCACCTGCACAGCGGAAGCCATGGCAGAACATTTTGGTTTGAGCGTGCGGACTATCTACCGTGATATTGCAGCTCTGGGCGAAGCAGGTGTGCCTATATTGGCTGAAGCTGGCGTAGGCTACAGCCTGATGAAAGGTTATTTGTTACCACCTGTGAATTTCTCAGAGCAAGAGGCTTATGCACTGTCGACAGGCGTGATGCTGGCGCAGCGTATGACAACCCAGAGCTACAATGAAAAAATGCAGTCGGCTTTGGATAAAATCAAAGCTGTGTTACCCAACGAAGCCAAACACAGACTGGATCTCTTAGCCAAAGGTATGGCCACACCTCAGGCGACTCATCCGCAGCAAGCTGATTTATCTGTATTACAGCAAGCTATAGCAAGGCAACAACTGCTTAGTTTTGATTACCAGAGTGCCACTAATACGCCAAGCAGGCGTGACGTGGAAGCTGCGGGCCTGGTGTTTTATCTGGGTCGCTGGCATTTGATCGCCTGGTGCAGATTACGGCAGGATTATCGTGATTTTCGTACTGACCGTATGCACAATCTGCAACTGCAAGCTGAGAAGTTTAAAGCCAGAACAGATTTTAATGCTAAAGACTTCTTGCAGCTCAGTACGCCAGCCGCAGAGTTAACCGCACAAATACTCTTTACTCATGCAACAGCGGACAGAGCCAGAAGAGAATGGTGGCAAGGTATTACTGAAGAGCGCTCAAGCCCAACTGGCATAGAGATGATGATGAGCTGCAGCGATTGGACAGCTATAGCCAGCTGGTTGTTATCTGTAGGCACTTCAGCTGTGGTGCTGGCACCAGAGCAATTAAAACAGGAAATGCGCCGCCAAAGTCAGGCCATTTTAGACTTGTATCCCGAGTTCAGGTTAACTAAGTCTTAGCTGCTTCAGCAAACTGCTTTAACAAGTCCTGTTGCTGCTTCAGTTTTAATTGAGTTTTTATTCTGTGTTTTAAAGTCACGGCATTCACAGGCTTGATCACAAAATCGGCGCCACCCGCTTCCCAGCATAAAACCTCTTCCTCAGGGCTTTGCATACCACTGACAAAAATCACTGGTATATCCGCCAGCTCAGGCCTTTGTTTTAATAAACGACAGGTGGCTAAACCATCGGGGTCAGGCATCACCACATCCAGCAGGATCAGATCAGGTGGATTGCTTTGACATAAGCTAATAGCCTGAGTACCTGAAGTGGCCATAAATATCTGATAATCAGCGTTCAGCATTTGATGAATAATCTGAATATTCACTGGCTGGTCGTCTACCACCAGTATTCTGGCTTTGTCGGCATGCTGTAACGGGCTTGCACTCATCAATAACTACCTTTTCAGTAAGGTTTGATACTGCTCTGTATAGAACAAAGCCTGCACAAAATTCAGTTGGTCTAAAGCCGCTTCCAATGGACTCAGCCACTCTGGATTCAGGCTATGCAAAGAGCCTTTTAACTCCGTAAACTGGTCCAGAGCATTCATATTAAAGCTTTGCAAAGCCGAATGCAGTTGCTCAATTAACGCAAGCACTTGAGTGTTATCTGACAAAACAGGCTCAGCAGCCTCCTCCACAGGTGCTGTTGCCGCTAACAGTGTTGGTGCAAATGCTATAAAAGCCTCTGCATCAGCCACAAATCTGGCTAAAGCTCTGGGTAAATCCAGCGACGTTTTTTGCTTAATAGAGTGTTCAATAGCGGCTGCAGGTTCAGATAAACAGACAATACCTAAAGAACTGGCAGAACCTTTTAGAGAATGCGCCAACAGATAGAGTTCTTTTTCAGTTAACACCATAGGAGCTGCTTTTAACCTGGTCAGCGCGGTATCCAACTCCGTCATAAAAGACTTCAGGGTTTTGTGATAAACGACAACAGAATTACCTAAACGCTTTAATGCTGAATTCAGTTGCACACCCTGGATCAGCGCATCCTCGACCAGTTCAGGACTGAGAGAGGTTTGTCTGGTCGTCGTTGGAAGCAACCCTGGGTCCACTGGAGTTTTTGACCACTTCAGAATGGTTTGAACTAATGAATCTATAGCAAAGGGTTTGGCAATATGATCGTTCATGCCAGCTTCCAGACAAGCTTGTTTGTCTGACTGCATCGCATTCGCTGTCATCGCCACAATAGGCAAAGTCAGCATAGCTGCTTTGCCACGAATACGTCTGGTGGTTTCATAACCATCCAAATCCGGCATCTGAATATCCATCAACACCAAATCATATTTATCCGGATTTTGCTCCAGCATAGCCAGAGCAAAAGTACCACCAGGTGCTATGTCTACTAAGGCGCCTTCGTTAGCCAATAACTCAGAAGCCACTATCTGATTCGTAGGGTTATCTTCGACTAATAACAGTTGCAGACCATGAAGTCTGCGTTGACCAGATGCCGTATTTCGTTGGCTGGTAGAGAACATCTCCCTGCCCGCCAACACATCCAACACTGCATCTAATAAGCGACTAGGTGTAACAGGTTTCACGATAAAACCATTGAGTAAATGCAGGCGTTGATCTTCCTGCTGTTTTTGTGCCAAACATTCCCTGCCATGTGCAGTTACCATAATCACCAGTGGCATATCAGGTCCTTGGACCAACTGACGGATTTTTTCAGCTGTCTGCCAGCCATCCAGACCTGGCATTAGCCAATCAAGTAAGACCAACTTATAACTGTTATGTTGCTCAAGTAGCTGGAGCGCTTGTTCGCCACTGCTGGCCAAATCAACCAGACACCCATAATGGCGCATCACCTCAGATAAAATCAGCCTGGATTGCTGGTTATCATCCACCACCAGCACTTTAAGTCCTTGTAACACGGATAGATCGGTCACTGCTGAAGTCAGGCTTAAACAGTTAAACCAGAGCTCAAATTCAAAGCTACTACCAAAGCCAAATTTGCTATCAACAGAAAGTTGTCCTCCCATGAGTTCAACCAGGCCTCTGCTGATGGCCAAACCTAAACCTGTGCCCCCATAACGGCGACTGATAGAGGTCTCGGCCTGACTGAAGCTTTGAAAAATCACAGCCAGCTGCTGCTCTGTCATGCCAATACCGGTGTCTTTCACTTTGAACTTAATTTTGGCTGCATCAGCAGTGCGCTCTGTCACTTCCAGACTGACTACGACTTCACCTTTGTCGGTGAACTTAATAGCATTACCTGTCAGATTCAGCAGCACTTGCTTTAATCTCAAACTATCACCCACCACAAGTTGTGGTAAGTCATCGGCAAACTGATACAGTACTTCTACATCTTTGCTTCCCAGATTTGCCGACAAAATAGCGCCCAAATCTTCCATTAGGGATGTAAGTTCAAAGCTATGGCTATCCATCTCCAATTTGCCGGCTTCCACTTTGGAGAAATCCAGAATATCGTTCAGAATGGCCAACAAAGATTTGGCTGCCATTTCTGTTTGACGGACATAATCTTCTTGCCTCTTTGTCAGGCTGGTTTGCTGCACCAGCTGTAACATGCCCAAAATCGCATTCATTGGTGTACGGATTTCATGGCTCATATTGGCCAGAAAAGACGACTTCGCATCATTGGCCGCATCAGCCAATTGTCTGGCTTGGGCCAACTCCTGTTCTCTTCTGTGTTGCTCAGACCTGTCCCTTGCCACCAGATAAAAATAATTACGCTGCTCAAACCGGATCCAGGATAAGTTGACGGATAAAGGAATCACCTGCCCGCTGGCATCTTCAAATTGGCTTTCAAACTGCACGCTACGTTTTTTATCTGTGTTTTGCATTAGCTGAAGCAAGCTATCGCCAACCAGCTGTAACGCTAGATCGGATAAGGTTAAACTTCCGGTACAGCAGGCCAACGCCGCAGGGTTCGCTTTGATTACATCAGCCTTGTCGCTTAACCAGAGAACTAAATCCGGACTTTGCTCCGTGGAGACCTTGGCCAGTGCCAGTTCAAACTCCAGCTCTTTTTGTAAGGTCAGATCACGGGCTATACCTAAATAGCCAACTACCAGCTTTTGCTGATCCAACAAGGCGGTGACTGCCAGTTGCACCGGGAAACGACTACCGTCTTTGCGGACATAAACCCACTCTCTGTGATCTGTTTTTCCCTGCTTAGGCTTGGCGACAAAAACAGCAAAGCCAGGGTCGACCTGATAACCAAGCTGCTGAGTGAGTTGCTCCGCATATTCCTCAACTTCGGCCTTATCGTGGAAAATGGCAGGGCTTTGAAGCCCCACCAATTCATGAGCCTGGTAGCGCAGCATAGTTTCAGCAGCTGGATTAAAGGAGGTGATCACCCCATTTAAATCCGTAGTGATAATGGCATAGTTGGCATTACTCAGAATGCTGCGCTGCAACGAAGAAACGCGTTCAATTTCAGCAGTACGTAATTCGACCTGATGTTCTAGCTCTTCATTGGCTTGTTGCAGCTTTTGCTCAGCCTGCCTGATATGGCTGATATCGTTTACCGTCAGGGCTGAACCTATAAACAGACCTTTTTCATCCAGAATAGGCGACAGATTTAGCGATACAGGGTGCAAGTCTCCATATTGGTCCTGACGCTCCGTCTGCACGTAACGTATTTTCTGACCACTGCGAACCCTTTGCTCCAATTGCAACTGTTCTGATTTTAAACCTGCAGGCACTATAAGTTCGGCAATAGTCCGCCCCAAAGCCTCCTCTTCGGCATAGCCAAACATTTGCTCTGCAGCTGGGTTCCAACTGCTGATACGACCCGCTTGGTCAGTTCCAATCACAGCTTCATTGGCGTTTTCCACTATGGCGGCCAAAACAGCCCTGTGTCTGGCCAATTGTAAACGTCTAATCAACGCCAATTGAAAGGACGCAATAATTAAGATGATTAAGGCGCAGATCCCCAAAGAGGTATAAAAAACCTTTTGTGGGTCCTGCAGTCGCAATTGATCAACAAAAGCCTGACCAGCCACCAGTCTGACCTGCCAGTTGCGACTGAAAAGGGTAAATTCAGTTTCTGCATGTAACGAAGTTAACGCAGAGTCCCGCACAGATCGGACAAAAAATGGCTGCTGTGGCTCGGCATCCAGATCCACGACCTCCAGCTGAATACCTTCATCGGCACTATGAATGCTAAATAAAATCTCATCGATCAATAAGGGGGCGTAAGCAAAACCATACAAAGCTTGATAACGCTGATCAGGTAATTCAGGGATAGGACTTTGCTGATAAATTGGCATCAGCAATAAAAATCCATGAGACTTCTTATTTTGCGCCTGCACCAGTGTAATTGGTTCAGTCAATACGGCTTTATTCTGGCGGGCGGCAGACATTGCCGCCTTGTAGCGGATTTTTTCTGATGAAATATCTAAGCCAACCGCGCTAGCGTTGTCGGCTAAAGGCTCAATGTACTGGATTACAAATAAATCATGCTGATGAGTAACATACTGATTTAATTTAAACTCCTGTCCTCTATCTGCAGCGCTCCTCAACAGAAAATCCTGTAACTGATCCTGCGAGACTTTACGAATAACACCAAAACCACGAGCTCCCGGAAACTCCAGACTCAAATCGCGGCTTTGGCTATAAGCCTGCATGTTTGTATAACCAAAATTTTGCGGACCAGCGCTTAATACAGCTCCTCGCATACCACGCAAACCATATTGATAAATGGTCATTTTCTCGACAATAGCAGTAGCCAGCTGATTAGCTTTCTCATCAAGACCTTGCTGGATACGTTGTTCGTTTTGTTGCTGCTGACTTTGCTCAAAATGGACAGATAAATAAAAACTCAAGACAGCCAATACCAAAGCCGGAACTACTATCACGGCTATATCCTGCAGATTAGCTTTTAGCCATGCCATCAGTCAGACTCCTTTACTTGTCTATTCAGACTCTGCTTTAGACGCTCTGCGACAGCTACAAAATTTAACGTCATCATGTCCTGCTCCATCAGCGCAAAATCTTCAAGCCCAAGGTATGCTATCCAGCCAGCTCTTTGTACCTGAAATAAGCTATAGGCCTGCATATCATTATTTTCAAGGTACTGAATATACTGCGAAACATCTGGCACGCTGCAGTCTGAACTGTATTTGAACTGGCTCACCCATAACTCTAAGGCTGCCGCGCTCTGCTCCAGACATTCAAGGTAACCAGCAAATTCAGCAGCCGATGGCAGCTGTCCTCGTTGTTGTATCGCCAGCTCAATAGTACGGGACAATTCGGGTAATGCTTTAGCCCCCAAAGTAGCGTAGCTTCCCCGCAACTTGTGCAGGGAGTGCTCGAAGCTTTTATGATCTTGTTGCTCGTAACATAGAGTCAGCTGCTGAACTTCTGATTGTGTTGATGCAATCAACTGGGTGATCGCAGGAGACAGATGCCAAAATGCCTCTGGGGAAAAGCCAATTAACTGCTCCAGCACTTTAAAATTAAACAACATAGCTCGCTACCCTAATGATTTATCACAGCATAATTGGCTTTAGCTGAAAAATCCTCTGCTTTGTCTGGTTAATTTTTCGTCTACACTAAACCCACAACGGACAGAAAACAGGGAAGATACAAATGCAGAGTACTCCGTCGGCTGGACTGGCTGCAAAAATTTTGTTGGTTGACGACCAAGCCTCCTCTTTATTGTTGTTACGCGAACTGCTGCAAGACTTAGCAACTTTGTATTTCGCCACTGACGGCGCTCACGCTCTTGAACTGGCACGTCAGCATCGTCCAGAGCTGATAGTACTGGATATTGAAATGCCAGGTATGGATGGTTTTGCTGTATGCCGTGCCTTAAAGGCGGATCCCTATACCCGCGACATAGCTATTGTATTTATGACGTCCCATATCGACATAGAACATGAAATCGCCTCTTTATCTGAAGGAGGCGTAGACTTTTTACGTAAGCCGCTGCATGCAGTATCCAGCCGGATTCGAATTAAAAATTTACTGGATTTGAGCCGTTACAGCCGTCAAGTTGCTGCAGAAAAAGAATGGCTAAAGGTCACGCTGGATTCTATAGGTGATGCAGTGATAGCCACAGATCTGGACGGAAAAATCAGTTTTATGAACCCTATAGCAGAACGAATGACAGGCTGGTTAGCCAGGGAAGTATTAGGTCGGCCTATAGAGGAAATAATGCAACTGCGGGACGCCCATACCTTAGAACCGCACTGGAACCCAATTTATTTTGCATTAAAAGAACAGCGGGTCGTCGCCATGGCATTAAATTGCCAACTGGTGTCACGTTCAGGGCAACTGTTTCAGGTGGAAGATTCTGCAGCCCCCATTATGGACAGCAATGGCCAGTGCCTCGGCAGTATAGTGGTGTTCCATGATGTGAGTGAAAGTATGGCGCTGGCATTAAAAATGAGCCATTTGGCGAATCATGATGCTTTAACAAACCTGCCTAACAGAGTGTTGCTGTACGACCGTATTGAGCAAGCTTTGAAAAGAGCGGAGCAGTTGCATCATAAATCAGCCTTGCTACTGATTGACCTGGATAACTTCAAATACATCAATGATTCCATAGGTCACAATCTGGGCGATTTACTGATCAAACAAGCCTCAGAGCGCTTAAGTTCTATCTGTACAGCAGGCACGACACTGGCTCGTTTAGGAGGTGATGAATTCGTACTGGTGCTGCAGGAGATGTGGTCCGTAGAGGAAGTCAGTGTATTCGCCAGCCAGGTTCACAGCCAGTTTCAGCAAGCTTTTGTATTGGAAGATAAAAAATACCAGATGGCTGTCAGTATTGGCGTCAGCATTTATCCGGATGATGCCCAAACTATAGAAATGTTTATGCGCCATGCCGATGTAGCTATGTTTAAAGCCAAATCAGAAGGCCGCAACAGAACCAGCTTTTTCTCTGAAGAACTGGAGCAACAGATCATTCATCGTCATCAACTCGAGCTGCTGCTGCGTGATACCTTAGCCAACCAGCAACTTCATGTGCATTACCAGCCCAAACTCTGTTTAAAAACAGGAAAATTGTTGGGTGCTGAAGCTTTGGCGCGTTTGAAAAATCAACAGGGCCGGTGGGTATCTCCTGTTGAATTTATTCCGCTGGCAGAAGAAACAGGTTTAATTGCTGAACTTGGGCAACAAGTGCTGCGGCAGGCTTGCGAAGAGTGCTTAAGCTGGCGACAACTGGGTTTTCAGGTGCCTGTATCGGTTAATATCGCAGCAGCTCAGTTTGCTAACCCTCTGCTGGTGAAACAAATCAACAGCATGATGACCGAATTACAAATGCCCGCCAGCTTATTAGAACTGGAAGTAACAGAAAGCGCGTTAATGCTGGATGTCAGTAAAACCCAAAGCATGCTGAGTCAACTCAAGGCGGCAGGCATTTGTATTTCAATAGACGACTTTGGTACTGGCTACTCCAGCTTGTCCTACCTGAAAAAGTTTCAGGTGGACGTACTGAAAATAGATAAATCTTTTGTGCAAGAAATGCTGACCGACAAAGGCGATATGGAAATAGTCAAAGCTGTGATCTCGCTGGCTCAGTCAATGAATTTACAGCTGATCGCAGAAGGCATTGAGCAGGAAGCAGAAAAAGATAAACTGCTGGAGCTGGGTTGCCAAATGGGTCAGGGGTATTTTTTCAGTAAGCCTTTGTCAGCAAAGGATTTTAAAACCTATTTACGCCAAGAGCGCTGCTGATATCAGAAAGGACTGAAGAGCTGCACCGTTTTTTAGCAATTGGGGCAGCAGCTTTTAATCATCCAAACTTTTAGGTTAAATAGCATAATGCATGGCGACTAATGTCCTGGCAGAAAAAACTCAGCTTAAAGTTGCTATTTTTCTGCCGCCAACTCAGGCCCCATCAATTCACAGCGAACTTTGTTCTCCAGCGGCATTCAGCCGGAAATACTGCCCTTGCTGGATCAACAGTCCTTCTGAGCTACGCGGCGGAATACTGCCTCTGTAGTCACGGGGATGCCTAACGTTCACGGCCAGTACTTTGCCCTGATACAAGCTTTTTACCCGCCACTGCGGTGTGTGACCAACCACTACAGCCACAGAGTTAAATTTCTCTAGTGTCGCTTCAACCTGTTGCTGGCTTAAGTCGTCTTCAAAATATCCTCTGTACCAGGATGGGCCATAACGGGTAGACAGCAGATATTCCAAATCCCCCTGATCTGGTTTAGGAAAATAGCCGATGCGGTACTGGCTTCGCACTATCTCGTTCAAATCACTCAGGTTATAGTTCAGCTCTGCCAGTTTTGGGTGCAAGCCACCATGCACAAACAAATGGCCGTTAATCAGCTCAGCCGTGTTTTTACTGGCCAGCCAACGTCCCAGCAACGACTGTTCGCCATAAAGTTCATACTGCTGTTTGCCCAACAGAGTAGCGACATACTGGTATTTTTTTGCGGCACTTTGAAAATTACCCTGCAGGTTTTTAATTTCATGGTTGCCCAGAATGTAATGCACAGTGCCACCTTGCTGCTGCGCCAGTTGCTCCAGCTGGTAGATAAACCATAGCACCTGAGTAGTGGACGAATCGCGGTCGACAAAGTCGCCCAGCAGCACCAGATGCCCTTTGCCAAAAGTCCAGTTCAGCTCTGTATCTATCACTTTTGCAGCTATTAAAAAGTCGCGCAGGCTCTTGTAGGCACTTTCAATATCAGACAGCACCAGTATGGGTTCATCATCCTGATACTCAATGGCAGGTGTTTTAATGTCGTCATGAATTTCAAGGCTGAAACTGGTATTTTCCAAAGGAAAATACACTTCAGTGTTCAAGTGCTGGCCCAGCGGAACCTCTTGTTGCTGCAAATAAAAACCCTGCTCGCGGCTACCTCTGATATGGTTGACCTGCAACTTGTCGCCCTGAAAAAATACATGAGGGCCTTCATCTCCCACTTTGTAGGCTCGATCATCATCGCCGTAATCTATATCAATGCCAAAATACAGTGCCACAGCAAAAGCCACAGCAAGCAGTACTGTCAGAGTGGCAAAAAAGTGCTTTAAATTGGTCAGAATCAATTGCATCACAACTCTCCTTTTGCATTAGCAACGCACTGAATTACATATTATTTTTTAATACTCTGAGCACTTTTCTGGTCAAGGTTATAACCAATAGAGCACTGGAGATGGCGACGGGTATCAACCAGGCCCCTAGCAATTCCTGATCTGTAGGATAAGGCGAAGCAAAAAATCCGATAGCGAAACTGTTACCATGACCAGCAGACCAGGCACCGACCGAATCCGGCATAAACACCTCGGCTCCGGCCACAAAAAACAACGCAAAAGCAATGCTGAAGCCAAAAGCAGCCATGGCGTAATACAAGGTCGCAGTTACTCCCTGTTTTACTTTTTGAATGGCTTTAAAACCAGCAGGAGGCGGAGCTCCATCCGTGACATGAGCGACATAGGCAAAGGCCAACTGACGAGGCTCACCAAAACCCCGCAAAATTGCGCTGGCATCTTCAATCTGGCCTGAACTTTGTTGCTGCTCCAGCGCATCAAAAATATGACTTTCAATTTCCTTCAGTACTTCCTGTGCTTGAGCCTTCTCAAGCCTTGCCAGGTAACGCTCCAGCTCCCGCAGGTACTGATGAATAATGTCGCGTTGTTCCATTGTTATTCTCCTTGAACCGGTAAAACGGCAGGGCCCGGATGAGCCAATAAAAATTCAATATCAAGCACGGACTGACGCCATAAAGTGATCAAGTCAGCCAGTTTATGATGGCCAGTACTGGTCAGGCTGTAGTACTTACGTGGCCTGGTATCACCATCCTGCACCCACTGTGCATCCACAATACCTTCACGTTTCAGCCTGTCTAACAGCGGATACAAAGTACCTTCGGTAATAGCAGCGCTTTTAAAACTTTGCAGCAGCTTTAACAGCTCCAGACCATACAAAGTACGGTGTTGCAGAGCAGCTAAAATCACCAGCTCCAGCGTGCCTTTACGCAACTGTACTTCCCACTTTTCCTGAGTTTTTTCTTCTTTCTCTTCTGTTGTCATAAAGTAACCATGCGATAAACTATACCTTGCAATACATAGTAATATGTATAACAGATCATAATCGAGGTTAGCAAGCGGAAATTTTGAACACTTTTGAGAGGATATATGCTGCGGATCACTATAAAAATAAAGCCGCACCAATGCGGCTTCAGTTCTTTATACTCAAGACACTTGAAGATTCGGCGAGGCGACAAGCCAGTGAGACCCCGGGAGCATAGTAAACCTATGTGAGTGGGGCGAGAGGGGTCAACAAAGCAGCAACTTCAAAGACGACGGGTATAGGTGTATTGCGACAGAGTTATAAGATGAAACTGGCTGTTTAACTAAGTCTGGCTTGTACGACATCCGCCAACCGAAAACCAATCAACATAAAAACGACAAAAATTAGCCCTTCTATAGCTCCTGAACCTGCCAATACCAGGGCAGGGCCAGGGCACAGACCCACTAAGCCCCAGCCTAAACCAAATAAGGTGCTGCCAATCAACAAAGGTCTGGTAATAGCAGTCGCATCAGGCCAGTTGAACTTAGTTTGTAACAGACTTTGCGGCATTTTTTTGCTGATGGTAAAAGCGATAAAAGCCACTACTATGCCGCCAACCATCACCAATGCTAAAGACGGATCCCATAAGCCTGCTATATCTAAAAAACCCAGCACTTTGGCAGGGTTTGCCATGCCAGCCATGAGTAAACCCAAACCAAACAGCAGACCGCAGATAAAAGCGCTCGCGGATAAAAACCAGTTTTTTCGCATAGATTTTTCCTTAGACGACATGCCGCACAACAAAAACTGTGCCCATAGCCACTGTCATAAAAGTCACAGTAGCAACCAAAGAACGTCCTGACAGACGGGATAAACCACAGATGCCGTGACCGCTGGTACAGCCAGAGCCTAAACGAGCACCAAAGCCAACCAACAAACCCGCCAAAGCTAATAGCTGGTAATTCGACGTGACCACAACTTCAGGCAAGGGAGCCAGCATTAACCAAACCCAGGAGGACAATACCAGACCCAAAACAAAAGCCAGCCGCCACTGTCGCTCTGCGCCAACAGAAGTCAAAGCTGCGGCCGCAATACCACTAATTCCGGCAATACGACCATTTAGCAACCAAAGCAGAGCGGTCGCAAAGCCAATAATCAGCCCACCTGATAAAGCCGACTGCGGTGTAAAATGCATCCAATCAATCATAAGCCCCCTCTCGTGCTACTAGTGGTCTCAATAAATAGTGGTCGCAACAAAAGACCTGCTCATTTTGCAACCAAACTCCAAACTTATAGGTATAAGCATATACCACTTTAATATATTAGTGAACACTAAACAAATAAGTTGAAGGCTGCGAAAAAAGGCCAGCTTTGTATTGAGTCATATACATTTTATTTTCTAGCCAATAAAAAAGCCCGGACAAGCCGGGCCTTAAAAACAAATGAAAACTTACGTTACTCCACAGTCACCGACTTGGCTAAGTTACGTGGCTGGTCTACGTCTGTGCCTTTGATAATGGCAACGTAGTAGCTTAATAACTGCAGCGGGATAGTGTAGATGATGGGTGCGATCAGCGGGTGTACGTGTGGCACACTGATCACTCGCTGCGTGGCGTCTGATTTAAAATGGGCATCCACGTCGGCGAATACATACAGGATACCGCCACGGGCACGCACTTCTTCCACGTTCGACTGCAGTTTTTCCAGCAGTTCGTTGTTTGGCGCTACCACAATAATTGGCATATCAGCGTCAATCAGCGCTAACGGGCCGTGTTTCAGCTCGCCTGCGGCATAAGCTTCAGCGTGAATATAAGAAATTTCTTTTAACTTCAGCGCGCCTTCCATAGCGATAGGGTACTGATCGCCACGGCCTAAGAACAAGGAGTGATGTTTGTCAGCGAACTCTGTCGCCAAAGCTTCGATTTTTGGCGCCAGAGTTAAAGTTTCTTCCAGTTTAGCTGGCAGAGTTTTTAATGCCTGAACCATATCCTGTTGCTGCTGGGCTGTTAAACCATTGTATTTACCAATGGCCAGCGTCAGCATAGACAAACCAACCAACTGAGTGGTGAAGGCTTTAGTAGACGCCACACCAATTTCAGCACCAGCACGGGTCATAAAAGCCAGATCAGATTCACGTACCAGTGAAGAACCTGCGACGTTACAAATAGTTAAGCTACCGATATAACCCGCTTCTTTGGCTAAACGTAAGGCGGCTAAGGTATCTGCAGTTTCACCAGACTGGGAAATACTGACCAGCAGACTGCCAGGTTGTACAAAAGATTTGCGGTAACGGAATTCAGAGGCAATTTCGACGTTACAGGAAATACCACCTAAAGATTCCAGCCAGTAACGGGCCACCATACCTGAGTGATACGAAGTACCGCAGGCGACGATTTGCACATGACGTACTTTTTTGAACAGTTCAGCGGCGCCGTTACCAAAGGTTTCATCCAATACCGAATCAGAACCTAAACGACCTTCCAGAGTGTTATTAATGGCATGAGGCTGTTCGTAGATTTCTTTGAGCATAAAGTGGCGGTACTGACCTTTGTCACCTGCATCATAGCTGGCGGTGGATTCAGTGATAGTGCGCTCTACCTGTTTGCCGTTTTTGTCGAACACAGTGACGCCAAAGCGGGTAATTTCGGCCACATCGCCTTCTTCTAAAAACATAAAACGACGAGTCACTGGCAACAGCGCTAACTGATCAGAAGCGATAAAGTTTTCGCCAATACCAAAGCCGATCACCAATGGGCTGCCTGAACGGGCCACTACTAAATGGCTTGGGTCGTTTTGGTCCATCAATACAGTGCCGTAAGCGCCATTAAATTGTTTTACCGCAGTTTGCACTGCAGCTAACAAAGAACCAGCGGTTTTCATTTCTTCAGCCACTAAATGCGCTATGACTTCGGTGTCAGTGTCAGAATTAAACACATAACCTTTGGCTTTTAACATTTCACGCAGCGGGCCGTGGTTTTCGATAATGCCGTTGTGCACTACAGAAATATTGCCGGACACGTGTGGGTGAGCGTTACGCTCTGAAGGTTCGCCATGTGTAGCCCAGCGGGTATGTGCAATACCAGTGCCGCCAACAACTGGCGTTAATTTTACCGCGTCAGACAGTTCTTTTACTTTGCCTAAGCGGCGGATACGTTGTAATTCGCCTGTTGGGCTTATCACGGCCACACCTGCTGAGTCATAACCACGGTATTCCAGACGGCGTAAGCCTTCTACCAGAATGTCTACTACGTCACGTTGTGCTACAGCACCTACTATTCCACACATAAAGTCTTACTCCACTGAGCCAAGGGGGGCGCAAATCACTTTTACGCCTTGTTGTTCTATTTGCTGTTTTGCGCTGGCGGGCAACTTGTCGTCTGTTACCAATATTTTGATGGACGACCAGGGCAATTCTAAGTTGTGGATTTTCCGGCCTATTTTGTCGGATTCCACCATCACCACTACTTCACGCGCCACTTCGGCCATTACCCGGCTTAAGCTGGTCAGCTCATTAAAAGTAGTAGTACCACGCTGCAGATCAATGCCATCGGCACCAATAAACAGCTGATCAAAATCGTATGCACGTAAAACCTGCTCCGCCAGCTGGCCCTGAAAAGCCTCAGACTGCGGATCCCAGCTGCCACCTGTCATCAACAGCGTAGGCTCGTTTTCCAGTTCACGTAAGGCATTGGCAATAGACAAGGAATTGGTCATCACCACTAAACCTTGTTTATGTGACAATTCAGGCAATAAAGCGGCCGTGGTGCTGCCGCTGTCGAGAATGATGCGGTTGTGATCACGGATCAGCTCTGCAGCGGCTTTGGCAAGAATTTGCTTTCGTTCTGAAACTTTTTCGACCGCAGCTTCCTGGATGAGTTCATGTGGCACTTGCACTGCACCGCCATAACGGCGCAATAACAAACCATTGTCTTCCAGTGCAGCTAAGTCTTTACGAATAGTCACTTCAGAAGTTTCAAAGTGATGGGCCAACTGCTCAACACTGACTTCACCCTGCAGATTCAGCAGGTCAAGAATAGCGCGGCGGCGTTGTTGGGTGTTTCGTTTGTTCATCTGCCAGTCATTTAAGTTTCGTTTCGAAAGATATATTTACAGAAACGAAAGATAAGTGCAAGAGTGAAAGCTAAATTCAGCATTTGCTGGAGAGAGCCTAGGAGAATGATCTATAGGGGGATGTTTAATAAAAAACGTAGGGGCGGGTTTTATACCCGCCCGTCTATTGATACCGCGGTACGCATGGAAGGGCGGGGACAAGCCCACGCCCCTACAACAACTTAATGTTGATGAGAAGCTTCAAGGCCGATCAGCAACAGCATTAATAGCACACCAAGACCCATCAACAGGCCATGTAACCAGAGCGGTTGTTCGACATTTTTGCGCAGCAACGGCATTAAGTCGGCGCTGGCCAGATAAATAAAGGCACCTGCTGTAATAGCCAATAAGATATTCAGATTCGGCGTTAACCAGTGACTGATGGTTAAGGTGGCTACTGCACCTAGTACACAAGCGCTGGCCGATAACAGGTTGTAGAGCAAAGCCTTTTTGCGGCTGAAACCGGCGTGCAGTAATACAGCGACATCAGCAATTTCCTGTGGAATTTCATGGATTAGAATTGCCACTGTGGTCGTCACCCCCAATAAAGGGTCGACCAAAAAACTGCCTGCTATCAATACACCATCAATAAAATTGTGAACGCCATCAGCCACCAGATTCACTTTGCCATAGCTAGCGGTACTTATAGCCTGATCAGGCAACTGTGGATGTCCATGTTGTAGCGCACGTTCCAGAAAATAAAAACCTAAGAGACCGGCTAAAACCCAACCGAATAACTGGCGTGGCGAGTCCTGATGCTGCAGTGCGTCTGGCAATAAATGTAAAAAGGCATTAGCCAGCAATACACCCACAGCTAAGCTTAAAATCAGTGGTAAAAAACGTTGCAGTTTGCTTTGCGGCAGCAGAAATAACACGGCCCCGGACAGGGACACCAGCATCACCAAAAAGGCAGCCAGCAGGATAAACAGAGTTAACATAAAAAATCCTGTCCTATCGGAAATAACAGCGGATAAAGATGATCAGGGCAAGGCAGCAAGAGCCACGCTAAAAACCTGTGACATTATAACGTTTTTTCCTCGATCGGATCTTTGTTTTTTTACATAAAAAAACCACCTGTCTTCCCAGCAGGTGGTTGAGCATTCTCTCAAAAGACCAGGGTAACGCAGAAAGCAGGGTAATATAGAGGCGCGGTTTATCCGCGCCCGCCAGAGGTTGAACTCAATCTCCGTCAAGAATCAGAAACTGTAACTGACACTCAACTTGGCATAACGGCCCGGCTCGCTATAACGCTGAATACCGTTGGCACTGATATTGTTGCGGCTGCTGGCGGCATAACGAATACGTTCCCAGCGGTAGTATTCTTTATCCAACAGGTTATAAACACCAAGATTCAGTAACCAGTTGTCGCCAAATTCCATATTGCTGACTAAATCCACCACAGTAGAGCTGTTTGGTAAATAGGTAACCAGCGCGGTCTGGGTGCCGTCGTCTTCGGTTTCATAGGCGTCTTCAGCTTTGACTTCAGCTGTGTAGCTTAGATTCGCAGCCAGACTCCACCAGTCGGTTGCTCTGTAACTGACTCCTGCCACTAGTTTATCCGGGCTGATGGTGATCATCGGATCGCCGTTTTCTTTTTCGCCATCATGATGAGTGTACGCCAATTGAGAGCTCCAATTCTGACCGAAGCGCCATGCGCCCTGGATCTCAATACCTGTTACATCGACGTCACCGACGTTTTCATTGACCGTATATGCATTGCCTTGCGTTTCTGTACAGCCTGAAGTGGTACAGTTTTGATACACAGTGTTCGGATTTTGCACCCGGGTTGCAATGGCAATCATGTCTTGATAATTGTCTTTAAATACAGCCAGTTTAATTCTGCTGTTTTCACCCTGCCACTGATAGGCCAACTCCAGGTTGGTGCTGTATTCCGCTTCCAGGTTTGGATTCGATACTGAACCGTACAACCCCGAAACTGTTGCTCCGGTTGCTTTGTCCGTGCGACTGACGGAGGAGGTTTGGAAATACATTTCTTCAGTACTTGGCGCACGGAAACCACGACCCAGTTGCAAGGCGACACTTTGCTGTTCTGTCAGCTGATAAGTTCCGACTAACTGACCGGTCAGGGCGCTGAAACTGGCATCCTGCACTGTACCAGTGGCGTCAGTAAAGCCTTGATTCAGCGTTGGGCTATAAGCAACGTGGTCGTAACGAACACCACTGGTTAAGCCAAATGCGCTGTCGTTAAATTTGATGCTATCGCGCAGATAAAGATGCCATAAGTCTGCGTCTGTTTCTGGCACAAAATCAGGGTCTATTTCCTGCTTTGCTATAGCCATGGTCTGACCGACATAACTGGTGTCTACAGCGGAGAAATCAACAGACTTTTGTTCCAAAGCACCGCCATACACCACCTGATGAATGCTGCCCTGACTGTGCAGCTCTTTGTCCAAAGCAAAAGCCCACTTCAGCAAATCCTGTTCGTAATCACGGTCTTCACTGCGGTAACAGGGACCAGCTGTACATAAACGGGCTGCGCTTGCAGGCGCCAACATCAGGGTGAAAGCGTCATTTTTGGTTTTCTGATAATCCAGGCTGGTTGAGAAGGCATCAAATAATGGATGGCCAGCTAACCAATTGTATTGTAAACCAATCCGGCTGCGTTCCTGCTGGTCGTCACTGGTGCGGGTCAGGTAACTACGGCTTAACCAGGATAAGTTGTTCGTGTCGATATCGGCTTTGAATATCTCAGCGGTCAGGCCAATATCCTGAGTCTCAGTCAGCTGGTACTTTAATTTAGTCAGTACATTGTGGCTGCTGTTGTCCTGCGGATCAGCAACAGGGCGGCCTGAACCTGTAATGGCCTGACGCTCAGCTGAATCGGCGTAGTTCTCCATTTCATGACCTTCACGCTTGGTCAGCACGGCCAAAGCTTCCAGTTTGCCGCTGCGGTTTGCCACTGTCACAGTGCCCTGAGTTTCATCGTTAGCGCCACTGTAGGCCGCTTTTAACCGGACAAAAGTATCGTTACCTTGTGGTTGTAAATAATCAGCTGCATCTTTAGTGACAAAAAGTACGGCGCCACCTAAAGAACCGCTGCCAGCTGCTATAGCGTCAGCACCTTTAACAATCTCAATTTGTTTTACTGCATCCGGGTCTATACCACCGCGACCAGCGGCAAAAAAGTCATAAAAAGCGTAGGTAGGTGGGTTTAAGGTTTCACCTATAGACAAACCATCGACCGTAATAGCGACCTGATTGCCTTCCAGGCCACGGATGTTAAAGCCAGCAGAACCAAAACGGCCCTGATCCGTTAAGCTGACACCCGGAATATAACGCACCATATCTTCTAAACGCTGTACCTGCTGCTGTTCCAGCTGCTTGGCTTTGATCACTGTGCTATTGGCTGTGGTCGATTTTTTATCTTCAAGTGCAGTAGCTGTAACTGTCACTGCATCCAGTTGCGACAAGTCTTTTGCTACTTCATCAGCTGCAACTTCGGCCAACAGGGAGGTGGAAAATAAGCTGCTGATAGCAACAGCAATTACAGTTTTAGAACAGGGCATGGCGCTCTCCTTGACGAGCTAAACAGTTGTGGTAAGTCCACAGGATGGCGTCATGCTAGATCAAATGAGAATTATTCTCAATAATAAAAATGAAATTATTTTTATGTTTTTCAACAACTTAAAAGTAAAAACACAAAAAGCTCCCTACTCAAAGAATAGGGAGAACAACAGGAGTTGGCAGGCAACTCGACAGGAATTTTGACTACAAACTTAGCCGTCTTTACTGTGCAATTGCAGGCGCACCAGCCCCAGTTCAGCTTCACCTTGTCGCTGCACAGGCTGCAGATCGGCTTGCCAGTTCAACGGCAAAGTTAAATGTTCATGACCACCATGTTCACGCGCCACTTCCAGATGCAGCTGGTACTGCCCCCAAGGCACCACAGCACCTTGTTGATCACGGCCATCCCACTGTAACTGGTAGGTACCAGGCTTTTGGGTTGCCCCAGCGATCTGATCTATTTGTTCAGGATTTTTCCGGCCCAACCGACGCCACCAGTGATTCAGCTCCTGATACCAGCGGTTTTGTTGGCCGACCAAACTTAACTGGCGTACAGGTTTTTTCTGCAGATCGGTCAGCCATACCGAAACATAAGGTCTTTTGTAGTTTGCATCAGTAAATTTGGGTAACTGATAGCTGATTTCTAGCCGCTGGTGCTGGCTTTGGCTTTTATCCGCCAGATAGCCATACCAGGAATTGGACGCATACCAGTTTGCTGAATCAGTTCGAATTAAAGCGGCAGCTTGCACTTGTTCAGTAAGCTGCAGGCCTTGCTTCAGATCGAGCACAGCCAGACTTTGCGCCAGTAAATAGGCTGTGACAGCATCTTTCGCCAGCACAGTGGCTGTTGGACCATATTCCACAGGCCAGCCCTCTGCCGGGTTCAGCAGCGGGCTAAAAGTCCGGTACGACACTTTGTACCCGTGCTCAGTATCAGCTGTTTCGGTCTGAGCTAAAGCCACTGAGTTCAGCTGCAGTTGCTGCAGTAAAGCTTGTTCAGTGCCCAGACTTAGCTGTAGCGCATCGGTATCAGACCATAACAATCGGCTGACACCGGACTGCAGATCCAAACGCTTTAGTTGCGGGAACCAGCTTTTTAGCAAGACTGATGTATCATCCAGCAAGCGGGCATGGGCTAAGCCATCCAGCTGCCATGTTTGCTTACTGTAGTTTGCGTCCGACACCACAGCTTGCTCTATGGCTCTGGTTTGACGGCGTAACTCCACTCTGTCCGGCAACACCTGGCTTTTTACGGCTTGCTGCCATTGCTGTGCTATAGCGCCTAACCGGCAGCTATAACTATGCTGGCTGACTAAACGCCACTCTTCACAGCGCTGAATTAACTCATGCTGTTTGGGTTGAGAAGCGGCTAACCAGTGCTGAAACTGGGGTAGTCTGGCCTGCCAGTCCTTTTGGCTGACTCCTTCCAGCTGCAATTTCAGCTGCTTCCCTGCGACATCTTGCTGATAACTGACAGAGTCAGCCAGCACCAGCACAGGACTGAACGATAATAGCGTCAATGGCCAGACAAAAGCTTTCATTACTCGGCAGTACCTTTGGTTGCTTCAGTTTCAATTACAGGCAAAGCTTCAGCCATAGTCACTTGCTGGTTTATATCTGTATCCCAACGCTTGAACATACGCTCGCCTGAAGCATTAAACTCAGCGCTACTGACTTGCTGATTATTGTCTTTATCCAAAGCTTTAAAGCGCACGGCAGCTTGCTTTAACTGAGCAGTGCGGGTTTTAGCAATCTGACGATCCAGACGGTCCACAAACTCGTTCAGGTATTCATCGCTGCTCAGCTCGCCGTTGTTGTCCAGATCAGTGCGGGCAAAAGCCGCATCGCGTTGCTGTTGGTACTCTGTTTTGTCGACCTTGCCGTCGCCGTTCTGGTCGTACATATCCAGCATGCCGGCCACGCTGTGGGTTGTTGGCATCACTAAAGCCGGGCGGGCGCGCACAGTCTGTTTGGCGTCAGGTTTACGCTCGCGCTCTGGTAGCGGGTCGGCTTTACTGATCACACCATCTTTATTGGTATCTATATAGGCAAAAGCTTTATCACCTGAGGCATTGTATTCATCATGGCCTATGGTTTTGCTTTTGTTTTGATCCAGAGCTTCGATACGCACCAGGGTTTGTTTAATTTGGCCTGTACGTTCGGTCTCGAGTTTTTTATCCAAGCGACCGGCGTATTCATTGACGTATTCGTCCACCGACACCTGACCATCTTTGTTCTCATCCATAGCGCTGTAACGCTGCTGGCGTATTTCTGCAAATTCAGCCTCACTAACAGTACCGTCTTTATCCAGATCATAATCCTGAATAAAACTGGCTTTGCCCTGAGCCGTAGGTTGATGAGCTGGTTTTTTTGGCGCTTTTTCGTCAGCAGCCAGGTAACAGCTACTAATGGCTAAAAATAAAGTGAGGGCAGTGCTTCTACGTTGCATCATCAACTCCTGTTATTCAGTGACTTCAACTACAGCGCTGTAGCTGTAACTGTAGGTTGGGGCTTTGGCACCCGCTGGTGCATCGGTACGAAAACGGGTCAGCAGCAGATAGGTACCTGCTTTATCCAGTTCAAAAGTCAGTTGGCCTTGTTTGTCCGTGGTCAGTTCTTTCGAGGCTTTGGTTTCAGCTTCGGCTGAATTAGCTGGATACACCTGCACTTTTTGTTCGGATAAAGCTTTGCCGTTATAAAGCACAGTAGCTTTGATTGGGCTTTGGATATACAGGTCGTTTGGATGGCTTTGGAACACCAGCTCCAGCCCTTTGTTGCTTGGTTTTAATGCGGTTTGGCTTGGTGCGCCTTTGCTGACATAAGTTTCAGCCAAGGTCACCGACTGGAAATGCGCCGTTAACTTAGCACCAGCAGGAATTTGTTCCTTTGGATCTCTGCTATTGTGGGTTTTGCCATCTTGTTGCCAGCTACGAAATACAGCACCAAAACGTTGGCCTGTGCTGAATTTATAAGTGCCGTCTTGCTCCAACTGATGAGCCACCGCAGTGCGGGTTTTACCTACAAACAGCTCTTTTGGTGTCATAGCTTTGCCATCAGGTTGCAGCACTTTAAATTCGCTTTGATCAAAAGCTACTTCAGGCACAAAAAACTTCTCCGCAAAAGCAGCGTCCAGCGTGACCCAGCCACCTAAAGGTTCAAAGCTGGCAGGTGCCAGATAAGGAGTGTGAGCAGTAGCAGTAAAAGTCAGCAACAACGTGGCAGAACAAAGCAGGGGTTTGAGTTTAAACATAAAGCGCTCCAGTTAATGAGAATAGATCTCATTTAAATAATGGGCGCCACTTTAGATCAAATGAGAATCGTTTGCAACTAGATCATTCACCTTTACACTAAACAGCCTAAAAGGCCCTTCAACGAAGAGCCTTGCAGCTAAATCAGAGGTTACTGAGCAGAGTAGTTGGGCTTTAACAGCAGCTCACCAGGCTGTAATACCAAAGTTAAAGGCATGTCACATAAAACTTTTTCCGTTACTTTGCTGCAATCGAGCTGATATACAGGCTGACGATTTAAAAGCTGCGCCAGGATAGCTTTAGCTTCGTTGCTCAAAGGCGCCAGTTTAAGCTGTGAGCTACCGCTGCCTACACTGGAATCCAGAATGGTTAAGTTTTTCAGATAAATTGCATTTTTCTCATCGTCAAAATAGGGCAAAGCTGACAAGTGTAAGTTTAGATCTGTCTGTACTGATTTAAATAAAGCATCTACTTCAGCGCCAAGCGAAAGCTTGAGCTCTATCTGTTGTTTGTTTTCCGGCGCTAATTGCAGTTCGAGTTGCCTTACAGTCAACGTCAGCGGTAAACCCAACATTTTACCCTTGCCTTGCTGTTGCTCTAATTGATTAAGTAACAAGCTCTGCAACTCCTGCTGCTTCAGGCTGAAAATATCCAGATGATTCAACTGAGTACAGGAGGCCAATAGCAGCAAGCCAAGTCCCAGAATGTTATGTTTTTTAAGCATTTTAGTGTCCTTAGAAGGCAGTTTGGCGCGAACTTTAGCAAGTTTGAATGAACCTTTGCTGATTTTTTTCGTATTGCTTCCAACTATTTCGCCACTGCGTACGACTTAGTATAAGAACTTCAGGGAGAGCGGCGATGAATACACAAGATTCAATTCAATTACCAGGTTTACGACAGCTTTTAACGGCCTTTATCGTGCTGGTGCTGATGTTATTAGCTTTTGATTCTGTATTGCAGTGGCTTAGTTTCAGTTTGCACCAACAGTCCTTGGCAGCGGAGTTATTGTTTCCTGTAAACTGGTTATCGGTTTTGTTTTGATTTTTGATTGTGAATAAGGGTAACCAGGCTAAATGCTTCACGTGAAACACTATCACGGATGAAAAAAGTCTTTCTCGATTTGTGTAAGATCATGGCAGCAATTCAGTTTCTCACCGCAGTAATAAGCATAAAAAGCAAAAACCCGTCACTAAGGACGGGTTGTATTGAAGATAAGCCGATCATTATTTCTTAATTTTCACCGGTCTTTTCCAGCCACTGATATGGCGCTGTTTCGAACGAGCTACCACTAACTCATCTGCTGCGACACTGGCTGTGACCACTGAACCTGCGCCTACAGTCGAGTTCTGGCCTAAAGTGATTGGCGCGACTAAAGAGCTGTTGGAGCCGACAAAAACGCCATCTTCAATAGTGGTAACAAACTTATTAGCACCATCATAGTTACAGGTAATAGTACCGGCACCAATATTCACTTTGCTGCCAATGACCGCATCACCTAAGTAGGTTAAATGGTTCGCCTTAGAACCTACACCTAAAGTGGCTTTTTTCAGTTCGACAAAGTTACCGACGTGGCTGTCGTCAGCCAGCACTGAATCTGGACGAATACGAGCATAAGGGCCGACAGAACAACCAACACCTACACTGGATTTTTCAATCATGCTATTGGCTTTGATTTCAGTGTTATCGCCTATCACTGCATCTTTGATCACACAATTAGGACCAATCACCACGCCATTGCCCAACACCACTTTGCCTTCAAAAATCACGTTGATGTCGATCATCACATCGTTGCCGACTGTGACCTCACCCCGTATATCAATACGGGCAGGGTCGCGCAGGTTAGCACCGTTTAACATTAATTCTTCAGCTTTACGTGCCTGATAAGCCCGCTCTAACTGAGCCAGTTGTACACGGTTATTGGCACCTTCAGTTTCAATGGCAGTAGCAGGATGAGCTGTTGTGATGTCCACCCCTTCTTTGTGCGCCATAGCGATAATATCGGTCAGGTAAAACTCGCCCTGAGCATTATTGTTCTGTAACTGGCTTAACCATTTTTTCAGTTGTTTGCCAGGCACAGCCATAATGCCGCTGTTCACTTCTGTGATTTTCAGCTGTTCGGCGTTAGCGTCTTTTTGCTCAACTATACCCACGACTTTGCCGTTTTCACGCACCATACGGCCATAACCCATAGGATTGGCCAGATGCACAGTCAATACCGCTAAACCATCAGCAGCACGGGCTTCGAGAAGCTTTTCTAAGGTCTCTTTACGGGTTAAAGGTACATCTCCATACAGCACCAGCACTGTGTCGTTGTCAGCGATATGAGGCACAGCCTGCTGCACAGCATGACCTGTACCTAATTGTTCGGCTTGTAACACCCAGTGTAAATCCTGTTCGCCTAAAGCAGCTTTCAGCTGATCGGCACCATAACCATACACCAGATTAATAGAGGCTGCGCCCAAAGAGCGGGCCGTGTCGATCACATGCTGCACCATAGAGCGTTCCGCCACTTTATGCAGCACTTTAGGTAAAGCAGATTTCATCCGCGTGCCTTTACCGGCCGCCAGGATCACAACGTTTAAAGCCATATAAGCCAATCCTTTTGATTACTATGCGGCGATTTTAACTCAAAGACGTTGAAGTTTGTTATCTGAATCAGACGGAAATACAAAATCGTATGGAACGATTTTCACTCACATCGTCCATGATGTTCGCCTCGGCAACTGAAGTTGTGAAAAACGGCGGTCCTGCCGTTTTTTGAACATTGGAGCGAAGCGACGATGGCCCGTAAGGGTTGATTCCATGGATTGGAATCAATAAAAAAGCCACCCTAAGGTGGCTTTTTACTATGCAGTAATCCGCTTATTTTTTGCGAAGTTTCTGGATTAAACGTAACTGGGCAATAGCTTCAGCCAATTGAGCTGCAGCTTCTGCATAGTTGAAGTCAGCACCTGCGTGTTGCATTGCTTCTTCAGCACGTTTCTGAGCAGCTAAAGCAGCTTGCTCATCCAGATCTTCAGCTCGTACCGCTACGTCGGCCAGCACTGTGACGCTGTGCGGCTGTACTTCAAGTACGCCACCAGCGACATAAATCAGATGCTCTTCGCCAAACTGTTTGACGATACGAACCATACCAGGCTTGATTCCAGTAAGAAGCGGAATGTGAC